>Ga0255171_1000001_pt1 | contig 653064 bp, 608 predicted proteins | sample Atl_Yuk_RepB_8d_FD_183176 | JGI IMG/M metagenome (GOLD analysis project Ga0255171, IMG submission 183176) | Freshwater microbial communities from Altamaha River, Georgia, United States - Atl_Yuk_RepB_8d | ecosystem: Environmental > Aquatic > Freshwater > River | place: USA: Georgia | collected...
CCATGCGTATAGCGATGATCGGATCCGGGTATGTCGGGCTCGTGTCGGGAGCGTGCTTTGCGCACTTCGGTCACGACGTGTTCTGCGTCGACAAGGATGCGGGGAAGATCGATCGGTTGCTGAAGGGCGTGATGCCGATCTACGAGCCCGGGCTGGACCGGCTGGTGGCGGACAATGTGGAGGCGGGCCGTCTGCGGTTCGGGACGGACCTTGCGGCGGGTGTTGCCGATGCGGATGCGGTGTTCATCGCGGTGGGGACGCCGACGCGGCGGGGCGACGGGCATGCGGACTTGAGCTACGTGTATGCGGCGGCTTCGGAGATCGCGCGGGCGATCCGGGGCTACACGGTGGTGGTGACGAAGTCGACGGTGCCGGTGGGAACGGGTCGCGAGATCGCGCGGATCCTCCGGGAGGCGCGTCCGTCGGGCGAGTTCGACGTGGCGTCGAACCCGGAGTTCCTGCGCGAGGGGGCGGCGATCGAGGACTTCATGAAGCCCGACCGTGTGGTGATCGGGGTGGAGAGCGATCGGGCGCGGGAGGTGATGTCGGCGATCTACCGGCCGCTGAACCTGATCCAGACGCCGATGGTGTTCACGAACATCGAGACGGCGGAGGTTACGAAGTACGCGGGCAACGCGTTCCTGGCGACGAAGATCACGTTCATCAACGAGATCGCGGACCTGTGCGAGAAGGTCGGCGCGGACGTGCACGACGTGGCGCGGGGGATCGGGCTGGACGGGCGGATCGGGCGGAAGTTCCTGCATCCGGGCCCGGGGTTCGGAGGCTCGTGCTTCCCCAAGGATACGCTGGCGCTGGCCTACACGGCGCGGGAGGCGAATGCGCCGCAGACGATCGTGGAGCAGGTGATCGAGGTGAACAACGGCCGCAAGAAGAAGATGGCGCGGAAGGTCATCGACTTCTGCGGGGGGTCGGTGGCGGGTCTGACGATCGGGGTGCTGGGCCTGACGTTCAAGCCGAACACCGACGACATGCGGGATGCGCCGTCGCTGGACATCGTGCCGGCGCTGCAGGCGGCGGGTGCGAAGGTGGTGGCGTTCGATCCCGAGGGCATGGCCGAGGCGAGGCATTTGCTGAAGGACGTGAGCTTCGCGAAGACGGCGCATGAGGCGGCGGCGGGGGCTGACGTCCTTGTGGTGATCACCGAATGGCCCGAGTTCCGCGGGCTGGACCCGCGCCGGCTGAAGGAGACGATGCGCCAGCCGCGCATCGTCGACCTGCGCAACATCTTCGACCCCGGGGAAATGCGTTCCCTCGGGTTCGCCTACGAAGGCGTCGGCCGCCCCGGGCCGCACCCCCAAGTCCCTTGACGTGACGGTCGACGTACAGGTCAGATGACCTGTATTGCATACAGCCCCTTGATCCGAATCGCCCGTCCCCCGGAGGTGTGGTGAACCACGACGCCGATAGAGAAGCCGGCTACCAGCTCGGCAGCCGTGACGTAGGCAGTGTCGCCATCGAGGAAGTGCTGTGTCGGCCGACGCCCGTCGGCAATCTCGAGACCCTGGTGCCCCGGACGTCGACGGCATGGTCGATGACCCTGCCGGGGCTTGCCGCGCTGCCGCATTTCGAGGGCACGCCCCGTCGGTTGCGGATCTGCATCGCCACGGAGGACATCGTCGGGCCCGTGCGCAACGGTGGCATCGGCACCACCTACGCTGCCCTGGCGGAGTTCCTGGCCAAGACCGACCACGAGGTGACGATCCTCTACCTCAAGGGCCACGAGGTCGAGAACGAGACGCTGGAGCACTGGATCGAGCACTACAAGAACAAGGGGATCCGGTTCGTTCCGGTGCCGAACTACGCCCATGTCGACCGCTACTCGGCGGGCAACGATCGATGGGTACACGCATCCTACAACCTGATGCGGTATCTCATCGCCCATCCCACGGATGTGGTCCATGTCTCGGAGTGGCGGGGAAGCGGCTATCTGAGCCTGCTGGCGAAGCGGCAGGGGCTCGCGCTGGCGGACACCCTGTTCATCGTCAAGACTTCCTCGCCCTGGATGTGGAACAGGCTCTATGGCCTGCAACCGCTGGAAGGCCTCGACGATCTCGCCAGGGTCCATGGCGAGCGGCGCAGCGTCGAGCTGGCCGACATGGTCATCGGCGGCAGCCTACACCTCCTGCGCTGGATGCTCAGCCAGGGCTACGCGATCGCGCCCAACACCACCTTCGTTCAGCCCAACGTCGCGACGTACGACCATCTCGCGCCCCTCCAGAGGCTTCGCGACCTGCAGTACGGCACGCGCCACCCGATCGATGAGATCGTCTTCTTCGGGCGCCTCGAGGCTCGCAAGGGGCTGTTGATCTTCATCCAGGCCATCAACCGCCTGCTGCGGGAGAAGCGGCCACTGCCACGTGTCATAACGTTCCTGGGCAAGGCCGGCTCGTCCCTGACGGAACGCAGCGGCGAGAGCGTTCTCGAGTTCATCCGGTCCGAAACCGCGACCTGGCCCACGAAGGTCGAGATCCGCAGTGATCTGCAGCAGTTCGAGGCGCTCGAGTATCTGCTGAGTGGCGATCGCCTCGCGGTGATGCCGTCGATCATCGAGAATTCGTCGCTTGCCGTTTATGAAGCGGCGATCTGCAGAGTTCCCTTCATCGCCTCCGACTCCGGAGGCACACCGGAACTGGTCCTGGCAGCCGACCGGCCCCATGTGCTCTGTCCGGCGCATCCCATCTTCCTCGCCGGGAAGATCGCCGAAGCGATCGAGCAGGGGGCTTACGTCGCAGCGCCCAGTTTCGACAATGCCGAGAATCTGGAGCAGTGGCGCCAGTTCCACGACGACCTCGGCCGGGGACTTCTGGAGCACCTGCTGCCACAACCGGCCGCCAAACCCGATGGTACTCCCGGCAGCATCTCGGTCTGCATCTATCACATCGACGACGACGATCGCCTGATGGCGACGCTGTCTTCGCTGAAGGAGCAACAGCCTTCCGAAGTACTCGTGGCGGTCGACACGGAAGACGCATCCGCGGTCGAACGCCTGACGCTTGCGGTGGCGGAAGCGGGTCTGCGGGTGACGGTTCTCCCCGCATTCGATCTCGGCGCCGGTGCGGGCTTCAATCTCCTCGCCAGCGTGAGCCGGGGCGATCACCTCCTGTTCCTCTGGTCGGGTGCGGTCCTGGGAGCTCAGGCGCTCCCGACCTTCGTGAAAGCAGCCGAAGCGAGTCGCAGCGATCTGATGACATGCCTGTTTCGCGTGAGGTTCCCTGCCCACTCGTCGGGCCGTTCCTTCCTCAGCGCCAAACTGCTCGGCGATGCGGCCCAGGCGTTTTTTCACACGGATGTCACGCCGATGCCGCTGTTCATCCGCCGCGCGGCCTTCGATGGACTCGGCGGGTTCACGGCGGACTATGGCGTTCTCGCCCATGATCACGAACTCGTTGCCAAGGCACAGCTTTCGGGGTTCGTCTGTCAGACCGTCCTGCAGGAGCTCTGCAGCGTCGACGGGTGGGACGACGAGCGCCTGCACAGGAAAAAGTACAGCCGCGCCAACTCGGAGTTTCGCTCGGCCAGGCCGCTGCTCGCGGCGGCGCCGCTGGCAGTGCGCGAGACGCTCCTGATGGCCAAGGGCCTGCAGCGAGCGCTCGGCCGGCGCGGGCGGCTGGGAGGAGCGGCCGTTATCAGACGGTCTTCTGCGCAGATCGGCGGGCGCATGGAGACCTTGCTGGGTGTGGTCGCCGCGCCGCTGCGTCGGATGGGCTGGTTGCCAGAACCCAAGCCGCGTCGCCGTCGCCGGCGCACAGCCGGCGCCGTGCAACCGGGTCTTCAGCCGATGCGACCCGCTGCAGGGGGCAAGTCTGCCGCAGAGGTGGAAGAGGGCGTGCACTGGCAGGCCAGCGACGGGCGCCGGTACGTTGGCCGCATCTTCGGGGTCTACAACGGCGCGGTCCATGGGTGGGTGAAGGACCTCGATCATCCGCAGCGCGTGGTCGAGATCGAAGGCGTCATCGATCACCGGCGGTCGCGAACGGTGCTGGCGAACATCACGTCTCCGACGGCTGAATACTCCAGCCGGGAAGCGCTGGGCCGCGCATTCGCGTTCGGGATCTGGCGCAGACCCTTCGGCTTCAAGGGCGACTGGCGGATGAGGGACCTGACGATCTCCATCAAGGGCACGGATGTGGTGCTCGGTGAGTTCTCTGTCCCCGCGAATGCGACCGCGCTGGAACTGAGCGGCCATGAAGGCTATTGCGACCTGGTCGATTCCAGAATTCGCGGCTGGGTCTGGCAGCCGGATCATCCCGAGCATTCGGTGGAAGTGGCTGCGTACGTCGATGGAAAATTCCTGGCGCGCACGATCGCGAACGGAGTCCGGAACGATCTGCGCGCACTCAACATTGGCACCGGCGCCTACGGTTTTCAGATCGCAGTGCCGCGGGCGCTCAGGGACGGGCGGCCGCATCGCATCGACGTCGTGGTCGCCGACAGCGGTGTGCTCCTGCGGCGGGGGCGTCTGCTCCTGAGGGGCAGCGAGCTTTCGGACGCAGGAAAGTCGAAGCGCTAGAGATCGCCCAATTCGAGAGTCTGGGCGTAGCGCGCGACCATTTCGGCATCGAACCGGCCGCGATAGGCCTTGAACACGAGGGCCCGAGCGCCCGCCTGGTCGAGCTTCGCCGCCTGGATGTCGGCGCGGGCCGTGTCGCGACGGTATCTGACGGCCGGCCACTGGAGGGCGCCGATCCTGAGGCCGCGACCGTATGCCTTGGCCAGGCTGACCCAATCGAGGCTCGGATACTCGCAGCTCATCTCGTGGAAGACGCCCTGGGGCACGAAGGCCGCCCGCCGGACGGCCATCGCCGTGTCTCCGAGGAAATTGTAGAAGAGGCCGGCGGAATGCGCCTCGCCAAGGAAGATGAGGCGTCCCGAACTCGCTTCCCCGTCGTGCCCGTCGAAGATGTCGAGGTTGCTGACCACGACGTCGTGAACGCTCGTCGCCGCTGCCAGGCGAGCCAGTCCGTCGTGGACGAAGTAGTTGTCGTCATCGAGGAAGGCCACGACGTCTCCCTGGGCGGCAGCCAGCCCCAGGTTGCAGGCGGCTGCCTGCGGAAGCCGTTCCTTCAGTTCCAGAACCTTCAGGCCGCGCCGATCGCCCGCGATGGCCGCGATTCTCTGCTTCACGCCCGTCAGGGGTGTCGCATTGTCGATGACGATGACCTCGACATCCCGGCCGTCGATCGTCTCGGGAATGCTGGCGAGCGCGCGCCGGAGGAGCGGCAGACGGTCGAAGTGGAGGACACAGACCGAGATGCTTGCCGGCAAAACCGGCCGGGCCCGGATGGGCTGGTCGAGAAGGGTATCCAGCAAACCGTTCCAGTCGATCTCGGTTGCCGGAGGCGGCTCGCGGCCGGTTTCCTGCAAGGCGAAAGCGATCGCCGCCTCGAGATCGGAGACGACATCACCGTCGGACATCGGCCGTGCCGAAATCGCCACGTGCCGCGGACAGCACGACCGGATGGCGTCCAATTCGTCGCGATCGGCCGAGATACCGACGGCAAGGCGTCCGGCCTGGGCTGCATAGGCGAGGGCGGCTTCGCGGTTCGATTCGGCCACGACGCGAAAGCGGAATCTCCAGCGTGCCGCTCTCCGTCCCAACCATTCCTTGCTGAGGCCGTAGCGCGAATCGTCAATCGGTCCGACGAAGGAGATCAGCCGTCCACCCAACTGTCCGCGCTTCTCCAGCCGTTCGATCGCTTCGATGAATTCCGGCACGCCGGTCGAGCGCTGAAAGGCTCCGACGAAGACAATCTCCTGAACCTTCGCGTCTGGCCAGGGCGACGGCGGACAGGGCACTCGTCGGTACGGAACCTGCGGAATTCCATGCGCATGTTCTCCCAGGGAACTCGGCAGGCTCGACGCCTCGTCTACGATGAGGCAGTCCGCGAGGGAGAGGCACTGGCGTTCCATGGCGTCGGCGATCAAGGGCGAAAGATCGTCGACCGGTGCATCTCCGCCGACCAGCAGGTCGCGCGATGGCTCGTTCGACCAGAGGGCGAAGCGCGTGCCGGAGAAGGCCTCGCCGCAGGCCCTCGCCATGAGTGGGGCCTGGGCAATTCCTCCCCGCAAGGGAGCAATGACGAGGTCGGGAGGAGCATTGGACATCTGCATCGCAAGCCGGTGGCTCGCGAGCATGTGCCGGGTCGCCGTCGCCCGGTTCTGCGCCGTGAGGACCGGCGGAAGTTCGCCTGTGCCGACTTGCGAGGCGTCGATCGTCATGACGTCGTGGCCGCTGCGGGAGAGGCTGCGGGCCGCCCGTTGAAGGGCAGGCGAGGGCCCATGCCAGCCATCGGTCGACAGGGGATGGATGAGTCCGATGCGAATTCTGGCCATCAGTCGAGGGCGATCGCCTTCCCCGTGAAGGCGTCGACCAGCGCCAGTCCCGACGAAGCGCCTACGGGCGGCAGGCTGAAGCCATGGAGCCCGTCGCCCCCTTCGGTCAGGCTGTCCTCGCGGAAAAGCGTGGCCGTCTGGGTGGCGAGGATGTGCCCGTTTGCGAGAAGAAGCAGACGCCGCCTCTGCTCGAGGTCATCGCGGTTCAGCGCCCAACCCGTCAGCCCCTCGGACGCAGCCCGTCGGTCGAGGCGAAACACGAGCGGTCCCTTTCTGATGGTGGTGGCCTTGGGGCGTGCGGCGGGCAGGGAGAAGCGCCCCAGTTCGCGGAGGGGGTGACCATAGAGGAACCGGAGATGCGCCAAAGGGGCGAAGAACTTCGCCGGTACGGCGAAACCGCAGTAGCCGTCCCCGATGCCCTGCTTGTGCACGTCGGCCCGGTAGCGGTCGGCAACGATCTGTCGGCGAACCCCGCCGCGTGCCGACTCGACATGCACCAGGACCCTCTTGCCGCTCGCTTCCAGATCGACCGCCCAGCCCCGAATCTGGTCCTGGGAGAGGCCGTCTATGTAACCGACAAGAGCCATGCGTCCGCGGCCCGATCCGAGGGGTTCCGAGTTGGCGGGATTGAAACCGACTTTGGGACGCTCCTGTGGGTCGTTCAACGATTTAATTCACAACGGTCACGGCCGCCCGCTGCCTTGCGTCTGGAAATATATGATACGGTCGCCCCGTTCTTGTTCCTGCCCCAATGAATGGGGCTCGTTCCCATTACGGATTTCGCTAGGAAATGACGCTGTTCTCGCGAATATTGTTGGGCTTTCTCCTGCTGGGTCTCGCATCCTGCGACGCCCTTCCGGGCGTGGCGCCCACCTCTACGCAGCTCATCCGGTCGAAGGACGAAAACTGGGACGTCTACGTGGTGAAGGTCACCTCGCTGGTCAGCCGGACACTCGCCAGCTACCGGCCCGATAGCTTCCCGGCCGCGTTCCGGTCACAGAAGTACACGCCCAGTGTCGCCCTCAAGCCGGGCGATCTCATCGGCATCACCGTGTACGAGACGGCGGGTTCCACCCTTTTCCAGGGTACCGTTCCTCCGTTGATGACCGGAACGCCGGGGCTGGCGGCGCCGCAACCCTCCACGATCCCGCTGCAGCTGGTCGAATCCGACGGGAAGGTGACCGTTCCCTATGTCGGGCGGGTGACCGTCGCGGGGCGCACGCCCTCGCAGGCGGCCGCCATCATTCAGGAAGGCCTGGCAGGCCAGACCGTGCGCCCTCAGGTCGTGGTGTCGATGGCGGGCAACGTGAGCAATACGATCGCCGTGGGGGGCGAAGTCAACCGGTCCGGCCTGATGCCCCTGACCTTGCGGGGCGAAAGGCTCCTCGACGCGGTTGCCTGGGCCGGGGGACCAAAGCAGACGGCGATCCAGATGGATCTCCGTCTCATGCGCGGGAAGCAGACCTTCTCTGTGCCGCTGACGCAGATCATGTCGAATTCGGACGACAATATCGTGGCCCAGCCGAACGACAGTATTTCGCTGGTCTTCAACCCCAAGACTTTCCTGGTCATGGGCGCGACGCAGAAGGTGAACCAGTATCCCTTCGACGTCGAGACGATCACCCTGGCCGAGGCCATCGCGCGCGCGGGTGGCGGGGTCGAGACGATCACGAACCTCGCGGGCGTCTACCTCTTTCGCTACGAGCCCGCCCCCTTGGCGCGGAAGGTCCTGACGGTCGATCACCAGGCCGTGGACACGCAGTACGTGTCGTCCCGCGTGAACACGTTGGAGGGGGCGGGCAGCATCCCGTTCATCTACCGGATCGATCTCACCCAGGCCGACGGCTATTTCTTTGCCCAGCAAGTGCAATTGCGCAACAAGGACATCGTCGTGCTGGCGACGGCGGAAGCTGCGCAGTTCCTGAAGCTCATGCAGGTCATCCGCGCCGTTTCCGGCACTTACTACGATCTGACGCGCAGCTCGAACTATTGAGGCACTTTGCCTCCTTGACGCCATGGTCTGGGAGGAATTTCTCACGAAGTGAGAAGTCGGGTTGGGGAGTCCTGATGTTGGAATTGCACAATGTCTGAAGGCACCGTCGTTGTCTTCGGCGGAGACGGCTTTTGCGGCTGGCCCACCAGTCTGCACCTGAGCCAGGCTGGATATGAGGTCGTCATTGTCGACAATTTTTCACGGCGGCGCATAGAGAAGGAGCTTTCCGCGAGTTCATTGACGCCAATTCGCCCGCTGGACGAGCGGCTGGAAACCTGGAAATCGCTCACCGGGCGGACCATCGGGTTTCGCGAACTGGATGTCGCCACCGATTTCGACGCGCTTTGCGAAGTGTTCGATGAATACCGGCCCATGGCCTGCGTGCACTTCGCCGAACAGCGCGCGGCGCCCTATTCGATGAAGTCGGCTGCCTGCAAGCGCTACACGGTCAACAACAACCTCAACGCGACCAACAACGTTCTCGCCGCCATCGTCGAGGTCGACCGCAACATCCATTGCGTTCATCTCGGTACCATGGGCGTCTACGGATACGGTGCCTTCGGCGGCATGATCCCGGAAGGATACTTCAACATCAAGGTTCCGCTTCCCGATGGAACCTTCGTCGACCGGGAAGTCCTGTACCCGCCGGATCCCGGCAGCATCTATCACATGACCAAGACGCAGGATGCGCTCTTCTTCCAGTTCTACGCCAAAAACGACAAGCTGAAGATCACCGACCTCCATCAGGGCATCGTCTGGGGGACCCAGACGCCGGAGACCGAACTCGACGAGAGACTGATCAACCGGTTCGACTACGACGGCGACTACGGGACGGTGCTCAATCGTTTCCTGATGCAGGCTGCGGTCGGGTATCCCTTGAGCGTGCATGGAACAGGCGGCCAGACGAGGGCCTTCATACACATCCGCGATACGGTGAACTGCGTTCGGAAAGCCATCGAATCGCCGCCGGAGGTGGGTGATCGCGTCCGCATCATCAACCAGATGACCGAGACGCATCGGGTTCGCGATCTCGCCCTGCTCGTCCAGAAACTCACCGGCGCCGCCATTGAGCGCATACCCAATCCGCGCAACGAGCTGGAGGAGAACGAGCTCCAGGTGTCGAACCCGAACTTTCACGCGCTTGGTGTGTCTTCGACGACCCTCGCACGCGGCCTGCTCGAGGAGATCACGGCCATCGCGCGGCTCTACCGGGATCGTGCCGACTTCTCGAAGATCCCCTGCGCGTCATACTGGACGCCGGAGCGCGCGCGCGTCGCTCGCGAGTACTTCGACAAGCTGGCTGGGGATTAGCGCCCGCCTTCAAGCGGCAATTCACTCATGGCCAAGCAGAAGATCCTGATCACCGGAGGTCGCGGGTTCATCGGAACCAACCTGGTTCGGCGAATCAGGACCAGCAATCCGGGCGCGGATCTGGTCGTGCTGGACAACGGGTCGATGGCGATACCCGGCGGCATGGACGCGAGCGTCATCGCTCTCGAGGGCGATGTCCGCGATCCGGCCGCGGTGAAGCAGGCGGTCGCCGGCTGTACCGCGATCATTCATCTTGCTGGCCATACGCGAGTGGTGGATTCGATCCGGAATCCGGAATTCGATTTCGAGGTAAATGCACGAGGGACACTCAATGTCCTGTTGGCGGCACGGGATGGGGGCGTGTCTCACGTCGTCCTGGCCTCGACAGGCGGCGCGTTGTTCGGGGCCGAGACGGCGCCCACTCACGAGGGGCTGGTTCCCGAGCCGCTGTCGCCCTACGGCGCATCGAAGCTCGCGATGGAAGCTTACGCACACGCCTTCGCCGGATCGTTCGGCATTCGAACGTCGGCTCTTCGCTTTTCCAATGTCTACGGGCCGCATTCGCGGCTGAAAGGCAGTGCGGTCGCCTTGTTCTTCCGGCAGATCCTCGCGCGTCAGCCGATCACGATCTACGGCGATGGCAGCCAGGCCCGAGACTTCGTCTATGTCGAAGACCTTTGCGACGGCATCCTCAAGGCCTTGGAGTCTTCCGCAACAGGCACGTTTCATCTGGGCTCCGGCAAGCCGACCTCGGTCGCGACCCTCCTCGAGATCATGCGCGAGGTAGTCGGGCCCGAGTGGCCGTTCGAGGTTCGCTACGCGCCTTGGCGTGCCGGCGAAGTGGTCCGCACCTACAGTGACATCGGGAAGGCGACCCGCACGTTCGGCTATCGGCCCAGGGTCTCGCTCGACGAGGGATTACCGCGGACCTGGCGCTGGTTCCTCGATCAGCACGCCGCGGCTCGACAGGAGCCCTAGCCGCCCGCGCGCGGGAGTCCGACGGTCGGTCGTTCCCGTTACGCGCCCTCTGCCAACGCCTGGTCGAGGGTGGCGTCGAGTCCGTTCGACCAATGGGGCGTCGACGTCTTCAGGACACGGCTCAGTTTGGCAATATCGAGGCGGGAGTTGAGCGGCCGTTGCGCCGCCACCGGATAGTCGCTGGTGGCGATCGGCGTGATCCTGTCGGCCTTCAGAATCATGCCCCTGGAGCGCAGCCCGTCGACGATGGCGGTGGCGAAACCGTGCCAACTCGTGCTGCCCGAGGCGGTCAGGTGGAGAAGGCCGCCGGCGCGCGCCATGACATCGGACAGGCCGCGAGGATCGGCGAACATGGCCGCGATCGTGTCCGATATGATGGCGGCCGAGGTCGGCGCGCCATGCTGGTCGGCGACGATGCGCAATTCTTCGCGTTCCCGCGCCAGGCGCATGATGGTGCGGAAGAAATTGGCGCCGCCCGGCGCATAGACCCACGATGTCCTGGCGATCAGATGGGGACCGCCCACCTCGCGGATCGCCGTTTCGCCCGCGAGCTTGCTGGCGCCATAGACCGAGAGCGGAGAGGGGGTATCCGTTTCCTTCCACGGAGCGGTCCCGCTGCCGTCGAACACATAGTCGGTCGAGAAATGAACCAGCGGTACATTCGCGTCGGCGGCCCAGCGTGCGATCGCGCGCGGAGCGGCCTCGTTCACCACAAAGGCCGTCTCGCGGTCGCTTTCCGCCTTGTCGACCGCGGTATAGGCCGCTGGATTGACGATCACGTCGGGCGCCAGTTCCTGGAGGCGAGCCGCGATGTCACCCGGCCTGGTCAGATCGATCATGCGGCGGTCGGCTGGGATGACCGTGCCGAATGCCGAAAGACGGGGGATCAATGCCGATCCCACCTGACCCGTCACGCCGGTGATCAGTATTCTCAAGGACTAGCCCTCGTACAGAGGCAGGAGATCGACCTTCGAGAGCGGGGGCGCCATGCTGTCCTTGGCTGACACTTTGGGGTCTGCGATTTGCCAGTCGATGCCGAGCTCCGGGTCGCACCAGCTGACCGCGATCTCGTCCTTCGGACTGTACAGGCCGTCGCACTTGTAGAAGAAGTCCGCAGTCTCCGAGAGGACCACAAATCCGTGGGCAAATCCCCTCGGAATGAACATCTGCCGCCCGTTCTCCTCACTGAGTTCGATGCTGTACGACTTGCCGAACGTCGGACTGCCGCGCCGGACATCGACCGCGACGTCGAGCACCTTGCCTCGAAGAACGCTCACCAGCTTGCCCTGCGGATTGGGATTCTGGAGGTGCAGCCCCCGCAGCACGCCGTATGAAGAACGCGACAGGTTGTCCTGAATGAAGGGTCTCGTCACCCCCAGAGCCGCATAGCGTTCGGCCTGGAACGTCTCGACGAAGAAACCACGTGAGTCGCCGAATCGCCGGGGCTCGAACACAAGGACTCCCGGCAAAGTCGTCTCGAAAGTCTGCATGCCTACCCATTCTGGAAACTGCGTGGCGCCGTTTTATAGGAACGATACCAGGGCATTGGCAAGAATAACGGGCGACAGGCTGATGTGTGTCCCGTACGGCGATCCTCTTCCGGGGCGCTCACCCAACAGGCATCCCCGTAGCACGGCAAATTGAACTTACTTTGCAGATAACAGGCTTGCACCCGGGCCTGATAGGTTCATTCTGCATCTGGAATGCGAGGGTCGCGAAAATGATCTTGGGTACGAACGGCAACGACGATATCGGCGTGGGCATCACGACATCGGGCGATGACGACGTGAACGGCCTGGATGGTGACGACCGGATCCAGGGGCTTGCCGGCGATGACAGGCTGTTCGGTGGCCTCGGCTTCGACACTCTGATTGGCGGGCTCGACAACGATCGGCTCGATGGTGGCGACGGCGTCGACGAGATGGCCGGCGGTGACGGCAATGATCGGTATTACGTGGACGCTGCCGGAGACGTCGTTTCCGAGGCTCCAGGCGGAGGCGTGGATACGGTCTGGACGAACCTGGCGAGCTACGTGCTCGGCGAGGAGGTCGAGCGGCTGCGGTTCACCGGTATCGGTGATTTCACGGGCACCGGCAACGAGCTTGCAAATCGCCTGTGGGGTGGCGGAGGAAGCGACATCCTCGCCGGTGACCTTGGCGACGACATGCTCGACGGCGGACTGGGTGCCGACACGATGGATGGCGGTGGCGGGGACGACACGCTTTACGTCGACGACGCGGACGATCAGATCATCGAGGCCGTCGGTGACGGTACCGATACCGTCCTTGCGACCGTCAACTATACGCTCGACGCCGGACAGGAAGTCGAAGTGCTCCGGGGAGTGGGCACGACCGGGCTGGCGCTCACCGGTAACGAACTCGACAACGTCCTGCTTGGCACGACTGGCGACGACTCGCTCGATACCGGCGCCGGCGACGATGAGGTCCGGGCGGGCGATGGAAGCGACCTCATCACCACGTCCGGTACCAGCGCCATGATCTATGCGGGCGAGGGCAACGATACGATCCGGATCGATGGCAGCAGCACGAGTTCAGGTTATGCCGAGGGCGGCGCCGGAACGGACACCGTCCGATCGGCCGATCTCGGGCTTTTCGAATTTCGCAGCGTCGAGGTCCTGGATACCTACTACGGCTTCCTCACCGCCTCCGTGCGGCAGCTGATGTCGTTCGACAGCTATACGGCGGACCTCGCCGCGGTCGATACCCAGATCTCCATTACCCTTCGCGGCACGGGGGGCACGCTGGATTTCACGACCGGAATCGGCGGGCAGAACTCGGTCGAAATCCGGGACGGGGGACTCACTTCGGCAATCCAGGTCACGGGGTCGATCAATGCCGACACGCTGACCGGTTCCGGCTTCAACGACTCGCTTTTCGGCGGCTCCGGCAACGACGCGTTGCTGGGTGGCGATGGACGCGACGCGCTACTCGGCGGGGCCGACAATGACAGGCTTAATGGGGGAGCTGGCGACGACAGGCTGACCGGCGGCGCCGGCGACGATGTCTTTGTCTTCGATTCGCCGATCGGTGGCGGCCTGAACATCGACCGTATCGCCGATTTCACATCGGGCTCCGACACGATCGAGATTCATCAGGAGTCCTACTTCCTCGGCCTGACGGTCGGGCAGCTGAACGCATCGCAGTTCGCCATCGGCGGCGCGACGGGCTCGGGTCCGCAGATCGTCTACAACCCGAACACCGGCACTCTGCACTTCGACGTGAATGGCGCCCAGGCCGGCGGCTCCACGATTTTTGCGGTACTTGCGGGGCTGCCGGCACTCGCGGAAACGGACATCATGATCGTCTGATCCAAGGCGCATCGTGCGCCGGATCGATGATCATCCCTCGCCGGAAGCGGCCTGCTGCCGTTGCTCCCGGATGTAGTCGGACCGGGCCAGAGCCTTTCGCATCAACCGGTCGACGAACGCCTTGCCCGAACTGCGGAGACGGTCGCGATCGTCCTCGCGCAGGACACTCGAGTTCGAGTCTTGGCCATATCTCCGCTCCCAGCGTTCGATGGCGAGACGCGCGAGTTTCCGCGCCTCCTCCGGGCCCGTTTCGAGCATGTCACGGGTAAGCAGGATCTCCAGAATGAAGTCGTGGGCCATTGCCATCGACAGGGCGGCCGTATTCGAATCGATGCCGCGAATTCGTTCATCCTTCTCGAGTTCGAACATCGTCGTCTCCCCAGTCGCTGTGCGGTGCAGACGATAACGACAGGCGTACCGGAGGGGAAGGTGGGTCCCGTGTTGCGCCGGCTTGGAGCGAAGACGCGGTGAACTCTCGATCATCGCCGCTCAAGGTCGAGGCGGAGGCCTTGCTGCAGTGTTTGGCATGCTTCGTCTCCACCGCCGGATATGCCAGAGTCGTCCGCCTGGGGACTCTCCGACAGGATTGGCATCGAGTTTGAAATGATCTCTCAAAGGGCAAGGTATGCGCTCAGGGCTCTCATGGCCCTGGCCCAGGCGGATCCCGATCAGGCCGTGTTGATTTCCGACCTGTCGAAGTCCTGCTCGATCCCGAAGAAGTTCCTCGAACAGATACTTCTCGATCTCAAGCACCACGATCTCGTGCGGAGCAAGCGTGGCAAGTTCGGTGGGTACCAACTCAACCGGCAGCCCTCGCAGATCATGTTCGGAGAAGTCCTGCGGATCGTCGACGGGCCGATCGCGCTGTTGCCGTGTCTGTCGAAGATCTCCTACCGACGGTGCGCGGATTGCCTGGACGAGGCGACCTGTGAGATTCGCCACGTGTTCGCGCACGTGGCGGAGTCGAGCCGGGACATCCTCGACAATACGAGTCTGCTGGACGCCATGCTGGGACGCGAGGCCGGCCGCAAGCGCGGACGCAAGATCACGAAGAAGGCGGGCGACGGGTTCCTGCCCTGATCGCAACCGGTGGACGTAGCCGCAACAATCCTCAGGCCTCGGGTTGACAATCTCTACTAAACTAGTCGACAAATGACCGGCGATCAGTAGCTCTGCTTTGCTCCAACGGCTTCACCGACTTTCCGGAGGCACGATCATGGGCTTGCACCGTCGTACTTTTCTCGCCGCGGGCGCCGCGCTGGGCGCGTCGACTGCCACTTTGCCCAGCCTGGGCCAGACACCAGCCGGTGTCGTGCTGACCAACGTCTCCTATGACCCGACGCGCGAACTCTATCGCGCGGTGAACGATGCCTTCGCCGCAGATTGGCAACGAAGTGCGGGCCAGAAGGCGACGATCCGCACGTCCCACGGCGGGTCGGGCCGGCAGGCCCGGTCGGTCATCGACGGCCTCGAGGCCGATGTCGTGACGCTGGCGCTGGCGGGCGACATCGATGCGATCGCCCGCGAATCCCGGCGCCTGCCGGAGAACTGGCAATCGCGACTGCCCAACAATTCCTGCCCCTACACGTCGACGATCGTTTTCGTCGTTCGCAAGGGCAATCCCAAGGGCATCAAGGAGTGGCCGGACCTGGCCAGGCCCGGCGTGTCGGTCGTCACGCCCAATCCCAAGACCTCGGGCGGTGCCCGCTGGAACTATCTCGCCGCCTGGGCCGACGAGCTCGAGCGGACGAAAGGGGACCAGGCGGCCGCACGCCGGTTGGTCGAGGCGATCTTCAGGAATGTCCCTGTGCTCGACTCCGGTGCTCGCGGGTCGACCACGACCTTCGCCCAGCGCGCCGTCGGTGACGTTCTGATCTCGTGGGAGAACGAGGCCTTCCTGATCCTCCAGGAATTCGGCGCCGACAAATTCGACATCGTCGTGCCGTCCTTGTCGATCCTGGCGGAGCCGCCCGTCGCCGTCGTCGATACCGTGGTCGACAAGCGCGGCACGCGAAAGGCGGCGGAGGCCTATCTCGACTTCCTCTATTCGCCCGCCGGGCAGAAGATCATCGCGAAGAACTTCTATCGGCCGTTCAAGCCCGCCGACGCCGATCCGGCCGACCTGACCCGCTTTCCGAAGCTCAAGCTCGTGACGATCGATCAGGTCTTCGGCGGCTGGAGCAAGGCGCAGGCGGAGCATTTCGCCGATGGCGCCATCTTCGACCAGATTTACAAGCCGTCGGGCAAGGCGCCTCGGTGACCATCACCGCGGGGGCGGGCCGGCGCCTCACCTTCGTCAGACCGAGCGCCCTGCCGGGCTTCGGTATCACGCTGGGATTCTCCACCACCTACCTGTCCCTGATCGTGCTGTTGCCCCTGGTCGTGCTGGTGTGGCGGGCGAGTGCGCTCGGGATCGATGGGATCTGGCTGGTTGCGACGACGCCTCGTGTCATGGCGGCGCTCGAGGTCAGCTTCGTGACGTCGGCGCTCGCCGCCCTGCTCAACGCCGTGTTCGGCACCCTGGTCGCCTGGGTGCTCGTCCGGTACGATTTTCCTGGCCGACGGCTGCTCGACGCCGCCGTGGACCTGCCGTTCGCCCTTCCGACCGCGGTCGCGGGTATCGCGCTGGCGGCGCTCTATGCACCGAACGGCTGGATCGGCGCGCTCTTTGTGCCGTGGGGCATAAAGATCGCGTTTACGCCGATGGGCATCTTCATCGCCCTGGTCTTCATCGGTTTGCCGTTCGTCGTGCGCACGGTGCAACCCGTGTTGCAGGATTTCGAACGCGAGGTCGAGGAAGCGTCGGCGACCCTGGGCGCTACGCGGCTGCAGACCGTCTTCCGTGTGGTCTTGCCGGCCCTCGTTCCGGCGCTCGTGACGGGTGTGGCCCTGGCCTTTGCCCGCGCGGTCGGAGAATACGGCTCGGTGATCTTCATCGCCGGCAACATCCCCTTCGTTTCCGAGATCGCGCCGCTGCTCATCGTGACCCGCCTGGAAGAGTTCGACTATGCCGGCGCGTCGGCGATCGCCGTCGTGATGCTGACGATCTCCTTCGTCGCATTGCTGATCATCAACTCGGTCCAGGCCCTGAGCCGACGGAGGTACGAAGGTGCGTGAAACGGCCCTCTCCGAAAGCGGGCCGCTGCGGTGGTCGCTGATCGCCATCGCCGTGGCGTTCCTGGCGTTGTTCCTCGTCCTGCCCCTGGTGGCGGTTTTCATCGAGGCGCTCCACCGGGGCATCGAACCGGTGCTCGCCACCTATGCCGACGAGGATACGCTCGCGGCGATCTACCTGACGCTCATCGTCGCCGCCATCACGGTGCCTCTCAATCTGGTGTTCGGGCTGGCCGCGGCCTGGGCGATCGCCAAGTTCGAGTTTCGCGGCAAGAGCCTCCTGATCAGCCTGATCGACCTGCCGTTCTCGGTGTCGCCGGTCGTTTCGGGGCTGACCTTCGTGCTGCTGTTCGGCGCGCAGGGTGTCTTCGGCAATACGCTCGACGCCTGGGACATCAAGATCATCTTTGCCGTGCCGGGCATCGTGCTCGCCACCATCTTCGTCACCTTTCCCTTCATCGCCCGCGAGCTCATTCCGTTGATGCAGGAGCAGGGGACATCGGAGGAGGAGGCCGCGCTCACGCTGGGGGCGTCGGGGCTCCGCACCTTCATGACGGTTACACTGCCCAACGTCCGCTGGGCGCTTCTCTACGGCGTACTGCTGTGCAACGCGCGCGCCATGGGCGAGTTCGGCGCGGTGTCGGTCGTGTCCGGCCATATTCGTGGCCTCACCAACACGATGCCGCTCCAGGTCGAGATTCTCTACAACGAGTACAATTTCGTCGGTGCCTTTGCGGTCGCCGCCCTGCTGGCAGGCCTGGCCCTCGTCACCCTCGCCGCGAAGTCGATCCTCGAATGGCGACATGCGGAAGGCCTCTCAACTGCACGGCGTCACTGACATGACAGACACGGCGGCCGATTTCAGCAAGGGCGAGCCGATCGCCATCACCGCGGAGGGACTGGCCAAGTCGTTCGCGGGCGTGGCGGCGGTCAACGGCATAGACCTGCAGGTGAAGCCCGGCGAGTTGATGGCGCTTCTCGGACCGTCGGGATCGGGCAAGACGACGCTCTTGCGCCTTTTCGCCGGACTGGAGACGCCGACGGCCGGCCGGATCCTGTTCGGGGACGAAGACGCGACCCATCTCCCGGTTCGCGAACGGCGCGTCGGCTTCATGTTCCAGCACTACGCGCTGTTCAAACACATGAACGTTGCCGAGAACGTGGCATATGGACTGCGCGTCCGGCCGCGCCACCTGCGGCCTTCCGGCGCCCAGATCCGCAAGCGGGCCGATGATCTGCTGGAGCTGGTGCAGCTTCCGGGTCTCGGCAAGCGCTACCCGGCGCAGCTGTCGGGCGGTCAGCGCCAGCGGGTCGCGCTCGCCCGTGCTCTCGCCGTGGAGCCGCGCGTGTTGCTGCTCGATGAGCCGTTCGGCGCGCTCGACGCGCAGGTACGCCGCGACCTGCGCCGGTGGCTGCGCGAACTGCATGACCGCACCGGCCACACCACGTTGTTCGTGACGCACGACCAGGAAGAGGCTCTCGAACTCGCCGACCGTGTCGCGATCCTCAATCGCGGCCGCCTCGAACAACTCGGTGGTGCCGACGATATCCTCGATCGTCCGGCAACCCCCTTCGTTGCCGGCTTCGTCGGAGATGCCGTGCGCCTGCCCGTGAACGTCGAGGCGGGCTGGATCGGGATCGGACGGGGCAAGGCGCCGGCGCCGTTCCAGTTCCCGCCGGGATCCGCCGAACTGTTCATACGCCCCACGGACCTCACCCTGGCGCATTCGACCGGACACGGCACCTTTGCGGGCAAGGTCGTGGGCACGCGACGGGTCGGAGCCGCCCGTCGGGCGGAAGTCATCCTCGAGGACGGCCTGCCGTCGGTCGAGGTGACGCTCCCCCTGGAGCATCCGGTGGTGAAGGGGCAGGAACTCCTCCTGAACCTGCTCACGATGCGACTGTTTCCAGCACGCTGACGGAGGGACGCCATGCCCGGAACGGCATGCAGGGCCACGCTGAACCTGCGAGGTGAAAGGTGACAAGCGACAACCGTCCGACCTTCGGGATTATCGGCGGCGGCTTCACCGGCACGATGCTGGCCGTTCATCTGATCGAACAGTCGGCGGTTCCGGTGCGCATCCTCCTGTTCGACCGCGCCGCGGCCTTTGGCAGCGGAGTCGCCTATTCGACTCCCAACGCAAAGCATCTGCTCAACGTGCGCGTCACCAACATGAGCGCGTACGACCTGCGGCCCGAGCATTTCGTCGAGTGGCTGGAGAGCAACCCCGCAGAGTCGGATGCCGAGATCCGCGGCGCCTTCGTGTCTCGCGGCCTGTACGGGCGGTACCTGCGCTCGACGCTGTCGGCCTGTCTCGACGCGCATCCCGCCTCATCGATGCTGGGCGTCGATGCCGAGGTGGTGAGCCTGACCGCTGGCGCCGATTCGGTCGAGCTGCGGACGGCGGCCGGCGGTCGGCATACGGTGGATCGCGTGGCGTTGTGCGTCGGGAACTTTCCGCCCGCGCTGCCGGTGAAGCCTCGGACCGGCGCCGCCGGCGAGGCCCGGTACATCGCCAATCCATGGAGCGGTGGTCTGGCGCAGATCGGCGTCAATGACCACGTCGTGCTGGTGGGGACGGGCCTTACGATGGTGGATGTCGCGCTCGACCTCAATTCGCGAGGGCACAAGGGCAGCATCACCGCGGTGTCGCGTCGGGGGTTCCTGCCTCTGCCGCATCGCGACGTCAGCCCCTATCCGGCGTTCCTCTCGCCGCGGTCTCTGCCGACAACGATCTCTGGCTTGCTGAGAACCGTGCGCCGGGAGGTTGCGACGGCGGCCGCGAACGGCGTGGACTGGCGTGCCGTTCTCGATTCCATGCGACCCCAGACCCAGGCGCTATGGCGCGGTCTGTCGACCGCGGAACGGCGCCGGTTCCTGCGCCATGTCAGGCCCTACTGGGAAGTGCATCGCCACCGGGTGGCGCAGCCGGTTGCGGCCGAGATCGAGGCACTGCTGCGTTCGGAGCGGCTCGTGGTCATGGCAGCCCGCCTGCAGAACGTCGAACTGGGCGAGAAGCGCGTCCGCGTGACCGTAGAGACCCGCGGGGAAAAGGCGGTCCGGTGTATCGAGGGCACGTGGTTGGTGAATTGCTCGGGCCCGCAACTCGACTACGACCGGATCAGAGACCCCTTGATCCGATCGCTGTTCGATGGCGGCCTCGCGCGCCCGGATTCGCTGTCGCTCGGCCTCGATCTCGGCGAAAATTATCGACTGATCGACCGGAGCGGCGTTGCGTCGGAGGTTCTCTTCGCCCTGGGGCCGCCCATTCGAGGCAATCTGTGGGAGACGACGGCGGTGCCGGACATCCGCAAGCAGTGCGAAGCGGTGGCGCGTCATCTCACCGGCTCGGCTGCCTAGAGGGCCGTGGCCGGGGAAGGGAATGCCATGGAACATGTGGACGAAGCCAACCCCTGGCGGGTGCTGAAGGAGGAGACCGGTTACGACTGCCGGTATTTCTCGGTCCGCCATGACAGGGTGACGTTGTCCGACGGGGAGCCGCGCAGCTATCACAGCGTGCGGATGAAGTATTATGGCGTCTGCGTCGTTCCGGTCGATCGCGAGGGCTGCGTCACCCTGATCGGCCAGTATCGCTATGTCCTGGATCGCTTCTCGTGGGAGATCCCCGGAGGTGGTGCGCGGGTCGGCGACGATCCGCTCGACGTGGCGCGCGCGGAGCTCAAGGAGGAAACCGGCTGCACCGCCGAGCACTGGCTCAGGATCGTGGAGGGCTCGGTGTCGCCCGGCATCTCCAGCGAGGCCGTGCCGGCCTTCGTCGCCTGGGGACTGGACCGCGGTGAGCCTCGACCGGACGAGACGGAACTGCTCTCACGCCGTCGGGTCCCCTTCGCCGATGCGGTCGGCATGGCCCTGACGGGCGAGATTTCGAACCTGGCGGGAATCGCCGCCCTGTTGGGTATCGAAGTCCGGCGCCGGCGAGGCGACCTGCCGGAGAGTCTTCTCGCTCTCCTGAAGTAGGGCGAGCGTCGATCAGGCGGCGGTCAGGCCCAGACGCTCCCCCCGGTACTCGCCGCTCATCACGCGCTCCCACCAGCTGCGATTGTCGAGGAACCAGCGCACCGTGTTGCGCAGGCCACTCTCGAAATCGTGCCTCGGCCGCCAGCCCAGCTCGGTCGCGATCTTGGAGGCGTCGATGGCGTAGCGGGCGTCGTGGCCGGGCCGGTCGGTCACGAACCGGATCAGCGATTCGTGCGGGCGGTGAGCAGCGTCGGGCTGCATCTCGTCGAGCAGGCGGCAGATGCCGCGCACGACGTCGATATTCCGGCGCTCGCTGTTGCCGCCGATATTGTAGGTCTCGCCCGGCTTGCCCTTGCGCAACACGAGGGTGAGGGCCTCGGCGTGATCCTCGACATGCAGCCAGTCGCGAACATTGTCGCCCTTGCCGTAGACCGGCAGGCTCTCCCCGCGCAGGGCGCGGATGGTGACCAGCGGGATCAGCTTTTCCGGGAAATGATAGGGGCCGTAGTTGTTGGAGCAATTGGTCGCCAGGGTCGGCAGGCCGTAGGTGTGGTGCCAGGCGCGCACCAGATGATCCGAGGCCGCCTTGCTCGCGGAGTAGGGGGAGTTGGGCGCATAGGGCGTCGTCTCGCGGAAGAGGCCGGTCGCGCCCAGGGAGCCGAAGACCTCGTCGGTCGAGATGTGCTGGAAGCGGAAGCGACCGCGCGCCGCGTCATCGAGCGTGCGCCAGTAGGCCAGCGCTGCCTCGAGCAGGGTGAAGGTGCCGTTGATGTTGGTTTCGATGAACGGCGCGGCGCCGGTGATCGAGCGGTCGACGTGGCTTTCGGCGGCGAGATGCAGGACGGCGTCGGGCCGGAACTCCGCCAGGATCGCGTCGATCGCTGCACGATCGCAGATGTCGGTCTTGTAGTGGCGGTGGCGATTGCTGGTCCGCGCCTCCGCCAGCGACTCGAGATTGCCCGCATAGGTCAGCTTGTCGACGTTGGCCACCGTCCAGTCGGTATCGCGGATGATGTGACGCACCACGGCCGAGCCGATGAATCCGGCTCCGCCGGTAACAAGAATTCTCATGGGGCCATTACGAAGCGAGCTGACTCGCCCCTCCTTGCTGCAGGGAATGCCCGAAATCCGGGGACATATCCCTCTACCTACCATATGTCCTGTTTCGATTTCTAACCCCTGCCTCGTGCGGCGCGGAAGCGAGCGGGAGGGCCGAAAGGCGGCTAGGATGCCGCCATTCCCGAAGCTCCATCACAGGACATTGGAAGCATGAGCGACACATCCGACTACACCCCGCCCAAGGTCTGGACCTGGAACAAGGCCAGCGGCGGCCGGTTCGCCAACATCAACCGGCCGATCGCCGGGCCGACAGCCGAGAAGGAACTGCCGATCGGCAAGCACCCGCTGCAGCTCTATTCGCTCGGGACGCCGAACGGACAGAAGGTCACCATCATGCTCGAGGAGCTGCTGGCGCTGGGTCACAAGGGCGCCGAGTACGATGCCTGGCTGATCAAGATCGGCGAGGGCGATCAGTTCGGCAGCGGTTTCGTCGCCATCAATCCGAACTCGAAGATCCCGGCGCTGATGGATCGCAGCGGCCCCAACCCGGTGCGCGTGTTCGAATCGGGCGCGATCCTGCTCTATCTCGCGGAGAAGTTCGGCGCGCTCGTGCCGACGGACGGCGCCAAGCGGGCGGAGTGCCTGTCGTGGCTGTTCTGGCAGATGGGCAGCGCGCCCTATCTCGGCGGCGGCTTCGGCCATTTCTATGCCTATGCGCCGACCAAGATCGAGTACGCCATCGACCGTTTCGCGATGGAGACCAAGCGGCAGCTCGACGTGCTCGACCGGCGCCTGGCCGAGAGCAGGTACCTGGCCGGCGACGACTACACGATCGCCGACATCGCGGTCTGGCCCTGGTACGGCGGGTTGGCCAAGGGCCTGCTCTACGGCGCCGGCGAGTTCCTGGCCGTGCACGAGTACAAGAACGTCAATCGCTGGGCCGACGAGATCGGAGCGCGCCCTGCGGTCAAGCGCGGCCGCATCGTCAACCGCCTGCAGGGCGATCCCGCCGCGCAGCTCCATGAACGCCACGACGCCAGCGACTTCGACCTGAAGACGCAGGACAAGATCGCCGCCAAGGGCTGACGCATCCGCTCATCGACTGCCGCAACGTCGCGGTTCGGCGGCGTTGCGGCGGCACCGATCTTGCGTGGTCGCTCGGGTCGACGACCAGCGCAGGAGCATCGGGTGAGCAACACGAACCGGCCCAAGGTGGCCTTCATCGGCACCGGCGGCACCATGTCCTCCCTGGGCGTCCATCCGCTGGAACTGCAGGACTACGGCGTGCACGAGAATCGCATGCACGCCAGCGAGATCGTCGCGCGCTTCGCCGTGGTCGAGGAGATCGCCGAGATCATCCCGGTCGACTTCCGCAACGTGCCGAGTCCCGAGATCTACTTCGCGGAGTGGAAGGAACTTGCGGCGCTGTGCCATCGCGTCGTGGCCGAGCATCCCGACCTGTCCGGGATCGTGATCGGTCACGGCACCGCGACCCTGGAGGAGACGGCCTGGGTCCTGAACCTGGTGCTCAAGGTCGACGTGCCGGTGGTCCTGATCGGCTCGCAGCGGCCGGCCTCCGGCCTCTCGACCGACGCTGCCATCAATCTCGTCAACGGCGTGCGGACCGCCGCCAGCCCGCAGAGCCGCGGCCGCGGCGTGCTGGTCCTGCTCAACGACGAGATCCAGGCGGCGAGGGAGGTCACCAAGACCTCGAACTGGCGGATGCAGACCTTCCGGACACCCGATTTCGGCGTGCTGGGCCATGCCGACGCCGACCGGATCGCCTACTACCGGCGACCGGAGCGCCGGCACATGCCCGACACCGAATTCGACATCGCCCCTCTCGACGCCCTGCCGCGGGTCGAGATCGCCTATGCCTATGCAGGTTCGGACGGCAGTGCGATGCGCGCCTTCATCGCGGCGGGCGCGAAGGGGCTGGTCTCCGCCGGCTTCGCTCCGGGCATGCCGCCAGCGGCAGACCTTGCGGCGATGGAAGAGGCGGTGAAGCAGGGCATCGTCGTCGTACAGTCCTCGCGCGCCGGATCGGGCCGGATCTTCCAGGGCCAGAAGCTCGCGAAGGCGGGCATCCTCGCGGCCGACAATCTCAACCCGCAGAAGGCCCGCCTGCTGCTCGCTCTCGCGCTCACCCGGACCAGCGATCCGGTCGAGATCGAGCGGATCTTCGCCACCTACTGAGTCAGCGACCGCCGAAGCCTGGCACGAAGTGTGTATGGTCGTCAGCCATGACAGCCCCTTCACGACGCGCCTTTCTGGCCGCTGGCGCCGCCGCCGGCCTTCTCGCACCGGCCGCCCGCTCGCAGGCCGCGTATCCGTCGCAAACCATCCGTCTCGTGGTGCCCTATGCGCCCGGCGGCGGGTCGGACTTCACCGGGCGACTGGTGGCGCAGAAGCTGCAGGAGACGGCGGGGTACACGCTGATCGTCGACAACAGGGCCGGCGCGGCCGGCATGCTGGGCACCGAGATCGTCGCGCGTGCTCCGGCGGACGGGTATACGCTGCTCTATGCGGACGTCGCGCATGGCATCAATCCGGCTGTCTATTCCAAGGCGCGCTACGATCCGGTGAAGAACTTCGTGCCGATCACCCTGGTCGGCGCGTCGCCGCAGGTGCTGGTCGCCAATCCGTCGTTCCCGGCGAATTCGCTGAAGGAACTTCTGGAGCTGCCGCGCGAACAACTGCAGAAGATCGCCGTAGGCACGCCGGGGCAGGGCAGTGGTCCGCATCTCACCTACGAGCTGTTGCGCGCCAAGGTCGGCTTCGACCTGGTCCACGTGCCCTACAAGGGCGGCGGGCCGGCGCTGAACGATGCGATCAATGGCCAGATCCCGCTGGTGATGAATGCCATGGCGCCGGTCATGCCGCATCTCCAGTCGGGCAAGTTGAAGGCGTTGGCGATCGCCACGGCCCAGCGGCATCCACGCCTGCCCGCGGTGCAGACCTATGCCGAGAGTGCGCCGGGCGTTGTCGTCTACAACTGGTATGGTTTCCTCGCGCCGGCCGGGACCTCACCCGAGGTGACGAACAAGCTGGCGGCGGACATCGCCCGCGTGCTGGTGCTGCCGGATGTGAAGGAGAAGTTCGAGGCCGCCTTTCTCGATCCCATGCCCCAGGGCAGCGTCGAGATGGCCCGCTTCCTCGACGGTGAGGTGCGTCAGTGGAAGACGGTGGCGACGGAGACCGGCGTCTCGCTGGACTGAGGTCGTCTGCTCCGCGCGCAGGCTAAAGCGCGCCCTCGTGTTCGAGCAGCCACTTCTTGCGCGGCAGGCCGCCGCCATAGCCGGTCAGCGTGCCGTTGCTGCCGATCACCCGGTGGCAGGGCAGGACGATGCCGATCGGATTCTGGCCGTTGGCGAGGCCGGCCGCCCGCACGGCGCGGGGGCTGCCGATGCGCCGGGCGAGTTCCGCGTAGCTAATTGTCGAGCCGGACCGGATCCCGCGCAGCGCCTGCCAGACGCTTCGCTGAAACGGCGTGCCGCTGGTCTCCACCGGAAGCGTGTCGATGACCGCGGTGTCGCCCGCGAAGTAGGCGCTCATCGCCGTCGTCAGCCCGCCGGGATCGTGGCCGGTCGAGATCCCATAATGCCGGGCGCCATAGTAGCGATCGAGCAGGCGCCGCATGCGACTCTCGTAGTCGCTCCAGTCGATGGCGCGCAGCCGGCCCTCGCCATCCGCGACGATCAGCAGTTCGCCGATGGGCGTCGCGAGGCGATCGAGCTTGAAGTCGAGAGGCTCAGGCATACCGGGCCATCCGCAGATGCTGTTCGGCATAGGCGTGCCAGGGCCGCCAGGCCGGCGGCGCGGTGTCGCCGATCGGCTCGTCCATTTCGTCCATCTCCCAGTGCCCGGGCGCGCGCAGGCCCGGTCGCTGCGCGATCAGCGGCGCGAGCTTGGGATCGCGCGCGAGATGGCCGTCGATCGTCGCGATGTCCGCGCCGAGATCGAAGCCGCGGCGCACGCGCGCGACGATCGCGGGCAACGACCTCACCGACGGGAAGCGGATGGTGACCGCCACGGCATTGCGAGCCGGCAGATGGGCGACCGAGACCTGGCCGTGCAACCCGTCCAGATCGAATCGGCGATGCCAAACCCCGGCCTCGATCCACTCCCGTCCCGATGCATCCCGGGCGGCGAGCGCCGTGAGCATGCCGGGCCAGTCGTAGGGCGGCCGGTAGGCCAGTTTCAGCGTGACCCCGTCGCGGGCGGGGGCGTCGCTGCCAACTCTGCGGCGCAGCATGCGTGGCGGGCGGTCGAACAGTTTCCGGAACGTCTCGTTGAAGCGCCGGATGCTGCCGAAACCCGACGCCAACGCCACCTCGGCCATCGGCAGGCTAGTGTCGTGCAGGAGCTGCTTGGCGAACAGCACGCGCCGCGTCTGGGCGACCGCGATCGGGGAGGCGCCCAGGTGGCGCTGGAACAGGCGCCGCAACTGGCGGCCGCCGACGCTGAGCCGCTCGGCCAGGGTCTCGACGCCGGCCTCGTCCTCGTCGAGGGCGCCGGCGGCGATCAGGGCCAGGGCGCGGCTCACCGTGTTGGCGCTGCCGCGCCCGGAGGCGAAGTCGGGCGCGAGCTCGGGACGGCAGCGCAGGCAGGGCCGGAAGCCGGCATCCTGGGCGGCGGCGGCCGAGGCGAAGAAGCGGCAGTTCTCGAAGCGAGGCGTGCGGGCGGGGCAGACCGGCCGGCAGTAGATGCCGGTCGAGGTCACGCCCACGAACACGCGGCCGTCGAACCGGGCATCGTGGCTCTCGAAAGCGCGGTAACAGCTGCTGCGGTCGAGCAATTCCATGCGCCGATACTTCCACGCCGGCCTTGCCGGCGCTCGCGGTTTTCGGACCCGTTAGTCTTTGACCCGGGGGCGGGAACATGATCAGTCGCCGGCCATGGTTGCGACAGCCGGCTGGTCGGCGCTCCTGAAGCGCGAATGGATACCCGTGCTGGTGGCACTGGTCGGCGGCGTCCTGCTGCATTCGATGAATGTGCTGATGCTGGCGACGGTCCTGCCGAGCATCGTCGCCGACGTTGGCGGTGCGGCGATGGTGAGCTGGCCGACCACGGCCTTCCTCGCCTCGTCGATCGTCGCGGCGACCTGCACGGGACACCTGACGATGAGGCTCGGCGCGCGCACCGCCTTCTGTGGGGGCGCACTGGTCTTCGGCACGGGCGCCCTGATCTGTGCGCTGGCGCCGTCGATGGGCGTCGTCGTGGCGGGGCGCTTCGTGCAGGGCTTCGGCGGCGGCGTGCTGTCGGCGATGGCCTATGTGCTGGTGGGCCGGTCCTTTCCCGAGCCGGTCTGGCCGCGGGTGGCGGCGCTGCTCTCGGGCGCCTGGAGCATGGCGGTGCTGGTGGGCCCGATGCTCGGCGGCGCCTTTGCGACCTGGGGAAACTGGCGCGGGTCGTTCTATGCCGTGACCGTCCTCGCCGCGCTGCTGGCGGTGGTCGCAGGGCGGGCATTGCCCCGGGCCCGGGCGGAGAAGGCAGGGCCCGTGCGGGCGATTGCCGGTGGCCGGGTCGCGCTGATCTGCCTGGCGATCGCCACCATGTCGGCGGCCAGCGTCGTCACGCTGCCATCGACCAAGGCGGGCCTCTTTCTGGCGGCGGTCGGCCTGCTGGTGACCATGATGCTGTTGGACCGGCGCTCGCCGGCGCCGCTGTTTCCGAGCGATGCGTTTTCACTGCGCTCGGTGACGGGCATCGCGATGTGGTTCTGCCTGCTCGTTTCCGTGGCCTACAGTCCGCTGTCGATCTTCATCCCGATCTTCCTGCAGAGCCTGCACGGCTTCGATCCGCTGGCCGCAGGCTACACGGTCGCCGGCGCCTCGATGGGCTGGACCGTGGCCTCGCTCGTCGTCGCGGGCCGTACACCGCGCGCCGCCGGTCGGCTGCTGGTCGCCGGCCCGTTGGCCATGGCTGCGGGGCTGACGGGCGTGGCGCTGCTGATGTCGCAGCCGGTGCTCATCCTGCCGGCGTTCATCGCCCTCGTCGGCGTTGGCATCGGATCCTGCTGGGGCTTCGGCGTGCAACGCCTGATGGGAGGGGCGAGGCAGGGAGAGGCGGAGCTGGCGGCATCCGCCGTGGCGACCGTGCAGCAGAGCGGCTTTGCCCTCGGCGCCGCCGCGGCCGGCATCGCCGCGACCCTCGCAGGCTTCTCCCGCGACCTCAGTGCGCAGGACGTGACCGCGGCCGCATTCGCGGTCCCGCTGAGCTTCGCGCCCGTCGCTCTCGTCGCGGCGATTGCGGGTGCCCGCCTTGCATCATTGGCGGGCCGTTAGGACGATCCCGATGGATCGCCCTCCGTCACGGCTTCCCCGCGATGTCGCCGTGCTCAGGCCGCTGCGGCGTCCTTCCAGGCGGCGACCTCGAGCCACGTGCTCTGGTAGGTCGCGCCTTCGCCCATGTCGGTGTAGCGGTCCGAGCAGAGCATGTTGATCGTGCCGGAGACGGCCTCGCCCATGGGGCGCTGGCCCGGGACCAGCAGGACGCCCGGCTGGACCTCGTCGGCGACCCTCAGGATCAGGCCGATCTCGCCGCGGTCGTTGAACAGGCGAACCGGATCGCCGTCCTCGAGGCCGCGCTTCGCGGCGTCCTCGGGGTGCAGGATGCAGAACGGCTTGCCTTCGCGTTCGCGCAGGAATCCCACGCCGGAGAAGGCCGTGTGGGCCTGGAAGTAGCCCGGCGCGGTCAGCAGGCGCAGCGGCCACTTCGCGGCCTCCTCGGCCTCGACCGGATCGGCTTCCCAGTCCGGCATCGGCGGCAGGCCCTGTTTGGCGAGCTGCTCGGAATAGAACTCCAGCTTGCCCGACGGAGTCTTGAAGGGCTGGCCGTCCAAGTCGTGCCTGATGTTGAGCGGCACCCCGGAGAACAGCTCGTCACGGTCGACCTTCGCGGCCGGTCCGGTCGCGCCCTTGAAGAACTCCTCGGCCGCTTCGCGGGGCGTCAGGCTGAAGATCCTGTCGGTAATTCCCATGCGTTGCGCCAGCGCCTGCGCGACGTGGAAGTTGGAGCGCGCCTCGCCCGCGGGTTCGACCGCCTTCTGACCCCACTGCATCCAGTAGGCGCCGTAGGCACGGTAGAGATCGTCGGTCTCGAGATAGTTCGCGGCCGGGAGCACGATGTCGGCATAGCGCGCCGTATCGGTCATGAAAGGATCGTGGACGACCGTGAAGAGGTCCTCGCGCATCAGGCCCTTCTGAACCTTGTGCACCTCGGGGCAGGTCACGACCGGATTGTTGGCGGCCACGAACAGCGCGCGGATCGGCGGCTCCTTCATGTTGAGGAGTTCTTCGCCGAGACGCAGATGGTTGACCATGCGGGCCGTCGCGGGTCCGGAAGGCTTGCGCACGGCTGCGTAGTTGAGATCGCACGACGCGGCCGTGAGCAGCAGCGCGCCGCCGCCCTTGACGCCGTAATGGCCGCTCACACCCGGCAGCAGCGCCACGCTGCGCAGCGCCTGCCCGCCATGGGTGAGGCGGGTCATGCCTTCGCCGAGGCGGATCAGCGCGGCCTCGGCCCTGCCGTACATGGCCGCGAATTTCTCGATGTCGGAGACGGGGAGACCGGTGATCTCCGCGGTGCGCGCCGGCGTGAACTTCGGCAGCACCTCGCGCTCGACCCGGTTGAAGCCGAGCGTGTGAACGTCGATGTAGTCGCGGTTGGCGAGGCCGTCGCGCACGAGGATGTGCATCACGCCCAGCGCCAGGGCGGCGTCGGTACCGATCCTGATCGGCAGATGGAGGTCGGCGGCCCGGGCGCTGCGCGTGCGCCGCGGGTCGATGACCACGATCGGCATGCCGGTCTTCTTGCGCTGGCTCTCGGCCAGCGCCCAGAAATGTACGTTGGTGGCGGCCAGGTCGGCGCCCCAGGACACCACCAGGTCGGAATAGATGACCGATTCGGGATCGGCGCCGCCCACCGGCCCTACCGTCGCATCCCAGGCGACCTCGCAGCACGTGTCGCAGACCGTGCCGGCCTGCAGGCGCGACGTGCCGAGCGCATGGAACAGGCCGTTGACCAGGCCGCGGTTCATCAGGCCCTGATGGGCGGAATAGGCGTAGCCCAGGATGGCGAGCGGACCGCTCTCGCGGATGATCGATTTCCAGCGGTCGGCGATTTCGTCGAGCGCCTCGTCCCACGTGATGGGCTCGAACTTACCCGAGCCCTTTGGACCGGTGCGGCGCAGCGGCGTGGCGATGCGCTCGGGAGAGTTCACCAGGTCACTGTCGCGGTTGACCTTGCCGCAGGCGAAACCGGCCGTATACGGCTGGTCGGGGTCACCCTGGATGCGCACGACCTTGCCGTTGTCGACGTGTGCGATGAGCGAGCACATGTCCGGACAATCGTGAGCGCAAACAACTCTGACAGATTTCACTAAGCCGCCTCCCGAAGGGTATCGCGGCAGTAGTGTAGCAGAAGCCTCGGAAGGAGCGGGTGCTACTTCTTCTTCGCTTCGGTCTTGGCCGGAGCCGGGGCGGCTTTCGCACCCGCGCCGACGCCGGCGTCGCCGATCATGCCGAAGCGGTTCTTGAAGCGCTGCACGCGGCCGCCGCGATCGATGCTCTGGCGCACGCCGGTCCAGGCCGGATGCGTCTTCGGATCGATGTCGAGGCGCAGGCTCGCGCCTTCCTTGCCCCAGGTCGACTTGGTCTCGAAGGACGTGCCGTCGGTCATCACCACGGTGATCGTGTGATAGTCGGGGTGGATGTTCTGCTTCATGACTTCTCTCCAGCGCTTCAGGGCCGATTCCGACCGGCCGGCGCAACAAGGGCGCGGATATACAGTCCCGGGGGCGCGGCGACAAGCTGGTTGTACGGCCCGGTCATGGCTTGTAGACCGGCCAGCCATGAGCGATTCAGCCTTCGAAACCCTCGCAGACAGCCTGCTGGCAACCCTCGAGGAGACATTGGGCGACCATGTCGACGCCGAACTGCAGGGGGGAATCCTGACGGTCGACGGCGATGCCGGGACCTGGATCGTCAACAAACATGCGCCCACCCGGCAGATATGGGTGAGTTCCCCGGTGAGCGGCGCCCGCCACTATGCCCTGGATGCAGGCAGCGGCCGTTGGGAGGACACGCGCGGCGGCGGCGACCTGCTCAAGGCGCTGGGGCGTGAACTGGGCGTCGACCTCCGGTGGAAGGCCCCATGAACCGGTTCGGCGGCCTGGCCCTGCTGGGGCCGTACCTCAAGCCCTATCGCGGGCGCACGATCCTGGCGCTGCTGTCGCTGCTGGTCGCTGCAGGGACGGTGCTGGCTTTCGGCGCCTGCCTGCGCGCCCTGATCGACCGCGGCTTCGCCCAGGGACGTCCCGACATCCTCAACTACGCCCTGGCCTCGTTGCTGGCCGTGGCGGTCGTGCTGGCGATCGCCTCGGGCGCGCGCTTCTACCTGGTCTCCTGGCTGGGCGAGCGGGTGGTGAGCGACCTGAGACGGGACCTGTTCGACCACGTCGTGCGGCTGGGGCCCGCCTGGTTCGAGATCAAGCGCTCGGGCGACGTCATGAGCCGCATTTCGGCCGATGCGCAGCTCATCGAGCAGGTGATCGGCTCCTCGGCCTCGGTGGCGCTGCGCAACACGCTGATGTGCCTCGGCGGCGTGGTGATGCTGGTGGTGACCAACCCCAAGCTGGCTCTTTGGACGCTCGCGGTCGTGCCGCTCACGGTCGTTCCGATCGTCGTTTTCGGCCGCCGGGTGAGGGCGCTGTCGCGCGAATCGCAGGCCCGCATGGGCGAGATGGTGTCCGAGGGCGCCGAGACGCTGGACGCGGTCCGCACGGTCCAGGCCTTCGCGCAGGAGGACCGGGCATCGCAGCGCTTCGGCCAGGCAACGGAGCGTGCCTTCGTCGCGGCAACGCAGCGGGTCTCGCGCCGCGCCATCATGACCACCGTGGTCATTTTCATCGTTTTCTCGGCCGTCGGTTTCCTGCTGTGGATGGGCGGTCACGACGTGCTGACCGGCCGGATCAGCGCCGGCGACCTTTCGGCCTTCGTGTTCTACGCCGTCCTTGTCGCCACGTCGGGCGGAGCGATCAGCGAGACGATCGGCGACCTGCAGCGCGCTTCGGGGGCCGCCGAGCGGCTGGCCGAGTTGCGCGCCGAGCCGCCGTCGATCGCCGAGCCGGCCCTCCCCAAGCCGTTGCCAAAGCCGGTGCAGGGGGCGGTGGCCTTCGAGGGCGTCTCGTTCCGTTATCCGACGCGCACCGATTCGCTCGCGCTCGATCGCTTCGACCTGGCGATCGCGCCGGGTGAGACCGTGGCGATCGTGGGTCCCTCGGGCGCCGGCAAGACCACCGCCTTCAACCTGCTTCTGCGCTTCTACGATCCGGAGAAGGGCGCGGTCCGCCTCGACGGAACCGACATCCGGGAACTCGCCCTACGCGACCTGCGGCGGTCGCTGGCCGTCGTGCCGCAGGATCCGACCCTGTTCAGCGCCTCGGTCGCCGACAACATCCGCTATGGCCGGCCCGACGCCAGCGACGCCGAGGTGCGCGCAGCGGCCGAAGCCGCGTCGGCACTCGGCTTCATCGAGGCGCTGCCGCATGGTTTCGCGACCGACCTCGGAGCGCGTGGCGTGCGGCTTTCTGGCGGCCAGCGCCAGCGCATCGCCATCGCCCGGGCGCTGCTCTGCGACCCGGCCGTTCTGCTGCTCGACGAGGCGACCAGCGCCCTCGACGCCGAGAGCGAGCTGGCGGTGCAGCAGGCCCTCGACCGGGTGATGCGCCACCGTACGACCCTGGTGATCGCCCACCGGCTGGCCACGGTGCAGAAGGCGGACCGGATCGTGGTTCTCGATCAGGGGCGGGTGGTCGATGTCGGGACTCATGCCGAACTGGTGCGGCGTGGCGGACTGTACGCCCGACTGGCCGAACTGCAGTTCAATGTGTCGACGGTCGCCGCGGACTGAGGGTGTTCCCGGAGGCCCCGGGGGCGCTCGACCGGCTCGCAGTCCCTGACATGCGCGCCTGTTGGCAAACGCCAGGGCCGGGCGTGCGGAAGCTCTTGCCTTCGCCTACCAGCTCATCCTGAAGCCGCCGTTGAGGGCGTGGGTCGAGATGCCGTTGCCCACCTCGCCATCGTACCGGGCATAAAGCGAGGTGCCACGAGCAATGACGGTGTTGGCCGCGAAGCTCAGCGTGGCGGTGTCGCGTTGGGGGGCGGCACCAAAGACGGTGAAGTTGGCGCCCGGCGCGCCGGCGAAGCTGGCCGTCACGGGCCGGGCCGTGTCGGCATAGTCGTGGGCCCAGCCCAGGCGCATCTGCACGGCGAGCTTTTCGCGGTCCTCGGGGCCGAAGGCGCCGGCGAACTCGGCGCCCAGCACGCTGCGCGCGGTGCTGGTGGTCTGCGGCGCCACGGTGAGACTGAGCGCGCCAGCGCCGCTTTCGCTGAAACCGTACTGGCCGTTCGTGATGCCCTGGAAGCGCGCGAAGGGCGTGACCGACAGGGCGGCCGGCTGGTCGAGGCCGATGCGGTAGCCGGCCTCGAGCTGGCCCAGGAACTGGTTGGCGCCGGTGCTGCCCTGGGCGGTGCGCACCGCCAGGTTGGGCAGCGCGATCTGGCGCGTCATCCAGTTGTCGCTGTAGCCGTAGCCGGCCGTGCCATCGAGATAGAAGGCGCCCTGGATGAAGGAAGCGTAGAGGCTCGCCTGGTAGCTGCTGGTGGTGCCCTGGCCGCTGAAGCCGCTGGCCCACTGGTTGCCACTGCTGAAGCCCACGCCGACGCCCGCCACGAAACGGGGATCGAAGCGATAGTCCATGCCGGTGGCGAAGCCGCCGGCATTGTAGGTGAGCGTGCCGGCATTGGCCGTGCCCGCGACGCGGCCGGTGCCGCCCACGGCGCTGCCCCACCGGCTCCACGGGCTGGCGGTGCCGTCGCAGGCATCGGCATTGGCAAGGCTTGTCTCGCAGGCCTCGGCGAGGGCCACTCGGGTCCCGCCGCCGAAGCCGCCGCGGGCGAGGCCCATTTGCTGGCCGAGGCTGTTCATGAACAGCAGGCCGCCGCCCAGGTTGGCGGTGCCGAAGCCCGAGTAGTTCTGACCGCTGATGGCGTTCATCGCCGCCTGGCCCTGGGCCAGCGGGTAGCTCGCCATGGTGCCGATGACCGTGGCGAGATCGCCAGTTGAACCCGCGACGCTCGCGTCGAGGACGCGGCCCACGGCCGCCTGGTTGGCAGTGCCGGCGCCGGCCCCGAAGCCGCCGGGCTTCAACGTCAGAAAGACGTTGTTGGCGTCGTAGGAGAGAGATGGCTGCAGGAAGGGGAAGAGGCTGTTGGCGTTGGCGAAGGTGCCGGTGACCCCGCCGGTGGCATTTAGGATGGTGTAGGTGGTGCTGGGGGCATAGACGCCGGTCGCGCCGGTCAGGGTCACGGTGCCGCCGGCTATTGTGGTGGTCCCCGGCGCTCCGCTCACATTGACGCGATCGGCCTGGCCGGCGCTGCTGGTCTCGACCTGGAAGCTACTGCCGGCGGCCTGGGTCAAGCTGCCGACCACATTCAGCGTGCCGATGGAATTGCCGGGCGAGACGATGCCACTGCTTGTCACCGTGCCGTTGATGGTGCCGCTGCCGCCGAGATTGCCGCCGGCGCCCACGGTCACGTTGCTGGTGATGCTGCCGTTGATGGCCAGGCGGCCGCCGGTGACGTTGGTGGGACCGGTAAATGTGTTGATGCCGGAGAGCGACAGCGCGCCCGGTCCCTGCATCGTGAGGCCGCCGGTGCCGGTGAGGGTGCCGGCGAAGCTGGTGCTGCCCGGCCCGGCCACCGTCAGCGTGCTGGCGCCCAGCGCGATCGTGCCGCCGAGGCCCGCGAGGGATCCGATGGTGAGGTTGTTGCCATTGAGGTCGAGGATGCCGCCGTTAACCGCAAGCGGACCGGTCGTGGGCAGAGAAGCGCCGGGCGCCAGCTGCAGGACGCCCTTGTTCAGGACAGTGCCGCCAGCGTAGCTGTTGGCGCCGGAGAGGGTGAGTGTCCCGATGCCGTTCTTGGCGAGGCCGCCCGGACCGCTCGCCGCCGAGCCGAGGGTGAGGTCGAAGCCGTTGGTGTCGAAGGTGCCGCCGCCTGAGCCGAGGGTGACCGCGCGCGGCAGGGTGAACGTTGTGGTGGGCAGCAAGGTGCCGCCGTTCAGTGTGAGGCCACCGGATGGATCGCCCAGCCGAGCATTCGAATCGATGGCGAGGACGCCGACACCGCTCACGGTCGTGCCGCCCAAATAGGTATTGTTGCCGGAGAGAGTGACCCGGCCACTCCCGATCGTGAGACCGCCAGAGCCTGATATCACGCTGGAAATGGTCCCGCTGCCGCTCTGCATCAGCGTCGTAGCGCTCATCAGGAACGTGGGAAGGCCGTTTGCGAAGCCATCCGGCAGGCTGACGTCGCCGATCAACGCGAGGCTCGGCGTCACCTGGCCGATGGCGCCCGCTGCGTTGGCCCACGCATATCCGACGAAACCGCCGATCGGGTCGTAGAGATAGTCGAAGCCCTGGAAGAACTGGCGACCGGTGTTCAGAAAAACCGCCGGTTCGTTGAGGATCACTTCGACGGTATTGTTGGGATTGAGTGGATTGCTGCTGGGGCCGGACGTCAACCTGTAGCTGTAGTTGGCCGGCTGCAACGTGCCTTGGCCCGGCAGGAAGACCTGGACCTCCGCGCCGCTGGACCGCGTGATGCATCTGCCGCCGCCCGGCGGATTGGGGCAGGGAGTTGTGGCGAGCGTCGCGCCCGGCGGTGGCGTGAGGAATGAGTATCCGATGCCGGCGTCAGGCAGGATCTGGCCGCTGCCGGTCGCACCGCCCACCGTGATCGTCATGGGGGCCTGCTGCCAGGCGGGCGCCGGCTGTCCCGAGTTCGGCGTGTTCGGTGTCAGCTTCACATAGGCGAAGTTGGTGTCGGGATTGTTGTTGTTGATGTTGGTCGTATTGCTGAGACCCAGGGTGACGCCGCTGTTGGTGATCAGGTAGCCCTGTCGAAGACTGCTCATCAAGGCGTTGACGCCCGGAGCGATCGAAACAATGTTGATGAAAGGGTTCGTATTGTTGTAGGGCGCCGGCGGATTGATCGAACTCGCACCGCGATCGAAGCCGACACCCATGTAGGCGGGAGGCATCGGCGTGCAGGCCCTTCCAGGGATGGTGCAGGTCTGGCTGGCCACCAGCAGGACCGTCACTCTCGACGTCGCCAAGGCGGTGGGGCGGCCACCGGGTGCGGGGGTCTGGTTGATGACGACGTTCGTCTCGTAGAAGGTGCCGGTCGCGAGCAGGCCGCTGCTGGTATAGAGCAGGCTTCCCGGTCCGACGGCCACGTCATTCGGCCCCGGCTTGAAAATCTCGGGAGACACGAGAATCCCCGTCGATCCCGTATCCATGACGAACTTCGTCGGGTTTGAGCCCGACATCGTGAGATAGACGCTGGCGCCGTTGTTCGCGCCCATCGGACCGTCGGCAAACGGAATGGTGGGAAGGCTGGTGTAGCCGTTGTACAGGTTAAAGGGCTGCGCTTGAGCCGGCGAGCTACTGGCGACGGCACCGGCGAACAACGCCGCGCCGGCAGAAAGAAGCCGGCGATGCTTCGGCACCTGCCCTGACTGAAAGTAATTGCGCACTTTGGGTGCACTTTAGATTGGCGGCGAAAGAAGGCAACCCTATGCGCGCGGCATCTAGCAGACCGTTCTGTTTCTGAACGTGTGCCTCGAGCAGGGCGTGGTGCGATGGATGCCTGCAGCCCGGCCGAAACGCTCCCGCGGCACGATTCCCACGCCGGGCGATTAACAAAGGCCGCCCTTATGGCTGTTTCGCCGCCTCCCGCTCGCCCTCGCGGCGCCGCAACTCCCGACGCAGGATCTTGCCGGTCGTCGTGAGCGGGAGTTCCGGCACGAACTCGACTTCGCGGGGGTATTCGTGCGCCGCCAGCCGGGTCTTCACGAAGGTCGCCAGATCGGTCTTGAGCGAATCGGTGGGCGCGATCTCGGGGCGCAGCTGGACGAAGGCCTTCACGATCTCCGTGCGCAGCCGGTCCGGCACGCCCACGACGCCGACCATCGCGACCGCCGGGTGCTTCATCAGGCATTCCTCGATCTCGCCGGGGCCGATGCGGTAGCCGCCCGAGGTGATGACGTCGTCGTCGCGGCTCTTGAAGAAGACGTAGCCGTCCGCGTCGATGGTGCCGATGTCGCCCGTCAGCAGCCAGTCGCCGGCATACTTGCGCTCGGTGGCCTCGGGGTTGCGCCAGTATTCCAGCATGACGATCGGGTCGTGCCGCCAGCCCGCGATCTGACCTTCCTCGCCGGGCGGCAGGACGTTGCCGTCGCCATCGACGATCGCGACCTTGCGGCCGGGACAGGCGCGACCACAGGAGCCCGCCCGGACCTCGAACCAGTCGGGCGAGTTCAGCAGCATCAGGTTCATCTCGGTCTGGCCGTAGCCTTCCGAGATGGTGGTGCCGAACGTGTCGCGGCCCCAGCTCAGCAGTTCCTCGCCCATGGCCTCGCCGCCGGTCGAGATCGCCCGGATGTCGTAGTTCCAGCGGTCCCGCGGCTTGTGGACCTGGCGCATCATCTTGAGCGCGGTCGGCGGGATGAAGCTCACGCCGACCCTGTGTTTCGCCAGCATGGCGAAGGAGCGTTCGGGGTCGAACTTGGCGAAGCGATGCGCCAGCACCGGCGTGCCGTAGTACCAGGCGGGGAACAGCGCGTCGTAGAGCCCGGCGATCCAGGCCCATTCGGCCGGCGTCCACATCACCTCGTTGCCGCGCGGCCAGTGGCCGAGCCACTGTTCCACCGCGGGGATGCAGCCCAGCATCATGCGATGGGCATGGAGCGCGCCCTTGGGCTGGCCCGTCGTGCCCGACGTATAGATCAGCAGCGCGGGATCCTCGGCATGGGTATCGACCGTCGCGAAGCGGTCGGAGGCGGCCCCCAGCAGCCGGTCCCAGTCGAGAAAGGCACTGCCATGGGCACCCGCGCCGATCACGATGACCGTCTTGAGGTGGGGCAGCCGGTCGCGAACGGCCAACAGCTTGGGGAGTTGGCTCATGTCGGTGATGACGGCCGAGGCCTCGGCGTTGGTCAGGCGGTATTCGATCGCCTCCTCGCCGAACAGGGTGAAGAGCGGCAGCACCACGGCGCCCATGCGGTAGCCGGCGAGATGGCAGAGGGTGAGTTCAGCGCCCTGGCTGAGGAAGACGGCGACGCGATCGCCCTTGCCGATGCCGCGCGCGACCAGTGCGTTGGCCAGGCGCGAACTGCCTGCGAGGAGCTGGCCGAAGGTCCAGTTGCGCACCGAACCGTCGGCATTCTCGACGATCATCGCCAGCGTGTCGGGCGCGTGGCGCTCGCACACGGCGCGCCCGATGTTGAAGCGCTGGGGCGTGGGCCAGCGGAATTGCCGCATGGCGTCGTCGTAGCTGAGACCGCGGGGGATCATGCCGTTTGACCTTCGTTAACGTGTGACGCGTTGCACGACGCGGCCGGCCAGCAGTTCCTGCGGCGTCGGCGTCCAGATTTCATCGTGGGGCGTGTCGATTACGCGCTGAGCGAACTCGGGCGTGACGCCGCTCGCGACCAGGAAGCGCCGCATGTCGCGATTGCTTTCGTACAGGTCGTTCGGGCCCAGGCCGGGGAAGCTGCCCTGGTGAAAGCCGAGGCGTCCGTTGGGCGAGATCGAACGGTCGTTGCCGCCGAGGAAGGCGATGGTGCAGGCCGAGGCGCAGATCGTGTCGACCCGCGTGGCCAGCCGGCGACTGCGGATCATGCGGTTGATCTCGAAGGCAGTGCCGATCCGTCCGCCCGGACCCGCGAGGACGACGCGGCGGACCCCGGGATGCTTGTCGAGTGCGCGCCGCACGGTATCGGCGCTGCCGGTGCCGTAGGCGCCCTCGACGCTCAGCACCGTGCCGTCGGGACTGACGCTGACGACGAGCGTGTCGAGCGCCTCGTCACCGTTGTAGATCGCCCAGAGTTCGCCGACGGACGGCACCGCCCGTTCGTAGAGGAGGCCCCCGATGCCGGCGATCGACAGCGCCGCGGCCACGAATATGCCGAGGGCGATCGGGACGGGCGCGCGCCGCCGGGCGGCGATCGCGACCAGGCAGACCTGCACGAAGGCGAAGGCCGATGCGCCCAGACACAGCAGGGCGGGGCCGAGCACGTGCAACAGCGTCACTTCGCCTGGGCCGAAGACGGCGAGCGTGATGCTGCCGAAGCCTACCAGCAGCGCCATCGCTGCCCAGACGCCGCGATAGTAGAGCGTGAGATCGAATGGCGCACCGCCGTCGCGCCACAGCGGCACGCCCATCACCTCCAGGTGGTCGACCATGCGGGCGAGCTTTCCGGTCCGGATGCGTTTGCTGCCCGCGCGGTAGCCGAGCGAGGCAGCCAGATCCGTCGGCACGGAGCCGTCGACCAGGCGCAGTTCGCGCAGGCCGATGGCACGCGCCGTCATTTCGGCGAAGGCGATCAGCACGCGCGCGATCTCGTGGCGTTCGTCACCGGGCACAGTTGCAAGAGGCCCGACGGTCAGGTGACCGGCAGCCTGCTCGAGCTGCACGGCGCCGAGCAGCCCGGGCTCGCCGTCGATCACGAAGATCGCCCGGGTATCGCTGTTCGAGGCGAGCGGCGGCAGGCTGGGGAAAAGTCGCGCGATCCCACCGGCATCGGCGGCGCTGGCGCGCCGTACGGCGCCCACGGAGACCCGAGCCTGAGAAAACACGCTGACTTTCCACTCCCTGAGGCGGCTTTCATGGCCGAGGACCGGTCTGTATGCTGCGGCACTTCTCGTGGAGCGTCCAGATGTCCCCCGACGATCATGCCTATCCGCCGATCGCCCGCGCCAGGGGCGGGGAAGCCGGCACGACCACCGTGCCGTCGGTCTGCCCGCATGACTGCACGAGCACCTGTGCGCTCGACGTCGAGCGGCTGAGCAGCAGCAGGATCGGCCGCGTCCGCGGCTCGATGCGCAACGACTATACCGCCGGCGTGATTTGCGAAAAGGTCGCCCGCTACGCGGAGCGCATCCACCATCCCGACCGGCTGATGAAGCCGCTGCGCCGCGTCGGGCCGAAGGGCTCGAAGCAGTTCGCCGAGATCTCGTGGACGGACGCGCTCGACATCGTGGCCGAGCAGTTCATCGCCAAGGCGCGGCAGCACGGCAGCGAGACGATCTGGCCTTACTACTACGCCGGCACGATGGGGCTGGTGCAGCGCGACGGCATCAACCGGCTGCGCCACGCGATGAAGTATTCGCGCTATTTCTCGACCATCTGCGTGACCCTGTCCGACACGGGCTGGATCGCCGGCGTGGGAGCCAAGCGCGGCGCCGACGTGCGCGAGATCGACGATCATGCCGAGCTGGTGGTGATCTGGGGCGGCAATCCGGTCAACACCCAGGTCAACGTCATGACCCACGCGATGAAGGCGAAGAAGCGCGGCGCCAGGCTCGTCGTGGTCGATCCCTATCGTACGGGAACCGCCGACCAGGCCGACATCCATCTCGCCGTGCGTCCCGGCACCGACGGGGCGCTGGCGGTCGGCGTCATGCACGTCCTCTTCAAGGAGGGCTATGCCGACTGGGACTACCTGCGCAAGTACACCGACGCACCGGACGAACTGGCGGCGCACGTGGCGACGCGCACGCCGGAATGGGCGTCGAAGATCACCGGCCTCTCCGTCGAGGAGATCGTCTCTTTCGCGCGCCTCTACGGGCAGAGCAAGGCCTCGTTCATCCGCTGCCATCACGGGTTCAGCCGCAGCCGCAATGGCGCGGCCAACATGCACGCCGTGACCTGCCTGCCGGCAGTCACCGGCGCCTGGCAGTATGAGGGCGGCGGCGCCCTCTATGGCCACACCGGCATGTACCCGATCAACAAGACGCTGATCGAAGGGCTCGACACGGTCGATCCGTCGATCCGCGATCTCGACCAGTCGCGTCTCGGACCGGTGCTCACCAACGATCCCGAGGCGCTGAAGAACGGCCCGCCGGTCACCGGCCTGCTGATCCAGAACACAAATCCGGCGATGGTCTGTCCGGAACTCGAACTGGTCCACAAGGGCTTCAGGCGGGAGGACCTGTTCACCTGCGTGCACGAGCAGTTCATGACCGAGACGGCCGCGTTCGCCGACATCGTGCTGCCGGCCACCATGTTCCTCGAACACGACGACTTCTACACAGCCAGCGGGCACACTTTCTTCCAGGTGGCCAAAGCGGTGATTGACGCGCCGGGCGAGTGCCGCGAGAACCACTTCGTGATTTCCGAACTCGCCAAGCGCCTGGGTGCAAAGCATCGCGGCTTCGACATGACGCCCTGGGAGATCATGGACGAGACGCTCAAGGTCTCGGGCATGTGGGATGCGGAAACCAATTGGCGGAAGGGTGGCCAGGACTTCCACCTGGGCTTCGAGACGTCGCATTTCCTCGACGGCTTCGCTTGGCCGGACAAGAAGTTCCGCTTCAAGCCCGACTGGGCGGCCTACGGCCCGCGCGGCAAGGAGATGCCGGTGCTGCCGGACCATTTCGACGTGATCGACAATGCAACCGACGACAAGCCGTTCCGGCTGGTCGCGGCGCCAGCGCGCACCTTCCTCAACTCGACCTTCACGGAGACGCCCAGTTCGCAGAAGCGCGAGGTCCGGCCGACGGCGTTCATGAATCCCGACGACTGCCTCGAGATGGGCATCGTCGAGGGCGAGCGGCTGGAGATCGGCAACGAGCGCGGCAGGACCGTCGTGAATGCGAGGCCGCGCGAGGGCCAGCAGAAGGGCGTCGTCGTCGTCGAGGGCATCTGGCCCAACCGCAACTTCGAGACCGGGATCGGCATCAATGCGCTGACCTCGGCCGATCCCGGCTGGCCCAATGGTGGTGCGGTGTTCCACGACACCGCCGTCTGGATCCGCAAGGCGTCGTGAGCGAGGGATTCCAACCAGCGCCCAATCCGAGCATCGCCCAGACCCAGGCCCCTCGGATCGAGGGCCGCGGCCACGTCCTCGTGATCGGCAACGAGAAGGGCGGCTCGGGCAAGTCGACGACGGCGCTGCACATCGCCGTCTCGCTGATGAGGGACGGCGCCCGCGTCGCGACGCTCGACCTCGATGCCCGGCAAGGCACGCTCAGCCGCTACATGGAGAACCGCGCGAACTACTCGGCGAAGAAAGGCCTCGACCTGCCCATGCCGATCCACACGCCGGTGATGATCTCGACCCTGAACGATCGCCGCGAGGCCGAGGCCGACGAGCGCGCAAGGCTCGCGGCCGCGCTCGAACCGGCGGTCGGCGCGGCCGACTTCGTGATCATCGACACGCCGGGCAGCGACACCCATCTCAGCCGGCTGGCCCACACCTGGGCCGACACGCTGCTCACGCCGCTGAACGACAGCTTCATCGATCTCGATCTCCTGGCCCGGGTCGATCCCGATACGCTGAAGATCGTCCGGCCCTCGATCTATGCCGAAGCGGTCTGGAAGCAGCGGCAGATTCGCGCCATCGAGGGTGGCCGGCCGGTCGACTGGATCGTGATGCGCAATCGGCTGTCCTCGCTGGCGGCGCGCAACAAGCGCGACATGGGCACCGTGATCGATGCGCTCGCCAAGCGCATCGGCTTCCGGGTCGCCGCCGGCCTCAGCGAGCGCGTGATCTACAAGGAGCTCTTCCTGATGGGGCTCACTCTGCTCGACCTCAAGCGCAGCGGCGGTGCTGGACCTTCCCTGACCTTGAGCCATGTCGCGGCCCGCCAGGAAGTGCGCGACCTCGTGATGGCGCTCAACCTGCCGGGGGTCGCTCCTGAAGAAGCGGACGCGCCCGTGACAGAAGAATCCACAGAAGCCCCGCCACCTGCAGAATGAACAGCAGGCCGAACGACCAAGCATATCCGTCCGGCGAATAGCCAGTGGCGGTGCGCGGCCACAGATCGACGACCTTCCCGATCGCCCACTGGCCGGCGAAGATCACCGTGAAGACCACGAGATTGGAGCTGGTGCTGACCCGTCCGGCGTATTGCGGCGGGAAGGAGCGCGCGAGCAGCGGCATGTACTGGATCGGATAGGCCCCGAGGAACCCGAACAGCAGCCAGGCCACCACGGGATGGAACGACGGCAGGAAGGCGAGCCAGGCGCAGACCAGGGCGAACAGGATGCTGACGAGGTTGGCCGAGGCGAAATCGCTGATGCCGATGCGACGGAAGGCGCCGGCCAGCACGCCGCTCAGCGCGAAGCCCGCGGTCATCACCGCCGTCGTGTAGAGCTGGATGTCGGCACGGGTTTCGTTGCTGGCGAAGCCGCCGACGTCGCGCAGCCAGGGACCGATCCACAGGGTGATCGCGGCGATGAAGGCCATCTGCTGGAAGGTGAGCAGCGGCTGGATGCGCCAGAAGAAGCCGTTGGTCAGCACAATGCCGGTGATGCGGAACTGGTCGCGCAAGGTACCGGGGGCCGTGGGGGCGCCGCGCTCCGGCACGACCGTGAACAGGATGGCCGAAACGACGAGACAGAGGCCGGCCAGCCAGAAGAACAGGCCTTGCCAGCTGATGACCGAGAGCGACCACTGGATCGGCAGGGTCGCGGCCATCGAGCCGAGGCCGCCCGCCATCATGTGGAAGCCGGTGATGAGGCCCCAGCGCTCGGGCGGATACCACAGCGTGATCGCCTTGATGGCGGCCATCAGCCCGCCCGCAAAGCCCAGCCCGATCAGCACACGCGCCACGATCAGCTCGCCGAGCGAAAGGCTCAGACCGAATAGGGCCGAGCCAACCGCCGCCATCGCCAGCAGGACCGCCTGCACCCGCCGCGGCCCGTAGCGATCGAGCATCACGCCGAGGATCGGCTGGCAGCCGGCGAAGAACAGGAAGAAGGCCGACGTGAGAAGACCGAGGTCGCCTGCGCTGATCCCAACGTCCCGCTCGAGATACGGGAAGATCACGGCGTTCACGCCGCGGAAGATGTAGGAGAGGAAATACGCCAGCGCGAACGGAACGAAGACGCGCAGCAGCAGCGTGGCGAAGGAGGGGGCGTTTCCGGTCATGCTTCAATGTTGGCGCGAACGCGCGGCTGCACCATATTGAAGGCACCGCAGAGGGTCAAAGGACATGGCCGAGGATCGCGCCGCAGATCGCAACGTCCCGTCTACCGCAGGTGCGAAAGCCGTCGACGCGTTCGTGCGCGAAGTCGGCAGGTTGCCGGCCGAGCGCCGGGCGGGCGGACGCGGCCGGCTGCTGTTCGCCATGGATGCGACGGCGAGCCGCGAACCGACCTGGGATCACGCCTGCGCCCTCCAGGGCGAGATGTTCGTCGCGGCCGATGCGCTGGGCGGTCTCGACGTGCGGCTGGCCTTCTATCGCGGCTTCGAGGAATTCAAGGTCAGCAAGTGGACCTCGGACGGTCGCGAACTCGCGCGTCTCATGAGCAGTGTGCGGTGCGCGGCCGGGCGCACGCAGATCGCGCGTCTGCTGCGCTATGCCGGCGAGCAGCGCCGCGAGAGCCGCCTGGATGCGGTGATCTTCGTCGGCGACTGCTGCGAGGAGGATATCGATGCAGTCGGCCACGAGGCGGGCCAACTCGGCCTGCTTGGACTGCCGGTCTTCGTCTTCCAGGAGGGCGAGGACCGAACGGCCTCGCGGCTGTTTCCCCAGATCGCGAAGCTGACGCGCGGCGCCCATTGCAAGTTCGACCGGTCGAGCCCCGATCAGCTCAAGCGCCTGCTCGGGGCCGTCGCCGCTTATGCCGCCGGCGGACGCTCCGCGCTGCTGAAGTACGGCAAGGACCAGGGCGGCGCGGCGGCCCTTCTCACCAGCCAGATGAAATGACCGCGGACCTGACGGCCGCCGTCGAGAGATTCTTCGACGAGGAAATCCTGCCGCGCCATCGCCAATGGGCGGCTCACGTGTCGGCTTGCAAGGGCACGCCTCCGTTCGTGGCGGAACTCAAGGCGAAGGCGCGCGCGGCAGGCCTATGGAACCTCGGTCTGCCGGACCGGATGAGCAATCGCGCCTTCGCGCCGATCGCCGAGATCATGGGACGGCTACCGTGGGCGCCCGAGGTGTTCAACGCCCAGGCGCCGGACGTGCCCAACATGATCATGCTGCAGCATGCAGCGACCGCGGATCAGAAGAAGCGGTGGCTGGAGCCGCTGCTCGAGGGGCGCGTGCGCTCGGCGTTCGGGATGACCGAACCCGACGTCGCTTCCTCCGACGCCACCAACATCGCCACGACCCTGCAGCGCGACGGCGGTGACTGGGTCGTGAACGGGCGCAAGTGGTACATCACGGGCGGTGCCCATCCCGATTGCGCCTTCGTGATCGTGATGGGCGTCTCGCGGCCCGAGGCGGGGCGCACCGGTCGGCATTCGTGCGTGATCGTTCCGATGCCGTCACCCGGCCTGAGGATCGTGCGCGAACTGCGTTTCCTCGGGTGGGAAGACAGTATCGCGCCCATCGCCGAACTCGACTTCAAGGACGTGCGCGTGCCGGCGGAGAATCTGCTGGGCGAGGAGGGCGAGGGATTCGCGGCCGCGCAGGTGCGGCTCGGACCGGCGAGGTTGCACCACTGCATGCGCGCGATCGGCGCCTGCGAGGTGCTGGTCGAACTCATGATGGCGCGCGCCGCCGAACGTCGCACGTTCGGTCGTGCGGTGATCGACTACGATTCGACGCAGCAGGCGATCGCGCGCTCGCGCATCGAGATCGAGCAGGCCCGTCTGCTGGTGCTGCGCACGGCCGAGCGGCTGGACAGCGACGGGCACCAGGCGGTGTGGCGCGACGTCTCGATGGTGAAGGTCGCGGTGCCGGAGACGGCGCAGCGCATCGCCGATCGGGCGCTGCAGCTGTTCGGCGCGATGGGCGGCAGCGACGACGCGCCGATCCATCGTGCCTTCGCGGTCGCCCGCATGCTGCGCATTGCCGACGGGCCGGACGAAGTCCACCTGCGGCAGATCTTCCGGCAGGAACGGCCGGCCCGCTGGGCCGTGTCGGACTCGCCCTACATTGCACCGGGCAATGACTGAGGCCGGCCGCAAGCGCATCTACGCCATCATATTCGGCCTGATCCTCGCAGGGGTCACGCTCGCGGGCCTCGAGGTGCTGGCGTCGTTCGAGGCACCGTCGTGGCCGGCTCGCGCGCTTCGGTCGACGCCGCCGGTCAACGTGCAGTCGACCGACTTCACCGGCCTCGCCGACAAGCCCTGGATCTTCGAACCTTACAACTCCTGGGGCATGCGCGACAGGGAACGCAGCATCGCCAAGCCTCCGGCCGGCGGCTTCCGCACCGTCTTCATCGGCGACAGCTATCTCGAGTTCCAGCTGACTCGTCTCACGCTGCCCGGCGAAGTCGAGCGGCGCTTCATCGAGGCCGGTCAGCCCAACGCCGAGATGATCAACCTCGGCATCTCCGCGACCGGGCCGCGCAGCTACTACTACCGCCTGCGCGATGTTGCCTTCGCCCTGTCGCCTGACGCGCTGGCGGTGTTCTTCTTCTCGGGCAACGACTTCCTGTTCGACGGCCAGGGATATGGTCAGGGCCTGCTGCCCGATCTCGTTAGCGAGGCGCCCGGCGGTTCGATCCTCGGCAACGTCATGCCGAATGCCAATTGGATGCTGGTCAACCGCCTGCGCCTTTCGGAGATGCTGACGACCAACAAGCCGGTGCCGCAGGAGTTCGATACCCTGGCGAAGATCGCCCGCCTGCCGGCCGCCGAGCGCACGCCGGCGCTCGCCCGTCACGTCAGGCGCTACTACTATCCCGACCTGAGCGAGCAGCAGATCGCAGCGATCTTAGGCCGGGACGGCGACTCCTTCTGGCAGGCCTATGCCTCGGGAAAGTCCGACGACGAGTCGCTGCAGGGCTGGCTCCTCAACCTCATGACCAAGGCCGAAGTCGAGAAATCTCCCTATTTCGAGGTGAAGACCGGCGAGCAGGCGGCGCGGCTGGTGAAGGATGGCGACATCCAGGCCACCCTGTCTTGGCTCACGGCCATGGACCGCGCGGCCCGCGAGCGCGGCGTGCCGCTCGTGCTGTTCATCGTGCCGCCCGGTACCGTCGATCCCGACTATGTCGACTACTGGAAGCCTTGGCCGCGCTTCTACGCCTTCAACGTGATCGCCGACTACAGGCAGGAGCAGCTGCTCGAAGCCCTGGGCAAGACCTCGATCCGCTACGTCGATCTGCGCAAGGACTTCGAGGGCGTGCGCGGCGCCTACCGGCGCAGCGACGCCCACTGGACCGACAAGGGCGTCGAGATCGCGGCTAACCGTGTCTTCCAGGAGCTGCGCCGGCTCGACCGTCGCTAGGCGGCGCCCAGCAGCCGGGCGGTCCAGCTGCCGGGAAGGACCGATCCCAGCCAGACCCCCGCCTTGGTGCCGATCGGGAAGGCGATGCGCGGCTTGTTGGCGGCGAGACCGCGGCGGATGATGCTCGATGCCCGCGCCGAACTCATCATGAACGGCATCGGAAAGGGCGCCTCGGCGGTGAGGCGACTGACGACGAAGCCGGGGCAGATGACGCTGACCCCGATGCCGTCCTTCTTCAGCACGTAGCGGATGCTCTCGCCCCAGACGCGCACGGCGGCCTTGCTGGCATTGTAGGAGGCCGAATAGGGCAGGCCGATGAAGCCCGCCAGCGATGAAACGATGCCGATCTGGCCGCGCTTGCGGGACATCATCGGATGCAGAAGCGGCTCGACGGTGTTGAGCACCCCGTTGATGTTCACGTCCAGCGTCTTGCGGATGATCGAAAAATCGTCGAGCGAGGAATTGTCCTTGTCGATCGAGATGCCGGCGTTGGCGAGCACGAGATCGACCGGATGTGCCTCGTCGAACGCGGTCAACCATGGCAGGAAGCGCTCGCGATCGGTGACGTCGATGGTCGCCGCGACCACGGTGGCGCCCTTCGCCCGGCAGGCGGCGGCGACGGCCTCCAGTCGCTCGGGATCGCGTCCGGTCAGGGCCAGGGCGACGCCCGAAGCGGCGTAGTCGAGCGCCAGCGCCTCGCCGATGCCGCTCGAGGCGCCCGTGAGCACGATGCTGGAGAAGGTCTTCATTGCGAGCGCCCTATTGTTGGGGTTTGGTACGCCAGCCCCAGGTGCTGGCCATTTCGTGGGCCATGCGGGCCGCCATGAGCGAATAGCCGCGGCTGTCCATCAGCTCCCGCTTGGGGTGGATGTCGTCGCTGTAGATCGTTTCCTTCTCGTCCTTGAAAAGGTCGAGCAGGCTGCGGACCTCGATGCTGCGTTCCCGGAGCGCGACGAGGCGTTCGACGATTTCGACATAGCGTTTCCCATAGCCGATGTCGGGCGTCCCTCGGCGTTCGTCCGCGGTCAGGACCTTGTCGACGGCCGGGACGGGCTGCAGGAAAAACATCGACTTGATGCCGAAGTCGCGAGCCGTGACGTCCATCATGCGGATGTACTTGGCGTACTGCGCGATCTGCCAGTCCATGAAGACGGCGGGGGAGTCCGTAATGTCGGCGGGAAGGCTCGTCATCGCCGCATAGGTCCTGGCACCGAAGCCATCGTTGTGGTCGGCCGGTTTTGGCTCCAGGGCCGACGCGAGGAGATAGGCGGCATGCGAGTGGCCGGTGAGGCCCGTTCCCAGCCAGCCCGAGACTCGTCCCATGAACCAGCTCACGGCGAGGCTGCCGAAGCTGTCCCTGGCGACGATCGGGTTCACGCCGAGATAGTTGACGGCCGGCATCTCGAAGCGCCTGTTGAGTCCCGGCTTCATGAGATACTGCTCGTTGTAGCCGTCGAGCGTGACCACCGCGTCGATGAAGTCGCCATAAATGGCCATCAGGATCAGCTGCTGCGGCTGCTTCCACGCGCCGACGCCGCCATTCAGTACCTGGAACGGCTTGCCGGTCGGGCTGACATAGGAACGGTTGAGTTCCTCCTCGAGGAAACTGCGTCTGCCGGGCTGGGCGAGCTGGCCCAGCTGCGAGGCGACGGAGCCCCCGGTCAGGAGGATGACGTAACGCTCCGGATTTCGGACGACGGGATACTCGTCACCCAGGAGACCAATGTCGTTGGCGGTGGGAACGCCGCAGGGATCGTCGCGGTGGTGGACGAAGGCCAGGTAGGGGTGCGGGAACATCGTGTCGATGTACCGGCAATTGCTGCCGCCGCTGCCGGTGATGTCCTGGATGTAGGTGTTCCGTGACGTGGCGAAGAGTTCCCGGGCCGGGACGTAGCGGCCGTCGCGTATCGTCAGCCATGCCGTGGAAAGGATCTCCAGCCCTGCCAGCGCTCCGATGACGCCCAGAACCAGCGCGGCAAGCTTGAGGCCCGTTTGCCGTGGAGTACTCTTTTTCACCATGACCAACGTACGCCTCAATAGCCGATTGAATCGAAAAGCCGATCCACTTAAGGGTTTAGAGTGCCCACGAACAGGGCAGGGGGCAAATTGATCGCAAGCATGACGGGATACGCCCGGGCGCAGGGATCGGATGATCGGCGGCGCTGGGTCTGGGAAGCGCGCAGCGTCAACGGGCGAAATCTCGAAATCAGGTGTCGGGTGCCGCCGGGCTTCGACCGACTGGAAAATCCGGCCCGGGTCGCCGTCGGCGGAAAGATGAAGCGCGGCAATGTCTCGCTCACCCTCACCGTCACGAGTGAACGCAGCGCGAAGCCGCTCACCATCAACCGCACCTTGCTGGCGGAACTGGCGACGCTGGTCGACGAAGTGCGCAGGACGACCGGGGCGGCTGCTCCCGCCGCGGATGGGCTGTTGCGGGTGCGGGGCGTCATCGAGGAAGAGGATGCCGGCGCGGAGACCGAGGAGGCGCTCGTCCTTCTGGACCGGGACGTTCAGGCGACCCTCGACGAGGCACTGAAGGCGCTCGTCGCATCGCGTGCCGCCGAGGGCAAGGCGCTGGCCGGGGTCATCGAAGGTCACGTCGCGGAGATCGAGGGCCTGTGCGGCCGGGCGGCCGAACGTGCGCTGGCGCAGATCGGCACCGTCCGGGCTCGCTTCGAGGCCCAGCTCGCCGAGTTGCTGGGCCGAGTGCCCGCGCTTTCGGAGGAGCGGTTCGCCCAGGAAGTGGCGCTGCTGGTCGGCAAGGCCGACGTGCGCGAGGAGCTCGACCGGCTGTCCGCCCACATCGCGCAGGCGCGCACCCTACTCGCCGAGGCGCGGGCCGACAATCCGGTGGGCCGGAAGTTCGATTTCCTGTGCCAGGAGTTCAATCGCGAGGCCAACACGCTCTGCTCCAAGTCCGCGGACATCGAGCTGACGCGCATCGGCATCGATCTCAAGGGCGCCGTGGAGCGCATGCGGGAGCAGGTCCAGAATGTCGAATGAGGTGGATGCCGGCCGGATCCAGCGGCGCGGCCTGATGCTGGTCCTGTCGTCGCCTTCGGGCGCCGGCAAGACGACGCTGTCGCGACAGCTGCTCGACAACGACAAGCAGATCCAGCTCAGCGTTTCGGCGACCACGCGGGCGCGCCGGTCTGGCGAGAAGGACGGCGTCGACTACCACTTCGTCGATACCGCGACCTTCAGCGGCATGATCGAGCGCGGGGAATTTCTCGAGCATGCGCGGGTATTCGACCATTTCTACGGTACGCCGAGCGCCCCGGTGGAGGCGGCCCTGATGTCCGGGCGCGACGTGCTGTTCGATATCGACTGGCAGGGAACTCAGCAGCTAAAGGAAAAGGCCGGCAGCGACCTGGTGACGGTCTTCATCCTGCCGCCCTCGACGCGCGACCTGGAGCGACGACTCATCACCCGCGCCCAGGACTCGATGGAGGTCGTGCAGAAGCGGATGGCCAAGGCCGCCGACGAGATGAGCCACTGGGCCGAGTACGACTACCAGATTATCAACCGCGACATCGCGACCAGCCTGATGGAACTCAAGTCCATCCTGACGGCCGAGCGGCTGAAGCGCGAACGCCAGGTCGGCCTTTCGAACTTCGTCAAGGCGCTGCGCGAGGGGCGGTGATCGGCGCGCCGATCCCGGTCTGGCCCTGCGAGCGCAGCACGAGCTGGCTGGGCCGGTAGGGGCGGCCCGCGAACTCGGCGATCAGTCGGTCGCTCGCGCTCTCGATCGTTTCCTCGAGGCGGCGCATGAAGCTTTCCTTGTCGAGCCCCGTCTCGATCGCGGGCAGGAACTCGACCGCGGCGCGGCCCGCCTTCTTGCGCCAGTCGCGGCGGTTCCACACAAGGCCGACCGACGTGGCGACCGGCGTCACCGGCAGCCCGAGATCGCGATAGAGATAGTAGATGCCGGAGCGATACCGCTCGCGCTCGCCGGGCTCCATCAGGTTGCCCTCTGGATAGATCGCGATGTGCCGGCCGCTCTCATAGGCGCGCCGGGCGAACTGGGCGAGGTTCTCGCGCTCGCGTCCGCCGCCGCACGTATCGACGCGGATCATCTGCAGGCGATAGAGGATCGCGCCGATCAGCGGATAGCGGAACAGCTCCTGCATGGCCACGAAGGCAATGCCGCGAATCTTCGCTGCGAGGAGGATGCCGTCGCTTTCACTGTGGTGCTTGTTGGCCAGGAGCGCGGGGCCGCTGGCGGGGAGGTGTTCGAGGCCCCTGAACTCGATCTTCATGCCGCCGATCCAGCGCATGCCCCAGACGACGGCGCGCGCCCAGTGGAAGAGCAGGCCGCGCAGCAGGACCGGGGTGGGCACCGGCACCAGGACGATTCCGACGACCGCCACCAGCAAGGTACCGACGTAGAAATAGGCGTTGAAGGCCAGGGATCTAATCATGGAAACAATATTAGTGAGTACTCACTCACTGTCAAGAGCATCCGCCAATCTGACGAAGTCGTCGACCGAGAGTTCCTCCGCGCGGGCCGTCGGCTGAAGCCCCAATCGCTCCAGTGTGGCCACCGGATCGGCATAGATGCCCGACAGGGATCCTCGGAGCATCTTGCGGCGCTGCCCGAAGGCCGCGGCCGTCACCCGCTCCAGCGGCCTCAGATCGGCCAGCCGGTCCCCTTGCGGACGGGGGGTGAGCCGCGCCACGGCCGACGTGACCTTGGGCGGCGGCACGAACGCCGTCGGCGCGACGTCGAACAGGCGGCGAACCTCGCAGACATGCTGGGCGAGCACCGAGAGACGGCCGTAATCCTTCGTCCGCGGCGCAGCCACCAGGCGATCGACGACCTCCTTCTGGAACATCAGCACCATGTCGGCGATGTCGCTCGCGGCATGAAGCCAGCGGACCAGCAGGGCCGTCGAAACATTGTAGGGCAGGTTGGCAACGATCCGTCGGGGCGCCGTGCCGAGTTCCCGGGGCTCGATCTTCAGTGCATCGGCTTCGAGAAGATCGAGTCGCCCGTCCGCCGCGGCCTGCAACTCGAGCAGGGGGCCGAACGCCCGGGCATCCACCTCGACGGCGACGACATGGCCGGCGCCCTCCAGCAGCAGGGCACGGGTGAGGCCGCCGGGCCCGGGGCCGATCTCGATCACGGTCCCTTCGCCGAGCGGCGCCGCGGCGCGGGCGATGCGGCGTGTCAGGTTCAGGTCGAGCAGGAAATGCTGGCCGAAGCGCTTCTTCGCATCGAGGCCGTGCGCCGCGATGGTCTCGCGCAATGGGGGCAGTGCGGCGACGCCATCCATGTTCAGGACTGGCGGCGGCGCGCCATGTCGTCCGCCATGTCGATGGCCGCGAGCAGGCTCGTCGGATCGGCGCGGCCGGTCCCCGCGATGTCCAGCGCCGTGCCGTGATCGGGCGAGGTGCGCACGAACGGCAGCCCGAGCGTTACGTTGACCCCGCCGGCGAAGTCGATGGTCTTGATCGGGATCAGCGCCTGGTCGTGATACATGCACAGCGCCACGTCATAGGCCGGCCGTGCGGCCGCATGGAACAGGGTGTCGGCCGGTGCCGGTCCGCTCGCCTCGATCCCCTCGCGCCGAAGGGCCTCGATGGCGGGGCCGATGATGCGACGCTCTTCGTCGCCCATCGCGCCCTGTTCGCCGGCATGCGGGTTGAGGCCGGCCACGGCCAGTCGCGGCCGGGCGATGCCGAACAGGCTCTTCAACCCCTGGGCCGCGATCCGGCCGGCGCGGACGATCGCGTCGCCATCGAGGGCGCGCACTGCATCAGCCAGCGACAGATGGATGGTCACCGGCACGACCCGCAGCTCGGGGCATGCCAGCATCATCGCAACGTCGACCCCGCCGGCAAGCTCGGCCAGGAATTCCGTATGGCCGGGATGGCGGAAACCCGAATCCTGCAGCGTTTTCTTCTGGATCGGATTGGTGACGATCCCGGCGACCGTTCCCTCCTGGGCAAAGCGCACGGCCCGCTCGATCGCTTCGATCGTGGCGGCGGCATTCGCGACGTCCGGCCGGCCTGGCGTCGAGGGGGCGGCAAGGCGGGCCGCGAGCACCGGCAGGGCGCCGGGGAAAACCGCCCCCGCCTCTCCGGGAGCGGAGATTTCGCGAACCGGCACCTCGAGCCCGAGCCGCCGCGCAAGGCCGGCAAGGCGGTCCGGGTCGTCGAGGACGAAGAAGGGACGGCTCCCCGAGCGCCGCGCCTGCCAGGCCTTGAGACTGAGTTCGCCGCCGACGCCGGCCGGCTCGCCCATCGTGACGGCGAGCGGCGCTGCAGCGGTCATGCCCGGCCCGTCAGCCGCGTCACGACTTGATGTCGATCGTAGCCTGCCGGCGGAGATCGCGCATGTATCGGCGCCCCGCCGCGTCGAGCTTCTGGATGAGGAGCTGCTGGGAGATCGCGTCGCGGGTGGGAAGCCCGTCGCCGCCGGACTTGCTGCACAGCGCCACGACCTGCAGGCCTTCGGCGACGCGGAACGGACCGGCGGTGCCGCCGATGGGGAGGCGCGGCAGCTGCTCGTACATCTGCGGGTTTGCGGCGAGATCGCCGACCCTGATGCCGTTCAGGTCACCCGACGTGCTGCCCTTGACCTGGCGGGACTGGACGTGGAGATCGGAGCATTGGCGGACGCCCGCCATCGCCTTCTGGGCTTCGGCGGTGGCACGGTTGGTCTCGTCCGGCGAGGCGTTGGTCGGCAGGGCCAGGGTCATCTGGACCAGGTTGAGCTTCACGTCGTCGGGCCGCGCCGCGGCGAAAGGCCGACGATCGACGACATAGAGGATGTGCCACCCCGATGCCGAGCGGACCGGTTCGGAAAACGTCCGGGGCTGTACCCTCTCGAGGGCCGATTCGAGCGAGGGATCGAGCGCGCCCGGCAGGATCCAGCCGAGATCACCGCCGGCCGCCGCGGACGCGCCCTGCGAGAATTGCTGCGCGACGGCGGCGAAGGGCGCGCCCCGCCGCAGCTGCTCCATGATGCGGTCGGCGCTCCGCTTCCCTTCCTCGACGGAATCGGCGCGGTCCACCGGCACGAAGATCTCGGCGACGCGGGTCTCGGTCTTGCCGACGTTCGACCGCATGCGGCTCATCGCGTCGTCGATCTCCGCCTCTGAGACATCGACCTGCGAGCGGACCTTACGGCGGATGATTTTGGCCCAGGCGATTTGCGCCTCGATCTGCTGAGTGGCGATATCCGGGGCGATGCCGACGCTTTGCAGGTACTGCCGGAACTGACCGCGTCCCAGGCCGGCGGCGCGCTCAATCTCGGTGTAGCGGTTCTGGATCTCGCTTTCCGAGGGCTTCACGCCGAGCTTCTTCGCATCCAGGACCTGAAGGCGTTCGTCGATCATCTGCCGCAGCATCTGCGGCGCCATCCGCTGCCGCAGGTCAGGACTATCCTGCAGGCCCGACGTCTTGATGGCGAACAGAACCCGCTGCGCGAGGTCGAAGTCGGTGATGGCGTCGTCATTGACGCGGGCCAACACGCGCGAGCCCGGGCCCGGCGCGGTGTTCGCCGCCGCGCCCTGGGGCGTCGGCCTTTGGGCGGCCGCCGCAGCGGGCAGCAGCATGATCGTGAGGACGACGAGGGCGCGGGGGAGGGGCGCGAACATTTCACCGGCGACGTTTGAGAGGGACAATCATTATATTTCCGCAGCAAGGTGGCTGCAACGAATGCCCGTAAACGCAGAAAGTGGCAACACACAGGCACGCTTGACGCTTCGCGGTGGGTACGTTAGCCGAACTGTCGCAAAGTTGGGGGCAAAAAGTTCAGGCATGAGAGCGGCCCGCCGTTCGATCAGCGTTGCCGGCGCCTGGGAACGGGTCTGCTCCGGCGTTGGCTATCATCTCGACAATATGGGGCGCTGGCTGATCGTGCGTGCGCCGACGATCGGCGCTGCCTATGCCGCGATCCTGGCGCCGGGCGCCCCACGGCTCGAGCCGCGCCCCGGGTGGCGGTTCGCCGAGGAGTACTACGACCAGCGGCGCTGGTTGGCCTGCCGGCGAGGCGCCCTGTGGGAGGCAGCCCGCGAAAAAGAGCTGGCGGTGCCGCTCACCGTGCGCTGGCACGGCGGAACCACGGTGGACGTGACCCTGGGCAACGACAACAGTCTCTGCCTCTACGTCTGCGGCTCCTTCGAACCCAACGAGTTCGCCTTCGTCGATCGCGTGCTGAAGCCCGGGATGGTGTTCATCGATGTCGGCGCGAATGACGGCTATTACACGCTGTTCGCCGCCCGCCGCGTCGGCCCCTCGGGCCGGGTGATCGCCGTGGAGCCGAGTTCGCGCGAGCGTGCGCACTTGCAGCGCAATCTCGGTCGCAACGGTCTCGACAACGTGCAGGTGGTCGCGGCCGCGCTGGGCGCCGAGCCGGGTTTCGTCGACCTGCACCTCGCCCATGGCGTCCATGCCGGTCACAATACGCTGGGCGATTTCGCGCATGACGACGTCATTCGCGCGAGTTCGGAGCGCGTCGCACTGGACACGCTCGATGCGGTGGTGGCGAAGCAGGGATTGCCTCGGGTCGACATGGTCAAGATCGATGTCGAAGGGGGCGAGGCGGGAGTCGTGGCCGGCGCGCGCCATGTGCTGGAGACAGCGAGGCCGGTGCTGCTGATGGAACTGAACGAGCGGGCCTTGCATGCCCAGGGCCAGAGCGCGGAGAGCCTGCTCTCGGTGCTCCGCCAGAATCTGAATTACCAGATACTCACCTTCTCGCAGGGCGGCGGCTGGCCCGAGTGCGCCGCCGAGGGAGCGCCTCTGTCTCCGAACGTCGTGGCGGTACCGAAAGAACGTGCTGACACTCTGCTCAAAGCATAGAAGCCCGGGCCGGACGCGCGTCGGGATTCGACCCTGATGTCCAGCGATGTCCGGTCCGCGGCGACCTCCATGGAGGCATGGATGCGCGAGCAGGCCCTGCCTCTTTGGGCAGCCTCCGGATTCGATGCGGAGGCCGGCCGCTTCGAGGAGGGACTGACTTTCGAAAGAGAGCCACGTCGGCAGGTTCCGATCAGACTGCTCGTCCAGGCCCGGCAGATCTTCGTCTATGCACTTGCGGAGCGCCGGCAATGGCATCCCGGTGCGAGGCAAATCGTCGAGCGCGCCTTCGCCGCGATGAAAAGGGATTACTTCCGGCCCGATGGCCGCGACGGATGGGCATTTTCGATCGCCCGGGACGGAAGCGTCGTCGATCCCACGCGCGACCTGTACGCCCACGCCTTCGTTCTTCTGGCGGTTGCTTCCTACGTACGGGCAACCGGCGAGAAGGAGGCGCTGGCCGTTGCCCAAGACACGATCGCCTTCGTGGACCGTGAAATGACGGCGCCGCTGGGCGGTGGATATCTCGAGAGCCTGCCCTCGCGGGAAGGGCCTCGCCGGCAGAATCCGCACATGCATCTGTTCGAGGCCATGCTCGCCCTGTGGGAGTGCTCGGGAGACCGTCGGTTTCTGGAGAGAGGCGAGCAGCTGTTCGAGCTGTTGCTCAAGAGGTTCTTTCAGGATCGGCAGGGCGTGCTTCTCGAGTATTTCGACTCCGCGTTGCGGCCTCTCACCGGGGCCGGCGCGACCGTCGAGCCCGGGCACCATTTCGAATGGTGCTGGCTGTTGCGGCGCTACGAGAGCGCAAGCGGCGACGGTCGGGTCGGATCCGTTCTTGAGAGGCTGTACGCCCACGCCGGTCGCGCGGGCTTCGATACGGACGGGCTGCTCGTCGACGAGGTTCGCCCCGATGGCGCCGTCGCGAAAGCCTCGCGCCGCCTGTGGCCGATGACCGAAGCGATCAAGAGCGATCTGGCCGAAGCGCTGCTCGGGCGGACGGGCGCGATGGAGAGGGCGACCGCATCGACGCAAGCGCTCCACCGGCGATTTCTGGCCCCGGCACCGGCGGGTGGATGGGTGGATCGCCTGGATCCGGACGGAACGCCGCTCGGCGACTTCATGCCGGCGACGAGTCTCTATCACCTCGCCGGCGCGGTCGACGAACTCGCCGGATTCCCGGCTGCCGGGCGACGCTGAGAGAGGGCCGTCAGCCGCCCTGGTCCCGCACCGACACGATGGGATCCTGGACCGGCCACCAGATGCTCAAGGCCGGGTCGTTCCAGACGAGCGTGAACTGGCCCGAACGGTCGTAATCGGTCGTCTGCTTGTAGTGGAAGATCGCCTGCTCGCTCATGACGACATGGCCGTTGCCGAACTTCGGCGGCACCAGCACCTGGAGCCGGTTGGACTCTGAGAGGGTGAACGATGTCCACTTCCGGTATTGCGAGGAGGCGGGATCGTTGTTGATCACCACCATGTAGAAGCTGCCCTGCAGGCAGGAGATGAGCTTCCAGGTCTTGTCGTCGCCGTGGATGCCGCGCAAAACATGCCGGCGCGACACCGAAATGTCGTCCTGGATGAAGTGCTGGTCGATCCCGGCCTCGCGATAGAGGCGCTCGTTGTACGTCTCGACATAGTGTCCGCGGAAATCCTCGAAGATCGTCGGCGGCTTGATCAGGCGGACCGAGTCGAGGGGCGTCGCGAAGGTCTCCATGTGAATTCCCGTTGCTTTCAGGATTGGGGCAGGGTTTCCAACTGGCGGTAGACGATCGTCGACCCCGTGAAGTCTATCCCTGCCGGAACGTGAAGAAGGTGGGAGAGGGCGGCCCGAACCTGGGGCTGCTTCTCCGGCGGAACGATGAACGCCATGAAGCCCGCGCCGCCGGCACCGAGCAGCTTGCCGCCGAGCGCACCCGCGGACAGGGCGGCCGAGTAGACATCGTCGATGCTGGTCGTCGTGACTCCGTCCGACAACTGGCGCTTGAGCTGCCAGGCTTCGTTCAGGAACTGTCCGAAGGATTCGAGGTCGCCAGAGCGAAGCTGCTTCGCCGCCGGTTCGACCATCGCATGCATGCGCCGGAGGTGGTTGCTCTTGGTGGCGAGGTTGGAGACCAGCATCTTGGCGATCGTCGACGAAAGCCTGGTGGTGCCGGTGTAGAAAAGAAGCAGCCAGTCCTCGAGCTTCTGCTGGTTCTGGCCCGACAGGTCGAGCGGAACGACGTCGATCGCACCGTCCGTTCCGAAGCTGATGACGTTCAGGCCGCCATAGGCGCTGGCCACCTGGTCCTGGCATCCAACCGTCTCCTGCAGGATGTCGCGCTCCAGGTGGATCGCGGCATTGGCGAGATCGCGCTTGTTGATCGTCTGGCCGCGCATCGCGTGCAGGACGTTGATGAGCCCGACGGAGAAGGAGGAACTCGAGCCGATACCCGAGCGCGCGGGAAGGTCGCCCTGGTGATGGATTTCGACGCCCCGTTCGTTGTCGAACTGCATGTACTGCAGCCCGGCCCGGACGGCCGGATGCAGGATCTCGGAGATCGAGTTGACGGTTTCGATGTGGGACCAGACCACCCGGTGGCGTGTCGCGAAGAAGGGGGGCAAGTGACGCCCCACGATGTAGCAGTACCGGTTGATGGCCATCGACAGCACGCTGCCGCCATGTTCGCGGTACCATTCGGGATAGTCCGTACCGCCGCCGAAGAACGACACGCGGTAGGGCGTTCTCGACATTGCCATCGACATGTTGTCGCTTGCCGCAGGGCGCTTCATCTCTGGATGCTCTGTTAGGGGGCTTCTGGCTATCGCGTGAGGAAGCGGTTGCCCTCGACGGCGATCCGCTGGCGCCAATAGTCGAGCAGATCGCGCATCGTCTGCTCGAAGGGAATCTCGGGCCGCCAGCCCGTATGCTTCTCGAACTTCGAGGTATCGGGGACCTGCAGATCGGCGTCGATGGGCCGAAGCCGGTCGGGGTCTACCTCGACCCTGATCTCCGCGCGTTTCGGCGACAGCGAGATGAGATGCTCGAGGATGTTGCCGACGGTGCAGGAGTGCGTCCCGCCGATGTTGTAGTAGGCACCCGCGACGGGATCCTTCGTCACGAGGAGATAGTAGGCCCGCACCGCATCGCGCACGTCGGCCACGGTGCGCAGCGACTCCAGGTTGCCGACCTTCACCACCGGCGGCACCAGGCCGTGCTCGATCATCGCGACCTGCTTTGCGAAGGTCGATTCCGCGAACACGTCGCCGCGGCGCGGGCCGGTATGCGTGAACATGCGTGTCGTCATGACCTTCATGCCGTAGGCCTCGGCATAGAAGCGGCCGACGAGATCGGTTCCGACCTTGGAGATCGCGTAGGGCGATGCCGGGTGGAAGCTGCATTCCTCGGAGATCGGCAGCTTTTCCTTCGGCACCCGGCCGAACACCTCGGAGGAGGCGCAGACGTGGATGACGGCATCCGGGGCCGTCGTGCGCAGCGCGTCGAGGACCCGCACCGTGCCGAGGATGTTGGTATCCATCGTGTCGAGCGGGGAGTCGAAGCTCGTGCGCGGAAAGCTCTGGGCGGCGAGATGGAACACGTAGTCCGGCCTTGCCGATTCGACGGCGCGCTGGATGGAGAGCGTGTCTCGCAGGTCGCCGTAGACCAGCCGCACCCGGGAGCCGGAATTGATCGGCCCGACGATGGCGCTGAGATTGTCGAGAGGGCTGCGCCAGCGCAGCAGGCCGATGATCTCCCAGTCGGTGTGCTTCAGGATGTATTCGGCAAGGTGCGAGCCGACCATTCCCGTGATGCCCGTGATCAGGGCGCGCTTGGCCGACATATTCAAGTGCCTCTCGCTTGGCTTTGGTTCTGGCCGGACGCTGCCGCGCTCCGGTCGGGCCTCATTAGCCCGTCTCGCCGGTGAATGCGACCCCGGGATTGGGGGCGGGCCGGTCAGACCGGTTCCCAGGCGATCAAGGAAAAGCACTCGTGGAAGCGGCTTCCGAACTTCAGGCGCTGCACCTTCAGGAACCGAATGGAACCGGCTTTTTCCAGAGCGCGGAGATGAGGCAGGAGGCCGCTGAGGTACTTGCGCTGTTGGTGGTACCGGATGGCCAGGGCGTCGTGGGGCAGATCCGGATCGTAGAGTTCCAGCATCGGCTCCACATGCACCACCCGCTGCGGGCGCCTTGCGAGGAGGAAATCGAGGAACGGCTGGAACCTGTCGCCCACCTGTTCCAGCGCACACATGGTCAGCACGCTGCTGTTCGGCGCGAACTCGAAGCCGGCTTCGGGAGCGAAGAAATCGAACCGCCGGCCGGAGATATTCATCCCGTGGCGCTCGCCCAAGAGGTCGGCGATCTTCACTGCCGCGGGTGCCCAGTCGAGCGCGGTGATCGAGGTCTGTGGATAGAGTTTCGCATAGGCCGCGACGTTGAAGGCGCTGCCGCTGCCGAACTCGTAGAGATGCGACGCATCCGCAAGATAGGTCCGGAACAGCCAGTCGCGGAAGATCTCGAGGAAGGCCAGTTCGAAGCGCTCGGTGACCCCCTCGATATAGGCGCCCTGCCAGCGCAGGAGGACGGTACCTCCCACGAACCGCGGATTGAGCGCCTCCAGCGCGTGTCCCGACCCTATGAAATCGTCCAGGTGGTCCTGCCAGGCGTCGCGCCAGATCGAGGCGCGGTGCTCGCCGACGACCGTGAAACCGCGGTCGATGTCCTCGGCCACCTTCGCGCGCGCGGCCGCCTGGGCTGCGTCGTCGAGGGGCGAGAACAGGAGCGGCGTCTTTTCCAACAGCGCCTTGGTGCGCTCGTCCAGGCTTCCCGCGGGGATTCCGACCGCGACTTCGAATTCTTTCTGTCCAAGGCGCTGCTGCGGCGACATTCCCATTTTCCCGTCAACTCGTCCGATTTCGCGCGTTCCTTAGCACGTCCGGCGGCCCGGTCGACCGAACTGTGCGACAATCTGCCGGTCGGCGGTTACGGTCGGCGCGACATCCAGGTGACAGGAGACAGAAGGACGATGACGATCGCAGTGGCGGGTGCGACGGGCCTGATCGGAAGGCACGTCGTCGAGGCGCTCGCCGGCCCGACAGGAGAGCCCGTGGTTGCCACCTACAGGTCGCGCGCGCCCTTTGCCGCCGAAGGCGTCCAGTGGGTCCAGTGCGATTTCAACGATCGCGCCCAGGCCTCGCGAGCTTTCGCCGGGTGCAACACGGTCGTTCTGTGCGCCGGCCGGGTCTCCACGAGCGCCGTTCTGCGTGACGAGCCGGTGGAGTCGGTGCTCGACAATCTGCGGATCGTCACCAATGCCCTGGAAGCGGCAGCGCGAGGCGAGACGCGCCAGGTCGTGCTCGTCAGTTCCTGCACCGGCTATCCGCCTGCCACGGAATTGCTGGACGAGGAGCGCTACGAGACCGGCGACCCGCCGGGACACTGGTTCGGGGTGGGGTGGATGCACCGCTACCTGGAAAAGCAGCTCGAATGGTACGTCCGGACGCTCGGCTGGCTCACGTCCGGCGTCGTCCTGCGACCGACTCTCGTCTACGGACCCCACGACGATTTCGACCCGAGGACGGGCCACTTCCTGCCCTCGCTCGTGCGGCGCGTCGTCGAACGCGAAAATCCGATCCGGCTGGCCGGCGACGGTACCCAGACGCGGAACCTGATCCACGCCCGCGATCTGGCCCGGGCGGTGCAGGCGGCTCTACGCCTGGATCCGGGGTTCAAGGCCTTCAACGTGGCGACGCCCGACGAGGTCTCCGTCCGGTCGATCCTGGAGGCGCTCCTCCGCGCCGATGGCTTCGGCGACGCCGTCGTCGAACTCGAGGGGCAGAATCTCGGCCCCTCGATGCTGCGCGTCTCGGGGAGGCGTTTCGTGGAGGCAACGGGCTGGCGGTCCGAGACCCAGGTCCAGGCGGGACTAGAGGAGCTGCTCGTCTGGTATCGCGCCAACCGCCTTGTTGAATAGTTGCAGGCGTATCGCTAGGAGAGGCGGCAGTGGCGGCCGGAGTGGCCGTGTTTCAGGCTGGGGAACGTAGTTTGATGGACAGCGACGAGCGCTACCGCCGACTTTTCCGGTCAGCGCTGATGATCAGGCTGGTCGAAGAGCGCATCATTGAGCTCTACCCGTCCGACAGGATCCAGAGCCCCGTTCATCTGTCGATCGGCCAGGAGGCCGTCGCGGTCGGGGTCTGCGATGCCCTGAACCCGGACGATCTCGTGTTCGCGACCTACCGTTCGCACGGCTTCTACATCGCCAAGGGCGGCTCGCTGCCGAAGATGTTCGCGGAACTCTACGGCCGCGTCGGCGGCATCTCCAAGGGCAAGGCCGGTTCGATGCATCTGTCGGCGCCGGAAGTCGGGTTGATGGGCTCGTCCGCGGTCGTCGCCAGTTCCATTCCCCACGCCGTCGGCGCCGCCCTGTCGTTCAAGCGCCGGGGCAGTTCGCGCGTCGCCGTCGCCGTGTTCGGGGACGGTGCGACCGAAGAAGGCGTCTATCACGAGAGCCTGAACTTCGCGGCGCTCATGAAGGTGCCGGTGCTCTTCCTCTGCGAGGACAACGGGCTCGCCGTGCACAGCTTCAAGAATGCCCGTCAATCCTACAATCTGCTCGAGCACGCCAAGACCTTCGGCATCGAGTGCCGGCGGGTGGACGAGGGCTGGGACATGCTGGCGATCCGCCAGGCCACCCTCGATGCGCTGGCCGTCGTGCGCACCGGCCGGCCTTTCGTCCTGGAGATCGCTACCGGGCGATACAAGGAGCATGTCGGCGTCGGCGACGACTTCCACTTCGGCTACCGCAGTGCCGCCGAGATCGATCGATGGAAGGCGCGTGATCCGCTGCTGCTCGACGAGAAGCTCGTGGCCGAGCTGAAGCCGGAGATCGACCGGGAGATCGCGGCGGCCGCCGAGTTCGCCGAGAACAGCCCCTTCCCGGGGCGCGACGAATTGCTGACCGACATCATCTAGGCAGGGCTTGAGCATGAACGTCTCTACGAAAGAGCGTCCGTCGACACAGACGCGCGTCCTGTCCTATGCCGGCGCGCTGCTGGAGACCATGGATGCGGCGCTGGCCGATCATCCCAACACCTTCATCATGGGCCAGGGCGTCGACGACTTTAAGGGCATCTTCGGGTCGACCACAGGCCTCGCGCAGAAGTACGGCGCTGCGCGCGTGTTCGACGTGCCGCTGATGGAAGAAGGCATGACGGGCGTGGCGATCGGCGCGGCGCTGGTCGGCGACTATCCGATCACCACGCACATCCGGGCCGACTTCTCGTTCCTGGCGATGAACCAGATCGTCAACCTCGCCTCCAAGTACCGCTACATGTTCGGCGGCATCATGTCGTGCCCGATGCTGATCCGCCTGGTCGTCGGGCGCAGCTGGGGGCAGGGGGCGCAGCATTCGCAAAGCCCTCAGGCGACGTTCGCCCATTATCCGGGCCTGACGGTCGTCATGCCGTCGACCAGCCAGGCGATCCTCGACATGTACCCGCAGATCATCGCCCGGCATCCCGGCCCGGTGGTGAGCATCGAGCACCGCCTGCTCTACAATCTCGACTTCTCGGTCTCTGCCGGGGCTCCGTCGAAGCCGATCCCGCTCACCAGCTACGTCGCCCGAGAAGGGCGTGATGTGACCGTCGTGGCGACCTCGGTGATGGTGCTCGAGGCGCTGCGGGCGGCCCAGTACGTGGCCGAGAAGGCGGGTATCGAGGTCGAAGTCATCGACCTGAATTCCATCAGCCACCCCGACTGGGAGCTCGTGATCGGGAGCATCCGCAAGACGGGACGGCTGGTTATCGCCGATACGTCCTGGCTCGAGTATGGCGTGGCGGGCGAGGTCTGCCGTCAGGTCATGCTCCGCGATCCCTCGATGCTACGGCAGGCACCGGCCATGCTCGGAATGGCGGCGGCGCCCTGTCCGACGGCCAAGAGCCTCGAGGACATCTACTATCCGAGCCAGCACGAGACCGTCGAAGCGATCCTGACCCAGGTGCGCGGCACCGGCCATGGGGTCGAGCTTCCGGTCGAGCGTTCGATGACCGAAGGCTACAAGCGCTTCAGGGGCCCGTTCTAGCGGCGCGCTGGGCTGGCCGGGTCGTTCCGGTACCAGTCCAGCGTTCGCCGCAGCCCCTCTGCCAGGGGTAGCTTCGCCTCGAAGCCGAGCAGTGAGCGGGCGAGCGCATTGTCCATCAGGCGCACCGGAACCGTGCTGGGTTTCGAGGCGTCGAACGTGACCCGCGCGTCGGAGAATCCATCGACGTCCAGCAGGGTTTCGAGGACCTGCCGGACGGCATAGCCCTGGCCGGCGCAGATGTTGACGGCGAGGAAGGGCAGGTCCGTCGCCACGGCGGCCAGAGTGCCCTCGACGAAATCGTCGATGTAGATCAGGTCGCGAATGTCCTCGCCGGTGCCCCACACCTGGAGCGGAGTCTGCCGCTCGGCCACGCGCCGCACCAGGGCGGCCGTCACGTGGCTCACCGCAAAATCGAACTTGTCGTAGGGGCCGTAGACGTTTGACGGACGGATGACCACGGTGGCCATTGGATTGGCGATCTTCTCGGCGTAGGTCCGGCACAGGATCTCCGCGTAGCGCTTCATCCAGCCGGCCGGGAAATAGACCTCCTCCGGGTCACCGTCGAACATCTCCGCCTCGGCGACCGGGCGAGCCCCCGTTCCAGGGTAGGCCGCGCCGCTCGAAATGAAGCAGACCTTCTTCACCTGCGCCTGATACGCCGCCTCAAGCAGAAGGCTGTTGATCAGCACGTTCGGCGTGACGTGCACGAGAGGGGTCGTCCGGATGACGCCCGCGCCCGATGTCTGAGCGGAGCAAATGAAGACGACGTCGACGCCCTCGACGGCGCGGGCGCAATCCTCCGGTCGGCGCAGATCGGTCTGCACGACTTCGGCGCCCGGAAACTCGACCTGAAGGGGCTTGCGATGGACGGTGAGACGCAGTTTGGCGCCCAGCGCGGCCAGCTTGAGAGCCAGGTTGGTTCCCAGGAAGCCGGCGCCGCCGGTGACAAGAACCTTTTTGCCCGCAAACTGCATGTTGACCTCGAGATGCCGAAAAATCCCTGCTGAACCATGGGATTATGCCCGTCAATCCTATTGCAATGCGAAGTGCGCCGCTCTACCTCTCTGGGCGACTTCCACCGACATATGACCGACGCTTTGGCTCGCTTTCGCCAAGGGACCGAGGACAACGGGGCGCAGTGAATGTCCACGCCACATGCCGAAGAAGCCAACGCGCAGGCCGCGCCTGACGCAAAGCCGTTGGTCGTCGGACTGGTTCAGATCAACAACTCCTTCTCGGGCCAGAACTATCTGCCCTATTCGGTCGCACTGCTGCAGACCTATGTGAAGAAGTTTGCCGCCCGGCCCGAGCTCTATCGGTTCCTGCCGCCGCTCTACAAGCGCGTGCGCATCGCAGATGCCGTCGAGGCCCTGAAGGATGCCGACATCGTCGGTTTCAGCACCTATGTGTGGAACGGCCGGATCTCGCTCGAGATCGCCCGGCGCCTCAAGGCCTTGAAGCCCGGCATCGTCATCATCTTCGGCGGGCCGCACGTGCCGGACCAGCCCGAAGCCTTCATGCGGGCCAATCGCCAGATCGATTTGGCGGTCCATAACGAGGGCGAGCGGACCTTCCTGAAGCTCCTGGAAACCTTCCACGAGCGTTCGACCTGGGACACGGTCCCGGGCATCAGCATGGTGCGGACGGACGACAGTTTCGTGCGCACCAAGAACCTCGACCGCGTGCGCGACCTCGACGAGATCCCGTCGCCATTCCTGGAAGGCGCCTTCGACGAGATCATGGCGGCCAACCAGACCGAAAGCTGGATCGGCCTGTGGGAAACCAACCGCGGCTGTCCCTTCCGCTGCACCTTCTGCGACTGGGGCTCGGCGACGGCAGGCAAGGTCACCAAGTTCGGCGAGGAGCGGCTCTATCGCGAGGTCGACTGGTTCGCGGAGAAGAAGATCGAGTACATCTTCTGCTGCGACGCCAACTTCGGCATCCAGAAGCGCGACGTCGACATCGCCAACTACGTCGCCGACGTGAAGCAGAAGACCGGCTATCCGGTGGCTCTGTCGGTCCAGAACACCAAGAACGCGACGGAACGCGCCTACCAGACGCAGAAGATCCTGTCCGACGCCGGCCTCAACAAGGGCGTCGCCCTGTCGATGCAGAGCGTCGACATGCCGACGCTCGAGGCGATCAAGCGCGACAACATCTCGCTCGGCACCTACATGGAGCTGCAGCGCCGCTTCACGCGCGACAAGGTCGAGACCTATTCGGACCTGATCCTCGGCCTGCCCGGCGAGACCTACGAATCCTTCGTGCGCGGCGTGGACCAGCTGATGGAGAACGGCCAGCACAACCGCATCCAGTTCAACAACCTGTCGATCCTGCCGAACGCCGAGATGGGCGATCCCGCCTATCAGGCCAAGTACGGCATGGTCACGGTCGAGTCGAAGATCATCAACATCCACGGCGAGCGCATCGAACTCGACGACGATGTGCCGGAAGTGCAGGACCTGGTCATCGCCACGGCGGCAACGCCGCTCGACGACTGGCGCCGCACGCGCATCTTCTGCTGGATGACCGCGCTGCTGCATTTCGACAAGCTGTTCCAGATTCCGCTGATCCTGGCACACGGCATTTCCGGCATTTCCTATCGCGACATGATCGAAGCCTTCATGGCGGCGGACGCCAAGCGGTTCCCGACCATCGCCGGGATCAATGCCTTCTTCGAGAGCGAGGCCCGGTCCATCCAGCAGGGTGGTGCGGAGTACGTCTTCTCCAAGGAGTATCTCAACATCTTCTGGCCGGCTGACGAGTACATCTTCGTCAAGTTGACGGCGGAGGGTCGGTTCGACGACTTCTACAAGGAGGCGGGCGCGCTGCTGTCCGAGACAGTGCGGGCGCGGAGCGACGGCCTGCCGATCGAGATCGTCGAAGAGGCGGTCAGGCTGAACCACGCGCTGGTGCACCAGCCCTTCGCCAAGGGCGACATCAAGGTGAAGCTCGACTACGACCTGCTGGACTACTGGAACAAGGTGCGTGGCGGCGAACCGGCCCTGTTGCGCAAGGTTCCGATCGTGGTGGAGATCGACCGGACGAGCCGGCCCTACGACGACTTCCAGAAGTGGTGCCGCGAGATCGTCTGGTGGGGCAACAAGAAGGGCGCCTACCTCTATTCGCCGCGCGCCGTCGAGATCACGCCCGAGCTCGCCGGTCACTACTGACCCTGCGGCTCACGTCATGAAGTATCGCAAGCTGGGCGAGACCGGAATTCTGGTCTCGGAGGTCGGATTCGGCGCCTGGGGAATCGGTGGAAGGACCGCCGGCGCCACGTCCTACGGCGATACCGACGACGCCCTGTCCCTGAAGGCCCTGCAGCGGGCGCTCGATCTCGGCATCACCTTCTTCGACACGTCCAGCGCCTACGGGTCAGGGCATAGCGAGGTCCTAATCGGCCAGGCGGTGGCGGGCCGGCGGGACAAGGCCGTGATCGCTACCAAGGCCGGCTACGACGACTGGACCCGGCCGCCCGATTTCTCGGCTGCCGCCATCAGGCGTTCGGCGGAACTCAGCCTGAAGCGGCTCGGGACCGACTATCTCGACGTCCTGCAGCTCCACAATCCCCCCTCGGAGGTTCTGGCCGCCGGTGAGACCCGGGAGGTGCTCGACTCCCTGGCGGCCGCCGGGAAAATCCGGTCCTGGGGCGTCTCCGCGAAGAATCCGGCCGGCGCAGCCGAGGCGTTGCGCGTGATGGGAGCCCCGATCGTCCAGGCCAACTTCAACATGATGGACGTCCGCGTCGTCACGGAAGGGCTGCTCGATGAGGTCTGCCGGCGTGATGCGGCGTTCATCGCCCGGACGCCGCTCTGCTTCGGCTTCCTCACGGGGGCGATCGACCGGAGCACCGTCTTCGCCGAAGGAGACCATCGCGCGGCCTGGTCGCGCCTTCAGCTCGACAACTGGATCGACGGGGCGCGCGATCTGATATCGGCGGTCTCGGCGACCCCCGGACGTGAGGCCGTCCTGAGCGCCCTGCGCTTCTGTCTTTCGTTCGACGGCGTTTCGAGCGTCATTCCCGGGGTGCTTCACCCCGCGGAAGCGGAGACGAATGCCGAAGCGAGCGAGCAGGGGCCCCTGCCTGCCGAGATCGTTGCGAAGGTGCTGGCGATCAACGCAGAGCGGAGCTTCTTCGTATCTCCGGTACGCGCGCCCTGACGAAGTCGAGCAGGTTGCCCCCGAGGAACTGATGACCGGGAATGCCGGCCGCTGCCGCCGCCTGCATGTCGATGTCACGGTCGCCGATCATGAATGAGCGATCCCAGTCGACGTTCCACTCTCTTCGGATCTTGAGGATCATCCCGGGTGCCGGCTTGCGCAGCTCGGAGACCCGCCGATATCGCTCGATCGCGCCCTCGGGGTGGTAGGGACAGTACTCGAAGCGATCGACATGGGCGCCGGCGCGCTGCAGTTCGCCCTGCATCCAGCCGTGCAGCGACCTCACCTCGTCCTCGCCGTAATAGCCGCGCGCGACACCGGCCTGGTTGGTGACGCCGAACACGTAGTAGCCGGCATCGTTCAGCCAGCGGATCGCCTCCCGGGCGCCGTCGATCCAGCGGATCTGCTCGGGGCGATGCACGTAGTTGTCGTCGTGATTGATCACGCCGTCGCGGTCGAGAAAGGCAGCCGGCCGGCGCGTGAAGGCCGGCATGACCTGCTGCGAGCGCGAGAAATCGTCGGGCACCCCGATGTCGATGAACGTGCCTTCCGTCGCGAGACCCAGGAGTGCGCCCTCCGATGCGAGCGGCGGGAGAACGTCGTTCTCGAGCGAGCTGGGGACGCCCGGAATCCTTTCGAGGATGCGGCGCCGGACGAGATAGACACCGGCGTTGATGGGCAGATCGCTTTCCGCCTTGGGCAGGAAGCGCGATATGCGATTCCCGCGGGTTTCGACGCGGCCGTACCGTCCCCCGGCGACGCCATCGGCCAGCGCAAGATGCATCGTCCAGTCGTCCCGCTCGAGGGCAGGGACGAGGGCCAGCCAGTTGAAGCCGAAGAAGGAATCGCCATTGGTCAGGAAAAAGACCGGATCGAGCGCGTGCGCGGCGTTGACGAGCGCGCCTGCCGTGCCAAGGGGCGCCGTCTCGACGATCACGTCGATCGACAGGCCGCCCACCACCCTGCCCGCATAGTGGCGCACGACTTCATGGGCATTGTGCCCGGCCAGGAGCAGCAGCCGCTCGAAGCCGAACCGGTTGGCCTCGTCGACCAGATAGTCGAGGAAGGGCCGACCTCCGACAGCCAGAAGAGGCTTTGGCGTGTGCTGGGTCAGGGCACCGAGGCGCGTCCCGAGCCCGCCGACCAGGCAGACGACCTGCCGGACGGTCATGGCGTGTCCCAGGCGGCGCGGGCCACGGTCCGTTCCGTCAAGGCCTCGCGGGCAAGCCCCCAGTCCGCATCGTTCGTCATCAGGGACGTGTCGTTCCTGGCGTATCGCGCCGCCTTGGCGACGAAGTGGCGTTCGATCGACGGTGCGAGGATTTCTTCCAGGCCCCGGACGCGGCGCCGGGGGTAGTTGAGCCATATGCGCAGGTTCATCGCCAGTTCTTGCCGATCAGATAGTGATCCAGGCGAAGCTGCCAGTCTCTCTGGCGTTGTTTCAAAGACCGGGCCTCGAAGCGTTACGATGAAGTGAGCTGTTCACCCCTTCACCATGTATGCACCAGGATTGCTGGACCAGGTAAACCGCTGCAGCGTGATCTTCTGGTCGGCAAAGAACTCGTCGACCGCTTTTGCCTCTCCTTCCCAAGGCGGAATGCCATACTCATCGAATGCCAAGACACCGCCGGGCACGACCAAAGGCCACAAATGCTCTAGTGCCTTCAGCGTCGGCCGATACAGGTCGACGTCAAAATGCAGCAGCGAAATGCGGATTCCGGGGTTTGCTAGCACGAACTCGGGAATAGTTTTCTCTACATCGCCCTTCACTAGGACTACGCGCGCCTTGTACGGAATGAAGCGGTCAGCGTCGTAAATTTCGATCGCGTCACGCAGCATGTCTTCGTATTCAGATGGGTCGAAGCCGCCGGCGACTTTGTCGAGCTTTTCGGACGTCATACCGTCCTTAGCATCGATAGCGGTGAAGCCCGCGAAGTTATCGAATCCGAATATCCGACGCTGCCTGTCGCCCATGCAGCGAATCTCCATAAAGTTCGCCCACGACATCAGGGAGGCGCCGCGAAACACTCCAAGTTCCACGATGTCCCCCGGCAGATCGATGACCATCCGGAACAGTTCGTAGTGGGCTAGGAATCGCTTGAGGTGGAGCCTTCGAGCATAGATCGGAAAGTTCTTCCAAATCTCGGTAGGTGTGACGTTGAATTTCGCGAAGTGCTTTTCCAGCCTGCTCTCGATGCCGTCATCGGCTGCGAAATTGACACGCCCATCGAAACGCTTCTCCGACATGACTACCCCGTCCGTATGAATTTCTTCGTAGTGAGATCGTAATAGTCTTTGTTGAGGAGAACATCATCCGGAGTGGTGGCACGGAACTCAAATGAGCGCCGGTCGATGGATCCATCTCGGCCGGGCACTGTCCGATGCGGCGTGTGATCCCCAAAGATCAAGGCGTCGCCATAGTGGGTGTCATGCCGGACCGTCGTGTCGAAGTTCTGCTGAATGGCGGCACCGTGGTTACCGTGGGCGGAGTGCGGCAGCAGTGGCCAGTCGCCATGCGCGAATTCAAGTGTTGACCTTACTTCAGCGTCGGGTTCCAGCGGAACAAAGCACGTCACGACACGGGCGTGTTTTCGCGGCATCAGAGCGACATAGGCTAAATCCTGGTGCCATGGGACGAGGTGCTCACCCTCACGCAGATGACGAATGGCGACGGGGAAAAGCAGCATCGTGTAGGGTGCCAGGGCAGAGGGGTCCACATCCCGCCAACATTCGTACCAGGCCTTGTCTAGCCGAAAGCTGTCTGGCGCCGACCCTATGGAGACGCGTGCTTGCTCCCGCTCACTAGCCGGAACCCATCCATCAATTTCTTTTTGAATGAAATGCGCTCGCACACTATCAAGCGCCTCTCGTGCAAACAGACCACGAGCGTGATGCACGAAGCAACGGGAGTTTGTCGGCAGCATGCCGTGGATTACTAACTTTGCAGCCGGCGCGCAAGCGCAGTCCGTGATTATGGAGAATCACCCCCCCCCCAGAGAGAGCTACGCATCACATACCGTTCCAGCCACAAGGCAGACGGGTTACCGGAGCATCATGCGGTATCCCAGCTTGCTCGGATGAGGATCTGTTCGGGCAAATTTTCGTTGGCAAGCCCCCAGTCGGGAGAGTTTGTGACGAGAGAAGTGTCGTTTTGGGCATAGCGAATTGCCTTGGCGAGGAAGCTTCGCTCGATCGAGGGAGCGAGAATGTCTTCCATCCCGCGTACACGGCGACGTGGGTAGTCAAGCCAGATGCGTAGTTTTATTGCCAACTCGGGGTAATCCTTGGCGAAAACGTAGCTGTCGAGGAACCTTTGCCAATCTTTCCAAACGGTGGCAGTCCGTTGGGAATGTGTATTCCCATGCAGAATCTTGAGAATGTTGCGGTCACCTTGCCAGTACACTTCGCGGGCACCATGCGCTGCTGCCGCATGCAAAGCTATGGAATCGGCATCCATGCAAAGCACGGTCGGATCTTTCGGAAATCCTCTGATTGCATGCCAAATCTTGGCCGACATGAGCATGAAGTCGCCGCAAGCGTTCGTGTGGAGGTCTCTAATCTTCCACAGGTTGCTCTGAACTAAGCGATCGTGACGAAGAACCGTATTCCTTGCCAACTCTTTCAAGAGCAACTCGTCTGGTTGTTCCAGCCAGCCTGCCTTGGCGGTTACATCCAACCGATCGCACCGATAGACCGCCTGCTCATCCAGATTGGCGGCTCCAATTTGTCGGACCAGCGCTTCCGAATAGAATGTATCGATCGCTTTCGACGTCACAAACTTTCCGCGAGCACGGCGCAAGCCAACATTTGCCGCGTTGCTACCGTGCATGCCGCGCGCTTGCCACCCCCTCGACCCACGATGAAACCGCCCGTCGACGGTGACGAAGCGTACAGTCACATGTGAATCGCCCTGTGGAAACGTCAGCAACTTAGACATCAAGGGGCGGTCAGATGGCGGGTTCCACTCCACTATAACGAGTTCGGAGGCAATCCGATGTCGGTCCAGTTGTCGGACTAGCAACCGAAGAGCGGCACTTACCCGCGCAATGTAGTCATCCGTGTATCCGTCGTTCCGTGCCCAGCCAACGATGCTGAGATAGGGTTGGGCAGTCATTCGCTGATACCTACTCGAACGGCTTAAAAGGCCGTATTGTGAGCAGGTTTGTTATCGATGCGGTAGAATTCCGTCAAATGACTTCCTTGGACGGTTCTACCCGGGCCAATGGGAGCTTCCTCGCAGTTCTGGCGGGCCTGGCCCATCCGGCTCAAACCGGAGATTGTCTTCGTTATCGACGAGCATCTAAACTACAAAATGGGATTTGACCCGACTTCCCTGTAACATGTGATTGGCGCAGTTGATGCGCTGTCGAATTCAAGCTGAGAGCATTAAGGGTGAGTCGATGCTGCCTTCGTGGGTAATGGGTCGGTACGCGCACAACATTATTGCCGATGACCCCCTATTCAGGGAATCTGCGCCCGGGCGTGAACTTGCCGCGCGTCCTTTGGGCTTTATCGACGTAGGAGCCCGGGGCGGCGTGCACGATCTCTTGTCGCCGATTGCGTCCATGACCGCGGTCTTGGGCTTCGAACCGGATCCCGAAGCTTGCGCGGAATTGAACAATCGGTTGCCTGGCCGCTCGTCGTGGGCGGCTACGCGATTCCTTCCGACAGCCGTGGCCGATCGAGCCGGCCCTGCAACACTTCATCTTTGTGAGGCACCGACTAATCATTCGCTGCGTCCGGTCAATCACGCGTTCGTCGAGCGTTACCGCATGGTGAAGTTCGCCCAGACCGGTCGCTTCGAGTTGCAGACGGAGACACTCGATCACGTGTTGTTCTCGACGCCACCCGACGACCGTCCTTGGGGGGAGTTTATCAAGCTCGACACGCAGGGTACCGAATTCGAGATTCTTCAGGGTGCAGAGCGCATGCTGGACGAACGCTGTGTGGCGGCCTTTGTCGAAGTCGAGTTCTGCCAAATTTACGAAGGCCAGAAGCTCTTCTCGGAACTTGAGGCGTTCCTTCGCGAGCGCGGGTTTTCCTTCTTTGGATTCCACAGCACCCACGAGCGGGCGCGCAAGGCATTGGACAAGCGCCGCTTCGCGGGGCGGGAGCGGCTGCTGCACGCCGACGCGGTGTTCTTCAAGGATCCTTTGCCGGGAGGCCCGTCGACGAAGCCGCTGACGGCTAGGGAGACGCACATCCTGTTCACGTGCGCGCTGTTGCTCGGCTATTTCGATTACGCTCTCGAATTAGCCGAGGCAACTTTCGCCTCGAATCACAATGACCGTGCCTCGATCCTCACGCTGATCGAGAAGCTTGCCTTCAACGATCCCGTCCAAGCGCGCGCCGCCGCAATGCAATTGGCTTCCGCAGTCGAAAAGTCACCGGGCAGCGCCAATGTGGAAGTCGGTCGCTTCGTCGACGAACGCCGCGCCATGTGCAATTTCGAAGACGTATTGGCCTCGATCTAGTGGGCCGTCGCCTCGATTGCCTAGTGAAGCGGTACTTCTGTGCGCTGCTGAACTCGGCCAGGTCGAAATGGAACACCGCGTCGGATGTAGGTTGCCAGGAACGCGTGGCGGAATCGGTTGCTGGACCGATTGGCAAACGACTCGTGCACCACGTTTCCATGAAAGAATACTGTCGCCCCTTTGGGTAACGGCACGGCGACGCGTCTCAAGTTTTCCGGTATCACGGCTTCAAGTGCCTCGGCGCCGGGATTCTGACCTACAACTGGAGTGCTGCGGAGTTCGCGTGTTGGCAGGGCTCCTAGCTTGTGAGATCCGGGATAAAAAGCGAGGCAGCCATTGACCTCGTCGATGTCGCAAAGCGCCGTCCACGCGGACACGAAGGACTCCGCGGGTGCCTGGACGTAAGCATTGTCCTGATGCTTGACGAAACCGGGTACGCCAGGCCGCGAAAAGAAATACTCCCCGCCAATGCCGGCAGCCTCGCCGCCGACCAGTCTTTCAACGATTTCGACGATCGGCGAATACCGCATCATGGCAAGGAACTGCGGATGCACCCGATGAGGCATCGGAATAGGAGAAAAAGTTCCATCGCGGGCACTCTCCATTGATGCTGCGGTGTCCAGCACGGACTTTATCATCGATGGTTCCACGAGATTCTCAACTACGCAGAAACCTTCCGCACGGAACTGCTCGGCAAGCGAACCCAGGGTGACTTTGGTGATCATGTCCACCTCCTTAGCACGCTTGTGCTACATCCAGCTCAAGCTATGCCTTGATCTCGCTCGGACACGATCGGATTTTGATCGGTCACCAGATGCCCCAGTGGGGGCGTTCTAACTCAGCGTGAACTATCTTAACGATTCTTACACCAACGTCTGCTTGTAGTGGAAGATCGCCTGCTCGCTCATGAAGACATAGCCATTGCGAAATTTGGGCGGCACCAGCACCTGAAGTTGGTCGCTCTCCGACTAGGTGAAGGATTTCCACTTCCGGTATTGCGAGGACCGGGGTCTCGACATGGTGTTCCCGTCGCTGTCAGGATTGGGGCAGGGTCTCGATCTGGCGGTACACGATCGTCGAGCCGGTGAAGTCGATCCCGGCCGGAACGTGAAGAAGATGGGAGAGGGCGGCCCGAACCTGGGGCTGCTTCTCCGGCGGAACGATGAACGCCATGAAACCCGCACCGCCCGCGCCGAGCAGCTTGCCGCCGAGCGCACCCGCGGACAGGGCGGCCGAGTAGGCATCGTCGATGCTGGTCGTCGTAACGCCCTCGGATAGCTGGCGCTTGAGCTGCCACGCTTCGTTCAGGAGCTGCCCAAAGGATTCGAAGTCGCCGGCACGGAGCCGCTTTGCGGCTAGTTCGACCATCGCATGCATGCGCCGGAGGTGGTTGCTCTTGGTGGCGAGGTTGGAGACCAGCATCTTGGCGATCGTCGACGAAAGCCTGGTGGTGCCAGTGTAGAAAAGTAGCAGCCAGTCCTCGAGCTTCTGCTGGTTCTGGCCCGACAGGTCGAGCGGAACGACGTCGATCGCACCGTCTGTTCCGAAGCTGATGACGTTCAGGCCGCCGTAGGCGCTGGCCACCTGGTCCTGGCATCCAACCGTCTCCTGCAGGATGTCGCGCTCCAGGTGGATCGCGGCATTGGCGAGATCGCGCTTGTTGATCGTCTGGCCGCGCATCGCGTGGAGGACGTTGATCAATCCCACCGAGAAAGCGGAGCTGGAGCCAATGCCCGAGCGTGCCGGAAGGTCGCCCTGGTGGTGGATCTCGACGCCGCGGTCGTTGTCGAACTCCATGTACTGCAGTCCCGCCCGGACCGCCGGATGGAGGATCTCGGAGATCGAGTTGACGGTTTCGATGTGGGACCACACGACCCGGTGGCGTTCCGCGAAGAAGGGAGGCAGATGACGCCCCACGATGTAGCAGTACCGGTTGATGGCCATCGACAGCACGCTGCCGCCATGTTCGCGGTACCATTCGGGATAGTCCGTACCGCCGCCGAAGAACGACACGCGGTAGGGCGTTCTCGACATTGCCATCGACATGTTATCGCTTGCCGCAGGGCGCTTCATTTTTGGATGCTCGGCTCGGTTCTTCTGGCTATTGCATGAGGAAGCGGTTGCCCTCGACGGGGATCCGCCGGCACCAATACACGAGGGTGCTTTCTCCATGAGGACGGCAAACGGCCTGCCGGACGGTCATGGCGTGTCCCAGGCGGCGCGGGCCATGGTCCGTTCCGTCAGGGTCTCCCGGGCAAGCCCCCAGTCGGCATCGTTCGTCACCAGGGACGTGTCATCCTTGGCGTATCGCGCCGCCTTGGCGACGAAGTGGCGTTCGATCGACGGTGCGAGGATTTCTTCCAGGCCCCGGACGCGGCGCCGGGGGTAGTTGAGCCATATGCGCAGGTTCATCGCCAGTTCCCGCCGGTTCTTGCCGATCAGATAGCTATCGAGGCGAAGCTGCCAGTTCTTCCAGATCGTGGTCACGCGCTGGGCGTGCGTGTTCCCGTGCACCACCTTGTAGATGCATTCCTCCCGCCAGTGGACTTCGGAGGCGCCATGCGCTGCTGCTGCGTGCAGCGCGATCGAATCCGAATCCAGGCAGAGGACCGTCGGGTCCTTCTGGTAGCCGCGGATTTCGTGCCATCTCGGCATGGACATCAGGATGAAGTCGCCGCAGGCGTTGGTGTGGAGGTCTCGCATCTTCCAGTCGATGCTGTAGGTCAGCCGATCGTTCCTGTGGACGACGTGGCGCGCCAGCGAGACCAGAAGCTCGTCATCCGGCAGGTCGAGCCAGCTCTCGTCCTCCATGCGGGCATCGAGCCTGTCGCAGCGGTAGACGCGTCGGTCGTCGAGATCGAGTTGGCCGATCGTCGCGACGAGCTTCTCGGAATAGAAGGTATCCAGGGCCTTGGGCGTCACGAAGCGACCCCGGGCCCGCCGGAAGCCGACATTCGCCGCGTGGTTCACGTGCATGCCGCGCTTCTGCCAGCCTCGTGGTCCGCGATGGAACTGGGGAGGCACGACGATGAACCGGACGCTCGCATGCGACCTCTTGCCGAGGAAGCCATCCAATTCGTCCGCCAGCAGGGGGGTCCCCGGTGGCGGGTTCCACTCGACGACGATCACCTCGGAGGGAATCCGGTGCCTGTCGAGCTGGCGGACGAGGAAGCCCAGGGAGTGTTCGAGGCGCTTTGCGTAATTCGGCGTGTAACCGTCGTTCCGTGCCCAGCCAACGATGCTGAGATAGGGCGGGGCATTCATTCGTTGACACCTGCTCGAACGGCTCAAGTGCCGCCTTGTGGGCCGGTTTGTTATCGACGCGGTAGAATTCCGTCAATTGGCTCCCTTGGACGGGTGGTTTGGCGGGGTGATCGGTGCCTTGACGTTCCTGCGACGCTAAGTTAGCGGACTGGCCGAAATGGCGGTTTTGGCGGGCCATCGGAGCTTTCTGGCAGTTCTGCGAGGGACCTCGGGGCAGTATCGGGCCCCGGCGGTCTTGGCGTTTCATTCGGTCCCCATCCGTGCGGGAGCAATTTGGTGAGTAACTCAGGGATGTTGTTGCGCCTGTCGGGAAGCCTGCGAGAGGCGCTGGGTAGCCGTCGACGTCAAACGGTCGACGAGTGGGTCCCGGGCAGCCATGGCAGCGAAGCGGAACATCTCTTCCTGCGCGCGACGGCGCTCTTTCGATCGGGCGACGGCGAGACGGCCATCCGCCTGCTCCGGCAGGCGATCGAAATCGCTCCGGCCTTTTCGGATGCGATCGAGGCCGAAGCCGAGGCCCTCGACATGGGCGGCGACACGGCCGCGGCGTCGGCGAAGTACGAGCAGGCCCGCAGGCTCCGGCAGGTGGGGCGGCCGGGGGCGCCCGACCGGCACTTCGTGCTGCGTCAGCAGGGATCGCACACCGCCGAGATCGTCGCCTATACGAGAGTTCTGAAGTCGCTCAAGAAGTTTGCCTTGCCGCACCTTGCGCGCGGGAATGCCTACCTTGCCGACCGGCAGCCTGAGCTGGCGCTGGCCGACTATGAACGCACCCTGAAGCTCCACCCCAACTCCCTGGACGCCCTGGCGCTGAAGGGTGAAGCCCTGTCCGCCCTGGGCCAGTACGGCGCCGCCGTCGAGGCGCTCGACAAGGTGATCGCTGCGCGTCCGAAGGACTCCGAAGCCCTGAACGCCCGCGGGATTGCGCACATGGCGCTCGGGCAGGTCGAACAGGCCAATGGCGACTGGCGGCAGCAACTCGGCTTGCTGGGAGGTCGCCCGGCCGCGAGCGCCTATGTTGCCATGCGTCTCGCGGACCACGAGGTTGCGCTGCCCCATCTCGAGACGATGGTCGCGACTGACCGCAGCGATCCCTACTGGAAGGTGTATCTGCGCACCGCATTGCTTCGCCTTGGCAGGCCGCTGTCCGCCGATGTCCCTGTCGACGGGGACTCCTGGGCGTCGTGGCTGCTGGCGTTGCAGTCCGGAAAGGCCCCCGAGACGGAAGTGATGGCCCGGGCCGACAGTGCCGCCCGTCGCGCCGAGGCGCTCTTCCAACTCGGCGTCGTCGTCAATGCCCGCGATCGGTCTGCTGCGCGGTCTTACTGGCAGCAGGTCGTTGATACCGCTCAGCCGACACTCGTGGAATACGCAGCAGCCCGCAACGAGCTGGCGCGTTCCGCTTCCTGACTGATCGCCCGTCACGCGAGGTCCCATGTTCTCCGTCATCATCTATGGCCGCAACGATTCGCACGGCTACAACCTGCACAAGCGGGCAGCCATCAGCTTCAATGCCCTTGCCGAAGTGATGTCGGATCCGGACGACGAGATCCTCTTCGTCGACTACAACACACCCGACGATCATCCGACGTTTCCGGAGGCAATCCACGACACGCTGACCGAGAAGGCCAAGAAGGTCCTGCGCATCCTGCGGATTCGCCCCGAGCAGCACGCGCATCTGAAGTCGAAGACCCACCTGGTTGCGCTGGAGGCCCAGTCGCGCAACGTCGCACTGCGTCGTTCGAACCCGCGGAATCGCTGGGTTCTCTATACGAACACCGACATGCTTCTGGTATCGCGCACCGAGGGCGAATCGCTCAGCGACATCCTGGGTGCCATTCCCGACGGCTTCTACCAGATCCCGCGCTTCGAGCTGCCGGAAATGCTGTGGGAGGCGGCCTTCGACCGCCGCGATCCCGCCGGCAACCTCGCCAAGCTTCGTGACTGGTCGGTGCGCTACCATCTCAACCAGGTCGTCCATAACTTCATGCCGATGAAGTACGATGCGCTGGGCGATTTCCAGGCCGCGCTGCGCGAGGACATGTTCGCTATCCATGGCTTCGATGAATCGATGCTGCTGGGCTGGCATTGCGACTCGAACCTGGCTGCCCGCCTCGCGCTGTATCGCGGGCGGGTCGATACGCTGATCGACAAGGTCTTCGGCTATCACTGCGATCACACCCGCGTCGCCGCTGCCAACAACAAAGGCCGGCAGACACGGATGAACGACCAGGACCAGTACATCTGGAACGTGTCGACGCCTTACGTTCCGGAGCAGGCCGAGACGTGGGGGTGGCCGGACGTCGAGATCGAGGAAGTGCGGCTCGACCGCGAAACTTCCTACCAGCGTTTCACGGCAGGGCTCGATGCGGCGCTGAAGCCGGCCACGGTGCCGTACACGTCGACCAGCCTGGAATGGTTCCTCTACGACGATCTGACCTACGATATCGACCACACCTTGCCCTTCGTGGCCGACCAGATGCTGACCTACCCGCGCTCGACGTCGGTGATGCTCGTGGGGACGCGCGGCGAGTTCGTCGAGCGGTTCCTGACGGCCTGGCGGGCCATGGGGTTCACCGGTCCGGTCCTGGTGCCCAACGAATGCGAGGGACTGCCGTCCGGCCTGGAAGGACAGGAAAGAGGCGCCTTCGAGGATCTGCTGCCACGGGCGGAGATGTTCGTCTTCGAGTTCGGCCTGGCAACGCAGCATGCGGATGAGCCGGTCCGGATCGGACGTCAGGCCGGGCCGCTGGACCTCAAGCGCCTCCGGGTGGTGACGAAGCTCTTCAGGCAGGCGACTTCGACGGAGTCGGAAACGCGGCCGCCGGGTCGTCGGACCCCGCGCCGCTTCGTCGGCGTGAACGTCATCTACAACAAGTTCTGGCCGCTGTTCACCGACTATGTCGGTGCCAACATCAACCCGTTCTGCAGCCAGGTCCTCGCCGGGTTGCCGCGCAACGATCCGAGTCTTCGCGGCAAGGTTCTGCGCTTCCGGGGACGCCGCGCGATCTAGTCGATCGGTTTTCTGCCCGGTCCTCGACGATCACATCCGTGGTCTCGTCCCGCTGTGCCGAGGCGTGCTTCGGCGGATTGCCGTGATGGCCCTGCCGGGTAGGTCGGTGAAATCGGGCATGCAAAGAGCCAGTCTCGTTTGCGCACGAGAGAGAGTTCCAAGCCGACTTTGCGGAGTAGACGGCCGCAACTCAACAAACCTCCAGGGCATGAAAAAGCCCGCACGAGGCGGGCTTTGACATTCAGTGGCGCTGAAACGCCATCTCTACCGGCCGGAGCCGAGATACAGAAGGTCGGCGACCTCTTCGAACTTGTCGGCGGGCAGGGTCCGCCACAGGTCGAGGACGGTCAGGCGCTGGCCGTCGCGCTTGCACCAGTCCGGCGAGATCTCCTTGTACTGCGGCCAGCCGGTAGCCACGATCAGCAGGTCGCACTCGCGCACGGCACCCTCGATCGAGGAAGCGCCGACAACCTTGTCGCCCAACGCAGCGAGCGCCGCGTCCTGCGCCAGCGGATCGTGAACGGTGACGACATAGCCTGCGTCGGCGAGCTTGGCCGCGAGCTTCACGCTGTGGCTCTCTTCCACCACGGGGGTGTGCGGCTTGTAGGAGAGGCCGAGGATGGCGATGCGCGTGCCGCCCTTGGCGAACTTCGAGACGAGGTTGGAAAGGCGCTCGACCTGGAAGTTGTTGATGCGGTCGGTCGCCTCGGCCACGTCCGCACGCGCGCCGATCTTCCGGGCGAAGGCGGCGAAGGCCACGTTGTCGCGCGGGAAGCAGGGGCCGCCATAGCCCATGGCGCCCTTGAGGTACTTCGCGCCGATGCGGGTGTCGGCACCCAGCGCCTTGGTCACGGCATCGACGTCGGCACCGGGAATCCGGTCGCAGATGTCGGCCAGCATGTTGGCGTAGGAGATCTTGGTGGTGACGTAGGTGTTCACCGAGATCTTGGTGAGCTCGGCGTTCACGAAGTTCATGCGCTGCACCGGCGGCTTCTTCTCGCACATCTGCAGATAGATGGTCTGCAGCATGTCGCCGGCCTTGGCGTCGCTCTCGCCGATCAGGATCGAGTCGGGGAACAGCATGTCGCGCACGACGCTGCCTAGGGCGATGAATTCCGGATTGTAGCAGAGGCCGAGCTCGGGGCCGACCTTGCGCCCGGAAGCGGCCTCCAGCGCGTCCTTGATCTCGGTGCCGGTCGTGCCGGGCATGACCGTGCTGGTGATGACGACCATGTGGTAGCCCTTCTTGTTCCGAAGGGCCTTGCCGAGCGTCTCCATGGCCTGGAGCACGAAACGGTTGGAAAAGAAGCCGGTGCTGTCCGACGGGGTCGGGACGATCACGAAGCTGGCGTCGCTCTTCTGGATCGCCTCGTTGGCGTCCATGGTCGCCGACAGGCGCTCCTTGTGGGCGGCGATCAGTTCGTTGAGCTGCGGTTCGACGATCGGCATCTTGCCGGCGTTCATCGCGTCGACCAGCGTCTTGTTCACATCCAGGCCGATGACGGTGAAGCCGCGGCTGGCGAGAACGGCGGCGAGAGGGGCGCCGAGCTTGCCGAGACCGACGACCGAGACGCGAGGCAGAGTTCCTGTGGTCATTTCCATGTCCGTTTTGAGGGCCGGTACTGATACTGGCGCTTGCGTCCCGATGCCACCCCGATTTTGCAGGGACGCGGCGGCCAAACACAGCTTGCGCGGTCCCGTCGCAGGGGCGAAAAATCGGGTCAGATCACGCGCCAGGCGCAGGGGATGTGGATGAAAGTTGAGTTTTCGGCCTTTCCGAAGGCCTTTGCCGGCAACGTTGCGGTGTTCGTGGGGGCGGAGAAGCAACTCCTGGCGACGGCCGAGACCGTCGACGGGGCCTCGGGCGGGGCCGTGACGCGCGCGCTGGAGGCCGGCCGGTTCACCGGCGCCAAGGGCCAGACGCAGACCGTGCTCGGCCATTCCGGTGATGTTGCACGCCTGCTGCTTCTTGGCGTGGGCAAGGGACAGGACCTGGATGCGCGGGCCGCGGAGGAGTTGGGCGGGGTCGTCGCCGTCCAGGCCAACGCTGCCGGCCATACGGCGGTGACGGTCGTCGTCGATCCGATCAAGGGAAGCCGCCTCTCGCCGGCCGAGATTGCCGCTCATCTGGCCTTGGGCGTTCGCCTGCGCAGCTACCGCTTCGACAAGTACAAGACCAAGGACAAGCCGGAGCAGAAGCTGTCCCTGCAGCGGCTCACCGTCGTCCTGGCGGCACCCGCCGACGCGCGCAAGGCCTACGCCCAGCTCGAGCCTGTCGTGGACGCGGTGTTCCTCACGCGCGACCTCGTGAGCGAGCCGCCGAACGTCCTGTTCCCTGCGGAATTCGCCCGCCGCGCCAAGGAGCTCACCAAGCTCGGCGTGAAGGTGGAGATCCTGGGCGAGGCCCAGATGAAGAAGCTGGGCATGGAGACCCTGCTGGCTGTCGGACAGGGGAGTGGGCGCGACTCGCAACTCCTCGTGATGAAGTGGATGAACGGCCCAAAGGGCCAGGCGCCGGTCGCCCTGATCGGCAAGGGTGTCTGCTTCGATACCGGCGGCATCTCGCTGAAGCCGGCCGCCGGCATGGAAGACATGAAGTGGGACATGGGCGGCGCCGGTGCCGTCACCGGGGCCATGAGACTGATCGCCGGCCGCAAGGCCAAGGCCAATGTCGTCGCGGTGTGTGCGCTCGTGGAGAACATGCCCGACGGCAATGCCCAGCGTCCGGGCGACGTCGTGAAGTCGATGTCGGGACAGACCGTGGAGGTCATCAATACCGACGCCGAGGGCCGTCTGATCCTGTGCGATGCCATGTGGTACGCTCAGGAGAAGTTCAAGCCGCAGGCGATGGTCGAACTGTCGACCCTCACCGGCGCCATCATCGTGGCGCTCGGTCACGAGCGCGCGGGCCTGTTCTGCAACGACACGGAACTGTCCAACCGCCTGCGCGCGGCGGGCTCGGGGATCGGCGAGAAGCTCTGGCGCATGCCGCTCGGGCCGAAGTACGACAAGCTCATCGATTCCGAAATCGCCGACATGAAGAACGTGGGCGGTGGGCGCGATGGCGGCTCGATCACGGCGGCGCAGTTCCTGCAGCGCTTCGTGCAGGAGGGTGTCGCCTGGGCGCATATCGACATCGCCGGCGTGGCCTGGTCGGGCAAGGGCGACACCACCACGCCCAAGGGCGCGACCGCTTTCGGCGTGCGCCTGCTCGACCGCCTGATCGCCGAGAACTACGAGCGCTGAACGCGCGATGGCGACCGAGGTCAATTTCTATCACCTGACCCGATCGTCTCTCGAAGACACGCTGCCGCGCCTGCTGACCAAGACATTGCAGGCGGGGGAGCGGGCGGTGGTGCTGCTCGGCTCGCCGGAGCGGGTGGATGCGTTGAACACGCATCTCTGGGTCTACGATCCCGACGGCTTCCTGCCGCACGGGGCTGCGCGGGACGGCGAAGCCGACCGCCAACCCGTTTGGTTGACGCATATCGACGAGAACCCGAACGGCGCCGCTTTTCTCTTCGTCGCCGATCGGGCGAAGTCGGAGAAGGTCGGGGACTACAAGCGCTGCTTCGAACTGTTCGACGGCCGCGACGAGACGGCGGTGGACGACGCTCGCGAGCGCTGGAAGGAATACAAGACCGCGGGCCATGCGGTGGCCTATTGGCAGCAGACCGAAACCGGCGGTTGGGAGAAGAAGGCCTGACCTACCGCCTGTCGCGCGGACGCAGAATGGCGCGCCAGGCGGCGGCGAGGCGTTCGCGCAGCGGGATCGGCCCTTCGGGCCGGTAGAAGTCCGGCGGGTCGGACTCGAAGTGCGCCATGTAGCGGCGGTAGTCGAGCGGCCGGGCACGGTCGCCTTGGGCCTGGGCCGCGAGCAGATCGAGGCCGCGCTCGACGTCGATCACGGGCCTCAGCCTGTCGCCACAGGCAAGCAGCAGCTCGGCCGCGGCGTCGGGCACGTCCCAGGCCGACAGGATCGCCGCCAGCTTCGCCACCTTCTCGGCGCTCATTTGCGCGAGCCGCGCCGGCCCATTGGGACCGAGCAGATCGAGGGCGTAGTAGGCCTCGCCCTGGAAGGGACGCCCGGAATGGGTCTCCGCTGGTGTCGGCCAGATGTAGCGGGCAGGCAGCGCCCGCGAGGAATAGTTGCGCACGTCGAGTCGGAACAGATCGAAGCCGTGGCGGCGCATGAAGCGGTCGGTGTTGTGGAAGGAATGCTCGTCGGGGGCGCCTTCGCCCACGAAGTTGACCTCCATCTGGACGGCCAACAGATGCGACGGCAGCCGTCCCTCGAAAGTCTGCAGGATCTGCCAGTCGATGCCGTCGGTATCGATCTTCATATAGTCGAGGTCCGTCCAACCGCGCGCTGCGAGCAGGTCGGGTACCACCACGGGCTTGGCCGGATCGGCGAGCCCCGTCAGTTCCCAGGCATTGTGCCGGAGCTGCTCCTCGGTGGAGGCCGTCCTGAGCTTCGCGTCGCGGATCTCGCGCGTGCGCATGAAGCTCATGCGATCGCGCATCTTCATGATCAGCGGCGCGGCGGGACCGGCCGACAGGTCGATCGGCTGGTCGGCGCTCGGGCTGACGAACGCCGCCACGTAGGTGACGTCGGGGTTCTTCTCTTCCGTGGCGAGACGCCGGCACTCGCTGGCGCTGGCGTCGATGCCCAGCGCCTTCAGCCTGTCGCCGAAGGCGCGCCATTTCGGATCGAGGCCGCCGGAGCAGCCGATGTCCAGCAACGCGAACCGTTCCGCCTTGAGCCCGCGGGCGACGAACGCCGGGAACGACATCGCGGCGCCGAACTCAGACGGTCGCCACGGGCGTGGCGGGCGAACCGACGGCGCCGGGCAGGCGCAGCGGCGGTGCCGTCAGAAGGAACCGCGAGCGCTTCCTGTCGCGCAGCCAGAGCGCCAGATCCTTCAGCCACCAGATCTCGCCGAGGTTGAGCCCGAGCTTGAACAGGCAGTGATTGTGGAGCGGCAGCGACGGATGCTCGGCATCCTCGGGCCCGGGTTTTGCCGGCACGGCTTCGACGCCGTAATTGTCCGCGATCAGCGCCGAGATCTGGCTGTCGGTGATCCATTGCAGGAGTCGCTTGTCGCGCCCGTCGAGCACGCAGCACATCGCATGCGCGCGCGCCGGGTCGACGTTCTTGTTCATCTTGACGATCTCGTCGGTGAAGCCCGTGTAGAGCAGCAGCATGTCGCCGGGTTCGACCACGACCTTGTCGGCATCGAGCACGCGCTTGAAGTCGTCGTAGTTCACATACTTGTGGTCGCGGCCGTAATGCTTCTCGAGATCGACCAGCACGGCGCGGCCCTGGATCGCCTTGGCCGCCATGTTCTCGACGCCGAGCTTGTGGGCGTAGGAGAGGTGGCCGCAGCCGTCGCGGCCGGCGTCGGGCTGCGGACCGACCACATCGGAGCCGGGCTTGAAGCCGTTGTAGTAGAGCGGCTCGGGCACGCCATCGCCGTCGGCGTCGAACAGGCCGCCGACATGCGCCAGCGTGTCCCACTGGGTCGAGTATTGCAGCGTCAGGATCACCCGGTCGTCGCTCGCCACGTCGACGAATTTCGGGTCGAGGCTGTTGGTGAGGAAGTTGAAGCGCCAGCCATTCTCATCACCGGTGGGGGAAAGGACCGGCGGCAGGCGGCGCGGGTTCAGGACGTTGCCGCCCGGAAAGTCGAGCGGCAGGCTGAGACAGAATGACAATCCTTCCTTCACCTCGGCGATGCCCTCGAGCACCTTCTGCGGCGTGATCAGGTTCAGCCGGCCGAGCTGATCGTCGTCGCCCCAATCTCCCCAGGTCGAACCGTCGGGGCGATGCTTCCAGCGCTTCATGATGCGTTTCTCCCTCTTGCCGGCGGGGACACTACAAGGGCTGCCGGAGCGCGTCATCACATGCGCATGGCTCCCCCGCGCGATTCCACCAACGTTCGCGATGCGGATCGCCTATGATGACCGGGAAGAGGTTTCCATGTCCGCTGCCACAGCAACGCCGCTTCGGCACGATTTCAGAGTCATCAGCCTGATCGGCGTCGCCCATGGGGTGAGCCACTACTACCAGCTTGCCTTCGCCACCATGCTCCTGATCGTCCGCGAGGAAGTCGGTCTGAGCTACGCCGATGTCGGCCTGCTCGCCGGAATCTTCTACGGCGTCTCGGGTGTGGCCCAGACGGCGGCGGGCTTTGCGGTGGACCGGTTCGGCGCCCGGCCGATCCTGGCCGGCGGGCTTCTCGTCGTCGGGCTCGGTCTCGCCTGCATCTCGATCGCGCATTCATTCCTCGGGTTCGCCTGTATCGCGATCATCGCCGGGCTGGGCAATTCGGTCTTTCATCCCGCCGACTTCGCGCTCCTCAATTCGTCGGTGAACACGCAGCGGCTCGGCCGGGCCTTCAGCATCCACGGGCTCGGAGGGTCGCTGGGCTGGGCGGCGGCGCCGGTGATGTACTTCCTCGACAGCATGTTCGGCTGGGTGGGGGCGGCCCTGATCGGCGGCGTGCCCGGGATCGTGCTGTCGGCACTGGTCTTCCTTCATCGCGAGCAGCTCGTCGATCACAGGGTGAAGGCGCGCGCGGTCGCGGAAGCGGGCGGCGGCCGGCCGGGACTGGCTCTGTTCCTGCAGCCTGCCCTGCTGCTTTGCCTCGCATACTTCGCGCTGATCGCCGCCAACACGGTCGGTATCCAGCAGTTCGCGGTGCCGGCCTGGAGCAGCATGTTCGGTGTGACGGAGAACTATGCAGCCCTGTGCCTGATCGTGTTCATCGCCGGCTCGGCCGCAGGCATCCTGGTGGGCGGCTTTTTCGCCGATCGCGTGCGTCGGCACGATCTGGTGGCTGCCTTCGGACTTCTGGCGGCGGCGGCCCTGACCGTGCCGATCGCGACCCAGAGCGTGACGCCTTCGGTGTTGCCGTTCCTGCTGGCGCTCGCCGGGGCCGCCGGCGGCATCACGAATCCGTCGCGCGACATGATCGTGCGCGGCGCGACTCCTCCCGGCGCATCGGGCAAGGTCTTCGGCTTCGTCTATTCGGGGCTGGACATCGGCTCGTTCGTGGCGCCGCCGTTGTTCGGCGTACTGATGAACAGCGGCCTGCCGGCCGTGATCTTCTGGATCGCCGTCGGGCTCTATACCTTCAATGCCGGGATGGTGATGCTGATCCAGAACAGCAGCGCGCGGAAGCCTTCCTTCCCCGCGGTGGCCGAGTAGGGGTCAGGCGGCGGCTTCCAGCGCTTCCTGGGCGGTCAGCCAGCGCTTCTCGGCATTCTCGACCTCGCGCTCGAGCCGGGCCTTTTCCTTCTGGAGTTCGGTGACGACGCTACCCGGGCCGGCGTAGATCGCCGGGTCCGCGAGCCTGGCGAGAACGCCGTTCAGCTGGTCGGTCAGGCGAGCGAGCATCTTCTCGGCGCTGTCGACCGCCTTCTTCAGCGGTGCCTTGTTGGTACGGTTGTCGGCTGCGGCCTTGCGCTGGTCCTTCTTGCTGCCCGCGTCGGCTGGCTTCTCGGCCTTGGGTGGACGCGCCCCGCGTTCCTTCAGCAGCTTCGCCTGGTACTCGTCGATGTCGCCGTCGAACGGCTTCACCGTTCCCTTTTCGACCACCCACAGGGCGTCGGCCACCATCTTCACCAGATGCGTATCGTGGCTCACCAGCACGACCGCGCCCTCGAAATCGTTGATGGCATCGACCAGCGAGGCGCGGGCATCCATGTCGAGATGGTTGGTCGGCTCGTCGAGCAGCAGCAGGTGCGGGGCGTTGCGCGTGGCAAGCGACAGCAAGAGGCGGGTCTTTTCGCCGCCGGACATTACGCCGACCTTGAGGTTCGCCCGCTCGCGTGAGAAGCCGAAGCGGCCGAGCTGGGCGCGCACCTTGGCTTCGCCCGCGCCGGGTCCCAGCGCGCGATTCATGTGGTCGAACGGCGTACCGTCGTAGTCGAGGCCTTCTTCCTGATCCTGGGAGAAGTAGCCGACGCGCAGCTTCGGCGTCTTCTTGAGCCGGCCCTCGCGCGGCTCCAGCCGCTGCGAGATCAGGCGGATGAAGGTCGATTTGCCGTTGCCGTTCTGGCCCAGCAGGGCGATCCGGTCCTCCATGTCGATGCGCAGGTCGAGGTTGCGCAGGACCAGCGGACCGTTGGGGTAGCCGACGGAGACGTCGTCCAAGGTCTCGATCGGCGAGGCGAGGATGTCGGGCGAGGGGAAGTTGAACGAGATGCGCTCGTCGATCGGCACCGAGGCGACCGGCCCCAGCTTCTCGATCATCTTCATGCGCGACTGCGCCTGGCGGGCCTTGCTGGCCTTGGCCTTGAAGCGGTCGACGAACGCCTGCATGTGCTTGCGCTGCGCGGCGATCTTGGCCTGCTGCGCGGCGTCGTTGGCGAGGCGCTCGGCGCGGGTGCGCTCGAAGAAGTCGTAGTTGCCGGTGTAGGCGACGAGCTTCTGCTGGTCGATGTGCACGATGTGGTCGCACACGTCGTTCAGCAGGTCGCGGTCGTGGCTCACCATCAGCACGGTGTTGCGGAACCGCTTGAGATACTCGGTGAGCCAGATCATCGCCTCGACGTCGAGGTGGTTCGACGGCTCGTCGAGGATCAGGAGATCGGGGCTGCTGAACAGGGTGCCGGCGAGCGCCACGCGCATGCGCCAGCCGCCGGAGAACTCGCCGCAGGGGCGGGACTGCTTCTCGTTGTCGAAGCCGAGGCCGTTCAGGATCGCCGCCGCGCGCGAAGGTGCAGCCGCCGCGCCGATTTCCTCGAGACGGGCGTGGATCTCGGCCAAGCGTACCCCGTCCTGGCAGGTCGCGTCTTCCGCCAGGAGCGCGCTGCGTTCGACGTCGGCCGCCAGCACCGCATCGATCACCCTGATGTCGCCGCCGGGCGGGTCCTGGGGGACCGAGCCCACGCGGGTGCGGCCCATCAGGTTGATCTCGCCGCTGTCGGCCTCGATCTGCCCCTGGATCAGGCGCAGCAGGGTCGACTTGCCGGCGCCGTTGCGGCCGACCAGACCGACCTTCCAGCCGTCCGAAAGAGCCGCCGAGGCGCGGTCGAAGAGCACCCGCTCGCCATGGCGAAAGGAGATGTCACTGATGTGGAGCATGGGCGGCGGGCATTTACCATGCGATTTGGCCGCAAACCAAGCGCGATGGCCGTGCTTGCCGGGTCCAGACCCCGCGTCTATAAGGCGCGCCCAAGCACGGAAATCACTGCCTACACGAGGGAATTCATGGCCGTCGAACGTACTTTCTCGATCATCAAGCCGGATGCGACCCGCCGGAACCTGACCGGCAAGATCAACGCCCGGTTCGAGGAGAAGGGCCTGCGCATCGTCGCCCAGAAGCGCATCCAGATGAGCCGCCAGCAGGCCGAGCAGTTTTACGGCGTGCACAAGGCGCGTCCGTTCTTCAACGACCTCTGCACCTTCATGACCTCGGGTCCGGTCGTGGTCCAGGTGCTGGAAGGCGAGAACGCCGTGGCGAAGAACCGCGAGATCATGGGCGCCACCAACCCGGCCAACGCCGACGCCGGCACCATCCGCAAGGACTTTGCCGAGTCGATCGAAGCCAACTCGGTGCACGGCTCCGACTCGCCCGAGAACGCGGCCATCGAGATCGCGTACTTCTTCGCGGGCTCCGAGATCGTCGGCTGACGCAGAGCGCGTCGACCACAAAAAAGCGGCCCGAAGGGCCGCTTTTCTTTTGGTGCCGTTGCCGAAAGCTCAGTCGAGGACGGCGAAGGCGATCAGGAGGGCGATCGAACCGCCGATGCCCAGCACGAGCGCCAGCAGCGGCAGATGCGCGATCAGGCCCAGGGCCATCGATACCAGGACAAGGACGATCCAGATGATCGAGAAGGTCACCAGCTTGCTGAAGGACGTGTAGGTCGCGACGTGAGCCGGATAGTCATCCTTTGCTTCAGCCATATCTCTTCCCCGCTTGAAATCGTTGGCGGTCTTATATCGGACTAGACTTCTCGGGAAAAGAGGAGCGTGGCGTCGCAGGCGACGCCTCTGACTTCGATCCTCTCGCCATTGATGGTGATCCGGCCTTCGCCGAACCAGCGCACCACCAGCGGGTAGAGGCGATGTTCCTGGCGCAGGATCCTTGCCGCGAGCGTCTCCTCGGTGTCGCCCGGAAGCACGGGGACGGCGGCCTGGGCGATGATCGGGCCCGAATCGAGGTCCGGTGTCACCAGATGGGCGGTGCAGCCGCTCACGCGGACTCCGGCGTCCAGGGCCTGGCGCTGCACGTGCAGGCCCTTGAAGGCCGGCAGCAGCGACGGGTGGATGTTGATCAGCCGGTCTTTCCAGCGGGCCGGGAACCAGGGGCTGAAGATGCGCATGAAGCCCGCGAGAACGACCAGTTCGACGCCATGGCGCTCCAGTTCCATCGAGACGGCGCGATCGAAGCTCTCGCGGTCGGGATGCTCGCGGTGGGCGACGGTGGCGGTCGGAATACCGGCAGCCGCCGCGATCGCGAGGCCCGGTGCGGTCTCCCGGTTGCTCACGACGCAGGCGATCCCGGCGGGATAGTCAGAGGCCCTCGCGGCCTCGATCAGCGCCGCGAGGTTGCTGCCACGGCCGGAGATCAGAACCCCGACCTTCAGCTTCGCCATAGGCTTTCGGCATGGTCGACGACGCAGTCGGCCTCGTCGGTCGGCGCCTTCTCGATCACGCCGATCTCGGTCACCGTCTCGCCGGTGTCCCTGAGCGCCAGGGCGACGCGCGCCGCATCTTCCCTGGCAACCACCACGATCATCCCGAGACCGCAATTGAAGGTCCGGAGCATGTCGTCGGTCGGGACCTGGCCGACCTCGCGCAGCCACTGGAAGACTCGCGGCGCCGTCCAGCGGCGTGCATCCAGCCGCGCCCGCGTGCCGTCGGGCAGGCAGCGCGGCACGTTGCCGGGGAGGCCGCCGCCGGTGATATGGGCGAGACCCTTGATCGAGCCGGTGGCCCGGATCACCTGCAGGAGCTGTTTCACATAGATGCGCGTAGGCTCGAGCAGGGCCTCCCCCAGCGGGGCGTCGGCGAAGGGCGCGCGGTCGGCGTATGTCAGGCCGCTGCGTTCGACGATGCGCCGCACCAGCGAATAGCCGTTGGAATGCGGGCCGCTCGACGCGAGGCCGAGGACCACGTCGCCGGGGCCGATGTCGGCGCGCGGCAGCAGGGCGTTGCGCTCGGCCGCGCCGACGGTGAAGCCCGCGAGGTCGTAGTCGCCGTCGACATACATGCCGGGCATCTCGGCGGTCTCGCCGCCGACCAGCGCGCATCCGGCGCGGCGGCAGCCTTCGGCGATACCGGCCACGAGGCGGCGCCCGACACCGACGTCGAGTCGACCGCTTGCATAGTAATCGAGGAAGAACAGCGGCTCGGCGCCCTGGACCACGATGTCGTTGACGCACATCGCCACGAGGTCGATGCCGACCGTGTCGGGACTCGCCGCCTCGATCGCGACCTTGAGCTTGGTGCCGACGCCATCGGTTCCGGACACCAGGATGGGGTCGTTGAATCCCGCAGCCTTGAGATCGAACAGGCCGCCGAAACCGCCGAGGCCGCCCATCACACCCGGCCTGTTCGTGCTCCTGGCCAAAGGCTTGATGTGCTCGACGAGGTCGTCGCCCGCATCGATGTCGACGCCGGCGTCCTTGTAGGTGAGGGGGGGCCGATTGTGGCCGGGGGCGTCAGGCTTCAAGCCGGGCTCATTCATGCTAATACGGTGCGCGAACATAGCCAAAAACCGGACCCCCGCAATGCCGATAGGCCGCGTCTTTTCCACGATAGCTGCCGTGCTCTTGGCGGTCCTCGCCGCGAATGTCGCCCTCGCGCAGTCTGCCGGAGGCACCGGCTACGACGTCACCGGCGTAGACGTCGACGTGACCGGGGCCGATCCGGTGCAGGCCCGGGCACAGGGCATCCGCGAGGCGCGGCGCAAGGCGTTCGGCCTCCTCGTGGACCGGATGGTCCCGGCGGAGGATCGTGCACGGTTACCGCAGATCGACGATGCCCAGCTCGAAAACATGGTGCGCGGCATCGAGTTCGTGCGGGAGCGTCCCGCGCCCGGCCGATACGTCGCCACGCTGAACGTCGTCTTCGTACCCGACGCCGTGAAGTCGTACCTGACCGGGGCGGGCACCCGGGTGGTGGAAACCGTATCGCGGCCGGCCCTCGTGATTCCCTTGTGGAAAGGTCCTGCCGGGGTGGAGCCACTCAACGACCGCAATGCCTGGCGCGAGGCCTGGCAGCAGTTGAACAGCGCCGGCAGCGCGGTTCCGGTCACCGTCATTCGCGGCGACCCCACGGATCAGGGCGCGCTGTCGGCGGAGCAGGCCTATGTCGGCGACGTCTCCGCGCTGGCGCGGCTCAACCAGCGTTACCGGGCGCCGACGATCATCGTGGCGACCGTGGAGGGCGACAAGGCGAGCGGGGGCCTCACGGTCGGCGGCCTGCGCTACGACACGCAGACCGGCGCCCGCAGCGAAATTCCGCCGATCCCGGTCGCCGGTGCGGCGGACCTCCCGGCGGCCGTGAAGGCGATCCATGCCAGGGCCGACCAGGACTGGCGCAGCATCGGCACCGTACGCCGAGATTCCCAGGATTCGCTCGACGTCGTGGTGCCTATTCGGGCGCTCGGGGATTGGGTGCAGGTGCGGCAGCGGCTTGGCGCCATTCCGGCCGTCAGGTCGGTGACCGTGAAGACGCTGGAATCCGACAAGGCGGAACTGCGGCTCGACTTCTTCGGCTCTCCCGAGGAACTGCAGCGCACGCTTGCCCAGGCCGGGCTGACCCTGTCCCAGGACATGGGGCGCTGGCAATTGCAGCCGCGCTAGGACGCGCCGGGGAGACTGGTCGAATGGGTCAGACCGCGACGGGGCGCTGGGTCTTCTGGGGCGCGGCTGCGGGACTATTCCTGCTGCTCATGTGGCTGCTGAACGACATTCTGCTGCCGTTCGTCGTGGGCATGGTCGTGGCCTACTTCCTCGACCCGGTCGTGGTGCGGCTGCAGCGCGCTCGCCTGTCGCGCACGATGGCGACCACCCTCGTGACGATCCTGGCGGTGCTCGTGGCGGTGGGTGTGGTGATGGCCATCCTGCCGCCCCTGTTCGGGCAGATCCAGTCTCTGATCGCCAAGGCACCGGAGTACTTCGTGAAGGCGCTTGGCCGGATCCAGCCACTGCTCGAACCGCTGCGCGACAGGCTCGGTCTGGATCCCCTGAGCCTGCACGAGCTGCAATCCCAGGCGACGCAGTGGGCTGGCAAGGGCCTTGCGGTGGCCGGCGGCATCGCGGGGGCCCTCGCCGAGCGCGGCGTGGCCATCATCAACCTGGTCGGCCTGCTCTTTATCACCCCGGTGGTGACCTTCTACATGCTCCGCGACTGGGAGAAGATGCTGGCGGCGATCGACAATTCGCTCCCCCTCGAACACGCCGACACGATCCGCAAGCTCACCGCCGAATCGAATGCCGCCATCGCCGGCTTCATGCGGGGGCAGGCCCTGGTCTGCCTCTCCCTGGGCACCTTCTACGGCATCGGCCTCACCTTGGTGGGATTGCAGTTCGGCCTCGTGATCGGGCTTGTCGCAGGCGCCATCTCCTTCATTCCCTTCGTCGGCACCTTCGTGGGCGGCGTGATGGCGCTCGGCATGGCGCTGGCGCAGTTCCCGCCGGACTGGATCGGTGTCGTCAAGGTTGCCGCCGTGTTCGTGGTGGGCCAGATGCTGGAGGGCAACGTCCTCTCGCCCAAGCTGGTCGGCGACCGTGTCGGGCTGCATCCGGTCTGGATCATGTTCGCGCTGCTGGCGGGCGGTTCTCTGTTCGGCTTCACCGGAGTGCTCATCGCCGTTCCGGTTGCGGCGGTCCTGGGTGTGGTCGTTCGCCACTTCATCGCCCGCTATCGCGAGAGCGCCCTGTACCGCGGCGGCGCTTCCAATTGAGCTGGACCATGGCCAACCAGCTTACCCTTGACCTCGCAGTGCCGCCGCCGACCTACGCGCGGGAGGATTTCGTGCTGGCGGATGGAAACCGCGAGGCGCTGGCCTGGATCGACCGGTGGCCGGACTGGCCGGCACCGGCGCTGTCGCTCAGTGGCCCGACCGGTTGCGGCAAGACGCACCTTGGGCGCATCTGGGCCGCGCGCAGCGGTGCGACCGTGATGACCGGCCGCGATCTCGAGGGCAGGGACGTGGCCGATCTCACGGACCTCGCGACGGCCTCGCGCGCGATCATGATCGAGGAGGCGGAGCGGGCGCCCGAGCGCGGGCTCTTCCATCTGTACAATCTGATGCGCGAGCGCGGCGGCTTTCTCCTGCTGGTTTCGTCCGAGCCGCCGGCTCGTTGGTCAATCGCGCTGCCCGATCTCGCTTCGCGATTGCGTGCGGCGCCGGCCGTCGCGGTTGCGCCGCCCGACGACGAGCTGCTGGGTTCGATCATCCTGAAGCAGCTGGCCGACCGGCAATTGCACGCCGGTCCCGGGGTCGTGCAGTATCTCGTCTCGCACATGGAGCGTTCGGGCGAGACGGCCCGGCGGGCCGTTGCGGCGCTCGATCGACGGGCGCTGATGGAGCGACGGGAGATCGACCGCCGGCTGGCGGCAGACGTGCTTGTCGACATTGCAGGTGCGTCCTGAAAGGGAGGGAGATGATGAAGCTGCTTCTGACGACCCTCGCGCTCTGCGCGGCCGCCACGACGGCCTCGGCCCAGCAGGGCACGGTCATGGGAACGTGGCTCTCGGAGTCGGGGGTCGCCCAGATCAGGATCGGGCCCTGTCCGGATGCGGCGAGCGGCCCGATCTGCGGCTATGTCTCCAATCTCATCAATCCCAAGGGACCTGACGGCGCGGCCGTCGCGCCGGAAGCGGCCACTGATTACCGCAACGAGAATCCGGCGTTTCGCACACGCAAGGTAATCGGCATGCCGCTGATCTGGGGGTTCAAGCAGGCCGCCCAGCCGAATACCTACGAGGACGGCAAGGTCTACAACGGCGAAGATGGCAAGACCTACAGCGCCAACATCAGCCTGCAGCCCGACGGCAGGCTGCGCCTGCGCGGCTTCGTCGGCACGCCGATGTTCGGCAAGACGCAATTCTGGACGCGCGTGAACTAGGAGAGGAAACGCAAATGGACATGGGCATCAGGGGCCGCAAGGCCATCGTCTGCGCGGCAAGCAAGGGACTGGGGCGCGGCTGCGCCGAAGCGCTGGCGGGCGAGGGCGTCGATCTGGTGATCAACGCGCGGACGAAGTCCGAACTGGAGGCGACGGCCGAGGAGATCCGCAAGAAGTACGGCGTCAAGGTCACGGCGGTCGCCGTCGATGTCACGACCGACGAGGGCCGCAAGCAGGTGCTCGCGGCGTGTCCCGAGCCCGACATCATCGTCAACAATGCCGGCGGCCCGCCGCCGGGCAATTTCCGGGACTGGAACCGCGACGACTGGATCAAGGCGCTCGACGCCAACATGCTGACGCCGATCGAATTCATCAAGGCGAGCGTCGACGGCATGATGAAGCGCGGGTTCGGTCGCATCGTGAACATCACCTCGAGTTCGGTGAAGGCGCCGATCGACATTCTGGGCCTCAGCAACGGCGCGCGCTCGGGCCTCACCGGCTTCGTGGCCGGCGTCGCGCGCACGACGATCCGTCATGGCGTGACGATCAACGGTCTGCTGCCGGGTCCCTTCGACACCGACCGCCTGCGCGGCACCACGAAGGCGCGCGCGGCGAAGGCCGGGCGCAGCTTCGAGGAGGAGTACGCAACGGCCGCGAAGGCGCATCCGGCAGGCCGCTTCGGCACCGCCGAGGAATTCGGCATGATGTGCGCGTTCCTGTGCAGCGTTCATGCCGGCTACATGACCGGCCAGAACATCCTCATGGATGGCGGCCAGTATCCCGGGACCTACTGAGGCGTCAGCGCGGGTCGAGATCGCGCGGCCGGACGAAGGCCAGGAGCTCACAGGTCCTTGGTGCCAGTGCCGTCCAAGAACCCTGGTGAAGGGCGAGTGTGGCCAGGGATCCGGTGGGATACTTTTCTCGCAGCCTCTGCAGCGCCTCGCCGGGGCCCTGCCCGGCGAGGGTGATCGCGAGTTCGCCGATGCCTTCATTGTGGCCGACCAGCAGGACGGTCCCGACGTCCTGCCGCAGGGCCTGGAGGCGATCCATGAGTTCGCCTTCGGAGGCGAGGTAGAGTTGCTTCTCCAGCGAGATCGGCGGCGTGGGGCTGCCGAGGGCCGCCACGAGCGGGGCCAGCGTCTGGCGGGTCCGGGCAGCCGTCGAGCACAGGATGAGGTCGGGGCGGGGGGCCTTGGCCGCGATGTGGGCGGCCATGGTCCTTGCAGCGCGTTCGCCGCGATCGTTGAGCGATCGATCGTGGTCGCTTTGATGCGGGATGTTCCAGGCGGATTTCGCATGACGCAGGAGGAGAATGTTCTTCACGCCCGTCATCCCGATAAAGGCAGCAAGAACAAAGGTTTAGTTAAATGCCATGACAGGGTCATGTGGAGACGCTACCGTTCCTGTGCATAATTTCAGGGAGAGTGCCCCGCAGGGGTCCACATGGACGCGCTCAACTCTGCCGATCCGGCTTCGCTCGAAATACCACCCGACAGTCCCCGCCGCTTCATCAATCGCGAACTGTCGTGGCTGGCGTTCAACACGCGGGTGCTCGAGGAGGCGACCAACAAGCGGCATCCGCTGCTGGAGCGGGTTCGCTTTCTGTCGATATCCGCCGCCAACCTCGACGAATTCTACATGGTCCGTGTCGCCGGCCTGGTCGACATGTTGCAGACCCGCTCGAGTCTGCTCAGCGACGACGGCATGACCCCGGCCGAACAGCTCATGGCGATCCGCGACCGCGCCTCGATCCTGATGGCCCATCAGCAGGATGTCTGGGCGTCGCTGCAGGACGATCTGCGCCAGGCCGGCATTGCCGTGCTGGATGCGGACGAACTCACCGAGTCCGAGCGGAGCTGGCTCGACACCTACTTCATCGATCAGGTGTTCCCGATCCTGACGCCGCTGGCGATCGATCCGGCGCATCCGTTTCCGTTCATCCCCAACGGAGGTTTTTCCGCCATCCTGAAGCTGCAGCGCCGCGACGACCGGCGGCCGCTGATGGCGCTGCTGCCGCTGCCGCCGCAGGTCGACCGGTTCGTGCGCCTGCCGGGACCGGACATTCGCTTCCTGCCGCTGGAAGACCTGATCGACATCTACCTGCCGCGCCTGTTCCCGGGGTACGATGTCATCGAGCGAGCCTTCTTCCGGGTGATCCGCGACAGCGACGTCGAGATCAACGAAGAGGCCGAGGACCTCGTCCTGCTGTACGAGAGCGCGCTGAAGCGCCGTCGCCGGGGAGACCTGATCTCCATCTCCGTCAACAGTGCGATGCCCGCCGAGTTGCGCGACTTCCTGTTCGACCAGCTCGAGATTCCGGAGCAGACCCAGACGGTCCATGTGTTCCATCTCGACCGCATGCTGAACATCGGCGACGTGAAGGCCGTGATCGTCGACGACCGGGCGGACCTCAAGTTCGAGCCGTACAACGCGCGCTTTCCGGAGCGCATCCGCGATTTCGGCGGCGACTGTTTTGCGGCGATCCGCGCCAAGGACATCGTCGTCCACCACCCCTACGAAAGCTTCGACGTGGTGGTGCAGTTCCTGCGCCAGGCGGCGCGCGACCCCGCTGTCGTCGCGATCAAGCAGACGCTCTATCGCACCAGTGCCGATTCGCCGATCGTCAAGGAGCTGATCGCGGCAGCGGAGGCGGGCAAGACGGTGTCTGCACTGGTCGAGCTCAAGGCCCGCTTCGACGAGGAGGCGAACATCCGCTGGGCGCGCGATCTAGAGCGCGCCGGCGTGCAGGTGGTTTACGGCTTCATCGATCTCAAGACGCACGCCAAGGTCTCGATGGTGGTCCGGCGCGAGGCGCAGTCGATCCGCACCTACGTGCATTTCGGCACCGGCAACTATCATCCGATCACGGCGCGCATCTACACCGACCTGTCGTTCTTCACCTGCGATCCGGCGATGTGCCGCGACGCCGCCCGCCTGTTCAACTACATGACCGGCTATGCGCGCCCCGAGCAGATGGAGAAGATCGCCTTCGCCCCCGTGACGCTGCGGCCGACGCTCTACGGCCTGATCGATGCCGAGATCGCCAACGCCAGGGCCGGCAAGCCGGCGGCGATCTGGGCCAAGCTCAACTCGCTGGTCGACAGCGCATTGATCGACCGCCTCTATGCGGCGTCGAACGCCGGTGTGCAGATCGACCTGGTCGTGCGCGGCATCTGCTGTCTCAGGCCCGGTGTTCCGGGGCTCAGCGATCATATCCGGGTCAAGAGCATGGTCGGGCGGTTCCTGGAGCATGCTCGCATCATCTGTTTCGGCAACGGTCGGGCGCTGCCGTCGATGGAAGCGAAGGTCTTCATTTCCTCGGCCGACTGGATGCCGCGCAACCTCGACCGTCGCGTGGAACTGCTCTGTCCGGTCGAGAACCAGACCGTGCGCGAACAGGTCCTCGACCAAATCATGGTCGCCAATCTCAAGGATGACGGCCAGAGTTGGCTAATGTCACAGGACGGTAACTATCGCCGGCCGCAGACCGGCAAGGAACCGTTCATTGCCCATCACTATTTCATGACGAACCCCTCGCTCTCCGGGCGCGGGAGCGCGTTGAAGCTGAGCGGCGCGGTGCCGCGGCTGGTGTTGAGCTCCTGAGCCGGCCAGCGGCGTCGGGTCGCGCCCGTTTTGGCGCTGTAATCCATCCCGGTTTCGGCTAGAGGGAGCGCGCATGGACGGCCATCCGCCCGCGGGCGCCTCCGCCTCGCAGACCCCGCTTCGGACGGGTCGCGTTGGCATCATCGACGTCGGCTCGAATTCGATCCGCCTCGTCGTATACGAGCGCGCGAGCCGGGCACCGCTGCCGGTATTCAACGAGAAGGTCCTGTGCGGACTGGCGCGTGGCCTGGATGCCACCGGGCGCCTCAATCCCGAAGGCGTCGACATGGCGCTGGCCAACATCGACCGCTTTGCGACGCTCGCGCACAACATGAAGGTCACGTCGCTCGACCTGCTGGCGACCGCCGCGGTGCGCGACGCCGCCGACGGCGCCGATTTCATGCGCGAACTGGCCAGCCGTCCCGGGATCGTCGCCCATACGGTGAGCGGCCAGGACGAGGCGCGTTTCGCGGGCTATGGCGTGATGTGCGGCATGCCAGATGCGGATGGCGTGATGGGCGATCTGGGCGGCGGCAGTCTCGAACTCGCATCCCTCTCCCAGGGGCGTCTCGGCTCCTCCAGCACGCTGCCGGTCGGTCCGCTGCGCCTCATGTCGTCGGGTCGGGGTGATCCTCGCAAGGCCGTCGTCGATGCCATCGAGGACGTGCGCTGGCTGCGCGAGGAGCAGGGCAAGACCTTCTATGCGGTGGGCGGTGCGTGGCGGGCCTTCGCTCGCCTGCACATGGAACAGGCGGGCTATCCCCTCCACATCATCCATCAGTACGAGATCCCGGCCGACGAGGCGCGCGCGGTGGCGCGGCTGATCGCCGTCCAGAGCCCCAAGTCGCTGGAGAAGATGCCGGGAGTCTCGCGCCGTCGCGTCGACACGCTGCCGCTCGCCTGCCTCGCTCTCGACAGGTTGCTCGCGGTTCTAAAGCCGAAGACGGTCGTCTTTTCGGCCTTCGGCCTGCGTGAGGGCTTCTACTTCTCGCGGCTGAGCGAGCAGGAGAGGGCGCGTCATCCGCTGATCGCCTTCGCCGAGGAGCAGGGCGAGAGCTGGCATCGTTTCGACCTGTCGCCGCACGAAATCTTCGACTGGTTGTCGCCGGCCTTCGCCGGCGAGACCGACAGCGAGCAGATCATGCGCCGGGCCGCGTGTCATCTCAGCGACATCTCGTGGGACGACCATCCCGACTATCGCGCCGACCAGGCCTATTTCCGGGTACTGCACCTCCCGGCCCCGGGGATGAACCACCGCGAGCGTGCCGTCCTCGCGCTGACGCTCACCTATCGCTACAAGAGCGAGCCCAAGGCGGCGATGATCGACACGGCCTTGCGGTTGACCGATTCCAAGGGGCGTAGTTTCGCCCGGCGGCTCGGCGCCTGCCTGCGGCTCGCCTACAACCTGAGCGGCGGCGCCCCGGGCCTGCTGCCGCAGCTGCAGCTTCGCCGCACCGACCGGGAACTTCGGCTGCTCGTGCCGACGGCGCTCAAGAGGAGCCTGGGCGATGTCACCGCGCGGCGGCTCGAGGCCGCGGCCCAGGCCTTCGAGCTCAGGCCCGTGATCGTATCCGCCGGTCCGGGGTGACTAGGAATTCGGCGACAGCTGGATGAGCTTCGGCTGATCGCCGTTCAGCGCCAGCGCCAGACGGCCCTCGATCAGGTCGACCGCGTCCGCACCGAAGACCTCGTTGCGCCAGCCCTTCAGGGCCCCGATGTCGCGCTTGCCCGCGGCCAGCCGGTCGAGTTCGTCGGCGCTTGCCACCAGGCGGCCGGCCACACCGGCCTGGTCGGCCTTGAGACGCAGCAGGGTACGCAGCAGATCGACGATCGCGCCGGGCGCCCGGATCTGCTCGGGGGTCTTGTCGCGGACCGGCAGTTCCGATTCCGGCAGGGCCCGCGCCCGCTCGATGGCTTCCATCAGCTCGCGCCCCTGCCAGCCCTCTGCAAAGCCGCGGCCCAGGCCGCGGGTGGCGGCCAGTTCCTCGATCGACTTGGGCGCGTGGCTCGCGATCTCGAGGAGCTGCTCGTCGCGGACCAGACGCTGGCGGGGAATGTCGATGCGCTGCGCCGTCCGCTCGCGCCACGCAGCGACCTCCTTGAGGATGGCCATCATGCGCGGCGAGGCGCCGCGCGGCTTGAGACGGCGCCAAGCCTGTTCCGGATCGGCACGATAGATGCCGGGATCGCTCAGGACGGCCATTTCCTCGGCGATCCAGGAGAAGCGGCCGGTCTTGTCGAGCTGCTTCTTCAGCTTCTCGTAGACTACCCGGAGATGGGTGACGTCCGACAGCGCGTAGGTGATCTGGCGCTCGCTGAGCGGCCGGCGGCTCCAGTCCGTGAACCGGCTCGACTTGTCGATCTTGGCTTTGGCAAGACGGGTCGCGAGCGATTCGTAGGAGGCCGCTTCGCCATGACCGCAGACCATGGCGGCGACCTGGGTGTCGAACAGGGGGCCCGGTACCTTCTGGAGGCGCAGATAGAAGATTTCGAGGTCCTGCCGGGCCGCGTGGAAGACCTTCAGGACCTTGGGGTTGAGCATCAGCTCGTCCAGCGGGGCGAGGTCGATGCCCTCGGCCAGCGTGTCGATCGCGGCCGCGTCGTCGGGGCCGGCGACCTGGGCCAGGCAGAGCTTGGGCCAGTAGGTCCGCTCACGCATGAACTCGGTGTCGACGGCAATAAACTCGGTGTCGGCGAGCGGCTTGCAGAATGCCGCCAACTCGTCGGTCGTGGTGATGAGCTTCATTGAGGACGATCTATAGACCCCGCGGCGCCTCCGGCAAAGGCGCCGTGAACGGAAACCGGCCATTCCCTTGACTTGCCTCGGCTTTCGGTGCCTTTTGCCGGGCCTCCAAACCCGGAAAATAGGTCATGTCTTCAGTCTACCGAACCCATACGTGCGGCCAGTTGCGGCCCGAGCATGTCGGCCAGCAGGCCCGCCTGTCGGGCTGGGTGCAGCGCAAGCGCGACCACGGCAATCTGCTGTTCATCGACCTGCGGGACCATTACGGCGTGACCCAGGTGGTGGTGGACGTCTCGAGCCCGGTCTTCAAGGCCGCCGAAGCCGTCCGCACCGAGAGCGTGATCACGGTGTCCGGCAAGGTGGTGGCCCGCGAGGCCTCGACGGTGAACGCCAAGCTGGCGACCGGGGCGGTCGAGCTCGATGCCGCTGACCTGATCGTGCAGTCGATGGCCGATCCGCTGCCGATTCCGGTCTACCAGGAGAACGACACCACGCCCGAGGAGCTGCGGCTCAAGTACCGCTTCCTCGACCTGCGCAAGGACAAGCTGCACAGGAACATCATGCTGCGCAGCCAGGTGATCGCGAGCCTGCGCCGGCGGATGATCGACCAGGGATTCACCGAGTTCCAGACGCCGATCCTCACGGCAGACAGCCCCGAGGGCGCGCGCTCCTACCTGGTGCCAAGCCGTCTGCATCCCGGCAAGTTCTACGCCCTGCCGCAGGCGCCGCAGATGTTCAAGCAGCTGCTGATGGTGTCGGGCTTCGACCGCTATTTCCAGATCGCGCCCTGTTTCCGCGACGAGGATGCCCGCGCCGACCGTTCGCCGGGCGAGTTCTACCAGCTCGATTTCGAGATGAGTTTCGTCACCCAGGAAGACGTGTTCGAGGCCATCGAGCCCGTGCTGGGCGGCGTTTTCCAGGAATTCGCCTCGTTCAACCGCGAGACACCGCGCAAGGTTTCGGCCTTTCCGTTCCCGCGCATCCCGTTCGCCGAGGCGCTCCTGTCGTTCGGAACGGACAAGCCCGACCTGCGCAATCCGCTGCGCATCTTCGAGGTGGGAGAGGTGTTCGCCGGCTCGGAGTTCAAGGTCTTCGCAGGCATCGTGGCCAAGGGCGGGGTGGTACGCGCCATCCGTGCGCCGAAGGCCGCCAGCCAGCCGCGCAGCTTCTTCGACAAGCTGAACAGCTGGGCCCAGGGCGAAGGCAAGCCGGGCCTCGGTTACATCACGCTGGAGAACGGGGCCGGGAAGGGCCCGATCGCCAAGTTCGTGGCCGACGAGCGGCTGGCCAAACTCAAGGAACTGACCGGCGCCGAGGACGGCGATTCGGTGTTCTTCGTGGCCGACACGGCCGACACCGCCTGGAAGTTCGCCGGCCAGGCGCGGACCAAGATCGGCCAGGAACTGGGCGTGATCGACGAGGACCAGTTCGCGCTGTGCTGGGTCGTCGACTTCCCGATGTTCGAGTACGACGACAAGCTGAAGAAGATCGACTTCAGCCATAACCCGTTCTCGATGCCGCAGGGCGGCCTCGAGGCGCTGGAGACGCAGGACCCGCTGACCATCAAGGCCTGGCAGTACGACATCGTCTGCAACGGCATCGAACTGTGCTCGGGCGCGATCCGCAACCACAAGCCCGAGATCATGTACAAGGCGTTCGGTATTGCCGGGTACAGCAAGGAAGAGGTCGAGGCGCGCTTCGGCGGCATGCTGAACGCCTTCAAGTTCGGCGCACCGCCGCACGGTGGCGCGGCGCCGGGCGTCGACCGCATCGTCATGCTGCTGGCCGACGAGCCGAACATCCGCGAGATCATCACCTTCCCGATGAACCAGTCGGCGGTGGACCTCATGATGGATGCTCCCGCCGAGGTGCCGGCGGAGAAGCTTCGCGAACTCCATATCGGGTTGCGCCTGCCAGTCAAAAAGGACTAGCTCCGGCAGGAAGAGTGCAAATTGACTGAGCCAGCAAGGCTCAGTACTATCAATGAGTTATAGTCTTTTTATAAAGAAGATTATGAGCTCATTTCAGCTCTCTTCCTGGTTCCTGCTGCCCGCGGTGGCAGGTCTGGCGCTCCTGACGAGTGCCTGCGGGGTGCCGCTTGCCGTTTCGGCGGCGAGCTACGCCGCCGATGGGGTGCTGCTGGCGACTTCCGACAAGAGCTCGACCGACCACATCGCCTCCATGGTGACCGAGAAGGATTGCGCGGTCTGGCGGGTCTTCCGCGGACGACAGATCTGCAACAAGCGTGCGGACGGGGAAGATCCCTACGACACCGACTATACCGAGCCCCAGCGCTCGGTCTCGGAAAGCGGTGTGTCCTATTCTTCGCCGTTGCGGCCCCAGCCCGATGCACCGGCCGTCAGCTGGGACGCGGCGGCCTACGAAGCACCGTCGGGCACGCCGCAGCCCGTGCCGCCTGCGCCGGCCACACGTCCAAAGCCGACGACCGCCACCGTCGAGCCGGTCGCCGTGCAGTCCCCTCCCGCGCCAGCCTCAGTGCCCGCGCCGAGCAAGTCCAAGAAAGCGAAGACCGTCCAACGATCGGCTAAGAAGCCTTCACGAGGTCCGGCGGCGTCTGCCCCCTGAGCAGGAAGGCCTCGAGATTGTCGAGCGCCTTGAAGCCCATCGCATTGCGGGTTTCGACCGTGGCGGAGCCCATGTGCGGCAACAGGAACGCGTTCTCGAGACCGTAATAGCCCTGATGGATGCGCGGCTCGCCATCGAACACGTCGAGACCGGCCGAGGCGAGGTGCCCGCTCTTCAGGGCGGCGATCAGGGCCTCGTCGTCGACGACACCGCCCCGGGCCGTGTTCACCACGATGGCGCCCTTGGGCAGCTTGGCGATGCGTTCGGCGTTCACCCATTTTGCCGTCGCGGGCGTCATCGGCGCATTGATCGACAGGAAGTCGCAATGGGGCAGCATGTCGTCGGGATTGGCGTGGAATACCGCACCCTTCTCGAGGCCGGGCGCGAGACGGCTTCGGTTGGAGTAGTGGATCTGCATGCGAAAGGCGCGGGCGCGGTCGGCCGTCGCCTGGCCGATGCGGCCCATGCCGAGGATCCCCAGTCGCTTGCCCGTGACGTGGGTGCCCATGAGTTGCGTGGGCGTCCAGCCGACCCAGTTGTGGGTCCGCAGCATGGTCGCGCCTTCGTGTGCCCGTCGGGCCGCGCCCAGCAGGCAGAGCATCGTGATGTCGGCGGTGGCGTCGGTCAGCACGTCGGGCGTGTTGCTGACGACGATGTTGCGCCGGGCGGCCGCCGCCACGTCGACATGCTCGTAGCCGACCGAGAAGGTGGCGATCATGCGCACCGAGGCGGGCAGGGCGGCGATCGTCGCGGCGTTCAGGGCGTCGCCGGCGGCACACATGATGGCGTCGAAACCAGCCGAGGCCTCGGCCAGCGCCGGGCCGCCATAGAGCCGGTCGTCCGGGTTGAGCCGGGCGTCGAAGTTGGCCGCCAGACGGGCCTCGACCTCGGGCGGGAAGTGGCGGGTGGCGAACACCCTGGGCTTACCCTTGCTCATTGACGATTTCCTCCCTGTGCAGCCCTGACGCAGGCGATCATTCTGGTGTTCCGCGCGCATGGATATTACGCTTGCCAGCCCGGCTACAAGGTCTGGCCTTCAAAGCCCTCGTCAGTTGACCACGTATAGTATTCGCCGTTCTCGCATCCAAACAGCGGTCGTCATCGCCACCGTCGCCGTTCTCCTGTTGCTGGGCCTGTGGATAAACCACGCCGAGGCACAACAGCAGGATCAGCCGCTGGTGCCGCATCGCGCCACCTACGACATGAAGCTGGCTGTTTCCCGCCCCAACAGTGGGATCGTCGAGGTGGGGGGGCGCATGGTGCTGGAGACCGTCGAGGCCTGCGAGGGTTGGGAGGTCAAGCAGCGGATCAAGCTCAAGTTCCTGCGCAATGATGGTGACGAGTTCACCACCGATTCGAGCTTCACCAGCTACGAGACCAAGGACGGACTTTCCCTGCGATTCAGCGTTCGCAACATCCAGGATAACGAAGTCGAAGAGGAATTGCGGGGCCAGGCCGACCTCGAGGCGCCGGGTGCCAAGGGGAGGGCGAGCTTCACGCTCCCGGAGGCGCGCAGCTTCGAACTTCCGGCCGGGACATTGTTTCCGACGACGCACCTCACCCTGGTTCTTCGCCATGCCCGGGACGGCGACAAGTCGGCCTCCTATCTGGTGTTCGACGGCGCCCGCCTCGACGGGGCCTTCCAGGTGAATGCCGTGATCGGCCGGCCGCCGCGGCAGACCGGTGCGCCGGTGGTACGCGGCGACGTGGCGCTCCTGCGCAATCAACCCGCATGGAGCGTGCGGTTCGCCTTCTTCGCCACCGGTGACCAGGGGGCCCCTCCGGAGTACGAATTGGCCCTCGACTTGCTGGGCAACGGTATCGCCCGTTCGATGCTGTTGGACTACGGTGACTTCGCCGTGGATTCCCGTCTCGTTCAACTCCAAGCCCTGCCGAGGCCACGATGCTGATGCGCCGACTGCTTGTGCCCGTTGCCGGCCTTCTCGTCCTCGCCGCCCAGGCGTCGGCGCAGGACATGGTGCCTCATCGTGCCGTCTACGAGGTCGGCGCGATCGAGAACGGCAAGCCGACCGGCGGCTCGCCCGGCACCTACGCCTACGAACTGAAGCTCACGTGCGACGGCTACGTCATCTACCAGCGCCTCCGGCTGGAGACCGCGGGCCAGCGCTCGACGGTCGTGAGCGAGCAGCAGACGCAGATGACCGAGAGCCGGGATGGCAGGAAGCTGACCTTCGAGCATCGGTCCGTCACGGGCGGCAAGCAGACCAGCCTGATGAAGGGCGAAGCGACCATATCCGACGACGGAACGGGGGAGGCGCGCTTCAGCGATCCTCCGAATCAGACCGTGGCGCTTCCGGCGGGCACGATGTTTCCGGTGGCGATCGCCCGGGCGACCATCCGCGCCGCCAAGGCCGGCGAGACCAGCCTCGATGCGCGATTCTTCTTCGGTGACAAGGTGAAGCCGCCGCAGCAGGTCAATGCCGTCATCGGCAAGGTGCCGCGGCGCCTCGCCGAGGTGAAGATCCCCGAGGGCGCGGAAGAACTGGTCGATGGCCGCAGCCGCATCTACTACCGCGCCGGTTTCTTCGACGCCGAGGGCAAGGGCGCGGGCGAGCCGGCCTTCGAGATGAGCAGCGTCACCCTGGACAACGGCATCGAGCTCTACGGTACGCACGAACAGGGTGAAGGCGGCATCGAGTACCGCATCACCCGCCTCGAGGCGCTTCCCAAGCCGGAGTGCAAGTAGACAGGCAGCGCGCTCTACGCCGGCCAGAGCCAGGCGGCACCACGCACGCCGCTGGAGTCGCCATGCCGGGGCGGCCGGAGCCTGGTGGCGATGCGGTCGTGTTCGGAGAAGATGTAGTTCCTCCACAGGTCCGGCACGCGCTCGTAGAGCTGTTGCATCTTCGACAGCCCGCCGCCCAGGACGATGACGTGCGGGTCGAGCAGGTTGACGACGCTGGCCAGCGAGCGGGCGAGACGGTCGCAGTAGCGGTCGAAGCATTCGGACGCCACCGCATCGCCCGTCGCTGCCGCTTCGGCAATGTCCGTGGCCCGCAACTCGCGGCCGGATGCGACCGCATACTGGGCCTGGAAAGCCGGCCCGCTCAACCAGGCTTCGACGCAGCCCTTGCGACCGCAATAGCATTGCGGCCCGGGGCGCTCGTCGTCGCGTGGCAGGGGCAGGGCATTGTGGCCCCATTCGCCGCCGATCGCCTGTGCGCCGACCACGGGCCTGCCGTCGATGACGATGCCGCCGCCGACGCCCGTTCCCAGGATCACGCCGAACACGATCGGGGCGCCGGCGCCCGCGCCGTCGGCCGCCTCGGAGACGGCAAAGCAGTTGGCATCGTTCGACAACCGCACGTCGTCGCGACCCAGTGCCTGCTTCAGGTCGGCGTCGAGAGGGCGACCGTTCAGCCGGGTGGAGTTGGCGTTCTTGACCAGTCCGGTCGCGGGTGAGATGGCGCCGGGGTGTCCGATCCCGACCCGGCAGTGTGCGCCCGCGCGCATCTCCAACTCCCGGACCACGCCAGCCACGGCATCGACCGTGGCTTCGTAGTTTTCCTGAGGGGTCGCGACGCGCAGCCGCGCCCGCTCCGAGCCGTCGTCGCCGAGGACGATGCCTTCGATCTTGGTGCCGCCGAGGTCTATACCGATGCGCATGAGTCTCTAGGGCGTTGCGGGAAGGAACTTGAAAAGTTCTGCCGGTTTGAAGTCGCCGGCGACCTCGCCCGAGAAGACCTCGCCGTGCTGGATGGTGAGCTTCTTCACCCGAGCGCCGGGCTTCAGGTCGAGCTTGTCGAACGACACCCAGAAAGTGTTCGGGCGGGTTGCCGAGTCGAAGTAGTAGACCAGATTCTTCTGGTCCGAGACGGTGCGCCAGAGGGTCGAGGAGATGTTCGGCTGATCCGGCGTGGTGATACCGAGCGGGACGCTGACGGCGCGCATCACGCTCATCACGCTGGCGACCGCCTGAAACGTGAAGGATTGGGCCGGCACGCCCTTGATGTAGTTCGGGTCCTTCGCCCGCGGGATCGCGCCCAGCAGGAAGGAGGTGCGGGCGAACCGGTCGGCGGCGCGGTTGGTGCCGGGAAGGAAGGTCAGGCCGCCGATGCTCTCCCAGTAGGCGTTCAGGGCAAGCTGCTCGCTATAGACCGGTGAGTTGGTCATCACGACATATTGCTTGCCATGATGGATCACCAGTTTCCCGTTCACGTATTCGAGGATCGCCGAATCGCCGGACGAGTCCGACAGGGAAAGATGGAGCGTCGACGGCGCTCCGTTGGGGAGAGGCGGGGCCAGCACGTTGAACGGTTCGGTACGCAAGACCTCGACCGCCTCCGCGACCGTCGCAAAGTTGTCGAGCGCGTACTGCAGCCAGGTCGACAGGGACATGTAGGGCTTGCCCTGAACCGGCTTGGGATACTGGGATTCGGCGAGATAGAGGAGATTGGCGACTAGACCCTTCTCGTTCATTCCATCGGTGCTGCCGGCTTCGTAGCCCGAGACCACCACGCTGCCGTACTTCGAGGCCCATTCCGCCGATCGGGGCCCGGCGGCACCGTCGCGCTTCATCCCGGCGGGCAGAACCCAGAGGTTCGAGGCCATGTCCTCGCGCCAGTCCATGTTGCGACCCGTCAGCACGAGAGTTCCTTCGCCGACATAGAGGGCGCGCGTACAGGCCTGGGCAGGAGTCGCGAGAAACGTTGCGACCAGGGCGAGCGCTGAAAAACCGGAGAGCAGTTGCTTCATTCTTTTGTTCCTTGTTTCCCCCGCCATCGATCTCACAGGAAGCGCGCGCGTATGTCGATGCTGTTCTCGACGCCGACCTTGTCGAACGTCGAAGCCAGCCATGCGGTTGCGGACGCACGACCGGCCTTGAAGAGATAGTCGAGAAACTCCGGCTCGATGTTGAATTTGCTGACGGCACCGAGCGGCGCGAGCGTCGCCGGATCGCCGATCGAATGGATGAACAGCTTCTTCAGGCGATCGCTGAATTCGCCGGTGACGGCGCCGTTGTCGATGAGCTCCTGCACGAAGGCGATGGCCCGCATCTCCGCCATCAGCGCACCCCCGAACGTGATCTCGTTCAGCCGGTCGGCGATCTCGGCATTGGAGCGCGGAACGCCCTCGCGCCCGGGCGGGTCGACTTCCACGATCACGACGTCGGCGCTGGCGCTGTTGTAGATGAACGGCCAGATCGGCGGGTTGCCGCGGAAGCCGCCGTCCCAGTAGGGTTCGCCCTCGATCACCACGGCCTCGTGGATGCTGGGCAGACAGGCCGACGCCAGCAACGCGTCGATCGACAGTTCCTCGCGCGTGAAGATGCGGACTTTGCCGGTGGCCACGTTGGTGGCGGCTATGAACGCCTTGATCTGGTGGCAGGCGCGGACGGCGTCCTGGTCGAAGTGGCGCGTGAGAAGGTCGCGCAGCGGATCGAACTTGAGCGGATTGCGTTGCCACGGCGTGAGCGTGCGCTGGATCAGGTCGGCCCACAGGGCGCCGGGTGAATCGTCGAGGTTCCAGTTGCCCTGCAGTCGATCGAGCGGGGTGCGCCGGATCGGACTGGCGATCGACATCTGGCCGAGTTCGCCCCAGAAGGACGAAAGCGCCGCGCGGGCGCCCGCCGGCCCACCCGTGGCCCAGCCCTGCAGGAGAATGGCGGCGTTCATGGCCCCGGCGCTCGTTCCGCTCACCGCTTCGATCTCGAGACGGCCATCCTCGATCAGCGCGTCGAGCACGCCCCACGTATAGGCACCGTGGCTGCCGCCACCTTGCAGAGCGAGGTTGATGCGCTTCGTGTCGGTCATGCGTCTATCCTCGGGGTCCGCGCGGCGTTAGGGTCATCGTTCTGCAAGAAAGTGGGTAGAGCGGGCGGCATTATGGCGAAGGACGGAGCAGGGGCAGCGTGGCGAAAGCGCCCGTCGACCATCTTGTGGATGCTCTCGCTGGGCCAGCTCGTGACCTGGGGCATCGTCTACTACACGTTTCCTCTGTTCGTCGTGCCGATGAGCGAGGAGCTTGGCTGGTCGCGCAGCGCGATGTTCGGCGCCCTCTCGGCGGGGCTGCTCACCGCCGGCCTCTGTTCCATCACCGTCGGCTCGTGGATCGATCGCGGCTACGGGCGCGTGTTGATGACCGGCGGATCGCTGCTCGCCGCCGCGCTGCTGTTCCTGTGGTCGAGGATCGAATCGCTGCCGGTGTTCTACGCGATGTGGATCGGACTGGGCGCGTGCCAAGCGGTGACGCTCTATGAGCCGGCCTTCGCGGTGATAACCCGTGTCTACGGCCCGCGCTACAAGCAGGCGATCCTGCTGATGACCTTCCTCGGCGGCCTGGCCAGCACCTTCGGCATTCCGTTCACGCAGTTCCTGGTCGAGCGGATCGGCTGGCGGCCCACGCTCGACGTTTTGGCGGTCATCATCCTCGGTGTTGCGTCGATGCACTGGCTGATCGTGCCAGGCCCGGACGTGCAACCGGTGCCGATCGCAGCCCCCAGGCCACCCGCCGAAGGCGTGGCGAAGCGAAGCCCACTGGCCACCGCCATTCGCGTTCCCGCCTTCTGGGGGCTCGTCGTCGCTTTCGCGGGCTACGGGCTCGCCTTTTCGGCCATGAGCTTCCATCTCATCCCGTTGCTCGACGATCGAGGCGTCTCGACCGGCGTGGTCATGGCGATCATCGCCCTGATCGGACCCATGCAGGTGGTGGGGCGGGTGCTGCTGATGGTCGGGCAGCGTCACATCACCACCATCCAGCTGGGCGCGCTGATCTACTTCGCCTTTCCCCTGGCGATGGGCTTCCTGGCAACCGGCATCACGGAGGTCTACCCGCTGATCCTGTTCGCCGTGGTTTACGGGGTCGCCAACGGCCTGGTGACCATCCTGCGGGGCATGGCCGTTCCCGAGTTCATCGGCCCGGAAGGGTACGGCGTCGTTTCGGGCGCCCTCACCATGCCGACCAATGTCATGCGCGCCGCGGGACCGGTCCTGGCGTCCCTCGCCTGGGGCGCGTTCGGCGGCTACACGCCCGTTCTGTGGGGCCTTGCCGGAATCATGCTGATCGCCGCCCTGGGCTTTGCGGCGGCAGCGTTTCTTTCGAAACGAGCCTGAAATCTCCCGGTTTTGCCACAATTGCACATCATCTGACCTCGCAAGCGAACAAGCCAATAAGAGAGGCGAGACGTCATGTTGGATGCGAAGCGTTTGCTCGAACAGTTCATGGGCGGCCAGGGCGGTGGTCAGGGCGTCGGGCCGACCGGCAGCCAGGGCGGCGGCATGGGGGGCGGCATGGGCGGCTTCCTGAGCGGGGCCGGCGGCGGCGTGCTCGCCGGTGGTCTGGCGGCGCTGCTGATGGGCAGCAAGACCGGACGCAAGATCGGCGGCGAGGCCTTGAAGCTCGGCGGCATGGCTGCGGTGGGCGCGCTCGCTTACAAGGCCTACAACGATTGGCAGGCCGGCAAACAGGCGGCGCCGGTCACGCAGGCGCCCCAGGCGCCGCAGGCTCCGGTGCCGATGCTACCGGCGCCCAGCGGAACCCCGTTCAATCCCTCGACCGAGGCCGGCCAGCAGACGCTGGCGCGCCATCTGCTGCGCGCCATGATCGCGGCCGCCAAGGCCGACGGCCACGTCGATGCCCAGGAGCAGGCCCGCATCTTCGCGGAGATGGACAAGCTGCCGCTCGGGGCCGACGACAAGGCCTTCGTGATGGATGAGCTTCGCGCCAAGCTCGATGTCGATGCCGTTGCCGGCGCGGCGGCGACGCCGGAGGAGGCGGCCGAGATCTACACCGCCTCCCTGCTGGCCATCGATGTCGACAATGCCGCCGAGCGCGGCTACCTCGCGATGCTGGCGGCGCGCCTCAGGCTCGATGACGCCCTGGTGGCCCATCTCCACGGCAGCGTCGCCTCGGCGACCGGCAAGGCTGTGCCGGTCGCGGCGTAAGTTGACGCCTGGCGGCAGAGCTACTCTGCCGCCAGCCTCGCCATCCCGGGCCTGAGGTGTTGCACCTTCGGCATCACCTCTTTCGCCAGCAGTTCGAGCGACCGGCGCCAGGCCTGCGGATTCTCGACATAGTCGAAGCCGAACACCAGGAGCTGGCCGAAGCCGCCGACCTCGTCGTAGATCTTCTCGATCTTCTCGACGACGGTCTTCGGCGAACCGACGATCCAGTTGTGCTGTGCGCAGTATTCCGGCGTGACGTCGGAGTCGGCCGCGTCGGCGTCGTGCTTCAGGTACTCGAAGAAGCCGAACTGCGAGAGCAGGGGCAGGAAGTACTCCCGCATCATGCGGCCCATGTGGGAGCCGACCGACAGGCGCATCGCCTCCTCGTCGGTATCCGCGACGAAGACCTCGCGCACCAGGCGCCAGTCATTGCGGTCGGGTGTGCGGCCCGACTTGGCGGCGCCGATTTCCACCGACTCCCAGTGGCTCTTCACGTAGGCCGGGTTGAGGTTGAGGCTCATCGGGATGTAGCCCTTTTCACCCGCCAGCTTCAGCGTGTCGGAGCCCTTGGAGAGGCCGGCCACACCGATCGGCGGATGCGGCGCCTGCAGCGGCTTGATGTGCGGCTTGAGGAAGCCGAACATCGTGTCGGGCTTGGTCACGTGCCAGTACTTGCCCTTGTAGTCGAAGGGTTCGGTCGAGGACCAGAGCTTCAGGATGATGTCGAGGGCCTCGCGCGTCATCTCGCGATTGGCGCCCGACATGCCGTCGACATTGAACATCGCCCAGTCGCTGGGCAGCCCGGAGGCGGCAATGCCGAAGTTCAGCCGCCCGCCGGAGATATGGTCGAGCATGGCGACCCGGTTCGCGAGCTCGGCCGGGTGGTGGTAGGGCAGCAGGAAGCCGCCGGGCCCGAGACGGATGTTCTTGGTCTGCATGAGGGCCTGCGCCACCAGCAGGTCGGGCGAAGGATGGGGCTCCCAGGGCGCGGTGTGATGCTCGCCGATCCAGGCCTCGGTGAAGCCGAGTTCGTCGAGCCAGCGGATCACCTGGAGATCCCATTCGTGCCCGTCCTTCAGGGAGCGTTCGGGGGGATGCGAAGGCATGGTGAAATAGCCGAATTGCATCGTTTCCTCCTCGGTTGTGGTTTTGGAAATTCGACTACCAATCCGCGGCGTGCGCAAGAGGCAGGAAATGCATGACTACCGACGAATCATATCCGTCCGGCGCTAAGCGCTTGGGCGAGCAGCGTCCTGACACCGAGGCGATGGAAGGGAAGGATGACGAACAGATAGGCCTTGCCGAAGAGATTGTGCGGCTTCACCGACGTCGACAGCGTCACCCAGGCCGCCCCGTCCCTGGTCGACTTGCGCACCGAAACGCGGAAATCCAGATGCCTGTCATCGCCACCGGTGAGGATCTCCGTGTCGTTCAGGGCGTACAGCGTGAAGCGCGCGATCTTCTCGCCGACCACATAGGTGGGCTTGATCTCGATGGAGTCGAACGCGGCGGCTGTGGTCCTCCGGAGTCCGAAAGGCGCGACGAGCCACCCGCGAAGTATCAGAAGCCATCGGGCCCAACGCGGATGGTGAGCGAAGAGCGAGAGGTAGATCTCCGGCATGGTGAGATCGCCGTGCCGCAAGGGTGCCTCGAACGAGTCCCAGTAGTAGGACTGACCAAGCCCCTCGAGTAACGCGCTGTCCGGGGGTGTACGGCGGCGGATAACGGTCATTCTCCAGGAGTCTACCCCATCGCATTGCCGAAATCCTGATCGTGATCGGCCGGCAATGGCCGGCGGAAACGTCCATCGGCTCACGCTGGGGCGTCTCGAATGCTTACATCGAGGTCACGACGGTAGACGAGATACCGGCGCGTCGGGTTACGACACGTCTCCTGTCGCCCGGTCGGAGGACGCGGCGGGACGAGCATGAAACATCAGCCCCCAGAGTTTGCCTTCGCCGAGGATCTGACCGATTTCGCGCAGGGCGAAGAACGGCAGCAGCGAGATGGTCATGATGGCCCATACCGTCAGCTTGCCCTCCCAGGTGACGCCGCCGATGTGGGGCATGCTGGCCACCAGGGTCTTGCCTGCCACCAGGCCGAGGGCGATCCGCTCGATTGCATGGAAGAGCATGAACACGAGGGCGAACAGGCCGGCCTTGTAGGCGACGGGCCAGATCAGCGGCAGGTGGTCGAACCGGCGTCCCACCTTCAGGCTCTCGGCGATCAGCATGACCTTGGCCATGACGGCGGCATTGATCAGGGCGAAGCCTTGCGGCGCGAAGGACAGGTTCCGCTCCGACAGGACCAGGCTCTCGTTCAGGACGAAAAGGCCGAAGACCACGTAGAGGTAGACGAACATCAGCAGGAAACGCCGCATCTCCTCGATTCCGCGCTCCTTGATGCGGTGCAGTCCTTCGCTGTTCATGTGTCGCCTCTCCAGAGCCGTCCTGGAGGATGGGCTTGAGACATTCGGGCAGTGAAAAGCCGCGCCGGCGTGGCGACCGGCGCGGCTTCACGGCAGTCCGGCCGGATCAGCCGAGCTGGATCCAGGTCGTCTTCATCTGCGTGAACTTGTCGAACGCGTGCAGCGACTTGTCGCGACCGTTGCCCGACTGCTTGTAGCCGCCGAACGGGGTGGTGATGTCGCCGCCGTCATAGGTGTTCACCCAGACCGAGCCGGCACGCAGGCTCTTGGCGAACTTGAACGCCTTGTTGATGTCGGCCGTGAAGATTGCCGAGGCGAGGCCGTAGATCGTGTCGTTGGCGACGGTGAGGGCCTGCTCGGCATCCTTGACCGGGATGACCGACAGCACCGGCCCGAAGATCTCCTCCTGGGCGATCTTCATCCGGTTGTCGACGTTGTCGAACACCGTCGGCTCGATGAACGAACCGGCATTGTCGATGTGGACCTGCTTGCCGCCCATGGCGAGCTTGGCGCCTTCCTTCTGGCCGGCGTCGATGTAGCCCATGACGCGCTTGGTCTGCGTCTCGTCGACCATGGCGCCCATCTGGGTCTTCGGGTCGAGCGGGTCGCCCGGCATCATCTTCTGGCCGATCGCCATGACCTTGGCGAGGAACTCGTCCTTGATCCTGTCCTCGACGATCAGGCGCGAGCCGGCGGTGCAGACCTCGCCCTGGTTGAACCAGATCCCGAACGCCGTGCGCCGGGCGGCGACGTCGAGGTTGGGCGCGTCGGCGAGCACGATGTTCGGCGACTTGCCGCCGCACTCGAGCCAGACCTGCTTCATGTTGGATTCGCCGGAGTAGCGGAGGAAGTACTTGCCGACCTCCGTCGAGCCGGTGAAGGCCAGCACGTCGACATCCATGTGACGGCCGAGCGCCTGGCCCGCGGTCTCGCCGAAGCCCGGGAGCACGTTGAACACGCCCTCGGGAATGCCGGCCTCGGCCGCGAGTTCGGCGAGGCGAATGGCGGTGAGGGGCGACTGCTCGGCGGGCTTCAGGATCACCGAATTGCCGGCGGCCAGCGCGGGCGAGATCTTCCAGCAGGCCATCAGCAGCGGGAAGTTCCACGGCACGACGCAGGCCACCACGCCGGCGGCCTCGCGGGTGATCATGGCGATGACGTTGCCCGGCGTCGGCGCCACCTCGTCATAGATCTTGTCGATCGCCTCGCCGAACCACTGGACCGTGTTGGCCGATCCCGGGATGTCGACCGTGGTCGAGAAGGCGATCGGCTTGCCCATGTCGAGCGTCTCGAGCAGGGCCAGCTCCTCGCGATTCTTCATCATGAGGTCGGCGAGCTTCAGCATGATGCGCTTGCGCTGGGCCGGCGCCATGTTGGCCCAGGTGCCCTTCTCGAAGGCGGCGCGCGCCGCCTTCACGGCGGCGTCGACATCGGCCTGCTCGCAGGCCGCGACCTTGGTCAGCACCTGGCCGGTCGCCGGGTTCACGCAATCGAAGGTCTTGCCGGTCAGCGAGGGGACGAACTTGCCACCGATGAAGGCTTGGTTCCGGTAGCTCAGGCCGCCGATGCGGCCTTTCCAGTCGTCGCGCGAAAGCTGGGCGCTCATGGTCTCTCTCCTCCTTGTTGGATTGCGCGGGAGCCTATCCCACGAAAAAGCCGCCCGGAAGGGCGGCCAGATCGTCTGTCCTGCGATGCGGCAGGCTACTTGATCTTCGATTCCTTGAACACGACGTGCTTGCGCGCGACCGGATCGTACTTCTTGAGTTCGAGCTTCTCGGTCTTGGTGCGCGGGTTCTTCTTGGTGACGTAGAAGAAGCCGGTGTCGGCGCTGGAGATCATCTTGATCAGGATGGAAGTCGGCTTGGCCATGGCAATTGTCCTTAAGCCCTGAAGGGCGAATTCGCAGAGGGGCGCAAGGTAGTCAGCGGGGCTGGCGTGTCAAGCGCCCAGCCCATGAAAATGGCTAGGGGCGGGCGGCCGCCTGGAAGGTCGCGGACTGCACGGCATGGGCATAAAGCGCCCGGTCGCGCAGCAGGCGAATGGCGAGATCGACGTCCGCCTCCGGGGCGGCTTCGCCCGGCGGGCAGATCTTGCGCAGGTCGGAGACTTCCTCCGGCGTCGGATTGCGCAGCGCGTGCCAGCGCATCAGCGAGTTGTGGTTCGAATCGACCGACGCGACGCCCAGCTTGCTCGCGCCGCCGACCTTGGAAGTGCAGATGTTGGGCAGCACGCCGAGTTCGTTCCAGGTGTAGCCGGACGGCGCCTGCAGGCGCGACCAGGTGAGGATCAATTCCCCTTCGTTGGCCAGCCGGACGACGGTCTGGACGGTGCCCTTGCCGTAGCTCGTGGTGCCGATCACGACCGCCCGGCCGCGATCCTGCAGCGCGGCGGCCACGATCTCGGCCGCCGAGGCCGAACCGCCGTTCATCAGGACGACGATCGGGAGCTGCCCGGTGACGGGGCGGCCGTTTGAGCTGCGATAGGTGCGCCTGCTGTCGGGGTGGCGACCATTGGTCGAGAAGATCGTGCCGTCCGAGATGAACACTTCGGAGACCGACTGCGCCTGGTCGAGCAGCCCGCCGCGGTTGGAGCGCATGTCGATGATGATGCCGGCCAGGTCCGCGCCGATATCGGCCTTGGCCTTGTCGAGCGCCGCGCGGAGGTTGTCGGTCGTCGCCGTGTTGAAGCCGGTGAGATGGATCAGGGCAACATCGTCCCGGCGTTCGTAGACCACCGTCGTCGGGACGATGCGGCTGCGCTTCATCGGCAGGGAGAGTTCAGCCCCCGTGGAGGCACGCAGCACGGTCATGGTCACCGGTGCGCCGACCGAGCCGCGGAGCTTGGCCACTACGTCGGACAGGGGCCGGTCGATCATCGAATCTGAGTCGATGGCCATGATCTGGTCGCCGACCTGGACTCCGGCCTTCGCGGCGGGCGCCCCGTCCTGGACGGCACGGATCAGGATCTTCTTGTCTTCGGTACGCTCGACCGTGATGCCGACGCCGCCACCGCCATCACGCTGGAACCGGTTGTCCCTGGCTTCGTCGGGGTCGGCATAGCGGCTGTTGCGGTCGAGTTGCTTGGTCGTGGCGGTCATCGCCTGGCGAATCAGCGACTGCCGGTCGACCTGTTGCAGGGCCGGTGACGCGTCGATGGAGCCCACCATCAGCTCGGTCACGGTAGTGCCCCAGGCGCGGCCGTCCGTCGGATCGGAAGGGGCGGGGCGGCTCAGGATTTCCTTGCCGTCGCGCTTCACCGTGAGGGTCCTGTCGCCGGCCTCCAGGACGAGCGCGGCATCGCTGCTGGCGAAGCCGCGATAGGCCTCGACCGACAGGTTCCGGAAGTTGGGCTCGTACAGATGGCGGTCGCCGATGGCCCGATAGGCCTGGAGGACGACGCGTTCGATACCGACATCGACCGTGGCGGGGCTGCGACCGTCGGCCTGAACGCTCGGCGTGTCGGGGGAGGTCGCGCAGGACACGACCAGACAGGCAGCCACGAGCGCTGCGGCCGCCTGCGGCAGCATCGAACGAACGAAAGGGAACGGTGGCACTTCCATGCGCGGCTGCGATCACACTAGCACAGGCCGTCGGCGGCCGGCCACGTCGTTCAGGCCGACGGGTCGAAGCCCCCGGTCACGGCCTTGGGGGCGGCCATCTTCTGTGCCCAAAGCAGCGCAATTACGGCACCCTTAATTCGCGGCAGCAGGACCAGCGCGAGGGCGACGGAGAGCGGAAGCCAGAGAAGGGCGTGAACCCAAAGGGGCGGTTCGGTGCCCCAGCGCTCGACCAGGAGCACCAGCGGCACGACGATGTGGCCGACGACAAAGATGGTGAAATAGGCAGGCGCGTCGTCCGCGCGATAGGGTTCGAGTGCGAGGTCGCAGACTTCGCAATGGCCCTTCATCTTGAGATAGGAGCTGAACAGCCGGCCTTCGTTGCACCGCGGACAACGGCCGCGCCAGCCCCTCATCAGGGCGGTCCAGAAATCGACGGGCGCGTGATCGTCATCCATGGCGGGCAGGATGCGCTCCCCCACTACCTGCGTCGGCGTGACCCTTTGTCCCGTGCCGGGCCGCGATGCGCGACCGGACGCCGCGGCGGTCCGCCGCGCTCCCGCCCTTGAGGCGAGCGGGAATGCCGGGGGGCAGGTTGCCGTTCGACCCGCTCGATCACGTCGACGATCTCGAACAGCAGACCGCCCGTGGCCGTATCGGCCTCGACGAGTTTCAGTTGCAGCCGGTCCCCCAGGCCGAAGGTTTCGCCGGTGCGCTCGCCGATCAGGACCTGGCGTCCCTCGTCGTGCCGGAAAAATTCCTGGCCGAGCGAGCGAATGGGGATCAGACCGTCGGCGCCCGTGCCTTCGAGCGTTGCAAAGAGGCCGAAGCGGGTGACGCCGTTGACGCGGCCCGGGAAGACGGCCCCGACATGGCCGGCCATGAACGCCGCGACGTAGCGATCCATGGCGCCGCGTTCGGCGGCGACGGCGCGACGCTCGCACATCGACAGATGCTCACCGAACTCGGTGAAGCGGCCTCTGTCCTCGGAGGAGAGCCCGCCTTCGCCCAGCCCGTAGGCGGCAATGAGCGCACGATGCACGATCAGGTCGGGGAAGCGGCGGATCGGCGAGGTGAAGTGGGCGTAGCGGGCGAGGGCGAGGCCGAAATGGCCGAGATTGTCGGGGCTGTAGACGGCCTGGCTCTGGCTGCGCAGGACGGTCTGGCTGACGAGCTGGGACACCGGCTTGTCGGCGACCTCGTGCAGCACGCGGTTGAGGTCGGCCGGGCGCAGCCGCTGGCCGGTCGGAATCTTGATGCCGAGCGTGCCGAGGAACTCGCGCAGGGCTTCGAGCTTGGCGAGATCGGGCTGGTCGTGGACGCGGTAGAGGCAGGGCGCCTGTCGCTGCTCCAGCGCCTGCGCGGCCGCCACATTGGCCAGCACCATGAACTCCTCGATCAGTTTATGGCTGTCGAGACGCTCGCGCACGCCGATCGTGGCGATATGGCCGTCCTTGCCCAGGGTCACCTGGCGCTCGGGCAGGTCGAGGTCGAGCGCGCCGCGTGCCTCGCGTGCCGCCAGAAGGACGCGATAGGCGCCGTAGAGGGGGCGGACGACCGCTTCCATCAGCGGCTCGATCTCCGAGTCGGGCGTGCCGTCCATGGCGCGTTGCACCCGGTTGTAGGTGAGCCGCGCGGCCGAGCGCATCATGGCGCGGTGAAACTTGTGGCGCTTCAGATGGCCGTCGCCGTCGATCCACATTTCGGCGACCAGCACGGGCCGATCCTCGCGCGGGACCAGCGAGCACCAGTGGTTAGAAAGCTGCTCAGGCAGCATCGGCACGACGCGGTCGGGGAAATAGACGGACGTGCCGCGTCGGTAAGCGGCACTGTCGAGCGGTCGGTCGTGGCGCACGTACCAGGCGACGTCGGCGATAGCGACTAGAATTCGCCAGCCGCCCGGGTGGGCCGGATCGGGCTCAGCGAACACCGCATCGTCGAAGTCCCGGGCATCTTCCCCGTCGATCGTGACCAGAGGCACGTCGCGCAGGTCGAGCCGGTGGCCCATCGGCGCGGCCCTGGCCCTGTCGGCTTCCTCGATCGCGGCATCCGGGAACTCGACCGGAATGTCGTTCGTGGCGATCGAGATCAGGCTGACCGTCCGCGGATCGCTCATCGGCCCGATGCGCTCGACGATGCGGGCACGACGCGCCAGCGCGCCACCCGTCTCCTCAATCCAGACGATGTCGCCGGGCAGCGCGCCGTTCCTGTCGGTGGGGCGCACGTCGAATTCGCGGCGCAGCTTGCGGTCGGTCGGCGTGACAAGGCCGAGGCCATGCCGGCCCTGGGGTTCCTCGTAGAGGCCGAGGATCTTCCTGGGCCCGCTTCCGAGGCGCCGGATAATTCGCGCCTCGTAGGCATTCTTGCCGCGGCGCTTGAGGCTTGCCAGCACGCGATCGCCGACCGCCGGGGCCGGCACGTTTCGCGACGTCGGGGCGACCACCTCGATGCGCGGCGCGGGACCGTCCTTCTCGTCGTCATGGCGGCGGGGCACGGCCAGCAGGTGCCCGTCATCGTCCACCGAAACGATCTCCAGAACGGCCGTCTCGGTCAGCGCCTGCGGGTCGCGGAAGGTCTTGGCACGATCGGGCGCGATCTCTCCCGTGTCGCGCAGGTCGCGCAGGAGTTCCTTGAGCTCGATGCGCTGGTCGCCCTTCAGCCCGTAAGCCCGGGCGATCTCGCGCTTGCCGACAGGCGTCTCGCTGTCGCGGATGAAGGCCAGCAGTTCGTCGCGGGTCGGGACCTTGCCCTTAGCCATCGGTGCCCGTACGGGGCGGGACGTCTGGCTTGTCCTTCGCCTTGGCTACCTTCTTCTTCGCGGCCGGCTTCTTCTTCGCCGCGGCCTTCTTCGCCTTTGGCTTCGCGCCGGCGTCGTTGGCCGCCGCCGGGGCCGCCGTCTTCGCCCGCGTCGCTTTGGGCTTCTTGCCCCCGCCCTTGGCCGCGCGCTCGGCTAGGAGCGCGATCGCCCGGTCGAGGGTCAGCTCCTCGGGCTTCACGTCACGGGGCACAGTGGCGTTGACGCCGCCATGCTTCACGTAGGGGCCATAACGTCCATCGTACAATTCGACCGGCGCCTCGTCGGCGGGATGGTTGCCGACGATGCGGATGGGTTTGACGGCGGTCCGGCCGCGCGCGGTCTTGGCCTCCGCCAGCAAGGCCACGGCGCGGTTCATGCCGATGTCGAGTACGCTTTCGTCGGACGGGACCGACTTGTACTTCGAACCGTGCTTCACGTAGGGGCCGAAGCGGCCGACGCCGGCGAGGATCGTCTCGCCGTCCTCGGGATGCGGTCCCAGCTCACGCGGCAGGGAGAGCAGCGCCAGGGCCTTCTCGAGCGTGAGATCGGCCGGGGTCATGTCGCGCAGCAGCGACTGCCGCTTGGGCTTCTCCTTGCCTTCCGGCTCGCCCAGCTGGACGTAGAGCCCGTAGGGACCCTTGCGCAGCGTGACCTGCTTGCCCGTCACCGGGTCGATTCCCAGGATCTTGGGGCCGTCCAGATTCTCGCCGCTGGCCGCATCCGCGTCGGCATCGACGATGCCGAGCTTCCGCGTGAAGCGGCATTCGGGGTAGTTCGAGCAGCCGATGAAGGCGCCGAACTTGCCGAGCTTCAGCCCGAGACGACCGTTGGCGCAGGACGGGCAGTCGCGCGGGTTCTTGCCGCCATTGTCGTTGGCCGGGAAGAAGTGGGGGCCGAGTTCCTCGTCGAGCTTGTCGAGCACCTCGCTGACGCGCAGGTCCTTGGTCTCGCCGACGGCGGCGGAAAACGCCTTCCAGAACTCGCGCAGTACCTCATGCCAGTCGATCTTGCCGCTGGAAATATCGTCGAGTTCTTCCTCGAGATGGGCGGTGAAGCCGTATTCGACGTAGCGCGGGAAATAGGTCTGCAGGAATGCCGTGACGATCCGGCCGCGATCCTCCGGGATGAAGCGCTTGCGGTCGAGACGGACGTAGTTGCGACGCTGCAGGACCTCGATGATGCTGGCGTAGGTCGAGGGACGGCCGATCCCGAGCTCTTCGAGCTTCTTCACCAGGCTGGCTTCCGAATAGCGCGGCGGCGGCTCGGTGAAATGCTGCTCCGGAACGACCTCGCGCCGCTCCATCGCCTCGTTCTCGCTGACGTCGGGCAGGATGGTGCCCGCTTCGTCGTCATCGCTCTTGTCGTCCTGGCCTTCGTCGTAGAGGGCGAGGAAGCCGTTGAACTTCACGACCGACCCGGTGGCGCGCAGCTGAACGGTCTTGTCGCCGCTGGCGATATCGACCGTCACCTGGTCCAGCACGGCGCTTTCCATCTGGCTGGCGACGGTGCGCTTCCAGATCAGCTCGTAGAGACCGATCTGGTCCTTGTCCAGATAGGCCGCGACGTCCTGCGGCGTGCGGAACAGGTCCGTCGGGCGGATCGCCTCGTGCGCCTCCTGGGCGTTCTTGGCCTTGGAAGTATAGATGCGCGGACTCGCCGGCACGTAGGCCTCGCCGTACTTCGTCTCGATCAGGCGGCGGGTCTGGCCGATCGCCTCGGGCGCGAGTTGCACGCCGTCGGTACGCATGTAGGTGATCAGGCCGACCGTTTCGCCGCCGATATCGACGCCTTCATACAGGCGCTGGGCGATGCGCATGGCGGTGGCGGCGCCGAGACCGAGCTTGCGCGACGCTTCCTGCTGCAGGGTCGAGGTAATGAACGGGGGTGGCGGGTTGCGGCGAACCTGGCGTCGATCGATTGACGAGACGGCGAAGGCGCGGCGCTCGATCTCGCGCTTGGCCTGCTCGGCACGTTCCTGGGTGTTCAGGTCGAACTTGTCGAGCTTGCGCCCGTCGAGATGGGTGAGGCGCGCCTTCAGCACCTGCTTCTTGGCGGTGCCGAAATAGGCATCGACCGTCCAGTATTCGCGGCTCTTGAAGACTTCGATCTCGGATTCACGCTCGCAGATCAGCCGCAGGGCCACCGACTGGACGCGCCCGGCCGATCGGCTGCCGGGCAGCTTGCGCCACAGGACGGGCGACAGGGTGAATCCCACCAGATAGTCGAGGGCGCGGCGCGCCAGGTAGGCGTCGATCAGCGGTTGGTCGAGGTCGCGCGGGTTGGCGACGGCGTCGAGAACCGACTTCTTCGTGATGGCATTGAATGTGACGCGCTTTACGTCGACATCCTGCAGCGCCTTCTTGCGTCGCAGGACGTCGAGAACATGCCACGAGATGGCTTCGCCTTCGCGATCCGGGTCGGTGGCGAGGTAGAGCTTGCCGCCCTGGCTGACGGCCTGCGCGATCGCGTCGAGGCGCTTCTGCGACTGGGGGTCGACCTCCCAGTCCATGGCGAAATCCTCGTCCGGCCGGACCGAGCCATCCTTGGGCGGTAGGTCGCGGACATGACCGTACGAGGCCAGCACGGTGTAGCCGGGGCCCAGATATTTCCCAATGGTCTTAGCCTTGGCCGGGGACTCGACGACCAGTACGTCCATCGCCGGAAAATGCTCCAGTTTGATATCAAATTCCGGAGCTAAATCACTGAATTAAATCAGAGATACGCGGTTACCCCGGTGCCTCTCAAGGCGGCCCTCCAGCTCGAGCGCCGTGAGGACCTCCGCGACGGAGGCGGCGGACACTTGGCACCGGCGCACCAGTTCGTCAACCGCAGTGGGTACGGCGCCGAGTGCTTGCACAATGCGTGCGGTGTCCGATCCAGCGGGTATTTCGGTTTGTTTTTCAAGGTGCTGGGAGGCGATCTTAGGGCTGCCCAGGACGCTCAGAATATCGTTCGCATCCCGCACCAGAATAGCCCCGTCACGAATGAGGCTATTGGATCCCGCGTAGCGGGGATCCATGGGCGAGCCCGGGACGACAAATACCTCGCGGCCTTGTTCTGCTGCCCGCTGGGCGGTGATCAGGGAGCCGGACCGGGCGGCCGCCTCGATGACGATGATGCCGGCCGAGAGACCGCTGACGATCCGGTTGCGCCGTGGAAAAGCGCGGGCAATCGGCGGTGCGCCAAACGCGGCCTCGCTCAGGATCAGGCCGCGCGTCGCGATCGCTTCCTGGAGCGAGATGTTCTGGGGCGGGTAGGCTTGGTCGACGCCGCAGGCCAGCACCGCGACCGTGCCGCTGTCGAGGGAGGCCTCGTGAGCCGCGGCGTCGATACCGCGGGCGAGACCCGAGGCGATCACGAAGCCGGCTGCACCCAATGCTGCGGCCAACTCGGCAGCGAACCGGCGACCCGCCAGCGACGCCTCGCGGGCGCCGACGATGGCGAGGGTCGGCCGCGCGAGAAGTCCGGGGTCGCCGAGGATCGACAGAACGGGAGGTGCATCGGGCAGGGCCGCCAGCGCGGGCGGGTAGACGGCGTCGCCAATCACCAGAAAGCGCCCACCGAGCACCGCGAGCGCTCGTTCTTCCCGTTCGATCGCGGCCTCCGAAACCGTCGCGAGAGTGGCACAGGCTGCCCGGGCCGATCCGAAATGCGCCAGCGCCTCGTGAAAGGTGACCGGTCCGACCCGCGCGCTGCGTGCGAGCCTCAGTCGGGCCCGGCGCTCTGCCGGGGCGACGTCGATAGGATCGGAACCGTCGAACATGCGGCCGACCTTAAGCGAGTGATTAAAGTCTGTAAAACAACCGATAATAGAAATCGACAGTCACGCCCGGCCGCGACGGCTGGCCAGGGCGCCGGCCGCGCCGAGCAACGCCAGCAGGGCGATCAGCGGGCCGAAGCCCTCGAAGCCGCCCCAGCCGATCATGACGGCCCCGAGGGCTGCGGCGCCGATCCAGCCGACGCTGGCCGACGTGCCGTTCAGACCGAGTACGGTGCCGCGGACATCCTCCGGCACGGACGCCAGGGACGCCATGTAGGAAGGCCGTCCAAGCGCGTTGAGCAGCACGTAGACGAAGCCCACGGCAACGGTGACGGCCGGGTCGGGATGCCAGGTGAACAGGACCAGGGCCGCAACGGCCGATAGCGCCATGGCCACGGCGAAGGTGAGCAGCCGGTCGCGCAGGCGGTCCGCAAGCTGGCCGCCGAGGATCGTGCCGGCGATGTTGCCTAGGGCGAACACCGCCAGGGGAATGGCGAGTTCGATCAGACTCATGTGATAGGTGACCTGCATGAAGGTGGCGAAGTAGACCACCGCCAGGCCATAGCAGATGCGCTCGGCGACGCCGGTGCCGAGCAGGCCGAGGACCCGCGGCGAGAGGGCCGCCCGCATCGACGGGCGTGCGCCGGACGCGCGTGCGTGGCCGGCGCTGCCGCGCCCCAAGGTCAGGAAAAGGCTGATCACGGCGGCGACCGACAGGCCGGCGACGCAGAGCAGCCAGCCCCGCCAGCCGAAGACCGATCCCAGGGCCGCCGCCAAGGGAACGCCGACGACCAGGGTCAGTGACTGGCCGCTCATGACCCAGCCGAGTGCCCGGCCACGCTGGTTGTCCGGCACGCGCGCCGATACTTCGGCGAACACGACACCGGTAAAGGCGCCGGCGCAGCCGCCGCCGACGGCCGCCCAGACTGCAACCCAGAAAAAGGACCCGGCCGCGGCCTGCGCGACCAGGGTGAGGGCCAGCGCAAAAGGCGCGGCGATCAGGATGGGGCGACGCCCGATCACGTCGGACATCCACCCGCCGAACGCGGAGGTCAGGCCCCAGGCCGTTGCCGTCAGGGAAACGAGGTTGGCGACGAGCGGCATCGCGACGTCGAGATCATGCGACATTTCGAGCAGGAAAGGCGCGCGCGTGGTCCCGCTCGACGTCGCGGCGAACGATCCGAGACAGGCGGCGCCAATCAGCGCCCAGGGCAGACTGCGGGACGGGGAAACGCTCATGCGGCCGTTGCTATGACAGGAATGGCTGCGACCTGCATCGGTCAGATGGAGGTATAAGCCATGCGACGCCGGGAGCCTGCTCCGGGCGGTGGATGCAAGGAAACAGGCGATGATGAGATGGTGGATGGCGATCCTCGGCATGGTGGCGGCCTCGGCAGCCACGGCGCAGGACCGCACGCGCCTCGAAGTCTATTCGACTCTCGAGATCGAAAACCTCAACGACTTCAAGAAGACGTTCGAGGCCGACAACCCCGACATCGAAATTCTTTGGAACCGGGATTCGACGGGAGTGGTCACGGCGAAGATCCTGGCCGAGCAGGGGCAGCAGCGCGGTGACGCGATCTGGGGCCTGGCGGTGACGTCGATGCTGCTGCTGGATCGGCGCGGCCTCCTCGAACCCTATGCGCCGAAGAACCTCGCCGCGATCAAGCCCGCGTTCCGCGACCCCGCCGAGCCCCCGGCCTGGGTCGGCATGGAAGCATGGGTTGCCGCCGTCTGCTTCAACACGATCGAGGCGCGGAAGCTCGGGTTGCCGAAGCCGCAATCATGGTTCGACCTGCTGGATCCACGCTTCAAGGGCAAGCTCGCCATGCCGCATCCGGCCTCGTCGGGGACGGGCTACTTCCACGTCTCGGCCTGGATCCAGATGTTCGGTGAGGACAGGGCGTGGGCATTCATGGACAAGCTCCATGAGAATATCGCCGTCTACGAACATTCGGGTACGCGGCCCTGCCGCCAGGCGGCGTCGGGCGAGTTCCCGGTCGGGATCTCCTACGAACTCGCGGCCGCCAGCGCCCGCCAGAAGGGTGCGCCGATCGAGGGGCTGATGATGAAGGAGGGCGGCGGCTGGGACATGGACGCAGCCGCCATCCTGCGCGGCACGAAGAAGCCCGAAGCCGCGCGACGGCTCATGGACTTCGCGGCCAGCCGGCGCGCCAACGAACTCTATGCGTCGTTCGTCAGCCAGGTCGCGATAGCCGGGATTTCGAGCAACATTCCCGACTATCCTGCCGGGGTGGCCGAATCGATGATCAGGAACGACTTCGGCTGGGCGTCGGAAAACCGGGCGCGCATTCTGGACGAGTGGACCAGGCGCTACGACGGAAAGGCTGCCCGGAAGTGATCAGGCCGCGTGCTTCTTGCCCTGGCCGATCTTCGGCTCCGTCCCGTTGAGCAGGCGCGCGATGTTCTCGTGGTGGCGCACCCACACGAGCGGCACCAGCAGGGTGAGCAGCATCGCGGCGCGCGGGTCGGTCAAAAACCAAGAGGCGATGGCGGCGATCACGACGCTGATGAGCGCAGCCAGGGAGGAGTAGCGGAAGACCGCGGCCATCAGCAGCCAGGCTGCGCAGGCGATGGCGCCGACCGGCCATGACAGGCCCCACATGACCCCGAGCGTCGTCGCCACGCCCTTGCCGCCCTTGAAGCCCAGCCATACCGGGAACATGTGTCCCAGCACCGCGCCCGCGGCGGCGCCGACGGCGGGCAGCTGGCCCACCTGGTCGGCGATCAGCACGGCCGCCACGCCCTTGAGGGCATCGAAGAGAAGGGTCGCGGCCGCTAGGCCCTTGCGGCCGGTGCGCAGCACATTGGTGGCGCCGATGTTGCCGGATCCGACGTTGCGGATGTCGCCCAGTCCGGCGGCGCGCGTCAGCAGCAGCCCGAATGGGATCGAGCCCATCAGGTAGCCCATCAGGAACGGGCCGGCCATCAGGATCAGGGTCGAGAGCATTGCCGTGACCTAAGGGCTGAGCAACCTGCAGTTCGTCGAGTCGACATAGGCTGTGGTCGGCGGCCCGATCAGTTCCGTGGTGATCTGTTCGCCCGGCTGGATCGACACCGGACCGTAGTAGGCGTCCTCGAGGGCGCGGGTACCGTTCATGAAGGTGCACACCGCCTGGGTGTCGATCGGGCGCTGGATGTTGGACTTGAGCACGATCGTGACCTGCCAGTAGCGCGACGGCCCGTAGGTGAGATTGTTGGCGCCGATGGTGACCAGCGGCTGCGGCGTCGCGAAGTTCGGCACCGGACGCGGACCGCTACGGCGGGCCTGCGGCTGCGGTTTCGGCCCCATGGCCTCCGGCGGCCTGTAGGTGGACCGGCTGGGATCGAAGGCCGCGTTGGGATCATAAGGCGCCGGCCCGGAGGACGCCGGCGCGCCGAGAGGCTGGGGGCTGCCCAACGTCGCAGTGCCGCCGCCCGGCACGCCGAGAGGCTGGGGTGCGAGCGGGGCGGCGCTGATCGAGGAGCCGGTGCTCGGCATCGGCGAAAGAGGTGTCGGCGCCGTCTGCAGCGGCGTCGGCGTCGGGACGGGCGCAGGGGCCGCCGCCGCGGACGACGCTGCCGGGGCCTGTACGCCGCCCACCTGGGTCTGCAGACGATCGTAGCAGGAGAGCCGGGCCTGGGTTTCGGTGATCTCGCTGCAGATCTGGATGTGGCGCGTCAGCGCGTCGAGAAGATCGTCGCGCGAGCCGCCGCGCGATTGTGCGTGGGCGGTGCTGGCGATCGCGACCGTCGCGACGCCGAGAAGGAGAGAGTGCCGGAGCATCATCGGTTCCCCGTTGAGAGACGAAACGACCATATCAGACGAGATGGCCGTTTGAAGGCATCGGTTAGGCGGCTGCCGCCTCGGCGGCGAAGCTGTCATCGCGGTAGATGGTCCGGCCGCCGACGATCGTGGCCAGGACGCGCCCCTGGACCGGGCGTTCGTCGAACGGCGAGTTCTTGGTCTTGCTCCAGAGGTCGGTGCGATCGATCTTCCAGGCATAGTCGGCGTCGAACAGCACGAGATCCGCCGGTGCACCCTTGGCGAGCTTGCCGGCGGGCAGGCCAAACAGCGATGCTGGTGCGCTGGACAGGCGCTGGAAGAGCCGGGGCAGCGTGAGATGGCCGCCGTGCACCAGTTCGAGCGAGATCGGCAGCAGGGTCTCCAGTCCGATGCCGCCCGGCTCCGCCTGGGCGAAGGGTACGCGCTTGCTGTCCTGATCCTGCGGCCGGTGATCGGACACGATGCCATCGATCGTGCCGTTCTTCAGTCCTTCGACGACGGCCACCCGGTCCTTCTCGGCGCGCAACGGCGGTACGAGCTTGCAGAACGTGCGGTAGTCGCCGACGGCGAGATCGTTCAACGCGAAGTAAGGCGCCGCGGTATCGCAGGTGATCCTGAGGCCGCGCGCCTTGGCGGCGGCGATCGCCTCGACCGACTCCGCCGTCGAGATCTTGGTGAGGTGCATGCGGCCGCCGGTCATCTCGGCCAGCCGGATGTCACGCTCGACCATCATCACCTCTGCGAGCGGCGGACTGCCGGACAGGCCGAGCCGTGTCGCCATCGCACCGCTGGTCATGGTGCCGCCCGACAGGGTCGGTTCCTGCGGCAGGTGGACGATCAGCGCATCGAAGGTCTTGGCGTAATAGAGCGCACGGCGCATCACCTGCGCATTCGCGACCGCATGGTCGGCATCCGTGAACGCCACGGCGCCGGCCTCGGCAAGCAGGCCGATCTCCGCCAACTCCTTGCCTTCGAGGCCCACGGTCAGCGCCCCGTAGGCGTACATGTTCGCGAGCTTGATCTGGCGGGCGCGACGCGCCACGAACTCGATCAGCGAGGCGTCGTCGAACGGCGGCTCGGTGTCGGGCAGCAGCACCATCGAGGTGATGCCGCCCACCGCGGCGGCGGCGCCGGCGCTTTCCAGCGTCTCCTTGTGCTCTTCGCCGGGCTCGCCGGTATGGACGCGGGTATCGACCAGGCCGGGTGCGAGATAATACCCGCGGCAGTCGACCGAGCGGATGCCGTAGGGCGCACCGGAGGCGAAGAGGTTGGGACCGAAGTCGGCGATCTTGCCGTCGCTGATCAGGACGGCGCCGAGATACTCGGCGTCGCCGGTCGGGTCGACGATGCGGGCGTTGATGTAGGCGGTCGAGCCGGCATGCGGCGGTGCGGCCTTGTCGATCTTTCCGCTCACGCCACGGCTCCGAACTGGTTGCGCTGGCCGCCGATCAGGGCATCGAGACAGGCCATGCGGACGGTGACGCCCATCTCGACCTGCTCGTGGATGACGCTGCGGTCGAGGTCGTCGGCCACTTCCGAATCAATCTCTACGCCGCGGTTCATCGGGCCGGGATGCATGATCAGGGCGTCGGGCTTGGCGTATTCGAGCTTGGCGCGGTCGAGACCGAAGAAATGGAAGTACTCGCTGATCGACGGTACGAACGAGCCCTGCATCCGCTCGGTCTGCAGACGCAACATCATGACGATGTCGACGTCCTTCAGGCCGGTCTTCATGTTGTAGTGGACCTCGACGCCCAGCCTGTCGACGTCGGTCGGCATTAGCGTGGGCGGGCCGACCACGCGCACACGTGCGCCCATGATCTGAAGCAGGTGGATGTTCGAGCGCGCCACGCGGCTGTGCATGATGTCGCCGCAGATCGCCACCAGCAGGCCCTCGAGGTGGCCCCGCCGCCGGCGGATGGTGAGTGCGTCGAGCAGCGCCTGGGTCGGATGCTCGTGCTGGCCGTCGCCGGCGTTGATGACGGCGCAGTTGACCTTCTGCGACAGGAGGTTGACGGCACCCGACTCGTGGTGGCGCACGACGATGGCGTCGGGCCTCATGGCGTTGAGCGTCATCGCCGTGTCGAGCAGGGTCTCGCCCTTGCGCACCGAGGAGGTGGCGACGTCCATGTTGATGACGTCCGCGCCGAGCCGCTTGGCGGCGACCTCGAAGCTCGTCCGCGTCCGCGTCGAATTCTCGAAGAACAGATTGATGATGGTGCGGCCGGCGAGCCGGTCGCGCCGCTTGTCGACGGACCTGTTCTGGTCGATGTAGGTTTCGGATAGGTCCAGCAAGCCCGAAATGGTTTCAGGCGAAAGACCTTCGATGCCGAGAAGGTGGGGCAACCTCGGCACGCCCGCGCGATTGTTTGTCACTAAAGCGCGACGTTAAGCACGCGCGCGCGGCCCTCGCAAGAAAGCGTTTTGGTGGATAACCGGCGAGGCGCAGATCAGGCCGGCGGACGCGGTCCGGTGTAGCGCGCGCGAGGTCTTATCAGCGCACCGTGAGCGGCCTGTTCGATGGCATGCGCGATCCATCCGACGGTGCGTCCGAGAAGGAAAAGCGCCAGGGCGGAGTCCTTCGGCAGGCCGAGAACGCGCGCAAGTGTCACGGTCGCGAAATCGACGTTCGGCTTGCGGTCGATCTGCTGCTCCACGGCGCCGGCCACGCGCTCGGCAAAGGCCAGTTCCGCCGAGTCCGGCACGAGTTCGCGCATCATTGCGAAGAGGGCGCCGGAGCGGATATCGCCGTCCGGGTAGAGCTGGTGGCCGAAGCCCGGAATGTAGACTCGCTCGCTCACGCGTCGCGCGATCTCTGCATCCACGTCGGACACGGCGGCGAGATCGGAGAGCAGAGCCGCCACGCGGCGTGTGAGGCCCCCGTGACGCGGACCGTTGATCGCCACCAGCCCCGCCATCGTGGAGGCGTAGAGATTGGCGCCCGTCGAGGCCACAACGCGCGCGGCGAAGGCGGAAGCGTTGAACTCGTGTTCGGCGGACAGGACCAGCGCGGCGCGGATCAGCGCCGTGAGCTCGGGCGGGACGTTCCAGGCCGAGGCCACCTGCTCGTGGATCGGCCGATCGGAGAGGGGTTGGCCGGTCATCGCGGCCGCCAGGAGCCGCAGGATGCGCGCGCCGGTCTCGAGCATGGCGGGGCGATCCTCGACCCAGCTCGGATGGTCCCAGCGCGCCGCCGCCGGCAGCAGGAGGAGGCAGGCATCGACCGGGGGAAGGGCCGCGGCGGCCTGCCAGGCGCCGCGCAGCGCCGCGGACATCGGCGGCAGGTTGCGGGCGGCGAAAGGGCGGTCGTCGCAGTCCCAGAGCAACTGGGCGATCTGTTCCAGCGAGCTGTTGCGCGCTAGCCGCGCGGCGTCCTGGCCGCGATAGAAGAGGCGCCCGTTCTCGATCAGCGTCAGCGACGATTCGAGCACCGGGGTACCGAAATCGAGCGCGCTGGCCGCGATCGACTCGGCCTTACGGCCGACGTCGCGGCGGCGCTTGAGCTGCGCCACGTCATCCGCCCGGTAGCGCCGTTCGCGTCGGCCGTTCGTGCCTTCTGAGCGCAGCAGTCCGCGGCTCACATACGCATAGAGAGTGGCGGCCGACACGCCCAGCCGCTCGGCCGCTTCCCGGGAAGTGAGCCATTCGATCGCCATAACTTATTATGGATTATATTAGTCAATATTGACAATACATAAGCCGAGCCGAATGTAGGCCCCGACACAGCAAGGGGATTTGCGATGCTGCAGACACGGGTGGACAGCGGGCTCGACGGGGTGATCGTGGCCGATACGGTTATGAGTGAGGTGGACGGGGAGGCTGGTCGGCTGATCGTCCGCGGGCAGGCGATCGAGGACCTCGTCCGGTCTCGGGGCTTCGAAGGTGTGGCCGCGCTGCTCTGGGAAGGCTTCGCCGAGGGCGGCGGCGTTGAGGTGGCGGTACGGGCCGGGCTCGGCGCGGCGCGCGAGCGCGCTTTCGCCGACGTTCCGAAGCTGCTGGGAGCGGCCAGGGGGCTGGACCCAGTGGAAGGGCTGCGGGTCGGCCTCGGCATGCTGCCCGACTCCGATCCCCTGCCGCATCACTACCTTGTCTGCGGCGCGCTGCCGGTTTTCCTGGCGGCGCTGCTGAGGGCTTCCGAGGAGATGCCCGCACTGGCACCGGATCCGACGCTCACGACGGCGCAGGACCTCCTGCGCATGATCCGCGGCTCGCGCGCCGACGCGGCCTTCGAGAAGGGCCTCGACACCTATCTCGCGACGGTGACCGACCACGGCTTCAACGCCTCGACCTTCACGGCCCGGGTCGTCGCCTCGACGCGTGCGGGATTGATCTCGTCCGTGCTGGCGGCGCTCTGTGCGCTGAAGGGACCGTTGCACGGCGGGGCGCCCGGTCCGGTGCTCGACATGTTCGACGAGATCGGGTCGCCCGAGCGGGCCGAGGCATGGCTGGACGACGCTTTCACCAAGGGCACGCGCCTGATGGGCTTTGGCCACCGCGTCTACAAAAGGCGCGATCCGAGGGCGGATGTGCTCAAGAACACGGTGGCGTCGCTGCCGCAGACCGCGGGCCGGCTGGCCTTCGCGGTAGAGGTCGAACGCAGCGCCATCGCAGCGCTGCGCAGGCACAAGCCGAAGCAGCGGCTCGACACCAACGTCGAATACTACACGGCCCTGCTGCTGGAGGCGCTGGAAGTCCCGCGCAGCGCCTTCACCGCGCTGTTCGCGGTCGGCCGCGCCGCGGGCTGGTGCGCGCACATCTTCGAGCAGGAGAGGGGCGGGCGGCTGATCCGGCCGCAATCCACCTATGTCGGGCCGCGACAGGCCTGAGCCTCAGGGGCGACGGACCGCGGAGCCGCGCCAGGTGCGCGCTCGCGTGCCGGCGGCGTCGAAGACCCAGAGGATCACGTCGGCGCCCGCCGGCTTGAAGGTGGCGGTGAAGTACCGCCGCCAGAAGCTGCCGTCGGCGTGGGTGAACAGCGCCTCCGTCCCGAGCTGGTTCGGCCGCACCGTCAGGCTGGCCGAACGCGGCAAGGCACGCGCATCCGCCGAGCGCAGCAGGGCAACGCCACTCGTCACCTGGGCGAAGTACATGGTTTCGCCAACCTCGTCGGTCTGCATCGGCCCGCCATCGATGCGGAGCCAGACGGCCGGCCTGTCATCGACGCGGCGTACCGCGAACTGAACCGTGAACGGCGTACCGCCGCCGAAATCCTCGCGCGGCGAGGCCGGTGCCGGGACGATGTCTTCCAGCGGGATCGAGCGATGGAAGCGGGCGGTGCCGGCATAGGTGCCGAGCCAATCGGTCCATTCGGGGTACTGGGCGTGAGCGTGCGGCGCGGCGAGCAGCAAACCGGCGGCCGTCAACGCGCGCCGGCGTCTCAGCACGGGCGAGGGGCCCTAGCCGGCAAGTGCGGGCTGCTCCTCGTAGGTGGCGAAGAAGCGGCGGCCCGATCCGCGCTGGTTCTCGTAGATCGAGCCCTGGTGATCGGCCGGCGGCAGCGGCATGCGAACCGGCGCCGGACGCACACGCGGCTCGATCGTCGGCTCGCCCAGTACCATGCGGTCGTTGAACTCGTCGAAGTTGGCGACGCCCATCAGCGGCCAGGCATCGGCGGCGGCATATTCATGCAGCAGCAACCGGCGCTGGCGATTGGACCGGTTGAGTGCCGAGCCGTGGACCAGCCGGGCGTGGTGGATGGTCATCGATCCCGCCGGCCCCATGAGGGGGACCGCCTTGCCGACGTCGACGCCGCTCCTCTCGGGATCGAACGCGCCGCAGAACCGGCCATTGGCATGGTGGTCGTGGACCGGGCCGTGATGGCTGCCCGGCACCACCATCAGCGGGCCGTTGGCCTCGTCGCAATCGTCCAGATAGATGCCTGTCGCCAGCACATCGTCGTTGCTGTGCGGATAGAAGGCCCAGTCCTGGTGCCATTCGACCGGCGAACCGTAGCCCGCCGACTTCATGTTGAGCTTGCCGCCGTGCAGGCGGATCGACGGACCGATGAGCTGCGCGAGGAGGGAGGTTATCTTCGGGTCGCGCGCGAGGTCACGGAAAAAGGCATGGCGCTTGAAGATGGCCGGCTTCAGCCGTCGGACCCTCGGCATCGTGGCGCTGTGGCTGGGCTCCAGATCGTAGAGCTCGTCATTGGCCGACACGCCGCTTGCTTCGGCGACCAGCCGGTCGGTGAGCGCGCGAAGCTCTGCGAGCTGCTCCCCGTCGATCAGGCGTGGGATCACGAGATAGCCGTCACGGCGGTAGGTCTCGATTTGATGATCGGTCAGCATGCAGAAACCATAGCACGGGCAGCCCGCTTCTTCGATAATGGCGCCATGACGAGCCGTGCCCTTTTCCCGACCCTTGTCTATCGCGAGTCGCTGATCGACCGGCGTTGGTTGCGCTTCAACCAGGACCTCGCCGACGAATGCCAGTCGCTGGCCGCATCGGACGCGGCGGGACAGCGCTGGTCGGCCGAGCACTATCTCGGCGGCTACACGTCATATGGCTCACTCGATCGCCTGCACCTCTTCTCCTCGCTTTTCGACAGGCTGCGCCGCCGCATCGATCCGCACGTGAAGAGCTTCGCGCGCGACCTGCACTACGATCTGTCCGGCCGGACGCTGGCGATGACGGATTGCTGGGCCAACCTCATGCCCGCCGGGACGGTGCATTCCATGCACATCCATCCGACCTCGTTCGTGAGCGGCACCTACTACGTGTCGGTGCCGAAGGGTGCGGGGGCGATCAAGTTCGAGGATCCCCGGCTCGGCTACCAGATGGCGGCGCCGCCGCGCCGCAACGATGCCCCCGAGGCCTATCGCGCTTTCGTGAGCGTGGCGGCGCATGACGGCGATCTGGTGCTGTTCGAGAGCTGGCTGCGCCACGAGGTGCCGCCGGCGCACTTCTCGGGAGAGCGCATCTCGATTAGCTTCAACTATGCCTGCCTGCCGAAGACCGGCCGCTGAAGGATCAACCATGCGCTTTTTCTCTCTCATGCTCATGCTGTTCGTTGCCTACGGCGTCTCGAGCGCGCGTGCGGCCGACGAGTTGCCGATTTTCGATGCCCACATGCACTACAGCCACGATGCCTGGTCGGTCGTGCCGCCCCATGAGGTGGTCGAGATCCTGAAGAAGGCGGGCATAAAGCGCGCCATGGTGTCGAGCTCGAACAACGAGGGCACCAAGATGCTGCAGGACGTGGCGCCGGGCGTGATCGTGCCCGAGCTGCGGCCGTATCGCTCGCGCGGCGAGATCTCGACCTGGGCGAAGGATCCGACGCTGATTCCGTATCTGGAGGATCTGCTTTCGAAGCGCCGCTACGTGGCGATCGGCGAGTTCCATATCTACGGGGCCGATGCCGACCTGCCCAACGTCCGCCGCGTCGTGGAACTGGCAAAGCAGTACGGGCTCTTCCTTCATTCGCATTCGGATGCCGATGCCGTGACGCGGCATTTCCAGCAGGATCCGAATGCCAAGGTTCTTTGGGCACATTCGGGCTTCGATCGCCCGGAGAAGGTGCGCGAGATGCTGCGCCGTTATCCGACCCTTTGGTGCGACCTTGCCTTCCTCACGGCGCATGTCTCGAACGGCAAGGTGGCGCCGGGCTGGCGCGAACTCTTCCTCGAGTTTCCCGACCGCTTCGTGCTGGGGAGCGATACCTTCACGCCGGAGCGCTGGCACTATGTGATCGAGCATGCCCGCTGGGCGCGGCAGTGGCTTTCGGACCTGCCGCCGGAGGTCGCGCGGAAGATCGCGTACGAGAACGGGGACCGTCTGTTCGGAGGCGCTCCTTGAGACTCGCCGCGGCGTTGCTGGGAGCATTGCTGGCGACGCCGGCCTGGGCCGACTGTGCGCTCGACCTCGGGCGCGGCGCCGGATGGGTGGTGTTTTCCGATCGCTACCTGATGACATTCCGGGCCGATCCGCTGCGCATCGAAGTGGGCGAGCCCTTTGCCCTGGTCGTCAACGTCTGCACCAGGCGCGGGCGTGCAGCCCAACTGGTGGCCGTGGATGCCAACATGCCCGAGCACCGCCACGGCATGAACTACCGCGCTACCATCGTGGGTCAGGGTGACGGCCGTTTCCGCGCGGAGGGCTTGCTGTTTCACATGCCCGGCCGTTGGGAAATCACTTTCGACGTGGGTACTGGCGACGAGAGCGAGCGCCTGACGCACGACATCATCCTCAAGTGATCCGCCTGCTGCTGCTGGTTTGTATGCTGGCTGCCGGGGCCGTCGGCGTCCGCGCGCAGCCTCTGCTCGACTGGTCGCCGAAGGAGATCACGGCAGTCGGACGGCACGGCCCGTGGCCTCCTCCTCCTGTGCGTGATCCCTCGAACAAGGTGTCCGGCACGCCGGCCGGCGTTTCCCTGGGCGAGTATCTGTTCAACGAGCCGCGCCTGTCGGGAGACGGACGCATGAGCTGCGCCAGTTGCCATCAGGCAGGTCGCGAATGGAGCGACGGTCTCGCCAAGGCGCGCGGAGCGGTCGAACTGGATCGCCGCACGCCGTCACTGTGGAACATCGGATATCTCCACTGGTTCGGCTGGGATGGGGCTGGCGACTCGCTATGGGCACAGACCATCCGTCCGTTGCTGGATCCCCGGGAGATGAACGGTGGCCCGAATCGCGCCGCCGCGCTGCTGCGGGGAGATCCGGCCCTTGCGTGCGGCTACGAGCAGGCATTCGGCAACAAGCCCGGCGATGACGACGAGCGGCTGCTGGTCGACTCGGCCAAGGCGTTGGCGGCGTTCCAGGAGACGCTGGTCAGCCCGCGCACACCTTTCGATGATTTTCGTGACGCCTTGCTGGCCGGCGATCGCGAGGGCGCATCACGCTATCCGCTCGCGGCGCAGCGCGGGTTGAAACTGTTCATCGGCGAAGCCGGCTGCAACCTCTGCCATCTTGGGCCGCGATTCACGAACGGCGAGTTCGGCGACATCGGCATTCCGTTCTTCGTCAGGCCCGGAGAGGTCGATCCCGGCCGCCTGGGCGGGCTGCAGAGTCTGGCAGCCAGCCCGTTCAACCTGCTCGGCCGCTACAATGACGACGCCACCGGCAACAACAAGCGGCGCACGCGGCATGTCCAGCGGCTGCACTCCAACTTTGGCGAATTCCGTGTGCCGGGCCTGCGCCAGGTCGGCCGCGGCGGGCCCTACATGCACAATGGCAGCCTCGCCACGCTCGAAGAGGTCGTGAGGCACTATTCGGAGGTCAGCCCCGACCGACTTCACAGCGACGGCACTCCGCTGGTGCGGCCGCTCGGCCTGACGGCGCAGCAGAGCGCCGATCTCGTGGCCTTTCTCCGGTCGCTCGATGCCGAGCCGCCGCAGCGCCCCGTGCCGGCGCCGCTTTGTCCCTGAGGCTCCGGCGTCGGGGCGCGCTGGGCTTCCGTCTACTTGATGAGAAAGGATTCCAGCTTCTTTCCGCTCTTCAGCGCGGCTGTCAGCCATCTCGGGCGGTTACCACGGCCGGCCCAGGTCTCGGCCTCGTTCTTCGGATTGCGGTAGAGCGGCGGCAGCTCTCTTCCCTTGAGCGGATGCGGCTTGCCACGACGCTCCGAGCCGTTCCTTCCAGGGACCGTTCCACGAAGTTCGGCGATGGCTTCGATCAACCTCATGCGCTGCTTTGAGATGCGGGTCTCGATCTCGGCATCGATCTGCGCGCGCATCACGACCAAGTCGTCAAAGGCCATCGACTTTATCTTCATGCTTAACGATCCTCATTCCTGCGAGTGGTGAATGCAGTACGCGCGAAGAGCGAATGGCGCAATACGATTGCAAGCCAAGGAGAATGCGTTGGTCGTGCAGACTTCTGCCGCGCAATGTGTTCGAACCTTAACGCTTCAGGTCCGCCAAAGTCAGCGCAGGCGCGCGATGACGCTTTCGAGGATCCACGCTGCCGCCGCCGCATCGACCCTTTCGGCGCGTTTTGAGCGCGTCATGTCGTAGTCGTCGATCATGCCGCGCGTCACTGCAGCGGTGCTGAGCCTTTCGTCCTGGAAAACGATGGGCAGGGCGGCGAGCGATGGTGCGCCATGGTTCTGGATGTTCGTCACGAACTGGCGCACCGACTGACAGCGCGGACCCTCGGTTCCATCCATGTTGAGGGGCAGGCCGACCACCAGAGCCTTGACCTCATGCTTGCGCGTCAACTCGACGAGTGCGGCGAGATCGGCGGCCAGCTTCGTGCGCTTCAGGGTGGTGAGGGGCGTCGCGAGCATTCGCATCACGTCCGACGTCGCTATGCCTATCGTCTTGCTGCCGAGATCGAGCGCCATCAGGCGGCCGTCGCGCACGAGCAGCGCCTTGAGATCGGGGAGGTCCATGACAGGCATCTATCGCACCTTGCCCGTCAGCCATGTCTCGGCGTGATCGGCAACGCGCTCCCAGCCCGGCTGCCCCAGCACCCAATGACCCTGGTCCACAAACTCGACATAGTCGGACACGTGGTCGAACTGCTTTGCCGTGCGTCTCACGACGCCGGGCGGTACGAGCCGATCCTTCTGCGCGGCAGCGAAGAGCAGGGGTACGGTCACGCGCCGCGGATCGACCGTTGCTGCCCTGGTCCGGTCGAGCCACGGCAAGCCGATTTGCAGCAGAGCCCGTCCCGATTCATGGACGAATCCCGAATACTCCTTCTCACCCATGATGCGGTCTGCCGTGTTGAACGTGTAGGAAAGCGCTTCGGCGAGTGTCGCCCTGTGTGGCTTTTTCCACCATCCCCATCTCGCCTGGATGCGGGCGAAGGCCATCAGGTTCGAGGGCCTTAACGCGAGAACGCTCGACGGCGGAGCAGGGGTGAGCAGCACGCCGGCGCGGGCGAGGCCTCTCGCGCACAACAGCAGAGCGAGCAATCCGCCCATCGAATGGCCGATCACGACCGGCTTGTCCGGTAGATCGAGGATCTTCCTCTCCAGATCGGCGACATAGTCGAGGAGGCTGGTCTCACCCAGTGCAGCGGGCGGCGCATCCGACGGCGCATCGTGATGCCTCAGCGAGTGTGCAATCGTCTGCCACCCACGCTGCTCGAGGAACGGGCGCCAGAGATGCCATACGCCGGCGGTTCCCCACATGCCGTGAATCAGGACTGCCAACCGAGCCATTGCCGAGGTTATAAGGCGTGGAGCAGTCCGGGTCGACACGGCCCGAGGGAAAGGTGTTCAGACAAGGTGACTGATACTCTCTATGCCCTGCTGGCGATTGCGATCGTCCTCACTGTCGTAAGCGTGCTGGTCCCCGTCGCCGAGCGATTCCGGCTGCCGCACACCGTGTTGCTGGCGGTTGCCGGGATGGGCATGGGCTTCGTCGGATCATGGATCATCACCCGCGGCATAAATCTCGGGGTTCTTTCCGACGCTTTCGTCGGCCTCGACAAGCTCGAGGTCGGCACCGAGGTGTTCCTGCCGCTCTTTCTTCCTCCGCTCCTGTTCACTGCCGGCCTGACGATCGACGTCCGGCGCCTGATGGACGAGATCCACGCAGTTCTCCTGCTGGCGGTCGTTGCCGTGCTGGTCTGCATCGCCTGCGTCGCGGGGGTGGTCCACTTCGCAACCGGTATCGACATCGTCGTCTGCCTCCTGCTCGGCGCCGTCGTCTCGACGACCGATCCGGCAGCGGTCATCGGCATCTTCCGCGATGTCGGAGCGCCCAAGCGTCTTTCGATTCTCGCCGAGGGCGAGTCTCTGCTCAACGACGCCGTAGCCATTGCGGCCTTCGGCCTGTTCATGGGCATCCTGGTCGCGCGCGCGTCGGGCGATTCGGCCATGCCGGCCGATGCGACCGCGGCCGTCGGCGTGTTCCTGCGCGAGTTCGTCGGTGGCCTGATGCTGGGTTTTGCCATGGCGCGGGTGGCCATGATGATCCTGCCGCGCCTCGGCGAATCCGACGCCGCCATCGCTTCGGTCACGGTTAGTCTCACCTATCTCAGTTTCATCGTCGCCGACCGCTACATCCACGTCTCCGGCGTCGTCTCGGTCGTCATGGCCGCGCTCACCGTAGCGGCCTATGGGCCGACACATCTCCATCCGCGTCAGTGGACGGCGCTGCGCCAGCTCTGGGCCCAACTCGAATTCTGGGCGAACTGCCTCATCTTCGTCCTGGCTTCGATGCTCGCGGCCGACGTGCTGCTCAAGATCGACTGGCTCTACGTCTGGGGCGTGGCAGCCGTCGCGGTCGGCGCCTTCTCGGCCCGCGCACTCGTGGTCTTCGGCATGCTGCCCGCTCTGGAAACCTTCAAGCTCGTCCAGCCGGTCAACCGGCGCTACAAGGCGATCCTGGTCTGGGGCGGGCTGCGCGGCGCAGTGACGATCGTGCTGGCCATGGTGGCCGCCGGCAACCTGAAGCTCCCCGAAGCGACGCGTGACTTCATCGCCATTTCGGCCGTCCTATTCGTGCTTTTCACGCTGTTCGTGAATGCAACGACCCTCGGGCTGGTGATGCACCTGTTCGGCCTCGACAAGCTCAGCCGTCTCGAGCTCGCTCTGCGCGACCGCGTGCTCGCGCTCTCGCGCATCAACGTCGAGCGGCATCTCCGGGACATCATTCGTCAGCACAACGAGCGCACCGAGGGCTTTGCGGTCGATCCGGCGTCGGCGGGTGACCCGACCGTGGAGCCGGTGCCGCCGGAACTGGCGCTCGATCTCGACGAGCGCATCAAGATCGGGCTCGTGACGCTCTGTACCCGCGAGAAGGAACTCTATCTCGATCTGTTCCAGCAGCAGATCCTGTCGCGTCGCATGGTGGCGATCCTCGCGGCGAACGCCGACCGGTTGATCGACACGGTGCGCGACAAGGGGGTCAAGGGCTACGAGGAATGGCTGGAAGAGATATCGAAGCCGAACTACGGCTTTCGGATCGCGCTCTCGCTGCATCGTCGTTTCGGGTTCGAGCGGATGCTGACGGAACGTCTGGCGGATCGCTTCGAGATCCTGATGGTGTCGCTCAGCGTCCTGAGCGAACTCGCGGCCTTCAACGCCAACTCCGTCGCCGACCTTCTCGGGCATGATGCCGAACAGCAGCTCGCGGCCCTGATCACCAGCCGGCAATCCGGTGTGGAGAGCGCGCTCAAGGCGCTCTCGCTGCAGTATCCCGGCTATTCCGAATCGGTGCAGCAACGGCAGCTCGAACGGGCCGCGATCCGCTTCGAAGCGGAGGAGTACGCTCGCCGGCTTCACGAGGGCATCATCAGCCGCGAGGTCTACAACGATCTCCGGGACAAGCTCGCCGAGCGTCGGAGTGCCGTGAGCCAGCGTCCGTCGCTCGACCTCGGACTCGAGCTGCAGGCCATGATCGGCCGCGTCTCCCTGTTCGCGGCGCTGGACCAGGAGACCATCGTCCAGGTCGGCAAGCGGTTGCGCGCGCTTGTCGCCATCCCCGGAGAGAAGATCATCCGGGTCGGCGGCCCGTCCGACGCCATGTACTTCGTTGCCGCCGGAGAGGTGACCGTCCATGCCCGTGCCGTCACGGTGACGCTCAAGGAGGGCGACTTCTTCGGCGAGATGGGCCTTCTGAGCTCCCAGCCGCGCAATGCCGACGTCGTCGCCAACGGCTACTGCCACCTGCTGGTCCTCTACAAGAAGGACTTCGACCAGCTACTGTCGCGCAAGCCCGAGGTGCGGGCCGCGATCGAGGAAGTGGCGGCTCGCCGCGCCTGACGCATCCCTGACGGTTCGGTTGCTCGCGAAGGGCAAACCGGCTACCAACCGCGAATATCGCTTTGTTTCTGGGCGTTTTGGAGTGCTGGAATGTCGCTCGACAAGGAGACGGTGGCCCGCATCGCGCGGCTGGCTCGTCTGAAGGTTCCTGAGGAGGAGTTGGCCCCGCTGGCCGGCGAGCTTTCGGGCATTTTTGCCTGGATCGAGCAGTTGAACGAAGTCGATACCAGCAGTGTCGAGCCTCTGTCGTCCGTCTCCGACGTGACGCTTCCGATGCGTGAGGACAAGGTCACCGATGGCGGCATTGCGGCCAGGGTGCTGGCCAATGCGCCGGGTGGCGCCGTCTACATCGATCCGTCGGACCGGAATGCCGGCGGCTTCTTCACCGTTCCCAAGGTGGTGGAGTAGACGATGGCGGCTCTCACCGATCTCACGATCGCGCAGCTCACCTCGGCGCTCGCCCGCAAGGAGACGAGTGCCGTCGAGGTGGTCGATGCGCACCTCGCCAAGCTCGACGAGCATCGCGCGCTCAACGCCTTCATCACCGAGACGCCCGACCAGGCCCGCGAGATGGCCAAGGCCTCGGACGCGCGCCGGTCGAAGGACGAGGCCGGCCTGCTCGAAGGCGTACCGCTCGCGATCAAGGACCTGTTCTGCACAGAGGGCGTCCAGACGACGGCGGGGTCGAAGATCCTCGAGGGATTCGTCCCGCAGTACGAGAGCACGGTGACGGCGAACCTTTGGAGGTCAGGCGCGGTGATGGTCGGCAAGACCAACCTCGACGAGTTCGCCATGGGTTCCTCGAACATGACGAGCCATTTCGGCGGCGTCGAGAATCCGTGGAAGCGCAAGGGCGACAACCGCAAGCTGGTACCGGGCGGCTCGTCCGGCGGTTCCGCCGCAGCCGTCGCCGCCTACATGGTGCCGGGCAGCACCGGAACGGATACCGGCGGCTCGATCCGCCAGCCGGCGGCCTTCTGCGGCATCGTCGGCCTGAAGCCGACCTACGGCCGATGCTCGCGCTGGGGGGTGGTCGCGTTCGCGAGCTCGCTCGACCAGCCCGGGCCGTTCGCCCGCACGGTCGAGGACACGGCGCTGCTGCTCCAGGCGATGTCCGGCCACGACCCGAAGGATTCGACCTCGGCGCCCGTGCCGGTCCCGGATTTCGCCGCCGCGGCGCGCAACCCCGATGTCAGGGGTATGAAGGTCGGAATCCCGAAGGAGTATCGGGTCGAGGGAACTTCCGACGAGATCGTGGCCCTGTGGTCGAAGGGCATGGAGATGTTGAAGGCGGCCGGCGCGGAGCCGGTCGAGGTCTCGCTGCCCCATACCAAGTATGCCTTGCCGGCCTATTACATCGTGGCACCGGCGGAATGCTCGTCCAACCTCGCGCGTTACGACGGCGTGCGCTTCGGACTGCGCGTGCCGGGCAAGGACCTGACCGAACTGTACGAGAACACCCGTGGCGCGGGCTTCGGGAAGGAAACGCGTCGACGCATCCTGATCGGCACCTACGTGCTGTCGGCCGGATACTACGATGCCTACTACAGGAAGGCGCAGCAGATCCGAGCGCTGATCGCGCGCGACTTCAAGCAGGCCTTCGAGAGGTGCGACGTGCTGCTGACACCGACCGCGCCGACGGCGGCGTTCGCGGCCGGCGAAAAGATGGACGATCCGGTGACCATGTACCTCAACGACATGTTCACCATCCCCGCGTCGATGGCGGGCCTGCCGGGCATCTCGGTGCCAGCCGGCCTCGACAAGGACGGGCTGCCGCTCGGCCTGCAGCTGATCGGCCGCGCCTTCGACGAGGAGACGCTGCTGCGTGCGGCCGCGGCACTCGAGAAGGCTGCCGCTTTCGGTGGGCGGCCGGCGGGATACTAGCCAGCGAGATATCAGGGACGCGCGGCGACAGCGCCGCACATGCATGGCAAGCTTCCGTCACGAAGCCGTCACGACCTTCCAATAGGCGGGCGGATCAGCGAGGGAGGGACTGCGATGACGAGGAAGAACGGGCCATCACGACGGGCGGTACTGGCGGGGCCTGCGGCGACCGTGCTTCTACCCGGCGCGCTGCGGGCTCAAGCTTGGCCCAGCCGGACCATCACGCTGGTCGTTCCCTTTGCGCCCGGCGGCGGAACCGATACGTTCGCACGGCCCTTCGCCGCCAGGCTTTCGCAGGAGTTGGGTCAACAGGTCGTCATCGACGACCGCGCGGGCGCCGGAGGCACGGTCGGCGCTGCGATCGTTGCCAAGGCGAAGCCGGACGGATACACGTTTCTCCTGGGGTCGGTTCACCACGCCGTTGCCGTCACCGCCTACAAGCAGCTTCCGTACGACCTGCAGAAGGACCTCGTGCCCGTGACGAGCGTTGCGTCCGTGCCCGACGTGCTGGTGATCTATCCCGGCATCCCGGCGAAGACGCTTCAGGAGTTCATCGCCTACTGCAAGGCCAATCCGGGCAAGACGAATTTCGGCTCCGCCGGCCTTGGCACCACCCGTCATCTCGCGGGCGAAATCTTCAACGCGAAGACCGGCACTACGATGACGCACGTGCCCTACAAGGGGTCGGGTCCGGCCACGGCGGCGCTGATCGGTGGAGAAGTAACGGCGGTCTTCGAAGGGCTTGGCAGTGCGGCGCCGTACATCCGCAGCGGCAAGGCGAGGGCGCTGGCGGTTTTCTCGGCCGAACGCTCGCCGGCCTTTCCCGACATTCCGACAGCCGCCGAGGCCGGCCTAGCCGGCTTCGAGTCGCTGTCGTGGTATGGGCTGTGGGCGCCGGCGGGTACCGATGCGGCCATCGTCTCGGCGATGCAGGCAGCCGTCGCAAAGGCATTCACGGCGGCCGACCTGAAGAAGATCTGGCTCGAGCAGGGCGCGGCGCTGGGTGGCGCGCCGACGGCAGGCTTCGCGGCCTTCGTCACTGAAGAGATCGGCAAATGGGGCAAGGTGGTCCGCGACGGGAACATCACCATAGAATGAGGCGCCCGTTGGCGGAGCGAGGCGGCGCCGCCATCGGATCGCAGGGCGAGCAGCCGGCCCTGTTTCATCTCCCGTAAGCGGCTACTTGCGTTACACTTCCCGCAATCCGGGAGGAACCAAGATGGCTGAATTCGATCTGGTCGTGCGCGGCGGCAACCTGGCGGATGGCACGGGCGCGGCTGTACGCGAAGCCGATGTCGCGGTGAAGGATGGGCGGATCGCCGCCGTCGGCAAGGTGAGCGGGCAGGGCGCCGAGGAAATCGACGGCAAGGGCATGCTGGTGACGCCCGGCTTCGTCGACATCCATACCCACTATGACGGGCAGGCCACCTGGGATTCCTACCTACAGCCATCGAGTTGGCACGGCGTCACCACGGCGGTGATGGGCAATTGCGGCGTTGGCTTCGCGCCGGTGAAGATCGAGGACCGGCAGCGCCTGATCGAGCTGATGGAAGGCGTCGAGGACATTCCCGGCGCCGCGCTCGACGAGGGGCTGAACTGGTCCTGGGAGTCCTTCGGCCAGTATCTCGACACGCTCGACGCCAAGCCGCGCGACATGGACCTGGGCGCGCAACTGCCGCACGGTGCATTGCGCGTGTTCGTGATGGGCGAGCGGGCGGCCAGGCTCGAGGAGGCGACGACCGAGGAAGTGGCGCAGATGCGCGCGCTGACGGCGCAGGCGATGCGCGATGGCGCGCTGGGCTTCTCCACCTCGCGCACGCTCAATCATCGCACCGTAAAGGGCGATCCGACGCCGTCGCTGCGGGCCTCGGAAGAGGAGCTGCTCGGGATCGCGCTGGGCATGAAGGATGCCGGCCGCGGCGTCATCGAGTTCATCTCCGACTTCAACACGCCCAATCCGGAGAGCGAGTTCGAGATGCTCGACCGTCTGCTCACGGCATCCGGCCGCCCGTTCTCGGTGTCGCTGGCGCAGCGGCACTCGCGCCCTGATGGCTGGCGTCGGCTGCTCGGCCTGGTCGAAGGGCTGGTCGCCAAGGGTCATAGCGCCAAGGCACAGGTGGCGCCGCGGCCGATCGGCGTGCTGCAGGGCCTGCAGGCGAGCCGCATCCCGTTCTCGATGTGCAGCGCCTACAAGGAGATCCAGCACAAGTCGGTGGAAGAGCGGCTGGCGATCATGCGCGATCCGGCCTTTCGCGCCCGTATCCTGAAGGAGAGCAACGAGCCGCTTCGGTCGGAGATGGCGGCGCGTCTGACCGACTTCGACCGCATGTTCCCGCTGGGCGATCCGCCCGACTACGAGCCGCCGCAGGAGAGTTCGTTCGGCGCCCGCGCCGCGCGCGAGGGTCGCGATCCGCGCGAGGTTGTGTACGACTATCTGATCGAGGGCGAGGGCAAGAACTTCATTTTCGCGCCGTTCGCCAACTATGCCGCGTTCAACCTCGACTGCTGCAGCGAGATGATGCAGAGCCCGCACACGCTGATCGGCCTCGGCGACGGCGGCGCGCATGTCGGCCTGATCTCCGACGGCTCCTATCCCACCTACCTGCTCCAGCACTGGGGCCGCGACCGCAAGCAGGGCCGGCTGGACGTGTCGTGGCTGGTGAAGCGCCACACGCAGGACAACGCCAGGGCGGTCGGCCTCGGCGATCGCGGCGTCGTTGCGGTTGGCAAGAAGGCCGACCTCAACGTCATCGACTTCGACAGGCTCCGCGTCGAGGCGCCGATCATGAAGTGGGATCTGCCGGCCGGCGGCAAGCGCCTGCTGCAGCGCGCGACCGGCTATCGCGCGACCATCGTCTCCGGCCAGGTCACGTATCGCGACGGCGAGGCGACCGGCGCGCTGCCCGGCCGCCTGGTGCGCGGCGCGCGGACCGGCTGAGCGGCCCGCGCGCATTCGACATCAAGGGCGACTAGTCGCCCTTGATGTCGTTGTCCTTGATGACCTTGAACCAGCGCTCCTGTTCGCTCTTCTGATAGGCGGCGAACTCCTCGGGCGAGGTCGTCAGGATCTCCATGTTGAACTGGTCGATGAACTTCTGCGTGACGTCGGGCGCCAGCACCGCCTTCTTGATCTCGGCATGCATGCGGTCGACGATCGGGCGGGGGGTGCCGGTCGGCGCATAGACGCCCCACCATGAATAGGACGGGAAGCCCTTCACGCCCTGCTCGATGAGGGTCGGCGTATCGGGCAGCGCCGGTGTGCGCTTCTCGCCGGTGACCGCAAGCGGGCGTACCTTGTTGGCGCGGATATGCGGGCTGAAGGAGGTCAGGCTGCCGATGGCGACATCGGTGACGCCCGCCAGAATGTCCTGGTTGAGCGGACCGCCGCCCTTATAGGGGATCAGGTTGAGGTCGACGCCGTTCTCCTTCTTGATGAGGGTCATCAGGACCAGCGCCTGGCTGGCGCCGAGCACGCCGACATTCACCTTGCCCGGTCGCGCCTTGGCGTCGGTGATCACCTCGGCGAAGGTCTTGTAGGGCCGGTCGGGGTGCGCGCAGATCGCCTGCGGCGTGCGGCCGATCAGCATGACGTTGAACAGCTCGGAGTCCTTGTAGGGCAGCCCCGGGGCAAAGGCGGGATTGAGGATGTGGCTGTCGAAGGTGATCATCCAGGTCTGGCCGTCGGGCGGGGCCTTGGCCGCGATTGCCGAGCCCACGGCGCCGGTGCCGCCCGGCTTGTTGTCGACGAGGATGTTCCAGCCCGTGTTCTCGATCATCTTGGCCTGGATGATGCGCGCCACCGGGTCGGTCGAGCCGCCGGGTGGGAAGGGAACGATGATCCTGAGAGCCCCCTTGGGCCAGTCGGCCGCGCCCTGGGCGCGAACGAGGGCCGGCGCCCCCAGCGTGGCGGCAGCGGCGCCCACGAGCAGCGTACGGCGGTTGAACGTCGTCATCGAAAGACTCCCTGTGGATACGCTTGTTATGGGCGTGCCAGCGTGGCCGCTCCTTGCCCAAGCTTTTACTTCAGCCTCTTCGGCATCAGAAAGCGCGAACTTGTGCCGAAAATGTGGCGCAACGGATCGCTGCGGAGTGATCTTTTGCCAAGCGACGTGCCATTGGCTATCTAGCCTCCATGTCGCTCATCAAAGGTGAAACCAGCGAGTGGGAGATCGTCCTGGGGCTGGAAGTGCATGCCCAGGTGATCTCCGACGCCAAGCTCTTCTCGGGCGCCCCGACGGCGTTCGGGGCCGATCCCAACACCCAGGTGTCGCTGGTCGACGCCGCCATGCCCGGCATGCTGCCCGTGATCAACGAGCGCTGCGTGGAGCAGGCGATCCGGACCGGCCTCGGCCTCAATGCCAAGGTCAACCTGCGATCCATCTTCGACCGGAAGAACTACTTCTATCAGGACCTGCCGCAGGGCTATCAGATCTCGCAGTACAAGGATCCGATCGTGGGCGAAGGGGCGGTCGAGATCGATCTGCCGGATGGCAAGACGCGCACCATCGGTATCGAACGGCTGCATCTGGAGCAGGATGCCGGCAAGAGTCTGCACGATCAGCACCCCAGCCAGACCTATGTCGACCTGAACCGGTCCGGCGTGGCGCTGATGGAGATCGTCAGCAAGCCGGACATGCGCACGGCCGACGAGGCAGCAGCCTATCTGACCAAGCTGCGGTCCATCGTGCGTTATCTCGGCACCTGCGACGGCAACATGGACGAGGGCTCCATGCGCTGCGACGTCAACGTCTCGGTACGCAAGCCCGGCGACGCGCTGGGCACGCGCTGCGAGATCAAGAACGTCAACTCGATCCGTTTCGTGAAGCAGGCGATCGAGTACGAAGCGCGCCGTCAGGTCGAGGTCATCGAGGGCGGCGGCAAGATCATTCAGGAAACACGCCTGTTCGATCCGGGCCGCGGCGAGACCCGCTCGCTGCGCTCGAAGGAGGATGCCCAGGACTATCGCTATTTCCCCGATCCCGACCTGTTGCCGCTGATCTTCACGCAGGACTATGTCGACCAGATCCGTGCGACCCTGCCGGAACTCCCCGACGCGCGGAAGAGCCGCTACATCAAGGATTTCGGCCTCTCGCCCTATGATGCGGGCGTGCTGACGGCCGAGAGGGCCACGGCGGAGTTCTTCGAGACCGTCGCCAAGGGCCGCGACCCCAAGCAGGCCGCCAACCTTGTGACGGGCGATTTCTTCGCCATGCTCAATCGCAGGGGCGCCACCATCGAGACCTCGCCGATCAGCGCGGTCAACCTCGGCAAGCTTCTCGATTTGCAGGCTGACGGGACGATCTCCGGCCGCATCGCCAAGGACCTGTTCGTCGCCATGGAGGAGACCGGCAAGGACCCGGCGGTCCTGGTCGAGGAACGCGGGCTGAGACAGGTGACCGACACGGGCGCCATCGAGGCAGCCATCAAGGCGGTGATCGACGCCAATCCTGGCCAGGTTGCCGCCTACAAGGCCAAGCCCGCGCTTATAGGGTGGTTCGTCGGGCAGGTGATGAAGGCGACGGGCGGCAAGGCAAACCCGAAGATCGTGAACGAGCTGCTCAAGAAGGCGCTCGACGCCTGACCATGACCGTCAAGCTCTATGCCATGACCTGCGGCCGCCTGGTCGGCCGCCTCAAGGACATGATCGAGGGCGAGGACGGGCAAGTCGCTCTGCCCATTCCATCCTATCTGATCGAGCACCCCAAAGGCCGGGCGGTGTTCGACACCGGCATGCATCCGCAATGCCGCACCGATGCGGCCGGCCGGATGGGCGCGGGTGTGGCGCGGATCTTCGGCTTCGAGCAGTACGGCCCCGAGGACGACGTGAAGTCGCGCCTCGAATCGATCGACCGAGACCCCGGCAAGGTCGACTTCATCGTGAACAGCCACCTGCATTTCGACCATGCCGGCGGCAACGAGTTGGTGCCCAACGCCACGGTGGTCGTGCAGAAGCGCGAGTGGCAGGCGGCACAGGATCCGGAAACGGCGGCCAAGGTCGGTTTCTTTCGCGCCGACTTCGACCATGGACATCCGGTGAAGCAGGTCGAGGGCGAGCATGACCTGTTCGGCGACGGCTCGGTGGTCTGTATCCCGACCTACGGTCACACGCCGGGCCATCAGTCCCTGAAGGTGCGGACCGAAGCCGGCGAGATCGTGATCACGGGCGACGCCTGCTATTTCTGCCGGACCCTGCGCGAGCGTCGCCTGCCGCGCTTCGTCTACGACCGCGAGCAGATGCTCGCGTCGCTCGACCGGCTGGAAGCGCTCGAAAGAGGTGGGGCCCGCCTGTTTTTCGGCCACGACCCCGACTTCTGGAAGGACGTGCCGCAGGCGCCCGTCCCGGCATTCTGAGAGATCTGCGCGTCAGTTCTGCGGGATGAACTCGATCATCAGGCCGCCGGTCTGTTCCGGCGCCACCAGGACGCGGTCCCCCTCGGCCAGGGCGAATGGGACGTTGTTGGCGCTGAGCAGGCCCTGCAGCGGTCGGGCACGCTCCACGGCGACCGCCGCACCGACGATTGCCGGCAACTCGCCCGGCGGCATCATTTCCAGCGCCTTGTATTCGAGCTGGAAGGCGAGCGGCGACCAGATCAGCAACTCGACGGAGCCGGCCTTCACGACCATGCAGCCGTCGAAGATCTCTTCCACCGTCGCGCCCCAGGCGGCCTTCAGCGCCTTGGCCGTTTCCTTCGGCGTCTCGGCGATGGCGTGAATGGCCATCATGCCCAGCGCACCGTTGGGATGAACGATCCATTCCGGCTCCATGAAGGCGTCGGGCGTCTCGTGCTTCACGGCGAACCAGGAGAGCGGGCCGGTGCGCTCGCCGACGACCACGCCGGCATCGACCTCGAACCCGTCCTCGGTTTCCCAGGCATGGGTGCGTTCCTCACCCTCGAGTTCCGCCACGTTCATTGCGAGTGAAATCTGCGCCGGATCGTCCTGCAGCAACTCGATGTAGTTGGGGATGTCGTCGCGGTCCGGCTGGAAGCAGATGCAACGCGGCTCGACGCCTTCGGGCGTGAGATTGAAGCCGAGCCGCTCCAGCCGGCTGGCGATATCCGCCGGGTCTGAAGCGGTCACGGAAACGTGGTCGATGTCGCGTGCTGAAATTTTCATGCCCGCTCATATAGGCTTACCCCCATCCCGCTCAAGTGCGATGCTGGCTGGGCCTGAATCACTGGAGGAATGGAAACATGTCGAAGATCACACTTTACGGCATCTGGCTAAGCGGCCCGACCTATAAGGCAGGGCTCGCGCTCTCCCTGATGGGGCAGCCCTTCGCCTACAAGCATGTCGACCTTCGCGCGGGGGCTCACAAGCAGCCGGACTATCTCGCGATCAACCGCTTCGGCCAGGTGCCGGCGCTGGTCGATGGCGACCTCAAGCTCTGTCAGTCGGGCTCGATTCTGATCTACCTGGCCGACAAGTTCGGCAAGATGGGTGGCAAGACGGCCGAGGAGAAGGCGCGGGTGCGCGAATGGCTGTTCTGGGAGTTCGACCGGCTGGCCTCCAACATCTATCGGCCGCGGGCGATCAAGCGCGGCTTCATGAAGGCCGACGACAACGTCCATCAGATGTACCTCAACCAGGCTGGCGATGCGCTCAAGGTGCTCGACGGCGCGCTCGCCAAGTCTGACTTCCTGGTCGGGGGCGAGCCGACCATTGCCGATGTCGCCGTCTATGGCGACGTGGCCTATGCCGAGGAGGCGGCGATCGATCTTGCGCCCTACGCCAACGTGAAGGCCTGGATGGCGCGGGTCGAGAAGCTTCCGGGCTTCAAGAAGTACGAGGACGTGCTGCCCAAGCAGGACGCCGCCTAGGACGGCGCGGACTGCTTCATTTCCGCCCAACTCGCCTCGACCGCGGCGCGGTCGAGGTCGCGGGTGATGAACACCAGGCGCGACCGGCGGTCCTGATCGGGCCAGCGGGCGAGCAAGGTCGGCGGATGGAAGGTGCGGTGCACCCCGTGGATCACCAGCGGCTGCTGCTCGCCGACCACGTCGAGCACGCCCTTCACGCGCAGCAGCCTGTCACCCCAGGCGGCCCTCACTGCCATTAGCCAGCGATTGAAGAGCTCCCAGTCGAGCGGCTCGTCGAAGCTGAGGCAGAACGAGGCGATGTGCGCATCGTGCCGCGAGCGGTCGTGCTCGTGTCCGTGCTCGTGGTGCAAATGATCGTGGGCTTCGGCATTCAGCCATGCCTGCACCTTGTCGCTCTTGCCTGAAGGATCGAACGGGCCTGAGTCGAACAGAAGCGCCGGATCGACCTCGCCGTGTACGATCTCGAAGAGCGATGCGCCGGGATTGAGCGCGGAAAGCCTCACGCGCAGGCCTGCACTGGCGGCGATTTCGGCTAGGTCGGTCTTGCTGATGAGCAGCCGGTCCGCGACGGCCGCCTGCTTGAGCGCTTCGGGATGCTCGTCGAGCTGGCGGGCGCCGTTCACGGCGTCGACCGTCGTCACGACCCCGTCAAGACGGTAGTCGTGGCTGATCATCGGATGATTGAGCAGGAGCTGCAGAATGGGCGCGGGGTCGGCCAGGCCTGTCGTTTCCAGTAGGACCCGGTCGAATGGCGGGATCTCGTCCCGTGCGCGGCGGCGGGCGATATCGCGTAGCGTCTTGTCCAGGTCGCCCTGGATGGTGCAGCACACGCAGCCCGATTGCAGGAGCACCATGTCGCCGCCGACCTGCTCCATGAACAGATGGTCCAGGCCGACCTCGCCGAACTCGTTCACCAGCACCAGGCTGCGGGCCATGCGCGGGTCGCCCAGCACGCGGTTGAGAAGGGTGGTCTTGCCACTGCCGAGGAAGCCGGTGACCAGCGTGACCGGCAAACGCTGCGCCGACTTGTCGGGATCGAAAAGGCCCATCGGTGACGCCTTCACATTTGCATATGTAACAAAGTAACGATGCCGCTTCCGCTTGACGCTGCAACCTGCGGGCATGAGGCTTTTGAAATCAACACGGAAAAGGAGGAGCGTCCATGGACTCGAGGTATCTGCAGGACAAGGAACACCTCAAGCAGTCGGCGCAGGGTATCGACGAGGATCGACGTTCGTTCCTGACTGCCGGCCTGATCGGTGGTGCGGTTGCCGCGGGCACGCTGGCGGCCGGTGTCGCGCATGCGCAGCAGGTGGCCCAGGCGCCCGCCCTGTCGGACAAGGTCTGGTGGCCACACCCGAAGTGGGGCAAGGACGACCAGGCCGGTGCCTCCAACTACATGACGCCGGCCAAGGTCCTCGACACGGTCAAGCTGATCAAGGACGGCAAGATCTACCGCATCGGACGCATCTACGAATCGGCCATGCCCAAGTTCGGCGAGCGAGCCTTCACGCTGCGCATCCCGGGCAGTCCGACCGGCGGCCCCTTCGGGACCAACAAGCTCGTCTACAACGACGAGTATCTGTCGACGGAGATCGGCCAGACGGGAACGCAGTTCGACGGGTTGGCGCATATCGGCATCCAGATGGGCAAGGACGGCGACAAGACCGAGATGCGCTACTACAACGGCGTCACCGACCAGGAGATGAACAGCGCCTACGGCATGAAGAAGCTCGGCATCGAGAACGTGAAGCCGTTCTTCACGAGGGGCCACCTGTTCGACATCGAGGCGGTCAAGGGCGCCATGATGGAGGCCGGGCAGGAGATCACCGTCGCCGACCTGAAGGCGGCGCTGCAGAAGCAGAACATGCAGGAAGCCGACATCAAGGAAGGCGACGCCGTGTTCTTCAACACCGGCTGGGGCAAGCTCTGGATGAAGAACAACGACAAGTTCAACGGCGGCGAGCCCGGGATCGGGCTCGAAGCCGCAAAGTGGTTCATCGACAAGGGCATTGCCCTCACCGGCGCCGACACCTGGGGAACCGAAGTCGTGCCCAATCCCAACAAGGACCTGGCCTTCCCGGTCCATGCCGAACTGATCACCAAGAACGGCATCTTCAATCACGAGAACCTGGACTTCACGGCGCTCATCGCCGACCGCAAGTACCAGTTCGCCTACATCTTCTCGCCCGCGCCGATCAGGGGTGCGACGGGATCGAACGGCGGTCCCATCGCGGTGACCTGATCGCCAAAGCCGGGGGCGCGCTCAGGTCGAGTAGTCGCCGGCAAGGAACTTCGACCGGGCGTGCGTGCGGCTCAGCTTGCCGGACGAGGTGCGGGGCAATCCGGGTTGGCGCTTGACCAGCACAACCCGGCCGTCGACTCCCACGGCCTGCTTGACGGCCTGCTTTATGTCGCCCACCAGCGCTTCACGCTCCGTCGCTTCGCCGGGATAGGCCTGGACAAGGACCACGACGGTCTCCGCGTCGCCCTCCTGGATCGGGAAGGCGCAGGTGTCGCCGCGGCCGACCTGCGGCAGCGCCTCGACTGCCCACTCGATGTCCTGCGGCCATATGTTGCGGCCGTTCACGATGATCAGGTCCTTGGCGCGGCCGGTGATCACCAGTTCGCCTTCGTGCCAGTAGCCGAGATCGCCAGTATCGAGCCAGCCGTCGCGAAGGACGCGCGCACTTTCCTCGGGATTCTGGAAGTAGCCCGGCATCACGCTCGGCCCGCGGACGAACAGGCGGCCGATACGGCGCTCTCCCAGGGGCGAGCCACCCTCGTCGCGGATCTCGACTCCGTGTCGGGCCATCACCCTGCCGCAGACGACGAAGTCTCGGGCGCGGCCCGATTGCGGATCGGCAAAGCTGTCGACTTTGACGCCGCCGAATGGCGCGCCGAAGCTCAGGCCCACGCAGACCTCGGCCATGCCGTAGCTCGGCATGTAGGCGCGTTCGTCGAAGCCTACGGCCCGGAAGGTCTCGGCGAAGCGCCGCAGCACCGGGAGCTGGATCATGTCGGCCCCGACACCCGCGAGACGCAGGCTCGACAGGTCGAGCCCGCCCATCGTCATGGTCTGCGCCCGCCGCGTCAGCAGGTCGTAGCCGAAGCTCGGACTGTAGGTGATCGTGGCGCGGCGGCGCGAGATCAGCGAAAGCCACTGCATCGGCCGGCGGGCGAAGTCGCGCGGCGCCAGGAGATCGACGCTGCGCTGGGCGCACATCGGCGCCAGGACGAAGCCGATCAGGCCCATGTCGTGGTAGAGCGGCAGCCAGCTCACGCCCGAGTCGTTCTCGTCGAGCGCCTGCGCGGCGATCGAGCCGTCGATGTTCGCCATCAGCTGGTCCTGGCGGATATCGACGCCCAGCGGCTCGCGCGTGCTGCCGGACGAGAACTGGACATAGCAGGGCATGCCGGCGCCGAGCGGCCGCAGCGCGACTCTGGCCTCGGGAAGGGCGTCGAAGACCGCCATGCCGCCGGCATGGCGGGCGGTCGTGCCGTCGGCGGCGGCTCTTGCGAACTCGACCAGCTCGTCGGGCGCCAGGATGCCCAGCGCCTGCGATGCCAGGATCTGGCGGCGGAGCTGGAAGATGTAGTGGCCCTTGGCGCCGAAGCCGACGGGGACGGGGACCGGCACGGGCACCACGCCGGCATACTGGCAGGCGAAGAAGGCGACGCAGAAGCCGGGCCAGGTGTCGGCCACGATGACCAGCCGCTCTCCCGGGCCGAAGCCGGCGGAGATCAGGCGTCGGGCGAAGGACTGCGCCTCGAAGCGCAGTTGGCGGTAGGGAAGGCTGCTGAGCAGCTGTCCGCGCGCATCGAAGAAGTTCAGTCCCGTCTCGCCCCGAGCGGCGTAGTCCAGCGCCTCGGCCAGACTGGCGAATCCGCCCCGGCGGAACGGCAGCGCGACGTTGCGCGTCGGGGTCGGCACCATGCTCCAGCGGTCGAGGGTCGACCGCAGGGTGGAGGCGTAACGGTGAAGATGGCCTGAATGCCTCTCGGCAGGTCGGGCATCTGAAGGAGGCGCAGGCAGTATTCCACGGATCGACGTCATCGGACGATCTCCCAAACGGTTCGCACAAAGCGCGTCACCGCTCGGTTGACCGTCCCGCTGGATTGTCCCGTCCATCGGAAGAGCGACGCTATCGCCGGCAGGTCTTCTGGCTCGCGGGTCGCAGCTCCTGCCCGTCTTCCCAGACCGAAGTCCAGTGACATTTGGGCTCTCGCTCGCCGCTTACAGCTGCGGGTACAGCTGCCGATTGGCTCCCAATGAAGGGAGCGGCACGGCATTCCCTGTTAGCCTCCGGTTAGGGAGGACCGTCGATATGTATTCGTTAAGCTTGCGCTCGCCGCCGGTCAATTGCTTTGATGAGGCAAACCCGGGAGGAGACTGCAAATGTCGATCGTTCGTACGGCCGCCGCCGCGGCGCTAGTCGTCGCGCTGGCCTGGCCCGCCGGCGCGCAGGGCATACCGAAGGTACAGTCCCCGGAGGAGGTAGGGTTTCTCTCGACCCGTCTGAAGCGTCTCAGCGACCGGCTGAACGAGGGCGTGAAGAACAACGAACTGCCCGGCGCCGTCGTGCTGATCGCGCGCAACGGAAAGATCGTGATGTTCGAGTCCTACGGCTTCCGCGACAAGGACGCCAAGGTCGCGATGACCAACGATACGATCTTCCGCATCGCGTCCATGACCAAGCCGATCGTCACCCTCGCGGCGATGATGCTGATGGAGGAGGGCAAGCTCACGCTGGCCGACCGCGTGTCGATGTACATACCGGCTTTCGCCGACACCAAGGTCGCGGTGCAGAGGAAGAAGGATAACGGCACGCTGGAGACGGTGCTGGAGCCGCAGTTCCGGCCGATGACGGTGCACGACCTGATGCGCCACACGTCCGGACTGACCTACGGCGCCGTGGGCGCCAACCCGGTGAAGCAGTCCTACATCGACATGAAGGTCGCCGACCGCAACCAGACCAATGCCGAGATGGCCGACAAGCTCGGCAAGCTCGCGCTGCTCTATCAGCCGGGCACGACCTGGGAGTATTCCATGTCGACCGACGTGCTGGGGCGGGTCGTCGAAGTCGCATCCGGCATGCCGCTCGACAAGTTCATCGAGGAGCGCATCACCAAGCCGCTCAAGATGGGCGACACCGGCTTCGAGGCCAGCGCCGACAAGAAGGCGCGCGGGGCGAAGCCGATGAAGGAGGGGCCGAAGAACGAACTGCCGGCGATCCCAGACATCACCGAGAAGTTCAACTGGCGCTCGGGTGGCGGCGGAATGGTTTCCACAGCGGCGGACTATGCCCGGTTCCTGCAGATGTTCGCCAATGGCGGCCAACTCGACGGCGTTCGCCTGGTCTCGCGCAAGACGATCGACCTGATGACCGCCGATGCGCTGCCCCCCGATATCAAGATGGGCGCCGACATGTTCCGCTTCGAGGCTCTCGAGCCGAGCGCCCGGATGGGCCAGGGCTTCGGCCTGGGCTTCGCGGTGCGCAACGTGCAGGGGGTCAATCCGCTGCCGGGATCGCCCAACGACTATTATTGGGGCGGCGCCTACGGGACCTATTTCTGGCACGATCCGCGCGAGCGCCTGTACGTCGTCTTCATGATGCAGTCGCCGCAGGCCCGCCTGCGCTACCGCTTCCTGATGCGCGACCTCGTCTACCAGGCGATGGTGAATTAGGGCCTGTCCCCGAGAGGGGATTTTCCCTGGACGATCATCTGTGAATGATCGGCGGTCAGCTGAGTCGGAGCCAATCGATGCGCGGCTGCCTCAAGGGGCGACAGGGAACATCACTTCGTTCCGCCGCATGAACCACGGCGTCCAGGGCGGGTTGTACTGAGCCAGCGAAGATGGCCCGAGGACGCGCAGGCCCTTCGCCTGAACCATCGCAGCAAGCTCGGCGGTCCTGGCCGCAACATCGTCCGGCTGGGCCAGCCCGGAAAATCGCAGCACCGCAAAGCGCGCCGGCGGCAATGCCCTCAACTTCACGCGAGGGTCGTTCGGCTCGGGAAGTGCTTCCAGGGAGTAGGCGCTCGGCATGATGAATCGTACGGTCCAGTCGCCGGCATCCAGTGTCTGGGTGACCGGTGCGGTCATCGCGATCTTCTCGCCTGGACGCTCCTGGGCCACCGGCGCCGTCATGGCAATATCCTGGCGCTTCCTGTTGCCACCGAAGATGTAGCCCGCGAGCAGGCGAAAGCCCTGGCTGGCCGCTTCCTTCTGCTGACCTGTGACGACGACCTCGGCAACGACCAGTCCGGGATAGTCGCGGATCTCGAAGGCCCCTTCGCGAGTGACGATTGCAAAGGAAGGTTCTTCGACAGCCATGGCGTGGCCTCCGGAGAGAACGAGGGCGAGGAGGGCGCCGAAAATAACGCGCGTCATGATGGTCATGCCCGTGGGTTCGAGTTGGCGGCAGCACACGTACGCAGGATCGACGACACTGGATTGGGTGCGTGAACGCAAAGAGTTGCTGCACCACGCAACAATGTTGCTGTCATTCCGAGAGCAGGCTGGTGCGAGCGCACTGAGTGGTGAACCTCCATGCGAGCGGCCGCCGGTCGATCCTCTGATCAGCCCAGGTGGCCGGCCCAGCGTTCAATCCCAGGTTCGTGGCCGGCACGATCCGGATCGTCGCCTGCCCAGCGAATCACGTTCATCGTCCAACACCAACCGCTCCGGCAATACTGCCCAAGAGAAGGGCGGCGAGCACCGCAATGGACAGCGGCCATCGAAGGCGCGGGTACCAAGGCGGCATCTCGCCGGCGCGCGTTGCACGAATGTCGACGTAGAGAATGGCCGCGAACCCTGCCGCCAGGAGCAGCAACCCGGCCTTGAGCGGCAGGAGCAACCCGGCCCAGGCGATGAGGGAGGGCGCCACGCTGACCACCAGACGTCTCGGCAATGCTCCGGCACCGGGATCGCTGGCGATCGCCACTCCCCAGTGAATGCCGCCGAGGAACGACAGGATCGCTGCGCCATAGGTCATGAGTGCTGCGATCGCCCAGCCCGCAAACTGCTCGTCGAGGAAAGCGGCCGCGAGGGCGGCCGTGCCGAACGGCAGAAACCCGGACGCACCGAGCCAAATCGCGGATCGCGGGACCGCGATAGACTTTTCGGCAATCAAGGTCGAGCTTTTCACGCCGTTACTACGGCGTCCCGACAACATTAGATGAACCGGGCTTGGGGTTTCCGGTGGATGCGACCAAACGTCCAAAACCGGGGACGGTGGCAATTCATGGGCTGAACCGTCTGGCGGCGGGTCTGCACGGCACCGTCGGGACTCCCGCGACTCGGGCCCCAAGTCGCCGCCCTTGACGCTCCGTCGACGGACAACCACCTTGGCGGAGCCCATTTCGGAGGGGCGGGAGACTGGCCATGCAACAGCAGGAGCGCGATCTGATCTCGGGTCTGTTCGATCGGCTGAAGCCGTTCGAGTCGCAGCCGCGCGACGGTGAGGCCGAGTCGTTCATCAAGGGGCTCGCCGCGCAACAGCCTGCCGCGCCCTACTTGCTGGTTCAGACGGTTCTCGTCCAGGAGCAGGCGCTGAAGGCCGCGCAGGAGCGAATCGCCGAACTGGAAGCCAAGAGCGGTGCCGCCCAGCCGGCGGCCACCGGATTCCTCGCGAGCGCGCCGCCGGTCGGACCGTGGGGCGCGGCCGCAGGCGGCGGCGCGGGGCGCACGTCGGTGCCGTCGACGGTACCGTCCACCCGCTCGCCGCTGCAGGCCGCGCTCGCACCACAACAGCAGCAACAACAACAGCAACCGTCGGCCGGCGGCAGCTTTCTGCGGACCGCTATGGCGACTGCCGCCGGCGTGGCCGGCGGTGCGCTGCTGTTCGAAGGGATCCGTGGCCTGATGGGCAGCAATCCCTTCGGCCAGCAGCAGACCGCGGCAGGCGGCACGACGCCGCCCGAATTGCGGCCGCCGGAATCCTCGCCGCCGCAGCAGCAGGCTCTGGCCGACGACCAGGCCGGGGCCGGCGACTACGATACCGCCGCGCTGGACGATGGTGGCATGGGCGGCGACGACGACAGCTGGGTGTGATGCCCTGCAGACCTATCTCAAATCGATGAACGGGGGATCCGGGAGATGATCGAGCTTCACACGTGGGGCACGCCGAACGGCCGCAAGATTTCCATCATGCTCGAAGAGTGCGAGCTGCCCTACAGCGTGCACAGGGTCGACATTTCCAAGGGCGAGCAGCACAAGCCCGAGTTCCTGCGCATCAGCCCGAACAACCGCATTCCCGCGATCGTCGATCCTGACGGTCCGGGCGGCAAGCCCTACAGCCTGTTCGAGTCGGGTGCGATCCTGATCTACCTCGCCGACAAGACGAAGAGGTTCCTGCCGGCGGAGGGCGCCAAGCGCTATGATTCGATCCAGTGGCTGATGTGGCAGATGGGCGGCTTCGGCCCGATGCTCGGTCAGGCCCATCACTTCCTGCGGGCCGCCCCGACCAAGATCGAATATGGCATGAAGCGCTACGTCGACGAGGCCAAGCGGCTCTACGGCGTGCTCGACAAGCAGCTGGCCGGCAATGCCTTCGTCGCCGGCGAGGAATACACGATCGCCGACATGTCGATCTTCCCGTGGGCCGCGCGTCACGAGTGGCACACCGTGAACCTTTCCGAGTATCCGAACGTGAAGCGCTGGTACGACATCGTGAACGCGCGTCCCGCCGTCACCAAGGGCATGGCCGTTCCGTATCTGAACTAGGATGCCGCGCGGATCATGGCGCGGGGCATTGGGGGCAGCCTTGCTCTGCCCGGCGCTCTTCGCCTGTGCGCCGCCGGGGACGTCGCCGGTTTGTGTCGCGCCGCTCAAGCCCGCGGTCGAGGTCAATCTCTACTTCGGCCGGGACAAGCCGGCGGGCGGGGAGGTGAGCGACGCGGAATGGGCATCCTTCCTGGCCGACACCGTGACGCCGCAGTTCCCGGCCGGCCTCACGGTGATCGATGCGCGTGGCCAGCACCGCGATCCGGCCGGCGTCATCGGATCGGAGCGCACGAAGCTGGTGGTGGTCGTCGTCTTCGATGCGCCGGCGCATCGGGCGAAGGTCGCTTCTATCGTCGAGACGTATACCAGGCGCTTCGGTCAGCACGAGGTATTCCGGGTCGAGCAGCCGGTCTGCGCCGGCTGACGGTTCGATCGAGGCGCGCTACAGTTTCAACAGAATCCCTTTCCGGAGAGTGAGCCCATGAGCAAGGACGTCAAGGAGCGCAAGAAGGCCGCGCTCGCCACGCCGACCGATCTCGGCGAGAACGCCACCAAGGATCTGAGCGGCGGGCTGAACATCCTGCTGGCCGACGTGGCCGCGCTCTACTGGAAGACCAAGAACTTCCACTGGCACATGTCGGGGCCGAATTTTCGCGACTATCACCTCCTGCTGGACGAGCAGGCCACCGAGATCGATGCGATGACCGATGTGATCGCCGAGCGTGTTCGCAAGCTCGGCGGCACGACGCTGCGCTCGATCGGTCACATCTCGCGGCTGCAGCGCATCCTCGACAACGATGCCGACTACGTAACGCCGCTCGACATGCTCTCGGAGCTGCGCGACGACAACAAGCAGCTCTGCGTCCACATGCGCACGCTCCACGATCTCTGCGACGAGCATGGCGACATCGCGACGGCCAGCCTGATCGAGAACTGGATCGACGAGGCCGAGAAGCGCGTCTGGTTCCTGTTCGAGACGACCCGTCGCACCGAAGGGTGAGGCGAGGGAGCCGGGGCGGGCGCCTACTGGCGCTCGGCCCAGCCGATCATCCTGCCGATGAAGGCGTCGCAGGCGTCCATCTGCGACTTGGCGACGAACTCGTTGGGCTGGTGGGCCTGCGAGATGTCGCCCGGTCCGCAGATCACGGTCGGGATCCCGTGGCTGCGGAAAATGCCCGCCTCGGTGCCGTAGGGCACCGCATAGGTCCTGTTGCCGCCGGTCCATTGCAGGGCGAGCTTCGCGGCTTCCTCGTTCTCCTGAGGCAGCAGGCCGGGAACGAACGAGCGGCGCTTCATCTGGATGTCGGCGTCGGGATGCCTGGCCTTCATCTTCGGCAGCAGCAGTTCGGCGACATAGGCTTCCGCGCGGCGTTGCACTTCCCACGGATCGTCGCCCGGCAGGGTGCGATATCCCCAGTTGAGGGTGCACTCGCGCGCCAGGATGTTGCCCGCCGTGCCGCCGGTCACGATGCCGACGTTGATGGTGGTGTGGCCGGGCACGGTGTCGATGTCGGTCCGCTTGCGGCCGGCCAGTTCGACCTGCAGCTCGTTCAGCCAGTGGATGAAGTCGCCGGCGAAGTGGATGGCGCTGACGCCGAGATGCGTCATGGAGGAGTGGGCCTCGACGCCGGTGAAGGTGGCGATGATGCCGCCGCCGGCGTTCTGGGCGTTGACGACGCCCATCATCGTCGGCTCGCCGACGATCACGGCCTGCGGGCGCGGCACGTTGCCGACCAGCTTCTCGACCAGCGAATGGGCGCCCAGGCAGCCGATCTCCTCGTCGTAGCTGAAGGCGAAGTGCATCGGCACCTTGAGATTCGCCTGCTTCAGCGCGGGTACGTGCGCAAGACAGGCGGCGATGAAACCCTTCATGTCGCATGTGCCGCGGCCGTAGAGATTGCCGTCGGGCTTCTCGGTCAGCGTCCACGGGTCGGTATCCCACGGCTGGCCGTCGACGGGCACGACGTCGGTATGACCGGACAGCACGATGCCGCCCTCGGCCTCGGGGCCGACCGAGGCGAACAGGTTGGCCTTCGTGCCTTCCTCGTTGGGGACCAGGGTGCTGCGAATGCCGTGATCGTCCAGGTAGCCCTGGATGTACTTAATCAGGTCGAGGTTGGAGTTGCGCGAGGTGGTGTCGAAGGCCACCAGGCGCTGGAGCATGTCGATAGAGCTGGAAGTCATGGCGGCACCGTCGCACGCTTCAGGTCGGAACGCCAAGAGCCTGTAAAACCTCGCGAAATCGTGGGCTCGTTTGACACTCCGTGTCGCCGCCGCTAGAACCGCCCGGCATCCGTCGTGGGTTATGGTCGCCGGGGTCTTAACGGGTCTGCGGAGGGGTGGCCGAGTGGCCGAAGGCGGCGGTTTGCTAAACCGTTATAGGGAGATAATCCCTATCGTGGGTTCGAATCCCATCCCCTCCGCCATTACTTCCGAAAGATACAGATGCCGTCTGCATCGGCTTGGCAGTCGCGGCTCGACCCACCATTCCACCCACCAAGCAGGGTACGATGGGGCAGGCCAGGCACAGGCCGCTAATACCCGATCGCGGCGCCATCGCTTCGCGGATCCGAGCCGCCGACGCGCAGGCCGCTGACCGGGTCCACGGTGATGCCGTGGGCGTGGCCCGCGAGTTCGTTCCAGGCGCCCCAGCGATTGACCATGTGGCCGCGTCGTTCGAGCTCGGCAATGGTCTCGGCCGGAATGCGCCCCTCAACGTGCAGCGTGTCGCGTGGCTCACCGATGGCGAAGCGGCCGGACAGGAAGCGTGGCGTCTCCAGTGCTTCCTGGATGTCCTGACCGTGGTCGATCAGGGCCAGATAGGTTTGCAGATGGATCTGGGGCTGGCCGTCCGCGCCCATGCAGCCCACGACGGCCCACAGCCGGTCGTCGCGGAACGCCATCGAGGCGATCAGCGTGTGCAATGGCGTCTTGCCGGGCTCGACCCGGTTGGGGCTCCTGGGGTCGAGCGAGAAATAGGCCGAGCGATTCTGCAAGACGACTCCGGTGCGACCCGCCACGACCGCGGCACCGAAGCCGCCATAAAGGGAATGGATCATCGACACCGCGTTGCCCTCGGCGTCGACGACGGCGATGTAGACGGTGTCGCCGGCCAGGCTGCCGTAGGAGGGGATCTTGTCCCACGGCAAGGCTTGTGCCGGGTCCATCAGAGCGCGCCGCTCATCGGCATACTTCTTTGAGATCAGGCGCTCCATCGGTACAGACGCGAAGCGGGGATCGGCGAGATAACGGTCGCGGTCGTGATAGGCAAGCTGCTTGGCCTGGACCATTAAATGCACATAGTCGGGACCCAGGAAGGGCTTCTTGTGCATCTCCATTGGCTCGAGCAGGTTCAGCATCTCCAGCACGGCGAAGCCCTGCGTGGGGGCCGGCGTTTCATAGATCGTGACGTCGCGATAGCTGCCTTTCAGCGGTTCGCCCCAAAACGCGTTCTGCGTCCTCAGGTCGTCGAGCGTAAAGAAACCGTCGTTGGCTTTCGACCAACGCGCCAACTCGCCCGCGACTTCACCCTCATAGAAGCCGTGCCAGCCGTCACTGGCGATCGCCTCCAGGGTCCTTGCGAGATCGGGGTTGGCGAGAATCGCATCGTCTTTCAGGAAGATGGCCGCCGCTTCGGGGCTTTTCGCCAATTCCTCACGCGCCAGTTCGCGCCAGTAGGCCAGCCGCGCCGTCACCGGGAAGCCATTCCGGGCGTATCCGATGGCGCTCTCCAGGCAGCGTTTCAAAGGCAAGCGACCATAGGCGCCGTGAGCCATGGTCCAGCTCGCGACTGCGCCTGGAACGGTGAGGGTGCCGGGCAGTACGCCGCGATAGGGTATCTCGGCCAGGCCGCGCCGGGCGAAGGCGTCGATCGTGCCGGCCGCGACAGCACGCCCGCCGCCGTCGATGTAGCGTACGGCACCGGTCCGGGCCTCATGGACGAGCAGGAACGCGTCACCGCCCACGCCCGTCATGTGGGGATAGAGCACCGAAAGCGCGGCGCTTGTAGCGATGGCGGCGTCGACCGCCGATCCACCTGCTCTCAACACGTCGACGCCCGCCTGTGACGCCAATGAATGCGGCGATGTAACCATGCCGTTGGGCGCGAGTGTGGCCGGACGGCCGGTGCGTATATCAACCATGAAAATTCCTTAGCCGAAACAGGCCGACGCAATGAGACAACGTCTCTTCGTCACCGGGCCCGCAGACTCAAGATTGAAGGCCCGGACGAGGAGAGACCAAGGACTATGGTCGCAAGACCACGCGGCCGACGATCTTGCCGGCCTTCAGTTCCTCGAGCACATCGTTGGCGGCTTCGAGAGGCCGCGTCGAATAGGGCATCGGCTGGATCTTTCCATTGCGCACCAGCGCCATCAACTCGTGGAGTTCTTCGAGGTTGCCGACATATGATCCTTCGATCGTGAGCATGCGCATCGGCATCGAGGCCAGCGACAGCGGCGAGTCGCCACCGAACAGACCGACCATCACCACCTTGCCGCCGCGCCGCACGGTCTGGAAGGCGAATTTGTAGGAGGCCGGCGCGCCGACGAAGTCGATGGCCGAGTCGGCTCCACCATCGGCCGCGATCTTGCCTGCAATCTCCGGATCCCTGGGATTGAAGGTGCGATGGGCGCCATGCTCGCGGGCAATCGCGAGCTTGGCGTCGTCTATGTCGGCCACCCAGATTTCGCCGTCATGAATGGCGCGGGCGACTTCAAGCCCGGCCAGACCGACGCCTCCTGCGCCGATGATCAGCAGCTTCTTCATGTTCTTGATCTTCTGGGTACGGCGAATCGCGCTGTAGGCGGTAAGGCCCGAGCAGGCATAGGTGCAGGCGAGGTCGATGGGGGTATTGCCGTGGTCCACGAGGTAGCGCGGGTGCGGAACGATGACATGGTCGGCATATCCGCCGTCTCTGCGGGTGCCAAGGGTCCGCGGGGTCGGGCACAGCAGCTCGTCGCCATCGTTGCAGAAGGCGCAGGTGCCGCAGCCGATCCATGGAAAGACAACGAAACGCTGTCCCACCCGCACGTCATTCACGTCGGGACCAATCGCCGCCACTTCGCCGGCGATCTCGTGGCCCAGCGTAAACGGCAGCTTCATGCCACGCGTGCTGACATCGAGTCTCTGACCCATGCCAAGATCGAAGAATCCCTCCCACAGGTGGAGGTCCGAGTGGCATACGCCGGCCGACAGGATCCTGATCAGAACCTCGCTGCCCTTGGGCGCGGGCGTGGCATAGTTGTTGAGCTTGAGCGGCTTGGCGAACTCGACGATCTGCATCGCGCGCATCTTTGGCTCCCGGAAAGGGCTTGTTTGTTGTTCGGCAAGGACGAAGCTTAGTCTACCGGCGCCAGATGACAAACGAGCAGGCTTGGATGCGGCAACGGCTCTTCCTCCGATCGGCTCGGCACCGACACCGGCTTCATGAATCACCCCGGTGCGGGGCGTGCGGCAGGCCAGGGCTGGCAGGCGATGGTCGAACGGGAGTTGCGGCCTGATCGATCCGCCGGGGCGCTTCGCTCACTGGAAGAACAGCGCGATCCCCGGGAAGGCGATGATCAGCAGAAGCACTGCGAACATGATCAGTGTAAAGGGCTGCGTGCCGGCAAAGATGTCCCAGAGCGTGATGCGGGCGTCGTTCAGCGTACTCTTCACGACATAGACCGATATGCCGAAAGGTGGCGTCAGAAGGCCGATCTCGACGGCGACGACGGTGATGACGCCGAACCATACCAGGTCGATGCCAAGCATCTTGGCTACCGGCAGCATCAGCGGCAGCACGATCAGCATGATCGACGCCGAGTCGATGATGCAGCCGAGGAACAGCACGATCGCGATGAAGACTGCCAGGAAACCGGCGACGCCAAATCCCAAGCCCGCCATCCATTCGACGATGAACTGCGGCAGGCCGGACAGGGTGAGCATGCGGCTGTAGATGTTGGCGGCGATGATCAGGAACAGCACCGAGACGGTGATGCGGCCCGTTTCGATCAGGACCTTCCAGAAGATCGCGGGCGTGAGGCGCCGCCTGGCGAGCGCCAGCGCCAGAGCCCCCAGCGCACCGACCGCTCCGGCGTCGGTCGCGGTGAAGATGCCTCCGTAGATTCCTCCCAGCACAACGAAGATCAGCAGGACCACCGGGGCCACCTTGCCGGCGGCCTCGCGCGGCCCCATGCCCGGCACGTTCACCGCGGCGGCGCCCCCCACGTAGCCCGGAAACAGCCACGCCATGGCAATGATCGCGATGGAGAAGCCGATGGCCAGCACCAGGCCCGGCATGACGCCGGCAAGGAACATGGCGCCGACCGACTGCTCGGAAAGGAAGGCGTACAGGATCATCAGCAGACTGGGCGGGATCAGCATGCCCAGGACCGATGAGCCTGCGACGACGCCGGTGGCAAAGCGCGGCGTGAAGCCGAAACGCAGCATCTCCGGCACGGCGACCTTGGTGAAGACCGCGGCCGAGGCGATCGAGATACCGGTAATGGCCGCGAACACGGCATTCGCCATCACCGTCGCGACACCCAGGCCACCGCGGACGCGGCGAAGCATGCTGTTGGCGACCTCGAAAATGTCCTTTCCCAGGTCAGCCGTCGCCACCAGCAGGCCCATCAGGACGAACAGCGGCACCACGCCGAATTCGTGGCTGGCGATCGAATCGCTGGTCGCCTGCGCCACCAGCGCAAGCGCCACGTCGATGCTGTCGCGCATCAGCCAGACGCCGACGAAGGACAGCAGCAGCAGGGAGATGGCCACATGCAGCCCGGCGATGATCAGGACGACCATAAGGGCCAGCGAGACGATGCCGATGCCGAGCGCTGTCATGGCGTACTCCGGAGCGCCTTACGGAAGTCGGCAAGGGCGAGGAAGATATAGGTCAGGCACGTGAAGCCCGAGCCGACGACGGTGATCAGGCGGATGGGCCAGGTCGGCGCGGTGAAGTCGCCGAGCGAGCCGACATAGTCGCCGATCTCCCATGCCGACCTGAGTTCGGGCAACACTGCCACGACGATGACCGCCATCATTACCGCGCCGATGACATGGAACAGGCCCTGGATCGCATTGGCCAGGCGTGGCGCGCGGGCCACGACGACGTCGATCAACAACTCGGCCCGCACGAAGCGGCCGGCCCAGAGCGTATTGGGCAACTGCATGAACACGATGCCGACGATCGCTAGGGACACTAGCTCAGTGGTGCCGCGCAGCGGGCTGTTGAACACGGAGCGGCCGACGATGTCGACGTTGATCAGTACCAGCAGCCCGAAGATGCCCAACGTCCCCAGCGCGTTCATCACCCCGGTGATCTTGTCGAGGTAAAACGGCTGGGGCTGCCCGTAGGAATCCAGTTTCCCGGCGCTGTCGGCGCCGGCCTCCAACTCCACGGCCTCAGGCCTTCCAGTCCCGCACCGGCTTGACGCCTGCGGCCTTGAGCTCCGCGATGTAGGCGTTGACCAGCGGGCGCGCGGACTTGATGCCCTGCTTCTCGAGCTGGCTTGCCCAGGCATCCGGCAGGTTGGGCAGCATGGCCGCCCACTTCGCCCGTTCCGCATCAGGCAGGGTGGTGACGGTGGCGCCGGCGGCGCGCAGGTTCTTCACCGCCTCCTCGGCGAGCGCCGTCTGGGTCTTGGCAAACTCGGCATCGTAAGCTCTGCCCGCCTTGCGCACCGCCTCTTGCGCCACCGGCGGCAGCTTCTGGAAGCTGCGCAGGTTGAAGGCCAGTGACCCCGTATACTGGGCGCCGAGATTGCAAAGGGTGATGTGCGGTGCGACCTCGTGCAGCTTGGCTGACCAGACCGGCGACATCGACACGATCGCACCCTGCGCGACCCCGGTCTGGATGCCGTTGTAGTAGGTATTGAGATTGCCGGCGACGGCGACCGCCCCGGTCCCCTGCAGCCAGTTGGCGATCGGGCCCGGGACGAAGATCTTCTTGCCGGAGAGGTCGGCGGCGGAATTCACCGGGAAGTTGGTGATGAGTTGGTAGCCGTCGATGGCGACGGTGCCCAGCACCATCATGTTGTTCTTGGACCAGGCATCGTTCATCTCGGCGAACTGCCCGTTCAGCTTCCGGACGATGCCGCTGATGGTGGCGATGTCCGGCGAACCGAACGGCACCTGGAGCGTCACCTGCTGCAGGGGGAACTTTGCGGCTTCGAAGATCTGCGACACGAGGCCCGCATCGGAAATGGAGGTCTTGAGCGCATCGCTCTCGGCACCGAGCTTCGCCACGGTGCCGCCATAGGCCTTGGTCCATTCGATCTTGACCGGCGAGCCGGCGGCAGCCAGTTCGCGATCGATCGTGCCGAGGAACGTCTCGTCGAGCACCTTGACCCAGTTGAACACGGGTGGATGGCCGCAGGTGATCGTGAACTTCAGGACCTGCTGCGCCCGCGCGCCGGTCGTGCCGCCGAATGCAAAGAGCCCGGCCGCGGCCGACCCCCCGATGAACTGCCTGCGATCCATGATGTCTCCGCCCCCAAATACTTTGTTATCCGCAGGCTATGTGACGTTGTGTAGCAGGATCAAGCCCGGCCGACGGGTCCGTTTCGCGCGACGAGGCCCCGACGCGAGGCGTTGCAAATTGCGAATCTGGCGGGAATCCAATGGGCGCGATTCGCATTCTGCAAAGACGAAGCCTCAAGGAATCCCCGTAAAACTGCGGTTTTGTGCACGTTCGCCCCCGGCACGGAGGGTGCAAGGCCGGTCCCGAGCGTCAGAAGGGACAACGAATGAACATCCGAGCGATCGCCACGGCCCTGGTACTCTCCATGACGATCCTCGCGTCCGCACAGCCGGCTTGGGCGCAGACCTTTCAGATCGGGGTCCTGCCCAACTTGAGCCCGCGGATCATCCTCACCGTCTACAGACCGCTGCGGGATTATCTCTCGGCCGCTCTTGGCATGCCGGTCGAGATCACGACGGCACCCGACTTCCGAACCTTCCAAGCGCGCACTCTGGCCAGTGACTATGATCTCGTGGTGACGGCCGCCAATCTGGGGCGGCTCGCCCAGCTGGATGCGGGACTGAATCTGATCGCGGGATTCGATCCTCCGATTCCGGCCCTGCTGGTGACCCTCAAGGATGCGCCGGCCTCCTCGATCGAGGCTCTGCGCGGCAAGGCACTCGCGGTCTCCAACCCGCAGTCGATGCTGGTCCTGGTCGGCAAGAACTGGCTGCGACAGCGCGGACTGGTGGCCGGTACGGACTATGAGGTGGTCTGGACCCGCAACGAGGACAGTCTTGCCCAGGTGTTGACGTCGGGAAGCGCGCCGTTGGCCATGATGAGTGCCGGTGAACTGCGCGCGATCCGGCCCGAGATCGCCGAGCGCCTGACGGTGATGGGTGAGTTTGCCAGGTTGCCGAACTTCCTGCTGCTGCAGGGGCGTGCCATGCCGCCCGAGAGGCTTGCTGCCCTCAAGGCCGCGCTCCTGGCATTCCCGGCGACGGACCTCGGCCGGGAGTTCACGAACCTGACCGGCGTGCGGGCCATCCGTCCCGTGCCGGAAAGCGACTTCGAGACGATCGACTCGGTGATGGCCGAAACCCGTGGACAGCTTCGTTGATTCCGCGGCCGACCACCCGGGCTCCATGCGCCCGCTGAAAGGCTGGATCGCGCGGGCAGTCCTTCGCGGACGCCGCTGGTGCAGCTCGTTCCGCGCGCGCCTGCTGGCGCTCGGGCTGATTGCCATCATCGGCACGGCGCTCGCGCTGACCTATACCCAGTCGATTCAGATGCGCGAGGCGCTGCTGGTCGAACTTCACGCCCGTGCTCGAACCGATGGCCAGCTGCTCAATGCCATGTTCGCTGCACCGCTGACCGAACGGGACTATGCCAGCGTCGCCGCCTCCGTGACGGAAAGCGTTCGGGCCGGCAGTTTCGAGGCTCTGCTTCTGTGCGATGGTCGTGGGAGACTGATCGCATCGGCCGGCATGCTCTCCGACTGCGGGGGACCTGCCGTACCCAGGGAGGGACTGCCGCTCTCACAGGCCGACGGGACCGTCCTCCAACTGTTCGAGGCGCCGCTATCCTTCGGAGGCCAGGGGCTGGGCCTCGCCCGGTTTGCCTTCTCGCTGGCGGCGATCGACCACATTCGACACGAGTTGATGGTGCGCGTCGCCCTGATCTCCGGCCTGGCGATCGCCGCCTTCATGGCGGCCTTTGCCGTCGCACAACGCCAGGTGATCCGCCCGCTGGGACAACTCGTGAAGGCAGCCGAAGCGATCGGTCAGGGCGACTATTCCGTGCGGCCACGCATCAGCGGCCGAAACAGTGAACTCGCAATCCTCGCCTCCGCCTTTTCGCGCATGGCGACCGACATCGAGGAGCGGGTCACAGAACTGGCGCAGGCCCGCGACGCGGCGACGGCGTCCGATCGCGCCAAATCGCTGTTCCTTGCCAACATGAGCCATGAGGTGAGGACCCCCCTGGCGGCAGTCCTCGGCATGCTGGACCTCGCGCGACCGGGGACGACCGACCTTGTCGTCCGCAAGTACCTGGACACGGCCGAGCATTCGGCGCGTCATCTGCTGGCGATCGTCAATGACATCCTGGATTTCGCGCAGTTGGAGAAGGGCAGGCTCGTCGTTGCGTCCGCTCCCTTCTCGGTGCGTGCGCTCGTCGAGTCGACGATACCGCTCGTGGCGACGGCGGCAGAGGAGCGGGGCAACTGCGTGGACGTGCGGCTCGCCGACGACCTGCCACGGCAGGTCCTGGGGGACGAGGGGCGTTTGCGACAGGTGCTGCTCAACCTGCTCTCCAATGCCGTGAAGTTCACCTCGCAGGGGAAGATATCCGTCGAGGCGCGGACGGTCGATGCGGGAAGCCGGCTTCTCCTCACCGTGGCCGATAGCGGCATCGGCATGGCCCCCGAAATGCAGCAACGGATCTTCGAGAGTTTCGTGCAGGCCGACGAAAGCATTGCGCGTCGGTTCGGCGGCACGGGGCTCGGCCTGCCGATCTGCCGCCAGCTGCTGACGCTAATGGGAGGGAGCATCTCGGTCGAGTCCAGTCCTGGGCGGGGCTCGCTGTTCACGGTCGAGCTGCCCTGCCGGGCGGTTGTCGATGCGGTTGTCGCGACGGCCCGTTCACGCGTTGATCGCCCGCGCAGAGCGCTGCGCATCCTGGCCGCCGACGACGCGCCGACGATGCGGATTCTCCTCGAGGCCCTCCTGACGCGAGACGGCCACGAGTGTGATCTTGTGGAAGACGGCAACCAGGCCCTGGCTGCCGCGCAGGCCAACGATTACGACGCGGTTCTGATGGACGTCCAGATGCCGCGCCTCGACGGTCTCGAAGCGACGCGGTTGATCCGCAAGGCAGAGGGGCCGCGGGGACGCGTGCCGATCGTATTCGTGACGGCCAGCGCGATGGCGGGCGATGAGGAGCGCTTCCTGGCGGCGGGCGGCGATGGCTATGTCAGCAAGCCGATCGCACCCGACCTGCTGCGCGCGGTCCTGGAGAAGGCCTTGGCACGACGCCGAGCCGCCTGATGGCGAAAGTCCGTGGTTCGGGGCTTGCGCTCGGACACGCCTCGATCGGCGAGGCGCGCATCAACTCTGAAAAACCCGGCCGCGAGTAGGGTTTTATATGGGGCGGGCGCTTTCGCTGCCCGCCGGGTCGGAATGCCTGACGCTCGCTGAACGGCTTGTGCCGCGTCTGTGGGATTGACCCGTGTTGTCAGGTCTGTAGGGATGGTTGCAGGCATTCATGGACCTGAGGAAACGTAGATGACCCAGAAGGCAGCGGCAGCGACCAAGAAGGCGGTCCGCCCGGATCTCGACGCCGAACTGAACAATCTCGCGATGTCGAAGGAGGCACAGCCGCTGTTCGACGCCGTGAAGGCGCACATCAACGAGAACGTCGCGCCCATCACCGAGGAGTTCTTCCGCCTCGGCGAGGGCCGCAAGGATCGCTGGAGCTGGGCGCCGGGGCAGCTCGAGCTGCTCGAGGGCGCCAAGAACAAGGCCAAGGCTTCGGGCCTCTGGAATTTCTTCCTCCCGCACTCCGAGATCGGCCGGGGACTCACCAATCTCGACTACGCCTACATCGCCGCTGAACTCGGCAAGTATGCGCTGGCTTCCGAGTCGCTGAACTGCTCCGCGCCCGACACCGGCAACATGGAGGTGCTGGAGAAGGTCGGCACGCCGGAGCAGAAGGAGAAGTGGCTGAAGCCGCTGCTGAACGGCGAGATCCGTTCGGCCTATGCCATGACCGAGCCGGGCGTCGCTTCGTCGGATGCCAAGAACATCGCCACGCGCGCCGAACTTGTCGGTGACGAATGGGTGGTCAACGGCGAGAAGTACTACATCTCCGGCGCCGGCGACCCGCGCTGCAAGATCATGATCGTCATGTGCAAGACGAGCCCCGACGCGTCGCCGCAGTTCCAGCAGTCGCAGATCCTGGTGCCGATGGGAACGCCGGGCCTTGAGATCCTCGGGCCGATGACCGTGTTCGGCCATGACCACGCGCCGCGCGGCCACATGCATCTCAAGTTCAACAATTGCCGCGTGCCGGCTTCGAACATGCTGCTGGGCGAGGGCCGCGGCTTCGAGATCAGCCAGGTTCGCCTCGGACCGGGCCGCATCCATCACTGCATGCGCTCGATCGGCGCTGCCGAGAAGGCGCTCGACCTCATGGTCAAGCGCGGCTCCACCCGTTCGGCATTCGGCAAGCAGCTCATCCAGCTCGGCAAGAACCTGGAGCTGGTGAGCCGGGCCCGCATCGAGATCGAGGCGATGCGCCTCATGGTCCTCAAGGCCGCCAAGGCGATGGACGTGCTGGGCCATCGCGAGGCCCGTGTCTGGATCAGCATGGTCAAGGCGATGGTGCCAGAGCGGGTGTGCACCATCATCGACCAGGCGATGCAGATCCATGGCGCCACCGGCATCTCGCAGTGGTCGCCCCTGTCGGAGATGTATGTGAATCAGCGCCATCTGCGCTTCGCCGACGGACCGGACGAAGTGCACCATATGGTCGTCGGCCGCGCCGAGATCAGCCGACACTGAGTTGCGATCCGGGCCCGGCCTTGACAGGCCGGGCCCGGCGTAATTTTCTTGGCCGCGTTACATACGGGAAGAGCGGATGAAGGCGACGAGGACATCCCTGAAGGCGGCCATGATGCTTCTTCCGGTGCTGCTGGGAGGATGCGAGGCGGCGAGTTCCATGAGTGGCGCGGGTCTGTCAGATCCCAAGCTCATGAAGAGCATCAATGACGCCTACGAGGCGCGGGACAATTGCCTGGTCGCCAACATTCACCTCGCCGATGCATTCGCCAGCGCCCAGTCCTTGGCCGCCCAGGCGACCGCGTCCTGCCAGACCCAGACCGACGTGCTGAACGCCCTCAGCAATCCCCACGGCGATCCGCGGATCACCGCCGCGATCCAGAAGGATTCGAGCTTCCGGGCGATGGGCTACGTGCTCAAGGCGCGCGGCCAGGGCTGACGGGCTGCGTCAGACGCGACGCCACATCGGCGGGCGTTTCCTCACCGGATCGAGCAAGGACCAGTCACCCTGTTCGACGACATGGCCCCTGGGAAAGGGCGAGCGCGGCTCCTGGCCGAGCGACCGCATCACACGATCGTCGCGGTAGTAGCACAGCAGAACGACGCGGTTGAGGGCGAAGAGCGGACCGCCGCCCTCCTGCCTGAAGCGGGCCGCAACCTCCGCACGACGCTCGGGCGCAAGATTGGCAAAGGCGCCACCGGATAGCGCGGCGAGCTGCCGGAGAGCCGTCCGTGTGTCGGCGGTATCGCGCTCGAGGCTCTTGAGGATATCGGCGAAGATCAGCTCGTCATCGGCGCCGGGCACGCCATGGCTGGCGCTGGCCGGAATCATCAGGCCGGCCAGAACGCGCAGGTCGCGGATTTCGGCGTCGCTCAGGGTGTCGTACTTCATGATGGTCGGCCTCAGTCGAAGAGCGTGGCGTCGGCAAGGCGCCGCTTGATGTTGTCGGCGATGTAAAGCGCCAGCGCCTGGATGGTCGAAGTCGGATTCACGCCGCCGGAGGTCACCCAGATGCTTCCGTCGACGATGAACAGGTTCCTCACGTCATGGCTGCGGCCCCATTCGTTGACCACCGAGCGCTCTGGATCGGTGCCCATGCGGGCCGTGCCCATCAGATGCCAGCCGGCATTGAGCATCGGCGCCTCTCCGCCGATGTTCTTTGCGCCGGCCGCTTCGAGGATATCCTTCGAGCGCGCCACGCCGTGGGCGATCATCTTCTTCGTGTTGTCGCTCAGCGTGTACTCGATCTTCGGCGCGGGAATGCCGTTGCTGTCCTTCAATACCGGGTCGAGCGTCACCCTGTTGTGTTCTTCGGGGAGGTCCTCGCAGATCGCCGAGAGCCCCAGCTTGCGGTTGAAGATCGTGCGGTACACGTCGTGATGCGCGTCTCCCCACGGCAGGAAGCCGCGCGCGGTGTTGGCGATCGCATCGACGATCATGCCGGCGCCGCGATGAAGCTGCAGCGTGTAGCCGCGGACAAAGCCGCGTGACCTGTCGGTCTCGTAGAACTCCTGGCTCCACAGCGACAGCTGTGCGCCGGTGTTCCCGTCGATCGGCTCGTCGACATAACCGTATGTGTGGGCGAAGGGGTGGAACATCAGGTTCCTGCCCACCAGTCCGCTCGAATTGGCGATGCCGTTGGGAAACTTGCCCGACTGCGAATTGAGCATGAGGCGCGGCGTGCCGATCCCGTTGCAGGCCACGATCACCATCTCCGCCGGCTGGAAATGCTCCTTGCCCTCGGCGTCGTAGTAGATTGCGCCGCTCGCGAGACCGTCAGGGCCGACCGTGATCTCGCGCACCCGCGCGCGGGTGCGCAGTTCGACGCCGGCACGGATCGCGTGCGGCCAGTAGGTCACGTCGGTGCTGGCCTTGGCCCCCTGGGCGCAGCCCGGCGTGCAGTGGCCGAGGTTGATGCAGGGTGCGCGGCCGTCATATTCGGTCGTGGCGATCGCGGAATCCGAGGGCCACCAGTGCCAGCCGAGCCTGTTCATCGCCTCGCCGAAGCACTTGCCGGTCTTGCCGAGCGGCAGCGGCGGCATCGGCAGCACATGATGCGGGTAGGCCGGATCGCCCTCGAGGCCGGCGACGCCCGTCATGCGGTCGTTCTCGGCGAAGTACGGCTCCAGGGTCGCGTAATCGACGGGCCAGTCGTCGGCGACGCCGTCCAGCGTCTTCACCCTGAAGTCCGACGGATGCAGGCGCGGATAATGCGCCGTGTACATGATTGTGCTGCCGCCGACGCCGTTGAAATTGACGACCTGGATCGGGGAAGTACCGTTGTTGATCGGATAGTCTGTCTCGCGAGCCCGGCGGTTCGGATTGATCGCGAAGTCGCCGAACAGGCGGGCCTCCCAGTCGCGGCCGTTGGTTGGATAGTCCGTGGGCTTCACCCAGTCGCCCTGTTCGAGGCAGAGGATGCGCATCCTGGTGTCGGCGAGGCTCCAGGCCACCGCCGCCCCAGAGGCGCCGGAGCCGATGATCAGGACGTCGACCTTGTCGTGCATGGGCGTTTCTTCCGTTAGCGGGCGAGATGCTGGCTGATGGCATGGGCGGCCAGGGCATGACCGCGGACATTCCAGTGGCCGTCATTGGCGAAGTGGTAGGCGAGTGGTGCCCGTTGTGCCTCCAGGACCGGCTGCAGGTCCAGCACGTCGATGCCGCGCCGCTGCAGGGCGACGATGAAGGCCGTGTGAACGCGCTCCTCAATGGCCCGGGAACGGGCGTCGCCAACCCAGAGCGCTCGGGAGGGGATCAGCACCACCAGCGTGCGATACTGCTCGGCGATTTCCTGGAGCCTGTTGGCGGACGAATCGATGACCGCGGGGTCGTACTCGTTCTTCGCGATCCCCTCGAGGTTCGGCACGATCAGGCCGGCCCGCACGGCGATGTCCCGCAGCCACGGCGTCTGCTGCACGGTGGTGACGGCGAGGAGATAGAGGGCCGAATGGCTGGCCAGCCACTCCTTGAGCACCGAGTCGTCATGCGGCGGCGGGCCGTCCGGCGGGGCGGTTCCGTAGAGGTGGAGATCGTTCTCCATGCAGACTGCGATGACGACGCGGCCGGCTCTGGAGCCGAGTGACCGGGCGTAGGCGAGGAGGGCTGCATACCCGTCGAAGTCCGTCGGGGTCGAGAGATTGAAGGTGCGCCGACCGGTGAGGACCTGCAGCCGGTCGGAAAACCGCTCCTGGGCTTCGACCCCCCAACCCCAGGTGAAGGAATCGCCCACGACGAGAATATCGTCGGACCCGGCGGTCGCCACGTCATTGGCGTCGCGCAGTCCGTGCGAATTGATGCGGACGGCCACGTCATAGTCGCCGGTATTCTTGATCTGACGGGCCTCGGTACCCGGCTTGCCGAGGAACAGAGTTCCCACCGGATGGGTGAATTCGAAGCGACCCGAGGGATCGAAGGCGGGCAGGAGCAGGCGGGTCAGGCCCTCGGCGAGGCCGATTCCGACGACGAGGGCGCTCAGGACCGCAAGGGCCGACAGGACTCCGCGGCGTTTCCGACCGGTTTCGGATCGTGGACTCTGGGGGCTGGCATCGGCGCTCATGTTCGCGCAAGACTGGCGCGAGTTCATCAGCGAGGAAAGAGCCTTCCCATGCCGGACACCAGCCTTGCGCGGCCCGTGGCCACTACGACCGAGCATTTCGATGTCGTCATCGTCGGCGCCGGTATCTCCGGCATCGGCGGCGCCTATCACCTGACCCACCAGATGCCGGACCGCAGCTTCGTCATCCTGGAGTCCCAGGAGAGCTTTGGCGGTACCTGGCTGACCCACAAGTATCCGGGCATCCGCTCCGACAGCGACCTCCATACCTTCGGCTATCGCTTCAAGCCGTGGAAGGGCAAGCCGATTGCGACCGCCCAGGAGATCAAGACCTACATGGGCGAGGTGATCGAGGAGAACGACCTCGCGCGCCACATCCGCTACCGGCATCGCATCGAATCAGCCACCTGGTCGAGCGCCGACAATCGCTGGACGATCGACGCGGTCCGGACCGATACCGGCGAGGCGGTCCGCTTCACCGCCAGTTTTCTCTGGATGTGCCAGGGTTACTACCGCCATTCCGTCGGCTACACGCCGGAGTGGAAGGACATGGAAACCTTTAAGGGCCGGATCGTCCATCCGCAGACCTGGCCGGAGGATCTCGACTATACGGGCAAGAAGATCGTCGTGATCGGCTCCGGCGCGACGGCCGCCACGGTCATCCCGGCGATGGCCGACCAGGCCGGTCACGTCACCATGCTGCAGCGGTCGCCGACCTATTTCATTCCCGGCCGCAACGCCATCGAGCTTGCCGAGACGCTGCGTCAGCTCGAGGTCGACGAGGAATGGATCCACGAGATCGTGCGGCGCAAGATCCTGCACGACCAGTCGGTGTTCACCCGGCGCTCCTTCGAGGAATCGGACAAGGTGCGAGCGGAGCTGCTGGCTGGCGTTCGTGCCCATGTCGGACCGGATTTCCCCATGGAGCCGCATTTCACGCCGAGCTACCGGCCGTGGCAGCAGCGTATCGCGTTCGTTCCCGACGGTGACCTCTTCAAGGCCGTCCGTTCGGGCAAGGCTTCGGTCGAGACCGGCGAGATCGACCGCTTCGTGCCGGAGGGCATCCGGCTCAAGTCGGGCAAGGTGCTCGAGGCGGACATCATCGTGACCGCGACCGGGTTCGACCTGTCGGTGATGGGCGACATCGCCTTCACGGTCGACGGCAAGCCCGTCGACTTCGCCGATACGGTGACCTATCGCGGGATGATGTTCACCGGCGTGCCCAACATGATCTGGGTGTTCGGGTACTTCCGCGCCAGTTGGACGTTGCGTGCCGACCTGGTCGGCGACTTCGTCTGCCGTCTTCTCGGTCACATGGACAAGCGCCAGGCCCACAAGGTCGAGGTCGCCCTTCGGCCCGAGGACAAGGACATGGCCTTGTTGCCCTGGATCGATCCGGAGAACTTCAATCCGGGCTACCTGATGCGCGGCATGCACCTGCTGCCTAAGCGCGGCGACAAGCCGGAATGGCAGCACACGCAGGACTACTGGAACGAAAAGAACGTCTTTCCGGCAATCGATCTCGACGATCGGGCGTTCGTCTACGGTTGATCGTTCCGGCATCGATCCGGGGCTCGGGGGAGCGGGGATGAGTCAGGGCGGCACGCGCCGGGTCATTGCTGCTGGCGCGATCGGCAATGTGCTCGAATGGTACGACTTCGCGGTTTACGGCTACTTCGCCGCCGCGATCGGTCGCGCCTTCTTTCCCAGCGAGGATCCGGTGGCGCAGGTCCTGTCGGCCTTCGGGATCTTCGCGGTCGGCTTCCTCATGCGACCGATCGGCGGCGCGGTGATCGGGGCGATCGGCGACCGGCTCGGCCGCCGCGCGGCCCTTACGTTTTCCGTAGCCGCCATGGCCATCCCGACCTTCCTGGTCGGCGTGCTGCCCGACTACCAGACGCTGGGCATCGCCGCGCCGATCCTGCTCACGCTTTTGCGGATGGTGCAGGGCCTGTCGGTCGGCGGCGAGTACACGACCTCGATCATCTTCATCATCGAACAGTCGCCACCCAACCGGCGGGCCTTCGTCGGTGCCCTGGGGTGCTGCGGCGCAGTGGGCGGTATTCTGCTTGGCTCGGCCACCGGTGCGCTACTGGCTTCGGTAATGTCGGAGCAGGCCCTCGAGAGCTGGGGCTGGCGCCTGCCGTTCCTGCTGGGCCTGGTCGTCGGGATTGCCGGTGTCGTGCTGCGCCGACATGTGCACGAGGCACCGCGCAAGGTGTCTGCCAGGTCGCCCTTGCTCGACACGGTGCGTAATCATGGCCCGCTGCTGGCCCGGCTCGCTGCGCTCTCGGTTTTCAACTCGGTCGGCTTCTATCTGATGTTCGTCTATGTCGTGAGTTGGCTGCAGCTTGCTGACGACATCGCGCCGGCCACGGCGCTGGCCATAAACTCAACCAGCATGGCCCTGATGCTGCCGGTCATGGTGCTGATGGGCTGGCTGTCCGACCGCTACGGGAGGCGCCCGGTGATGCTGGGCGCCGCGGCGCTGGGATTCGTTGGGGCGCTGCCCTTCTTCTGGCTGATGCACCAGGGTCACCCCGGGCTGATCCTGCTGGGACAGTTCGGGTTCGTACTGGCCGTCGGCGCCTTCATCGGCGGGCAGCCGGCGTTGATGGTCGAGGCCGTACCGGCCGAGATCCGTTGCACGGCGATCGCCCTGGGCTACAACGTGACGCTGGGCATCCTCGGCGGTTTCAGCCCGCTGGTCGCCACTTGGCTCGTTCACCGGACGGCGAACGACTACAGTCCGGCCTTCATGATCATGGCAGCCGCGGCGATCTCTTTCGCGGCCATCCTGCGGTTCGATGAAACATATCGGCGGAAGCTGCAGTCGACCTGAGGCCCGGTCCTACTGCAGCTTGATGCCAGCCTCGGCGATCAGCTTGCCGAGCAACTCGCGCTGGCCGGCGATCCAGGTCCGGAACTGGGCCGGCGTGTTGGCCACCAGATCGGCACCTGTCGGATCGAGCCGCTCCTTGACCTTCGGGTCCTTGACGGCCTCGGCCACCACCGCCTGCATGCGGTCGATCAGGGCGGGCGGCGTGCCGGTGACGGCGAACAGGCCGTTCCAGTCGTTCAGGTCGAAGCCCGGGTAACCGCTCTCGGCAAGCGTCGGCACGTCGGGGAAAGCCGATGAGCGCTTGAGGCTCGTGACGGCCAGCACGCGGGCTCGTCCGGCGGCTACGGGCGGGCGGATCGAGTTGGTGGTGATGATCACCGAATCGACGGCGCCCGCGCCGATGTCGCGCGCGGCATCGGCGCCGCCACGATAGGGCACGTGGATCAGCTTGATGCCGGCACGGCGCTGAAGCTCCTCGCCCGCCATGTGGGCCATGCCGGCCGCGGGCGGGGTGCCGTAGCTGATCGCGCCGGGCTTGGCCTTCGCCGCTTCGATGAATTCTTGGATGGTCTTCGACGGGAAGTCCTGCTTCACCGCGACCACCTGCGGGAAGCTGGCGAGCTGGGTCACCGGCAGCCAGGTCTGCTGGTAGTCGAAGGGCAGGTCCTTCATCAGGAGGGGATTGGTGATCTGGTTGGCTGCATCGACCAGGAACGTCTGACCGTCGCGCGGCGCCTGCAGCACGGCGTTGGCCGCGACCACGGCATTGCCGCCGGTCCGGTTGTCGATGATCACCTGCTGGCCGATGATCTCGGCCACGCGCACGCCGATGTTGCGCGCCACGGTGTCGGCCGCGCCGCCGGCGGCAAAGGCAACGACCCAGCGTACCGGACCCTTGGGCCAGTCGCCCTGGGAGAAACCCTCGCGGGCGATGAAGGGAGCGGCAAGCGCCGCTCCCAGGAGTGTTCTACGGGCAATACGGCTCATTTCGGCTCCAGCAGTTCAGGTACGACCCAGAGGGCGGGCTCGCCGCGGGCGACTCTCTGGACGTTGTCGAAGCCGTTGCGCAGGCGGGTGATGTTGCTCTCGAAGGTGGGGCCGGCGAGATGCGCGGTCAGCACGACGTTGTCGAGCTTCAGGAGGGGATTGTCCGGCGGAGTCGGCTCCTCGTCGAACACGTCGAGGCCGGCGCCGAACAGGTTGCCGGAGGACAGGGCGGCGATCATCGCCTTCTCGTCGATCACCGGACCACGCGAGGTGTTCACGATGATCGCAGACTTTTTCATGGCGGCGAGCTCGTCCTTGCCGATCATGTGACGGGTCGAATCGTTCAGCGGCACGTGCAGCGATACGATGTCCGAGTGCCTGAGGATCTCTGGCAGCAGGCGGAAGCGGACGCCGAGCGCGTCTTCCTCTTCCTCCTTGAGGCGGGCGATGTCGTAGTAGTGGACGGTCATGCCGAAGGCGAGGGCGAGCTTCGCGACCTTCTTGCCGATCGTGCCGAGGCCGATGATGCCCAGCACGCGATTGCGCACCTCGTGGACGGTTGGCGGCGAATTGCCGTGCCAGCGGCCGGCCGTGACGTTGGTGTGCTGGGTGATCAGCCGGCGCGAGACCGCCAGCATCAGGAGCATCGCGTGCTCGGAGACGGCCACCGAGTTGGCGCCGCCGTTGGCGCAGAGCGGCACGCCGCTCGCCCGTGCCGCCCCGAGGTCGGCGCGGTCGTAGCCGGCGCTCAGCATCTGCACGAGCTTGAGATGGGGCGCGTCCTTGTAGAGCTGCGGCGTCACATACTGCTGGATGAAGCCGACGAAATAATGCGTGCCGGGCAGGGCGGCCTTCTGCTCCGGCGAATTGTGCAGCGCCTTGACGATCTCGTAGCCCTTGGGGGCGAGGTCGTCGACCATGGACAGGGTGTCCTTGGGTCCGACGACCAGAACGCGTTCAACCATTACCATTCTCCTCAGACGACTTTCTCGAGTTTCTGCAACGAGCGCAGGTATTTCGGCACCGGGGTGCCGGGGAAGGTGCTCGGCCAGTTGGTATAGCTGACCTCACCGACATAGATGTCGCCGCGCGAGTCGACGGCCAGTCCATGCGGCGACAGGAAACGACCGGTCTGCTCGCCAGGGCCGTCCTGACCGCCGAGCCGCGCCAGCGTCTTGCCTTTCGCGTCGACGATCGACAGGCGCGGACCGAGATTGGTGTGCTTGCTGTTCACCGGCATGCCGGGCCCCAGCTCGCCGATGATGAAGGTCGGGGTTCTGGTGCCGCCGCAGCAGTAGAGCGCACAAGGCCGGTGCATGTTGTTCCACTGCGTCTCGTACTTGCCGTTGCCGTCGAACACCTGCACGCGGTGATTCTCCCGGTCGGCGACATAGACCCACCCCTCGGCGTCGGCGGCGATGTTGTGGGGAATGTTGAATTCGCCGGGATCGGTCCCGGTGGTGCCCCAGCAGGTCAGGTGCCTGCCATCGGGCGAGTACTTGTGAACGCGGCTGTTGCCGTAGCCGTCCGAGACGTAGATCTCGCCCTTGGGCGAGAGGGCGGTGTGGGTGCAGCGGTTGAACGGCTTGCCGCTCAGAAAGGGGGCGGGCTGGTCGGGCACGCCGATCGTCATCAGCACCTTGCCCTCGGTCGTGACCTTGCGGACCGTGTGATCGCCGTCGTCGGTGCAGTAGAGATTGTCGTCACTGTCGATGTGGATGCCGTGGGCACGGTTGAACAGGCCCTCGCCCCAGGAGCGCAGGAAGTTGCCGTCCCGGTCGAACACCATCATCGGGTGTTCGCCGCGATTGAAGACATAGACCCGGTCCCTGCTGTCGCAGGCGACGGCCGCGACGTCGCGGAACTCCCAACCATCGGGCAACTTTGCCCAGTTCTCGACGACGCGATAGCGGTGCTCGCCGCTGCCCAGCACGACCGACATGGAACTGCTCCTCAGTGTCCGGCGAGGACGGCGTCCGAGATCTTCTCGGCCGTCATCAAAGTGGGGAAATTGGTGTTGGCGCAGGGCACCACCGGGAAGACCGAGGCGTCGACGACGCGCAGGCCGTGCACGCCGCGCACCCGGCCCTGCGTGTCGACCACCGCCATGGGATCGTCGTCGCGGCCCATGCGGCAGGTACACGAGGCGTGCCAGACGCCGATCGCCGCCTTGCGGACGAACGCCTCCAGCGCATCGTCGTCGTTCAGCACCTGGTCGAAGGTAAATCCTTCGATCACGTAGTTGTCGATCATGTACCGCCTGAGCGCGGCCGGCCCGTCGAGCAGCGTGGCGACCAGCCGGGTCAACAACTTGTTCTTGGCATTGACCACGCCGATCTGGCGCACCCGGTCGCTGTACGAAGTCGGGAAGGGGACATCTGTCACCTGGCGCAGCGCATCGGTCATCTGCACCGCCGCCATCAGCTTGAAGCCGCTCATCAGCCTGTCGAGATCGCGTTTGTCGGACAGGAGATTGAACTCGACGAGAGGTTCGCTGCGCCAGTCCCGTGAGGTGAGCTTGACCTGCCCCGTTTCGGAATAGGTCTTGTTGATGAAGGTGAGCAGCGACCCGATCTGTTCGCCGACCGCGTGCCACGCCGACTTGCTGGCGACGGCCACGAACATGTCGCCCCTCGGGACACCGGGCAGGTTGGACGAGTAGCGAAGGCCGACATGGATGTGGCGCCGCGTATGCTCGCGCAGACGCGCTCGTCGCTTGATGAACGACGACAGCGCAATCGACGGATGGTCCATCAATCGCTGGCCGACGCCGGGCAGGGCGGACACGACCGGTATGCCGAGGTCGGCGAGTTGGCCCACGGGGCCGATGCCGGCCCGCATCAGATGCGCCGGCGAATGGATGGCGCCACTCGACAGGATCACCTCGCGGGCGCGGAACTCCTGATCTTTGCCGCCGACCCTGGCCGTGACGCCGACGCAACGCGTGCCCTCGAACAAGAGCGACATGACCTGCGTGTCGGTCGAGATGGTGAGGTTGGGGCGCTTGCGGGTCTCGGCATCAAGATAGCCCATCGCAGCGGAGACGCGCCGCTCCTCGGCGTTGGAATGGGTGACCGGGAAATAGCCGTCGACGAACTCGCCGTTCTGGTCGGGCAGGTACTTGAAGCCCTTCTCCTCGAAGGCGCGACCGACGGCCTGGGCGTGCCCTGCCCACTTCTCGCGCGGGATGCGGCGCACGGGGATGCGGCCGTCCTTGCCATGCAGCGGGCCGTCGAAATCGAGGTCGCGCTCGACCTTCTTGAAATAGGGCAGGACCTCGTTCCAGCCCCAGCCGGCGGCGCCGCGGCTTTCCCACTCGGCGTAGTCGGTCGGGGCGCCCCGGTTGGCCATCTGGCCGTTGATCGACGAGCCGCCGCCCAGCACGCGGGCCTGCTCGTACTTGCGCAGCGGCGGCCTGTTCTCCTGCGGATTGTTGTGGCTCACGACCTGGGTATGGACCTTGAGTTCGGTCCAGTGGAATCGCGGATCGAAGTAGGCCGTGCCGGAATAGCTGTCGGCGATTTCCTTGGGCTCCTGTCCCGGCGGCGTGTCAGGACCGGCCTCGCACAGCAGCACCTTGCTGGCGCTGCGGGCGGACAGCCGATTGGCCATGACCGAGCCTGCCGACCCGCCGCCGACGATGATGTAGTCGTACACTTGGCGTTTCCTCGTTTCTTGCACCCACGCTAGCACGGTTGCGGATGCTTGTGTCCGTCCGCTTGCCGGAAACGGGGAAGCCTGCAATCGTTCGGCAAACAAACACGGGAGGTTTCGTATGCCGGACGTTGCAGCCGCAGATGCCACCGACGATCGCGACATCGCCACGCCCGAACTCATGAAGGCCATCTCAGCCGCCTTCAACAGCCGCGACGTCGATCGCATCGTCTCCCACTTCACCGACGACGCCACCTTCTGGCTGGCGCGGGGCCCTGAACCTGTCGGTCGCACGCTCGCGGGCAAGGAGGCGATCCGCAGGACTCTCGCCGAGCGCTTCAAGGTGATTCCCGACATGCGCTGGGACCACAAGGAGTACATCTACGCCGGCAACCGGGCGATCTCGGTCTGGACCGTGAAGGGCAAGGGCGCCGATGGCGAGGACCTGAACTATCAGGGTTGCGACATCTATACGTTCCGCGGCGGCAAGATCACGGCCAAGGACACCTACTGGAAGATCGTCGAGAACAAGGATCGCCTGTGATGACCCACGATCTCGTCATTCGCGGCGGCACGGTGGTCGACGGCTCCGGTGCGCAGCGCTTCACGGCCGATGTCGGCATCCGGGATGGCAGGATCGTCGAGGTCGGGCGTATCACCGCGCCGGCTGCGAGGACGATCGACGCCGACGGGCTGATCGTCTCGCCGGGCTTCATCGACGGCCATACGCACATGGACGCGCAGGTCGCCTGGGACCCGCTGGGCAGTTGCTCCTGCTGGCACGGTGTCACGTCGGTGGTGATGAGCAATTGCGGCTTCGCATTGGCACCCTGCAGGCCCGAGGATCGCGACCTGTATGCGCGCTGCCTGTCCGCGGTCGAGGACATCCCGACCGAGGCGATGGCCGCCGGCATCGACTGGACCTGGGAGACCTTCCCCGAGTACCTGGCCACCGTGGAGCGCCTGCCCAAGGCCATCAACTATGGCATGTATATCGGCCATTCGGCGCTTCGCATGTACGCCATGGGCAAACGGGCCTTCACGGAGAAGGCGACCGAGGACGAGATGGTCCGCATGGCCGACCTCGTGAAGGAGGCCCTGCGGGCGGGGGCCATGGGCTTTTCAAGTTCACGGGCATCGACGCACGTGACGCCGGACAATACGCCGGTCGCGAGCCGCATCGCCGAATGGGAGGAGATCGACCGTATCGTTGCGGCGATGGCCGAGCTGGATGCCGGCATCTTCCAGGTGGGACCCGATGTTGCGAGCGGTCTGGCCCACCGTGCTTTCCTCGCGCGGCTGCGCGAACTGGCGCTCGCATACCGACGCCCCGTGATGTTCGGCGTGCTGGCCACAAAGCAGGGCGACGACCCGACCGGCTGGGCCTACCAGACGCGCTACATCGACGATACCGTGGCCGCCGGCGGCCGCATGTTTGGCCAGGGCACGACCCGTTCGATCAATGCGATCTTCTCGCTTAAATCCTACCTGCCGTTCGACGTGCTGCCGGCCTGGCGCAAGGTCCGCGACCTGCCGATGGACGAGCAGAAGCGGCGCCTGGCCGATCCCGAGGTACGGCGCGAACTGGTGGCGGCGGAAAGCCGAATGAAGCCGCGTGACAATGTCTTCCAGGGCGGCGGGGCGGCGACGACGGATCCGCGCAAGCCCGACTACGCCAACCTGTTCGCATTGACAGGCGTCGACTGGGACGATCCCACGGTCGAGCAACTCGCCCGGGCGCGCGGGCAGCATCCGGTCGAGGTCATGATCGACCTCTCGCTGGCCAACGAGAACCAGGTCTATGTCCAGCCGCTGGTCAACGAATCGCCGGACGACGTGCTCGGCATCCTGAAGCACGACCGCACCCTCGCGACCTTTTCCGATTCGGGCGCCCATGTCGCCCAGGAGATGGGCTCGTCGCTACAGACTCACCTGCTGAGCTACTGGGTGCGCAAGCGCGGTGCCTTCACGCTCGAGGAGGGGGTGAAGAAGATCACCCGCGACAATGCCCTCGCCTGGGACCTGGCCGACCGGGGCCTCGTGCGCGAGGGCTACCGGGCCGACCTCGTGCTGTTCGAGGAGGACCGGATCCGGCCGACATTGCCGACGGTCGAACGCGACCTGCCGGGCGGTGCCCGCCGCCTCGTCCAGAAGGCGGAGGGCATCAAGGCGACCCTCGTGAACGGCGCCGTGGCGTTCGAGAGCGGGGAGTCGACGGGTGCCTACGCCGGCACCGTGCTCAAGGGACAGCTTGCCCGCTGACGGGCACTTGCCACTTCACCGGCCGAGGTCCAAGAGGTTCCGGGTAGGCCTGCAGGCGGATGGTCCTGCGGCCGTCTGTGCGTGCGCCCACGAGACCTGACAAGCAGCGATGGAACAAGCCGTCTACGACTACGAAAACAGGATCCCGGCGGGATTCTACGACAAGGTCTATCGACGGAAGCTCGGCGTACGCTATTGCTGGCACGACCTGAAATTCCGGACGGTCGCGGCTCTCCTGGGCAATCCTCGCCGGGTGCTCGATATCGGCTGTGGTCCCGGCACGTTCATCGGCAACTACCTGCCGGGCGTCGAGGCTCTCGGCATCGACATCAGTGCCGCGCAGATCGAGTACGCCACCCGGACCTATGGAAGTTCGGCCCACCGCTTTTCGACCGCGTCCCTGGCCAGATTGTCCGAGGCCGGTGAGCGCTTCGACGCCGTGACGGTGGTCGAACTGCTTGAGCACCTGACGCCGGCGGCGGCGATCCGCCTGCTGTCCGAGGCGCGGGCGCTGCTGGACCCCGGGGGCGTGCTCGTCGTGACGACGCCCAACTACAGGTCGCTCTGGCCGCTCATCGAAGTCGGCGTCAATGCGCTGTCGCCGGTGGACTACATCGAACAGCACATCAACAAGTACCGGCGCGGCCAGCTCACGGCCCATCTCTCTTCCGCCGGCTATCGCGATGTCTCGATCGGGACGGCCCTGGGTCTCGCGCCCTTTGCCGCCGCGTTTGGCCTCTCGGCAGCCAACGCATTGCACGCCCTCGAAAGCGGCGTGAACCATTTCGGGGTCGGCAACCTCCTTCTGGCCACGGCCCGGCCGTGACGGCGGTGCAGGGTCTGATATGCCTCGTCGCGGCGGCGCTCCTGCTGCTCGAAGTCGCGGTCCTCGACTCGCGGTCCGGTTTCCTGCTCGCGGCCCTTCCGACGGCAGCCGTCGCCCTCGCCCTTGTCCATCAGGATGCCAGACGGCGCGGCGAAGGGCACGGCAGCCTTCTTTATGCCGTGGGGGTACTCGGCGCCGTTGCAGGCTATTGCTATTTGGCGCTGTCGCCCTCGGGCGCGATCCTGCCAGGCGACGAAGTCATCGAATGGGGCCGGATGGACAAGCGACCCCTGATCTTCGGATATCTCGGCATCGCAGCCTTCATCGCCTTCCACTGGCTCTGGGTGGCCTACGCGCATGGTATGCCGGCGGCCGTTCGCCCGATGGCAGCGGACGCGGCACCTCGATGGCCGATTCGGGTGCTGGGTGCGTTCGGCATCGCCTTGCTCGCCTATTGCTGGCTCGGACTCCCGGCGCTGCGCGGCGCCGAGATCGTCGGCGGTGACGCTCTCGCGAAATTCTACGACGTCCATTCGCACGTTCACTTGAGTGCGCTGCAGCAGATCAGGCTCGGCGCGATACCCTATCTCGAGGCGCAGACCCAATACGGGCCGGGAAACCAGCTGCTCCTGGGCGCTCTCACCGACTTCGTGCATTTCAGCAACCACGGCTTCCTGGCCGCGAACCTCCTGCTCAACGTCGCCTGCATCATTTTCTTCTTCGTCGTCCTGCAGCAGTTCCTGGGCTTCGGCTGGGCCGCTGCCGGGCTGCTCGGCTGGATCCTGTGGCCGAGCCCCGTCGAGAGGATCGACCTGGCGGGATGGGCCGTGCTCACGCGGTGGCTCGTGGTTCCCGTTCTCGCGCTGTGGCTGGCGTGGCTGCTTCTGGGCGCGGGGTCGGAACGACGCGGCTGGGCGGCGGCCGTTGGGGCGGGCGCGCTGTGGGGGCTGGGCGGGTTCCTCAGCCAGGAGAATCTGAGCGGCGGACTGCTCGTGCTCCTCTTCTCGCTCGCCCTGTTCGCGCCGGCATCCGGAATGGCGCCGAAACGGCTCGCACACTTCGCGGGCCTGTTCGTCCTCACGGGCGGCGTGACGTTCGTGGTGCTGGTTTCGGCCCTGGTTGGACCTTCGCATTTGTTCGAGGTGCTGGCGCTCGCGAACACGAAGTCGAGGCTGGTGATGGCCGGGGTCTCCAACTCGATATGGTCGGACAATCTCGGTCTGCAGTTCGCCTGGAACATCGTTGACGGTCGCCTGGAAACCGACCTGCGGGCCTTCGGCGAGTTCCGGGAATTGATCCTGACCTACGGTCTGGTCTTCCTTCTGTTGCTGGCGGTCGGTTTCCTGGCGGCGTTTCTCGGACGGGGATGGAAATCCGCCGACGCGCGCACACGGGATTTCTGCCGGAAGTTCGCCGGCGTGGCGGTCGGCGCCTTCGTGCTGCATCTCTTTTCGCTGCTGCGTTCCGACACGTCGCACCTGGCGGGGCCGTCGGTCCTGCTGCCGTTGTTCCTGCTGATGTTGCCGCTGTTCTTCTGGCGCTGCCTTGGTCCCGGCGGGGCGCGGACCGCGCTGATGGTCGTGTCGCTGGCGGTCATCGCGGAGGCGGCGATTGCCGGACGGGTCGAGGTCGAGCGGAGAGTGGCCGGTCTCGCCGGTGTCTGGCGCGATTCGGCGGCGGTGCTCGATCTCTATCGCGAGCTGCGCGGCCACCGGGGCGAGGCCTACAGTCTCCCCGGGCTATACTCGCCGCTTCCCCGGGTTCAGGCGGGGGTTCGCAACCATCCGGATTTCCCGGAGGCGGAAGAACTGTTCGGCCTGCTGCGCGACCGCCTGAAGGGCCGGCCGGTCGAACTCGCATCCTATCGGTTCGACGATCTCGTCGCCCATCCCGACACGGCCTATTTCCTGGGCGGGCTGCGCTCGCTCTCGGGCATCACCTCGCCGAAGAACAGTCTCTGGCTGCGGTCGGAGCAGGAGGCCTGGATCGCCCGGGTGGCCGGTACCCGGAGCGGCTGCCTCTTCTTCAATGCGGAGTCCAACAAGCAGCTGGTCGAAGCCTGGATGCGGTCGGTCAAGCCGCCCCAGACGATGGCAATCGAGCCGATCACAGGTCGGCGCGAGTACGGCATACTCGCCTGCAAATCGAGTTCCCAGGCCTGAAGAGGACACGGATGGCACGGCAGCGGCGCACACAAGTGGGGATCATCGGCGCGGGTCCGGCAGGATTGCTGCTGGCGCGGCTGCTGAAGGTGAACGGAATAGAGAGCGTCATCCTCGAGGCGAGGTCGCGTACCTATGTCGAAGCCCGCATCCGGGCCGGCGTTCTGGAACATGGCACCGTCAAGCTGCTGGAGGAGGCGGGCGTCGCCGATCGGCTGCACCGGGAGGGGCTGGTCCACGAGGGGGTGGAACTGGGGCTCGACGGAGGGCGCTTTCGCATCGACCTGACCGGGCTCACGGGCAAGACCATCACGGTCTACGGCCAGAGCGAGGTGGTGCAGGACCTGATCGCGGCGCGCCTGGCCGGAGATGGACCGATCGTCTGGGAGGCAGCGGACGTCGCCTTGCACGACATCGAGACGGATCGGCCGCGGCTGACCTACAGGCTCGATGGCGTCGAGCAGGAACTGGCCTGCGACTTCATCGCCGGCTGCGACGGCTTCCGGGGCGTGAGTCGTTCCTCCATGCCAGCGTCGAGCCTGCGCGTATATGAGCAGGACTATCCGTTCGGCTGGCTCGGCATCCTGACCGACGTGCCGCCCTGCTCGGAGGAGCTGATCTATGCCAGCCATCGGCGCGGTTTCGCCCTGGCGTCGATGCGCTCCCATACGCGCAGTCGCTACTACATCCAGTGCGCTCGCGACGAGAAGCTCGAGGACTGGCCCGACGACAGGCTGTGGGAGGAGCTGAAGCTGCGGCTCGGGCCCGACGTGGCGCCACACGTCACGACCGGACCCGCGCTCGAAAAGAGCATCACGGCACTGCACAGCTTCGTCAGTCTGCCGATGCGACACGGCCGGCTGTTCCTCGCCGGCGACGCCGCCCACATCGTGCCCCCGACCGGCGCCAAGGGACTCAATCTGGCGGCCTCGGACATCCACTATCTGTCGCGCGCACTCATCTCGCACTACCGCCGGAACGACGGCACGCTGCTCGGCGCCTACAGCGACCAAGCTTCGGCGCGCGTCTGGAAGGCCGAGCGCTTTTCCTGGTGGCTGACCCTGCTGATGCACAAGGTGCATTCGGAGGGCAGCTTCGCGGAGCAAATGCAGCGGGCGGAGATCGACTACCTTCTGTCCTCGCCGGCCGGCCAGACGGTATTCGCCGAGAACTACGTCGGCCTGCCGTTCTGAGACGCCGGAAGGTCTAGGCCAGTTCGCGGCGCACGATCGCGGCGCCTGCGCTCAGGGCCTTGAGCTTGCCGAAGGCGGTGGCCCGCGGCAGATACTTCATGCCGCAATCGGGGGCGGGCAGGAGCTTGTCCGGTCCGACATGCTTCAGGCCGGTCCGGATGCGTCCAGCCACCTTCTCCGGCGTCTCGATCTCGGGATCGCTGAGGTCGATCACCCCCAGCATCACCTTCTTCGGCGCCAGGTCCTTCAGCACACCGAGATCGAGCTTCGGCTGCGCCGATTCGATCGAGATCTGCTGCGCGATCGTGTCGGAGAGCTGCGGCAGGAACGAATAGCCGGTGGGTTTGAGGCCGGTGACCACGGCGGCATAGCCGAAGCAGAGATGGATGACCGTCGGCACGGTGATGCCTTCCAGGGCACGGTTGATCGCCTTTACCGCGTAGCGCTTGGCTTCCTCGGGATTGTTACGCAGCCAGGGTTCGTCGATCTGGATCACGTCGGCGCCTGCCTTGACCAACTCGTGCGCTTCCTCGTTCACCGCAGCGGCGTAGTCCATGCACATCGCTTCGGCATCCTTGTAGAACTCGTCCTTGACCTGCTGGCCCATGGTGAAGGGACCGGGCAGGGTGATCTTGGCCAGCCGCTCGGTGTTGGCCCGCAGGAACTGCATGTCACGCAGCTCGACCGGCCCGGTCCTCCTGATCTTGCCGACGACCCGCGGCACGGGCGTGCGGTTGCCGCTGCGGTTCACGATCTCCGCCGGGTTCTCGTCGTCGATGCCCTCCAGCGCCGTCGCGAAGCGGTTGGAGTAGCTCTCGCGCCGCATCTCGCCATCGGTGATGACGTCGATGCCGGCGCGCTCCATGTCGCGGATCGCGAGCAGGGTGGCGTCATCCTGCGCTTGCTCGAGCCAGGGCTCCGGAACCCGCCACATGTCCTTCACGCGGGTGCGCGGCACGCCCTTGCTGAGCAGGTCGCGATCGACCAGCCAGTCCGGCTGAGGGTAGGAGCCGACGACGGTGGTCTGCAGAAGCGTTTCGCCCATTGTGAGTCCAGTTCCCGCGAATTGTTTGCACGCCAGTCTGCGACCGGCTTAAGTCCCTGTCCATGTTCGCGCGCGTGAGGCGCGCCGCTGATCGTACGCACCTTCGGCCTCCGTCCAGGCGGCCCGTTTCCAGGCATGAAGGGCCAAATGAAGCTTCTGATCTCCTTGCTCGTGGTGATTTTGCCGATCGCCTCGTCGGCAGCTCCGAACGACGCGGCCTATTGCAGGGCGCTGGCCGCGACCTATGAAAATCTGGTCATGAAGCGGGGCGGCGCGCGCGGCGGCATCGAGACCGGGGTCGGGACCAGCGTCGCGCTCGATCAGTGCAGGAACGGAAACCCCGCGGGCATTCCCGTGCTGGAGCAGAAGCTGCGCGACCTCAGGATCGACCTGCCGTCGCGCAACTGAGTGACTGGCTAGGCGCCCACTGGATCGATCGGGGTCACGATCCCTTCGGCTGCCTCGATCACCTCGCCGGCATCGAGGCAGAGATCCTCGCGATTGCGCATTGCCATGATCTGGACCCCGGTGCGGAGCCTGCCGTGGGTGCCGACCGGCACGGCGAGGCCGGGGAGGCCGAGCAGCGGGGCGATCAGGGCAGAGCGCATCGATTCGAGCACCTCGCGCTGCCCGTCCGGCGTGATGTCGGCCACCTGCCTGGGCGGGAGGTCGCAGAGGGTCGGGAAGATGACGAGCGGCCATTGCTGGAAGAAGCTCATCCAGCGATAGGCCAGCGCCTCGCGCTCCGTCAGCGCCGCGACATAGGTGGCGAGGTCGACCGGCTTGTGGATCGAGAGCCAGGCCTGCATGGCGGCGATGCCGTCGGGATCGCCCATCTTCTGCATCATCGGCCACAGGCCGCCGAACACATCGGTGACACAGATCTGGTGCCACAGTTCGACGCCGCGCTCGATGTCCGGCGGCAGCACTTCCTCGACGACATAGCCTGCGCCGCGGAGATGCTTGCCGGCCAGCCGAACCGCCTCGACCTGCGCAGGATGGCTCTTGCCGCCCGGCACTTCCGGCACGATCGCGACCCTGATGGGGCGGGCGGGCGCAGGGCCGCGCATTGGCACGTCGTTCCAGCGCCAGTCGCGCCGGTCGCCGCGCGCCATCGCTTCCAGGGCGAGGCGGGCGTCGCGCACCGTGCGGGTGTGGGGACCCTGGGTCGCCATCAGGATCGCGCCGACGGGACGGCCCGAGGCGACGCCGGTCGGATTGAAGGAAGGGATGCGGGCGAAGCCCGTTCGAAGTCCGACCACGCCGTTGCAGTAGGCCGGAATGCGCACCGAGCCGCCGATGTCGTTGCCGTGGGCGATGGCGCCGATGCCGGTCGCCGTCGCCGCGCCGGCGCCGCCGCTCGAGCCGCCCGGCGTCACGCCGGGGTCGCGCGGGTTCAGCGTGCGGCCGTGCAGGGCGTTGTCGGAGAAGATGCGCATCGAGAAGGCCGGCGCGTTGGTGCGGCCGACGATGATCGCCCCGGCATGCTTCAGGTTGGCCACGACCGGGCTGTCTTCCTGGGCGATCAGTTCCTTCAGCGGGATGACGCCGTTGTCGGTGGGCAGGCCCGCCTGGTCGACGTTGATCTTGGTGGTGACCGGGACACCGTGCAGCGGCGGCAGGGCATGTCCGCGCGCGCGGGCGGCATCCGCCGTCTCGGCCTCGGCGCGGGCCTCGCTCTCCAGCACGCGGACGACGGCGTTGATTGCGGGGTTCACCTTGTGCAGGCGGCCGAGCACGGAATCGACTGCCTCCCGGGCCGAAGCCTGTCCCGTGCGGATCAGACGCGCCAGATCGGTCGCGTCGTACTGCCAGAGCTCCATGATACCTCGCTGAGCGCTACTTCGTTTCGGTGGCGAAGAAGATCATGTTGCCGTCGATGTCTGCAATGGCGAAGTCGCGCAGCCCGTAATCCTGGTTCTTCGGCTCATTGAGGATCCTCGCGCCGCGCCTCGCCAGATCGGTATGCACCCCATCGACATCGTCGACGAAGATGCTGACTGCGCCGTGGCCGGGTGGACGCGGTGCCTGTGTGGCTGCGACCAGGTGCAGGGAGACCTCGCCCGAGCAGAGGCCGACGTAGAAGGCCGGCATGCCATATTCGAAGGCGACGTCAAAACCGACACAGTCGCGATAGTAGGCGAGACTGGCGATCACATCCTGGACGGTGAAGATCGTGGTGCTGCCGCGCATCAATTCGATTGACCCCTGGTCACGTGTTTCTGGAAGGCCAGCAGGGCGCTGGAGGGAAGACTGTCGCGGCGGCGAACGAACACAGTCTGTACCCGCGCTTCTGTGGCAGGCAAGCGATGCGCGCGAATTTGCCCACCGCGCCACGCGGGGCCGATCAGGGTGCGCGGCATCAACGTGATGCCGAGCCCGGCCGCGACGGCGCCCAGTATCGCTTCCAGCGTGCCGAACTCCAGCCGGCGCAGGCCCACGACACCGCGCCGAGCCAGCACTTCCTCCAGCCGCTGCCGGTAGGAACAGCCGGCCCGCAGGATGACGAGCCGCAGATCGGGCTGTTGCAACACCGCCGCCAGCGATACCCCTGTCGGTGCGCTGAGCAGAGCCAGTTCCTCGGTGAAGGCGGGGGTCGAGACGAGTTGTGGATGAACGACCGGTCCGCAGACGAAGGCGCCCTCGAGTTCGCGATCCAGCACTCTCTCGACCATTTCCGCCGTCGTTCCGGTTCGCAGTACGAGGTCGACCCCGGGATGGGCCTGTACATAGGAGGCGAGGAGGGGCGAAAGGCGCAGGGCGGCCGTCGTCTCCAGTGAGCCCACGGTGAGCGTGCCGCGCGGTGCGCCATCGTCGCGGGCGGCGCGGCCGGCCTCGTCGAGCAGTGCGTCGACCCGGGTGGCATAGGGCATCAACCGCTCCCCGGCCGGGGTCAGGCGGGTGCCGGCGCGGCTGCGCTCGAACAGCGAGACGCCCAGCGCTTCCTCCAGCCGTCGCACACGCTGCGTCACGTTGGACTGCACGGTGTTCAACTCGCGCGCGGCGCGGCCCATGCCGCCGAGGCGCGCCACGGCTTCGAAGGTCGCGAGGTCTCTGGCATCCATTGCATCAGAATATCAGATGACCTCGATTAGGATAAATCGCTGATTGGAATGCCAAAGTCTGGCCTAAAGTGGAGGTGCAACCAGGAGAGTACAGCCATGCATTGGCAGGACCAACGCCTTCTCGACCTCTTCGGGATCGATCATCCCATCCTCCAGGCACCGATGGCGGGCGTGACGTCGCCGCAGATGGCGATCGCGACTTCCGACGCCGGGGCGCTGGGCGCCATCGCAGGTGCCATGCTGACTCTCGACGGCCTGCGCCAGGAACTCCAGATGGTGAAGCAGGGCACGTCCCGGCCGTTCAACGTGAATTTCTTCGTGCACAAGCCGCCGGCGGTCGACGCCGCACGCGACGCGGCCTGGCGCCGGAAGCTGGCAGGCTATTATGGCGAACTGGGCGTTTCTCCCGATGCGAAAGGTCCATCGCGCGCCGCCTTCGATGGCGCTGCCTGCGAACTGGTGCTGGAGTTCAAGCCGAAGGTCGCCAGCTTTCATTTCGGGCTTCCCGACAGGAGCCTGATGCAGCGCCTGAAGACGGCCGGCATCCTGGTCATCGCCTCGGCGACGACGGTGGAAGAGGCGCTCTGGCTGGAGGCCGAGGGCGCCGATGCCGTGATCGCTCAGGGCGCCGAAGCCGGCGGCCATCGCGGCATGTTTCTCGCGGACGACATTGCGCGTCAGCCCGGAACGATGGCGCTGGTGCCCCAGGTCGTCGACGCGGTGAAGGTCCCTGTGATCGCTGCCGGCGGCATCGGTGACGGGCGGGGCATCGCGGCAGCGCTGGCGCTCGGTGCCGCCGGAGCCCAGATCGGCACGGCGTTCATGCTCACGCCCGAAGCGAAGACGGTGGCGCTGCATCGTGCGGCACTCAAGAAGGCGAGCGACGGCAGCACCACGATTACCAACGTCTTTACCGGGCGTCCCGCGCGCGGCATCGTGAACCGCATCGTGAGCGAACTCGGCCCCCTGAGCCCGGATGCGCCGGCGTTCCCGTTGGCCGCCGAAGCGACCCAGCCGCTACGTGGTCCGGCCGAAGCCCGGGGCTCCACCGACTTCACGCCGCTGTGGAGCGGGCAGGCACCCACCCTGGCGCGCGAGATGCCGGCCGGCGAACTGGTGAAGACGATGGTCCGCGAGACCGAGGCCGTCCTCGGCCGCGTACGGGCCTGACGGTCCTGGCTTCAGGCGCCGACGGGGGAACGTCGGCCGCGTCGTGATGCGGTGTGCGATTCCGCAGCCTGCGCATTGCGGACGTGCTTGCGGATCAGCTTGATGAAGGCGCGGGCTGCCGGCAGCAGCGTCCTGTCCCGCTTCCAGGCAACGCCCATCTCGACAGAGGGCAGCTTTCTCATCCACGGAAGATGCAGCAGCGCGAAGCGGCCGGCGGCAAGTCCGTCGGCAATCTGTGTCGCATGGCCGAGGCTGATCGCATCCGTTGCCGCCACGATGTCGCTGGCGCTGCGGAATGACGACACGGCGATCGACGGCAGAACGCCGCCGGAACGCTCGTCGATCCTCATGCCGCCGTCGATCTCGGCAATGAAGGACATGCGCGACAAGGATATGCCCGGCATGACGAAAGGGTATTGGCGCAGGTCACCCGGCGCCGGCCCGGGATTGGCGAGCAGCGGATGGCCGGCGCGGCAGAAATAGATGCCCTGAAGAACGCCCAGGGTCTCTACCCGCAGCGACGGCATGTCCCGCAGGGCGAGCACGTCGGCCACCGCGAAGTCTGCCTGGTCGGACATCAGGGACGACAGCGCCGCGGTCCACTCGCGTTCCAGGATCTCGAGGCGGATTGCAGGGTTGGCCCTGATGAGTTCGATCGCGGCGGGCTGGACTGCGATGTCGTCGATATAGGCGCCGGCGACGACGCGCAGCCGCCCGCCATGACCGTCGCGCAGGAGCTCCAGGCGGTTCGTGAGAGCCTCGGAGCGGCTGACCAGTTCATCGGCCATCCTGAGTACGTCTTCGCCTGCCGGTGTCGCGACGACATCGCGGTGCGACCGCTCGAATATCCTCATGCCGAGTTGCTTCTCGAGGGCGGCTATGTTCCGGCTGAGCGTCGGCTGGCTGATGTTCAGGGCCGCGGCGGCCTGTCCGAAGTGCCGGTGCCTGGCAAGCATGAGGGCATGGTTCAGCAACTTCAGGTCGATGTTCATTCGAGAATTGTATCGTTCGCAGCGTTGTTTTGCATCGCTCATGAGAACAGATTTGGCGGTATCACCAGATTGGGGGAAGCCATGACCAAGAAGAGAATTGGGCGCCTGCTGTCGGCGGCCGCGCTGCTCGTCGGGTTGTCCGGCGGGGTGATCCCGGCAAAGGCCCAGGCCCCGGCCCCGGCAAAACCGAACATTCTCGTCATTTTCGGTGATGACATCGGCTATTGGAATATCAGTGCCTACAACCGCGGGATGATGGGCTACCGCACGCCTAACATCGACCGTATCGCCCGCGAAGGTGCGATTTTTACCGACTATTACGGCCAGCAATCGTGTACCGCCGGCCGCGCAGCCTTCATCACCGGCCAGTCGCCGATTCGCACCGGCCTGCTGAAGGTCGGTCTGCCGGGCGCTCCGGAGGGGCTTTCCGAGAAGGACCCGACGATCGCGGATCTGCTCAAGGGGCAGGGTTACATGACCGGCCAGTTCGGCAAGAACCATCTGGGCGACCGCAACGATTTCCTGCCGACCGTGCATGGGTTCGACGAGTTCTTCGGCAACCTCTATCACCTCAACGCCGAGGAGGAGCCCGAGAACATCGACTATCCGAAGGATCCGACCTTCAAGGCGAAGTACGGGCCGCGCGGCGTCCTGAAGTGCGTTGCCACGGCCACCGAGACGCCGGGCGAGGACCCGCGCTTCGGGAAGTGGGGCAAGCAGAAGTGCGAGGATACCGGCCCGCTCACGAAGAAGCGGATGGAGACGGTCGACGAGGAGTTCCTCGGTGCGTCGCTCGACTTCATGGACCGCGCCAAGCGGGAGCAGAAGCCGTTCTTCGCCTGGGTGAACTCCACCCGCATGCATATCTGGACGCATCTCAAGCCCTCGTCGGAGGGCAGGACCGGTCTGGGCGTGGTGGCCGACGGGATGGTCGAGCATGACGGCCAGGTCGGGCAGCTCCTGAAGAAGCTCGACGATCTCGGGATCGCCCAGAACACCATCGTGATCTACACCACCGACAACGGTGCCGAGGTCATGAGCTGGCCGGATGGCGGGACGACTCCGTTCCGCGGCGAGAAGAACACCAACTGGGAGGGCGGCTACCGCGTCCCGGCGATGGTGCGGTGGCCGGGGACGGTCCGCCCCGGCACGGAGATCAACGAGGTCTTCTCGGCCGAGGACTGGCTGCCGACGCTGACGGCCGCGGCCGGCGAGGGCAACCTCAAGCAGCGCCTGTTGCAGGGTGCCACCTTCAACGGCAAGCCGTTCAAGGTCCATCTCGACGGCTACGACCAGCGCGATCTGCTGAAGAACGGTTCGGGCAGCGCGCGCAAGGAGTTCTTCTACTGGACCGACGATGGCGGCCTCGCCGGCCTGCGCTACGACAAGTGGAAGCTGGCCTTCATGGAACAGCGCAAGCACGGCTTCGACGTGTGGCAGGACCCGATGGTGACCCTGCGCGTCCCGAAGCTGTTCGATTTGCGGGCCGATCCGTTCGAGCGCGCCGATCACGAGGGCATGGGCTACGGCCGCTGGCGCATCGACCGCATCTACCTGCTGGTGCCTGCGCAGGTCTACGTCAACGATTTCATCAAGACACTGGTCGAGTTCCCGCCGCGTCAGAAGCCGGGCTCGTTCAACCTCGAAGGCGTACTGAACAAGCTCACCTCTCCGCCGCAGGGCGCGAACTAGCGAGGGAATCTTTCCGGGGAGAGGGGCCGGCCGTCCGCGTCGCCTAGCGGACGGCCGGAGAGGCGTGTAGGACTGGGCACCATGACTTGCGTCGCTGCAGCCGGTTCGCCGTATCCCGGGATGGTCTGGATTCCCGGCGGTACGTTCCGCATGGGCTCGGATCGTCACTATGCCGAGGAGAAGCCCGCCCACACGGTGAGCGTCGACGGATTCTGGATCGACGAGACGCCGGTCACCAATGCCCAGTTCCGGCAGTTCGTCGAGGCCACCGGCCATGTCACCTGGGCCGAGATCGATCCCGATCCGAAGGACTATCCCGGGGCGCGTCCCGGCATGCTCAAGGCCGGCGGTCTGGTCTTCACGCCACCCTCACGGCCGGTCGATCTGGCCGATTGGAGCCAGTGGTGGCGCTTCACCTTCGGTGCCACCTGGCGGCGGCCCTACGGCAAGGGCAGCCATATCGGCGGCCTCGACGATCATCCCGTCGTGCAGGTCGCCTTCCGCGACGTCGAGGCCTACGCGAAATGGGCCGGCAAGGAGCTGCCGACCGAGGCGGAGTGGGAGTTCGCCGCACGCGGAGGGCTCGACGGCGCGGAGTTCGCATGGGGCGCCGAGCTCACGCCGGGCGGCAAGCACATGGCGAACACCTGGCAGGGCGCTTTTCCGCACGAGAATACCCGCGCCGACGGGTTCGCGCGCACCTCGCCCGTGCGCACCTATCCGGCCAACGGCTACGGCGTGCGGGACATGATCGGCAATGTCTGGGAGTGGACCGCCGACTGGTATGCCGCGAAACACACCCCCGATGCCGGCAAGGCCTGCTGTGTGCCGGAGAACCCGCGTGGCGCGACCCTCGAGCAGAGCTACGATCCGCGCGATGCGGTTCGGATCCCGCGCAAGGTCCTCAAGGGCGGCTCGCATCTCTGCGCCCCCAGCTACTGCAAGCGCTATCGGCCCGCGGCTCGGCACGCCGAGCAGATCGACACGACGACAAGTCATGTCGGCTTCCGCTGCATCGTTCGGCCCGGGACCGCCGGCGGCTCCCTGTCCCCGTCTGGCGTCAGCTCCGCGCCCGAATGACCGTGTCGAGAAGCCGATCCACGAAATCGCGCGTGATCGGCGCGTGGCCCATCAGGAGGCGATAGAAGAGAGGACCGAAGATCAGGTCGAGGGTCAGTTCCATATCGTCCGGCGATTCGATCGCCCCGTCGGCGATGCAGCGTTCTAACAGCGCGCGGGTGGCGTCGCGATTGCGGGCGATGAACTCGTTGCGGAAGGCCTTGGCGAGCTCGGTCTCCGACTGGGCGGCTGCCACCATGGCGGCGACGCTGCGTCCGGTGGGAGCGGCGAAGGCATCGGCCACGGCATGCAGCTGGGCGCGCAGTCCGGCGAGCGCGGTGCGCGGTGATTTGGCGGCCGCGTCGGCTCCGGTGGCTTCCAGGAACGCCGCCATCGCGACCGCGGGCGCGTTGGGCCAGTAGCGATAGATCGTCGGGCGACTGACTCCCGCCTTTTGGGCAATCGCTTCGATGGTGACGGCGGTCAGCCCGCCGCGTCCCAGCAGCTCGCGTGCCGCGACGAGGATCGCGGCACGGGTGCGCGGATCGCGGGGACGGCCGCGCACCGGTGGGGCCGAGGAGGGTTGACGGGGCATCTATTAACGTTACGATACGTAACGTAATATAACACAGGTGATGCCATGACCGCAAAGACCGCGCCTCCGGCTCAAACCCTGCGGGCCCATATGACGGTGCACGACGCGACGGCTGCGATCGATTTCTACGTGAAGGCCTTCGGCGCGGTGGAACTGTTCCGCTTGGTCGAGCCGGCGGGCCGGGTGGGGCATGCCGAGATCCGGATCGGCGATACGGTCCTGATGATGAACGACGAGTATCCCGACTTCGGTGCGAGGAGCCCTGGCGCCATCGGCGGATCGCCCGTGGCTTTCCACATCATCGTACCGGATGCCGACGCGGCGGTCGGGCGTGCCGTAGGGGCCGGAGCGACACTGGTGCGTCCGGTTCAGGATCAGTTCTATGGCGACCGCTCGGGCATGGTCGCCTGTCCCTTCGGGTATCGCTGGTTCCTGGCCGCACCGCAGGAAGTCGTCAGTCCGGAGGAGATGCAGAAGCGCTGGACGAAGATGCTGGAAGGCGACCAAGGCCAGGCCTAGACCGCGACGCTGTCCTCGATCCAGGCGGCATAGGCCGGAGCGACGTGCATCATCGGAAAGGCATGGATCGCCGGCACATCGTAGGGATGCAGGTCGAGGATCGCGCGCTCAAGGGCGGTGTAGTGCTCGTCGAGCGTCTTGAAGAGGATGCGGTATTCCTTGCCGGTCTCAATGGCGCCCTTCCAGCTGTAGACGCTCTCGATGCGTGAGATCTGCGCGCAGGCGGCAAGCCTCGCTTCGACGAGCGCCCGTGCGAGCGAGCGGGCGTCCTTGCGGTTGGCGACGGTGGTGACGACGGCAATGGCGGTCATGGCGACATCTTCCGGTCCCGCGTTACGATCACGGCAGGCTGACGTAAACTGAGAGAAGTATTGGTTAGACCATTTTCTGCTCCGGCGGAAAGGGTGCAGCGGCACGCAAGCGGAGAATCCCATGGTGAGTGCGGCGGAGCGGGAATTGTTCGAGACGGCGCTGGCCGAGGCGCAGCAGGGCTTCGACGAGAAGGGGATCCCCATCGGCTCGATCCTCGTCGAGGACGGCCGCATCGTCGGCCGCGGTCACAACAAGCGCGTCCAGGAGGGTGACGCCATCGCCCATGGCGAGATGGATTGCCTGCGCCAGGCCGGGCGCCGCCGCAGCTATCGCAATACGACACTGTTCACCACGCTCAGCCCCTGCATGATGTGCTCGGGCACCATCGTGCAGTTCAAGATCCCCCGCGTGGTGATCGGCGAGAACACGACCTTCGGCGGCAACGAGGATTTCCTGCGCTCCCATGGCGTCGAGGTCGTGGTGTTGAACGACCTGCGCTGCATCGGCCTGATGAAGCGCTTCCAGGATGAATACCCCGCGATCTGGGCCGAGGATATCGGCGAGGACGGCTGAGACTCAGAACAGCGAGAAGTACTCGCGCTGCTCCCAATCGCTGACCTCGAGGTCGAACCGGTCGATCTCGGCCTGCTTGAGCCGCAGATAGTAGTCGACGAAGAAGTCGCCCAATCCGGCGCGCAGTACCGCACTCTCCTTGAGGGCCGCCAGCGCCTCACGGAGCGAACGTGGCAATGCCGGCGCCTGCGTCTCGTAAGGCTTGTCGGCCGAAGGGCCGGGGTCGAGCGTGCGCTCCAGCCCATCGAGGCCGCAGACGATCTGGCTCGCCATGTAAAGATAGGGATTGGCGGCAGGCTCGCCGACGCGGTTCTCCAGATGGGTCGCGGGATCGCCCGGCCCGCCCAGAACCCGCACCATCACGCCGCGATTGTCGCGGCCCCAGATGGCGCGGTCGGGCGCCAGCGAGAAGGGACGGTAGCGCTTGTAACCGTTGAGCGTCGGCGTGCTGAAGGCGGCGGCCGCGCGCGCATGTTCCAGCAGGCCGGCCATGTAATGGCGGCCGGTTGCGGACAAGGGCTCGGTGGCGTCGGCGAAGGCGTTGGCGTGCGTCTTCCGGTCGGTAAGCGACTGGTGCAGGTGCCAGCCGCTCGACATCACGTTGGCGAGCTTCGGCCGGCACATGAACGAGGCATGGAAGCCGTTGCGCTGGGCGATCTGCTTGGTGGCACTGCGGAACAGAACCATCGTGTCGGCCGGGTCGAGGCCGCTGCCGGTCCGAAAGGTGAACTCGACCTGGCTGGGCCCGAACTCGACCTCGAGCGTGCGTAGCGGCAGGCCGAGATCGACGAGATTGGTGCGCAGGATCTCCAGGATCGGGTCCATCTCGTCGTAACGCTGCTCGGTCAGGTACTGGTAGCCCTGGTTGAGCAGCGACACCTCGGGCGGCTCGCCCGGCTGGCCGGCATCGCCAACGCCGAGTCTGGCCTTTTCCAGCTTGAACAGATGGAACTCGACTTCGAGGCCAGCGACGAAATCGTAGCCGCGGTCCGCGAGGGTCGAGAGCGTACGGCGCAGGACCTGGCGCGTGCAGAGGGGCATCGGCCGGCCGTCGGCGAAGTAGATGTCGCACAGCATCCAGCCGGAATGCGGCGCCCACGGAAGTGCCCGGAAGGTCGTGGGGTCGGGTAGCATGACCACATCCGCCGCGCCCTCCAGCTCCTTCATGCCGAAGCCGCCGCCCGGCTGCCAGACCGGAAAGACCGTGCGGTGCGACGTGTCCTTCAGGAGCATGGTCGTGGTGAAGCCGACGCCGTTCTTGAGGGCGGCGTCGACTTCGGCCGCCATTAGAGTCTTGCCGCGCAGGACACCGTGCTGGTCGGCGAAGGCCAGCCGCACGACAGACATCTCGCCTGCCTTCATACGGCGCTCGGCCTCGCGGGTCGCGGCCTTGCGGTCCTCGGTCCAGAGGCCTGCGCGTTCGACCAGGCTCATCGGCTCACGCGACCAGCGGCGGGACGGTGTCGGCCGCCCAGCTCGAGGCGCGGCGGCGACGCAGGTCGACATCCTTCCAGTAGGCTTCCCAGCCCTCGGTCGGCCCCATGCCGTCGATCGCCACCGGACCGCGGATCGCGGCGGCGCGCTGAGGGTCGAGCGACATGATCGGCCGCTCGCCATTGCCGACCTGGCCGATCGCCGACAGCAGCATGCGGCGGTAGGCCACGATCGCCTTGTCGGTCGTGCCGAGATGCTCGCGCGTGCGGTCCTGGATTCGGCCCTGGCTCTCGACCGCCCACTGGTCGTGGACGTTGATGTCGAAGCCCATGCCGGTGAAGGTCTGGTTCTTCTGTTCGGCGACGCTGTAGCCGTAATCGTTGTGGCGGCCGATCAGTGGGCGATAGTCGGGAAGCTGGTAGAGCTTCAGCCGCTGCTCGCGCATCGCGGCGTGGTCGACCGGTTTTCCGAAGCTGGTGAAGATCGCGTACCAGTAGCAGCTCGTATCGTCGATCGGCACGTGCCACTGCGTGATCGTCATCTCCGCGCTCATCGGGATCACGAAGGCGTAGGGGAAGACGAGATTGGTCACCCGCACGTGCGTGTGCTTCTCGTTCAGTTTGCGCAGCGCGAACAGGCGCAAGCCATAGTCGGTCGCCTCGACATCGAGCTTCGGTCGCGGAAACTCGCGCAGCAGCCGGGTCATCGGGATGTCGGAGTCGGAGGAGGCGGAGCGGAACTGCTTGCCGTAGGCAGCGCCCGTGTCCTCGTCCTCGTAGAAGCGATGCAGGTAGGAGGCGTGGGCGGGATCGATGCCGACCTCCAGCGCCTGGAGCCAGTTGCACTCGATCAGACCCTTGAAGGCGAAGGCGTGCGTGCCGGGCGCCAGGAAGCAGTCGAAGTCGGGGAAGGCGGGAGCTTCCTCTTCGCCGAGATAGGCGAAGACGATACCGTTCTTCACCACCACCGGATAGCTGCGCTGGCGCACCCGTTGGCAGAGCACGCTGCCTTCCGGCTCGGCCGGCGTCTCCAGGCACTTGCCGTCGACATCGAACAGCCAGCCATGGAACAGGCAGCGCAGGCCGCCGTCTTCCAGGCGGCCGAAGGCCAGGTCGGCGCCACGGTGGGGGCAGTCGCGGTCGAGGAGCCCGTGCCGGCCGCGCTCGTCGCGGAACAACACGAAATCCTGGCCCAGCACGCGGACCGCCTTGGCCGGCCGCTCCGCGGGCAGTTCGTCGGCGAGGGCAACGGGATGCCAGTAGTGGCGCATCAGGGCGCCGCATTTCGTGCCCGGACCGACCCGGGTCATCAGCTCGTTCTGCTCGGGGCTCATCATGCCCCAAGAGTGACGCAAAGCGCCGGGATTCGCTATAGGGGAGCGCATGACCTCCTCTCTGAACGGCATGCCGGGGCCCACTTCCCGCGTCTTCTTCTCCCAGCGTCTGCGTCTGCACTATGTCGACTGGGGCAACCCGGAAGCCCCGCCGCTTCTCTTGGTCCATGGTGGGCGCGACCATTGCCGGAACTGGGACTGGGTTGCACAGGCCCTGCGCAAGGACTGGCATGTGATCTGTCCGGACCTGCGCGGGCACGGCGACAGCCAGTGGTCGCCGGACGGCAACTATTCGATGGCGGCCTACATCTACGATCTTGCCCAGCTCATCCATCAGCAGAACCTGGCGCCGGTGACGATCGTGGCGCATTCGCTCGGCGGTAACATCTGCTTGCGCTATACCGGCATCCATCCCGACAAGGTGCGCAAGCTGGTGGCGATCGAAGGTCTCGGGCCGTCGCCCAAGGTGATCGCCGAGCGCGGTCACAAGCCGATGAGCGAGCGCATGACCGACTGGATCGACGAGCAGCGCAAGCTGTCGGCCCGCGCACCGCGCAAGTACCCGACCATCGAAGACGCCTTCAAGCGCATGCAGGACGAGAACAAGCATCTCTCCGCCGCGCAGGCGCGCCACCTGACGGAGCAGGGCGTCAACCAGAACGAGGATGGCACCTACAGCTGGAAGTTCGACAACTATGTGCGCGTCAACCAGCCGTATGACATGAGCTATCGCGACATCGAGACGCTGTGGTCGCGCATCACCTGTCCGACCCTGCTGGTCTACGGCAAGGAAAGCTGGGCTTCCAATCCGGAGAAGGACGGCCGCATCAAGCACTTCAAGACCGCCAAGGTCGTCGAGTTCGAGCGTGCTGGCCACTGGGTGCAGCATGACCGGCTCGACGATTTCGTGGCGACGACGCGGGAGTTCATCAAATGAGGGCGGCGGTTCTTCGTGGCGGCGACATGGTCGTTGCCGAGGTGCCGGAGCCGGTGCCGGCGGCCGGACAGGTGCTGGTCAAGACGTTGTGCTGCGGCATCTGCGGTTCGGACCTGCACTATGCCAAGCATGCCCCGCACATGGTGGAACTGTCGAAGCGCATTCCCGGACGCCAGCCGCTCGACCTGTCGCGCGACGTCGTGTTCGGCCATGAATTCTGCGGCGAGGTGTTGGACTACGGTCCGGGAACGGAGCGCAAGCTGAAGCCCGGCACGCTGGTCTGCTCGATGCCGGTGGTCCCGCAGGCGGACGGGATGCGCACGGTGGGCTATTCGAACGAGTTTCCTGGCGGCTACGGCGAGCGAATGGTGCTGGCGGCACCACTGCTGCTCGAAGTTCCCAACGGCCTGCCGGCCGATTACGCCGCGCTGACCGAACCGCTCGCCGTCGGCATCCACGCGGTTGAAAAGGCGGCCCTGCAGGACAACGACGCTCCGCTGGTCGTGGGCTGCGGCCCGGTCGGCCTCGCCGCGATCGTCGGGCTGCGGCTGAAGGGTATTCATCCGATCATTGCTGCCGATTTCTCGCCCAAGCGCCGCGAGCTGGCGACGAAGATGGGCGCCGACATCGTGATCGATCCAAAAGTCGAATCGCCCTATGGGAAGCTGACGCCGGGCAAGCGCGCCGTGATCTTCGAATGCGTCGGCGTGCCGGGCCTGTTGCAGCAGGTCTTCGAGGCGGCCCCGCGCGACGCACGCGTGGTCGTCGCCGGCGTCTGCATGGAACCCGACCGGATTGAGCCGCTGTTTGGAATCCTGAAGGAGCTCTCCCTCCAATTCGTGCTGGGCTACACGCCCGAGGAGTTCGCGCGCTGCCTTCGCCTGCTGGCGGAAGGCCAGGTGGACGCCGAGGCGCTGATCACGGGCAAGGTCGGCCTCGACGGCGTAAGGGGCGCGTTCGAGGAGCTTGGCAACCCCGAAAGGCACACCAAGATTCTCGTGGAGCCGTGGCGCTGACTTTGATAGCGCTTCGGGATAATCGAGGAGGAAACGCACAGTGAAGTTCTACAATTCGGTCGGCCCCAACCCGCACATGGTCCGGATGTTCATGGCCGAGAAGGGCTTCGACGTGCCGCGGGTGGAGGTCGACCTGCGTGGCGGCGAGAACCGGCGCGAGGCCTACCTCAAGGTCAATCCCGCGGGCCAGTGTCCGGCGCTCGAGCTCGACGATGGGACGGTGCTCGCCGAGATCACGGCGATCTGCGAGTACATCGACGAGATCAAGAAGGACACGCCGTCGCTGATCGGTGACACGCCGGAGGAGCGCGCCAACACCCGCATGTGGGTGCGCCGCATCGACCTCAATATCCTCGAGCCGGCGGCCAATGGCTTTCGCTTTTCGCAGGGCCTGAAGATGTTCCAGGACCGTATCCACTGCATCCCCGAGGCGGCCGAAGGGCTGAAGGAATCGGCGCGGAAGAAGCTCGCCTGGCTCGACGGCCAGATGGGCTCGAAGCCCTTCGTGGCGGGCAGCAAGCTCACCATGGCCGACATCCTGCTGTTCACGTTCCTCGAATTTCTGGGCAAGGTCGGCCAGCCGCTCGATCCCGCGAACAAGAATCTCACGGCCTGGATGGAGCGCATGAAGGCCCGGCCGAGCGCCGCGGCCTGAGCGGAGCGGCAGGAACATCCACGATGCGCGCGCTCCTGGCTCTGCTTGTCGTACTTCTCCTGCCAGTCGCCGGCGCGCACGCCCAGCGCGAGCCGTCGGGGGTCAAGGGGCTGTTCCTGTTGACCGACTTTCCCTCGCAGACCATCCGCGCGGGAGAGGTCACGACCATCCGCGTGAAGGTGGACAATGCGGGGCTGCTGCCTCAGCCGCTGGCGCTGTCGCTGAACGGCGTTCCCGCCGGCTGGAGAATCGACCTGTTGGGCGGCGGCCAGCCCGTGGGTGCCGTGATGGTGGGGGTCAACCATGAGGTGACCCTCCAGCTCCGTGTCGAGGTGCCGAAGAACGCGCCGCCCGGATCGCAGACCGTCGTGCTGACGGCCAGGAGCCAGTTCGGCCAACAGGCCAGCCTGCCGCTCACGCTCACCGTCGGCACCGAGGCGCCGGCCAAACTCAGCCTGAAGTCGCGCCTTCCGTCGCTGCGCGGCACGCCGCGTTCGGCCTTCGAGTATACGCTGACGGTCGGGAACGATTCGGGGAAGGACCTGACCGTGGCGCTGGGGGCCCAGGGGCCAGCGAATTTCCAGAGCAGCTTCACCGAGGGTTACGGGTCGAACGAGATCAGCGCGATCCCGATCGAGGCCGGCCAAACGAAGGAGATCAAGCTCAAGGTTACGCCTCCACGCGACGTGAGGGCCGGCGACTATCCGGTGCTGGTCCGGGTGGCGGCCGAGGGTGCTACCGCGGAGACGCGGGTCATCCTGCAGGTGAGCGGGCAGGGGAGGCTCGCCCTGTCGACGCGGGACGGCCGTCTGAGCGGCGAGGGCGAGGTCGGCACGACGTCGAGCTTTGCGCTGGTCCTGACCAACGACGGCACAGCGCCGGTCGACGAGGTCGAACTGTCGGGCACCGTGCCGGCCAACTGGAAGATCGAGTTCAATCCGCGGTCGATCGTTTCCATCGCTCCCGGCGACAGGAAGGAGGTGCAGGTCCTGGTGACGCCGGCCGACAAGGCGGTCGCCGGCGACTACATGGCCACGTTCCGCGCCGCCGCCCGTGGCGAACAGGCCACCGCCGACTTCCGCATCACCGTCACCACCTCGACGCTGTGGGGAATCGTGGGCGTGGGCATCATCGCCGTGGCGCTGCTGGTGCTGCTGGGCGCGGTCGCACGGTTCGGCCGCCGTTAGTCCGATGCACGACACGGTCATGGAGGCGCGTGGGCTGACCAAGATCTACGGTGGTCATCGGGCGGTCGATGCGATCGACTTCAGTATCCGGCGCGGCGAGATCTTCGGCCTGCTGGGGCCGAACGGCGCGGGCAAGACGACGACCATCCTGATGTTGCTCGGCCTTACCGAGGCCAGCGCCGGATCGGTCGACGTGCTGGGCTTCGACCCTGTGCGCCAACCGCTCGAGGTCAAGCGACGGGTCGGCTATCTGCCCGACGCGGTGGGCTTCTACGATCACCTGACCGCGCGCGAGAACCTGCGCTACACCGCGCGTCTGCTCGGCCTCCCGCGGCGCGAGGCCGAGACGCGCATCGCACACGCCACGGAAAGCGTGGCGCTGGCCGATGTTCTCGACAAGCGCGTCTCCACCTTCTCGCGCGGCATGCGCCAGTGGCTGGGCATCGCCGAGATCGTGATGAAGAGGGCCGAGGTCGCCATCCTCGACGAGCCCACGTCGGGGCTCGATCCACACTCGACTTCCGAACTGCTGGAGATGATCCGCGGCCTGAAGCGGGCGGGCGTGGCCGTACTGCTGTCGTCGCACCTGCTCGATCGCGTGCAGAGCGTCTGCGACCGGGTGGCGCTGTTCAACGAGGGCCGGATCGCGCTGATGGGTACCGTGGTCGAACTGGCCAATCAGGTGCTGGGCGCGGGCCATCCGGTCCTGGTCGAGGCGGCAGGGGCCGACATCGCCGCGATCCTACGTAGTGTCGAGGGCGTACAGGACGTCATGCCCGAAGGCGAAGGGGCGTGGCGCGTGGTGGCGGATCGCGACGTGCGCGCCGTGGTCGCCCATTGCATAGTGTCCTCGGGCGGCGCGCTCAAGCGGCTCGCCGACCTGCAGCCCAGCCTCGAAGAGGTCTATACGCACTACTTCGACGAGGTTCGGCATGCCGCCTAGCGTCGCGCGCCGCCAGGGATCGCCCTTCACGGGGATCGGTGCGGTCTTCCTGAAGGAACTGGCCGATCACCTGAGTAGCGTCCGCATGCTGGTTCTGACGCTGTTCGTGGTCGCCTTCGGCGCCTTCCCGGTTGCCTCGTCTCTGCAGACCCTGCGGAAGGTGGTCGATCCGAATTCCTTCCTGTTCCTGCGCATCTTCACTCTGGAGCCGGAGCAGGTCGGAATCTCCTTCGTGGCGGCCTTGAATTTCATCATTCCGCTGATGGCGATCGGGCTGGGGTTCGATTCGGTGAACGGCGAGTTCAACCGGCGCACTCTCAGTCGCGTCCTGTCGCAGCCGATCTATCGCGACGCCCTGCTGATGGGCAAGTTCCTGGCGGGCCTCGCGACCTTTGCCGTCGCCCTCGTGGCGCTGTGGCTGATTGTGCTCGGCACCGGCCTGCTGCTGCTCGGCGTGCCGCCGCGCGGCGTCGAGGTGGCGCGCGGCGTCGGCTTCCTGGTCGTGGCCATTGCCTATGGCGGTGCATGGCTCGCAATCTCGATGTTCTTTTCGGTCCTGTTCCGCTCGACGGCGACCTCGGCGCTGTGTGCGCTCGGACTCTGGCTGTTCCTCTTCCTGCTGTGGCCGCAGATCGCCTCGGCGGTCGTCTCGGCCGCAGCGCCCGGCGAGGTCCGTAGCGTCGAGGATTACGTGGCCCTCCAAGACCTCGCCATGGGCCTGATGCGCCTGTCGCCCGGCACCTTGTTCAGCGAAGCGGTACTTGCCCTGCTCAACCCCGAGACGCGCACCCTCGGTCCGATGCTGCCGGCCCAGATGCGCGGCGCGATCGCGGGCGCACCGCTGCCGTTCGATCAGAGCCTGCTCCTGATCTGGCCGCAGATCACCGGCCTCATCGCCGGCATGATCATGGTGTTCGCGGCTACCTACGTCGTCTTCCAGCGTCAGGAAGTGCGCGCGTAAGGCGAAGCGCGTACCCCCGGAACCGGTCGATGGCGCCGGCGGTCTGCCTGACGATCATGCCCTCGCAGGTTACGGATTCACGTCATGGAGCAGCCGCCCGACATTGTATCCGTCGATGTCGCTCGCAGCCACTTCCATGACGAGGCGCGTGCGAAGAGGTGTGGTCCAGAACGTCAGATAGTGAACCGGTTGGCCTTCGAGATTGTACACGAGCCTGTTCGTCTTGAGGGTCGGCGAGTTGATCTCGATGTTCAGCGCGTGGGCGACGATCGGATCGGCCAGCGCGGCGTTGACCTCCTGGGCCACTCGACCGAGGTTCTGGAAGCTTCCGGCGATGAGTTCGTGAAGGGACTTCTTCTGAAGGGCCTTCGCGGTGATGGCCTTGGCGAACTGCATGGGAATCCAGCCGTCCAGCAGAGTCACCGGCTGGTCGCGGTAGGATCGCGTTCGAACGAGGTGCAACGCCTCCTGGTGGTCGGGAAGGCCGAGCGAGCGGGCGATGGCGGCCGGGCATTGCTGCACTTCCAGCATCAGGATCTGCATCGTGGTTTCCTTCATCGCGCGACGCATGTCGCCGATGAAGCTGAAGTCGGGGCCATGGTTCGTCTTGATATCGGCGACGAACGCTCCCACGCCCTGGCGGTTGTGGACGAGGCCCTCGCTTGCGAGTTCTGCCAGGGCGCGCCGCACGGTGATCCGAGAGATCGAGAACTGCCGGCATAGGGCGTCCTGGGTGGGCAGCAGATCGCCGGGGCGGTAGCCACCGCTCATGATCTGCTCCTTCAGCAGGACATAGAGCTGGTGGTGCAGAAGAGCACCCTTCGTGTTGAGCCTGAGGCGCTTAGCAGTCGTTCTGCACTTTGGAATGGACCTGACCTGCCTGCTTGTGCCGGAGCGAGAGGGCATGTTGTACTGTACCTATACCAACTAGGGAGGAAACAAATGAAAAAGACCTTAGCCCGGATCGCCGTGCTGACGGCTGCGTTTTTCTCCACGGGCGTTGCGCCGGTCGTGGCGGAACAGAAAGCCGCGTTCCGTCCGAGCAAGCAGGTGACGATCATCGTGCCCTATAGTCCTGGTGGCGGTACCGATACGGTGGCACGCCTGCTGGCCAAGGCACTCGACGAGAAATGGGGCCAGACCGTCATCGTCGACAATCGCACGGGCGGCAGCGGGTCGATCGGGGCCGGCTTCGTGGCGCGCGCCGAGCCCGATGGGCATACGATGGTGCTGGCGGTAACGGGCATTGCAATCAACGCCCATCTGCTCAAGTTGCCCTACGATACCGTGACGGCCTTTGCTCCGATCACGGCAGTTGCGTATCCGGTCTCGACATTGCTGGCGACGCCGACCCTCCCAGCCAACGATCTCAAGGGTCTCAAGCAGTTGGTCGAGAAGGAGGGGCCGGACAAGCGCTCCTTCGCCAGTCCCGATCCGGGCAGTCGCCTGGCCGCAGAGTTGATCTTCGAGAAGGCCGGCATCAAGCTTCTGAACGTGCCGTACAAGGGCGCCGCGTCCTTCGTTACCGACATTGCAGCCGGCCGTGTCGATGTCGGCATCGCCAGCGTCACGTCGGGGCTTTCGCTGATCAAGGCCGGCAAGCTCAAGCCGCTCGGCATCGCCGGCACCAAGCGCATTTCCGCCCTTCCCGACACGCCGACATTCGCCGAACAGGGCTTCCCGGGAATCGAGAACAACTGGTACGGCCTGTTCACCACCGCGGGCACGCCCCCGGCGGTTGTCGACGCGATCTACAGGGACATCGCCGCGGTGATAGCGCGGCCGGATTTCCAGGCGAAGCTGATCGACCACGGCGCGCTGCCGGGCGGCGATACGCCGGCTGAATTCAGTGCGCGCTTCCAGCGTGACATCAAGGAGGCGGGGACTGCGATCACGCGTCTCGGCATGAAGGCGGAGTAGGGAGCGTCCCATGTTCGAGCATTCTCCCGCTGCCTGGACCGTCGCCGAGATCCAGGGAGACAAGGACTGGATCTACGCGCTGTCTCCGTCGGAAAGCGCCGAACTCATCGAAGCCGTGCGTGCGGCGGTGCGAACCGCCGGCTCGACCGACAGGTCGATCCTCGACTGGCGGCGCGACGAGTTCGCTCTGCAGAGGTCTTTGCCGACCCTGGCGGCCGCTTTCAGTCAGGTACGCGACGGTCGCGCGATGGCCCTGGTGAAGAACCTTCCGCGCGAGGGCGTCACGCCGGCGGAGTTCAGGCTGATGACCTGGGCGATCGGTCTCCATTTCGGGGTTGCGCGGCCTCAGAACCGTGCAAGCGACTACATCACCGAGGTCAAGAACGCGGGCCTGTCCTATCGCAGCGCGACGGGCCGTGGCTACAACTCCAATGCCGAGCTCGATTTCCATGTCGACGGGTCCGACGTGGTGCTGCTGTCGTGCTACAATCAGGCGCCTCAGGGCGGCATGAGCATGTGCGCCAGTGCAGCGACCGCCTACGATGTCGTCCTGGCGGAACGTCCCGACTATGCCGAGGCGCTCACCTCCGACTATACGTTCAGCCGAAATGGCGAGCAGTCCGAGGGCGAGGAGCCCTGGTACGCGGCTCCGGTCTGTACGACCCGGGATGGCCGCGTCTTCTGCAAGTGGAACCGCAATCGGATCCTGAACGCGCAGAAGCTGGAGGGTGTGCCCAGGCTCACTCCTGTGCAGGTCGAAGCGATGGAATACTTCGATACCGTCCTGCGGCGTCCGGAAAACATGTTCTGCATGAATCTCGAACCGGGCGACCTTCAGATTCTTTGCAATCAGACCATGCTGCACTCGCGCACCGGCTTCGTGGACCATCCGGAGGACGAACGGAAGCGAACCTTGTACCGCCTGTGGCTGGCGCGCCCCGACTCGCGGCGGTTGCCGGACAGTTGGGAAGTCTTCTACGGCACGACCGAGCCCGCCGCGGTAAGGGGCGGGATGAAGGGTCATCAGTACGACGAAGCGCGGCGCATCTTCGATGCACGCCAGGCGGCGGCATTGGGCATGCGCAACATCGATGCCGAAACCACAAAGGCCGCTTGAACGACAGGCCAGGATTCGATGGCGACGCCGGCCGGCGGTCGCGACCTGAAACAAGGTGAAGGGGAGACGACGATGAGCAGGCCAGCAGCTTTTCGCGAGGCAATGAAGGAGGGGATGATCGTGGCCCCCGGCGCATACGACTGCATGACTTCCCGCGCCATCGAGCGGGCCGGCTTCCCGGCGATCTACATGACCGGCGGCGGAAGCGCGTCATATCTGGGCTATCCCGACTATGGGCTGCTGACCATGACCGAGATGGCGGACAATGCCGGCCGCATCGCCGCCTCGGTGAAGCTGCCGGTGATCGCCGATGCCGACACCGGCTACGGCAACGAGCTGAACGCGATCCGGACGGTTCGCGAGTACGAGCGTCGCGGCGTGGCCGGCCTGCACATCGAGGACCAGGGCTTTCCCAAGAAGTGCGGTCACCTGGAAGACAAGGTGATCGTGCCGCTCGATGACTATGTCGCCAAGATTCGGGCGGCGGTGAGCGCCAAGACGGATCCCGACTTCATGGTGATCGCGCGCACCGATGCGCGGGCACCGCTGGGCTTCGAGGAGGCAGTACGGCGGGCCAATGCCGCCATCGAGGCCGGGGCCGACATGGCCTTCGTCGAGGCACCGCAGACGCTCGACGAGGTGAAGGCCGTGCCGCGCCTGGTCAAGGGACCGTGCATGCTGAACATGGTGTGGCGCGGCAAGACCCCGGATGTGGCGCTGCTCGACGCCGAGAGCATGGGCTACAAGCTCGCCATCCTGCCCGGCATGCTGTTCCAGGAGGCCCTGGGCGCCTGCGACAGCATCCTCGCGGAGGTGCGGGCCTCCGGCCGGCATCCGCCACCCAAGCTCGACATCACGCCGCACCAGGCGTTCCAACGTGCCGGCGCCGACGAATGGGACCTCTACAGAACCCAGTTCCGCACGCCCGCGGAGTAGGCGCCCGAACGGCCATGCCAGTTGGACACTCACGTTTCCGGAGCAATTCAATGACTGTGACAAGAGCTTTTCGCGACGCGATGAAGGCGGGAATGGTTGTGGCCCCCGGTGCCTACGACTGCATCACGGCTCGCTCCGTGGAGCGGGCGGGCTTCTCGGCCATCTACATGACCGGTGGCGGCACCGCTGCCAGCCTGGGCTATCCCGACTATGGGCTGCTGACCATGACCGAGATGGCGGACAATGCCGGCCGCATCGCCGCCTCGGTGAAGCTGCCGGTGATCGCCGATGCCGACACCGGCTACGGCAACGAGCTGAACGCGATCCGGACGGTTCGCGAGTACGAGCGTCGCGGCGTGGCCGGCCTGCACATCGAGGACCAGGGCTTTCCCAAGAAGTGCGGTCACCTGGAAGACAAGGTGATCGTGCCGCTCGATGACTATGTCGCCAAGATTCGGGCGGCGGTGAGCGCCAAGGCGGATCCCGACTTCATGGTGATCGCGCGCACCGATGCGCGGGCACCGCTGGGCTTCGAGGAGGCAGTACGGCGGGCCAATGCCGCCATGGAGGCCGGGGCCGACATGGCCTTCGTCGAGGCACCGCAGACGCTCGATGAGGTGAAGGCGGTGCCGCGCCTGGTCAAGGGACCGTGCATGCTGAACATGGTGTGGCGCGGCAAGACCCCTGACATGGCGCTCTCCGACGTCGAAAGCCTCGGCTACAAGCTGACCATTCTGCCGGGCGTCCTCTCACGGTCGGTCCTGGGCGCCTGTGAGATCGCGCTCGCCAACCTGAAGCAGCAGGGGCGTCATCCCATGCCGACATCGGACATCACTCCGCATCAGGCCTTCCAACTCGCCGGTGCCGACGAGTGGGACCGCTACCGGACACAGTTCCGGCAGGCTTCGAAGCAGGCTGCAGAATAGGAATCGAACCCCATTGAATAGGGAGAGTGGACGATGAAGTACGACGTGATTTCGGCGGATGGGCATATCGATCTGATCTGGTTGCCAACGGATCTGTTTACCGCCAACGCCTCGGCGAAATTCAAAGACCGCATGCCCCACGTCGTCGATGGTCCCGACGGCCCACGCTGGATCAGCAAGAATGGCGCCCAGTTCGGCCTGGTCAACGGCATGGGGTCGGCCGGCCGCAAGTACGTGCCGGGGGAGATCTATCGTTCGGACCGCATGGCGGCGACCGGCCTGTATGAGGACGGCAAGAAGGGCATTCGTCGACTGACCGATCCCGACCTGCGCCTGAAGGATCAGGATCTTGATGGTGTCCAGGCAGAGGTGTTGTATGGCGTGCTTGGCTCGAGCGGACGCTTGAACGATGGCGAGGCCGCTTGCGAGATGCTGCGAATCTACAATGACTGGCTGCATGATTTCTGCAGCCATCATCCGGACCGCCTGATCGGGCTCGCCAACGTGCCCAGCCATGACATGCAGGCGGCCGTGGCCGAGGTGAAGCGGGCGGCCGACCGAGGCGTGCGCGGCATCGATGTCGCCAATCGGCCCGACATGATCCCGCTCTATGACGATTTTTACGAGCCGCTCTGGCAGATTGCGCACGAAACCAAGATTCCCGTGCACTTCCACACGATCGGTGGCCGTTCGCCCGACTACACCAAAATGACGCCGAAGATCGCGCGTCGCGCCTTTGCGACGCACATCACCGGCTTCCAGATGCACATGAGCTACATGCTGATCCAACTCATGTTCAGTGGCGCACTCGAGCGCTATCCGGACCTCAAGGTGGTGATCGGCGAGGCCGGCCTGGGCTGGATTCCCTACGTGCTGGAGCACATGGACCTCGAATGGGAGGACCAGTTCAAGGATCTCGAACTGAAGATGAAGCCCAGCGAATACTGGCGCCGGCAGTGCTACGCGACCTATCAGACCGATCTGGTCGGCATCAAGCTGCTGCAGGAACTCGGCGAGGACAATGTCATGTGGGGCTCCGACTATCCCCATCCGGATGGCATCTGGCCGGACTCGCGCGATTTCATCGATCGGGAGCTTGGCCAGGTGTCGGCAGCAACCCGCCGCAAGGTGATCTGCGACAACGCCGCCAAGCTCTATCGCCTCGCGTAGCGAGGTGGTCCAGGAGCACGGTTCGCAATACGCCGGCATGCGACGGTGATCGACCAGGGGGTGGTGGACCGAACCAGTCATCACCCCCTTCGCGACGCATGGATTTGCCGGCGTTTCCGGCACCTCGATTCAAGGGTTCGAACGGACCCCTTGTGAACCGCATGAGCGCACTCCAGAGTGCCTGGCGGTTCGAAGTCGTGGCATTCGAGGTAGAAAACATTTGAAAGATTGGACCGTCGCGGCGGCCCTAAACAATGCGCGCTGGTGCGATGCGGTGTGCCGGGCGCATGGTCATGCCGGCCGCTTCCTGCCGCACATGTGGGTGAACGCTGCCGCGGTGCCGCGCTTCTATCCCAATGCCGTCACGCTCGCGGTCGGCGACGCCGCGATCGAGGAGCAGCGCACGACGGTCGAGATCCTGCAGAAGTCGAACCTGCCCGGCCGCTGGTCGGTGAAGGACAGTTTCAACACGCTCGACCTGTCGCGCCGCGGCTTCGACCTGCTGTTCGATGCGAAATGGATCCGCAGCGTCATGCCGGCCGAAGGACCCTCGTCCGACATCGTCTGGACCCGCGAGGAGAAGGGCGAGGGGTTGCCGATCGACGTTCCTGACTTCGCGATGTTCAAGGGACGGCGAGGCTTCAAGGTCGTGGCAGGTTTCATGCTCTATCGCGCCGAGGAGGTCGTGGGCGTTTCGAATGTGGTGGCCGAGGCCGGCGATGCGCCAGCGGTCTGGCGGTCACTCACCCTGTTGGCGGCCCAGACCTTCCCGCGACTGCCGCTGGTCGGGTACGAGTCCGGCCGCGAACTCGAGGCCGCCGTGAGTGCCGGCTTCGAGGCCGGCGACGAGCTCAGGGTGTGGGTGACGGCTCGGGACTGAAGCCGCACGCCGTCAGTGCCGCCAGCATGTGCGGCGGCGGTGGAGCGGTAACGACGATCGGCGGCTTGCTCTTCGACAGAGGCAGCACGATGCCGTGCGATTGCAGGTGGAGCTGGCTGTCCGGCCGTGCGTGTCCATAGAGCCGGTCGGCGATGACCGGGCAGCCGGCGGCGGCGCAGTGCACGCGAATCTGGTGGGTGCGGCCGGTCTCGGGCTTCAGCTCCAGCCACGTCATGCCCGGCGCGCGCCCCATCACCCTGTAGCGCGTCAGCGAGGCTTGCCCCTTGTCCGAGACTTTCACCGACCAGCCGGCGCGCGTGTTCACCTTGAGCAGCGGCATGTCGAACGCGCCTTCGTCGGCCAGCGGCTCACCCTCGACCACGGCCCAATAGGTCTTCTCGGTGTCACGGCCGGAGAACAGGCGGCCGAGCTTCGCCAGCGCCTTGGGATGGCGGCCCAGCACCAGCACGCCCGCCGTATCGGCATCGAGCCGGTGGGCCAGTGCCGGCGGCCGTGGCAGGCCGTAGCGCAGATCGTCGAAACACTCTTCGAGATTGGGCGCGCCGCTCGGTCCGGCATGGACGGCGAGGCCGGCGGGCTTGTCGATGACAAGGATCAGCCCGTCGCGGTGCAGCACGCGGGCCTGAATCTGCTCGGCCGTCAGCGGCGGCGCGCGCCGTCTCAAAGGTCGGGCCATCGGTCGAGCCAGCTCTCGCTCGCCTCGTAGAGCGCGGCGGCGCGCAGCACCGAAGCCTCGTCGCGGAAGCGGCCGACGATCTGCAGGCTGGTGGGCAGGCCTTCGGAGTCGTAGCCGTTGCAGATCGAGAGGGCGGGGTGGCCGGTGATGTTGAAGGGCATCGTGTAGGGAAACCAGTTGCGCCGCAGCTCGCCGGCCTCGACACCGTCGATGGTGATCGGATCGAACAGGTCCTGGTCGATCGGCAGCGCGGTGCGCGACACGGTCGGCGTCACCAGGAAGTCCGCCGTCTCGAACCAGCGCTGGACCATGCGGAAGAGGTCGCTGCGCTGGAACATGGCGCGCTGATAGTCGGCGCCCGACCAGTCCGCCGCCTCGGCCACCTGGCGCACCAGTGAGGGCGTCATGCGGTTGCCGTCGCGCCGGATCATCTCGTCGAAGCGCGCCTTCCAGGTCGTGTGGTTGATGACCTTCCAGGCCGAGCCGAGGTCGGGCAATTCCTCGGTGAGTTCGACCAACTCGGCGCCCAGCTCGCGCAGCCGAACCAGCGACTGGTCGAAGGCGGCGCGAACGTCCTTCGCCACCAGCGTGTTGCCGAGCGTGGCGCTGTAGAGGATGCGCTTTCCCTTGAGATCGCCTTCCGCGCGGGCGGCGGCAAGGTAGTCCGGCGGCTCGATGCCGATCGACCACGGGTCCGAGGGATGCGGGCCGGCCATCGCCTGCAGCATGAGCGCGGTGTCCATCACCGTGCGCGACATCGGTGTCACATAGGTGTAGTTGCCGAACGCGTCGGCCACCTGGCTGTGCGGGATCACGCCGTTGCTCTGCTTCAACCCGACCATGCCGTTGATGGCGGCGGGAATGCGCGTCGAGCCGCCACCGTCAGTCGCGATCCCGATCGGGCCGATGCCAGCCGCAACCGCGACCGCCGCGCCGCCGCTGGACCCGCCCGACGTATGCGCAGCGCTCCAGGCATTGCGCGTGCGGCCGAACAGCGGCGCGTCTGTCAGCGACTTGTGCCCGAATTCCGGCGTCGTCGTCTTGCCGAACAGGATGCCGCCCGCCGCCTTCATCCGCGCCGCGCACACCGCGTCTTCCTTCGGGACATTGTTTTCGTAGAGCAGGGACCCGAAGGTGGTGCGTACGCCCGCCGTATTCACGAGATCCTTGGCGGCGAAGGGGATGCCGTGCAGCAGGCCGAGCGCCTCGCCCTTCATGACGGCCTCCTCGGCAGCCCTGGCCGCCGCTCGCGCCTGGTCGGGCACCAGGGTGACGAAGCAGTTCAGCACCTGCTGCAGCCTCTCGGCGCGCGCCAGCACGGCATCCGTGAGTTGGACGGGCGAGATCTTCCTGGCGACGATCTGTTCGCGCAGGTCCGAGGCGGGCAGGCGGGTGAGGTCGGTCATACACACTCCGTCGTCTCGACCGGAGCGCGAAGCGCGAAGCGGAGAGACCTTGTTTCGACGATTGGCGGCTTGATTGGGGAGAGAACGCCTCTCGACTTCGCTTTGCTCCGCTCAAGGCGACGGGTGCTCACCGCAGCAGCCCTCGTGCCGCGAGGTTGCGCATCAGGGCTCCCGTCCCGAACGTCCAGGGCGCAATCCTGTCGCAATGGGCCACCTTGTTCGTCAGGGTGCCGAGCCTGGGCGAGCGGATGGACACGAGATCGCCCACCATGTGCGTGAAGCCGGTGCCGCCCGGCTTGCGCGGCTCGTTCGGCGCGAACAGCGTCCCGGTCATCAGGGCCATGCCGTCGGGATACTGGTGCGCGCTCATCGCCTGGGCGACGAGATCCGTCGGATCGCGGCTGATCTTCGAGAGGTCGCTCGAGCCGCGCAGGCGGAACTGGTCGGGACCGGTCACTTCGAGGTCGACCTTGGCCCGGCGCACGTCGTCCAGCGAGAAGGTGTCGTCGAACAGGCGGATGAAGGGCCCGAGCGCGCAGGAGGCGTTGTTGTCCTTGGCGATGCCCAGCAGCAGGGCGCTGCGGCCCTCGATGTCGCGCAGGTTCACATCGTTGCCCAGGGTCGCGCCGACGATTTCTCCCTTTGCACTGACGATCAGCGTCACTTCGGGCTCGGGATTGTTCCAGTCCGAATCCGGCCGGATGCCGATCTCGGCGCCGTAGCCCACCGCGGCCATCGGCGGCGCCTTGGTGAAGATCTCGGCATAGGGACCGATGCCGACTTCGAGGTAGGGCGACCACGCACCGCGCGCCATCAGCGTCTTCTTCAGTGTCTCGGCCTCCGGTGAGCCTGGCCTGATGGCGCTCACGTCGGCGCCGATGATTGAGTTGAGCTCGCCGCGAACCTGCTCGGCGCGCGCGGGATCGCCCTTGGCATGTTCCTCGATCAGGCGTTCCAACAGGCTGACGGCGAAGGTGACGCCCGCCGCCTTCAGCGCCTGCAGGTCGACGGGCGCCAGCAGGTCGCCCACAAGGTCCTGCAGCGCGCCGATGCGCTCGCCCGGCGTGTTGCGCGCCAGACCCGTCGGATCGGGCGCATTGCAGAGATCGGCCATGGTCGGCACGGTCGCCGAGAGATCGAACACGCCGTCGCCCCGGATCGCGACCACCGAGGGGCCCGCCGGCCGGCCGGCCCGCCAGACGCGGCCCACGAGCGTACCGGCCGTGCCGTCCTCGGGCAGGATTTCGCTGACAGATGCTGACACTGGACGTCTCCGGCGCTTCGTTGCAGAAAGGCGCGCCATTTCCGGGAGAAATAAGATCATGGCCGCAGCACGGATCAAAGGCGTTCTTTCGCCCGTCGTCACGCCCTTCAAGCGCGACCTGTCGCCCGATGTCGGCCGCTTCATCGCCCACTGCAAGTGGCTGATCAGCCAGGATTGCGGCCTCGCGGTCTTCGGCACCAACTCGGAAGCGAATTCGCTGTCCGCGAAGGAGCGGATGAGCCTGCTCGAGGCCGTGGTCGCGGCGGGCGTGCCGACCGCGCGCATGATGCCCGGCACCGGCGCCTGCTCGATCACCGAGGCGGCCGAAGTCAGCGCCCATGCGGTGAAGCTCGGCGTCGGCGGCGTGCTGATGCTGCCACCGTTCTACTACAAGGGCGTTCCGGAGGAGGGGCTGTTCCGCTTCTACTCGGAAGTGGTGCAGAGGGTCGGCGACGACCGCCTGCGCGTCTATCTCTATCACATCCCGCCGGTCTCGGCCGTGCCGATCACGCCCAAGTTGGTCGAGCGGCTGATGAAGGCCTATCCGAAGCAGATCGCTGGCATGAAGGATTCGTCGGACGACTGGCCTCACACCAAGAGCATGATCGACGCCTTCGCCAAAGACGGCTTCGACGTCTTCTCCGGCAACGAGAAGCCGATCCTTGAGAACCTCAAGGCCGGCGGCGTCGGCTGCATCAGCGCCACCGCCAACATCAACCCGGGCAAGATCGCCGAGACGATCAAGGCCTACGGCACGCCGGAAGGCGACAAGCTGCAGGCCTGGATCAACGAGGTCCGCGGCGTCATGCAGGGCTATGTGATGATCCCGGCGCTGAAGTATGTGATCGCGCACTACGGCGCCGACCCGCAGTGGGGCCCGGTGCGTCCGCCGCTGGTCGAGATCGACGAGAAGAGCGGCCGCGACATGATCGAGAAGCTCGATAAGCTGGGCTTCACCATGCCCGGCCTCAAGCAAGCCATGTCGGTCGCGGCGGAGTGACGAGTCGGCGGTCGGATGAGGGCGATAAGTGCGATCCTTGACGGAGTCGCTTCTCTGGTGGAGCCACTGCTTCCGGGGCGCGCGACGAGATTCATCGTGTCGATATCGCTCGCTGCCGCAGTCGCGTTGATCATCTATGCGGTCAACTCCGTCAAACTCGCGAGATGGCTCTAAGCCTCGCGTTTTGGCGAGCATTGACAGAGTTCCATTGGAGAGCCTATATAATCCCCATGCTCAAGACCCTGTCCCACAACGCTTGGTATTTTACGCCCCTGACATAGGCGGCGCGAAGGGTCATGACTCAACGAAGCCGCCGCATCCCGGCGGCTTTCGTGTTCTAGGACTTGGCCTCCGGGCCGCGGCGGAACCCGCAACCGGAGGACGATATGTCGATCATCGAAGCAGAAATCGAACCGCACCAGACGCACCTCGCCATCCGTGTGCGGCTAGCGGGGCCACGCGATATCGAAGATCTCGCCGATCTTCTCGACAGTGGCGAGAACGGGCGCGAGCAGGTGCTCACCTGGCTGGAGACTCCGGGTACGACGCTCTTGGTCGCCCAGAGCGAGCTGGGAGTCCTGGCCGTCGCGGTGCTGATGACGCGGCTGGTGCCGTTGGAGGGCGGAAGCGTCCACAAGGTGATCGAAGTCGACAACCTCGTGGTGCGCGCCGACCAGCGCGGGCGCCGGGTCGGAAGGCGCCTCCTGGCCGCCGCCGTCGAATGGTCGCGCCAGCGCCGCGCGGTGCAGGTCGAGGCCGTGGTCGGAGAAGGGGCAGCCAAGCGCTTCTACGAGAACTTCGGCTTCGCGGTCGCCAACGATCGCCTGGTGCTGGCGGCGTGACTTCAGGCTTTCCGCACGGCTGAACAAAGCGAGGCCCGCGGCGGCCAGTGTGTTATGGTCATGTTCTTGCACATCCCCGTGCCGGACATTTGTGCAGGAGTAAGTCGTGGCCAAACATACGAAGCAGGCGCCCGTCGCGAAGGCGCCGGTCGGCGTCAGGCAGACCATGACGAAGCCGATCTCGAGCTACAGCGATCCCGAGCAGCTGCGCACCCTGATGCAGAATGCGAAGCGAATGGGACGCGACGACATCTGGCGGGAGGCATTCGACCAGCTCTGCTCGCTCGAAGGCGCCGACAAGGAAGATCCGCTGGAACGGGCCTTCTACCGTACGCTGGCGGCTTACGAGCTCCTGCTGACGCAGAAGAACGGTCGTGCGACGCGGGCCAGCCGAACGCGCCTCAAGCTGAAGAGCAAGGGCGTAGCGGCCTGCCTGGAGGACTGGGCGAAGAGCAAGGAACCGCCCGAATCCTTCGATCTGCTGGTGGCGAACGGCATGGTTGAGTTGACGGGCGAGCAGCTGGTGCTGACCCATCCCGACCGGTTCTCGGCGGAAGCGGTCGCGGGCGCCACGGCGCGTCTGGCGACGCTGACCGGTGCTGCGCCCGCGGCCTGACCGCTCGGAGGGCGCCCTCTAGGCCGGCTCGGCGTCGCGGGCAGCCCACATCTTCATGAAGGCGGGGCGTGCCTGGCAGGCGGCGAGCCAGGTTTTCACGCGCGGCGCGGCCTCGAACAGTTCCGGCGCCGGCAGGGCATAGCGCACGATCTCGGCGGCGTTGAGGTCGGCCACGGTGAAGCGGCCGCCGACCAGCCAGCCGCTCTTCGCCAACGCCTTGTCGAGCACCGCAAAGGGGCCCTTCAGCGCCGCGACGGCGGCGTCGGCGATCTTCGGGTCCTTCACGCCGGTCGGATTGCCCATGCGATGATAGAGGACATTGATCGCATGCGGTTCGACGCCGGTCGCGGCCCACAGGCTCCACATCGCGATCTGGCCTTCCTCGGCGACGGTCGCCCCGGCGAGGGGTCCGCCATGCTTGCGCGCAAGATAGAGGTTGATGGCGAGCGATTCGTGCAGCACCAGCCCATCGTCGTCGATCGAGGGGATGAGACCGTTCGGATTGATCTTGAGGAACTCCGGCGACTGGGTGTGCAGCATCCCGGCCGGCACGCTGCGGTAATGCTGGATCACCGGCACCTGCCGGTACGGGATGCCGAGTTCCTCGGCCAGCCAGATGTTGCGTGACGCGCGGGACCGGTAGACGCCGTAGATCGTGAGCATTGGACTTCCTGGGTTGGTCAACTGACCTGTTGACGGGATCGAGCCCGTTCTAAAGGCTTGGCCGGCCAAGTCACAGCGGAAAGCGGGACCGCCTCTCCAGCAGGAGGATCGACGATGTCGGCAACCAGAACATTCGAAGCGGTGAAGGATGCCAGCCACCTCTACGAGGTCGAGCGGCGGGCGTACCATCTGCAGCGGCCGGGCTTCCGGGTCGCCGAGCTGCAGCTCTCGCCCGCGCAGAAAGTGCCGTGGCACTTCCATAACAATATCAGCGACACGTTCTACGTCGTCGAGGGAACGATGCGGCTCTTCCTGCAGGAGCCGAAGGAAGAGGTGATCCTCAATCCGGGCGACAGCTTCGTCGCGGCGCCGAAGAGGCCGCATCTCGTAACCAACGGCGGAAGTTCGTCGCTCACCTTTCTCATCATGCAGGGCGTTGGCGAGTACGACTACGTGCCGCTGGTTTGACGGACCCTTTTAACTGATCGCCGGCGCGTTCTCGCCGACGAACTGCGTTCGCAGTTCGCGCTTCAGGACCTTGCCGGTGGCGTTGCGCGGCAGGGCGTCGACGAAGGCGACCGATTGCGGGACCTTGAATTTGGCGAGGCGGGCGAGGCAGTGCTGGATCACGTCGCCCTCGGCGAGATCCTGCTCTGGCTTGCGCACGATGATCGCCATGCCTACCTCGCCCCAGCGCTCGCTGGGGACACCGATGATCGCGGCGTCGGCGACGGCAGCGAGCTGGAACAGCACGTTCTCGACTTCGGCGGGGTACACGTTCTCGCCACCCGAGATGTACATGTCCTTCCAGCGGTCGACGATGTAGACGAAGCCTTCCTCGTCGAGCCGCGCGGCGTCGCCGGTGTGCAGCCAGCCGTCGGTGAAGCTGCGCTCGGTGGCGGCGGGATTGTTCCAGTAGCCCGGCGTGATGTTGGGCCCCTTGATCAGCAACTCGCCGATTCCACCGGCCGGCACGTCGCGGCCCTCGTCGTCGACCACGCGGATCGCGGTGTGCATCATCGCCTTGCCGGCCGATCCCAGCTTGCGGATCGCGTCGGCGGCATCGAGCATCGTGCCCGCCGGGCTGGTCTCGGTCATGCCCCAGCCCTGTACCAGCGGCACGCCGCGCGCCGTCCAGGTCTCGAGGATGGAGAGCGCGCAGGGCGCCCCGCCGACACCGGCGATGCGCAGGCGCGAGAGATCGGCGTCCGCGAACTTCGGGTGCTGCATCATGAACTGGTAGGGTGCCGGCACGGCGAAGAAGTGTGTGATGCCGAGCGCCGGATCGGACAGGCAGTCGAGCGCTGCGCCGGGATCGAAATTGCGCATGATCAGGATCGAGCCGCCTGCGTGCAGCACCGGGTTGGCGTAGCAGTTGAGGCCGCCGGTGTGGAACAGCGGCAGCACCACGAGCTGCACTGTCTCGGGCGTGATCAGCGCCGGAATACCGAGGTTCACGCAGTTCCAGAACACCATGCCGTGCGTGATGATCGCGCCCTTGGGATGCCCCGTGGTGCCCGACGTGTACATCACCATGCCGATATCGTCATGCGTGAGAGGCACCGGTGGCGGGGCGGGACCGGCCCCGGCGAGCGCTCGCTCGTAGGCGCCGTCGGGCCGGTCGTGGTCGATCTCGAGCGGGTTCTGCGACAGCGCGGCGGCCTGCGCGGCGAAGCCCTTGTCGTGGATCAGCAGCTTCGGGCTCGAGTCGCCCAGGATGTATTCGAGTTCGGATACGGTAAGCCGCCAATTCAGCGGCAGCATGATCGCGCCCAGCCGCCCGCAGGCGAACTGGAGTTCGAAGTATTCGGCGCAGTTGGGAGCGAGCAGGGCGATACGGTCACCCTTCTCGACGCCTCGCGCCGCCAGCGCCGCGGTCAGCCGGCCGATGCGGGCATCGAGATCGGCATAGGAGAATTTTCGCCCCGTTTGCAGGTCGTGGATCGCAAGCTGTCGCGGACGCCGGCCCGCATGGTGGGAGATCCAGTCGAAATAGGGAATCGCAGCCATCAGTTCACGCCCCTGGTGAGGCCCTGCCAGTAGGGTTCGCGCAACTCGCGCTTCAGGACCTTGCCGGCGCCGGAGAGCGGCAGGGGCGTGTCGCGAAACTCGACGCTGCGCGGACATTTGTAGCCTGCGATACGGCTGCGGCAATGGTCGATCACGTCTTCGGGCGTGAGCGCGGCGCCAGGTCTCGGCACGACGATGGCGTGGACCCGCTCGCCCCAGCGTTCGTCGGGCACGCCGATCACCGCCACCTCGGCAACGCCGGGCGCGGTCGAGATCGCGTTCTCGACCTCGGCCGAATAGACGTTCTCTCCGCCCGAAATGATCATGTCCTTCAGCCGGTCGACGATGAACACGAAGCCTTCCTCGTCCATGTAGGCGCCGTCGCCGGAATAGTACCAGCCGTCCTCGAGCACCGCCTCGGTCTCGGCCGGCTTGTTCCAGTAGCCCTTCATCACGTTGGCGCCGCGGACGGCCAGCTCGCCCGCGGTGCCGCGCGGCACTTCGAGACGGTCGGCATCGACGATCTTCACCTCGCAGGCGAGCGCCGCCTGGCCGCAGGATTTCAGCCGGCCGGCGAAGGGCCCGTCGAGCACCGTGTAACGCGGGTCGAGCAGGGTGACGATGGGCGCGGCCTCGGTCATGCCGTAGCCGTGCATCAGCCGCACCTGCGGCATGCGGTCGATCGCCTTGCGCAGGATACCTTCCGGCATGGGCGAGGCGCCGTAGAGGATGAAGGAGAGGGTGCCGATGTCGAACTCGTCGAAGCGCTCGTGGTTCACCAGCATGTTGATCATGGTCGGCACGAACTGCGCGTGCGTCACCTTCTCGGTCTGGATGGTGAGCAACACCTCGAGCGGCTCGAAGCGCGGCACGAAGGCGTGGCGTCCGCCGGACAGGGTGACGCCGAAGGTCGAGGCGCCGTCGGCCAGATGGAACATCGCGCCCGAATGGAGATAGGTCGTGTCGGCATCGAAGCCCATGCCGGCCACGCCGTTCAGCGCGTTCACCACCAGGTTGGTGTGGGTGAGCATCACGCCCTTCGACCGCCCCGTGGTGCCGCCTGTATAGAACAGGCCGGCGAGGTCGTCGTCGCGGGCGCCGACATCGTCCATTGCCTCGTAGCCGGCGAGGTCTTCGTAGTGCAGGAGGCCGTCGGGACCGGCGAGATCATCCAGCCACACGATCTCGCGCACCGACGGGGTGCGGCCTTCCAGCGCCTTCAGGTGTTGGGACATGCCGGTGTCGACGAACAGCGCCACTGCACCGGAATCGTTCAGGATGTATTCGATCTCGGGCGCCGCCAGCCGCGTGTTCAGTGGCACCATCACCGCGCCCATCCAGGGCAGGGCGTACATCAGTTCGAGGTAGCGATCGGAGTTCAGCGCAAGGATGGCCACCCGGTCGCCGCGGCGCACGCCCAGTGCGGAAAGCGCGCCGGCCACCCGGCTGATCCGGTCGGAACTCTGCTGCCAGGTGCGGCGGCGGCCGGCGAAGGACGTGGCGATACCGTTGGGGCGGGTCTGGACGGCGCGGCGAAGTCCCTGGGTGAGTGCAAACATGGGGCGATGCTGGGGCTCGCTCGTTCGCGCGGCAAGGGGCTTCGTGGTAAGGGATAAGGATGGACACCATCGCCCAGCCGACCGCCTCTGCGAAGGACCTCGAGTTCAATCCGCTCGACCCGGCCTTCATCGCCGACCCCTATCCCTTTTATCGCCGCCTGCGCGAGGCCGCGCCGGTGCTGAAGACGCCGCAGGGTTTCTGGCTGCTCACGCGTTACGAGGACGTGGCGCTGTCGCTTCGCGACAGGCGCTTCGGCAAGGACTTCGAAGGCAACATGCGGCGGCGCTACGGTGAGGACCGCATGAACGAGCCCGCGGTGGCCAGTCTCGCGAAGACGATGCTGGTACAGGATCCGCCCGATCACACGCGCCTGCGCGGCCTGGTCACCAAGGCATTCACGGCCCGCCGGGTGGCAGACATGCGGCCGCGCATCAAGCAGTTGGTGGACGAGCAGCTCGACCGCGTCGCCGGCAAGGGCGAGATGGATGTGATGCGCGACCTGGCTCATCGCCTGCCGGTCATCGTGATCTGCGACATGCTGGGGATCCCCGAAGAGCATCGCGCGCCGTTCCTGGCGGGGAGCAACGTCAACGGCCGCATCCTCGAGCCGGTTCCGATGACGCGCGAGGAACTCGACCAGGCCAACCGCAACACCCAGATGGCCGGCATCTACTTCAACCAGCTCTGCGAGCTGCGCCGCCAAGACCCGCGTGACGATCTAACGACAGAGCTGGTGAAGGCGGAAGAGGCGGGCGACAAGCTGTCTGCCGAGGAGTTGCAGGCGAATATCGGCCTGCTGTTCGGCGCCGGGCATGAGACCACCACCAACCTGATCGGCAACGGGCTGCTGGCGCTGCATCGCAACCCCGACCAGTGGGAGCGGCTCAAGGCCGACCCCTCGCTGATCCCCAACGCCGTCGAGGAGCTGCTGCGCTACGACTCGTCGGTGCAGATCACCGGCCGCGTTACCCATACCGAAGTCGAGCTGGGCGGCGTGACGATCGGTGCCGAACAGAGCATCGTGGCCCTGCTGGGTGCGGCCAACCGCGACCCGGCGCAGTATTCCGATCCAGACCGGCTTGATGTCGGCCGCGAGCATGTCCGGCCGATGTCGTTTGGCGGCGGCATCCATCACTGCCTCGGCGCCCAGCTGGCGCGGCTCGAGGCCGAGCTGGTGTTCGCGGCCCTGATCGAGCGCATGCCGAACCTCACCTTGCCCGAGAAGGACACGCCCGCCTGGCGCCGCAGCTTCACCCTGCGGGGGCTCAGCAAGCTCCCGGCGGTCTGGCACTGAAGGATTGTCGAACGACATGACGACGCGGTGGCGGGGCGAGGGCGGCCAGCATCAGGGCGCCCGCCCTTACCAGGAAGACAGCTGGCGTCTGGTGACGCTCGGAGACGGCTCGCTGCTGACGGTGGTGGCGGACGGGATGGGTGGCCATGCCGGCGGTGCGGTCGCCAGCCAGCTCGCGGTCGATGCCTTCATCCATGCGATGGAGCAGGGCGGCGGCCTGGACGACGGGCTGCGCGACGCCAACCAGGCGGTGGGTCGCGGCGCGCTGGCCCGGCAGGAACTCACCGGGATGGGCGCCACGCTCGTGGCGGCTCATCTGCGCGGCGAAGAGGTGCGCTGGATCAGCGTCGGCGATTCGCCTTTCTACCTGGTCGAGGCCGGCAGGATCGCCCGGCTCAATGCCGACCACTCGATGGCGCCGCAGATCGACGCCCTGGTCGCCCGTGGCATGCTCTCGCCGGAGGACGCCGAGAAGCACCCCGGCCGGCACACGCTGCGCGAGGCGGTGATGGGCGAGCCTCTCACCCTGGTCGACCGCGGCAGCCGCCGGCTCGGACCCGACGCGCGTCTGCTGGTTTGCAGCGACGGCGTGCACAGTCTCAGCGACGAGCAGCTGCTCGCGCAGGCGGCCCTGCCCGTGGATCGCATCATCGCCGCGGTGCTGGCGGTGGCCAAGGGGCATCAGGACAATATCACCGTGGTAAAAGTGGAGCGCGTGCGATGAGCCGGGGCCCTGTCGTCATCGAAGTCACGCGCGGACCGGTCGTCGAGAGCCGGCACGAGGGGATCGCCGCGGTCGTCAAGGCCGACGGCACGGTGGTCGAATCGTGGGGCGACATCGAGGCCGCGATCCTTCCGCGTTCGGCGAACAAGCCGATCCAGGCGATGGCCTTCGTCGAGAGCGGCGCGGTCGAACGCTTCGGACTCGGTGACGAGCATATCGCCTTGTCCTGCGCCTCGCACAGCGGCGAAGCCCGCCATGTCGAGACGGTGCGCGCCTGGCTTGCGAAGCTCGGCTTGAGCGAAGCCGATCTCGAATGCGGCACCCATGCGCCGCGCCTGCAGTCGAGCATCGAGGCGCTGGCCCGCGCGAACGCGCTCCCGACGGCTGCCTTCAACAACTGCTCGGGCAAGCACAGCGGCTTCCTGTCGACGGCCGTGCACTACGGCGAGCCGACGAAGGGCTACATCAAGTACGACCATCCGGTGCAGCGTCGGCTGCGCGAGACGATGAGCGAGCTGTGCGGCCTCGACGCGAACGCCTTTCCACACGGCACCGACGGCTGCGGGATCCCGACGCTCGCGACACCGCTCCGGAGTCTCGCACAGGCGATGGCCGCGATGGCCGATCCGTCGGGCCTGTCCAGCAAGCGCGCCGACGCCGCCAACCGCATCCGCAAGGCGATGAATGCTGAGCCCTTCATGGTCGCCGGCAGCGGCCGCTTCTGCACGCGCATCAACGAGGCTGCGCCCGGCGTCATCCAGGTCAAGACCGGCGCCGAGGGCGTGTTCTGCGGCATGCTGCCGACGCTCGGCCTCGGTGTCGCGCTCAAGGTGTGGGACGGCGCGGGCCGGGCGGCCGAAGTCGCGATGGCGGCGCTGCTCGATCATCTCGGTGTGCTGCCGGCGGCGCAGTGCGAAGAGGTGCTGCATCCGCCGATCAGGAATGTCGTCGGCCTGCTGGTCGGCGAGATGAGGCCGGCGAAGAGCTGGCTGGGCTGAGCCTTTTTCCGTGAGCGCATCTTGAGCATCACGCTCGACATTCTGGAAATCGGCGCCCGCGGCGACGGCGTCGCCGATCTCGAGGGCAAGCGCTACTTCGTGCCTTACTGCTTGCCGGCCGAGACTGTCGAGGCCGAGCCGCTCGACAGACGCGGCGACGGCATCGCCTGTGAGCTGCTCGAGGTGCTGGCGCCATCGCGTCATCGAGAGACGCCGCCCTGCGCACATTTCGGCACCTGCGGCGGCTGCGCCCTGCAGCACTGGCGTCGCGATATCTGCAGCGGCTGGAAGAGCGAGTTGATCTCGAAGGCGCTGGTGCAACGCGGCGTGAAGGCACCGCGCTTCGAGGCGCCGGTCGGCTGCGAGCCAGGCGCGCGCCGTCGCGCCGACATCGTGCTGCGGCGCGAGGGCAAGCGGATCCTCGCCGGCTTTCACGAGCGCGCCAGCCAGACCGTCGTCGACATCGGCGACTGTGTCGTGGCGAGTGCGAAGATCAACGCCGCCCTCGCGCCGCTGCGTTCGGCCATGGCCGCCATCCTGCGCGATGGCACCTCGGCCGACGCCGTGGTCAACGAGACCGACACCGGCCTCGACGTGCTGATTCGCCCGCACCGCCGCTTCGATCTCACTTTGCCGATTCGCGAGACGTTGATCGCGCTGGCCGAGAGCGCCGATTTCGCGCGGGTGAGCTGGGGCGATCGTGCCCGGGCCGAACCGATCGTGGTGCGGCGCACGCCGCTGCTGGTGCTGGGCGACACCGGCGTCGAGCCGCCCCCGGGCGTGTTTCTGCAGGCAACGAAGCGCGCTGAGCTGGTGATGCGGGCCGGGGTTACGGCGTGGGGCGGCGAGGGAGCCCATATCGCCGATCTTTTCGCCGGCATCGGCGCGCTGTCGCTGGGCAAGGCCGGTCGCGCGAGCCTGTTCGAAAGCGACAAGGCCGCCGTCGCCGCGGTCGATGCCGCGCTGCGCCGGGCAGCAACCAACCGCGCGACCGCGCATCTGCGAGACCTGTTCCGGAACCCGCTTACGGTGCGCGAACTCGAAGCCTTCGACGCGGTGGTCCTCGATCCGCCGCGGGCGGGCGCCGCCGCGCAATGCGCCGAACTCGCCGCCTCGCGGGTCAAGCGCGTCGTCTACGCCTCCTGCGATCCCGCCAGCTTTGCCCGCGACGTGCGCACCCTGCAGGACGGTGGATATCGACTGGAGAAACTCATGCCTATCGACCAGTTCCTCTGGTCGGCGCATGTTGAGCTCATTGCTCTGTTGACCAAATGAAGCGAGGAGACGACCGATGATGTTCGACCTTACCGGCAAGGTGGCCGTGGTGACCGGTGGCAGCCGTGGCATCGGCCGCTCGATCTGCGAACAGATGGCCGCGCACGGCGCCAAGGTGGTTGTCTCCAGCCGCAAGCTGCCGGCCTGCGAGGAGGTGGTGAAGGGCATCAAGGAGAAGGGCGGCGAGGCCACGGCGGTCGCGGCCAGCATCTCCGACAAGGCCCAGCTCGAGAACCTCGTCGCCGAGGCGCGCAATGCCTACGGCAAGATCGACATCATGGTCTGCAACGCTGCCTCCAACCCGTATTTTGGCCCGCTTACGGGACTGAAGGACGAGGTGTTCCAGAAGATCATGCAGAACAACGTGATGTCGAACCTGTGGCTGATGAACATGGTCGGCCCGGAGATGGCGGAGCGCAAGGACGGCGCCTTCATCATCGTCTCGTCGATCGGCGCCCTGGTCGGCTCGGCCCATATCGCCGCCTACAATATGAGCAAGGCGGCCGACCTCTCGCTGGTGAAGTCGCTCGCCATGGAGTGGGGCAAGCACAACATCCGCGTCAACGCGATCGCGCCGGGCCTGATCCAGACCGATTTCGCCAAGGCACTGTGGGACAATCCGCAGATCCGCGCGGCACAGGAGAACAAGGCCGCCCTGAAGCGCATCGGCCAGCCCGACGACATCGGCGGCGTCGCGGTGTTCCTTGCCTCCAAGGCCGGCAACTTCGTCTGCGGCCAGTGCATCATCGCCGACGGCGGCGTCATCGGCGCGGGCGCGGAGTAGGATAACCCGCACAGCCAACCTCGTCGTCCTGAGCGGAGTGCCGCAGGCGCGCAGTCGAAGGACCTCTTTTAGTGTCGACACGCCGTGCGTCGGAAAAGAGGTCCCTCGACTTCGCTGCGCTCCGCTCGGGACGACGGGACTTTGCTGACTAAGCCGCCACGTCCAGTTCGCACCAGACCGGGACATGGTCCGACGGTTCGGTCTTGCCGCGCTCTGCCTTGTCGATACCCACCGCGGTGAGCCGGTCGGCCGCCTGGGGCGACAGCAGCAAATGGTCGATGCGCAGGCCGTTACCCTTGGCCCAGGCGCCGGCCTGATAGTCCCAGAATGTGTACTGCTCACCGTCGGGATGGAACGCCCGCACCGCGTCGGTCAGGCCGAGGTTTAGCAGCTTGCGGAACGCCGCCCGCGACTCGGGCTGGCACAGCGCGTCATTGGCGAAGCCCTTGGGGTCGAACACGTCCATGTCGGTCGGGCAGACATTGTAGTCGCCGCACAGCACGAACATCTCCTCGCGCGCCAGCAGCTGGCGGGCGTGACCGAGCAGCCGCTCCATCCAGGCGAGCTTGTAGGCGAACTTCTCGGTACCGACCGGATTGCCGTTGGGCAGGTAGAGGCCGCCGACCGTCAGCGGCCCGCGTGGCGTGTGGATCCGCCCCTCGACATAGCGCGCCGGCTCGTCCTCTGCGGCGCCAGGCAGGGCGCGCGCCGTCACGTCGAACGCATGGTGGGACAGGAAGGCGACGCCGTTGAAGCCCTTCTGGCCCACGATTGCCGCCTTGTAGCCTGCGGCCTCGACTTCGAGCGTGGGGAACTGCGGCTCCTGCGCCTTGAGCTCCTGCAACACGACGATGTCCGGCTTCGCCTCCTGCAGCCACGACACCAGGTTGCCGGTGCGCTTGCGGACGGAGTTCACGTTCCAGGTGGCGATCTTCATGAGTTCAGGCTGCCTCTCTGCCCGACTTCATAGCACGCCTCAATCCTGCGGCTCGATCTTCGCGTCCTGCACCACTTGCCGCCATTTCTCGCTGTCGGCGCGCACGAAGGCGGCGAAGTCGGCGGGAGTGTTGTCGGTGAAGGTCTCCAGGCCCTGTTCGAGCAGCCTGGCCTGTGCCGCGGGAATGACGGCTCGCACCGCGCCGTTTAGGCGCTCGACGACCGGCTCCGGGGTCTGCGCCGGCGAGAACAGGCCGACCCAGCCGCCCGCATCCATGCCGCGCAGCTCCGGCAGGCCCGATTCGGCGAGGGTCGGCATGTCGGGCAGGGTGGGCGAACGCTTGAGGGTCGAGACGGCGAGGCCCTTGGCTTGTCCCGCCTTGATGCGGGCCAGCGCGCCGGGGGCACCGTCGAACAGGAACTGGATTCGTCCCGTCGCAAGGTCGAGCTGCGCCGGGCCGCTGCCGCGATAGGGGACGTGAACCATGTCGAGGCCGAGGCGCAGGCGCAGCATCTCCATGATGAGGTGGTTGAGGTTGCCCTGGCCGAACGAGCCGTAGCTGGTCTTGCCGGGATTGGCCTTCACATAGGCGACGAATTCGGCGGTCGTGTTCACCGGCACGTCGGACGCCGCCAGAAGGACCAGCCCGCCGCGCGCGATCCCGGCGATGGGTATGAAGTCGCGCTCGACGACATAGGGCACGTTCCTCGTCACCCACGGCCCGCTAGCGATCGGCGAGTTCGACGTGAGGAGCAAGGTGTAGCCGTTGGGCGCCGCGCGAGCGACGCTGGCGCTGCCCATGATGCCCGAGGCGCCGGCGCGGTTGTCAATGATCAGCCGCTGCCCGATCTCAGCCGAAAGCGGTTCGAGCAGGAGGCGACCGCTGATGTCGGCGGCATTGCCCGGCGGATAAGGCACTACGAGGGTGACCGGGCGGGCCGGCCAGGTCTCCTGTGCCGTCGCGGGGAAAGCCAGAAGGCTCGCCGCCGAGAGGGCGAAGCTGCGTCGTCCGATGTTCATTCAAACTCCCTGCCGGCCGGGAAGCTATCAGCCAGTCCGACGGGCAAGAAGGAGCCGCAGCCGCTACGCGGACGGGATCCCGTCACACGGGACGGTGGCGTCAGAGTGGTCGTTCGTTCCTCGGCGCTGCCGGACATTGCTGCGCAATGTCCTGACGCTTATCAGCCAAGCTTCGCTCGGCTAAACGCTAAACGAGTTGCCGCAGCCGCAGGAGGAGGTGGCGTTCGGGTTCTTCACCTGGAATGCCGAGCCGACCATTTCCTCGACATAGTCGAGCTGGCTGCCCTTCAGGAACTCGAGTGACGTGCTGTCGACCAGGACGGCGGCGCCGTCGTGCTCGATCACGAGGTCGTCGTCGTTGCGGGCTTCCTCGAAGGAGAAATTGTACTGGAAGCCCGAGCATCCGCCGCCGAGGACCGCCACCCGCATCATCACGGGCCTGGGCTCCTTGGAGGCCAGGAAGGCGATCCGCTTGGCCGCGCTCGGGGTCACAGAGAAGGTAGCGTCAGTCATACCCACAAGATGTGGTTGTCGAGGCGATTCGTCAATCCCGACAAAAACCCTAGGAGATTAGGGTTTTCTGGCGGTTCCGGGCCCGGACCCGCTCTCGATGGAGAATGTAGAGACCCGAGCCCATGACCAGGGGCAGGCCGTACCAGACGGTCCAGGAGGGCTCTTCATGGAACCACAGATAACCGAAGGCCACCGCCAGGACGATCGAGGCATAGTCGAACGGCGCCAGCACGGCGGCGGGAGCGAGCCGCCACGCGCGGGTGATGAGGATCTGGGCGCAGCCACCCAGCAGGCCGAGGGTCAGCAGCCAGACCCAATCCATCGGCGGAGGCCATTTCCATTCCGGGACGGCGCAGGTGATCGACACGACGGTCCCCACGACGGCGAACCAGAAGAGGGTGACGACGTCGGGATCGTGGCGGCTCAGTCTGCGGACCAGCACGGTCGAGAGCGCATAGCAGAACGTGGCCGCCAGGATGACCAGCGAAACCAGATGGAACTCGATCGCCCAGGGATCGAGCATGATCAGCACGCCGGCGAAACCCACGCCGACGGCGGTCCAGCGCCGCCAGCCGACCGGCTCGCCGAGGATCGGCACCGACAGCGCCACCATGAAGAGCGGGGCGGCGAAGGAGATGGCGTAGGCATCGACCAGCGGCATGCGCGGGAAGGCGTAGAAGAAGCCGAACATGCTGCCGAAGCCGATGGTGACGCGCAGCGCCTGCAGGCCGGGCTTGCTGCTGCGCACGACCCTTAGGCCGCCGGCATGCCAGATCAGCACCGCGACCGGCAGCAGGGCGACGGCGCTGCGGAACACCATGAGCTGGAACGAGCCGTAGGTGCCGCCCAGCCCCTTGACCATCGCGTCCATCGTGCAGAACAGCACGAGAGCGCACATCTTGAGGTAGATGCCGTGCAGGGCGGTCTGGCTGGGGACGTGCGGCAAGGTCGCGCTATTTGGCTCGCGCGGCATACTCTGTAAAGTGACGTTCTCGGGGGTCAGGGGATCGAAAGCGCGTGAGCTGGCTGTTGCGCTGTATCAATTCGCGACGGGCGCCGATCATCGTCGCGACGATCGTGCTGCTGGGCGCGCTCGTGCTGCGCATCGCCGACCCGGGCGCGGTGACGCGCATCCGGGATTTCGCGTTCGACAGCTACCAGCGCCTCGAGCCGCGTCCCTACAATCCCGAGACCCCGGTGCGCATCGTCGACATCGACGAGGCGGCGTTACAGGAATATGGCCAGTGGCCGTGGCCGCGCACGATTATCGCGCAGTTGGTCGACAGGCTCACCGAGAAGGGCGTCGCCGTGGCGGCCTTCGACGCCGTGTTCGCCGAGCCCGACAGGTCCTCGATCAGCCGCATGGTGCGCGACCTCGTGGCCTTCACCGATCCCGAGACGGTCCAGAAGCTCGCGGCGGCCGTACAGGACAACGACAAGGTGCTGGCCGACGCCATGGCGCAGTCGAGGGTCGTGACGGGCTTCGGCTTCGACCTGAAGGGATCGGGAAAGCCGCCGCGCACCTTCCACGGCGTTGCCTTCGCGGGCGACCAGCCGAGCCAGTTCCTGCCGCAGCAGGGCGGCACGGTGAAATCCCTCGACATCCTGGAAGCCGCGGCCAAGGGCAACGGCAGCGTCAACACCGACGTCGACAGCATCGTGATCCGTCGCGTGCCGATGCTGTTCCGCGTCGCCGGCTACGATGGCCTGTTCCCGTCGCTGTCGATCGAGGCGCTGCGGGTGGCGCAGGAGGCGTCCTCCTATCTGGTCAAGTCGTCGGGCGCGAGCGGCGAGATGTCGTTCGGCGAGAAGACCGGGATCGTGGCGATCAAGACCGGCGCCATCGAGGTGCCGACCGATGGCCGCGGCCGCGTCGCGCTCTACGATACCGGCCACAAGCCGGAGCGTTACATCTCCGCCCGCGCCGTGCTGAAGGACGAGGTGCCGGCCGAGAAGCTCGAAGGCCAGGTGATCTTCGTGGGCACCAGCGCCATCGGCCTCAAGGACCTGCGCAACACGCCGGTGCAGGACGGCGTGCCGGGAGTCGAGGTCCATGCCCAGCTCGCCGAGCAGATGCTCGAGCAGAAATTTCTGGCGCGGCCCGACTATGCCGACGGCGCGGAGTTCCTGTACCTCGCCGCGATGGGGCTGCTGATGGTCGTGCTGCTGCCGCGCCTGTCCGCGGGCAGGATGGCGTTCGTCGCGGCGATCCTGATCGGGGCCGGGCTGGTCGTGCCGTGGATCGCCTACTCGCAGCACCAGCTGCTGTTCGATCCGATCTATCCGCCTGCGACTCTCGCGGCGATCTATGTCAGCGGCACGGCGCTCGCCTTCATGCGGACCGAGCGGGAGCGGGCGGAGATCCGCGGAGCCTTCGGCATGTACCTGTCGCCGGATCTGGTCGAACAGCTGGCGCGCAACCCGGACCTGCTGCAGCTCGGCGGCGAGTTGCGAGAGATCACGGTGATGTTCACCGACGTCCGCGGCTTCACCACCATCTCCGAGCAGTTCGATCCGCACGGGCTGACGCGGTTCATGAACCGCTTCCTGACGCCGATGACCGACCTCATCCTGGGACGCAAGGGCACGATCGACAAGTACATGGGCGACGCCATCATGGCGTTCTGGAACGCGCCGTTGCCGGTCGAGCGCCATGCTGCGCACGCCTGCGATGCCGCGCTCGCCATGCAGGCGCAACTGCTTGGCTTGAACGAGGAATGGAAGAAGGAAGCGGAGGCCGACGGGCGCAAGCACATTCCCGTGAACATCGGCGTCGGTCTCAATACAGGCCCGGCCTCGGTTGGCAATTTCGGCTCGACCCAGCGTTTCACCTATTCCTGCCTCGGCGACGACGTGAACCTCGCCTCGCGTCTCGAAGGCCAGTGCAAGACCTACGGGGTCGGCATCATCATCGGCCGCAAGACGCGCGAGGCAGTCGAGGACTATGCCACGCTGGAGCTCGATCTGATCACCGTGAAGGGCAAGACGGAACCCGAGCGCATCTACGCGCTGCTGGGCGACGCCGGCCTCGCGAAGGTGCCGGCACATGCCGTGCTGGTAAGGCAGCAGGCGGCGTTCCTCGAACTCTACCGCTCCGGCGCCTTCGCCGAGGCACTCGAGGCGATCGGCGCCTGCGAGGCCGCGGCCGACGCGGCCGGCTGGCGGCAGACCTACTACGCGATGATGCGCGGACGTCTCGACGAGTTGATCGACGATTCGCCGGTGGACTGGAAGGGAGTTTATGTCGCCAAGGACAAGTGAGCAGGATCGCCGCCTCGAAGCCATCGAGGCCCTGGTGTGCCGCGACGTGGGACGCAAGACGCAGCAGCTGATCGACGCGACACGGGGCGGCCTGGCCGCGGCGGCGACGTCGCTCGCCACGGCCTCGCGCGTGGGGTTGATCACCGGCTTCTTCGTGCCCCGCGGCGACGTGGCGGCGCCGGAGACCGACGGGCCCGTGGGGACCGCGCTGCTGGCCGCGTCTCTCGTAGCCTGCGGCGTCCCGGCCCGCATCGCCGTCGACACGCCGAGCGTCGAGGCCGTGCGTTCTGCCGTACGCGCGACGGACCAGGATGTGGGTGTGGACGAGATCGTACTTGGGCAGGAGGGCGCCATCGACGCGACGCTCGGTCTGTGGCGGCAGGACCGTCTCTCCCACGTCGTCTCCATCGAGCGGTGCGGCCGCAGTGCCGACGGCAGGCCGCGCAATATGCGCGGTGTCGACGTCTCGCCCTGGACCTTGCCGCTGGACACGCTGTTCGAGGGTGGCGACTGGACGAAGCTCGCGGTCGGGGACGGCGGCAACGAGATCGGTATGGGCAAGCTGCCGCCCGGCCTGATCGCCCGGCACGTTCCCAATGGGGCGGAGATCGCCTGCGTGACCTCGTGCGACCATCTCGTGGTCGCCGGCGTCTCGAACTGGGGTGCCTACGGGCTGATGGCGGCGCTCGCCGTCCTGCGTCCCGACTGGCGTCCGACCATCGCGAAATTCCTGACCGCGGAACGGGACTTCTTCGTTACCGACTCGATCGTGAAGGAAGCGGGTGCGGTGGACGGGGTGACGGCGCAGCGCGTCGCCACGGTCGACGGATTCGGACCCGAGATCCACGGGCCGCTGATCGACAAGCTCGGTCGCATTGCATGGGGAGAGGGCGCGCATTAGCTTGCGCGCCATGGAAAATCCCTACGCTCCGACGCACCCCGAGATCCGCGACGCCGTTCGCCAGCTCTGCCTGAAGTTCGATGGCGCCTATTGGCGCGAACTCGACCGCGAGCGCGGCTACCCGACGGCCTTCGTGAAGGCGCTGACCGAGGCCGGCTGGCTCTCGATCCTGATCCCGGAGGAATATGGCGGAGCGGGCCTCGGCATCTCGGCGGCCAGCGCGGTGCTGGAGGAGATCCACAAGGCCGGCTGCAACGCCGCCGCCTGCCACGCGCAGATGTACATCATGGGTACGGTGCTGCGTCACGGCAGCAAGGAGCAGAAGGAACGCTACCTGCCGAAGATCGCCACCGGCGAACTGCGACTGCAGGCGTTCGGCGTCACCGAGCCGTCGAGCGGCACTGACACGCTGAGCCTGCGCACGACCGCGGTGAAGAAGGACAACAGCACCTACGTCGTGAACGGCCAGAAGGTGTGGACCAGCCGCGCCGAGCATTCCGACCTGATGCTGCTGCTCGCCCGCACCACGCCGCGCGAGCAGACGAAGAAGAAGACCGACGGGCTCTCGGTGTTCCTGGTCGACATGCGCTCGGCGCTGGGCAAGGGCCTGACCATCCGGCCGATCCGCACCATGATGAACCACAACAGCACGGAAGTGTTCTTCGACAACATGGAAGTGTCGGCCGAGAACCTGATCGGCGAGGAGGGGCAGGGCTTCCGGTACATCCTCTCCGGCATGAACGCCGAGCGGGTGCTGATCGCCTCGGAGTGCATCGGCGACGGCAAGTGGTTCATCGAGAAGGCGGTGAACTACGCGAAGGAGCGCAAGCTGTTCGGCCGCGCCATCGGCCAGAACCAGGGCGTGCAGTACCCGATCGCGCGCGCCTATACGCAGATCGAAGCCGCGGACCTGATGGTGCGCAAGGCGGCGGCCATGTACGAGGCGGGCATCAATGCCGGCGCCGAGGCCAACATGGCCAAGATGCTGGCGTCCGAAGCCTCGTGGGCGGCGGCCGAGATGTGCGTGCAGACCCATGGCGGTTTCGGCTTCGCCGAGGAATACGACGTCGAGCGCAAGTTCCGCGAGGCCCGCCTCTACACGGTGGCGCCGATCTCCACCAACATGATCCTGAACTTCGTCGCCGAGCACGTGCTGGGACTGCCGCGGTCGTATTAGCCCTGTTCCGTCAGCCCGAGCGCAGCGCGGGATGACGGAGATCAGACCGCGCCTACCGCCTCCACGATCATCTTCTGAAAGTGGATGACGAGGTGCTCGCTGTTGGTGAGGAAACGGCCCGTGTCGGGAATCCCGGCGAGCAGACCGCGCTGAACCGAATCGGTCAGCGCATCGTCTTCCGCCGCGACCTGCTTGTTGAAGGCGACGAGCGACTTCGCGAAGTCGTCGCTGACGCCGGGGCCGAAGAACTGCTCGGAGAAGCCCTTCGTCGCATTGGGCCCGTCCGGGGCCCAGACGTCGATCGACAGGTTCGGGAAGCCCGGATTGATGTTGATGGTCACGTTCGGCCATAGGAAGTGATACTGCGACTGCGCCACCGCACCCGACACGTCGTACAGGTCGATCTTCGCCTTTCCGGCGAGGGCTGCCGGTCGCACCGGTCCGGTCTGGCTGGAGAAGTAGCCGTGGGCCTTCAGCGTATAGACGTCCGGGCGAACGTCGATCGCGGCGTTGAAGCCCGGATGGGCGACGGCGCAGTGATAGCATTCGAGATAGTTCTCGAGCATCGTCTTCCAGTTGGCGTTCGAGCGCCATTCCTCGCGGCTGTAGTGCGCGAGCGTCTCCAGCACGACGCCGCTCTCGGCGATCAGGTCGAGGACCGGGCCGTAACAGGACGCAGCCGTCGGCGCCTCGGGGTCGAGGTTGACGAAGACGAACGGGCCCAACGCTTCGGCGCGGATCGGCAGCAGCGGAAAGTCCGCGAGATTGAAGTTCGGCTCCGACTGCGACCGCGGCACGCGCTTCAGGCCGCCGGCGAGATCGTAGGTCCAGGCGTGGTAGCCGCATTGCAGGCTCTTCGCATTGCCGCGGCCCTTCAGGACTTCGTGCCGCCGATGACGGCACACGTTCACGAGGCCCGCCAGGCCGTGCTCGTTGCGCACGACCGCGACCGGTACGCCACCGGCATAGCCGGTCACGTAATCGCCGATCTCCTTGAGCTGCGAGAGCGGCCCGACATAGTTCCAGCTCTTGCGGAATACACTGGCAATCTCGCATTCGGTGATTCCAGGATCGGTGTACCACCGCGCCGGAAGCGACTCGCCGCGGTCGAGGGCGGCGAGCAGGTTGGGAGACGTATCGACAAGAATGGTCATGGCGGCAGCTCACGTTGTAGCTAGCCGAAGATAATCGCCTTCAAGGTCGAAATTGCGGCCGAGATTGCGGCATGCCCGACCATCAGGAGAAACACAGTCCAGCAGAGGGTAATCGCGGTCAGGAGCCATCCCAGAATGGCCATCAAACCATCATCTTCGATCAGGGCGAAACAGAAGAATAGGATGGCCCAGGCGGGGAAGAAGTTGTCGAAGGGAATCGGCAAGGCGAGGATCAGGACGTCCAGCGCCCAGGCCAGCAGCATCAGCCGGCGCGGCAGGCCGTTCACCCACCATTCGTAGCGCGCATGGACGGTGTTCTCGAGCCATTTGATGAAGCGCCGCGCGCGATCGAGGAAATCCTGCAACTTGCCGCGCGGCAGGCCCCGCTTGCCGAGCATGAGCGGCAGCGACGGCACAGGCCTTCCGGCGAAGTATTGCGCCAGGAGGTAGAGCATCGGTACGCCGGTGATCGTCGACAACCAAGGAATGCCCGTTGGAATGACGTTGGCGATGTTCAGCGCTAGCACGGCGAAGGCATAGGACCGTCCTTCGAGTCCGGTGAGGAACTCGTTGAGTGTGAGGATCGACCTGCGGTCGCCACCGAACAGGCGATCGAGCGTGTCCAGAAGGCCGAAATTGTCCTTCATCCACCTGTCCGGGAGACCAGCCGGCGCGCCAGCACGAGATGCGGCTTGTCGAGCATCTTGCCGTCCATCGTGAGAACGCCGGCGCCGGGATTGCCCTCGAAGGTTGCGATGACCCTCCTGGCCCAGTCGATTTCGGTGTCGGTCGGCGTGAAGATCTCGTGGATGATGGCGACCTGGTCGGGATGGATGGCGATCTTGCCGCCATATCCCATGCGGCGCGCATCGTGGGCCTCGGCACGCAGGCCCTCGACGTTGCGGATGTCGGGATAGACCGTGTCGTAGGCGGTGACGCCGGCCGCGACCGAGGCCATGAGGTTGACCGTGCGCGCCAGCTTGAACGTGTCGTCGTAGACACCGGGCGCCGGCCCTTTCGCCAGCGCGCCGAGATCGGCCATCAGGTCCTCGCCGCCCCAGGAGTGACCGATCAGGCGGGCGTGTCTGGCCGGCGCCGCGGTGAGCGCGAGGATCGCCGCAGCGCTCTCGGTGGCGATGGTCAGGATGCGGGTCGCCCCGGCCTCGATGCCCTCGCGCGCTTCCAGCGCGTCGAGATAGTGCGACAGAAGATCGAGATCGGCCTGGCCGACGCATTTGGGGAAGACGATGCCGTCGGGCCTGCCTTGCATCACGGTGGCGAGGTCGGCCAGGGTGAGGCCGGTGTCGAGCGCATTGACCCGCACATAGAGCTTCGGGCCTGAGCGGTCGGCGCCGTTCAGGTAGGCCAGCGCCATGCCGCGCGCGACCTTCTTGCGGTCGGTGGCGACAGAGTCCTCGAGGTCGAGAATCAAGCCGTCGGCGCCCGACGCGGGGCCCTTGGCGAGTTTGCGCTCGGAATCGGCGGGAACGAACAGGAATGATCGCATCTTTCTCAGTCCCTAGGCTTCTTGCGCATCAGCGCCTGGCGGGTGCACTCGGCGACGGTCTCGCCGCGCTGGTTGATCGCGGTGTGGGCGAATTCGACGATGCCTGCGTCGGGACGCGACTTGCTCTCCCGCAGGCTCACCACACGGGTCCGCACCCGCAAGGTGTCGCCGTGGAACACCGGCTTGGGAAAGCGCACGGCGGTCATGCCGAGATTGGCGATGGTGGTGCCGAGCGTCGTGTCGTTCACGGTGATGCCGATCATCAGGCCGAGCGTAAACAGGCTATTCACGATACGCTGGCCGAATTCCGTCTTTGAGGCGAATTCCTCGTCGAGATGCAGCGGCTGGACGTTCATGGTGAGCGAGCTGAACAGGACATTGTCCATCTCGGTCACGGTGCGCGTCCATTCGTGCTCGAACACGCGGCCGACGGTGAAGTCCTCGTAGTGCAGTCCTGCCATCTTTCTCCTCGCGGAAGGGGGCCTTCCTAGCATGGATGGACGCTGGCCGGCTCGTCATCGTATCAAGGGCGCCACAGGATGAAACACCGGTATGGGGAGTGAGACGATGCGCGCGATGCTGAGCGAGACGCCGGGCGGGCCGGAGAGCCTGAAGCTGGTGGAGATGCCGTCGAAGCCGCTGGGCAAGGGGCAGGTGCGTGTCGCGACCAAGGCGGCTGGCGTCAACTTCCCGGACACGCTGATCATCCAGGACAAGTACCAGTTCAAGCCGCGGCGCCCCTTCGCACCGGGGCACGAGATCGCGGGCGATATCACCGAGGTCGGCGAGGGCGTCACCGCCTACAAGGTCGGCGACAGGGTGATCGGCATGATCGGCCATGGCGGCTATGCAAGCGAGGCGGTGGTCGACGAGATCCAGCTCCTGCCGATGCCGAAGAACATGAGCTACGAGGACGGTGCCGCCTTCACCATGACCTACGGCACCTCGTACTACGCGCTGAAGCAGCGCAGCAGCTACAAGCCGGGCGAGACCCTGCTGGTGACCGGCGCCTCGGGCGGCGTCGGCCTGACCGCCGTGGAACTGGGTGCGCTGATGGGCCTCAAGGTCATCGCTGCCGTGGGCTCCGACGAGAAGATGGAGATCTGCCGGAAGTACGGCGCCACGATGTTCGTGAACTACGCCAAGGAGAAGATGCGCGACAAGGTCAAGGAACTGACCGGCGGCGCGGGCGCGGACATCATCTACGATGCGGTCGGCGGCGACGCCTTCGACGAATCGGTGCGCTGCATCGCCTGGTACGGCCGCCTGCTGGTGGTGGGCTTCGCGGCCGGCCGCATCCCGTCGCTCCCGGCCAATCTCGCGCTGCTGAAGAGCTGCGACGTGCGCGGCGTGTTCTACGGTGCCTGGCGCGGACGCGAGCCCGCCGAGGCGCGCAAGAACTTCGACGAGATGCTGGCCTGGTACGGCGAGGGCAAGCTGAAGCCGCACATCTCCATGCGCTTCCCGCTGGAGAAGGCGGCCGACGCGATGAACGCCCTGCTGTCGCGCAAGGCGACCGGCAAGGTCATCATCGAGGTCGCCTGAGGACACGGAGGCTCGCATGGGCAGACTGACCGGCAAGATCGCGATCGTGACGGGCGCCGCCTCGGGCATCGGGGAGGCCTCGGCGAGACTCTTCGCCGAGGAGGGCGCGCAGGTGCTGGCGGTCGACCGGCCGGAATCGGCGATCGACACCGTCCATGTGGAGAACAAGTCGATCGCGTCCTTCGCGGCCGACATCACGGGCGAGGATGCGCCGAAGAAGATCGTGGCGGCCGCCCTCGACCGGTTCGGCGCGCTCGATATCCTGTTCAACAATGCCGGCGTCAGCGGCCGCGCCTTCGTCGAGGAAATGACCGACGAGATGTGGGACCGCGTGAACGACGTCAACGTGCGCGGCATGTTCCGCCTGTGCCGCGAGGCGATTCCGGCCCTGAAGGAGCGGGCGAGGGAGAAGGGGCGGGCACGGATCGTCAACACCGCCTCGGTCATGGCTTTCGATACGGACTACGGCCTAGCGGCCTATTGCGCCTCCAAGGCCGGCGTCGGCGGTCTCACGCGCACGCTGGCACTCGAGCTCGGCAAGTTCAACATCACCGCCAACTATGTCTGCCCGGGCGCGATCTATAGCGGCATGACTCGGACCAACTTCGACAAGCCGGAGATCCGCGAGGTCTGGGAGAAGAAGGCGGCGCTGCGTCGGCTGGGCCAGCCGATCGACATCGCGCGCGGCGCGCTGCTGCTGGCCTCCGACGAAGCCGACTTCATCACCGGCCACGAATTGGTGGTCGATGGCGGCCTCACCTTGCGCACCTGAGACGCAGGCCTTTTTAGTAGCCTGCTACGTGGCGCCATTCTTCCGGGGGTTGAGGGGCGCGGCTGCAGTCCATCCGCTAGAGCATGTTGCCGACCGCGAACCCGGTCGCGCAGCGTCGGACGATCCATCCCGCAGGCCTACGCCGCCTCAGTGCGTGACAATCCCCCAGCGCCATCGCGGACCGGGCCAGACAAGCGACCGTCCTAACTCGGCGATGTAGCGAAGCAGCGGCCTAAGGCGGCTCCAACAGCGTCACCTCCATCTTGGCGGCAATCTGTCGTCCCTCCGCGGACGCAGGGCGGTTCGTGCCGAGATTTGACGCTTGCATATTCAAAGTCCGGCTCATCAGTAACTCAAGGGCTCGCTTCTCACAGGAGAGATGGCTTTGAGAACATTTGATGCCCCTGGCGATGACACTGCCTGTCCTTCGTGGCCGTCGCCCCTGTTGCCGCGTGCCTTGTCGCGACGATTGAGCACCAATCACCCGGAAGGCTGACCTCGCGGCGTAACTGCAGACCGTCGTATCGACCGGGTCGAGCGCGCCGAAATCGTGCGCCAGCGAGCAGACGACGAGCGGGGCTGTCCGGGCATGTGAGCCGCTTTCCTTTTCGATGCGGCACGCCACGGCAAGAGCGCCCTCCAAGCCCCGATGGGCCGCCGAACGGAGACGAACATGGCAAGCATCATGACAGAAGGGCTGCTCTCGGCAGCGCCTGCCGCGGAACCATGGCCGCGCAATGAGCTTGGGGACGACGGCGCGCTCGGTCTTCAGGCCGACGAGATGTTCGCGCGCCAGCTCGACACTCGGTTCGCGGGCGAGGTGCGCGGCCTGGTGACCGATCCGGTGACGGGGCTCGCGGGCCGGGACCCCGAGGGCGCGCTGGCCGGGATCGCCGAGACTCTCCGGCTTCTGGGCGCGCTGAAGGATCGCTATCTGGCGCAGGCGATCGGGCCCCGCCAGAAGGCGCTGCTCGAACCGGTGATCGACCGGCGTCTCGATCGCGCCGGCCGCGACCTCGGGCGGATCGCGGAGCAGGCGACTTCGGTCCTGGACGACCGCATCGTGGCCGAGCGAATCGCCGACCTGCAGCAGGACGCGGCGCTGTCCTGGCAAGACCCGGCCCATCTACGCACGCTGGGCCACACCACCGTGGGCGAGCTGCGTTACCAGGGCGAACGAAGAGGCTGGGATGCGAGCCGCACCGATACGGCGGTGCGCAGCGGCCTAAGCGATCTCTATGCCGGCGCGGTCGAGGCCGCGATCGGCCAGGATCCCGAGCGCGCGGCGAAGCTTTACGACCACGCACGCGACGTGATCCAGCCGGAGCGGCGGGGGGCGGTCGAGCGCTGGATCGAACGGGCACGCGAGGCGCGGCGCGTGACGGAGATCGTCGGCGGCCTGGCCGACACGCCGGACGATCCGACGCGGCGCCCCGACCTCGACTACTACCAGGCGCGGGTTGCCGAACTGATGCCGCCGGACGCCTCGCCCGAGTTGCGGGCGCAGGTGAGCCGGATGGCGCGAATCGAACAGGCGCGCGCTGACCGGGCGTGGCAGGCGGCGCGGGGGCGGGCGGCCGCGGGGGCGCTCGACTGGCTCGGCGCCAATCCCGCGGCGCCTCTTGTGGCGATGCCGACGGAGTTGCGCGACGGGTTGAGCCCGGAGCAGACGGACCGACTGGAGGCCGCAGCCACCAACGGCGGCCGCGTCGTCACCGATCGCGACCTTTACGACAGGCTCGACGACCATGCGGTGCACGAGCCGGCAAGCTTTGTCGGCCTCGACCTCACGCAATACCGACTGTCGCTCGGCGACAGCGATTACAACCGCCTGACCAGGCTCCAGAAGACTCTCGCCGAAGGCAAATCCGATCCAGCCTTCGAACGTCACCGTCTCGGCCGCCTGTTCCTGGGCGAGGAGTTGCGCGCCGCCAAAGTCGATCCCGATGGCGAGGAGGCCCGGACCGCACGCCAGCAACTCGACACGTTCTTGGGCGCGTTCGAGCCTGTCGAAGGCAGATCGCCGACGATGGCCGACATTCGCGGTTTGGTCGGCGACGTCCTGCCGCGCGCGGAAAGCAATCCGAGCATCGTCCGAGTTTCGGGCGACCAGCCGGCCGAAGCGTTGCCGCCGGATCTTGAGGCGAAGGGCGTGTTCTATGGCGCAGAGCCTCATATCGCGCCGGTTGATGGCGTATCGACGTCCTCACCCGGAGACGAAGTGATAGTCGAGGGATCGACAGGCCCCAGGCCCATAGAAGCGGCATCTACGACGCCTCCGGCGCCCGACGTCACGCGGTTCGATGACGGCACCAAGCGGGTCACGCGCCGCGGCGTCGATACCGAGCGGGGCAAGGCCGACGTCGAGGAAGCGTACGACGCGCGGGACCGCATCGTCTCGACCGATGCCGTCTTTGCCGATGGCCATCGTGTAGAAAGCCGGTGGTCCTATCCCGCCGATGGCCACTGGGCGCAGGTCGATACCATACGCGACCCCAAGGGCAAGACGCTGGGCGCGATCACCACGACCTTCGACGGTGAGCGCGTTACGCGCACCGTCGAGCCGACAGACGGCCCGCCACAGACCGACATCTGGGATAGGGATGGGCCCGTGCCGACGATGCAGAACGTCGTTGCGCCCGCCTTGGCCATTCCCTTCCTGCTGGACCTCACGGCAGCGGCGATCGGGGCCGTGATTGTCGGAAAGGCGATAGACGACACGATCGCTCGCCAGGGCACGGCCGGCGTTCTCGGCGGCAACGAAATGGCCCGTCCGCCCGGCAAGGACCCGGGCCCGGACGACAACGGCCCGCCGGAGCGGGTCGAGGGCGATCAGCGACCGCCCTCCCGACCTCCGGTGCCGCCGTTCCCGCCGGGGCAGCGTCCTAGTTGGCGTCAGAGCGAACTGGACGATATGGCCGATCGACATCCGGACTTTGCTTCGCAAGTCGCTTTCAAGGATGGCAAGCAGGTAAGCGCGAGGACGCCTGGTTCGGTTCGACCCGACGGCGTATCGGCGGATAAGCGCACTGCGTCGTTCGAGGTGAAGAATTACGATATCAATACCAATGCCGATGGCTTGGTGAACAAGGTCGTCAGACAGGTTCACGAGCGTGCCCAGCATCTACCGCCGTCTATGCAGCAGAACATCAAGATCGATGTGCGCGGACAGAATGTGTCCTCTGGGCATCTCGATGATCTCGCAAGAAGAATCGTCGAGAAGTCAAATGGACTACTTCGGTATGAACACATTGAATTCGTGAGGCCCTATTGATGAGCGACGTTGGACTCTCGGCAGGGCTCGTTCTCCAGCAGATTGGAACCCCAAGGGAAGTTGCCGCCTTTTTCGAGTTGATCGGCCGGCATAAGCCGAACTCGGCCGATCGCTCGCTCGCTCTGGTGACGGATCGTCTGTACAGGCGCACTGTGCCTGGAGAAGCGTTCGATGCACTTCTCGCGCAGCTTCACGAGTGCCAGCGGACACTTCGTTCTGTTCCGGTCACCCCAGGTTTCTGGGATGAATTCGAATTGGGTGACAGAAGTGTCGGACTGGATCGGTCGGCATCGAATCTCGCAGATGCATTTCAGCGGATCTTCATTGCCATCGATCGTTGCGTCGAGGTTGCTCGTCTGGACAAAAAGAACCTCGGGTATTTTCGGCCGCTTCGACTGCAGGCATTTCAAGGACCCAGATCCTATGTTCACAAATACATGCCGCTGGAGGATTTCGAAAAGCCCGACATGCGGCCGATCTGGCTGGAGTGATCTAGTTCCGTCCTCCTGACTTCAGATCACGCTCTGATAACCTCCGCAGCCTCTTCTAGGCGCTTCCCACACCAAGATGGCGTTGTGCCTGAGAACGCAGTCTACAGCCCATCGATCTTAACCCATAAACTGGGCTAGTTTGTACTGTGTTCCTCGCGTCTCCTTCCCAGACAATAGGGAGGAGTGTGATGGCGTCTTTTGAAATGTGTGATGCTTTGCAAGAGGTATCGTCGACCATGAACAATATTGCCTCCTTCGCCGCCGACTACAGCGAGGCGCGCGAGAAGTTTCTGGCCGCCGCCCGGCTAACCGACGCCCAGACCTTTCGCTATGACAACCCGACCAAGGGCCCGAAAGGCGAGTCTCTGTCGACCGACGTGGCCTGGGTCGGGCCGACGGATGCGTCGAAGGTGATGGTCACCATCTCGTCCACCCATGGCGTCGAGGGCTATTGCGGCTCTGGCTTCCAGGTCGACTGGCTGGCCGGCGTCGGCGCCTCGGGACTTCCGAAGGGCATCGCGGCGCTGTTCGTGCACGCCATCAACCCCTACGGCTTCGCCTGGACGCGGCGCGTAACGGAGGAGGGCAACGACCTCAACCGCAACTATGTCGATCATTCCAAGCCCTATCCGGTGAACGAGGGCTATCTCGAGATCGCCGACGATCTCGTGCCGGCCGATTTCAGCGAGGCGGGGCGGGCGGCGGCCGACGCCCGGCTGGCGGCCTTTCGCCGGAAGGTGGGCGACGTCGAGTTCTTCCGCGCCGTCTCGGGCGGCCAGTACAGTCATGCCGACGGCATGTTCTTCGGCGGCGGCGGCGCCTCCTGGTCGAACCGCACGCTGCACGCAATCGTCGACCGCTACCTGAAGGGGCGCGAGGACGTGGCCGTCATCGATTTCCACACCGGCCTCGGCCCCTACGGCTACGGCGAGCCGATCACCCATTACGACATCGGCACCGGGGGCTCGCGTCGGGTGCGCAATTTCTGGGGTGAGTCGGTCACGGAATCGAAACGGGGGCAGACGGCCTCCCAGGCGCGGGACGGGCTCGGCCATTACGGGCTGAACCGGGTGCTGAAGGAGCCGCAGACCCGGCTCACCATGTGCACCCTCGAATACGGCACCTTCGATCGGGAGAGCGGCCAGAAGGCCTTCCGCGCCGATCACTGGCTGCACAAGTACGGCGATCCGCTGGGCAAGGAAGCCGAGCCGGTGCGCAAGGCGATGCGCCGCCAGTTCTACCCGGAGACCGACGACTGGAAGGAGGCCGTGCTGTTCCGCGGCCACCAGGTCGTGCGTCAGGCGATCGCCGGGCTGCAGCGGGGGCCGCTCTAGCTTTTGGGGACAAGCCCTCGAAAAGCCATACGTCCGCTCGGCGATCCTGCTACAAGCCTCCCCATGCGTGCATTCGTGGCGCTGCTGGCTTTCGCGGTCGTGGCGGCTCTCAATTTCCTGTGGTGGTGGGTTCCGAACCGGCCGGTCGACATAGCCGGCTGGAACGCCGCGCCCCTCCAGAGCGTCTCCTTCGCGCCGTACCGGCCGGGCCAGAGCCCGCTGACGCGGACCTTCCCGACCCCCGACCAGATCGAGTCGGATCTCAAGCGGCTGCAGGGCAAGGTCAAGGCGGTCAGGACCTATTCCGCGGGGGAGAACCTCGAGACGGTGCCGCAGCGCGCCGGCAAGTACGGTCTCAAGGTCTGGCACGGCGCCTGGCTGAATGACAACGACAAGGAAAACCTCGAGCAGATCAATCTGCTGATCGACCATGCCAACAAGTACAAGGACACGGTCGAGCGGGTGATCGTCGGCAACGAGGTGCTGCTGCGCAAGGATCTGACGGCAAACGAGCTGCGCCGCTACATCCGGCAGGTCAAGCAGCGGGTGACCCAGCCGGTAACCTATGCCGACGTCTGGGAATTCTGGCTGCGCAACCCCTCGCTGGCCGACGAGGTCGACTTCATCACCATCCACATCCTGCCCTATTGGGAAGACGAGCCGATCGGGGTCGACCGCCGCGAGGCGGACGGTCAGCTTTCGATCGAGAAACACCTCGTCGACATCTACAAGAAGGTCCAGGCGCGCTTCCCGGGCAAGAAGATCGTCATCGGCGAGACGGGCTGGCCGAGCGATGGCCGCATGCGCTCCGACGCGCGGCCGGGTCGGGTCGAGCAGGTCAAGTACTTCTCGATCTTCCGTGGCGCCGCCGAGCGGGAGGGCTTCGACTACAACGTCATCGAGGCCTTCGACCAATACTGGAAGGCGCGCCAGGAGGGCACCGTCGGCGCCGAATGGGGCCTGCTGGACGCGCAGCGCCACGACAAGTTCGAGTTGGGCAAGCCGGTGAGGGCGGAGCCGCGCTGGCAGATCCTGTTCACCATTTCGACGATCGCCGCCGCCCTGCTGCTGCTCGCCTACGCGAGCCAGCGCAAGGCGGGTCACTGGAAGGGTATCTTCATCTTCGCGCTGTTCGCCCAGCTGGTGGCGACCTGCTACGTCCAGGCGACCTGGGTCGACCTGAGCCGAAACTTCTACTTCGAGAAAACCCTCGGCATCGCCTTCTGGGCGATCCTGCTGGCCGCGTTCAGCTACGCGCTGCTGCGTGGCATTTCCCAGAGCCTGACCGGCCAGATGGCCGATCCGTCGCTCTACAGCGCGCGGGTCCGCGATTCCTGGCGGGCGTGGCGCGAGTTGCCGCGCTACCGCATCCTGCAGCGGGTCGACCTGCTGGCGCAGGTCCTCTACCTCGCGCTGACGGTCCTTTGCATCTTCTACCTGATCGTGATCAGCATCGACTGGTACGACGGGGTCATCCGGATCGGCGACTGGTTCCGCCAGATCGCCATCGACGGCCGCTACCGCGATTTCCCGATCTGGAGCTTTGTGATCCCGAGCATCGTGCTGATGCTGTGGAAGACCATTACCATCCTGCGAACCGAGCCGGTGGCCCGCGATCATCGCATTGCCCGGGCGCTCTCGTTCGGTCGGCTGCTGGGATACGACGGCAGCCGCGGGTTCGTGCGCATGGACCGGCGCCTGAGCCGCTTCGCCCCGGTCCTGCCGGAGATCATTATCGTATCGATGCTGGTTTTCTGGGCGATCGTGCTGGTGGTCACCGAAGGTGCCATCAAGCTGCACGATGGTGGTGCCGGCGGGTTCGTCTCGGTCGATGGCGGCCGCTGGGTCATCCGGACTCTGTTCTGGAACACACAGGCCAACTGGTTCGCCTTTCTGGCGCTGCTGATGGCCGTACCCTATGCCGCCACCATCTACCTGTCGGTGCGCGAGCCGCTGGCAGAACTGCCGCCGGACTCCTATACGAACAAATGGTAGGCGCTGAGCCGGGAGTTACGACATGGAAATCAAGGGTGAATACAGGATTGCAGCGTCGCGGGAGAAGGTCTTCGCGGCGCTGAACGACCAGGCCGTGCTGCAGGCCTGCATTCCGGGCTGCGAATCGCTGGAGATGCTGTCTCCCACCGAGATGACGGCCAAGGTGCGGCTGCGCATCGGCCCGGTGAGCGCTGCCTTCTCCGGCAAGGTCACGCTGTCGGACATCGATCCGCCCAACGGCTACAAGATCACCGGCGAAGGGCAGGGCGGCGTCGCCGGCTTCGCCAAGGGAGGCGCCGTGGTGACGCTTACCGAGGATGGCGGCGACACGATCCTGAAGTACGACGTGGATGCCCAGGTCGGCGGCAAGATCGCCCAGGTCGGCGCCCGTCTGATCACCGGCACGGCGAAGAAGCTGGCCGATCAGTTCTTCGGCAAGTTCGCCGAGAACGTCGGCGCGCCGCCGCCCGTCGCCGCCGCGTCGTGACGATGGCTTCGGGGGATCCGCCGCGGGTGCCGTCTGCTGCAGCGCAGCGCGGCTATCGTCACTGGACCGTCATCGGGGTCGGCGCCGTGGTGCTGATCCTCGTCTTTCTTGCGAGTCGCTAGCAGCTGGCGCTCGACGCCAGCAATTCCCTTGACCGCAATGTGGCGGGCTTGTCAGAGTCCCGCCCAACGCCCGGCGGCCGTGTCTGGTTGCGGCCGTGCAAACCAATATGTGAGGGGAGATCGAGTATGACCATTTCCGTCGCCATGACCGTCAACGGCAAGTCCGTATCGGGCAAGGTCGAGGCGCGCACGCTTCTGGTTCAGTTCCTGCGCGAGCACCTCGGCATGACCGGCACCCATGTCGGCTGCGACACCAGCCAGTGCGGCGCCTGCGTGGTGCACGTCGACGGCCAGTCGGTGAAGTCCTGCACCATGCTCGCCGTTCAGGCGGAGGGCGCCAAGGTCACGACCATCGAGGGGCTCGCCGAAAGCGCCGAGAAGCTGCACCCGATGCAGGAAGCCTTCCGCGACAATCACGCCCTGCAGTGCGGGTTCTGCACGCCCGGCATGGTGATGAGCGCCATCGACATGGTGAAGCGCCACAACTACGTGCTCGACGAGGCCACGGTGCGCCGCGAGCTCGAAGGCAATCTCTGCCGCTGCACCGGCTACCATAACATCGTGAAGGCCATCCTGGCCGCTGCCCCGGCCATGAAGTCTGCAGGAGTGTAGCCCCATGACCTCCGCTACCGGAATCGGCGCCCGCGTACCGCGCACGGAAGACAAGCGCTTCCTGACGGGTACCGGTCGCTATGTCGACGATCTGCCCCTCGCCCGGGCGACCTACGCGTATTTCCTGCGTTCGCCGCATGCCCATGCGAAGATCAAGAGCATCGACATTTCGGCGGCGGAGAAGCTTCCAGGCGTTGTCAATATCTTCACCGGCAAGGATCTTGTCGATGCCAGGGTGGGCGGCCTGATCTGCGGCTGGGTGGTCAAGGACAAGCACGGCGAGCCGCACAAGTCGCCGCCGCATCCGGTGATGGCGGTCGATACCGTCCGCTACGTCGGCGATACCGTGGCCATGGTCGTGGCCAACAGCCACGACGAGGCGCGGGATGCGGCCGAGGCGATCAAGGTCGACTACGAGGTGCTGCCCGCCAACGTCGACCTCGCAAAGGCATTCGACAAGGATACCCCGCAGGTCCACGCCGAGGCGCCGGGGAACCTGATCTACGATTGGGAAATCGGCGTGAAGGCCGATGTCGAGGCGGCGTTCGCCAAGGCGGCGCACGTCACCAAAATGGACATCGTCAACAACCGCCTGATCCCCAACGCGATGGAGCCGCGCGCGGCGGCGGCGGAATACGACAAGGGCACCGGCAACTACACGCTCTGGTCGACCTCGCAGAACCCGCACGTGCTGCGCCTGATCCTGTCGGCCTTCGTCCTAGGCATTCCCGAGCACAAGCTGCGGGTGATCGCGCCCGACGTAGGCGGCGGATTCGGCAGCAAGATCTTCTGTTACGCCGACGAGACGCTGGTCTGTTGGGCGGCCTCGCGGGTCGGCCGGCCGATCAAGTGGACGGCGGAGCGCAGCGAGTCTTTCCAGACCGACTGCCACGGCCGCGATCACGTGACCCACGCCGAACTTGCTCTCGACAAGGACGGCAAGTTCCTGGCGCTGAAGGTCGAGACGATCGCCAACATGGGCGCCTATCTGTCGACCTTCTCGACGGCGGTCCCGACCTATCTCTATGCGACCCTGCTGGCGGGCCAGTACACGACGCCGCTCATCTACGCCAACGTGAAGGCGGCGGTGACCCATACGGCGCCGGTTGATGCCTATCGCGGTGCGGGACGCCCCGAGGCGACCTTCGTCATCGAGACGATCGTCAGCAAGGCGGCGGCCGAACTGAAGATGGATCCGGCCGAGTTGCGCCGGAAGAACTTCATCCCGTCGGAGGCCTTCCCGTACCAGACGCCGGTGGCGCTGCAATACGATTCGGGCAACTACCCGCCGATCATCGACGAGGCGATGAAGATCGCCGACTACCCGGGCTTCGAGGCCCGCCGGGCCGAGGCCAAGGCGCGCGGCAAGCTCCGCGGCATCGGCTTCTCGTCCTACATCGAGGCCTGCGGCCTCGCGCCTTCGCAGGTGATCGGCCAGCTGGGCGGTGGCGTCGGCCAGTGGGAGTCGGCGCAGATCAAGTTCAACCCGACCGGCAACGTGCAGGTCATCACCGGCTCGCACAGCCACGGGCAGGGACACGAGACCACCTTCGCGCAGCTCGTCCACGACCGGCTGGGCGTGCCGATGGACCAGATCGAGGTGGTCCATGGCGACACCTCGACGACCACTTTCGGCATGGGCACCTACGGCAGCCGTTCGCTGGCGGTCGGCGGTTCGGCCATCATGAAGGCGACCGACAAGATCATCGCCAAGGGCAAGAAGATCGCGGCCCATCTGATGGAGGCCGATGTGGCTGACGTCGTGTTCGAGAACGGCACCTTCAAGGTGGCCGGCACGGACAAGGCGGTCCCGCTGGCCCAGGCGGTCTTCGCCGCCTACGTGCCGCACAACTATCCGCTGGCCGAGATCGAGCCGGGCATGGACGAGAACGCCTTCTACGATCCGGCGAACTTCGTCTATCCGGCCGGTACGCAGATCTGCGAGGTCGAGATCGATCCCGAAACCGGCATCGTCGAGGTCGTGGCGCACACTGCGGTCGACGATTTCGGCAACATCATAAATCCGATGATCGTCGAGGGGCAGGTCCATGGCGGCATCGTCCAGGGTGTGGGCCAGGCGCTGTTCGAGGGCGCTGTCTACGACAAGGAGACGGGCCAGCTGCTGAGCGGCTCGTTCATGGACTACACGATGCCGCGGGCCGACAACTTTCCGTCGTTCAAGCTTGGCTACAAGGTCACCCCGTGCCCGCACAATCCGCTGGGCGTGAAGGGATGCGGCGAGGCGGGGGCCATCGCGGCGCCCGCGGCCGTGATGAACGCGGTCCACAACGCGCTGGCGCCGATCGGCGTCAAGCATGTCGAAATGCCGGCCACCCCGCTCAACGTGTGGCAGTCGATCCAGGGCGCCCAGCGCGCGGCAGCCGAGTAAACGGAGGAAACCCAGATGTACGATTTTGCCTATCACCGCCCGAAGTCGGTTGCCGACGCGGTCGCCCTGCTCAAGGGCAAGGAAGAAGCCCGCCCGATGTCCGGCGGCATGACCCTGATTCCGACGCTGAAACAGCGCCTCGCGCGTCCTAGCGACGTCGTCGACCTGGGTGGCCTCAAGGAACTCGCGGGCATCAAGGTCGAGGGTGACGCCCTCGTCATCGGCGGCATGACCAAGCACGGCGACGTGGCCAAGTCCGCCGACGTAAAGAAGGTCATTCCGGCGCTGGCAGACCTGGCGGGGCATATCGGCGATCCGCAGGTCCGCAACCGCGGCACGATGGGCGGCTCGGTCGCCAACAACGATCCGGCGGCCGACTATCCGGCGGCGGTCGTGGCACTGAATGCCACGGTGATCACCAACACCGGCAAGCATGCGGCCGACTCCTTCTTCAAGGGGCTGTTCGAGACGGCGCTGGGCGAGGGCGAGATCATCACCGCCATCAGCTTCCCCAAGGCCGAGAAGGCCGCCTACATGAAGTTCCCGAACCCGGCCTCGCGCTACGCCATGGTCGGCGTGTTCGTCGCCAAGACGGCCGCCGGCGTGCGGGTCGCGGTGACCGGCGCCGGTCCCTGCGTCTTCCGCGTCAAGGCGATGGAAGAGGCGCTGTCCAAGAACTTCTCGGCGGACGCCATCAAGGACATCAAGGTCCCGGCCGACGGCCTGAACAGCGACATCCACGGCAGCGCCGAATACCGTGCCCATCTGGTCGGCGTCATGGCCCGCCGCGCGGTCGACAAGGCCAACAAGTAGCCGCATCGCACGCGAAGGACTAACGTCGGGGCGCCCCTAGCCGGGCGCCCTTTCGTTTGAGGAAACCGCATGCGCGCGTTGGTGACAGGCTTCGATCCGTTCGGCGGCGACAAGGTCAATCCTTCTTCCCTGGCGGTGAGCCGGCTGAAGAAGAAGGTCGGCAAGGTCACCGTCCTGACGGCAGTCCTTCCCACCTCCTACGCCAGGTCGGGGAAGGTGCTGCGCGAGGCAATCGACAAGGCGAAACCCGACCTCGTGCTCTGCGTCGGCCAGGCCGGCGGCCGCACCGACCTCTGCCTCGAGCGGGTCGGCATCAACGTCCAGGACGCTCGCATTCCCGACAATGACAGGAAGCAGCCGATCGACGTGCCGGTGCGGGCCGACGGGCCGGCGGCCTATTTCGCGACCCTGCCGATCAAGGCCTGCGTCGCCGAGATGCGTAAGGCTGGCCTGCCGGCCGTCGTGTCGAATACCGCCGGCACCTTCGTGTGCAACCACATCCTCTATGCGCTGATGGACATCATCGCGAGCCATCCGGTGAAGATGCGCGGCGGCTTCCTGCACATTCCCTACGTGCCCGAACAGGCGGCCCGGCTGGGCGGCGCGCCCTCGATGGCGGTCGACGACATCGTGCGCGGCATTGAGATCATCCTCGCTACCAGCGCCGATCGGTCGACGGACATCCGTGCGGCCGAAGGCCGGATTTCCTAGAAGCCATCCAACCCATCGTCTCGACCGACGCGCCCAAGCACAGGTCGCCGATCATCAAGTTGTGAAGGATCGAGAGGACTTTTTGTCGCTACGGTAAAGCCGGGAACCATGAACGTGGGGGGCGCACGTGGCCCAGTATCCGGCAAGTTTTGCTCTTTCGAGCCTGACCGCAGCGACGGGCTACACGCTTCGACCGGGTGTTGACGGCACCTTATACGGCATCTCGATCTCTTCCGCCGGCGACGTCAACGGGGATGGCGAGACCGACTTCCTGATCGGTGAGTCGGACTACTATCCACGAAGTCTCGTGACGCAGACGCCGACATTGGCCGGCCAGACTCACCTCGTCTTCGGCGGCGCCGCAAATCTTGCCGCAATGGATGTCTTGGATGGCGTAGCCGACGGAGTCATCGACCAGTCGCTGCTGACCGCCGACTTCGGATATATCCTGAAGTACAACGTCGTCGGAGACGGCAGCGGGGTCAGCGTCGAGGGAGCCGGTCAGGTCGACGGCGTGGCCGGGGATGACTTCATGATCGGGACGCCACGCTCGACGGCGACTCCCGGTGTCGCGCATTTCGTATCGGGCGGGGCCAATCTCGCAGTGCTCGATGCGGCAGACGGTTTGGTCGATGGGCAGATCGCTCTGACCGAGGTCGACGGTTCCACTGGTTATGAGTTCACCGGAACGAGCAACAGTGACCGGAACGGCTATGCCGTCGGCTCGATTGGCGATGTGAACAACGACGGGTTCCGCGATCTTCTCGTCGGCTCCTACATGGCCGATCCCCCGGGCGCTGCCAATGGTGGCTGGGTAGCGCTCGTCTTCGGTTCGCCGGCCAATCTTTCCCAGTTGGACACCGCAGGGGGAAGCCCGGCCGACGGAAGCATAAGCGTCGCCAATCTCGACGGGACCACGGGCTACCGCTTCGTCGGTGCCGCGCAGGACTTCGCAGGCGTCTCCCTTGCCGGAATGGGAGACGTCAACGGCGATTCGATCCCGGATCTGATCATCGGGGCCCAGCAAAACACCCTCGGGGGTGAGAGCTACATCGTGTTCGGCGGCTCTGCGAACTTTGCCGCCCTGGACGTCGCTGGTGGAGCGCCGGCCGATGGGTTGATTGCTCTGAGCGCGTTGAACGGCACCACGGGCTACAGGTTCAAGACCACCGACAACGATGAATTCGGCTGGTCCGTGTCGGGTGCGGGAGACGTCAATGCCGATGGCGTTGAGGACTTCCTGATCGGCGATGCCTTCGGCGATGCCGTCAGCAACAATGGCGGTCATGCCTATCTGTTGTTCGGCGGCACGGCCAACCTGTCTGCGTTGGATGCCGCCGACGGTCTGGTGGACGGTTCGATCACGGCGGACAACGTCAATGGCACTACGGGATTCCGGCTCGCTGGTCCGGGCAGCCAATGGGTTGGGCAGAGCGTGTCGGCGGCGGGCGATGTCAATGGTGACGGTTATGACGACGTCTCCATCGGCGCCAATTTCCGCACGACCCGAACCGGCTCGGTCTACATCATGTTCGGGGGGCCCGGCGGGAACTCTGGCTTCAATGTCGAGGACGCCGCCGACGGTGTCGCCGATGGAAAAATCAACCTGACGTCCTTCAGCGGCGTCGGCGGCATGCGGATCGATGGCGTGACCGTCGGTGATCAGGCCGGGTTCGACGTTGCCCGCATTGGCGACATCAACGGCGATGGCCTGGCCGACATGATGCTGAGCGGCGTGCGGGACCAGAATTCAATTCCGCAGAAGGACACAGGTGAAGTCTACATCGTCTATAGTCGCCTGCCCGACGCTGCGGTGAACCGCACGGGTACCGGCATCGACCAGACCCTGGTTGGAGGCGACTTCGACGACAGTCTGTTCGGCATGGGGGGCGACGATACCCTGATCGGCCACGGCGGCAACGACCTGCTCGACGGGGGCACCGGTGACGATACCCTGATCGGCGGCGATGGCACGGATACCGCCGTGGTCGGCGCCTCCTGGCTGCAGACCACGATCAGCGAGACCGGGCCCGGCAGTTTCCTCCTCACGGTCGGTGGCAACTCGGTCTCGACCAGCGGCGTCGAGCTTTTCCAGTTCACCAACGGCACCTTCGCCGCTAGTGCCATCCTGAACGACGCGCCGGTCGCAACCGACGATGTCAATGGGGCGCCGTTGGTCGCCGACCATGGCTCGGACACGGCGAGCGGCAATGTCCTCGGCAACGACAGCGATCCGGACGCAGGGCTGGGCGACACCCTGTCCGTCACCGGCGTCCGCATCGGCACTGAGGAAACGGGTGGCAGCTTCGCAGCCGTCGGCGTCGGCACTACGCTCGCAGGGGTCTACGGCGATCTGACCATCGGGCCCGACGGCGCGTGGAGCTATGCGCTGGACGACAGCGATCCCGACACGATCGCACTGCTCGACGAAACGGTGGTCGATTCATTCAGCTACGGCGTGGCGGATGCCAAGGGTGGCCTGGTCGACATCGCGCAACTCGATATCGTCATAGAGGGCGTCGACGATGCGCCGGTCGCGGCGCCAGACCACGGCTATGTCTCCCGCGGGGCCACCGCTACCGTCGCGGCCGCCTTGCTGCTTGCCAACGACAACGACCCCGATAGCGCGGTCCTCGAGTTGCAGAGCGTGGCTGCCGCCGCCAATGGCACGGTCGGCCTGAACGGCGACGGCGACGTAAGCTTCACCGCGACTACCAGCATCTCGGCGACCACGGCCGGCTTCGACTACTTCGCCTTCGACGGAACTACGGCCAGCATGGCCCATGTCAGCCTCGGTCTCGTGACTACCACCGCAGCCAACAATACCCTGACGGTGAACACCCTGGCCGGCCAATTCTCCTTCATCGACGGCCAGGGCGGCAACGACAGGCTGACCGGCGGTGCCGGCATGGACACGCTGCTGGGCGGTGCCGCCAACGACAGGCTGGACGGCGGGACCGGGGCGGATCGGCTGTTCGGCGGCACCGGCAACGATGTCTATTTCGTCGACGATCCCGCGGACCTCGTCCGCGAGGATTCTGTCGCCGGCATCGATGACGGTGGCGTCGATACGGTCAGCAGTTCGCAGACCTACACGCTCGGAAACTTTGTCGAGAACCTGACGCTTACCGGCGTGGCAGCCATCGATGGTACCGGTAATGGGCTAGCCAACATCCTCACCGGGAACGCGGCAGCGAACAGTCTCTTCGGCGGCGGCGGAGCAGATTCGCTGATGGGCGGCGCGGGTGCGGATACCATGGATGGCGGCGAGGGCGGCGACATCTACACCGTCGATGCCGCTGACATCATCCATGACACCGGCACCACGGGCATGGATCAGGTCATCACGGCCGGCACTTTCACGCTTACCCCCGGCTCGGGGATCGAGACCCTGTCGAGCAAGGCCGGCACCGCCGGCGCCTTCACGCTGATCGGCGACGAGGGCGACAACAAGGTGACCGGCAACATCGGAAACAACACCCTGCGAGGCTTGGCCGGCAACGACACGCTGCTCGGCGGCGACGGCGACGACAAGCTGACCGGCGGCATCGGTCGCGACCTCATGACCGGCGGCAACGGCGCCGATACGTTCATCTTCCGCAACGGAGAAAGCCCGGCAGGGCTGTTCGACAGCATCACCGACTATCTGAGCGGCATCGACAAGGTCGACCTGCAGTCGGTGACCGGCGCCGGCCTGCCGGCTGGGGAGTATGCCGAGACGTCGGTTGCCTCAAACAACTTCAACGACGTACTCAATGCCGCCACGTTGGCGATGTCAGGCGGCGACAAGACGGTGGTTTTCGTTGCCGGCTCGTTGCACGGATGGCTCTTCTGGAACACCGACGCAAACCTGCAGACCCCAGAGGAGGGCGTCCGTCTCAATTTCGTCAACAGCGCTGCCGGGTTCGATATCGCCGACCTGGTGTGAACACAAACTGCCCGATCTCGTCGAATTGGCTGCTGCGCAGCTTCCTCGGCGTCAGGGCTTGCTTATGACGTTTCTCTTGCTACTCCGCCGCGAGCGCGAGCGGCGGCGGGGTGTGGCGGGTCGGCGCCGCGTCCGCGGCGGCATCCGGCCTCTTCACCCTGAACCAGGCCGCATAGAGTGCCGGCAGGAACAGCAGGGTCAGCGCGGTGGCGACCAGCAGGCCGCCCATCAGGGCCACCGCCATCGGCCCCCAGAAGACGCTGCGCGACAGCGGGATCATGGCGAAGATGGCGGTGCCGGCGGTCAGCAGGATGGGGCGTGCCCGGCGCACCGTGGCATCGATCACGGCGTCCCACTTCGTGTGGCCGGCCGCGATGTCCTGGTCGATCTGATCCACCAGGATCACCGAGTTGCGCATGATCATGCCCGCGAGCGCGATGACGCCCAGCAGCGAGACGAATCCGAACGGCTGGTTGAACAGCAGCAGGAACAGCGACACGCCGATTAGGCCGAGCGGGGCCGTCAGCAGCACCAGCGCCAGCTTCGAGAAGCTCTGCAGCTGCAGCATCAGGAACAGGATCATCAGGAAGGCCATCAGCGGCATCATCTTGAAGATCGAGGCCTGGCTCTTGGCCGATTCCTCCTGGTCGCCGCCGACTTCGATCCGGTAGCCGGGCGGCAGCGTGGCTCGGACCGGCGCCAGCGCTTTGTCGATGCGGGCGGCCACGTCGGGACCCTGCACGCCGTCGGCGACGCCGGCGCGGACCGTCATGAGCAGATCCTTGTTGCGCCGCCAGAGGATCGGCTCCTCGAGCTCGAACCTGAGCGTCGCGAGCTGGGCCAGCGAGACCACGCCGCCGGTGGAGGTACGGATGTTGATCGCCTCCAGCCCCTCGACGCTCAGCCGCTCCGGCGCGACGGCGCGAGCGATCACGTCGATCGATTCGGTGCGCTCGCGGTACTGCGTGACGGTGACGCCGGTCAGCAGGGTCTGCAACGTGTTGCCCAGCGCCTGAGAATCGACGCCCAGTGCGCGGGCCTTGGCCTGATCCACCTCCAGGCGCACGGTCTTGGCCAGTTCGTTCCAGTCGAAGTTGATGTCGCGCGTCGCCGGATCGGCCTTGAAGACCTGCCGGACCTGCTCGGCCACCTGGCGCACCTGCTGCGGGTCGTCGCCCAGGACGCGGAACATGACCGGGTAGCTGACCGGCGGGCCGTTCTGCAGGCGCTGCACGCGCGCGCGGACGGCCTCGAAATCCTTGCTGAACAGCTCGTCGAGGCTCGCGACCACCCGCTCGCGCGCCACCAGGTCCTTGGTCATGACGATCACCTGGCCGAAATTGGCGTTGGCCAGCTCGGGGACGGTCGGCAGGTAGAAGCGCGGACTGCCGGCACCGACATAGGCAGTGTAGGAGGCGACGTCGGCGCTGTTGCCGAGCCAGCTCTCGAGCTGGCGGACCTCCGAGTCGGTCGCGGCCCAGGAGGCGCCCTGCGCCAGCTTCAGGTCGACGATCAGCTCGGGGCGGTTGGCGGTCGGGAAGAACTGCTTGGACACCAGGCCGAAGGCGGCGAGTGAGCCCACGAAAGCGAGCGCCGTGATTACGATCGTGGTCTTGCGCCAGGTGACGCACCACACGACGACCTTGCGGAAGAGAGTATAGAGACGGCCACTGTAGGGATCGTGGTGCTGGACCTTTGGTGTCGGCAGCAGGTGATAGCCCATCCACGGCGTGAACAGGACCGCCACGAACCAGGAAATGATCAGCGACAGGCCGACCACCCAGAAGATCGAGTTGGTGTACTCGCCGGCGCTGGAGCGCGCGAAGCCCACCGGCACGAAGCCGACGGCGGTCACGAGTGTGCCGGTCAGCATGGGGAAGGCGGTCGAGGTGTAGGCGTAGGTCGCGGCCTCGAGCCGGCTGGCGCCCTGCTCGAGCTTCACCATCATCATCTCGACCGCGATGATGGCGTCGTCGACCAGGAGGCCGAGCGCGATGATCAGGGCCCCGAGCGAGATGCGCTGGAAGTCGATGCCCAGCATCAGCATGCCGACGAAGGTGATCGCCAGCACGAGCGGGACGGAGAGCGCCACGATGACGCCGGTGCGGACTCCGAGGCTGATGAATGACACCACAAGCACAATCGCCAGCGCCTCCAGCAGCGCCGAGCTGAACTCCTCGAACGACTTTGTGACGACCTCGGGCTGGTTGGCGATGCGATGCACTGTGATCCCGACCGGCAGCCCGGCCTCGACCTCCGCCATGGTCTTGTCGAGCTCGGCGCCCAGCTTCTGGACGTTGCCGCCCGGCGCCATGACGACGCCGAGGCCGATCACCGCCTTGCCGTTGTAGCGCATGGCGAGCTGCCGCGGATCCTGGTAGCCGCGGCCGATCTCGGCCACGTCGCCCAGAGTGAGGGTCTGGCCGTTGGCGGTGAAGGGCAGGGACATGAGGTGTTCGGCCGAGGTCGGCGCGCCGTCGACTCGGACGGCGACGCGCTCACCTCTGGTTTCGACCGTGCCGGTGGCCACGATCGCATTCTGGCGCCGCACGACCTCGAGGATCTGGTCGACCGGAACGCCGAGCATCGCGAGCCGGGTATGGCTGAACTCGATGTAGATCTTCTCGTCCTGCAGGCCGAACAGGTCGGCCTTGGTCACGTCGGGCACGCGCAGCAGGCGCTGGCGTACCGCCTTGGCGATCTCCTTGACCTCGGCCGGCGAGAAGCCGTCGGACTCGAAGGCCCAGATCAGGCTGTAGGTGTCGCCGTACTCGTCGTTGAAGAACGGGCCGACCACGCCCTGGGGCAGCGAATTCCGTATGTCGCCGACCTTCTTGCGTACCTGGTACCAGAGGTCCGCGACCTTCGAGGGTGGCGTGTCGTCCCGTAGCGAGACGTAGATCACCGTCTCGCCGGGCTTGGTGTAGCTCTGGACGTTGTAGAAGAAGGGCAGTTCCTGCAGCTTGGTCTCGATCTTCTCGGTGACCTGCTGCTCGACCTCGCGCGCGGTGGCGCCGGGCCAGGCGGCCGAGACGACCATCTGCTTGATGGTGAAGGGCGGATCCTCGGCGCGGCCCAGGTTGAAGAAGGCGTAGAAGCCGGCCAGCACCAGTGCGATCATGAAGAACACGGTGAGGGTGCTGTATCTCAGCGCCAGCGCCGAGAGGTTGGTACGCGTCGTCATGGATCGTCTTTCCCTGGAGCGAAGCCGTGCGGTCGCTAGCGTGACGCCTGTTGCTGCTGGAGCGGCTTGACCTTCTGGCCGGTCTCGAGCTTGTGCACGCCCGCGGTGGCGATCAGTTCGCCTTCCTTGACGCCAGACAGGATCGCCGCCGTGTCGTCGCGCCAGCGCGCGATCGCGACCGGGCGGAGTTCGACCGTGCCGGTGTCGCGATCGACCACCCATACGGCGGGTTGCGTGCCGCGTTGGAAGATCGCGGACAGCGGCACCTCGGCGACGGGCGTGGGATCGGGCCGCTCGAAGCCCAGGGTTGCGGTCATGCCGAGCCCGATGAATTCCGGCGGCTCCAGGACGCTGAAGCGTGCGGCGTAGGTCCGGGTCACCGGGTCGGCGCTGGGCGACAGCTCACGGAGCCTGGCGGCGTGGCGCCGGCCCGGGTCCGACCAGAGTTCGAACGTGGCGCCCTGGGCGGCGCGCACGAGCTTCAGCCGGTGCTCCGGGACGCCGACCTGGATTTCCAGTTCGTCGGTGCGCGCGAGCCGGATCACACCCTGCCCCTGTGCCATGACCTGACCGACCTCCGCCTGCACCGCGGTGACGACGCCCGGCGCGTCGGCGCGAAGCACCGTGTAGGCGAGGTTGTTCTCGGCCGACGCCAGCTGGCTCTTCGCCTGGTCGACGCGGGCCAGGGCGGTCGCGGCCAGCGACTGGCGCTGGTCGAGCGTCTGCGGCACGAAGGCCATGCTGCCCCGCAGGTTGAGGTAGCGTTCGTGGTCGGCCTTGGCGCGCACATGGTCGGCGTCCGCCGAGGCGAGGGCGGCCCGCGCATTGTCGACCGCCAGCTGGTAGTCGGCGGGATCGAGGACGGCGATGATGTCGCCGGGCTTCACCACGGCACCGACATCGACGGAACGTTGGACGATCTTGCCTGCGACCCGAAAGCCGAGCGTGCTTTCGATGCGGGGCACGACGGTGCCGGCCAGCAGCAATGTCTGGCCGTGCGTCTTGTAGGAAATCTCGGCGACCCGGGCCGGTCTCGCGACCGATTCAACCGCGGCCGCGGGGCTGGCTGGATTGCGGGTCAGGGAATATGCCGCGAAGGCGCCGCCGGCCATGGTTACGCCGACGACGGCCAGCACGGCCAGCTTCGCCAGGGAGCCGCGGGGTGGACGAACGTTGGCGAGACGCATGGCGGGCCTTCCTTCGGACGTTTACAATGGGGCTGACGAAACTAAACGCCGTTAACTGATCGTTGATAAGTTATCGGTGATAATATAAGAGTCAAGGGTAGGAGAACCCGATTGAGCGCTTTTTCGTCACCGGCGCCGGGCGGCCGGAAGAAGCGTGGTGAGGGGCATACCCGCCGCGAGGAAATCCTCCAGGCCGCCAAGGAGCTGTTTCTGGAGCAGGGTTACGAGGCGACGACCATCCGACGGATCGCGGATCGGGTCGGCGTGTCCGCGCCCGCGCTCTATCTCTATTTCCCGGACAAGGAGCAGATGATGCTCGCGCTCTGCGATCAGACCTTTGGGTACCTGATCGAGAGGATCGCCGAGATCGAGAGCACCGTCGACGATCCGCGTGAGCGCATCCGGCGCTTCGGCGAGGCCTATCTGAAGTTCGGCCTGGCCCATCCCGACGAGTACAAGCTGGTCTTCCTGGGCACGAACATTCCCGAATCGATCCGCAAGCTGGGGCATCGCATGCCGACCGACGATCCGACGCGGCCCGGCATCGGCGGCGCCATCGTCTTCCAGCGACTCGTGGCAATTCTTGCCGAGGCCGAGGCATCCGGCCTCAAACTCAATTATCCGGCGGACACCTGTGCGGAGCTCTGCTGGATGGCCATGCACGGAGTGGTCTCGGCCCTGATTCTCAAGGCGGAATTCCCGTGGTCGAATCGCGACCTGTTGGGCACGGGCATGCTGGACATCATCATGAAGGGCATCGTCCGCGGCAGCTAAGGGTCAGGCTGCAGGCCGTGCGGCCCTGCGGTCCGCCGACCGTGCGCGGAGCAGCTTCATCAGGCCCCACGTCGCGGCCGCCCCGACGACAAGCACGGCGATCCCGATCAGCGGCCGGTACCACACCCATCCGAACGCGATCACGATCGGTGCGACCGCCACCGTGCAGACCAGCGCCACGAGGAACGTTCCGGCGCCGATCACGTCGCCCAGCAGCGGGATGACGCTGCCGGCGACGGCCAGAGGACGCAGCACGAAGTTGAAGCCGATCAGCATCAAGATCACACCGATCAGGCGCAGCACCCAGGTCAGGGTGACGTTCTCTTCCTCGGCGTGGCGGAACATCGCCTTTGCCGACACGGCACCGGCCGCGATCAACTCGACGGTCGTGCCGGTATGCGTAGGGAAGGGGGCGAAGCCCGAACCGGCCTGGGCGGCAACCACACTGGCCGTCTGCAACGGCACTTCCGCGAAGGAAATGCGCATGTCGCCTATTGCCGGCTGGGACGGATCCCGTCCGACATAGAGGACGCCGTCGTTTACGGCGACCGGCTTGTTGACGCGAAGCTGCAGGGCATTCGCCTGGACGTCCGTCGCGGCGACCCTTCGGGGTTCACCGAAGCCCCGCAGCAGCGAATCCGGAACGGCAAAGGCGCCGAGCCGTGTGCCGGGGGCCAGCAGGTCGCGGGACTGATAGACCATCACCGGGTTGGTATGGCCGCGCGGCTCCCGGAAGCGGTCCGAGTCGATCGGCTTGTCGGACCAGGTGCGCACATACTTGTACGTCGTGGTGCGTTCCTCGCCGCCGCCGAACTTCGTGCGGGTCTCGCTATGGGTCTCTTCCTTCCACTGAAAGACCTCGACATGGCGCACGAGCCGCACACCATTCACCCGCAGCGCAAAGTCGGGATCCGCCACCGGACCGCCGGTCGAGAGTCGGCCGGTCACGTGGATCAGCCGGCCGTCGTTCGACCGGTCCACGGTATCGGCCGAAACGCTGCGCACGATGCCGGCGCCCTCCGCCAGGCCCTGCGCCGTTCGGATCGCGCGGCCTTCGTTCCAGAACAGCACGCCGACCGACACGATGACGAAGATGACCCCCATCAGGACACCGACGATCGCCTGTCCGAGCCGGGCGAACCACGATGTGCTTGTGACCTCGGTCACCTGATCGACGGCGCGCTCTTCCATTGAACCTGTCCTCGGAAACGGGACGGAGACTACCGCCTCGGCCAGACTCTCGGGAAGAGGTCGCAGGTCATCGGGGCGCCGGCGGCGAGGTCGGGCGTGTGGGGAAACTGGAAGGTGCCCGGGCGCGGGTCGTAGCGGGCATCGTCGCCGGTGTAGCGCAAGGACAGGCCGCGGCGCCGCGCGCCCGGCGTGGCGTTGCCCGGCGCGCCGTGCACGATCATGGCGTGGAAGACCAGACAGTCGCCGGGCTCCATCGTCCAGGACCGGATATCGTACTTGCCGCGCTCGGCGTCGATGTCGGGGATCTGGACGAGATCGCTTGAGGTGAACTTGGCCTCGTGGCCCTTGCGGAAGGGGGTGGGACGAAAGTTGATCCCCCAGCGATGGGAGCCGGCGATGAACTCGACCGCGCCGTTGCTGTGATCGATATCGTCGAGCGCGATCCAGACCGACGTGATCTGCCGGCCGATGACCGGCCAGTAGGGTTGGTCCTGGTGCCACGGCGTGGGATGCGCCGTGCCCGGCTCCTTCACGAAGAGCTGGTCGTAGAAGAAATCGACCTTCTCCGACTGCATGAGTGCGGCGGCGATTTCAGCGGCCGGAGAGGTGAGGGCGGCGAGGCGGAAATCGTTGTCCCGCCGCCACATGAACATGTCGCCGAAGAACTTTCCCGACGTGCTGCCTTCCGCGAAGTTGGTCGCGTGCGGGCCCGGCTTGAGCAGGTCGCGCTCGACGGCCTCGCACAGGATTCCGACCCACACGGCATCGAAGGCGCCGCGCAGGCAGACGACGCCGTCGCGGTCGTACGCGGCGACGTCCGTATCAGAGACGGCGATCAAGCGTTCTGCAGGACGTGGACGGCGCGATTGGCGAGCAGGTCCTTGTTCTTGGCCGAGTAGGCCTTCATGTGCTCCGACGCGCCGTGGGCCTTGAGGTCGTCCATGCTTTCCCACTTTTCGATGACGACGAAGGTATCGGGACCGAACTTGGCGAACGGGCCGCCATCGATGTCGACGGCCGCGCCGTACTCGATGCAGCCCTTCTCGGCGTGGACGGCCGGAACGTTGTCGTTGAAGTTCTTGAGGACTTCGTCGCGCTTGCCGGGCTTGGCCGTGATGATGGCGATGACGTGGATCATGACTGTCTCCCTCTGGTCTTGTTCGTGGCCTCAGGCGGCGCGACCGTGTCTTAGCAGACGGCCGGGCAGCTTGTCGTTGGCCGCGACGGTATCCTGGTTGTTTCGGCGGATGACCTTGCCGTTTACGACGACGGCATCGATGCCGCTCGCCTCGGAGACGAGTCGGTCGGCGCCGGCCGGCAGGTCGTAGACCCGCTTCAGCGGGCCGGGATTGACGGTCTTCGCATCGAAGACGACGACGTCGGCCGGGCGGCCCTCGGCCAGCAGGCCGCGATCGGTGATGCCGAACATTTCGGCCGGCCGCTGGGTTAGATTGTGCACGGCCTCCTCGAGGGTGAAGACCTTGCGGTCGCGTACCCAGTGGCCGAGCAGGTGGGTCGAGTAGCAGGCGTCGCAGAGCTGGCTGGCATGGGCGCCGGCGTCGGACAGGGCGATGATCGTGTTCGGGTCGGTGATCAGCTCTGCCACCTCCTTCTCGTCGAAGTTCATGACGGCCATGCGGAAGCGGGTCAGCAGGTCGTCGGCCAGCGAGATGTCGAGGGCGAGGTCGACCGGGTCTTTGCCGAGCTTCGCGGCCGCCGCCGTGAGCAGCAGTTCCTCGAGTTCGCGATGCGACGGCGACCAGGCGATGATCACGCGGTCCCACCAGTTGCGAAACAGCGGGGTCACTTCGCTGCGCAGCTTCTCGCGCCAGGCCGGATCGGCGTAGGCGCGGCGCCGGGTGCCGGGTTCCCTGGCGTCGGCTTTCGCCAGCTCGTTCATGAACGGCATCACGTCGAAGATGAACGGCTCGGCGAAGGTGACCTCGAAGTTCAGCGGCCGGCAGCTCACCTGCGGAATGACGAGGGCGCCGGACTTGCGCTGCTCGGCGGCGAGGTCGAGCTGCTTGCGATGGCCGCCCGGCCCGTAGAGGTGGGAGAGCAGGGCGGTCCAGGTCACCGGGATGTTGTACTTGCGGCTGACCTCGGCCATGTGGCGGGTCGAGAAATCGCGGCCGATGGTGATCTGCATCAGGCCGCGCTTCATCTCTCCCATCACCGAGACGAGGGCATCCATTTCCTCGGGCGTCGCCTGGCGGCTGGGCACCGGCTTGCCGGCATAGCCATTGTGGCTGACCGAGACGGAGGTGCCGAAGCCGATGGCGCCGGCTTCCATGGCCTCGCGTACGAGCTTCTTCATGGCCCCGACCTCGTCGGCGGTCGCAGCCCGCTCGGTCGATTCCTCGCCCATCACATAGAGGCGGAGCGGCGTGTGGCCGAACAGGGCCGCCACGTTGATTGCCGAGCCGCGCTTCTCCAGCGCGTCGAGATATTGCGGGAAGGTCTCGAAGGGCCAGGCCGTGCCGAGGCCCGCTTCCAGCGCCTCGAGGCTCATGCCCTCGACCTTCTCCAGGGTCTGCATGATCATCTTGCGGTGGATCTCGCGGGTCGGGGCGACGCCGAAGCCGCAATTGCCGATCACGGTCGTCGTGACGCCGTGCCAGGGCGAGATGGTGAGCATGCGATCCCATAGGATCTGCGCGTCGTAATGCGTGTGCACGTCCACGAAGCCCGGCGAGACGACCTTGCCCGTGGCGTCGATCGTTTGGGCGGCCGGCCCTTCGGCCTGGCCGAGTGCGACGACCTTGCCGTCCTTGATGCCGACATCGCCGGTGAAGCCCGGCTTGCCGGTGCCGTCAACGATCGTGCCGCCGGTAATCTTGAGGTCGAAGGTCATGGCCACTCCGGGTAAACACCTGTTCATATTGGCGCGGGTGCGTCGCAGGGGCAATGCCGTGCTTGCATGGCAAGGTCGCGCTGCTAGGGTCCGCGCGGTTCGGGAGGAAAATGATGGCCAAGCACAAGATCGCGCTCATTCCGGGAGACGGAATCGGCAAGGAAGTTCTGCCGGAAGGCGTGAGGGTCCTCGAGGCCGCAGCGCGGCGTTTCAACTTCGAGCTCGAGTTCACTGACTTCGACTGGTCGTGCGATCGCCTGGTGAAGACCGGCAAGATGATGCCGGACGACGGCATGGAGACGCTGAAGGGCTTCGAGAGCATCTTCCTCGGTGCGGTCGGCTGGCCGGGCGTGCCCGATCACGTGTCGCTGTGGGGCCTGCTGATCCCGATCCGCCGCGACTTCGACGAGTACGTGAACCTGCGCCCCGTTCGCCTATTCGAGGGCGTGCCGTCGCCGCTTGCCAACCGCAAGCCGGGCGAGATCGATTTCTGGGTGGTGCGCGAGAACACCGAGGGCGAGTACAGCTCGATCGGCGGCCGCATGTTCCAGGGCACCGACGACGAGATGGCCATTCAGCAGGCCATCTTCACCCGCAAGGGCGTCGACCGGATCCTGAAGTTCGCGTTCGACTTCGCGAGCACCACGAAGAAGAAGCACGTGACCTCGGCCACCAAGTCGAACGGCATCATCCACACCATGCCGTTCTGGGACGAACGCTTTGCCGAGATGTGCAAGAAGTATCCGAACATCAAGGCGGACCAGTATCACATCGACATCCTGACCGCCCATTTCGTGCGCAACCCGGACTGGTTCGACGTGGTGGTCGGCTCCAATCTGTTCGGCGACATCCTCTCGGACCTCGGTCCGGCTCTCACCGGCTCGATCGGCGTGGCGCCGTCGGGCAACATCAATCCGGAACGCAAGTATCCGTCGATGTTCGAGCCGGTCCACGGTTCGGCCCCCGACATCGCGGGCAAGGGCATCGCCAATCCGATCGGCCAGATCTGGTCGGGCGCCATGATGGTCCGCCACCTCGGCTACCCGGAAGCCGCCGAGGCGATCGAGCGGGCCATTGCGGCCTCGCTGGTCGAGGGCGGGCCCCGAACCAAGGATCTGGGCGGTAACGGCGACACCAGGACCGTGGGTGCAGCCATTGCAGAGCTCGTGAAGACGGTGTAGCAGCCGCGGTACTGCTATTCTTGGGAGGTACCCCTGTGAAGAGACGCAACCTGCTTGCAGCCGCCGGCGCCATCGCCCTGGCGGCTGCCCCCTTGGGCGCGATCGCCCAGACCGCCTATCCGACGAAGCCGATCACGGTCATCGTGCCGTTCGCGGCCGGCGGCCCGACCGACGCGCTGGCGCGTGTCCTCACCGCCCGCATGGGGGAGGCGCTCGGCCAGACGATGATCGTCGAGAATGTCGGCGGTGCCGGCGGTACGATCGGCGTCAACAAGGCCGCCAAGGCGACGCCGGACGGCTACACGATCCTGTTCGCGCACATGGGCACCCTCGCGGTCAATATCGCGCTCTACAAGACGCTGCCCTACGACAGCCAGAAGGACTTCGAGCCGATCGGGCTGGGCGGCACGAACCCGATGGTGCTGGTCGCGAAGAAGGACCTTCCGGCCAAGGACTTCAAGGAGTTCGAGGCCTACGTTAAGGCCAACCAGAAGAAGGCGCAGTACGGCATGGCCGGCATCGGCGCCGCCTCGCACCTGGGTGGCCTGATGCTGAACAGCATGATGAAGGTCGATGTGCTGGAGATTCCCTACAAGGGAACCGGTCCGGCCCTGAACGACCTGGTGAGCGGCCAGTTCGACTACATGGTTGATCAGGCGGTCAACGTGCTGCCGCAGATCAAGGCCGGCACCATCAAGGCGCTGGGCGTCAGCACGCTGAAGCGCCTGCCGCAGCTTCCGGATGTCCCGACGATCGACGAGTCGGGCCTCAAGGGCTACGAGGTCACCATCTGGAACGGTTTCTTCGTCGCCAAGGGCACGCCGAAGAACGTGATCGACACGCTGAACAAGGCGCTGGTGACGGCGCTCGGCGACGAGAAGGTGCGGGCGCGCCTGATCGACCAGGCGGTCGATCTGCCTGCACCGAACGAAGCGACGCCCGACGCGCTTCGTGCGCAGCTCAAGGCCTCCATCGACAAGTGGGTGCCCGCCATCAAGGCCGCCGGCGTCCAGCCGCAGTAGACTGCCGAGGAACGCATGAAGGGCCGCCACGAGGGCGGCCCTTTTTTTTGTGCCATCAACCCGGATTGGCGGTACTCGAGCCGATCATTGGCTGTTGCCCGGCCGGTGGTCTTTCCTGATCGCGCGGCTGACCCGACATCGGCTTCGGCGGCTGGCCTTGGTGCCCCATACGCGACGAGTCTGGGGGCGGCCTGCCACTTCCGCCGCGGTCGCCCGACGGCAGTTGACCCGGCTGGCCCTGGTGGCCCATGCGCGACGAGTCCGGGGAAGGCCTGCCGCTTCCGCCGCGTTCACCCGACGGCGGTTGACCCGGCTGGCCGGGTTGACCCATGCGTGACGAGTCGGGCGGCTGCCGGCCGTTTCCATTCCGATCGTCCGGTGGCGGCAGGCGAGCGTCGGCGGGCCTCCCTTGAGGAGACGGGCCTTCCGGACGGCCGGAGGGTTCGTCCGTCGATGTCTGACGGGACGGCGGTGCCGGCCCGTCCTGTGCACGGACCGAGGTACTGGCGAGCGCAAGCGCGAGCAGGGGAATCGAGGCGAGGGCTTTCACCGATTGCATGCAGCTTCCTTTGCGAACAGGCGGTGGACACCGCCATGTTCCCGGTTACGTGCCGCAAAGTTTTGCCATCCCCGGATTCAATCTGGGCATTCAGGTGGCGATGCCCAGCGCGCCAAAGTCGATGTCGACGGCGCGCCGCGTGTCGCCGCTTTCGTCGCGCAGCGCCAGCAGGAGCTTGCGGGCGGGCCAGTCGATCTCGACGACGCCGAAATTGGCGGCGGCGAAGAGCGGGCCGAGGCGGTTGGGTCCGGGTTCCTTGGCGGCCCAGTAGACCATGTTGAGACCGCTCGAGGTGACCTCGTACAGCGGATAGAGCGCGTCGGGCGTCTCACGGTAAAGCGCGCCGATGTGACGATCGCCGGACAGGAAGACGACGCCCCTGGCGCCACTTGTGCGAATCGTATCGACGAGTCTCTGCCGCTCCAGCGGCATGTTTCCCCAGCGCTCCCAGCCATGGCCTTCGGCGAGGACCTGTGTGCTCGACACGACCAGGCGCAACTCGGCCGGCCTGCGCAGTTCGCTTGCCAGCCACGCCCATTGCTCCGGCCCCAGCATCGTCTTCGCCGGGTCGGGGTCGGGCAGGTAGCGCTGCTTGCCCGGCGCGCCGCGCTTGTCTGTGATCTTGAGCGGCGAGCGGAACCAACGCACGTCGAGCAGGATCACCTGCACGCGCTTCCCCGGCGGACCGATGATCCGGGAATCGTAGATGCCGCCGCGCGTACGCCGGATGTCGTCCGCCGGCGCCTTCCAGAAATCGAGGAAAAGGTCCTTGGCGATGGTTTTGTGGGCGAACTCCGCACCACCGTCGTTGACGCCGTAGTCGTGGTCGTCCCAGACGGCGAGATGCGGCACCGTCTCGCACAGCTTCGCATAGCCTGTGACTTGCCGCGCTTCGTCGTAGGCCCGCCTCAGTTCCGGCGCATCCGGCGTATGGAAGTCGCCATAGACGTTGTCGCCGGCGAAGATGAAGAGGTCTGGCCGGTAGGCAAGGATGGCCTCCCAGATCGGCTGCGGCAGGGTCTGCTTCGCGCACGAACCGAAGGCGATGCGCGACAGCGGCTCTCCCGACTGTGCCAGGGTGGTCGCGGGAATCAGCGAGGCGGCACCCGCAAGGCGGGCGAACGTGCGGCGGGAGAACATGGTAGACACCATAATGACATTTTGTGTGGTTTGGATGGCGGCTGCATGAAGCGCCACTTGAAGCGTGCCCTCGAACTGCTCCTGATGCCGCTGGCGGCGGCGATCGTCTTCTTCGAAGACGTGCTCTTGCATTACCTTGGCGTCGCCATGGCGGCGTTCGCCAAGTGGCCGCCGGTCGCCCGACTGGAGGCGTGGGTCGCGGGGTTGCCGCCCAAGGCCGCTCTGATCGTCTTCATCGCGCCTTCGGCGCTGGTGCTGCCGATCAAGCTGGCGGCCGTCGGATTCGCCCTGCATGGACATCTCGCCCTGGCGACGACCAGCATCCTGCTTGGCAAGATGCTGGCGACCGCGCTGGTGGCGCGCCTCTACAGGATCCTGCGGCCGACGCTGATTACGGTGCCCTGGTTCCTGGCGGCCGAGACCTGGGTCTTCAAGTGGCGTGACAAGCTCTACGCCTTCGTCGGCTCCCTGCCGGCTTGGCAGAAGACGAAGGCGCTGGTGCACCGTCTGCGCCGCTGGCTGTCTGGGCTCGTGGCTGGTCTGCTCGCGCGCTAGAGCCGTGCGAGGCGGCCGCCGGCATCCTTGGCCACGCGCTGCAGGCATTCGAGGAACCGTTCGACCGATTGCGACGGTGAGATCAGCGCCGGCAGGAGGATCCCGACGTGAAACAGGGTCCTCGGACGCCACGGCACAAGGGCGAGCCGTCCGGCGCCGACCGCGGCCGGTGTGAGCGGATCGGCGATCGTAACGCCCGCGCCCCGTCCGACGAGACTGCAGGCGAATTCGAGCGAGTCGACGACGAGGTTCGGGTGGATGGGCACGCCCTCGGCCGCGAACATCGCCTCCACGTCGTTGCGCAGTTGCGTACCCGGGCCGAGCACGACCAGCGTCTCGGCTGCGAGGTCGCGGGCGCCGAGCGACTTGCGCCGGGCGAGGGGGTGACGGACCGGCAGGGCGACCACCGCCGGCAGGCTCAGGAGCGGACGCGCCTCGATTCCCGGATTGTCGAGCGGCAGGGCGCCGATGCCGAGGTCGAAGGACTGGTTGGCCACGGCGAGTTCGAGTTCCCGCCGATGAATGATCGCGACATCGACCTCGACTGCGGGATTCAGTCGATGGAATTGCGCCACGGCCGGCGCGAGCAGGCTGGCCGCGAAGCGCGGCATGCTCACGATCCGCAGACGGGCGCGCGTTCCGCCCGCCACGCGCTGGGCCACACGGGGCAGGTCGTCGATTGCCACCAGAACGCGGCGGACTTCCGCGAAGAACGCGGTGCCTTCGGTAGTCGGCTCGAGGCGCATGCGGTCTCGGTGGAACAGCCGCAGCCCGGTCCCGTGTTCGAGCCCGGCCAGCAGTCGGCTCGCCGCGGACTGGCTCATGTTCAGGGACTGGGCGGCGGCCCCGAGGCTCCCCAGCTCCATGATGCGCAGGAACAGCCGCAGCGCCTGTAGTTTCACCTGCTGCCTCTTGCAAATCTCGCAACAACTGGTTCGGTGTTTGCATTTTATACAACATCGAACCGCTGTCACTCTTCGTGCGTCTTGCAGAGGAGCCTGACCCGTGACCGTACGCCCGCCCAACATCCTGCTGATCCTTGCCGACAATCTCGGGTGGGGCGAACTCGGCTGCTACGGCGGCGGCGTCCTGCGCGGCGCCCCGACGCCGCGGATCGACGCGCTGGCCGAAGAAGGCCTGACCTGCCTCAACTTCAACGTCGAGAGCGACTGTGTGCCGACCCGGTCGGCGCTGATGACCGGGCGCCACCCGATCCGCACCGGCGCGATGCAGTCGGTGCCGGCCGGCCTGCCGCAGGGGCTGGTCCCCTGGGAAATCACGATCGGGCAGCTGTTGCAGGATGCCGGCTATGCCACCGCCTGTTTCGGCAAGTGGCATCTGGGCGACCGGGAAGGGCGCCTGCCCAAGGATCGTGGCTTCGACGAATGGTACGGCATTCCGCGCACCTCGAACGAGGCGATGTTCACGGCGGCGCCGGGCTTCGATCCGACGATCGTGCCGATGCCCTATGTGATGGAAGGCGTCAAAGGAGAGCCGGCGCGCAACCTCGCGGTCTACGATCTCGAACAGCGCCGCCTCATCGACGGCGAACTGACGCGCCGCACGATCGACTTCATGGAGCGGCAATCCGCTGCCGCGCGCCCGTTCTTCGCCTATGTCCCGCTGACCCAACTGCATTTCCCGACCCTGCCGCATCCGGATTTTGCCGGTCGCACCGGGGCCGGTGACTTCGCCGATGCGATGGCGGAGATGGACCATCGCGTGGGCGAAATGCTCGATGCCATCGACCGACTGGGCCTGCGGGATGACACGCTGGTGCTGTTCGGGAGCGACAATGGCCCGGAGTTCCGGCGCCCGTGGCGCGGCACCGCCGGTCCGTGGCGCGGCACCTATCACACCGCCATGGAAGGCGGGCTTCGCGTCCCGTTCATCCTGCGCTGGCCGGGTCGGATCGCGCCGCGTCGCACGACCGACGTGCTGCACATCACCGATCTCTATCCCACCCTTGCCAAGGTAGCCGGCGCCAGCCTGCCCGAGGACCGGCCGATCGACGGCATCGACCAGCTCGGGTTCTTCCTGGGCGAGCAGCCGAAGTCGGCGCGCGAAGGGTTTCCCTACTACATCAAGACCGAGCTGCGGGCCGTCAAATGGCGTGACTGGAAGATGCATCTCATGTGGGAGGTCGAGCCCAACGAGGGGCCGATCAAGCTGGAGACGCCCTATCTGTTCAATCTCGTGAAGGATCCGAAGGAGGAGACCGACGCCAACATGGAGGAGGGCTGGGTGCGAGGTCCGATCCGCCGCCTGATCGAATCCTTCCAGGAGAGCCTCAAGGCCCATCCGCCGATTCCGCCGGGGGCGCCGGACGGGTTCGTGCCGGGCGGGAAGGCCGGAGCATGAGCTGCAGGCTCATCGCGGTCTTTCGCCTTTCCGCTCTTCGGCTCGCGACTTTGTGCGGCCGCCTGCTCCTGCGCTAGGCTGATTCCAGCCAACGAAGCCGACGGGAGTCTCAGGACCATGCCGGAAGTCATTCCCAACAAGGCCGCCCTCGGAGCGCGGATTGAAGGGCTCGATCGTGCCACCGCGAAAGAGCCAGCCGTGGCCGAGATGCTGAACCGCGCGCTTGCCGAACATCTGCTCGTGGTCATTCCGGGCGATCCGATGACGCCGGAACAGACGCGCGAATTCTCGAAGGCCTTCGGCGCGCCGCAGAAGCAGCTGCTGCGCTACAAGCGCAGCGGTACCGTGCCCGACGTCTCGGTCATGGTGAGCACCCTGATGGCCGACGGTACGACCGACAAGACGGCCATTCGGGCGGAAGACTGGCACACCGACGATTCCTATTTCGCCGTGCCGGCCAAGGCGACCCTGCTGCACAGTATCGAGATCCCGAGCCGCGGCGGCGCCACCTGGTTCTGCAACATGCATTCGGTCTACGACGCCTTGCCCGAAGCGACGAAGAAGCGGATCGAGGGCAAGCGCGCCATCCACGGCTACGACACGCCGCGCGCCCGCAACCGGCCGTCGCCCCGCACACCGGAGGAAATCGCCGAGACGCCTGATGTCGAGCACCCGCTGGTGCGAACCCATCCCGTCACGGGCCGCAAGGCGCTCTACCTCAACCCCAACCGGCTCGACCGCATCGTCGGGCTGGAGCGGGCCGAGAGCAACGCCCTGCTGGACGAGCTGGCCGAAGAGGCACGCAAGCCGCAGCATCATTTCGGCCATGTCTGGAGTAGAGGCGACATCGTGGTCTGGGACAATCGCGCCACCATGCACCGGGTGGTGATCGACTACCCGGTGGGCGAGAGCCGCATCATGCACCGCGTCCTGATCGAGGGCGACCGTCCCTATTGAGGTTTAGCGGAGCGTTGGGTCAGCGCACGGCGCCCGAGACTCTCATCGCCTCGATCTCGGCCTCGCCATATCCCGCCTCTGCGAGAATCTCGGTCGTGTGCTCGCCGAGCCGCGGCGCATGTGTTTCCTCCGCTCGCTCGCCGCCGGAGAACCTGTTGGCGCGCCGGGAACGGCGGATACGGCCTTCGCTGGGATGGTCTTCGGGCTGGAAGAAGCCGACATCGGCGAGGTGCGGGTCGATGAGCAGGTCGTCGATCGTGTTGTAGCGCGCGGCCGGCACGTCCAGTCGGTCGAAGATTTCCAGCCATTCCGCCGTGGTCTTCTGCGCGAGCCCCGTCTTGCGGACCTCGAAATAGGCGGCCGCGTTGTTGGTGCGGGCGAAGGCGCTGTCGAAGCGCGGGTCGGTCTTCAGCTCAGGCCGGCCGATGGCATCGAAGAAGGCGAAGGCCTGCTGGTTGGTGTTGGGACCGACCGTGATGTAGCCGTCCTTCGTGGGCAGTGGCCGATAGTCGGGGCTGAGCAGGCGGCCGTCGCCGCTGGGACCGATCGGCGGATCGAAGGTCGCCGCACCAAGGTGCTCGCTCGACACGAAGGAGGCCATGTTCTCGAGCATGGGCACGTCGATCGCCTCGCCGACGCCGGTCTTCTCGCGGCGATAGAGGGCGAAGCCGATGCACTGGGCTGCGATCAGGCCCGTGGTGTGATCGCTCATCACCATGGGCACGAAGCGCGGTTCGCCGGTGGCGCGCTCCAGGGTGCCGGCGACGCCGGACAGGCTCTGCACGATGGGATCGTAGGCGGGGCGGTTGTAGTAACGGCCGCCGCGGCCGAAGGCCAGGATCGAGCAGTGGATCAGCTTCGGGTTCTTCTTCGCCAGACTCGCATGATCGAGGCCGGCGCGGGTGAGGGCCTCTGGCCGCACGTTGCTCACGAACACGTCGGCCTTCTCGATCAAGCGATGGAGCGCGGCCAGCCCGTCCGGCTGCTTGATGTCGAGCACGATCGACCGCTTGTTGCGGTTGAAGTTGATGAACTTGCCCGACATGCCGGGATTGCGGCTGCCCTGCGCCATGGTGCGCAGCAGGTCGCCGCCCGGCGCCTCGACCTTGATGACCTCGGCGCCGTAGTCGGCGAGGGTGCGCGTGCAGATCGGCCCGACGACCACCGTCGTCAGGTCGACCACCTTCACGCCGGCGAGCGGACCACCCCTCACGCCTGACTCCCTTGGGCGAACTCCAGGTCCATCTCGCCGCACAGCACGCCGTTCTTGTCGGCGGCCCACAGCTTCAGTTTGCCGTCCTTCTGTTCCTCGCCGCGCACCTCGATCAGGTCGCCGACCCACAGGGGATGGACGAGGCGGGCGCTGTAGCCCTTCAACTCGCCCTTGGCATGCTTCAGCGCGGCATCGACCATCAGGTGCATGGAGAGGCCGCCGTTGGACACGATGGCGGGATAGCCTTCCTCGCTGCGCGTGTAGTCGCCATCATAATGGATCCGGTGGGCGTTCCAGGTGATGGCGCCGTAACGGAAATTGAGCGTGTTGGTGAGTGACGTCGTCTCGGTCCAGGTCTGGTCGGTGCGCGCCGGGGTGGCCACCGTGGCGGTGGTCTTCTGGCCGGGCGGAACGGCGGGGCGGTAGATCGCGTCGAACGTGTCGGAGGCGATGGTCTTGCCGCCCTGTTCGATCGTATGACGCATCGTCAGCACGAAGATGTCGCCCGAGCGCCCGGTCTTGGGGACGATGTTCGCGACCTCGGCCTTCTTCAGAGCCGGCTCGCCGGCCTTGAGGCGGCCCATGATCTCCACCCGGCGGCCAGCCCCCATGCGGCGTGGCATCGGGATCGGCGGCAGGACGATGCCCTTGTTGGGATGGCCGTCGGGCCCCAGTTCGCCCTGGCGGACGGTCTCGGCGAAGAAGACGGTGAACCAGTGCGGCGGCAGCTCCTGGCCGCGCTTGATGCTGTCGGGATCGACGTCGAAGGTCGCGGCGACGCGGCGGACGGCCATCATGCCGATATCGTCCTCGACCGTGCGCACCCGCCCGATCCACGGCCGCAGGGTCTCCATCGCCTCGTCCATCCAGCCCATCTCGATCGTCCCTCGAAGGTTTCGCGACGGGCATCCTCCAACAAAAGAAGGGCCCGCAACAGCGGGCCCTTCCATGATCCGAAAGATCGGAGAAGATCAGATCGAGTAGTACATCTTGTACTCGATCGGGGCCGGCTGGTGTTCCCAGTTGTAGACCTCTTCCCACTTGAGTTCCATGTAGGCGTCGATCTGGTCGTCGGTGAACACGCCGCCCTGGGTGAGGAACGAGCGGTCGGCGTCGAGGGCGTTGAGGGCCTCGCGCAGCGAGCCGGCGACGGTCGGAACCTTTGAGAGCTCTTCCGGCGGCAGGTCGTACAGGTTCTTGTCCATCGGGTCGCCCGGATGGATCTTGTTCTTGATGCCGTCGAGGCCGGCCATCAGCATCGCCGCGAAGGCGAGGTAGGGGTTGGCCGACGGATCGGGGAAGCGGACCTCGACGCGCTTGCCCTTGGGCGACGACGCGTAGGGGATGCGGCACGAGGCCGAGCGGTTGCGCGAGGAGTAGGCCAGCAACACCGGCGCCTCGAAGCCCGGGATGACGCGCTTGTAGGAGTTGGTGCTGGCGTTGGTGAAGGCGTTCAGCGCCTTGGCGTGCTTGATGATGCCGCCGATGTAGTACAGCGCCGTCTCCGACAGGTCGGCATAGCCCGAACCGGCGAACAGCGGCTTGCCGTCCTTCCAGATCGACTGGTGGGTGTGCATGCCCGAGCCGTTGTCGCCGTACAGCGGCTTCGGCATGAAGGTCAGCGACTTGCCGTAGCTGTGGGCGACGTTGTGCAGCGTATACTTGTACTTCTGCACGTTGTCGGCGGTCTTGACGAGCGTGTCGAACTTGAAGCCGAGCTCGTTCTGGGCCGGCGCCACCTCATGATGGTGGATCTCCATGACCAGGCCCATGTCGGTGCAGACCGACATCATCTCGGCGCGCAGGTCGTTGTGCGTGTCGACCGGCTGCACCGGGAAGTAGCCGCCCTTGACGGCCGGACGGTGCGCGAGATTGCCGCCCTCGACCGCGATGCCGGTGTTCCACGGCGATTCGTTCGAGGAGATGCTGTAGAAGCTGCCCTGCATCTGCACGTCGTAGCGGACGTCGTCGAACACGAAGAACTCGAGCTCGGGACCGAACACTGCGGTGTCGCCGACGCCGGACGACTTCATGAAGGCCTCGGCGCGCTTGGCGGTCGAACGCGGGCAGCGTGCATAGAGCTGGCCGGTCGAGGGCTCGACGACGTCGCAGCTGACGATCAGCGTGGTCTGCGCCGAGAAGGGATCGAGCACGGCGGTGGACGGATCCGGCATCAGGATCATGTCGGACTCATTGATCGCCTTCCAGCCGGCGATCGAGGAACCGTCGAACATCACGCCGTCTTCGAAGGTGCCTTCGTCGGTGGCGGACGCCATGCGGGCCGTGTGCTGCCACTTGCCGCGCGGATCGGTAAAGCGGAAGTCAACGAACTTGACGTCCTTTTCCTTGATCAGCGCGAGAACCTGTTTGGCATCCATTGTCGATCGTCCCTCTACTTGTGGTTTACTGCTTCAGCCCCCAAAGGCCGGGTCCTCATACGGCGGCGTCACCACGCTCACCAGTACGAATTCGAATCGCGTCGTCGATGCTCGACACGAAGATCTTTCCGTCGCCGATGCGACCGGTATGCGCGGAACTGCGGATCGCCTCGACCGCCTTTTCCACCATCTCATCCTCGATGATGAGTTCGAGCTTCACCTTCGGCAGGAAGTCGACGACGTACTCCGCGCCGCGATAGAGCTCGGTATGGCCTTTCTGGCGACCGAAGCCCTTGGCCTCGAGAACCGTGATGCCTTTCAGGCCGATCTGGTTGAGGGCGTCCTTCACCTCATCCAGTTTGAAGGGCTTGATGATCGCTTCGATCTTCTTCATTTGGCTTGAGACACTCCGCGCGCAGGCAGCGGGTCTTCCTGCTTGGATGAACCCGCGTGAGAAACAGGGAAGCATATTCCATGCCAGAATTTTCCACGGCCTGAAACGGGAATTGGCGTTTCGGTCTGTCTGTTTAGCAGGCGGATTGAGCGATTATTAATCAGAAGAATGAACAAATATCGGGCAGAACATAATCCATGAAACCTGCAAACTCGACGATGGCCAGCCTGGGAACCACCGTGTTCGAAGTCATGTCGGCGCTGGCCCGTGAGCACAATTCCGTCAACCTCGGCCAGGGCTTCCCCGACGACAAGGGACCGGAGGAGGTCCGGGCTGCGGCGGCGGACTATCTGCTGAATGGCCACAACCAGTATCCGCCCATGATGGGGATACCGGAGCTTCGGCAGGCGGTGGCGGAGCACGCGAGGCGTTTCCAGGGTCTGGACGTCGATTGGCAAAGCGAAGTGCTCGTCACGTCCGGGGCGACTGAGGCACTGGGCGACTGCCTGTTTGGCCTCATCGAGCCGGGTGACGAGGTCGTGCTGATCGAGCCGCTCTACGATTCCTATCTGCCGATCGTGCGGCGAGCGGGTGGAATCCCGAGGCTGGTGCGGCTGGAGCCGCCCGAGTGGCGCCTGCCGAAGGAGGAGCTGGCTGCCGCGTTCGGGCCGAAGACCAAGCTCATCCTCTTCAATACGCCGATGAACCCTTGCTCGAAGGTCTTCGACCAAGAGGAACTGTCGTTCATCGCGAACCTCTGCCTCGAGCATGATGTCTATGCCATCTGCGACGAGGTCTACGAGCACATCATCTTCGATGACCGGCGCCATGTTTCGCTGATGACGCTGCCGGGAATGCGCGATCGGACGGTGCGCATCGGCTCCGCCGGCAAAAGCTTCAGCCTGACGGGCTGGAAGGTGGGCTACATCACCGCCGCACCGGAGCTGATGAAGCCGATCGCCAGGACGCACCAGTTCATGACCTTCACGACCCCGCCCAACCTCCAGTGGGGGGCGGCGACGGGGCTGCGGCTTAAGGATGGGTACTTTTCGACCTTGGCAGCCGACATGCAGCGCAAGCGCGACCGGCTGGCAGATGCGCTGGCGTCGATCGGCTTCGACGTCCTGCCGGCTCACGGGACCTACTTCGTCACCACGGACTTCCGGCCTCTGGGCTTCAATGGGACGGACGAGGAATTCTGCCGACACATAACCATAAAGGCCGGGGTGACCGCAGTCCCGGTCAGTGCGTTCTATCAATCTGCCGAGGCTCCCCGATACTTCGCACGCTTCTGCTTCTGCAAGCACGACTCCACGCTGGACAGCGCGGTCGAGCGATTGGCGGCTCATTTTGGGAACTGATTTGCTGGTATTTGCATTTTTTAGGGCTTAGGATGCAATTGTCGAGCAATCTTGAGGTGGGTCCCCCTCCACCTAGCGAGAGTTACTGCATTGTCATTGCAACTGGTGGCCTATCCGGGCGATACCCGGCGTGCATGGCGTTCCATGGTGAGAATTCGGCGGACATGAGTCGGACAGACGATGTCGCCCCCGCATCGGCGGTCAGCAAGCCTGTCCGGATGGATGGTCGTCGTTTGCGCAGCGAACGCACGAAGCAGCTCATCATCGAGGCCTATCTCGACCTGATCCGGGAGAACCCTTCGGTGCCGATGCCCACCGCGGCAGAGATCGCGGCGCGGGCCGGCTACTCCGTCCGGTCCATCTTCGAACGCTTCCCGGACCTGCACACGCTCAGAGTGGCTGCAGCCGACTACAGCCTCGCCCATGCGGCGGCGCTGGCGCCGGCACGCGACGTCGATGGGGATCGTGCGACGCGCATCCTGTCTCAGGTCGAGACACGGGCAGGGACCTGCGAGCGCGGGGTGGCGCTATGGCGGGCACTGCTGTTCAACGTCGACGAGAACGATGCGCTCAAGTCACGCATAAAGATTGCACGTGACCGAACGGTCGAGCGTATCGAGCTCATGTACCGGCCCGAACTGGCCGTGCTGTCTCCGACGGAGCGCCGCAATCTCCTGATCGCCCTCGAGGCGATCACCGACATCGAGAGTTGGGCGCGGATGCGGTACACGTACGGCCTGTCCTTCGTCGAGGCTTGCGCCGTATGGATGCGGACCATCGACCGCATGCTGCCGCCTACTCCCCAAGATCAACCGCCATCATGAATCGGGGCCCCGCCAAGATCGACGGCCGCCGCCTTCGCAGCGAGCGGACGAAGCAGTTGATCATCGAAGCCTATCTCGCGCTGGCCCAGCAGATGTCGCCGCGCGTGCCGACAGCCGCCGAGATCGCCGAGAAGGCGGGATACTCCGTGCGCTCGGTGTTCGAGCGGTTTCCCGACATCCGCGCCTTGCAGGTGGCGGCGGTCGACTATTCGCTCGCGCAGTTGGCGGCGCTTTCGCCGCCACGGGGAGCCGACGGCGACCGCAAGACCAGGATCGAGTCCCATGTCCGGACACGCGGCCAGACCTGTGAGACCTGGCTGCCGTTATGGCGCTCGCTCATCGTGAACCAGGGCGATTCGCCGGAACTGAAGGCACGCATCCGTCTGGCCCGTGACCATGTGACCGCTCGCATGGAGCTGATGTTCGCGCCCGAATTCGGCGTGATGAGCTCGCAGGAGCGACGCCAGATCCTGATCGCGCTCGAAGCGCTGACCGACGTCGAAAGCTGGGCCCGGATGCGCGAACTGTTCGGCCTGTCCGTCGACGAGGCGTGCCTCGTCTGGATGCAGGCGATCGACCGCCTGCTACCTGTGGCCACCAGCGGCACGGCCGGCAGCGCGGAATGACGGGGCGGGGGATGCAGCCAGCCGAACTCGCGTCCCGGGCACCCCCCACCGACGGCCGGCGGCGGCGCAGTGCGAGGACGCGACAACTCATAATCGAAGCCTATCTCGCGCTCCTGCGGGAAAACCCACAGATACCGACCGCCGCGTCGATCGCTCAAAGGGCCGGTTACTCGCTCCGGTCCATCTTCGAACGCTTCGCCGACCTGCATGAATTGCGCGTCGCCGCCACGGATGAGGCGCTGCTCCGGGCATCGGCTGAAGTCGCGGCCCAACCGTCAGTCGGCAGTCGTCAGGATCGGGTCAGGACCCACGTCGAGGCACGCGGCAGGGTTTGTGAGGAGTGGCTGCCGCTCTGGCGCGCGCTCAACGCCAATCAGGGGGATTCGGCAGACCTGAAGGCTCGGATTCGGCTGATCCGCGAGATGGTGATTCGGCGGATCGAGCAGATGTACGCGTCGGAGCTCTCGACTCTCGACGAGCGCGAGCGGCGCCAGACGGTCCTGGCCATCGAGGCACTGGTCGATTTCGAGAGCTGGTCGCGCTTGCGCGACCTGTTCGGCCTGTCATTCGAGGATGCCTGCGGTGTCTGGAAGCGGGGCATCGATCGACTTTTGCCGTCGACCCCGCCTGTTTCTTGACGCTCCGGCCGCCGGGGCGTAGGAAGGCGCCGCTTCGTCGGGAGCGATCCGCGATGGCGGCCGTAGCTCAGTTGGTTAGAGCGCCAGATTGTGATTCTGGATGTCGCCGGTTCAAATCCGGTCGGCCGCCCCAATCGCCCACACGACAAGCTCCCCGGGTCTGAAATGCGCGATCTCGTTCCCCGAGACGAACTGGCACTCCTGAACTGTGCCGAGATGGCGCGGGCCGATGCCTTTGCGATCGCCGGCGGAGTGCCCGGCCGGGTCCTCATGGAGGCCGCCGGCCGCGCCGTCGCAGCAACGGTGATGCTGCGTCACGCCAGACGGCCCGTCCTCGTGCTCTGCGGGCCGGGAAACAACGGCGGCGACGGCTTCGTCGCGGCGCGACGATTGCGGGCAGCTGGTTGGCCCGTCAGACTCGTTCTTTTTGGAGCGGTCGCCAGCCTGAAGGGCGACGCGGCCTGGGCGGCGGGCACGTGGACGGGGCCGCTCGATCCTTGGTCTCCGGCGATGCTCGACGACGGGCCGCTCGTGATCGATGCCATATTCGGAGCGGGCCTCGGTCGGCCGATCGAGGGTGAAATCGCTGCTGCCATCGAGGCGGTGAACGCCCGGAAGACGCCCGTGGTGGCCGTGGATGTGCCGAGCGGTCTGCACGGCGATACCGGGGAAGTGCTGGGGGCGGCGATCGAGGCGGAGACGACAGTTTCTTTCTTCCGGGCCAAGCCCGGCCACCATGCCGTGGAGGGCTTGCGCCGCTGCGGCCGCCTGCACATCGCCGACATTGGCATTCCAGCGGATGCCCTGACGGAGATCGCGCCCCAGGCCTGGCTGAACGGCCCGGCGCTGTGGGCGCACGCACTCCGGCGCGGCGACATCGCGGATCACAAGTACGCGCGTGGTCACCTCACGATCCTGGCGGGCGCTCATGCCACCGGGGCAGCGCGCCTCGCCGCACTGGCCGGCCGCCGGGTGGGGGCGGGATTGGTCACGATCGCGGCCGTTCGTTCGACCCTGCCGGCATTCCAGGCAGCGGAGCCCGGCAACCTCATCGTCGAAGCCGACGACGGCGCGATGTTCGCCCATCTGCTGGGAGACGAGCGCCGGAATGCCATCCTGGTCGGGCCGGGATCGGGGACCGGCGACCGGACGAAGGAGGCAGTGCTCGCGGCCCTCGATGCGAGGCGAAGCGTCGTTCTCGATGCTGACGCGCTCACCGTGTTCGCCGCGGATCCAGGACTGCTGTTTCGCAGGGTTCGGGGGCCGACACTGCTCACGCCCCATGAGGGTGAGTTCCGCCGGCTGTTTCCAGACCTCGCCGGCCGGCGGGGCAAGTTGGAACGGGTGAGGGAAGCGGCGTCGCGGAGCGGCGCGACGGTGCTGTTGAAGGGACCCGACACGGTAATCGCCGAACCCGGTGGCCGCGCCGTGATCAACGTGCACGCATCGCCGGCTCTCGCAACGGCGGGATCGGGCGACGTGCTCGCCGGACTGATCGGCGGGCTGCTGGCGCAGGGGGTGACGCCGCTCGCCGCGGCCTCTGCGGCGGCGTGGCTGCACGGCGACTGTGCGCGTTCGTTTGGCGGTCCCGGCCTGATCGCCGAGGATTTGCCCGCGCTTCTTCCTCGCGCACTTCAGTCGGTGTCGTCCTTCAATTGACCGTTCGACGGGGTCGGGCTAAGAGGCGCGCGATTCGGCCTTCGCGGCACGCCCCGACGGCCCGGAATGTGGTTTGGGCTGGCTTCGGGCGGGCGTGGTGGAATTGGTAGACACGCGAGATTTAGGTTCTCGTGCCGCAAGGCGTGGGGGTTCAAGTCCCTCCGCCCGCACCAGGAAATGGAAGTGAGACAATGCAAGTTACGGAACTCTCGGCCGAAGGCCTGAAGCACCAGTTCAAGATCGTCGTCCCGTCGAGCGAGCTGACGTCGAAGATCGACGAGCGCCTCGCCGAGATGGCGAAGACGGCGGCGCTGCCGGGTTTCCGTCCGGGCAAGGTGCCGGTCAGCCTCCTGAAGAAGCAGTATGGTCAGGCGCTGTTCGGCGAGGCCGTGGAAGCGGCCGTCAACACCAGCACGGCGAAGGCGATCGAGGATCGTGGGCTCAAGCCCGCGTTGCAGCCGCGCGTCGACCTCAAGCAGCTCGAGGAAGGCAAGGACGTCGAGTTCGAGGTCGTCGTCGAGGTGCTGCCCGAGATCGGCGCACTCGATTTCTCTGGCGTGGAGCTCGAGCGGCTCAAGGCCGAGGTTCCGGAGAAGGACATCGACGAGGCACTCGAACGCATCGCCAAGGCGAACCGCGAGCAGAAGCCGGTCGATCCGCCCCGTCCCGCGCAGAAGGGCGATGCGATCAAGCTCGACTTCGTGGGATCGGTGGATGGGGTCGAATTCCCCGGCGGTGCGGCCCAGGACTACGTACTGGAGATCGGCTCGGGCTCGTTCATTCCGGGCTTCGAGGATCAGCTGGTTGGTGCAGAAGTCGGCAAGCCGGTCGACGTGAAGGTCACTTTCCCGGCCGAATACGGCGCGCCGGAGCTTGCCGGCAAGGACGCCGTGTTCAAGTGCACGGTCAAGGAAGTGCTCGAGTTCGTCGACAGGCCGGCGGACGACGAACTGGCCAAGAAGAACAACTTCGAGAACCTCGAAGCCATGCGCAAGGCGATCGGCGAGCGCATCGGCCAGGACTACACGCAGATCTCCCGGACGATGATCAAGCGTCAGCTGCTGGACAAGCTTGCCGACACCCACAAGTTTGCCGTGCCGGAGGGCCTGGTCGAGAGCGAATTCAACGCGATCTGGCAGCGCATCGAAGAGGCCAAGAAGAACGGCCAGAAGGTCGAGGAAGACGAAGAGAAGATGCGCAAGGAGTATCGCGACATCGCCGAGCGCCGGGTTCGCCTGGGCCTGCTCCTGGCCGATGTCGGCCGCTCCAACAGCATCGACGTGACGCCCGAGGAACTCAACCAGGCGGCGATGCGCGAAGCCATGCGGTACCAGGGCCAGGAGCGCCAGGTCCTGGAATACTTCAGCAAGAACCCGGAAATGAAGGACCAGCTTCGCGCGCCGATCTTCGAGGAGAAGACGGTCGACTTCATCCTCGAGCTGGCCAAGGTCACCGAGAAGTCGGTTACCCCGGAGGAACTGCTCAAGGCCGCTCGCGAGGCGGAAGAGGAAGAGGCCGACGAGAAGGCCACAGGCTGATCTTGAACCGGTGGTCTTGAACGGGATCGCCGGCGCTGCCACTTTTCATCGATCAGTCACTCAAGGGGGCCCGCGATGATTCGCGACCGCGATCCGCTGGAAGTTCACAACAACTACTACGTGCCGATGGTGGTCGAGCAATCGGCGCGCGGCGAGCGCGGCTATGACATCTGGTCGAGGCTGCTCAAGGAGCGGATCATCTTCCTGAATGGTCCGGTCGAGGACCATGTGGCGGGCGTGCTCTGCGCCCAGCTGCTTTACCTCGAGGCCGAGAACCCGACGAAGGACATCTCCTTCTACATCAACTCGCCGGGTGGCGTGGTGACGTCGGGCATGGCGATCTATGACACCATGCGCTACATCCGCCCGCACATCTCGACCCTGGTCTATGGTCAGGCGGCGTCGATGGGCTCGCTCCTGCTGACGGCGGGCGAGAAGGGCAAGCGGTTCGCCCTGCCGAATGCGCGCGTGATGATCCACCAGCCCTCGGGCGGCGCCCAGGGCCAGGCGACGGACATTGAAATCCACGCCCGCGAGATCCTTGCGACCCGGGCGAGGCTCAACCAGATGTATGTCGAGCATACCGGCAAGCCGATCGAGGTGATCGAGCATGCCATGGAGCGTGACAAGTTCTTCACGCCCCTGGAAGCCAAGGAATTCGGCCTGATCGACGACGTGCTCGAGAAGAGGCCGACCCCTACCACCATCCAGGCGGCTGCCTCCTGAGTCAGCCGTCGCGACCAATTGTTTCCTGTTCGCACGGCGACACACCATATTTTGATGTTGTCGCCGTCCGGGCGGCACGTTTAACATAGGCTTGTGAGCGGGCCCTCAGGTCGCGGGGCCCCCCAAGCGGAGGTGCGTTACCGACATGCCAGCCGCCAAGTCCGGGGGTGATTCCCGCAACACCCTGTATTGCAGCTTCTGCGGCAAGAGCCAGCACGAAGTCCGCAAGCTCATTGCCGGTCCGACCGTGTTCATCTGCGATGAATGCGTCGAACTCTGCATGGACATCATCAGGGAAGAGAGCAAGACGACTCTCGTCAAGTCGAAGGACGGCGTGCCGTCCCCCAAGGAAATCCGGCAGATCCTCGACGACTACGTCATCGGCCAGGACCGCGCCAAGCGCATCCTTTCCGTCGCCGTGCACAATCACTACAAGCGGTTGAGCCACGGCGGCAAGGCGAACGACGTTGAGATCGCCAAGTCCAACATCATGCTGATCGGCCCGACGGGCTGCGGCAAGACGCTGCTCGCCCAGACGCTGGCGCGTATGCTCGACGTGCCGTTCACGATGGCTGACGCCACGACGCTGACCGAAGCCGGGTACGTCGGCGAGGACGTCGAGAACATCATCCTGAAGCTGCTGCAGGCGGCCGACTACAATGTCGAGCGGGCGCAGCGCGGCATCGTCTACATCGACGAAGTCGACAAGATCAGTCGCAAGTCCGACAATCCGTCGATCACGCGCGACGTGTCGGGCGAGGGCGTGCAGCAGGCTCTGCTCAAGATCATGGAAGGCACTGTGGCCTCCGTGCCGCCGCAGGGCGGGCGCAAGCATCCCCAGCAGGAGTTCCTGCAGGTCGACACGACCAACATCCTGTTCATCTGCGGCGGCGCCTTCGCCGGTCTCGACAAGCTGATTTCGATGCGGCGCCAGGGCACCTCGATCGGGTTCGGCGCGGAAGTGCGCGGGCCCGAGGATCGTCGCACGGGTGAGATCCTGAAGGATCTCGAGCCGGAGGACCTGCTGCGGTACGGACTGATCCCCGAGTTCGTCGGCCGCCTCCCGGTCGTAGCGACGTTGGAGGATCTGGACGAGGTCGCGCTGATCGAGATCCTGACCCGGCCCAAGAACGCTTTGATCAAGCAGTATCAGCGTCTGTTCGACATGGAGAACGTGAAGCTCAAGTTCTCCGACGATGCCCTGCGCGCGGTCGCCCAGAAGGCCATCCAGCGCAAGACCGGCGCCCGTGGACTGCGTTCGATCATGGAGACCGTCCTGCTCGACACCATGTACGACCTGCCGTCGCTGGACGGAGTCGAGGAAGTGGTGATCAACCGGGAAGTGATCGAGGGACGCGCCCAGCCGCTTTATGTGCACGGAGAACGCAAGGAAGGCGTTGCCGCTGCGCCGGCCTGAGTTTTGCTGCGTCGGCGGCAACCGTCGCCGGCGGTCTCCCCGACGGGGCTTGAACAACCCTCTGTTCAGGCCAATCTCTGATATCGAGTGCGCGCGTTCGCGTGCCGCGGATCGCCCACAAGGGGGTCCCCGGCCGAGGCACGGGTAGCTCTAACAGCGTACGTTGCGAGGCATCATGAACGCCCCCATTCAAGGAACCGTCTATCCCGTCCTGCCGCTGCGCGACATCGTCGTGTTTCCCGGCATGATCGTCCCGCTCTTCGTCGGTCGCGAAAAGAGCGTCAAGGCCCTCGAAGAGGTCATGAAGGACGACAAGCAGATCCTGCTGATCGCCCAGAAGAATGCCAGCCAGGACGATCCCGGCCCGGACGACATCTATACGATCGGCACGCTCGGCACCGTGTTGCAGCTTCTCGAGCTGCCCGACGATACCGTCAAGGTGCTGGTCGAGGGCGGTCGTCGCGTGAAGATCACCGGCTACAGCGATCGCGCCGATTTCTTCGAAGCGCGTGCGATCGACATGGAGGAGTCTCCCGGCGACAGCGCGGAGCTTCAGGCGGCTGCCCGCACCGTGGTCTCCGAGTTCGAGAACTACGTGAAGCTGAACAAGAAGGTGCCGCCGGAGGTCGTCGTCTCGATCAACAAGATCGAGGAGCCGGCCAAGCTCGCGGACACGATCTCCGCTCACCTCGCCCTCAAGGTCGCCGAGAAGCAGCAGCTGCTCGAGCTCGACTCGGTGTCCAAGCGCCTGGAGCGGATCCTTGGCCTGATGGAGGGCGAGATCGGCGTCCTGCAGGTCGAGAAGAAGATCCGCAACCGCGTGAAGCGTCAGATGGAGAAGACGCAGCGCGAGTACTATCTCAACGAGCAGATGAAGGCGATCCAGAAGGAGCTTGGCGAGACCGAGGACGGTCGTGACGAGGTTTCCGAGCTGGAGAAGCGCATCAAGAAGACCCGCCTCAGCAAGGAGGCGCGGGAGAAGGCCAACGCCGAGCTGAAGAAGCTCAGGACGATGAGCCCGATGTCGGCCGAGGCGACGGTCGTGCGCAACTATCTCGACTGGTTGCTCTCGATCCCGTGGCGCAAGCCCACCAAGATCATCAAGGACCTCAAGTACGCCGAGGAGATTCTCAACGCCGACCATCATGGCCTGGAGAAGGTTAAGGAGCGCATCCTCGAGTACCTCGCGGTCCAGCAGCGCGTCGACAAGATGAAGGGCCCGATCCTGTGCCTCGTCGGCCCGCCCGGCGTCGGCAAGACCTCGCTCGGCAAGTCGATCGCCAAGGCGACCGGACGCAACTTCGTTCGCATGTCGCTGGGCGGCGTGCGCGACGAGGCCGAGATCCGTGGTCATCGCCGGACCTACATCGGCTCGCTGCCGGGCAAGGTCATCCAGTCGATGAAGAAGGCGAAGTCTTCGAACCCGCTCTTCCTGCTCGACGAGATCGACAAGCTGGGGGCGGATTTCCGCGGCGACCCGTCTTCGGCATTGCTCGAGGTTCTCGACCCCGAACAGAACACGACGTTCAACGACCACTATCTCGAGATCGACTACGACCTGTCGAACGTGATGTTCATCACCACGGCCAACTCGCTGCGCATGGCGCAGCCGCTGCTGGACCGCATGGAGATCATCCGCCTTGCCGGGTACACCGAGGACGAGAAGGTCGCGATCACCCGCAAGCACCTGATTCCGAAGCAGATCGAGGCGAACGGTCTCAAGGAGAGCGAGATCGAGATCCACGACGACGCCGTGCGCGATCTCGTGCGCTACTACACGCGCGAGGCCGGCGTCCGCAACCTGGAGCGCGAGATCGCCAACCTTGCCCGCAAGGCCACCAAGGAAATCCTCATGAAGGGGGCGACCAAGGTGAAGATCGGGCGCAAGAACCTCGAGAAGTATGCCGGTGTCCGGCGCTTCCGCTTCGGCGAGGCGGAACTCGAGGATCTGGTCGGCATTACCACCGGCCTGGCCTGGACCGAGGTTGGCGGCGAGCTGCTGCAGATCGAGGCAGTGCTGGTCCCGGGACGCGGCCGCATGAGCGTCACCGGCAAGCTGGGTGACGTGATGCAGGAGTCGGTGCAGGCGGCCAACGCCTACGTCCGCTCGCGCGCACACATGTTCGGCATCAAGTCGAGCATCTTCGAGAAGCGCGACATCCACATCCATGTGCCGGAAGGTGCCACTCCGAAGGACGGCCCGTCCGCCGGCGTGGCGATGGTCACCTCGATCGTGTCGGCGCTGACCGGCATCGCGGTGCGCAAGGAAGTGGCGATGACCGGCGAGATCAGCCTGCGCGGCCGGGTCATGCCGATCGGCGGCCTCAAGGAGAAGCTGCTGGCGGCTTTGCGCGGCGGTCTGAAGACCGTGCTCATTCCCAAGGAGAACGAGCGCGATCTGCCGGAGATTCCGGACAACGTGAAGAAGGGCCTCGAGATCGTTCCGGTCTCGACCGTGGACGAAGTCCTGGCCCGGGCTCTGGTGAAGCCCCTGGTGGCGATCGAGTGGGTCAACGACCTCGACGCCGTGGCCGCCAAGCCTGGCGAGCCCGCCGAGGCGGCCCGGGCGCACTGAGGCCCCACTCGCCGCAAGATGATGATGCGAAGCCCCGGAGCGATCCGGGGCTTCGTCGTTGTGGCCCAAATGATGCGATCCGCTTCGGCGGGCCTACAAAATATGGTATACAGGCCGCGACTTGGGTTGCCGGACCATGAGAGGCTCGCCTGTGAACAAGCATGATCTGATTGCCGCCGTCGCCGCGTCGACGAATCTCTCCAAGGTCGACGCCGCGAATGCCGTCGATTCGATCCTTACGGTCATCACCAAGTCGCTCCGCAAGAAGGAAAAGGTGCTTCTGGTCGGATTCGGGACATTCCAGGTTTCCAAGCGCAAGGCCGGCGAGGGGCGCAATCCCCAGACGGGCGAGAAGATCAAGATACCTGCGGCAAATGTGCCGCGCTTCAAGGCCAGCAAGGCCCTGAAGGACGCGATCAACTAGGCTTTTCCCTCATCGCTGTGCTACCACGCGCGTCGGGCGATTAGCTCAGCGGTAGAGCATTCCCTTTACACGGGACTGGTCGGCGGTTCGATCCCGTCATCGCCCACCACCTTTGTTTCGCTGGTCATCATGTGTGAGGCGGAACGTATTGAAATATCGGGCATTTGTGCACCTCTTCGCTGGTGCAGTATGCTTGACACACAATAGGCGCTCCTATATCTCTCCGCGCGCCGTTTGGGGCTGAAAGCGGGCGTAGTTCAGTTGGTTAGAATGCCGGCCTGTCACGCCGGAGGTCGCGGGTTCGAGTCCCGTCGCTCGCGCCAGCCCAAACACTGGCAGCCCATAAGAACAGGGCGCAAGGGGTGGCGATGGAAGCTCTTCTGCGGGAATACCTGCCAATCCTGATCTTCCTCGGACTAGCCTTCGGGTTGGTCTGCGCCATGCTCGGCGGGTCGTACCTGATCGCCCGCCAGAATCCGAACTCGGAGAAGCTGTCGCCGTTCGAATGCGGGTTCGCACCGTTCGACGATGCGCGCGGACAGTTCGACGTGCGCTTTTACCTGGTCGCGATTCTCTTCATCATCTTCGATCTTGAGGTCGCGTTCCTGTTTCCGTGGGCGGTGGCGCTCGGCGATATCGGTCTGTTCGGCTTCTGGTCGATGATGCTGTTCCTCGGCGTGTTGACGGTGGGCTTCATATACGAGTGGCGTAAGGGGGCCCTGGAATGGGAGTGATCACTCCGGCCAAACCCAACACGGCGGCGGAAGCGGCGCTGTCGCGGGCACTGAACGACGAGCTGGCGGACAAGGGTTTCGTCGTCGCCCAGCTCGACAAGCTGGTCACTTGGGCGCGTACCGGATCGATGTGGGGCCTGACCTTCGGTCTGGCCTGTTGCGGCGTCGAGATGATCCATTGCTGGATGAGCCGCTACGATCTCGACCGTTTCGGCTTCGCGCCGATGCCAAGCCCGCGGGCCGCGGACGTGATGATCGTCGCCGGCACGCTGACCAACAAGATGGCGCCGGCGCTGCGCAAGGTCTACGACCAGATGGCGGAGCCGCGGTACGTGATCTCGATGGGCTCATGTGCCAATGGCGGCGGCTACTACCACTATAGCTATTCCGTCGTGCGCGGTTGCGATCGCATCGTGCCGGTCGACGTCTATGTGCCGGGCTGTCCGCCGACCGCCGAGGCCCTGCTCTATGGCGTGCTCCAGCTCCAGAAGAAGGTCCGTCGTACGGGCACGCTGGTGCGCTGATGAGCGACGCTCTCAAGCAACTCGGCGATCACATCCTCCAGACTCAGGCGGGTGTGGTCTCGAAGGCCGACATTCGTCTCGGTGAGCTGATGTTGGAGACGACTCCTGACAAGGTGCTGTCGCTGCTGACGTTTCTGCGCGACGACCCGAAGTGCCTGTTCAAGCAGCTCATCGACATCTGCGGCGTGGACTGGCCGGAGCGCGAGAAGCGCTTCGACGTCGTGTACAATCTGCTCAGCGTCAAGAACAACCAGCGCATCCGCGTGAAGCTCATGACGGACGAGACGACGCCGGTTCCGTCGGCCGCTCCGGTCTTTAGCTCAGCCGGCTGGTTCGAGCGCGAGACCTACGATCTATACGGCGTATGGTTCTCGGATCATCCGGATCTGCGGCGCATCCTCACCGACTACGGTTTCGAGGGCCACCCGCTGCGCAAGGATTTCCCGCTGACCGGATTCGTCGAACTGCGCTGGGACGATGTCCAGAAGCGCGTGGTGTACGAACCTGTGAAGCTCGCGCAGGAGTTCCGCCGCTTCGACTTCCTGAGCCCCTGGGAGGGGGCGCCCAAGGTTCTTCCGGGCGACGAGAAGGCCCAGGAGGCCGCACCGGCACCGGCGAAGGCGAACTGACATGTCCGACGTCGAAATCAAGACACTGACCATGAACTTCGGGCCGCAGCATCCGGCGGCCCACGGCGTGCTGCGTCTCGTCGTCGAGATGGACGGCGAGATCGTCGAGCGCTGCGATCCGCATATCGGCCTGCTGCATCGCGGCACCGAGAAGCTTATCGAGTACAAGAGCTACCTGCAGGCTGTGCCGTATTTCGACCGGCTCGATTACGTCTCGCCGATGAACCAGGAGCATGCCTATGCCCTGGCGGTGGAGAAGCTGTTGGGCATCGAGGCGCCGGAGCGGGGCCAGTATATCCGCGTCCTGTTCTCCGAGATCACGCGCATCCTCAACCATCTGCTGAACGTCACGACCTTCGCGATGGACGTCGGCGCGCTGACCCCGCCGCTCTGGGGCTTCGAGCAGCGCGAGCTGTTGATGGAGTATTATGAGCAGGTGAGCGGCTCGCGCATGCACGCGGCCTACTTCCGGCCGGGCGGGGTCCACCAGGACCTGCCGGCGGGTATGCTCGATTCGATGGAAGGGTGGATCAAGCAGTTCTATCCGTTCATGAAGGACGTCGAGAACCTGCTGAACGAGAACCGCATCTTCCGCCAGCGCACGGTCGACATCGGCGTCGTATCGGCAGAGCAGGCGCTCGATTGGGGCTTCTCCGGTCCGCTGATCCGCGCCTCGGGGCTGCCGTGGGATTTGCGCAAGTCGCAGCCCTACGACGTCTACGATCGCATGGACTTCGACATCCCGGTCGGGAAGACCGGCGACTGCTACGCGCGCTATCTCGTGCGGATCGAGGAAATGTACCAGAGCGCCCGCATCATGGAGCAGTGCATCGCCGCGCTGCGCAAGGTCGGCGGTCCCGTCCGCGTCGACGACCGCAAGATCTCGCCGCCGCGCCGCGGCGAGATGAAGGGCTCGATGGAAGCGCTGATCCATCACTTCAAGCTCTACACCGAGGGTTACAAGGTGCCGGCCGGCGAGACCTACACGGCGGTCGAGGCACCCAAGGGCGAGTTCGGCGTCTATCTCGTGTCCGACGGCACCAACAAGCCCTATCGCTGCAAGATTCGCGCTCCCGGGTTCCCGCACCTCCAGGCGCTCGACATGATGACCAAGGGACACCAGCTCGCCGATATGTCGGCGAACATCGGCTCGCTCGACATCGTGTTCGGCGAGATCGACCGCTAGGAGACGATACGATGGCGATGATCACCGCCGACCCCAAGGACGTCCCGCAGGTCGAGAGCTTTTCCTTCACGCCCGAGTATATGGCGAAGGTCGAGGAGCAGATCGCTCATTACCCGCCGGGCCGGCAGGCGAGCGCCGTGATCGCGGTGCTGGATCTGGCGCAGCGCCAGCAGGGGTGGCTGCCGCGCGCAGCGATGAACGAGGTGGCACGCATCCTCGATATGGCGCCGATCCGCGTCTACGAGATCGCGACGTTCTATACGATGTTCCAGCTGCGCCCGAAGGGTAAGTACCTGCTGCAGGTCTGCACGACGACGCCGTGCTGGCTGCGCGGTTCCGATGCCGTGATGAAGGCCTGCCAGCATGCCGCCGATGGCGAGATCTTCAGCGTGCAGGAAGTCGAGTGCCTCGGCGCCTGCGTCAACGCGCCGGTCGTGCAGGTGAACGACGATTTCTACGAAGACCTCGACGAGGCTTCGATCAAGAAGGTGCTCGACGCGTTCCGGCGCGGCGAGACGCCGAAGCCCGGCCCGCAGGTGGACCGCCAGACGTCGGCGCCCGAGGGTGGCCTGACAACGCTGAAGGGCGAGTGACAGCATGCTCGGCGACAAGGACCGCATCTTCACCAATCTTTACGGCGCCCAGGACTGGCGCCTGGCCGGCGCGCGAGCCCGCGGCGCCTGGGACAATACCAAGGCGATCCTCGACAAGGGTGTCGACTGGATCATCGACGAGATGAAGAAGTCGGGCCTGCGCGGCCGCGGCGGCGCCGGCTTCCCGACCGGCATGAAGTGGTCCTTCATGCCCAAGGAAGTGAAGGACAGGCCGCACTATCTCGTCGTCAATGCCGACGAGTCGGAGCCGGGCACCTGCAAGGATCGCGACATCATGCGTCACGATCCGCACCTGCTCATCGAAGGCTGCCTGGTCGCGGGCTTCGCGATGCGCGCGCATGCCGGATACATCTACGTGCGCGGCGAGTTCTACAACGAGGCGCAGCATCTGATCGCCGCCATCAAGGAAGCCTATGATGCGGGCCTGCTGGGCAAGAATGCCTGCGGTTCCGGATGGGACTTCGACCTCTACGTCCATCGCGGCGCCGGCGCCTATATCTGCGGCGAGGAGACCGCGCTGCTCGAAAGCCTCGAGGGCAAGAAGGGCATGCCGCGGCTGAAACCGCCGTTCCCGGCGGGCGCCGGCCTCTACGGCTGCCCGACCACGGTGAACAACGTCGAGTCGATCGCGGTGGCACCGACCATCCTGCGCCGTGGCGCGGCCTGGTTCGCGGGCATCGGTCGGCCGAATAACACCGGCACCAAGCTCTTCTGCATCTCTGGCCACGTGAACCGGCCGTGCAACGTGGAAGAGGAGATGGGCATTCCCCTCCGTGAGCTGATCGAGCGCCATTGCGGCGGCGTGCGCGGCGGCTGGGACAATCTGCTGGCGGTCATCCCGGGCGGCGCCTCGGTGCCGCTGCTGCCGAAGTCGATCTGCGACACCGTTCTGATGGACTTCGACTCGCTGCGCGACCAGCGCTCGGGTCTCGGCACGGCGGCGGTGATCGTCATGGACAAATCCACCGACGTGGTGAAGGCGATCGCGCGGCTCAGCTACTTCTACAAGCACGAGAGCTGCGGACAGTGCACACCGTGCCGCGAGGGCACCGGCTGGATGTGGCGCGTCATGGAACGCATGGTCACGGGCAATGCGCGCCTCGAGGAGATCGATGCGCTTGAGGACGTCACCAAGCAGGTGGAAGGTCACACGATCTGCGCGCTGGGCGACGCGGCGGCGTGGCCGATCCAGGGCCTGATCCGACATTTCCGGCCCGAGATGGAGCGCCGCATCCGCGCGCGCACCGAAAAACTGGCAGCCGAGTAGGCGGGGGCGGGGAGCAGGCTATGCCCAAGGTCAAGATCGACGGCGTCGAGATGGAGGTGCCGGCCGGCATCACCGTGCTGCAGGCCTGTGAGCTGGCGGGCGTCGAGATTCCGCGCTTCTGTTATCACGACCGGCTGTCGATCGCCGGCAACTGCCGCATGTGTCTGGTCGAGGTGAAACCTGGCCCGCCGAAGCCGCAGGCGAGCTGCGCGCTGCCCGTCGCCGACAAGCAGGAGATCTTCACCCGGACCCCGACCGTGCAGAAGGCGCGCAAGGGCGTGATGGAGTTCCTGCTGATCAACCACCCGCTGGATTGCCCGATCTGCGACCAGGGCGGCGAGTGCGACCTGCAGGACCAGGCGATGGCCTATGGTTTCGACCGCAGCCGCTACCACGAGAACAAGCGCGCGGTTCCGGACAAGGAACTCGGGCCGCTCGTGAAGACGTCGATGAACCGCTGCATCCATTGCACGCGCTGCATCCGCTTCGCGACCGAGGTCGCAGGTGTGGAGCAGCTGGGCGCCACGGGCCGCGGCGAGAGCATGGAAGTGACGACCTATGTCGAGCAGGCTCTTTCCACCGAGCTCGCCGGCAACCTGGTCGATCTCTGTCCGGTCGGCGCGCTGACCTCGAAGCCCTATGCATTCGAGGCGCGTCCCTGGGAGCTGACCAAGACCGAATCGGTCGACGTACTGGATGCGCTCGGTTCGAACATCCGCATCGATTCGCGCGGCGCGCAGGTCATGCGCGTCCTGCCGCGTCTCAACGACGACGTGAACGAGGAGTGGATTTCCGACAAGACGCGGCACGCGATCGACGGGCTGCGGCATCAGCGGCTCGACCGGCCCTATGTCCGTACCAAGGGCAAGCTGGTCGAGGCGACCTGGGACGAGGCGTTTGGCGCCATCGCGGCCAAGCTGAACGGCCTGGACGGAGCCAAGATCGCGGCGATCGTCGGCGACCAATGCGACGCCGAGTCGATGGTGGCGCTGAAGGATCTGATGGCTTCGCTGGGTTCGCCCAACGTCGATTGCCGTCAGGATGGCGCCAAGATCGACGGCCCCCGTGGCAGCTACATCTTCAACGCAGGCGTCCGCGGTATCGACCAGGCGGATGCCATCCTGCTGATCGGCACCAATCCGCGGCTCGAGGCGCCGGTGCTCAATGCCCGCATCCGCAAGCGCTATCTTCATGGCCGCTGCCCGATCGGGAGCATCGGCACCGCCGATGACCTGACCTATCCGATCGAGCGGCTGGGCGCCGGACCGGCGACGCTGCGCGAACTCGTCGACGGCAAGCTCGGCTTCTTCGACAAGCTCAAGGACGCGAAACACCCGCTTATCGTCGTCGGCATGGGCGCGCTCGCCCGCGAGGATGGGGCCGCCGTGCTGGCGATCGTCTCCGAACTCGTGGCCAAGCTGAATGCCGTGCGCGAAGACTGGAACGGCTTCGCCGTCCTGCACACCGCGGCGGCACGCGTCGGCGGCCTCGACCTCGGCCTCGTGCCGGGCGAGGGCGGCCGCGACGTCGCGGGTATCCTCGACGGGTGCCAGAGGAAGGAGATCGAAGCGGTCTTCCTGCTGGCGGCCGACGAAATCGACACGACGAAGCTCGGAAAGGCCTTCGTGATCTACCAGGGCCACCACGGCGATGCCGGCGCCCATCGCGCCGACGTGATCCTGCCCGGCGCCGCCTATACCGAGAAGCCGGGAATCTACGTGAACACCGAGGGCAGGGTCCAGGTCGGCCGACGCGCCGGCTATCCGCCGGGCGATGCTCGCGAGGACTGGGCGATCCTGCGCGCGCTCTCGGAGCGGCTGGGCAAGACGCTGCCCTACGACACGCTGCACCAGGTACGGTCGCGGCTGGTTGCCGTTAACAAGGTGTTCGCGGCGATCGACCAGCAGGCGGCGGGCGCCTGGGGACCGGTCGGCGAGCCGGGCGCGACCGCGGATGCGCCGCTGAAGTCGTCGGTCGCGAACTTCTACATGACCTGTCCGATCAGCCGCGCGTCCCGGACCATGGCCGACTGCACGGCTTCCCGGGCCCATCTCATGGCGGCGGAGTAAGGCATGTTCGCCGAAATCCACACCTTCTTCACGACCAACTGGCTGGGCATTGCGATCCTGATCCTGCTGCAATGCCTCGCGGTCACGGTGCCGCTGCTGCTGGCGGTGGCCTACATGACCTATGCCGACCGCAAGATCTGGGCGTCGATCCAGTTGCGGCGCGGTCCCAACGTGGTCGGCCCCTTCGGCCTGCTGCAGCCGATGGCCGACGGCCTGAAGCTGGTGCTCAAGGAGACGATCGTCCCGTCGAGCGCCAACGGCATCCTGTTCATCATCGCGCCGATGATCGCCTTCATGACGGCGCTCGTCGCCTGGGCGGTCGTGCCGTTCGACAACGGCTGGGTCATCGCCGACATCAACGTCGGGATCCTGTATCTCTTCGCCATATCGTCGCTCGGCGTGTACGGCATCATCATCGCCGGCTGGGCATCGAATTCGAAGTACGCGTTCCTCGGCGCCCTGCGCTCGGCCGCGCAGATGGTGTCCTACGAAGTCTCGATCGGCTTCGTGCTGATCACCGTTCTGCTCTGCGTCGGCTCGCTCAACCTGTCGCAGGTCGTGCTCGCCCAGTCCGGCTGGTTCTGGAACTGGTTCTGGCTGCCGCTGCTGCCGATGTTCGTGATCTTCTTCATCTCCGCGCTCGCCGAGACGAACCGCACGCCGTTCGACCTGCCGATGTCGGAAGCCGAGCTGGTGGCGGGCTTCCACACCGAATACTCGGCCATGACCTTCGGCCTGTTCTTCCTCGGCGAATACGCCAACATGATCCTGCTCTCGGCGTTGGGGGCGGTCCTGTTCCTCGGCGGCTGGCATTCGCCGATTCCCTACGCCCCGTTCACGCTCGTTCCGGGCGTGATCTGGTTCGCCCTCAAGATCGCGTTCCTGCTGTTCATCTTCAGCTGGACCAAGGGCACGCTGCCTCGCTACCGCTACGACCAGCTGATGCGGCTGGGCTGGAAGGTGTTCCTGCCCGTGTCGCTGGGCTGGGTCGTCCTCACCGCTGCCGTGCTGACGTTCGGCGGCTGGCTGCCGAAGCCCTAGGAGCAATCGCCAAATGGCTTCCCTCGACCGTACCGCACGCGCCTTCCTGCTTTCCGAGCTGGTGGCGGGCTTCGCCCTCACGCTGAAGTACATGTTCAAGCCCAAGGTGACGGTGAACTACCCCTACGAAAAGGGCCCGCTCAGCCCGCGCTTCCGCGGCGAGCATGCGCTGCGCCGCTATCCCAACGGCGAGGAGCGCTGCATCGCGTGCAAGCTGTGCGAGGCGATCTGCCCGGCGCAGGCCATCACGATCGAGGCGGAGCCGCGCGACGACGGCAGCCGACGCACGACGCGCTACGACATCGACATGACGAAGTGCATCTACTGCGGCTTCTGCCAGGAAGCCTGCCCGGTCGATGCGATCGTGGAAGGACCGAATTTCGAGTTCTCGACCGAGACGCGCGAGGAACTCATGTACAACAAGGACAAGCTGCTCGCGAACGGCGACCGTTGGGAAACCCTGATCGCGGCCAACCTCCAGTCCGAAGCGGCTTATCGCTGAGCCGGGCGGGGGAGAGAAACAGATCATGATACTCCAGGCCCTGGCCTTCTACGTCTTCGCCGCGATCACGGTGGCTGCCGCCGCCATGGTCGTGGTCTCGCGCAACCCAGTGTATTCGGTGCTGTTCCTGATCCTGGCGTTCTTCAACGCCGCGGGCCTGTTCCTGCTGATCGGTGCCGAGTTCATCGCGATGATCCTGGTCATCGTTTATGTCGGTGCCGTGGCGGTGCTCTTCCTCTTCGTGGTCATGATGCTCGACATCAACCTCACGGAGCTGCGAGAGGGCTTCCTGGAATACTTCCCGGTCGGGGCGCTGATCGGCGCGGTGCTGTTCGCGGAGCTGCTGCTCGGCGTCGGCATCATCGGCGCCGGGTCGACGACCGTCGCGGGCCTCAACGCACACGGCGCCCAGGTCATGGCCATCGACAATACGCGCGCCATCGGGCGGGTGCTTTACACGCAGTACTTCTATCTCTTCCAGGTGGCGGGCCTGGTGCTGCTGGTCGCCATGATCGGCGCCATCGTGCTCACCCTGCGCAGCCGGCCGGGTGTCCGCCGCCAGAAGGCCGTCGAGCAGATCAACCGCACGAAGGAACAGTCCGTCACGGTGGTCAAGGTGCCGACGCGGGGAGGGGTGTGATGACGATCGGGCTGGGCCACTACCTCACGGTCGCCGCGGTGCTGTTCACCATGGGTATCCTGGGCATCTTCCTGAACCGCAAGAACGTGATCGTCATCCTGATGTGCGTCGAACTGATGCTGCTGGCGGTGAACATCAACCTGGTGGCCTTCTCGGTCTTCCAGGGCAACGTCGTCGGACAGATCTTCGCCATGCTGGTCCTGACCGTGGCCGCCGCCGAGGCGGCGATCGGGCTCGCGATCCTGGTGGTCTATTTCCGCAACCGCGGAACGATCGCCGTCGAAGACATCAATGCGATGAAGGGCTAGGGGCGCGCTCATCATGGATCTCGCCATCAAGCTCATCGTCTTCCTGCCGCTGGTCGCGGCGGCGATCGCCGGCCTGTTCTGCCGCGTCATCGGCTCCCGTCCCGCGCAGATCGTGACCTGCGCCGCCCTGCTGATCGCAGCGGCGCTCTCGGTCTTCGTCTTCGTCAAGATCGGCTTCGGGACGGAGAAGCTGATCGTCGTGAAGCTGTTCTCCTGGATGGAGTCAGGGACCCTCGACATCGCCTGGGCGCTCCGCGTCGACACGCTGACCGCCGTCATGCTGATCGTGGTCACCGGCGTGTCGTCGATGGTCCACATCTACTCCATCGGCTACATGGAGGAAGATCCCAGCATTCCGCGCTTCATGGCGTATCTCAGCCTGTTCACCTTCTTCATGCTGATGCTGGTGACGGCCGACAACCTGGTGCAGCTGTTCTTCGGCTGGGAAGGGGTGGGTCTCGCTTCCTACCTGCTGATCGGCTTCTGGTACGACAAGCCGTCGGCCAACGCCGCCGCGATGAAGGCCTTCATCGTGAACCGCGTCGGCGACTTCGGTTTCGCGCTGGGCATCTTCGCCGTCTGGATGCTGTCGGGCTCCGTCGGCTTCGAGGAGATCTTCGGCAAGGCGCCGCAGATGGCTCAGATGCGCATCCAGTTCCTCGGCATGGACCTGCCGGCGCTGGAGACGGCCTGCCTGCTGCTGTTCGTCGGCGCCATGGGCAAGTCCGCCCAGCTCGGTCTCCACACCTGGCTGCCGGACGCGATGGAGGGCCCGACCCCGGTGTCGGCGCTGATCCACGCCGCCACCATGGTCACCGCCGGCGTCTTCATGGTCTGCCGCCTGTCGCCGTTGTTCGAGCTGGCCCCGACCGCCTCGATGGTCGTGACCTTGATCGGCGCCGCCACGGCCTTCTTCGCCGCGACGGTCGGCCTGACGCAGTTCGACATCAAGCGGGTGGTCGCCTATTCGACCTGCAGCCAGCTCGGTTACATGTTCTTCGCCTGCGGCGTGGGCGGCTACTCGGCCGCCATGTTCCACCTCACGACGCACGCCTTCTTCAAGGCGCTGCTGTTCCTGGGCTCGGGCTCGGTGATCCACTGCCTCCATCACGAGCAGGACATGCGCAAGATGGGCGGCGTGCGCGAGAAGGCGCCCCAGACCTTCATCCTGATGTGGGTCGGCACGCTGGCCCTGTCGGGCATCGGCATCCCGTTCATCCTGGGCAACGGCCTGGGCTTCGCCGGCTTTTACTCCAAGGACATCATGCTGGAGTCGGCCTTCGGCGTGCATACGACCGTCGGTCAGATCGCCTTCTGGCTGGGCGTCATTGCCGCCTTCATGACGGCCTTCTATTCGACCCGCCTTATGTTCATGACCTTCTACGGCAAGTATCGCGGCGACCATCACACTTGGGATCATGCCCACGAATCGCCGCTGGTCATGATGATCCCGCTCTACGTGCTGGGGATCGGCGCGGCCTTCTCGGGCCTGGTCGGCTACGACTGGTTCGTCGGCCACGACTGGCAGCACTTCTGGGGCAAGTCCCTGGCCCTGAAGGCCACGGAAGAGGTGCTGCACCACGCCCACGAAGTGCCGCTGTGGGTGAAGCTGCTGCCGCTGGTCTGCGCCGTCGCCGGCATCGCGCTCAGCTACTACTACTACGTCTTGCGCACCGACATGCCGGAGCGCACCGTTAGGCGCTTCCCCGGCCTGCACGCGCTGTTCTACAACAAGTGGTACTTCGACGAGCTCTACGACGCGGTGTTCGTGAAGCCCTCGCTGGCGATCGGCCGGTTCCTCTGGAAGAAGGGCGACGGCGCCACGATCGACGGGCTCGGACCGGATAATGTCGCCGCTCGCGCCCAGGACATGGCGGGCATGCTGATGCGCTTCCAGAGCGGATATCTCTATCACTACGCGTTCGTGATGCTGGTCGGCGTCGCCGGTCTCGTCACCTATTTCATGCTTTCGGCGAGGTAAGGCCCCCGATGTCGAGCTGGCCCATCCTCTCCCTGATCACGTTCCTGCCGCTGGTGGGGGCGCTGTTCTGCCTCGTCGTCAACGGTCCCAAGGAGGCCGTCGATCGCAACTGCCGCAGCGTGGCGCTGGTCACGACGCTCGCGACCTTCCTGATCTCGCTGCTTCTCTGGATCCGCTTCGACCCGACCAAGGCGGGCTTTCAGTTCGAGGAGAAGGTCGCCTGGGTGCCGGCCCTCAATATCGGCTATCACGCCGGCATCGACGGCATCTCGCTGTTCTTCGTCCTGCTGTCGACGCTGCTCACGCCGATCTGCATTCTCGCAAGCTGGGAATCGGTGAAGGTCCGGGTCAAGGAATACATGATCGCGTTCCTCGTGCTCGAGACCTTCATGGTCGGCATGTTCTGCGCGCTCGACCTGACGCTGTTCTACATCTTCTTCGAGGGCGTCCTCATCCCGATGTTCCTGATCATCGGCGTGTGGGGAGGCAAGCGGCGCGTCTACGCGGCCTTCAAGTTCTTCCTCTACACGCTGCTCGGCTCGGTGCTGATGCTGCTGGCGATCATCGCCGTCTACTGGCAGGTCGGGACGACCGACCTGCCGACGGTCATGGAGAAGCTCGACCTGCCGTTCACCTGGCAGTGCTGGCTGTGGCTGGCCTTCTTCGCGTCGTTCGCGGTGAAGGTGCCGATGTGGCCGGTCCATACCTGGCTGCCGGACGCCCATGTCGAGGCGCCGACCGCCGGCTCCGTCATCTTGGCCGGCGTGCTGCTGAAGATGGGCGGATACGGCTTCCTGCGCTTCTCGATCCCGCTGTTCCCGGAGGCCACGCAGTACTTCGCGCCGCTGGTCTTCGTCCTGTCGATCGTCGCCGTGATCTACACCTCGCTGGTCGCGCTGGTGCAGGAGGACATGAAGAAGTTGATCGCCTATTCGTCGGTCGCCCACATGGGCTTCGTGACGATCGGCGCCTTCGTCATGAACATTCAGGGCGTGCAGGGCTCGATCTTCCAGATGCTGAGCCACGGCATCGTGTCGGCCGCGCTGTTCCTCTGCGTCGGCGTGGTCTACGACCGCATGCACACCCGCGAGATCGCGGCCTATGGCGGCCTCGTGCATCGCATGCCGCGCTACGCGTTCACCTTCCTGTTCTTTACCCTGGCGAGCGTGGGTCTGCCCGGCCTGTCGGGCTTCGTCGGCGAGTTCCTGGTCCTGCTCGGCGCCTTCAAGGCCAATACCTGGGTGGCGTTCCTCGCCGCGACCAGCCTGATCCTGGGCGCGGCCTACGCGCTCTGGCTCTATCGCAAGATCGTCTTCGGCGAACTGACCAAGGACTCGCTGAAGGGCATCCTCGACATGAACGGTCGCGAGATCGCGATCTTCCTGCCGCTGGTCCTGCTGACGATCTGGATGGGCGTCTATCCGAATTCCTTCCTCGACCCGATGGCGCCGGCCGTGGACAAGCTGATCGGCGACTATCAGGCGGCTTTGAAGCTCGCCCGCACCGCGGCGCTGGTACCGTGAGCGGCCGGGAGTAATGAACATGATCGTCGGTCTCGAATCCTGGACCCTGGCCCGGCCGGAAATCTTCCTCGCCGCGGCGACCGCGCTGCTGCTGATCTACGGCGTCGTCCGTGGCGAAATCGCCACGCCGTTCGTCTCGGTCGCAACGTCGGCGGCCTTGCTCGTGACGGCGGCGCTGCTCTTCCTGCCATATCGCGAGGGAACGGCCTTCGCCTCGCTGTTCATCGTCGACCGGCTGACAGCGACCATGAAGTGTCTGGTGCTGGCGGGCTCCGCCATCGCCATCCTGATGTCGCGCGCTTACTTCGAGCAGGCCAAGGCCTGGCGCTTCGAGTATCCGCTGCTGGTCGCCCTGGCGACGCTCGGCATGATGCTGATGATCTCGGCCAACGACCTGATGGCTCTTTATGTCGGCCTCGAACTGCAGTCGCTCGCGCTCTACGTCATCGCGGCGTTCCAGCGCGACAGCGTGCGTTCGACCGAGGCCGGCGTGAAGTACTTCGTCCTGGGCTCGGTCGCCTCGGGCATGCTCCTCTTCGGTTCGTCCCTGATCTACGGTTTCTGCGGCGGCACGGCCTTCGTCCAGATCTCCGGCGCCCTGGCTGACGGGCGTTCGGCGGAGATCGGCGTCGTCGTCGGCCTGGTCTTCGTGGTCGCCGGTCTCGCCTTCAAGGTCTCGGCAGTGCCGTTCCACATGTGGACGCCCGACGTTTACGAGGGCGCCCCGACGCCGGTCACGGCGTTGTTCGCGGTGGCGCCCAAGATCGCGGCCATGTCGCTGCTGGTGTCGGTCCTGATGGGCCCGTTCAAGCCGCTGTTCGCGCAATGGCAGCAGATCATCGTCGTCGCTTCGGTGCTCTCGATGGCGCTGGGTGCCTTCGCGGCGCTGCGCCAGCAGAACATCAAGCGTCTGATGGCCTATTCCTCGATCGGCAACGTCGGCTACGTCCTGCTGGGCGTCGCCAGCGGCACCGAGAAGGGCATCCAGGCGGTGGTCTTCTACCTGGCCATCTATCTCGTCATGACGCTGGGGGTCTTCGCCACCATCCTGATGATGAAGCGCCGTAACATCATGGTCGAGCAGGTCTCCGACCTCGCGGGCCTGGCGCGCAGCCAGCCGATGATGGCGTTCGGCATGCTGATCTTCATGTTCTCGCTGGCCGGCATCCCGCCGCTCGCGGGTTTCTGGGGCAAGCTCTACATCTTCATGGCCGCGGTCGAGGCCAAGCTGTTCGTGCCGGCGGTGCTGGGCGTACTCGCCTCGGTGGTGGCGTCGTACTACTACCTGCGCATCGTCAAGGTGATGTATTTCGACGAGCCGGCGGAGGCGATCGACCGGCCGGTGTTCGGCGTCAATCGCGTCGTGGCGCTGGCGGCGGCCTTTCTGATCGCGATCTTCTCGCTGGTCCCCCAGCCCCTCAGCCTGATCGCCGAAGCGGCCGCCAAGGGCCTCTTCCAGTGACAGCGATGCCCGTCCTTCCGGACGGGTGGACGCTGGTGGCGCTGGAAAGCGTCGGCAGCACCAACGACGAGGCCATTCGTCTGGCCGACGCAGGCGCCCGCGAGGGCACCATCGTCTGGGCGCGCGAGCAGTCGGGCGGGCGCGGTCGCCGGGGCCGCAACTGGGCGTCACCGGTCGGCAATCTCTACACGTCCACCATCCTCCGGCCGGCTTGCCCGGCACAGCGCGCCGCCGAACTGGGCTTCGTCGCCGCCCTCGCGGTTGGCGACCTCGTCTCCACGGATCGCAGCGTCCGGCTGAAATGGCCCAACGACGTTCTGGTCAAAGGCGGCAAGGTCGCCGGCATCCTGCTGGAGAGCGCGATCGGCCAGGACGGGCAGGTCGAGCATGTCGTGGCCGGCATCGGCGTGAACGTCGGCTTCGCACCGCAGTTGCCGGAGATGCGCTATCCCGGCGCGGCACTGGGCGGCACGGTGGAGGCGGCGATGGAAGGTCTCGCGCGGGGACTGGCTGTCCGGTTGGCGCAATGGCGCAGCGAGGGCTTCGAAAGCGTACGGCGCGAATGGCTTGCGAAGGCAGGGCCGCTGGGCGCCGAGGTCGACGTACGGCTGGGCGAGGGGCTGGTGCGCGGCCGGTTCGCCGGGCTCGACCGGGAGGGCGCGCTCCTGCTGGAGACGGCAGAGGGGCCGCGCAGGATCGTGTCGGGTGAATTGTTGGGCCGGGTGGCCTGAGGAGGGCGGGTATGCTGCTGGCCATCGACGTTGGCAACACCAACTCGAAGTTCGTCGTGTTCGACGGCGACCGCATCGTCGCGGCGTGGCGCCTGCGCACCGAGTCCAAGCGCACGTCCGACGAATATGCTGCCTGGGTCACCCAGCTGATGCACCTGCAGGGCTTCGATCCGCGCTCGATCAAGGGCGCGATCCTGGCCAGCGTGGTTCCTGCGGTGAACACCCACCTGCGGCGCCTGTGCGAGAACTATTTCCACACTAAGCTGCTGATCGTCGGCGAGCCCGACTGCAAGCTCGGCATCCAGGTGCTGATCGACCGGCCGGCCGAGGCGGGCGCCGACCGTCTTGTCGGCGTCATCGCCGGGCACACCAAGTATGGCGGGCCGCTGATCACGATCGACTTCGGCAGCGCCACGACCTTCGACCTCGCCGACAGGGACGGCAACTTCATCGGCGGCGTATTCGCACCGGGCGTCGAGCTGACCATCGAGGCCTTCTACCTGATGACGGCGCGCCTGCCGCGCATCCGGGTCGAGAAACCGGCCAGGGTGATCGGCAAGAATACCGTAGCCAACATGCAGTCCGGCATCTTCTGGGGGTACGTCGGGCTGATCGAGAGCCTGATCCGGCGCATCCGCGAGGAGTATGGCGAGCCCATGAAGGTGATCGCCACCGGCGGTCTCGCCAGCGTTTTCAAGGACGAGATCGGCCTGTTCGACTTCATCGAGCCCGACCTGATGTCGCTCGGCCTGCTGGAGATCTGGCGGCGCAACCGCGGATGACGGTTCCCTCGAACGACGAGCTGCTGTTCCTGGCCCTGGGTGGGGCCGGCGAAATCGGCATGAACCTCAACCTCTACGGCACGGCCGGCAAGTGGCTGATGGTCGACCTCGGCATCGGCTTCGCCGACAGCACGATGGCCGGCGTCGAAGTGGTCATGCCGGATCCCGAGTTCATCGTGGAGCGCCGCGACGACCTGGTCGGCATCGTTCTGACCCATGCCCACGAGGATCATCTCGGCGCCGTCGCCGATCTGTGGCCGCGGCTCAAGGCGCCGGTTTTTGCGACGCCGTTCGCGGCCTCGGTGCTGAAGCGCAAGCTGATCGACGCCGGGCTGCGCGACCAGGTCCCGGTCACCGAGATTCCGCTGGGGGGCAGGTTCAGCCTCGCGCCGTTCGAGCTCGAGATGATCACCATGACGCATTCGATCCTCGAGCCGAATGCGATGGCGATCCGCACGAAGTTCGGCACGGTCTTCCACACCGGCGACTGGAAGATCGATCCCGAGCCGCTGCTGGGCGACCTCACCGACGAGGCCATGCTGAAGCGCATTGGCGACGAGGGCGCGCTCGCGATGGTCTGCGACAGCACCAACGTGTTCGTCGAAGGCGAGGCGGGCTCCGAATCCAAGGTTCGGAAGAATCTGGAGACGCTCGTGCGCGGACACGCGGGCAGGGTGGCCGTCACCTGCTTCGCCTCCAACCTGGCCCGCGTCGAAAGCATCGCGCTGGCCGCCGTCGCGGCCGGCCGCCATCCGGTCCTGTCCGGCCGCGCGCTCACGCGGATGCTCGAATCCGCCCAGGAGTGCGGCTACCTGCTGGATTTCCCCGAATGCGTGCCGGAGAAGCAGGCAGGCTACCTGCCGCGCGACAAGGTGCTGTTCATCTGCACCGGCAGCCAGGGCGAGCCGCGCGCCGCCATGGCGAAGCTGGCCGGCGGCGAGCACCGTGACCTCGTCCTCGAAGCAGGCGACACCGTCATCTTCTCGTCCCGGGTCATCCCGGGCAACGAGCACTCGGTCGGACGATTGCAGAATGCCCTCATGGCCCGAGGAGTAAAGGTCGTCACCGACCGGGAGGCGGAGATCCATGTGTCGGGGCACCCGGCGCGGGATGAGCTGGTGCGCGTCTACCAGTGGGTCCGCCCCCGGATCGCTCTTCCGGTCCATGGCGAGGTCCGCCACATGATCGAGCACGCCGAGCTGGCACGGGCCTGCCAGGTCCCGGAAACCGTCGTGGCGCCCAACGGCACACTGGTGCGGCTGGCGCCCGGGCCGGCCGAGATCATCGATCACGTCTTTTCCGGGCGGCTGGCCCGCGACGGCGACACGCTGATCCCGCTGGACGGCGACTCGCTGCGCGAACGGCGCAAGCTCCTGTGGAACGGCGCTGCGGCCGCGACCCTGGTGGTGGACAAGCGCGGCAAGCTGCTGGCGCCGCCCAAGGTGTCGCTGCGCGGCATCGACGACGCCGACGGCGCCCTGCAGGAGGCGATCGAGGACGCGCTGTCCGAGATGCTGGCCGATCTCAACACGGCCGAACGCACGGACGACCGGCGGCTGGAAGAGGGGGCCCGGCAGGCCGTCCGGCGCGTCGTGCGGGCGCACCTCGGCAAGAAGCCGTTGACGGACGTGCACATCGTCCGCATCTAAAGGTCGCGCAGCCGCCGGAGAAGACCATGATCGGACGCCTGAACCACATTGCGATCGCCGTGCCCGACCTGGCCAAGGCCAGTGAACTCTATCGCACCGTCATGGGCGCCAAGGTGAGCGCTCCGAAGGAGCAGCCGGCGCATGGCGTCACGGTGGTCTTCGTCGAGCTGCCGAACACCAAGATCGAGCTGCTGCATCCGCTCGGTGAGAAGTCGCCGATCGCCAACTTCCTCGCCCGCAATGCCGACGGCGGCATCCACCACGTCTGCTACGAGGTCGAGGACATCTACGCCGCCCGCGACAAGCTGAAGTCGCAGGGCGCGCGCGTTTTGGGCGATGGCGAGCCGAAGATCGGCGCCCACGACAAGCCCGTGCTGTTCCTTCATCCCAAGGACTTCACCGGTACGCTGATCGAACTCGAGCAGGTCTGAGGAGCGCGCACCATGGGCTGGGCCACCGGCATCATGGTCTACCTGGTGATCTGGTGGATCGCCCTTTTCATGGTATTGCCGCTGGGCGTGAAGCGGGTCGAAAACCCAGGCCGGGGGCAGGAAAGGGGAGCACCCGAGCGGCCGGACCTGATGCGCAAGGCCGTCATCACCACCATCGTTGCGGTGGTGCTTTGGCTTGCATTCTATGGATTCTACCAGCTCGATCTGTTGAGTTTCAGGCGACTCGAGGGGACCTGAACCGCGCTGCGCGAGGATGCTAGCTCCAAAAGGAAACGGCGGACCAATGATCCGCCGTCCTCTACCCCCGAAACTCGTCGTAGGCGGCTTGCGCCGCTCTCCTCCCTAAACCCGGACAGTGCCCAAGGCTGAGGCTGTTTAGCGTGCCGCCAACCGGTTGCCAAGACCTTTTCTTTCGATCCGGTGCTGTCGGGCAAAAGAATCTTCAAGGCGGGGGTCGTTCGAGTACAACCTAATGTCCGTACCGTTTCGCTGTTCATCCAATGACCATGTATTTGATCACGAACAGGACAGCGAGAATTGCCACCGCAGGATGGACCTCGCGATAGCGGCCCGCGGCAACCTTGATGCCGGCGTATGAGACGAAGCCGAATGCGATGCCGTCGGCGATCGAGAAGGTAAAGGGCATGGCGATCGCGGCAATGACCGCGGGCGCCGCTTCGGTGACGTCGTTCCATTCGATCTCGGTCAGTCCACGCGCCATCAGGCAGGCGACGTAGAGCAGGGCCGGCGCGGTTGCGTAGGCGGGAATCGAGGCAGCGAGTGGCGACAGGAACAGGGCGAGCAGGAACAGCACGCCAACCGCCGCGGCCGTCAGGCCGGTGCGTCCGCCGGCATTGATGCCCAGGGCGCTCTCGATGTAGCTGGTGGTCGTCGAGGTGCCGGCCGCCGCGCCGAGCATGGCAGCGGCACTGTCCGAGATCAGCGCGCCGCGCAGCCGGGGAACGGTGCCGTCGGGTCGCATGAAGCCGCCACGATGAGCCAGTGCGATCAGGGTGCCGGTATTGTCGAACAGGTCGACGAACAGGAAGGCGAAGACCACCGTCACGAGCCCGACCTGCAGGGCGCCGGCTAGGTCCATCTGCAGGAACACGGGCGCGATCGAGGGCGGCGTGTCGACGATGCCCACGAATTTCTGCTGGCCGGCCAGGATGGAGATCGCTGTCACGACGAGAATGCCGATGATCACGCCGCCCATGATGCGGCGGTGTTCGAGCGCGACAATGAGGACGAAGCCCAGCACGGCCATCACCACGGGCCAGCTCGTCATCTTTCCGTGGGTGACCAGCGTCGCCGGATGGGCGACCACGATGCCGGCATTCTTCAGGGCGATCAGCGCCAGGAACAGGCCGATCCCGGCCGCGATCGCCATCTTGAGCGACTTCGGGATCGCATTGACGATCCATTCGCGGATCGGCAGCACGCTGATGATCAGGAAAAGGACGCCGGAGATGAAGACGCAGCCCAGCGCGACCTGCCAGCTGTGGCCCATGCCGCCGACCACGCCGAAGGCGAAGTAGGCGTTGAGGCCCATGCCCGGAGCGAGGGCGATCGGATAGTTGGCGAGGAATGCCATCAGGAAGCAGCCGACCGCAGCGGCCACGCAGGTGGCGGCGAACACCGGGCCGAAAGGCATCTTGGCCTCGGCCAGGATCGCGGGGTTGACGAAGATGATGTAGGCCATCGCCAGGAACGTCGTCACACCTGCGACCAGTTCGGTCCGGACGTTCGTCCCGTTCTCGCTCAGCCTGAAAAGCCGTTCCAGCATCCCGCTCCCCCCAGATGTCGCGCCCAGTGTGCGGGCACATGGCTGTGAAAAGCCAGAAGTCCCGCAAGGTTTGCCTTTGGCCGACCCGTTCCCTACAGTCCGCCGCCACTCCGTTACCCGGACCGAGGACCGATTCCGCATGCGCATGAGCCAGTACTTTCTGCCGACGATGAAGGAGACTCCGTCGGAAGCGCAGATCGTTTCGCACCGGCTGATGCTCCGGGCCGGTCTCGTCCGCCAGACCAGCGCCGGCATCTATGCCTGGCTGCCTCTGGGCCTTCGGGTGCTGCGCAACATCGAACGGATCGTACGGGAGGAGCAGGACGGGGCGGGGGCCCAGGAAGTGCTGATGCCGACCATCCAGTCGGCCGACCTGTGGCGGGAGAGCGGCCGCTACGACGCCTACGGCCCCGAGATGCTGCGGATCAAGGATCGCCACGACCGCGAGATGCTCTACGGCCCGACCAACGAGGAGATGATCACGGTCCTCTTCCGCGACGGCGTGAAGAGCTACCGCGACCTGCCGAAGAACCTCTACCACATTCAGTGGAAGTTCCGGGATGAGGTCCGCCCGCGTTTCGGGGTGATGCGCGGCCGCGAGTTCCTGATGAAGGACAACTACTCCTTCGATATCGACAAGGCCGGCGCCATCCACTCCTACAACAGGATGTTCGTGGCCTACCTGCGCACCTTCGCCCGCATGGGTCTGAAGGCGATCCCGATGCGCGCCGACACGGGGCCGATCGGCGGCGATCTCAGCCACGAGTTCATCATCTTGGCCGAGACCGGCGAAAGCGCCGTCTTCTGTCACAAGGGACTGGTCGACAAGGACATCCTCAGCCGCCAGATCGACTATTCTTCGGATCTGCAGGGCATCGTGAACGAATGGACGTCGCTCTACGCGGCGACCGACGAGATGCACGACGCCAAGGCCTTCGAGGCGCTGCCCGAGGGCGAGCGCCTGGCCGCGCGCGGCATCGAGGTCGGCCACATCTTCTATTTCGGCACCAAGTACTCCAAGCCGATGAACGCCGTGGTCGCCGGGCCCGGTGGCGAGCAGATCACGGTCGAGATGGGCTCCTACGGCATCGGCGTCTCGCGCCTGGTCGGCGGCATCATCGAAGCCAGCCATGACGATGCCGGCATCGTCTGGCCGGACGAGGTGGCGCCCTTCAAGGTGGCGATCGTCAACCTGAAGCCCGATGACGGCGCCGTCGGTGGTGCCTGCCAGAAGCTTTATGACGCGCTCAGCGCCAAGGGCGTGGACGTGCTGCACGACGATCGCGACATACGGCCGGGCGGCAAGTTCGCCGACATGGACCTGATCGGCATCCCCTGGCAGGTCATCGTCGGCCCCAAGGGGCTGGCTGCCGGCAAGGTCGAGGTCAAGAACCGCAAGACCGGCGCTCGCGAAGAGCTGGCGCCCGAACAGGTCCTCGCGCGGTTCGGCTGAGCCGCGGACAGGGCTCCGCCATGTCCTTCGCCGCCGAGCGCCTGATCGCCTTCCGCTTCCTGCGTGCCCGCCGCGAGGAGGGCTTCATTTCGGTGATCGCCGGCTTCTCGCTGATCGGCATCACGCTGGGCGTCGGGACGCTGATCGTCGTGATGTCGGTGATGAACGGCTTTCGCGTCGAGATGCTGGCACAGATGTCGAGCATCAGCGGTCAGTTGGGCGTCCAGTCCAATGGCGGCCCGCTCGAGCCGACGCCCGACTTCCTGAAGCGCCTGGCGGCCGTGCCGGGCGTCGCGTCCGCCACGCCAACGGCCGAGGGGCAGCTCATGGCCGTCGCCGGCGACCGCGTGCGCGGGATCGTGCTGCGCGGCATGCGGCCGGACGACATCCGCAGCCGGCCGCCGCTCGCATCGGCGATCGAGGGATCGCCCGAGGACCGCGAGCGGTATCGCACTCTTTGCAAGGCGGACGACGACAAGCCGATCGACTGGGGCACCCTCAAGGGCTTCGGCGACGACTTCAACGTGATGATCGGCAGGCGCCTGGCCGACCTCATGAACCTGAAGGTCGGGGACCGGCTGCAGCTCGTTTCGCCGGTCTCGGTCGCGACCCCGCTGGGCGTCATGCCGCGCTCGGCCGCGGTGAAGGTCGCCGCGATCTTCTGCACCGGCATGTACGACTACGATTCCAACTTCGTGTACGCGCCGCTGCAGGACGCGCAGCACATGCTCAATCTCGGGCCCAACGTCACGGGCATCGAGGTGTTCGTGGCGGACACGGCCTCGACCGCGGAGACGCGGCGGCTCCTGATGCAGGCCGTGGGGACGCAGGGCTGGGTCTTCGACTGGTTCCAGGCCAATGCCGGCTTCTTCTCGGCTGTCGTCGCGCAGACCAACATGATCTTCCTGGTCCTGACGATGATCGTGCTCGTCGCCGCCTTCAACATCGTGTCGAGCCTCGTCATGCTGGTGCGGACCAAGACGGCCGACATCGCGATCCTGCGCACCATGGGCGCCAGCCGTGCCACCATCATGCGGATATTCCTGCTCAACGGGCTCTCGATCGGCGGTGCCGGGACGGTCCTCGGAGTCGTGCTGGGACTGGCCTTCGCCCGCAACATCGAAGCGATCCGGCAATGGCTGCAGCGGACCTTCGACATCGTGCTGTTCGACCAGACCCTGTATCTGCTGGCCGAGCTGCCGTCCCGGATCGAATGGAGCGAGATCGCGGGCATCGCGATCATGGCCCTGGTCTTCGCCTTGCTCGCCTCGATCTACCCGGCGGCGCGCGCCGCGCGCCTCGATCCCGTGGAGGGCCTGCGTCGTGAGTGAGCGCGCGCCCGTCGTCGAGCGCTGGCTCGCCTGGCGCTACCTCGCAACCCGTCAGCGCGAGGGCTTCGTGTCCTTCATCGCGGTGTTCTCGCTGATCGGCGTGGCGCTCGGGGTCGGGACCCTGATCGCCGTTCTCTCGGTCATGGGCGGCTTTCGCGAGCAGCTGCTGGGCCGGATCATCGGCATGAACGGCCATGTCATCGTCGCCGCGCGTGGTGGACTGCTGCAGGCCACGCCGGAACTGCTGGCGAAGCTCAAGGACATTCATGGGGTCGAGGCGGTGCGCCTGACCCTGGAGCGCCAGGTTCTGGTGACGGGGCATGGCCAGACCCGCGGCGCCCAGCTTCGCGGCGTGCGGCGGGAAGATCTCCTGAGTCGCGAGATCGTCTCCAGGAACATCATATTCGGCGATCTCGCGGAGTTTGGTCTCAAACCCGGCCTCGTGATTGGCGAACGGTTGCGCCAGCACATGCAGGTGAGGGTCGGCGAGCCTCTGACAGTGGTGACCCATCAGCTGAACGAGAGCGGCACGATCGCGCCGCGCTACAGCGACTACGACATCCTCGCCACCTTCATGAGCCGCCGCTACGAGTTTGACAGCACCCTGGTGTTCATTCCGTTGGCGGCACTGCAGCAAGATCTGGAGTACGGCGCGGACACGGTGAGTTCGATCGACCTTTTCCTGAAGGACCCGCAGGCCGCGCCGAGGGTGGCCGAGGAGCTGCGCCGGTCGCTGAGCCGGGACGATCTCCGCGTATCGCACTGGCTCGGCCTCAATGCGCGATTCGTCGGCGCTCTGCAGGTCGAGCGGGTGATGATGTTCATCATCCTGACCTTGATCGTCGTCGTGGCCGCGATGAACGTCGTCGCGAGCTTCACCATGCTGGTGCGCGTGAAACGCGGCAGCATCGCCATCCTGCGGACCATGGGCGCGGGGCCGGGCACCATCGTGCGGGCCTTCTTCATGGCCGCCGCGGCCGTCGGCGTCGCCGGCACGGCGATCGGCGCGGCGCTTGGCCTCCTGCTCTGCGCCAACATGCCCGCGATCGGTCGCGCGCTGGCGAAGGTGACCGGCGGCGCCGGCACGGCAGGCGCCGAAGTCGACTTCATCACCTCGATGCCCGTGCGCGTGGATCCGGTCGAGGTGGCTTTCATCATCGCCGTCGCGATCGTGCTCTCGCTCGCCGCCGCGGCCTACCCGGCGTGGCGCGCCACCCGGGTCGAACCGGTCGAAGGTCTGAGACATGAGTGACACTGCCAAGCCGCTCTCGCTGCAGGGTATCCGCCGCACATTCGTCCAGGGCGACCGTCGGCTCGACGTGCTGCGCGGCGTCTCGGTCGATCTGCACCCCGGCGAGATCGTCGCCATGGTCGGCCAGTCGGGCAGCGGAAAGTCGACCCTCCTCCACATCGCGGGCCTTCTCGAACGGCCGGACGAGGGCGAGGTCATGGTCGACGGCAAGCCGACGGTCCGGATGGCGGACAAGGACCGCACGGGCCTGCGCCGCACCTTCCTGGGCTTCGTCTACCAGTACCATCACCTGCTGCCGGAGTTCTCGGCCGTCGAGAACGTCATGCTGCCGCAGATGCTGAACGGCGTTGCGCGCGCGGCGGCGCGGAAGCGGGCGGCCGATCTGCTCGGTCTGGTCGGACTTGGTGACCGGCTCGACCACCGTCCGGGCCGCCTGTCGGGCGGCGAGCAGCAGCGGGTGGCGATTGCCCGGGCTGTCGCCAACGCGCCGCGCGTGCTGCTGGCCGACGAGCCCACCGGCAATCTCGACTCGGCAACCTCGGAGACGGTGTTCCAGCAACTGCTGGCGCTGGTTCGGGAGACCGGCATGGCAGCCCTGGTCGCCACCCACAATCCCGAACTGGCGGCCCGGATGGATCGCACCGTGCGCCTGAAAGATGGCGTGCTCGATGCCTGACAGTCCACAGGCCGGGGCGCGATGATGGCCCGTGGCCCTCGCTGATTTCATCCATCTCAAGGTTCGTTCCGCCTACTCGCTCACCGAAGGCGCGAACAAGGTCGACAAGATCGTCTCGCTGGCCAAGGAAGCGGGGATGCCGGCAGTGGCCGTCACCGACCGCAACAACCTGTTCGGCGCGCTCGAATTCTCGCAGTACGCCGCCAAGGCCGGTATCCAGCCGATTGTCGGCGTCGACATCGCCATCCGGCGTGACGAGGAGGGCGGCGTTGCCACGACCAGCAAATTGCCGACGGTCGATTGGCTGACCCTGCTGGCTCAGAACGAGGACGGCTACAAGAACCTGATGCGGCTGGTGAGCCGCGCCCATCTCGAATTCAAGGCCGGTTCGACCGCAGCCCTGCCGTTCGACGAACTGGTCGGCCAGACCGAAGGCCTGTTGGCCTTCAGCGGCAGCCCGGCCAGTGCGTTGGGCCGCCTGCTTGGCGCCGGCCAGGGCCCGGCAGCCGAGCACCAGCTCGAGCGCCTCGCCAAGCTGTTCGAGGGCCGGCTTTATCTCGAGGTCCAGCGCCATGGCGAGGACAATGAGCGCCGGATCGAGGGGCCGCTGATCGACCTGGCCTATGCCAAGGGCCTGCCGCTGATCGCCACCAACGACGTGCACTATCCCAAGGCGGCGATGCACGCGGCGCACGACGTGCTGCTCTGTATCGAGCAGGGCGCGCATATCGACGATCCCAACCGCCGCCGCCTGACCGGCGAGCACTATTTCAAGTCGGCGGAACAGATGCGCGAGGTCTTCGCCGACCTGCCCGAGGCCTGCGACAATACCCTCGTCGTGGCGCAGCGCTGCGCCTACATGCCCGAGCCGCGCAAGCCGATCCTGCCGAGCTACACCAAGCTCAAGGGCCGCTCGGAAGGCGAGGCGCTTCGCGATCTGGCGCGCGGCGGCCTCGAGGAACTGCGCACGCTCGGCCGCCTGGCCGCCGACATCGAGTTCGCGAAGTACGAGGAGCGTCTCGTCTACGAACTCGACATGATCGAGAAGATGGGCTTCGCCGGCTACTTCCTGATCGTGGCCGACTTCATTCAATGGGCGAAGGATCACGACGTGCCGGTCGGGCCGGGCCGCGGCTCGGGCGCGGGTTCGCTGGTCGCCTGGTCGCTCAAGATCACCGATCTCGATCCGCTGCGCTGGGGGCTGCTGTTCGAGCGGTTCCTGAACCCTGAGCGCGTCTCGATGCCGGACTTCGACATCGACTTCTGCCAGGACAAGCGCGACCGTGTGATCCGCTACGTGCGCGACGAGTACGGCCACGACCGTGTCGCCGCGATCATCACCTTCGGCAAGCTGCAGGCCCGCGCCGTGCTGCGCGACGTCGGGCGCGTCCTGGGCATGCCCTATGGCCAGGTCGACCGGATCTGCAAACTGGTACCCAACAATCCGGCCAATCCCGTGACCCTGGGCAAGGCGCTGGAGACAGAGGACCTGCTGAAAGAGCAGTACAACGCCGACGAGGAGATCAAGCGACTGATCGACCTCGCGCTGCAGCTCGAGGGCCTGTTCCGCAACGCCTCGACCCACGCCGCGGGCGTCGTGATCGGCGATCGGCCGCTCGACCAGCTGGTGCCGCTGTTCCGAGATACCGACAGCAAGGAATCGCTTCCTGCCACCCAGTTCAACATGAAATGGGTCGAGCCGGCGGGCCTGGTGAAGTTCGACTTCCTCGGTCTCAAGACTTTGACCGTGATCGAGAAGGCCTGCGACTTCATCGGCCACGACCGCATCGACATCGCGAAACTGCCGCTCGACGACAGGAAGACCTTCGAACTGCTCGCCCGCGGTGACGGATCGGGAGTGTTCCAGCTCGAAGGCAACGGCATGCGCGACGTCCTGCGCAAGATGAAGCCCGACCGCTTCGAGGACATCATTGCCGTGGTTGCGCTCTACCGCCCCGGCCCGATGGAGAACATCCCGAGCTACATCAAGCGCAAGCATGGCGAGGAGGAGCCGGACTACCTGCATCCGTTGCTGGAAGGAATCCTGAAGGAGACCTACGGCATCATGATCTACCAGGAGCAGGTCATGCAGATCGCGCAGGTGCTGAGCGGCTACTCGCTGGGCGGCGCCGACCTGCTGCGTCGCGCCATGGGCAAGAAGATCCAGGCGGAGATGGACGCCCAGCGGGCGCTCTTCATCGAGGGTGCGGAGAAGAACAACGTGAAGGCGGACAAGGCCTCGTCGATCTTCGACCAGGTCAACAAGTTCGCGGGCTACGGCTTCAACAAGTCCCACGCCGCAGCTTACGCGTTGGTCTGCTATCAGACGGCCTATCTCAAGGCCAACCATCCGGTCGAGTTCTTTGCTGCCACGATGACCCTCGACATGGGCAACGTGGAGAAGCTCAACGGCTACCGCCGGGACCTCGACAAGATCGGCGTCGAACTGCTTCCGCCCGACGTGAACAAGTCGACGGCCGAGTTCACCGTCGAGAAGTCCGAAGACGGCCGCAAGGCGATCCGCTATGCGCTGGCCGCCATCAAGGGAGTCGGCAAGGAGGCGATGAACCGACTCGTCGAGGAGCGCGACGAGAAGGGACCGTTCAAGGACCTGTTCGACTTCGCAGAGCGTCTCGACCAGCGCGTGCTGAACAAGCGCCTGCTCGAGAGCCTGGTGAAGGCAGGGGCCTTCGACTCGCTGAATAAGAATCGGGCGCAGACCTTCGCCGCGGTCGAGGCACTCACGCGACATTCGCAGGCGACCCACGAATCGCGCGGCAGCAACCAGAACAACCTGTTCGGCGACGATACCGCCCAGCGCCGTCCGCAACTGCCCAAGGTACCGGACTGGGCGCCGATGGAGCGGTTGCAGAACGAGTTCGCGGCCATCGGCTTCTACCTCTCGTCGCATCCGCTGGCCTCGTACGAGCGCAGCCTGCAGCGGCTGGGGGTCAGTCGCGCCGCCGACCTGCCGGCCCTGCTGGCGCGAGGCACGCCCGGTCGGATCAAACTCGCCGGCACCGTCATCGACCGGATGGAGCGCACCTCGGCGAAGGGCAACCGCTTCGCCTTCCTCCAGTGCTCGGATCAGTCCGGCGCCTTCGAATGCGTCATGTTCAGCGAGCTGCTGAGCTCCAAGCGCAATCTCCTGGAGGCCGGCCAGGCGATCCTGATCTCGGTCGACGGCCGCCTCGACGGCGAGCAGGTGAAGCTCACCGCGCAGTCGGTGGAGAAGCTCGACGATGCGGTCGCGAACTCCGCGGCAGGTCTGCGGATCGTGATAAACGACCCCATGGCGCTCGAGGCCTTGCGCAAGGCACTCGACGGAAAGCGCGGACGGGGGCGCGTGACGCTCGTGGTGCCAATGCCGGAAGAATCCGAGGCCGAGATCACCTTGCCCGGCACCTATTCGATCGCGGGCGGTCTGCGCGACACGATCGGCAGCCTTCAGGGCGTCGAACACGTCGAGGAAATTTGAGCCGCCAGCCCGGGCTTTTCGAAACCGAAACCGCCGCACTCCCGAAGCGGAAGACATCGGGGGCGGGCGATGTCAGGCCGGCGCGGGACTCGCCGCTGCTGGAGGCTCCCGCGCTTCCGGTCGATATCCGGCTGGGCACTTCCTCCTGGTTTTTCCCCGGCTGGCGCGGGCTGGTCTATGACGGCCTCCACCCACAGCCGATGCTCAGCCGCAAGGGACTGGCGGCCTACGCCCAGATCCCGCTGCTGCGGACCGTCAGCCTGGACCGAACCTTCTATGCGCCAATCTCGGCCGTCGATTACGCACGTTACGCCAGCCAGGTGCCGGAGCATTTCAGCTTCGTCGTGAAGGCGCCGGCCCTGGTCTGCGATGCGGTGATGCGCGACGAGGAGGGGCGCGGGAAGGTGCCCAATCCTCATTTCCTCGACGCCACCGTCGCGACCCGGGAGTTCGTGCTGCCCTGCCTGGAAGGACTGAAGGAAAAGGCCGGCCCCCTGGTTTTCCAGGTGTCGCCCCTGCCACGCAGCCTCGTCGAGGGTGCGTCGCTGCTGGTCGAGCGACTGGAGGCGTTTTTTGCGGCCCTGCCCAGGGAAATGGCTGGCCGGGAGCCGCTTTATGCGCTGGAACTGCGCAATCCCGAACTGCTGACGCCGCGCCTGATGCGCATGCTGGCCCGGGCAGGCGTTCGCTATTGCGTCGGCCTGCACGACCGGATGCCGGAAGTCGAGCGGCAGGAAGCGGCTCTGAAGGCGCTGGACGGAGAGACGCCAGGGCCGCTCGTGGTGCGCTGGAACCTGCACCGCGGGTTCCTGTACCAGGCGGCAAAGCAGCGCTACGACCCGTTCGACAGACTGGTGGACGAGGATGGCGAGACCCGCCGGGCCCTGGCGCTCATGGCCGCCAGAGCCTTCAAGGCCGGCCGCAAGGTCTGGATCACCGCCAACAACAAGGCTGAGGGCAGTGCGCCCCTCACGGTCCTCGAACTGGCCCGGGAAATAGCCAAGCAGATCGGCTAAGGCCTTGAAATCATTGCCACTTGCATTTTCGGCGGCAAACCACTAGAAACGCGCCACTTCGCACGCGGGTTTGCGGTCGACGGGGAGACATCCCGGCGCTCGCTCCGGTGTTCCCATTCCGGGAACGACGCCCGCGGAGGCTCAACCGGAAAAGGAGAACGGCATGACCATGCCGACATTCACGATGCGTCAGCTGCTGGAAGCCGGCGTTCATTTCGGCCATCACACGCGCCGCTGGAACCCCAAGATGAAGCCGTACCTGTTCGGGGTGCGCAACGGGGTCCATATCATCGATCTCACCAAGACCGTGCCGCTGCTGGAGCAGGCGCTGCGTCAGGTTCGTGACGTCGTCGCGAGCGGCGGCCGCGTTCTGTTCGTGGGCACCAAGCCGGCGGCCGCCGACCGCGTCGCCGACGCGGCCAAGCGCTGCGGCCAGTACTACGTGAACCACCGCTGGCTGGGCGGCATGATCACGAACTGGAACACGATTTCGGCGTCCATCAAGCGGCTTCGCGAACTCGACGAGCGCCTCAAGGGCGACGTCGTCGGCCTGACCAAGAAGGAGCAGCTCGACCTGACGCGCGAGCGCGACAAGCTCGAGCGCTCGCTGGGCGGCATCAAGGAAATGGGCGGCACGCCCGACATGCTGTTCATCATCGACACCAACAAGGAGTCGATCGCGGTTCTGGAAGCCCGCAAGCGCGGCATTCCGATCGTCGCGGTGGTCGACAGCAATTCAGACCCCGACGGCATCGACTTCCCGATCCCGGGCAACGATGACGCGATCCGCGCCGTGTCCCTCTACTGCGATCTGCTCTCGGGCGCGGTGCTCGACGGCATTCGCGCCGAAATCGCTGCCACCGGCGGCGACGTCGGCGAGCTGGCCGAGCAGCCGGACGAGGAAATACCGGTCGCCGAGGCCCCGGCGGCCGAAGCGGCGCCGGCCGAGTAGTCCGGTCCCTTCATCGAAGAGAAACAGACGGGGCCGGTCGGAAGACCGGCCCTTGTTGCACTAAACGGAGCAAGACATGGCTGAGATCACTGCATCGCTCGTCAAGGAACTGCGCGAGAAGACCGGCGCGGGCATGATGGATTGCAAGAAGGCGCTGGGTGAGACTGCCGGCGACGTCGAGAAGGCGGTCGACTGGCTGCGCACCAAGGGCCTCTCTGCGGCCTCGAAGAAGGCCGGCCGCGTTGCCGCGGAAGGCCTCGTCGGCGTCGCTGCCGACGGTACGCGCGGCGCCGTCGTCGAGGTCAACGCCGAGACCGACTTCGTCGGCCGTAACGACCAGTTCCAGAAGTTCGTCGCCGCGGCAACCAAGCTCGCGCTCGAGAATGGCGGCGACCTCGCCAAGGTTGCGGCGGCGCCGTTCCCCGGCACCGGCCGTGATGTCCAGGGCGAACTCACCAACCTGATCGCCACGATCGGCGAGAACATGAGCCTGCGGCGGGCCGCCTCCCTGTCGGTCTCGGATGGCGTGGTCGTGGCCTATACCCACAATGCCGTCGCGCCGGACCTCGGCAAGATCGGCGTGCTGGTGGCCCTCGAATCGACGGGCGACAAGGCCAAGCTGGGCGCTCTGGGCAAGCAGCTGGCCATGCACGTGGCCGCGACCAACCCGCAGTCGCTGACGGTAGCCGAGCTCGACCAGGCGGCGATCGAGCGCGAACGTGCGGTGCTCGCCGAGAAGGCCGGCCAGCAGGGCAAGACGGCCGAAATCGTCGCGAAGATGGTCGAGGGCGGCCTGCGCAAGTTCCACCAGGAAGTCGTCCTGCTCGAGCAGGCCTTCGTGATGGACGGCAAGACCAAGGTCTCGAAGGTCGTCGAGGACGCGGGCAAGCAGGTCGGCGGCCCGGTCAGGCTCGCGGGTTTCCTGCGCTTCGCGCTGGGCGAGGGCATCGAGAAGAAATCTGAGGATTTCGCAGCCGAAGTGGCTGCCCAGCTCAAGAAGTAGTAGTAGAAACTACTGGCGCGCAGACATGTGGTCTGCGCGCCCAAGACAAATGTAATCAGAGGCATCTGATGCCGTCGGCTCCCCAGTTTCGCCGTGTCCTTCTCAAGCTCTCTGGCGAGGGGCTCATGGGGAATCGGGAGTACGGGCTTGACCCCGACATGGTCACCATGGTCGCAAAGGAAGTGAAGGCCGTGCACGAGATGGGCGTGCAGGTCTGCCTGGTGATTGGCGGTGGCAACATTTTCCGCGGCGTGTCGGCGGCGGCTTCCGGGATGGATCGCTCCAGCGGCGACTACATGGGAATGCTGGCGACCGTCATAAACTCCCTGGCGATGCAGAGCGCGCTGGAGCGACAGGGGCTGCAGACCCGCGTCCAGTCGGCGATCCCGATGACGACGGTGTGCGAGCCCTACATCAGGCGCCGTGCCGCCCGCCACATGGAGAAGGGCAGGGTCGTCATTTTCGCGGCGGGCACCGGCAACCCCTTCTTCACGACCGACACGGCGGCCGCCCTTCGCGCGGCAGAGATGGGCGCCGACGCGCTGCTCAAGGGCACCCAGGTCGATGGCGTCTACTCCGCGGATCCGCGCAAGGACAAGAATGCCCGGCGCTACGACACGCTCGGCTATCTCGAAGTGCTGTCCCGCGATCTCCAGGTGATGGACGCTTCGGCGATCTCGCTTGCGCGCGAGAACCGCATCCCCATCATAGTCTTCGACATCCACAAGCCCGGCGCCTTCGCGGCGACGATGCGGGGCGAGGGCACCTTCACGATCATCAAGGACGAGGCCTGAACATGTCTGCCGATCTCAATGAGCTCGAGAAGCGCATGCACGGCGCGATGGATGCGCTGAAAAAGGAGTTCGCGGGTCTTAGGACGGGACGGGCCTCGGTCAACCTGCTCGACCCCGTGATGGTCGAAGCCTATGGGCAGCGCATGCCGCTCAACCAGGTCGGCACGGTCAGCGCTCCGGAGCCGAGGCTCCTGACCGTCAGCGTCTGGGACAAGGGCCTGGTGACGCCGACCGCAAAGGCGATCCGCGAGGCGGGTCTCGGGCTCAATCCTTCGCCGGACGGCCAGATGATCCGCATTCCGATTCCGGAGCTGACGACGGAGCGGCGCAACGAACTCGCCAAGCTGGCGCACAAGTATGCCGAGCAGGGCAAGGTGGCGGTCCGCAACATCCGCCGTGACGGCATGGACGCGCTGAAGAAGGCCGAGAAGGACCGCAAGATCTCGGAAGACGAGCACCGACAGAAGGCCGACGAGGTGCAAAAGCTCACCGACCGCTACGTCAAGCTGGTCGACGAGGCGCTGGTGCACAAGGAAAAAGAGATCAAGACGGTCTGATGTCCACCGCGCCGTTGCCCGCCAATCCCGACACAGGGGCGGGACCACAGCACGTCGCCATCATCATGGATGGCAATGGGCGATGGGCGAAGGCGCGTGGCCTGCCGCGGGTCGCAGGGCATCGCCGCGGCGCCGATGCGGTGCGGCGCGTCGTGCGGGGCGCCGGCGAACTCGGGATTCCTGTCCTGACCCTGTTCGCGTTCTCGACGGAGAACTGGGGGAGGCCCGCAGACGAAGTGGCCGACCTGATGGGACTGTTGCGGCACTACCTGCGAAGCGAACTCGACGAACTTCGCAAGAACGGTGCGCGGCTCCGGGTCATCGGCAATCGTGATGGTCTCGCTGCCGATATCGTGCGCGACATCGCAGAGGCCGAGACCATGACGGCGGGCAACGGGCGCATCGACGTCAACATCTGCATCAACTACGGCGCGCGCGACGAGATCCTGCGCGCGACCCGCCGCCTGGCGCAGAGGGTCGCGGCGGGAGAGATCACCGTCGACGGCATCGACCAGAAGAGCTTCGAGCACGAACTCCTGACGGCAGGCCTGCCCGATCCGGACCTCCTGATCCGGACCAGCGGCGAGCAGCGGATCAGCAATTTCCTGCTATGGCAGTGCGCCTACTCCGAACTGGTCTTCGTCGACACGCTGTGGCCGGACTTCGGCAAGGAACACCTGGAACAGGCGATTGTGGAGTTCCGCAGGCGTGAGCGGCGTTATGGCGGCGTCGGAAGGTAACGCCGCTCCGGGGGTGCACGGCGGGCGCTTCGCCGGTCTGCTGATTCGGGCGCTCTCGGCGGTGATTCTGGGGCCGCTTCTGCTCGCGGCAGTCTGGTATGGGTTTCCCTGGCTCGATCTCGTGGCCGCGCTGGCCGCTCCGGTCATGATCTTCGAGTGGGCGCGCCTGACCCGTGGCGCACCGGTCCTGCGTGTCCTTGCCTGGACGTACGGGATCGCGGCGCTGGTCGCGTTGCTGTGGCTGCGGCATCAGCCGGCGTTCGGGCGCGAGACCGTCCTGTGGGTCCTGGTTTGCATCTGGGCCACCGACATCGGCGCCTATTTCGTCGGTCGAGCCGCGGGAGGGGCAAAGCTCGCGCCGCGCATCAGCCCCGGCAAGACCTGGTCCGGATTGATCGGGGGGATGGCCTGGGCGGCGGTCGCCAGCGCGGCCTTTGGGTATGCCTTCGGCTTGGGGGAGACCGTGCTTCTTGCGATCGCGGGAGCGGTGCTGGCAGTCGTCGGTCAGGCGGGAGATCTTCTGGAATCGGCGGCCAAGCGCCGGGCCGGCGTGAAGGACAGCGGACATCTCATTCCGGGCCATGGTGGTTTGCTGGACCGGATCGACGGGCTGATGGCCGTCCTCGTCGCGGTTGCGATCGCACGTCTGGTCGCCGGGGGCGCATGGCCATGGACATGAAGAAATGGGTTGCGCCGTCCCATGAGAATCCGCGTCGCGTGACGATCCTTGGCTCGACCGGCTCGGTCGGACAGAGCACGGTCGACCTCATCGAACGCGATCCGGCGAGCTATCGCGTCGAGGCGCTCGTCGCGCGCAGTTCCGCGGAATTGCTGGCCGAGCAGGCGAGGCGCCTGCGGGCACGCCTCGCTGTCGTCGCCGATGCCGACCGATACCAGGCGCTGAAGGCCGCATTGGCCGGCACGTCGATTGAAGTGGCGGCCGGTCCCGAGGCGGTCATCGAAGCGGCGGAGCGTCCCGCCGAATGGGTGATGGCGGCGGTGGTCGGGTTCGCCGGCCTCGCGCCCACTCTCGCGGCCGCACGGCGCGGCGCGATGATCGCCCTCGCCAACAAGGAAGCTCTGGTCTGTGCCGGGCGCCTGCTCATCGATGCCATCGAGCAGTCGGGTGGCGTCCTTCTGCCTGTCGACTCCGAGCACAACGCGATCTTCCAGGTCTTCGAACCCACCCAGCACCGTGCGGTCGACCGGCTCATCCTGACGGCATCCGGAGGACCATTTCGAAACTGGTCGCTCGCCGATATGGCCGACGTCACGCCGGAGCAGGCGCTGGCCCATCCCAACTGGGACATGGGCGACAAGATCTCGATCGACTCGGCGACCATGATGAACAAGGGCCTCGAGCTGATCGAGGCACAGCTCCTGTTCGGACTGCCGGAGGAACAGGTCGACATCGTCGTGCATCCGCAATCGGTCATCCACTCGATGGTTGCCTACCGGGATGGCTCGGTGTTGGCCCAGCTCGGGACGGCCGATATGCGCATTCCGATCAGCCATACCCTGGGGTGGCCGGCCCGCATCGACGGGCCGTCGGCCAAGCTCGATTTCATGAGCATCCCGGCGCTCACGTTCGAGCGGCCCGATTCCGGCCGCTTTCCGTCCCTACGATTGGCACGAGAGGCTCTCGTGACGGGCGGCTATGCTCCAATCGTCCTCAACGCGGCGAACGAGGCGGCAGTGGCGGCATTCCTGGCTCGCCGCATCCGCTTCCTCGACATCGCGCGGATCGTGGAGGATGTGCTGGCCGGCTGGAACGGACTGTCGGAGGCGGTCGATGGGCTTCAACAGGTGCAGGCCGCCGATCTGGAGGCCCGCAGGCTGGCTGAGACTTTCTGCCGGGCCCGGGCGCCGGGAGTTTGATGTCGAATGAACTTCGTGGTCGAGTAGGGTATGCAAAGCTTCGTCAGCCTGTTCACGACGTATCTGCCGTACTTCATCCTGGTTCTGACACTGCTCGTGTTCATTCACGAATACGGTCACTACTGGGTGGGGCGTCGTTTCGGCATTCATGCCGAAGTGTTTTCGATCGGTTTCGGGCCCGAGATCTTCGGGTGGACCGACCGCAACGGCACGCGATGGAAGGTGTCGGCCATCCCGCTCGGCGGATACGTGAAATTCCTCGGCGACAGCGATGCGACCAGCGCCACGCCGAGCGGCGAGCCCCTGTCGGACAGTGATCGCAAGCGGGCGTTTTTCAGCCAGCCGCTCTATGCGCGCGCGGCCGTGGTCATCGGCGGTCCGGCCGCCAACCTGCTGTTCGCGTTCCTGCTGCTGACTGGTGTCTTCTTCTTTGCCGGAGAGCCCTATACGCCGGCGACCGTCGCCGTGCAGGCCGACGGCCCCGCGGCCAGGGCCGGCCTGCGCACCGGAGACGAGATCGTTCGCCTCGGCGACAAGCGCGTCGACCGCTACGAAGACATCCAGGAATCCCAGTTCCTCTACTGGACCCATCCGATGCCGGTCGAGTACCGGCGCGGCAATCAGCTACTCTTTGGCGAGATACAGCCGCAGTATTGCGAGCGGACCGATCGCTACAACAATACGTTGCGCTACGGCAACCTGGGCATCGATCAGTTCATTCGCCCCGTCGTCGGCGGCTTCACGGCGAATAGTCCGGCGGAGGCGGCAGGGCTCAAGACCGGTGACCTTTTGGTGGCGATCGACGGCAAGCCGGTCGAATACTTCTCCCGCATTCCCGAACTGATCGGTTCCCGGGGCGGTCAGCCGGTGACCGTCAAGTACGAGCGCGACGGCCGCTTCGGGGAAACGACCGTCGTGCCGATCGTCGACAAGGTGGTGGACTGCGCCGGCAAGGAGCAGGTCGTCGGGCGCCTGCGCGTTCGTCCGCCGCCAGTGACCGAGCTTCGCGACCACGGCGTCATCGGCGCCATGGGGGCGGGGGTTCGCGCCGTCTGGGGCATGACCACGATGTTCTACACGTCGATGGGACAGATCCTCACCGCGACGCGGCCTGTGGATGAACTGGGCGGACCCATCCGGATCGCCAAGGCCGCCGGAGAGGCGTCGCATGCAGGCTGGGCGGGCATCCTTAATCTCGTCATCGCGCTGTCCGTGGTGCTCGGCATCTTCAATCTTCTGCCGGTTCCCATGCTCGACGGCGGTCACCTTGCCATGTACGCCTACGAGGCGGTTCGCGGGAAGCCGCTCAGCCTGAAGGCTCAGGAGCTGGGGCTGAAGCTGGGATTTGCTCTGGTGATCGGCATGGCGCTGGTCGCAACATTCAATGACATCAGGCTCTTGCTGCGTTGAATTCATGCAACGTCTTGAGGGCAGGATGGGGACAAAAGGGGTGGCCTACGCCCCCTTGCCGGTCTAGAAAGCAGCGTTCACGTTTTTGACCATCGGCAGGTCTGACAGGCGCCGGGGGGAAGTTTGATCTTTCGTTGGGCCGTACTGGCCATTGTCGCAATTCTGGCCTTCAACACGCCGGCCTATGCCCAGCGGGGCGGTGGCGTGGCTGCGAGCGGCGGCACGATTGCCGGGATTCAGATCCAGGGCAACGTGCGTGCCGACGCGGAGACGATCCGCTCCTACCTCCAGCTCAAGGTCGGCGAGCCGTTCGATGCCGCCGCGGCCGACCGCTCGCTGAAGGCGCTTTTCGCTACGGGGCTGTTCTCCGACGTGGTGATCGAGATGCAGGGCTCGACCCTGGTCGTGCGGGTCACGGAGAATCCGATCATCAATCGGGTCGCCTTCGAGGGTAACAACAAGATCGACGACGACAAGCTGCGCGATGAGGTGCAGTCGCGGCCACGCCAGGTCTATACGCGCGCGCGCGTCCAGGCCGACGTCGATCGCATCCTGACCATCTACCGGCGCAGCGGTCGCTACAATGCCTCGGTCGAACCCAAGATCATCAATCTGGAGCAGGGGCGCGTCGACCTCGTCTTCGAGATCAACGAGGGTGACGTAACGGGGGTGAAGCGCATCAGCTTCGTCGGCAATGAGGCCTTCGGCGATGGTACGCTACGGGGAAAGATCCGGACCTCGGAGAGCGCATGGTGGCGTTTCCTCTCTTCGGATGACCGCTTCGATCCCGATCGCCTGAATCTCGACCGTGAGCTTCTGCGCAAGTTCTATCTCTCGGAAGGCTATGCGGACTTCCGTGTCGTGTCGGCAGTCGCCGAGCTTGCGCCCAATCGCGAAGGCTTCTTCATCACCTTCACCATCAGCGAAGGTAATCGCTACAAGTTCGGCAAGGTCGACGTCACGAGCCGCTTCCAGGGCCTCAACGTCGATGTTCTGACGTCCTTCCTGACGGTCTCCGAAGGGGACTGGTTCAATGCCGACGAAGTCGAGAAGTCGGTCTCGAACATCCAGGAAGCCGTCGGCTCGCTCGGCTACGCCTTCGTCGAGGTACGTCCCAATATCCGGCGCAACAGGGACAACGACACGGTCGACGTGACGTTCGACGTCCAGGAGGGACCGCGCGTCTATGTCGAGCGCATCAATATCTCCGGCAATACGCGCACACTCGACAAGGTCATCCGCCGCGAATTCCGTCTTGCCGAGGGCGATGCCTTCAGTACCGCGAAGGTCCGTCGCAGCCAGCAACGCCTGCGCAACCTCGGCTTCTTCGAGAAGGTCGACGTCTCGGCCGCGCCCGGCTCTGCACCGGACAAGACCAACCTCGAAGTCCAGGTGGTCGAACAGAGCACCGGCGAAATCTCGTTCGGCGCGGGCTACTCGACGACGGCGGGTATCGTGGGCGACATCGCGGTCAAGGAGCGCAACCTGCTCGGCAAGGGCCAGGAGGCGCGTCTCGGCCTGTCGATCGGCACGCTGAGCACCTCGATCGACCTCGGCTTCACTGAACCCTACTTCATGGATCGCGAGGTCTCCGCCGGTTTCGACATCTTCTGGACGTCGAACGATCGTCAGAACATCGCGAGCTATAGTGACCGCAGCCTGGGCTTCGCACTCCGCGCGGGCTGGGCTTACTCCGAGAACATTCGCCAGCTTGCACGCTACACGCTGCGCCAGACCGACATCTACAACGTCCAGCCCTGGGCCTCCTACATCATCCAGCAGAACCAGGGCACGCAGGTCGTCTCCGAACTCTCCGAGACCATCATCTGGGACACTCGCGACACGCGCCTCAACACGACCAAGGGTTTCATGGTCCGCAACACCATTGCAGCCGCGGGCCTGATCGGAACGGAGCAATACCTTCGCACTACGGCGGACGCCGTCTACTACAGATCGCTGTTCGAGGACGTGGTGATCTCCGTCGGCGGTTCGGCCGGATTGATCTACCCGTTCAACAACTCCTATATCCGCCTGAACAATCTGTTCTTCATCGGCGGCGACACGCTTCGCGGCTTCGCCGTCGGCGGCATCGGGCCTCGCGACGCCAATACGACCGATTCGATCGGCGGCCAGTTCTACTACACGGCGACGACCGAGCTTTCCTATCCGTTGCCGCTGGTTCCCAAGGAAGTGGGCCTTCTCGGCAAGGCCTTCGTGGATGCCGGATCGCTCTGGGGAGTCCAGGCGCAGAGCTATGGCCTCGCGTCCGTGCTGACCAGCCAGCTGATGCGCGTTTCGACCGGTGTCGGCATCCAGTGGGTATCGCCCTTCGGACCGATCCGGATCGACTATGCGATCCCTCTTCAGTACGAGTCGTGGGACAAGCAGCAGGCCGTGCGCTTCAGCTTCGGCACGCGCTTCTGAGCGGAGAGACCACGGTCATGAACGCCCAAATCGAGAACACGACCGCTGCCGCGGCGACATCGGTGGACATCAAGCGCATCCTCGAGATGATTCCGCACCGCTATCCGATGCTCATGGTCGACCGCGTGATCGACATGCAACTCGATCAAAGCGCGGTGGGCATCAAGAACGTTACGATCAACGAGCCGTTCTTTCAGGGACACTTTCCGTCAGAGCCGGTGATGCCCGGCGTCCTCGTCGTCGAAGCGATGGCGCAGACGGCGTGCGTCCTCGTGGTCTCGACATTCGGGGCCGAATCGGAAGGGAAGCTGGTCTACTTCATGTCGATCGACGGCGTGCGGTTCCGCCGTCCGGTCGTGCCCGGCGACCGCCTCGAGCTTCATGTCTCGAAGGTGCAGAGCCGCGCCAATGTCTGGAAGTTCGCCGGCAAGGCGATCGTCGACGGCAAGGTCGCCGCTGAAGCGACGTTTGCCGCCATGATCCGAGACCGGTGATCCGCCAACGAGCAGGGAGGGGATGATGCCCGATACCCAGTCCAGTTTCCGCATGCTGCACACGATGATCCGGGTCATGGATCTCGACAAGTCGCTTGCCTTCTACACCGGTCCGATGGGCATGAAGCTGTTGCGCCGTCGTGACGTCCCCGACGGCAAGTACAGCCTGGCGTTCGTCGGCTACGGTGACGAGCCGGAGCACTGCGTCGTCGAACTCACCTACAATTGGGACCAGGCCAAGCCGTACGAGCTCGGTACCGGATTCGGCCACCTCGCGATCGGCGTTCCCGACGTCTACAAGCTCTGCGAGGACGTCACGAAGGCCGGCGGCAAGGTCACGCGTCCGGCGGGTCCAGTGAAGTTCGGGACGACCGTCATCGCCTTTGTGGAAGATCCTGACGGATACAAGATCGAGCTGATCGAGCGGAAGGGCTGAGCGAAGCTCAGCCCGGGGATCGACAGGACATTGCCCTTGGTAATGTCCGGGAGCGTCGAAGGCGGGACGAGCGCACGAAGCGCAAGAGACTCGGAACCCGGAAAAAAGGCCCGCATTGCGGGCCTTGATTCGTTCGAGTGCGTCGCTGTCTAGAAAAATCGCCAGTTCGCGGCCACCAACGCCAGCGCGGCACCGGCAAGACCGGCAACGAGCATCCATGTCCGAACGCCGCGACGCCGGAAGTTGTCGTTGGCGGGACGGCCCATCCGCACGACACGCGGCTGGGCCTTCGGTGTTTGGGTGGCCGCCCAGGATGTTTCCCCCTGGCGCGGCCCGAACGATGATCTTGCCATGTGCTTCTCGCTTCCCTCCCGGACAGCGATCCTAGCCCCGCATGTGAAGCGGCTTGTAGGGGCGCTCGGTCTGGCCGTTGTAGAGCTGGCGGGGACGGCCGATCTTCTGGTCCGGGTCCTCGATCATCTCGTTCCATTGCGAAATCCAGCCGACCGTGCGGGCCACCGCGAAGAGAACGGTGAACATCGAGGTCGGAATGCCGATCGCCCGGAAGATGATGCCCGAGTAGAAATCGACGTTCGGATAGAGCTTCTTGGAGACGAAGTAGTCGTCCTTCAGGGCGATCTGCTCCATTTCCATCGCCAGCTCGAGCAGCGGGTCGTGGGTAATGCCGAGCGATGTCAGCACCTCGTGGCAGGTCTGGCGCATGACCTTGGCGCGCGGGTCGTAGTTCTTGTAGACGCGATGACCGAAGCCCATGAGGCGCGTGTGGTCCGCCTTGTCCTTCACGCGGGACAGGAACCCCGGAATGTTCTGCTTGCCGCCGATCTCGTGCAGCATGTTGATGACCGCCTCGTTCGCTCCGCCATGGCTCGGGCCCCAGAGCGACGCGATGCCCGCGGCGATGCAGGCGAACGGGTTCGCGCCCGACGAGCCGGCGAGGCGGACGGTCGATGTCGAGGCATTCTGCTCATGGTCGGCGTGGAGCATGAGGATGCGATCCATCGCCTTCTCGACGATCGGATTGACCACGTACTCCTCGGCCGGAACCGAGAACATCATGCGCAGGAAGTTGGCGGCATAGGACAGGTCGTTGCGCGGATACACGAAGGGCTGACCCACCGAGTACTTGTAGGCCATCGCCGCGATGGTCGGCATCTTGGCGACCAGGCGATACGAGGCGACCATGCGCTGGTGGGGATCGTGGATGTCGAGCGAGTCATGATAGAAGGCGGAGAGGGCGCCGACGACGCCGCAGCAGATCGCCATCGGATGCGCGTCGCGGCGGAAGCCACGATAGAACTGGCTGAGCTGCTCGTGAACCATCGTGTGGTTCGTGATGTCCTTTACGAACTTGTCCTTCTGCGCCTTGTTCGGCAGATCGCCCTTCATCAGGAGATAGGCGACTTCCATGAAATCGCTCTGTTCGGCGAGCTCGGCGATGTTGTAGCCGCGATGGAGCAACAGGCCTTCGTCGCCGTCGATGTAGGTGATCTTCGAGCCGCAGGAGCCGGTCGAGGTGAAACCCGGATCGTAGGTGAACATCCCGGAATCGCCGTAGAACTTGCGCACGTCGACCAGACGCGGCCCCATAGTGCCGTGGATGATCGGCATCTCATAGGTCTTGCCGGTTTCATTGTCGGTAAGCGTCGCGGTCGATTTGGCCATTGGATGAACTCTTTCGCAGGCTCGATTCGGGCAAGGCGCGCGCACCCCGCAGGGTGCCGTTCGCCGGTTCTTCGGCACCCTAACAAGCCACCCCAGACGGCGCAATTGTGCAGCCGCGCCGCTGTTTCGCGAGGCGTGGACGGCGCGTCATGCGGCCGCCGGGAAGACCCGGCGCCAACCCGATCGCCGTCACAGGAAGCAGGAACGCGACCAGGAGCAACTTGGCTGGCGCGGCCGTCGCTGGGGTTCCGAAGTACAGGACATGTGCAAGTGCACTCGACAGCAGGGTGAGGGCTGCGAGCGAAGGGCGCTGGCAGGTCCCAGGGGCGGTCGAGCAGCATCATGATCGGCACAATCAACACAGAGCCCGCCGAGGCCTGGCCGGCCGGAGGCAATCTGCGCCTGGCCCCACATGACGGCAGCCTGCCGGCTGCCCGGCGGCCGATCTATCCGGCGTCGGCCAGTGGTCGCGCCTCGTCTCGGGCCAACGCTCCCGTCAACTCTTGACCTGCACCTTTGCCCAGGTGTCCCGCAGATCGATCGTGCGGTTGAATACCAGAGCCGTCGACCGGCTCGCGAGGTCCGGGCAGAAGTAGCCCAGCCGCTCGAACTGCACGGCTTGCCCTTCGGGTATCTCCGCCAGGGAGGATTCCAGCAGCGCGCCGGACAGGACTTCGAGCGAGCCCGGATTCAGGTCGGCGTCGAGATCGCCATCGGCGCCCGGATCAGGGCGGTTGAAGAGCGTGCTGTACAGTCGGACCTCGGCGGGAAGGGCATCCCGGCCAGACACCCAGTGCAGGGTGGCCTTTACCTTTCGACCGTCCGGCGCGTTGCCGCCGCGGCTCGCGGGATCGTAGGTGCAGCGCAGTTCGACCACGTTGCCGGCCGCGTCCTTTACCACTTCGCGGCAGGTGACGAGGTAGGCGTAGCGCAGCCTGACTTCCCGCCCCACCGCCAGCCGGAAGAATTTGTTCGACGGATTCTCCATGAAGTCGTCGCGCTCGACGAAGACTTCCCGGCCGAAGCGAAGAGTCCGCGTGCCAGCGGCCGGATCTCCCGGGTGATTGACGGCCTCCAGCTCTTCGACGTGGTCTTCGGGAAAGTTCTCGATGACGAGCTTGAGCGGCCGCAGGACCGCCATGCGCCGCTGGGCCACCTGATTGAGATGGTCCCGGATCGAGTGATCGAACATGGCGAGATCGACCACGCTGTTGGCCTTGGAGATGCCGATGCGGCGGACGAAGTCGCGGATCGCCTGGGGCGGCACGCCGCGACGGCGCAGGCCTGCCAGCGTCGGCATGCGCGGGTCGTCCCAGCCGCTCACGATGCCGCGCCGAACCAGATCCGTCAGGTGGCGCTTTGAAAGGACCGTGTAGCCGATGTTGAGGCGGGCGAACTCGGTCTGGCGCGGCCGCGCCGGCACCGGCAGGTGGTCGAGGAACCAGTCGTACAGGGGACGATGGTCAGAGAACTCCAGGGTGCAAAGCGAGTGCGTGACATGTTCCAGGGCGTCGGACTGGCCATGTGCGAAATCATAGGTCGGGTAGATGCACCATTCAGTGCCGGTGCGCGGGTGGGACGCGTGCAGGATGCGATACAGGACGGGGTCGCGCAGGTTCATGTTGCCGGAAGCAAGGTCGATCTTCGCTCGAAGCACGCAGGCGCCGTTGGGAAACTTGCCGGCGCGCATGTCGCGAAATAGGGCGAGATTGGTTTCCACCGAGCGGTCGCGATCCGGCGAGGCGCGTCCCGGTTCGGTCAACGTGCCGCGCATGGCCCGCATCTCGTCGGGCGGGGTGTCGTCGACATAGGCGAGGCCGGCGCGAATGAGATGCTCGGCCCAGTCGTACAACGTCTGAAAATAGTCCGACGCATGGTGCAGATGCTCGCCCCAGTCGAAGCCGAGCCAATGGACGTCCCGCTTGATGGCGTCGATGTACTCCTGCTCCTCCTTCACGGGATTGGTGTCGTCGAAGCGAAGGTGGCAGCGGCCACCATACTCGGTCGCAATTCCAAAATTCAGGCAGATGGACTTTGCGTGGCCAAGATGCAGATAGCCGTTCGGCTCCGGCGGAAAGCGGGTGACGATGCCTTGCACCTTTCCGCTGGCGAGATCCGACTGAACCAGGTCGCGAATGAAATCCCGCGCCTCTTCGTTCGCAGCGGCCTCCGGCATCGGCTTCTTGTCATCCATTCCCTGTCTCCCGTTCAAGCGGCGGCCGCCAGCAAACGAACCTTGCTCTCGGCGGGCCCCAGCACGGCCAGCACTTCGAAGATGCCGGGCGAGGCGGTCGAGCCGGTCAGCGCGACGCGGAGCGGCTGAGCGACCTGGCCGAGCTTCAGCCCGTTCGCCTCGGCGAACCCGCGCACGGCTTCTTCGAGCGCCTTTTCGCTCCAGTCGCTCGCCTGCGGCTCCAGCGCCGGCGCGAGCTTCGCCATCACGGCACGGGCGTCGGGTGTCAGCAGCGCGCGGGCCTTGTCGTCGGCGATCGGCGGCGCGCCGGCGCGGGCGTAGAAGGCCAGATTGTCCGCGAGTTCGATCAAGGTGCGCGCGCGCGGCTTCACGCCGGACAGGCCGCGCGTGATGCGCTCGCGGCCGGCGGCTTCGACGGTGCCGAGCTTCTCCTCGATGCGGGGCAGCACCAGCGGCAGCAGTTCCGCATCGGGAGTCTCGCGAAGGTAATGCGCGTTGAGATTGGTCAGCTTGGCCATGTCGAAGCGCGAAGCCGAACGGCCGACGCCGTCGAGGTCGAACCATTCGATCGCCTGGGCCGTCGAGATGATCTCGTCGTCGCCGTGGCCCCAGCCCAGCCGCAGCAGGTAGTTGCGCAGCGCCGCCGGCAGGAAGCCCATGTCGCGATAGGCGTCGACGCCCAGCGCGCCGTGGCGCTTGCTGAGCTTGGCGCCGTCCGGCCCATGGATCAGCGGGATATGGGCATAGACCGGCTCGGGCCATCCCATGGCGCGGATGATCTGCAGCTGGCGGAAGGCGTTGTTCAGATGATCGTCGCCGCGGATCACGTGGGTCACGCCCATGTCGTGATCGTCGACGACGACGGCCAGCATGTAGGTCGGCGTGCCGTCGGCGCGCAGCAGGATCATGTCGTCGAGCTGGGCGTTCTCGACCGTGACCTCGCCCTGCACGGCGTCCTTGATGATGGTCTGGCCGGTCTGCGGCGCCTTCAGGCGCACGACCGGCTTCACGCCGGCCGGTGCTTCCTTCGGGTCGCGGTCGCGCCAGCGGCCGTCGTAGCGCATGGGCTTGCCTGCCGCCTTCTGCGCGGCACGCATTTCGTCGAGCTCCTGCGGCGAGGCATAGCAGTGGTAGGCGTGGCCCTTGGCCAGCATTTCGAGTGCGACCTCGGCATGGCGGGCGGCGCGCGCGAATTGATAGGTGACCTCGCCGTCCCATGGCAGCCCGAGCCATGACAGGCCGTCGAGGATCGCGGCGATCGCCGGCTCGGTCGAGCGCGCGCGGTCGGTGTCCTCGATGCGCAGCAGATACTTCCCACCGTGATGCCTGGCGAACAGCCAGTTGAAAAGGGCCGTCCGGGCGCCGCCGATGTGCAGGTAGCCGGTGGGCGAGGGGGCGAAGCGGGTTACGACGGTCATCGGCCTTGGATAATGCTCGGTAAGCGCGGGTTTTGCCGCAATTTGGGCGGAAAAGCGCGCCGTAGGTAGGGGAGCGTCCGGTTAGTGTCAAACCTCCGCGCCTGGATCCTCGAACAGCTGGACGCCGAGCGCGGCCGATGGATGCTGTGGCTCCCCGTGGCGCTGGGGCTGGGCATCGCGATCTACTACGAGTTGCCCATCGAACCGGCCCTGTGGGTTGGGCCGGCGTTGGCGGCCGCCGCGTTGGTCATCGCCTTCTTCGCCCCGGCCGGCAGTTTCGCCCGCGCACTGGCGATCGCCGCGGTCGCCGCCTCGGCGGGCCTCGGCCTGGTCGCCTGGCGCACCGCGAATCTCGCCGCGCCGACACTCACCAGGCCGTTGTTCAGTCTCAACGTCGAGGGAAGGGTCGCCGACATCCAGCGCCTGCCCGAAGGAGTGCGCGTCGTGCTCGAAGCCGTGCGGCTCCGGGGCAACGGCGTGCCGCCGCCCGAGATGATGCCGGCCAGGGTGCGTGTCACCCTGAACCGCGGCGCGCCGCCCCTGGTGATCGGGGATCGCCTCCTCGTGCTCGCCAACCTGTCGCCGCCGGCAGGCCCGGCAGCGCCTGGCGCCTTCGATTTCCAGAGGGTGGCCTGGTACCAGCAGCTTGGCGCCGTCGGCTATGCACTGGCCCCGGCGACCGTGATCGAACGGGGGCGACCCGACGGCTTCGTGCGCACCATCGACGCCCTGCGCGCCGACCTCGCCGCCCGGATTCTCAATGTCTTGCCGGGCCCGGCGGGCGGGGTGGTCGCGTCGCTGCTGGTCGGCGAGCAGACCGCCGTCAACAAGGACGTGGCACAAGCGATGCGCGATTCCGGCCTGGCGCACATCCTGTCGATCTCGGGCCTGCACATCGTCTTCGCGGTCGGTCTCGTGATGGGCCTCGTGCGCTACGGCATCGCCCTGATCCCGCCGCTCGCCCTCAGAGTAGACGCCAAGAAGGTGGCAGCCGTGCTGGCCCTGATGGCGGCGCTCTTCTACACGGCGCTGGCCGGGGCCCCAGTACCGGCGCAGCGCGCCTGTGCGATGGCGGCCTTCGCGCTGCTCGCCATCCTGCTGGATCGCACGGCGTTGTCGCTGCGGCTGGTGGCCTGGTCGGCCGTCATCGTGCTCGTCATCGCGCCCGAATCGCTGACCGGCGCCTCCTTTCAGATGTCGTTCGCCGCGGTGGTGGCGCTGATCGCCGGCTGGGAATCGGCGGCGCCCTGGCGCCGCCGCCTGCACGAGCGGGCCGAGATTTCCCGCCACCGCTGGCTGTGGCGCCTCGGCGCGGCGCTGGGCGCCAGCCTGCTCACCACCCTGATCGCCTCGATCGCAACCGGCGCCTTCGCCGCCTACCATTTCAACCGCCTGTCATTGCTCGGCGTCGTCGCCAATCTGCTGGGCGTGCCCCTCACCGGGTTCTGGATCATGCCCTGGGGCCTGCTCGCCATGCTCCTGATGCCGTTCGGGCTGGAGGCCGTGGCCCTGGTCCCGATGGGCTGGGGAGTCGACGTGTTGAACGCCATTGCCTTCCGCGTCGCAGCCTGGCCCGACGCCGCGACGCTGGTGCCGTCGCTGCCGGGTGCCAGCCTGTGGTTGCTGACAGCCGGCGGCCTGTGGCTCTGCTTGTGGCGGCGGCGATGGCGCTACGCCGGACTCCCGGTCGCTGCCATCGGGCTGATGCTGGGGCCTCCGCCGGCGCCGGACCTGCTGATGAGCGAGGACGGCCGCGTGCTCGGCCTGCGCGACGAGCGTGGCGTGGTGCACGTGGCCTCGGCCCGCGTCGACCGCTACGTCACCGACGCCTGGGCGCGCCGGCAGGGGCAGGACGGGGCAAGGCGCTGGACGGTCAGCGCCAACGAACAGGCGGCAGGACTGGGCTGCAGCACGGGGCTTTGCCGCTGGCGAAAGGGACCATGGCGTATCGCGCTGGTCAGCGACGAGAAGCGTCTGGCCGAAGCCTGCGGCTCGGCCGACATCGTGCTGGCGACGGTCGATGCGCAGGCACGCTGTCGCGGTCCGCGCCTCGTCATCGACCGGAGAGACGCGTGGAAGGACGGCGCCCAAGCGCTGTGGCTTGACGATCTCAACGTAAGACGGGAAACCGCCAACGCTCGCCGCGGTGACAGGCCCTGGGTTCCAAACAGCTCGATGCGCCAGACCGCGCCGGTCAAGGCACCCGGCGCCTGAGGTCAGTGATAGCGCCGGTAAAGTCCGGCGAGGCGGCCCTGGATCTTGACCCGGTCGGGTCCGAAGATGCGGGTCTCGTAGGCGGCATTGGCCGGTTCCAGCGCGACCGAAGCGCCCTTCTTGCGCAGTCGCTTCAGGGTCGCCTCGGTATCGTCGATCAGCGCGACGACGATCTCGCCTGACTCGGCGGTGTCGGCACTCTTGATGATGACGATGTCGCCGTTCTGGATGCCGGCCTCCACCATCGAATCGCCCTGGACCTCGAGGCAATAGTGGGCACCGGCGCCCAGCAGCGAGACGGGCACGTCCACCGTCGTCGAATTGTCGCGCAGGGCCTCGATCGGCGTACCGGCGGCAATCCGGCCGTAGAGAGGGAGGCTGAGCGCCTGGGCCTCGTTGGCCGCCTGGATGGCGCCGGCCAGCGGCACGCGCTCGCCGCGCACGATCTGGGGGACGAAGCCTTCGCGGCCCTCGGAGAAGCCGGCACGGCGCGAATCGGCGAGCAGCGGCGTCACATTGGGCGCGGGGAGGGCGGCGCTGTCGGGCAGCTTCACGACCTGAAGTGCGCGCGCACGATGCGGCAGGCGGCGCAGGAAGCCGCGCTCCTCGAGCCCGGTGATCAGGCGGTGGATGCCCGACTTCGACTTCAGCCGCAGCGCTTCCTTCATCTCGTCGAAGGAGGGCGAGATGCCATCGTCGTTCAGCCGCTTGTTGATGAACAGGAGCAGTTCGTTTTGCTTGCGGGTTAGCACCGTCTTCTCCCCGGAACGCCTACCGGATCTAGGAACAAATCCTGAAACCCGACACATGTTCTAGTTTAGTTCCTTCCTCCGGTCAAGTTATCCCGAGGAAGTGGGGGCAAATCCGTGCATCAATAGCCTCCCGGCAGGCTCGCGAGATCGACGACGGCCACGATGTCACCCGCCTTGCGGGCGGGGTCGTGCGGCGGGCGAATCATCAGGCCGTCGCACGCCGCCAGCACCGAAAGCATGGAACTGTCCTGCGCCGGATGGGGATCGACGGTGAGCGTACCGTCGGCACTGCGCTCGAGGCGGGCGCGCACATAGTCCTCTCGCTGGTCGTTCTGCTTCACATCGACGGCAAGCCGCGCGGGCTGGGTGCGCACCAGGTCACCCGGCTGGCCCATCATCCGTTCCATCGCGGGCTTCAGAAACAGGAGAGCGCAGACCATGGTCGAGACGGGATTCCCAGGCAGGCCGAGGACGCGGGCGCGGTCGCGGGCGGCGAACATCAGTGGCTTGCCGGGGCGCATGGCGATCTTCCAGAAACCCATATCGAATCCCTGCGCCTTAAGTGCCGCCTGGACGAGATCGTGGTCACCGACCGAGGCGCCGCCGAGCGTGATCAGCAGGTCGTGCTGTGCGCCGGCTTCGATGCGGCGCTCGATCAACCCGGCATCGTCGCGGGCAATGTCGAACAGGGTGGGCTCGCCACCCCAGCCGCGCACGAGCGCCGCGACGGCAATGCCCGAGGAGGAGACGATCTGGTTCCGGCCGACCGGCTCGCCCGGCATCACGAGTTCGTCGCCCGTCGAGAGGATCGCAACGCGCGGCTTGCGATGGACCGCGAGCCATGGATGGTTCATGGCGGCCGCCAACGCCAAATCGCGGGTGGTGAGGGTGCGGCCCGCCGCCAGCGGCGTATCGCCAGAACCGAAGTCGAGCCCAGCCTTGCGGATGTGGCGCCCGACACGGGGCGCCTCGAGGATGGTGATCGTCGGCCCGTCGGCCCTGGTGTCTTCCTGGATCACGATCGAATCGGCGCCCATCGGCAGCGGGCCGCCGGTGAAGATGCGCACGGTCTCTCCCGGCTGCAGCGCCCGATCGTAGGAGCCGCCGGCCGGTGCCTGGCCGACCAGCGTGAGCGTGGCCGGCACGGCCGGCACGTCGGCCGCGCGCACGGCATAGCCGTCCATCGCCGAAAGATCCGTCGGCGGTTGCGTCAGCCGCGCCTTCGGCGAGACCGCGAGCACACGACCCGCGGCATCGGCAACGGAGACTGTCTCCGATGGCAGGGGGGAGAAGGCTGCGATCACCCGCGCATGGGCTTCACGAACGGTCAGCATGGACGCCTCATTGGAGCGCGCCACTCCAGTGGCGCTCAAACCATCGTCGAGAGATAAAGGCATGGCGCAACTGGAGAGACTGTGAATTTATTCGACGACCTTGAGTCACGGATAACATTAGAATCGGTGAGTCACCGCGACGATTCCTGATCGTTCGTTTGCATGCTGTCGGGTGAATCAATGTTTCTCGTTGTCGTCCCTTCTCTGCCGGTCGACGAATAAATTCACATTCTCTGGAGTTGCGTGCTCCCATGGTCAGGCATTCCAAGTTCCCGACTTGCCGCCGGACTTGTGGAGGAGTTTCACCTCGGAGATCACCATGCCGCGGTCGACCGCCTTGCACATGTCGTAGACTGTGAGGGCGGCGACGGAGGCGGCGGTCAGCGCCTCCATCTCGACGCCGGTCCGGCCCTTCAGCCTGCAGGTCGCCTCGATGTCGACCGCCTTGCGCTTCGCATCCAGTGACAGCTTCACATCGACCGAGGAAAGCGCCAGCGGGTGGCAGAGCGGGATCAGGTCCGGCGTCTTCTTCGCCGCCATGATGCCGGCGAGCTGCGCCACCGCGAGCACGTCGCCCTTCTTGGCCTTCTTGTCTCGGATCAACTTCAGCGTCGCGGCCTGCATGATGACGCTCGCCCGGGCCACGGCGACGCGCTCGGTGATCTCCTTGTCGCCGACATCGACCATGCGGGCGTTGCCGCCCTCGTCGAAATGGGTCAGCATCGCCTTCCGCTTCATGCCGCCTCGCGCGCCAGCATTTCGCGTACCGCCGCCTCGACGTCGGGTTTGCGCATGAAACTCTCGCCGATCAGGAAGGCCGAGGCACCCACCCTGGCCATGCGGGCCAGATCGGCCGGCGAACCTAGGCCGCTCTCGGCGACGAGGACGCGGTCCTTCGGCACCAGCGGCGCGAGCTTTTCGGTCGTGGCGAGATCGACGGCGAGCGTCTTGAGGTTGCGGTTGTTGACCCCGATGAGATCGGCGTCGATCTCGAGGGCGCGTTCGAGCTCGGGGGCGTCATGTACCTCGACCAGCACGTCCATGCCCCATTTGTGCGCGAGCTTGGCAAGCTCCGCGGCCATCGCGTCGTCGAGACAGGCCATGATCAGCAGGATGCAGTCGGCGCCCAGCGCTCGCGCTTCGGGAACCTGGTAGGGATCGATCATGAAATCCTTGCGCAGCACCGGCAGTGTCACCGCCGCGCGTGCCTGCGTCAGGAATTCATCCTTGCCCTGGAAGTAGGGCTGGTCGGTCAGGACCGACAGGCATGTGGCTCCCCCGCGTTCATAAGACCGGGCGAGGGAGGGCGGGTCGAAGTCCTCGCGGATCAAGCCCTTGCTGGGGGACGCCTTCTTGATCTCGGCGATCAGACCGTAGCGGCCGTCCGCGATCGTGGCCTTGAGGGCCCTGGCGAAGCCGCGCGGCGAATCGGTGTCTCGGGCCAGGTTCTCGACGACCCTGAGTGGGCGCTGCGACATGCGCCCGGCAACATGGCGCTTCTTGTCGGCAACGATCCTGTCGAGCGTGTCGCTCATGCGCAAATCCTCTTCAATGTCGCCAGTGCGTCCCCGGCCTTGCCGCTGTCGATCGACTGGGCGGCCATGGCCGCGCCTTCCTTCAGATCCTTCGCCTTGCCCGCGACCATGAGTGCCGCCGCGCTGTTCAGCAGCACGATGTCGCGAAAGGCGTTCTTCTCGCCCCCGAGCAGCGCGTGGATCGCCTCGGCATTGTGCGCCGCGTCGCCGCCCTTCAGCTCGGCGAGCGTGGCGCGCTTGACGCCGATCTCTTCCGGCGCGATCTCGATCTCGGTCACCTTGCCGTTCTCGAGCGAGGCGGCCCAGCTCGCTGTGGTCGTCGTGAGCTCGTCCATGCCGTCCTGGCCATGCACGACCAGCGCACGCTCCAGCCCGAGCTGGCCCAGCGCCTGCGCCACCGGCTTCAGCCAGCGGCGGTCGAACACGCCCACCAGCTGGCGCTTCACCAGCGCGGGGTTCGACATCGGCCCCAGCAGGTTGAAGATGGTGCGCGAGGGCGCCAGCTCGACCCGCGGGCCAGCGACGTTGCGCATGGCGCTGTGGTGACGCGGCGCCATCAGGAAGCAGACCTTGGCCTCGACCAGCGCCTGCTCGAGCTTTTCGATCGGTACTTCGAGGCCGATGCCCAGCGCCGACAGGACGTCCGCTGCGCCCGACTTCGAGGTGAAGGCCCGGTTGCCATGCTTGGCCACGGGAACGCCGGCGCCCGCCACGACGAAGGCGGAGCAGGAGGAAACGTTGTAGGTTCCGTGATGATCCCCGCCGGTGCCGACGATATCGATCGTGCCCTCGGGGGCCTTGACGCGCAGCACCTTGGCCCGGAGCGCCCGCGAGCCGCCGGCCAGCTCCTCGGCGGTCTCGCCGCGGACTTTCAGGCCCATCAGGAAGGCGCCCATCTGGGCCGGGGTGGCGTCGCCCGAGGTCATGATGTCGAAAGCGCGCTCCGCCTCGTCGATGCCCAAGGTCTCGCCGTTGCCCAGCTTGGCCAGAAGGCCGCGAAAATCGTCGATGTCGCCGCTCACCAGAACCCCGCGCGTTTTGCCTCTTGCCGGTTCGCCCGGCCGGCGCGAAGCTATATCACATGGCTCAAGAACTCATCCTCAAGGTCACCGGCATGGATTGCGACGGCTGCGTAAAGGCCGTCACCCGCGCCGCCACCGGCGCCGGCACGGCGCCTCTGTCCGTCGATCTCAAGAGCGGGGAAATGCGACTCCCCGAAGGGGCCGACGTGCCGGCCATCACCCGGGCGATCCAGCGCGCCGGGTTCGGGGTCGCTCCCTGACTTTAACAGGGTCTTCTAGTATATTGATCTAAATCAATATATTTGGGTCCATAAGTATCGGCGATCACTCGATCTTCACACCCGCATCCTGAATGATCTTGCGCCACTTGGTGTTCTCGATGGCGATATAGGCCTCGAACTCCTGGCGCGATTCCCTGGCCGGGACGAAGGACAGGCTCTTCATCTTCTCCAGCACCTCGGGATCCTTGAGGATACGCATGACCTCGGCGCTGATCTTGTCGAGGATCGGTTCGGGCGTCTTGGCCGGTGCCGAGAGACCGATCCAGCCGACGGCCACGACCCCGTAAAGTCCCTGTTCGGCGACGGTCGGTACGTCTGGGAGGAAAGGCGATCGGCGTTCGTCGGCGATGCCGATGGCTTTCACCTTACCAGACCTCACCGGCCCGACCGCACCCGGCACGGCGTCGGAGAGGAGCTGGATGTCGCCGCTCTGCAGCGCGAGCTGGGCTTCGGCATTACCCTTGAAGGGCACGTGGGTGAGCTTGATGCCGGCCGCACTCTTCAGCATTTCGACGGCGAGATGGCTGGCCGAGCCGTTGCCCGAGGAGCCGTAGTTGAGATCCGCACCGGCCTTGGCCTTGGCGACGAGATCGGCGATCGAGTTCATGCCGCTCTTCAGGCTGGTCATCAGCACCTGGGGCGTGAGACCGATATTGGCGATCGGCGCGAAATCCTTCTGCGGATCGTAGGGCAGCTTGGGATAGAGCGCCGGGCTGATGCCGTGTGTGGAGATCGTCACCATCAGCAGGGTGTAGCCATCGGGCGTCGCCTTGGCCGCGACATCGGCGCCGATTTGCCCGCCCGCGCCGGGGCGGTTCTCTGCGATCACCTGCTGGCCCAGTGCCTTCGTGAGCTGCTCCGCCATCATGCGCGCGAGAATGTCGGTCGCCTGTCCCGCCGGGAAGGGCACGATGATGCGGATCGGCTTCGCGGGCCATGCCTGTGCGAAAGCTTGAGGGGACGCGGCGGTCGCCGCCAGCGAGAGGACAAGCGTGCGGCGATCGATCATGGCGTTTCCTTTGGGGCGGCTCAGGCCGCCTTTTTCTTGTTCTGCTGGCTGGGATGATCGCCCGCGATCTTGAGGAAGTTCTCGAGGATCTTGTGGCCGTGCTCCGACGCGATGCTCTCGGGATGGAACTGCACGCCGTGGATCGGCAGGGTCTTGTGGCGCAGGCCCATGATGATGTCGCCGGTCTCGGCCGTGATCTCGAGGTCCTTGGGAAAATCCTTCCGGTCGACGATCAGCGAGTGGTAGCGCGTCGCCTGGAAGGGCGAGGGCACGTCCTCGAAGACGCTCTGGTTCTTGTGGGCGACGCCCGAGAGCTTGCCGTGCATCGGCTCGGGCGCGCGCACGACGTGGCCGCCGAACACCTGGCCGATCGCCTGGTGACCGAGGCAGACGCCGAACAGCGGCACCTGCTCCTTCGCCGCGGCGCGGATCAGGTCCATGCAGATGCCGGCCTCGTTGGGCGTGCAGGGGCCGGGCGAGAGCACGATGCCAGCCGGCTTGAGCGCCAGTGCCTCATCGACGGTGATCTGGTCGTTGCGATGCACGACACAGCGCGCGCCGAGATCGCCCAGGAAATGGACGAGGTTGTAGGTGAAGCTGTCGTAGTTATCGATCAGGAGGAGCATGGCGCCAGTTTATCCGGTCCGTGTCGCCTCTCATAGGCCCTCTCTGGGCGCCAGTCCGAGCAAGGATCCCTCGCCGCGCTCGGGGTGACACGAGCGCGTAGATCGAGAAAAAGTGGTGTCATCCCGAACGGCGTGAGGGATCCTTCCTACTTCGTCAGCTCCGGAAAATCCTCCTCCCGGAATTCGCCGGTGCCGCGCTGGTTTTCGGCGGCGCGCTTCTCCTCGTCGCGGCGGAGTTCGACGCGGCGGATCTTGCCGGAGATGGTCTTGGGCAGTTCGGCGAACTCCAGGCGCCGCACGCGCTTGAAGGGGGCGAGGCGGCCGCGCAGGTGCTGGAAGATGGAGAGGGCCGTGGCGCGGTCGGCCTTGCCGCTGGCCGTCAGGGTTATGTAGGCCTTGGGAACAGCCAGGCGCATGGCGTCGGGCGCAGGCACAACGGCGGCTTCGGCGACCGCAGGGTGCTCGATCAGCACGCTTTCGAGCTCGAAAGGGCTGATCCGGTAGTCGGATGCCTTGAACACGTCGTCGGCGCGGCCGACATAGGTCAGGTAGCCTTCGGCATCGCGCGAGGCGACGTCGCCGGTGCGGTAGACGGCGCCGGTGAGCGGTGCGATCGACCCGTCATCCTGCTGGTAGCCCTGCATCAGCGCCGCTGGCCTGTGCGAGAGATCGATGCAGATCTCGCCTTCCTCGGCATCCCTGTCGTCGGCATCGAGCAGCCGGATCTTGTAGCCGGGCAGGGGGCGACCCATCGAACCGGGCTTGATCGGCTGGCCGGGCGGATTGCCGACCTGGGTGGTGGTCTCGGTCTGGCCGTAGAAGTCGCGGATGGTGAGGCCCCAGGCCTTCTCGACCTGCTCGATCACCTCGGGGTTGAGCGGCTCGCCGGCCGCCAGCACTTCGCGCAGCGCGGTCCTGCAGGACTTGAGGTCTTCCTGGATCAGCATGCGCCACACCGTCGGGGGTGCGCAGAGCGTGGTCACGTCGTGGGCGACGATGGCGTCCAGCAGATAGCGCGCGTTGAAGCGCGGCTGGTTGGCGATGAAGATCGTGGCGCCCGCGATCCACGGCGCGAAGAAGCAGCTCCAGGCATGCTTGGCCCAGCCCGGCGAGGAGATGTTGAGGTGGATGTCGCCGGGGCGCAGGCCCAGCACGAAGATCGTGGTGAGATGCCCGACCGGGTAGCTGCGATGGGAATGGAGAACGAGCTTGGGCTTCGCCGTCGTGCCCGAGGTGAAATAGAGCAGCATCGGATCGTCCGCCCGGGTCGGTCCATCCGGCGTGAATTCGGCCGGGTGATCGAGCAGCTTCGAATAGGCGTGCCAGCCGGCCGGAGCGTCGCCCACGGCGATGCGGGTCAGGCTCTTGTCGAAGCCCTCGAACTTGGCCGCTTCCCCGGCGGCGGCCACGACATGGCGGGCACGACCGCGCTCGAAGCGGTCGGCCAGATCGACCGGTGTCAGCAGGGTGGTGGCCGGGATGACGACGGCTCCGAGCTTCATCGCCGCCAGCATCACTTCCCAGAGCGGCGCCACGTTGCCCAGCATCAGCAGCATGCGGTCGCCTCGCTTCACGCCGAGCGCGCGCAATCCGTTGGCGACGCGGTTGGAGCGTTCCGACAGCTCGGCGAAGGTGAGGCTCGCCGCGCCATCGCCGACGATCTTCAGCGCCGGCTGGTTGGCCGCCGGTCCGCGCGCCAACTTGCCGTCGAACCAGTCGAGCGCCCAGTTGAAATGCTCCATCGGAGGCCACTGGAAATCGCGATAGGCCGTCGCGTAGTCGCCTCGATGAGCGAGCAGGAATTCGCGCGCCGCCTTGTACGCTTCGATTGTCATCGCATGCCTCGTTCTCGTTTCCGCCCTTTCTCGATCTTGGGCACGGGCGTAGGTTGAGGGCAACAAGAAGAAAGTAGCCCCCTTGGTCGTCGAGCCCCTGATCATCGCGCTGCTGCTGGCAGCAGCGCTGATGCATGCCACCTGGAATGCCATCCTGAAGTCGGATCAGTCGGACCGGCTGGCAACCTTTGGCCTGATCATGACGACGGGCACGGTCATGGGGCTATGCATCGTGCCCTTCGTGCCGATGATCGAGCCGGGCGCCTGGAAGTTCCTCGTCCTGTCGGTCGCGATCCACGTCGCCTACTACTTCTTCCTGCTGAAGGCCTATTCCTACGGCGATCTCAGCCACACCTATCCGATCGCCCGCGGCCTGGGGCCGCTTCTGGTGGCGCTGGTGTCCGGCCGGGTGATCGGGGAGCATCTCCGGACGCAGGACATCGTCGGCGTGTTCCTGCTGAGCTTCGGCCTCGTGGCATTGGCCCTGCCGCTGAAGAACATCGTGCCGCGGCCGGGCAGCCGTCATGGGCTGGCGACCCTGTTCGCGGTGCTCACCGGGATCACCATCGCGGGGTACATCATCTCCGACGGCATGGGCGTGCGCGCGGCGGGCGAGACGCTGGAGCATCGCATCTCCTACATTGCCTGGCTCGCCGTGCTCGAGGGGCCCTGGCTTCTGGTGCTGGCCTTCTGGAAACGGCCGGCAACCGTCTGGTCGCACATGAAGAAGACCTGGTATCGCGGGGTCGGCGGGGGCGTGATCGCCAATGTCGGCTACGGCATCGCCATCTATGCCCTGGCGCTGGGGCCGATGGCCCACATTGCGGCCCTGCGTGAGACTTCGGTGCTGTTCGGGGCTTTGATCGGCACGCTCATTCTGCATGAGCCGTTCGGAGGGCGCCGCGTGGCTGCGGCGTTCGTGATCGTTTCGGGGCTTGTGCTGATGAACGGTCCGGCGTTCTTCTAGAGGGCATGTCGACCCGCAATCTCGATAGGCTGATGTCCCCGCGCTCGGTCGTCATGATCGGCGCCACCGAACGCCCCGGATCCGTCGGCGCCGCCGTCACGCGCAACGCGCTGGCGGGCGGCTTCCAGGGCGAGATCTACCTCGTGAACCGCAAGGGCGGCACGCTCGCGGGCCGGACGGTATTCCGCAAGGTATCGGACCTGCCGGAGCCGGCGGACCTTGCCGTAATCATGACCCCGGCCGCGACCGTTCCCGGCCTGATCGTGGCGCTGGGCGAGGCGGGGACGCGGGCCGCCGTCGTGATCAGTTCCGGGCCCGGCAACGGTCCCGATGCGGCCTCGGTCAATGCACAGTGGCGCCAGCGGCTGCTGCGCGCGGCTCACCCCTACCTCCTGCGCATTATCGGGCCGAACTGCATCGGCTACGCCGCTCCCCGTCTCGGCCTCAACGCCACTTTCGGCCCGACGCGGTTCAAGGCCGGACGGATCGCCGCCGTGGCCCAGTCGGGTGCCGTGCTGGCGGGGCTCGCCGACTGGGGGGTGGCGCAGGGAATCGGCTTCTCGCACCTGATCTCGATGGGAGACATGGCGGATGTCGATTTCGGCGACGTGCTCGACATGCTGGCGCGCGATTCGGATACCCGCGCGGTGCTGATGTACGTCGAGGGCATCACCCAGGCCCGCAAGTTCATGTCGGCGGCGCGCGGCGTGGCGCGCATCAAGCCGGTGATCGTCCTGAAGGGAGGACGCCATGCCGCGGCTGCCCAGGCGACCGCCTCGCATACCGGGTCCATGGCGGGTTCCGCCGCGGTCTACGACGCCGCCTTCGCGCGCGCGGGCCTCGTGCGTGTACTGGGGCTCGGCGAGTTGTTCGACGCGGCCGAGACGCTGGGGCACAGCATCGCGCCGCGCACCGAGCGGCTCGCGATCCTGACGAATGGCGGCGGGGTCGGCATCATCGCCACGGACCTGCTGATCGACGAAGGCGGGGAACTGGCTACGCTGCCGCCCACCACCATCGCCCGGCTCGACAAGCAGATGTCGATGAGATGGTCGCGCGCCAACCCGGTCGACATCGTGGGGGATGCCGACGGCCCGCGCTATGCGGCGGCCCTCGACGGGCTGGCTGACGATCGCGGCGTGGGGGCGGTCCTGGTCATGAACGTGCCGACGTCGCTGACCTCGTCGATCGACGCGGCGCGCGCCATCACGGGCGCGGCCGGCCGCAAGGTCGTGCCGGTGATCGGCTGCTGGATTGGCGGGCGCGAGGCCCAGGCAGGCCGCGACGTGCTGCACGATGCCGGCATCCCGGCCTACGACACGCCGCTGCGCGCGGTTCGTGGCTTCATGCACATCGTCGAGTATCGCCGCGGCCAGCGCGCGCTGCAGCGGACGCCGCCCTCGGTGCCGGAGGTGCGTTCCGACACGGCGCTCGTGCGCTCGATCGTGCAGGGCGCGCTGGCCGAGAAGCGCAAGGTGCTCACCGAACCGGAGGCCAAGCGCGTGCTGGCGGCCTATGGCATTCCCGTTGTTCCGACCGAAATCGCGCGCGACGCCGCCGAGGCTGCGGCCATCGCGGTGCGTATCGGCTTTCCCGTGGCGGTCAAGCTGTTGTCGCGCGACATCACCCACAAGAGCGACGTCGGCGGGGTTTCGCTCGACCTGATGTCGGAGCAGGCGGTGCGCGACGCCGTCCGCGAAATGACCGGCAAGGTTCTCGTCATGGCCAACAAGGCGAGGATCGACGGCTTCGTGGTGCAGCCCATGATCCGCCGCCCGCACGCCGTCGAGCTGATCCTGGGCGCCGCCGAGGACCCCGTGTTCGGACCGGTTCTGCTGGTGGGCCATGGTGGCGTGGCCGCGGAGGTGATCGGCGACAAGGCGCTCGCGCTGCCGCCGCTCGATCCGGTGCTGGCCGAGGATGCGCTGAGCCGCACCCGCGTCGATCGGCTGCTGCGCGGCTATCGCGATCGCGCTCCGGCCGACCGGGAGGCTGTTGGCGCGGCGATGGTGCGGCTGTCGCAGCTGATCGCCGATGTGGGCGAGATCGCCGAACTCGACATAAATCCGCTGATGGCCGACGCCGACGGCGTGATCGCGCTCGATGCGCGCATCGTCGTGAGCCACCAGAAGAAGGGGCAGGAGCGGGCGGCGCGCTTCGCCATCCGGCCTTATCCGGTCGAACTCGAGGGCGAGATCGAGCATCACGGCGAGAGGCTGCGCATTCGTCCGATCCGGCCGGACGACGAACCGCGGCTGCAGGCCTTCACGCGACGTCTGACGCCTGAGGATGTGCGCATGCGCTTCTTCGGGCCCATGCGCGAGTTGAGCCATGAACTCGCGGCACGACTGACCCAGATCGACTACGACCGTGAGATGGCGTTCGTGCTGCTCGATGGCGAAGAGATGGTCGGCGTAGGCCGGCTTGTCGCCGATCCGGATTTCCAGCAGGCCGAGTTCGCACTCACCGTCGCGTCGGATCGCCAGGGGCGCGGCTATGGCGAACTGCTGCTCAGGCATGTGCTGCATTACGGCAAGTCGCGCGGCGTGAAGCGGGTGGTCGGGCACGTCCTGCGGGAGAACCGCAAGATGCTCGATCTCGCCAAGCAGGTCGGCTTCCGCCGAGAGAGCGGCCGGTCGGGCGAGCCCGACATCCGGGTCGTGAAGTCCCTGGGCCACCTGGATTGAGGCGAAATAGTGGCCCGCGCCAATAGGTTAGGGCATAAGGCTCAGATGGTGTCGAGGAAGAACAGAAGCGGGAAGACGAACAGAAGGAGTCCGAAGCGGCCACCCGGCTTCACGGATCGCCTTCGCGCCCGTTTCCAAGGCCTTTCCGCGTGGCTCGGAGAGCATCGCTGGTCCTCGATGATCGTTGCCGTCGTGCTGTTGTTCGTCGGCAGCGTGTTTGGTGGTTACTGGATCGCCGAGCGACTCGATCTGCGCGGTGGCGAGCACACGGCGCGCGACACGCTGGAAGACATGAAGCGCAGCGCCGCGGCGACGTCTCCGACGGTCGCGCCGAGGTACGGGCGCATCGAGGATCTGCCGGACTTCCCCAAGTACACCGAGGCCGAGCCCGGCAAGCCGATGCCGACTCTCGAAGAAAAGCCGCCGGTGAAGAAGGTCGCGGCGGCGTTTCCGGCGGAACAGACATGGCGCCGCAACGCGGTGCCGTTCCGCGACCTGAAGACCAGACCGCTGGTTGGCATCGTGATCGACGATGTCGGTCTCGATCGCGCCCGCTCGAAGCGGGCATGGGAACTGCCGGGACCGATGACCATGTCGTTCCTGCCTTACGCCAAGGACCTGCCGGAACAGGCGCGTGCGGCGCGGGCCCGCGGCCACGAGCTGATGCTGCACATGCCGATGGAGCCGAACGGCCGCAACGATCCGGGACCGGGGGCACTCATGGTGTCGATGTCCGATGCCGAACTGCGCCAGAAGCTGCTGGTCGCGCTGGAGAGTTTCGGCGGCTATGTCGGCATCAACAACCACATGGGCAGCCGCTTCACCGCCAATCGGCCCGACATGGAACTGGTGATGCGCCAGCTCAAGCCGCGCGGCCTTATGTTCCTCGATTCGCGGACCAGCCCGCAGTCGGTGGGCGACCAGACAGCGCAGGAGATCGGCGTGCCGTCGATCGTGCGCCACGTCTTCCTCGACGACGAGGACACGGTCGAGGCGGTACGGCGCAAGCTCGCCGAGACGGAGGCGGTGGCGCGGCGCCAGGGCTTCGTCGTGGCGATCGGCCATCCGCACGAATCGACGTTGCAGGCCTTGGCGGAGTGGCTGCCGACGGTGCCGGGCAAGGGCCTCGCGCTCGCACCCTCGACAGCGATATTGCGCAAGCGTAACGGTTGGGAGTGATCTGCCGTCAGGGTTCGAGGCCGGCATGGATCGGCGAACCCGGTCCTCCCGGCTGGCGGAGAATCTGCCGCCGCAGGCGCGGATGGAAGCTGATGTGGACGCATCGATTCTTCTCGTAGATGAGCTGATCGAACTTCAGCTCGCTGTCCCGGATTATCCTTGCCGCATCGAGGTCGTGAATGCCGTCCACATGGAAATCCGCGGCATGCCCCAGCGCATGGTCGGAGTTGGGCACGCCCCCGACCGCGGCGTTCACCACGGGATTGCGATAGCCGCTGGTTATCTCGATCGGTCGGTCGAACAGCGCCCGGACGAGTTCCATCTGCACGGCCAGGCTGCGCAGATTGGTCAGATGCTCGGGCGTCGGGGTGTTCTCGACGCCCATCGACAGCGCCTTGCTGGAGAGAGTGAACTCGGCGAGGAAGAAGTGCGCGCTGAGTTGCATGAATGCCCCCACACTCAATCTGAGCAGCGATGGTACACGGCGCGGCAGGCGTGGCAAGACCCGAGCAGGACGGTTGGCTCCAGACTCCGCTATGCTCGTTGCCGGGGAAAATATGGAGGAAGCGACGTGCGGTACAGGAATCAGGCGATGATCGTGGCCCCGCAACCCGAGCCGACGGAGGCGGGGGCCGACGTGCTGCGCGAGGGCGGCAACGCGGTCGACGCCGGCATCGCCTGCGCGCTGGTCCAGGGTGTCGTCGACCCGCAGATGTGCGGCATCGCGGGCTTCGGCTCCTGCGGCATCTACATGCCGGGCAAGAAGTTCCACGGCTACATCGACGCCCACGCGCCGGCGCCGCTGGCCGCGCGGCCAGACATGTGGGCCGACCTGATCGAGAGCGAGGCGCGCGACGGCTACGGCTTCATCCTGAAGGGAAGGGTGAACGACATCGGCTACCAGTCGATCTGCGCCCCGGCCAATCTCAAGATGTACTACGACGCGCACAGGGAACATGGCAGCCTGCCGTGGTCGCGCATCGTCGAGCCGGCCATCCACTGGGCCGAGAACGGCTGGACGGTGCGGCCGCACGTTCATTTCTGGTGGGCCGACGACGGCGCCTTCGGCCGCGCCCCCAATTTCGAGCGCACCGGCTTCACGCCGGCCGCGCGCGCACTCTACTGCCGGCCGGACGGCACGCCGAAGAGGGTGGGAGACCGGGTCGTGAACCGCGACTACGGCCAGACCCTGCGCGCCATCGCGAAGGGCGGCGCCGACGTCTTCTATTCGGGCGAGATCGCGCAGGCGATCGCCGATGACATGAGGAAGAACGACGCCCTCCTGTCGATCGAGGACTTGAAGGCGTGGAGGACCGTCCGCAACGAGCCTCTCTGGGGCGACTATCGAGGCTACCGGGTGTCGACCAACCAGCCGCCGGGCGGCGGCGTCATGCTGATCGAGATGCTGAACATCCTCGAGAACTTCGACATCGGCGCGCTGGAGCACGGTTCGGCCGAGCATCTGCGCATCGTCGCCGAGGCGATGAAGCGGGCGACGATCGACAAGGACGCCAAGGTGGGCGATCCCAAGTTCGTCACCGTGCCCGTCGGAGAACTGACGTCGAAGGATTATGCCAGGGCGATGGCGGCCGAGATTGCGCGCGGGGAGAAGGCCAGCGTCACGCGCTTCAACTCGGGCGCGGTGTCGAAGGATACGACGCACATCTCCGTCCTCGACAAGGACGGCAACTGCTTCACCATGACCCATTCGCTCGGCATGCCTTCGGGCGTGATCACGCCGGGCCTGGGCTTCATGTACAATGGCTGCATGGGCGTGTTCGACCCGCGCCCCGGTCGTGCCGGTTCGATCGCGCCGGGCAAGGCGCGGTTCAGCTCGATCGTGCCGTCGATCCTGTTCAAGGACGGCAAACCGCACCTGATCATCGGCGCGCCCGGCGCCACCCAGATCGCCATGGGCGTGCTGCACGTCATCCTGAACGCGCTCGATTTCAACATGACCATGGTCGAGGCGGTCAGCGCGCCGCGCTTCTCGGCGACCTCGGACGCAATCGACATCTCCAACCGCATCCAGGGCCGGGTGGAGCGCGAATTGCAGGCCCAGGGCTATCCGGTCGTCCGCAGCCCCTATGGCTTCGGATTCGCCGCCGTCCACGGCATCCGCATCCACGAGGACGGGCTCGACGGCGGTGCCGATCCCGGCCACGACGGCGTGGTGATCGCGGTCTGACTACAGGGCCGGCAGGTCCGGCGGCGGACGGCGCGCCCCGGTGGCCTGCTCGAAGGCGTAGGCGAAGCGCAGCAGCATGGCCTCGCTCCAGGCACGGCCGGTGAAGGTGAGGCCGAGCGGATAGTCCGGCGTCTCGATGGCGCCAACGCCCGAGATGAAGCCGGCCGGCACCTGCACGCTGGGATAACCTGGCTTGGCGGCGACGGCGGCGCCGCTCGCGCCGGGGAACACCACGGCGTCCAGCCGGTGACGATCCATGTAGCTGTCGATGCCACGCGTCGCCGCCGCCAGGTCCATGGCGCGCGCCGACCTGTACTCCGGCTCCGACAGGTCGCCGCGTGTGGCCTCCGAGGCCAGGAACAGGTCCTGGCCGTAGCGCAGCGCCTTGTCGGCATGGACCGTGTTGAAGGCGACGATGTCGGCCATCGTCTTGATGTCGGTGCGGGTCGCCCAGTCGCGCAGGTAGAGATTGAGGTCGCGCTTCAGCTCGTAGAGGAAGACGAGCGAGGCGCTGCCGGCGGTGCCCTTCAGGGGACTGAAGGGATTGCGGTTGAGCACCGCCATGGTGGTACCCGGTCCGCCGATCCAGGCGATCGGCGGAAGGGCGGCGCGCACGATCGTGGCGCCGAGATCCTCCAGTGCCGAGACCGCCTGCGCCATCACTCGTTTCGCGCGGGGCGTCAGCGGCCCGAAGAAGGGATCGTTGAGCGGATCCTCCGGATCGCTGGGCACGCCGATGCGCGCCCCCTTCAGCCCGTCCTTGTCGAGCCCCGCCGTATAGTCGCCGGGCCGCTGCAGGGCACGGGTCGCCGGATCGTCGGGATCGCGGGCCGCCAGCACGTTCAGCAGGATCGCCGAATCGCGCACCGTGCGGGTGAGAGGGCCGGCCGTGTCCTGGCTGTGCGAGATCGGGAGGATGCCGCTGCGGCTGATCAGGCCGACCGTGGGCTTCACCGTGACCAGGCCGTTCTGGGTGGCGGGGCTGAGCAGCGAGCCCGAGGTTTCGGTTCCGATGGCTGCGGCGCACAGGCCGGCCGCGACGGCGACCGCGGAGCCGGCGCTGGAGCCTCCTGGGAGCACGACGGGCGCGTGATCGTCCATGAGCTCGGGCGAATAGGGGTTCCGGACGTAGCCCGCGATCGAGCTGTACCCGGAGGGCATGCCGATCGCGAGGACGTTGGCGAACTCGGTGAGATTAGCCTTGCCCAGGATCACCGCGCCGGCATCGCGCAGCTTCCTCGCGACGAACGCGTCGTCCCTTGCATGAGCGCCGGCCAGCGCCAGCGAGCCCGCGGTCGTCGGCTGCCGGTCACCGGTGGCGATATTGTCCTTCAGCAGGATCGGCAGGCCGGCGAGCGGCCGGCTGACGGAGGGCTTCTCGGTGCCGAGGCTGGCGGCGATGGACACTGCATCGGGATTTATGAGCCGCACCGAGTTCAGGGCAGGACCGCTGCGATCGTAGGCCTCGATCCGCGTAATGTAGGCACGCGTCAGATCGGCTGCCGTAACCTGTTCCCGCGCCAGCGCCTCTCGCAGTTCCGCCAGCGAGGCATCGCCGACCGCCGTCTGTTGTCGCTTCGACACGAACCCACTCCTGCATTCGCCGCCAAGATGAGCGGCCTGCGCATCTTTACATGAAGAGAATGCCAGATGCGTCGCTTGCAGGGTTCGCCACGCGACCGGCCTCCATTGCATGCGGCCTGTAGCGTCCTAAACTCCGGCCAAAGGCGGAGGAAACAATGAAGGGCATCGGACGGCGCCGCGTCGTGGCGACGGGCATGGCACTCGCGGCCTCGACGGCCGGGGCGAGGGCCCAGGGCAGCTATCCGGACCGGCCGATCCGGCTGGTCATCGGCTTCCCGCCCGGCGGGCCGACCGATATTGCCGGCCGGCTGCTGGCGCAGCGGCTGAGCGAAATCCTCGGCCAGCAGGTGGTGGTCGACAACAAGCCCGGCGTGGCGGGCAATATCGCCTCGCAGATCGTGGCCGACGCCAAGCCCGACGGTTACACGCTGCTGGTGGGCACATCCATCATGGGCATCGTGCCGGCGCTCTACGACACGCTGCCCTACGACCCGATCAAGGGGCTGGAGGCCGTGGCTCACTTCACGACCGTTCCGATGATCGTCGTCGCGCCGGCCGGTGGCATCGGCTCGATCGAGGAACTGGTCGCGGCCCTGCGCAAGGAGCCGGGCAAGCTTTCCTATCCCTCGCCGGGCAATGGCAGCCTGATCCACATGGGCAGCCTGCTGCTGGCCCAGCGCGCCGGCGGCGACGCGCTGCATGTGCCCTACAAGGGCTCCGCTCCGGCCATGCAGGACACGCTGGCGGGACGGCATGCCTTCCAGATCGACACGCTGGGCAGCAGCAAGGGCTTCGTCGATGCCGGCCGCCTCAGGATCCTGGCGGTCTGCGACAGCAAGCGGGCGGCCTCGATGCCCGACGTCCCGACGGTGCAGGAGAGGACCGGCATCGCGATCGAGGTCGTCACCTGGAACCTGATCTTCGCCCCGGCCGGCACGCCCCGGCCGATCGTCGACCGCCTGAACGCCGCGATCAACCAGGCCGTGCGGACACCCGAAATGATGGAGAAGGCAAAGGCGGCAGGCATCGGCCTCGTCGAATCGACGCCCGCCGCGTCGAAGAAGTTCTATGAAGACCAAATGGCGATGTGGGCGCCGATCGTGAAGGCGTCCGGCGCGAAGGTCGAATAAAGGGGGGAAACGATGAAGTTCACACGACGGGGCGCGCTCGCCGCCCTCGCAATGGCGGCCCTCGCGACACCGGCCGCGGCACAGACATATCCCGACAAGCCGATCCGCATGATCATCGCCTTCGCAGCGGGCGGACCGACCGACGTGGTCGGACGCCTTCTGGCGCCGCGATTGTCCGAGATTCTCGGCCAGCAGGTCGTGGTCGAGAACAAGCCCGGCGCCACCGGCAATATCGGCACGGCGATGGTCGCCGATGCCAAACCCGACGGCTACACGATCCTGTTCAGCGCCTCGACCATGGCGATGGCCCCGGCCTTGTACGGCAAGTCGCTGGGCTACGACCCGGTGAACGGGTTGGCCGCCATCGCCTATGTCGCCAGCGTGCCGCTGATCCTGCTCGCGCCGATGGATGGAGCAAAGAGCACGCCGGAACTCGTCGGCATGCTGCGCAAGGACCCGGGCAAGTATTCCTACGCCTCGTCGGGCAACGGCGGCATGATCCATCTCGCCAGTTACCTGTTCGCCACCCGCGCCGGCGGCGACGCCCTGCATGTGCCGTACCGCGGCTCGGCGCCCGGCATGGTCGACATGATCGCCGGCCGGCACGGCTTCCAGATCGACACGCTGCAGTCGAGCAAGGGGTTCATCGATGGTGGCAAGGTGCGCGTGCTCGGAGTCGCCTCCGACAAGCGGCTGAAGCAGCTTCCCGACGTCCCCACGATCAAGGAGTCCACGGGCTTCGACTTCGCCATCAACACCTGGTACGCCGCCTATGCACCGGCCAAGACGCCGCGCCCGATCATCGACAGGCTCAATGCCGCCTTCAACCAGGCTCTCAAGCAGCCCGACATGATGAAGAAGGCCGACGAACTCGCCATCGAGCTCGTCCAGTCGACGCCCGAGCAGGCCAAGAAATTCTACGACGATCAGATGGCGTTCTGGGATCCCATCATCAAGCAATCCGGTGCCAAGCCGGAATGAAGATCCGTGGTAGAGACTGACGGGTAACGGAGAGTGTGATGATCAAGTTCTATTACAACATGGCGCCCAACCCGATGAAGGTGGCGCTCTGCCTCGAAGAGATGGGCCTTCCCTACGAGCTGATGCCGGTCGACACCCGCAAGGGCGAGCAGCATTCGCCGGAGTATCTGGCGATCAACCCCAATGCCAAGGTTCCGGCGATCGTCGATGACGGTGAGACCGTATTCGACAGCAACGCGATCCTGCTGTACCTGGCCGAGAAGACCGGCAAGTTCATGGCGCCCCGGAAGGGCGAGATGCTGTCGTGGCTGATGTTCGTGGCTTCCGGCATCGGTCCTTATTCCGGCCAGGCGGTCCATTTCCGCAACTTCGCGCCGGAGCCCAAGGAATACGCTGTCAACCGCTACACGTTCGAGGCGCAGCGGCACTGGGGTATTCTCGAAGCGCGGCTGGCCAGGCAGCCGTACATGTGCGGTGACGCCTTCAGCATCGTCGACATGGCGGTGTGGGGCTGGTCGCGCCTGATCCCCTTCGTGCTCGGGCCCGACGGGGCGAAGCAGTTCCCCAGCGTCCAGCGCCACCTCGCCGAAATCAACGCCCGTCCGGCGGCGGCCCGCGCGCTGGCGCTCAAGGACAAGCACACGTTCAAGGCCGAGATGGACGAGGCGGCCAAGCTCGCAATGTTCCCGCACCTCGGCAAGAAAGTGGCCTGAGCCGCGGGCTCGGCTACATCATCCCCGGTGCGCCGAGATCGCTGCCGTCGATCATACGGCTGTAGCGGAACGGCGTGGGATCGACGATCGGCGGGTCGCCGGCGATGAGGTCGGCGGCCAGCCGGCCCGCGCCGGGACCGATGCCGAAGCCGTGACCGGTATAGCCGGTCGACAGGAACAGGCCGGGCAGGGGATCGACGGCGGAGATCACCGGGATGCCGTCCGGCGTCGAGTCGATCAGGCCGCCCCAGGCGTGCGCCACCTTCAGGCCCTTCAGGGCCGGATAGTGATCGGCGAGGCGCGTCAGGCCACGCTGGACCAGCACCGGATCGGCGGCGGGGTCGAGCGTGCGCTGGCGCTCAAAGGGCGATTCGAGATCGAACGACCAGTTGGCGAAGGACTCCGGCCCTTCGAGGAAGGAGCGCCCGATGCCGAAGGTGAGGCCGGCGCGGCGCTTCTTGAAGGTCGGCCAGAACTGACGGGCGTAGAGCAGGCCCTGCGGCGAAAGCTCGACGAGGCCGCGGCCGCCCAGCCCGACGGTATAGCCGCCATCGAGACGGCGGCGGATCGTGACATCGGGCATCGACAGGCCGCCACCGGTCACCTCCGGTGCGGCCATCGTGGCGAAGGAGGTCGAGCGCACGCTGGCCTGGGCCAGCCGCAGGTCGTGGCGGCGGCAGAAGAGGGAGCTCCAGGCGCCGCCGGCCAGCAGGACTGTCCGGCTGCGAATGAGCCCGTGCTCGGTGACGACGCCGGCGACCTTGCCGGCCTCGATGTCGAGTCCGCGGGCGGCGCAATTCTGATGAAGCGTGGCGCCATGCCTGCGAGCGCCCTCGGCGATGGCCGGGCCGGCCAGCGACGGCTCGGCGCGCCCGTCGGTCGGCGAATGCACGCCGCCGACCCAGTCCCCTGTGCTGCCGGGCGTCAGTTCCTTCGCCTCGACTGGGTTCAATACCCGGCTGTGCATCTGGTACTCGCGGGCCTTGAGGGTCCATTCCTCCCACTGCGCGAAATCGGCCGGCCGATCGGTGACGTAGGTGAGACCGGTGCGGCGGAAGCCGGTCTCGGCTCCCAGTTCGCGTGACAGGTCTCCCCAGATCTCGAGGCTCTTCATCGCCAGCGGCAACTCGCGCAGGTCACGATGCTGCTGCCGGCACCAGCCCCAGTTCCGGCTGGTCTGCTCGCCGCCGATCGTGCCCTTGTCGAGCAGAGCGACGCGGTGGCCGCGTTTCGCGAGCCAATAGGCGGCGGTGCTGCCCGCGATACCGGCGCCGATCACGACGATCTCGGCAGAGGACGGCAGTTTGTCGTCGCTGACGACAGGCTGGACGGGAGGGGACATTGGATTCCTGGAGACTGTACGCGATGCGGAACAGTGTATCGCACGCTTTACGCGCCGGAACCCGGCGCGGTACTTTCCCTCCCCTAAAAGGAGCCCCCAATGGACCTGACGTTCGGCAAGGAAGAACTCGCCTTCCAACAGGAAGTGCGCGACTGGCTGAAGGAGAACCTGACGCCCGAGATCCTGGGTGAGATCAAGGTCGGCCGAAACGCCTATATGTCCAAGGAGCGGCTGATCGACTGGCAGAAGCGCCTTGCGAAGAAGGGCTGGCTCTGTACCGGCTGGCCCAAGGAATTCGGCGGCCCGGGCTTCACCACGACGCAGAAGTACATTTTCGAGATGGAGATGGCCAAGGCCGGCGCCCCCGGCACTTCGCCGTTCGGCCCCAAGATGTGTGCGCCGGTGATCATGAAGTACGGCTCGGCCGAGCAGAAGGCGCGCCACCTGCCGCCGATGCTGAACTCCGACCTGATCTGGTGCCAGGGCTATTCCGAGCCCGGCTCGGGCTCCGACCTCGCGAGCCTGCGCACCAAGGCGGTGCGCGAGGGCGACTTCTACATCGTCAACGGCCAGAAGACCTGGACGACGCTCGCCCAGACCGCCGACTGGATCTTCTGCCTGGTGCGCACCTCGAACGAGGGCAAGCCGCAGGAGGGCATCTCCTTCCTGCTGATCGACATGAAGACCCCCGGCATTTCGGTCGAGCCGATCATCACCGCCGACGGCAACCGGGCCGGCACCCAGGAAGTGAACTCGGTCTTCTTCACCGACGTGAAGGTGCCGGTCGAGAACCGGGTCGGCGAGGAAAACAAGGGCTGGACCTACGCCAAGTACCTGCTGGAGTTCGAGCGCGGCGGCAATCCCTACAGCCCGCGCCTGCGCTCGGGCTTCGAGCGCCTGAAGCGTCTGGCGCAGTCCATGCCCGAAGGCGAGGACTCGATCATGGCCGACCGGGCGTGGCGCGAGAAGCTGGCGCGCATGGACATCGAGATCTCGGGGCTCGAGATGTTCGAGCAGGAATTCTATTCCAAGCTGGCCGCCGGCCAGAATCCCGGCCCGCTCTCGTCGATGATCAAGCTGCGCGGCACCGAGGTCATGCAGCAGGTCCAGGAATACGCCGTCGAGGCGGCCGGCTACTACGCGCAGCCGTTCCCCGAACAGCGCGCCTGGAACGCCAATGTCGAGCCGATCGGACCCGAAGGCGTCGACGTGCTGGCGCCGCGCTACTTCAACGGCCGCAAGATGACGATCTACGGCGGCTCGTCGGAAGTGCAGCGCGGGATCATGTCGAAGGTGATGCTGGGGCTCTGACCCCACCGCCCCTTCGGGGCACCTCCCCATATGAATTGGGGAGGAAGGAATTCATTGCCTCCCCATTCAAATGGGGAGGTGGCGCGTAGCGCCGGAGGGGTCAAATGCGTCTAGCCTTCAGCGAACAGGAACTGGCCTTCCAGCAGGAAGTGCGTGAGTGGATCGCGGCCAACATGCCGCCGGAAGTGGCGGAGGAGAGCCGCCGCAGCCGCAGCAGCCACGTTTCCAAGGAGCGGCTGCTGCAGTGGCAGAAGAAACTGGCCGGCAAGGGCTGGCTCTGCCCCAACTGGCCCAAGGAATATGGCGGGCCGGGCTGGAGCTCGACGCAGAAGTTCATCTTCGAGATGGAGATGGCGCGCGCCGACTCGCCCTACCTGTCGTCGTTCAGCATCAAGATGGTGGCCCCCGTCCTGATGAAGTTCGGCAGCGAGGCGCAGAAGAAGCGCTTCCTGCCGAAGATCGCGGCCGCCGAAGAGCTCTGGTGCCAGGGCTATTCCGAGCCCGGCTCGGGGTCCGACCTCGCCTCATTGCGTACAAAGGCCGAGCGGCAGGGCGACCACTATGTCGTGAACGGCCAGAAGATCTGGACGACCAACGCGCATTTTGCCGACTGGATCTTCTGCCTGGTACGCACCTCCAACGAGGGCAAGCGCCAGGAAGGCATCTCGTTCCTGCTGATCGACATGAAGTCGCCCGGCATCACGCTCGACCCGATCTATCTGGTAGACGGTACGCGCACGCCGATGCGGCACGAGGTCAACCAGGTCTTCTTCACCGACGTGAAGGTGCCGGTCGAGAATCTGGTCGGCGAGGAGAACAAGGGCTGGACCTACGCCAAGTACCTGCTCGAGTTCGAGCGCGGCGGCCAGGCCTTCGGCCCGCGCCTGCGCAAGGCCTTCCGCCATCTCCAGACCCTGTCGAAGACGCAGATGAAGGAAGGCGAGTCGCTCTCGGCCGATCCGCAGTGGCGCGAGAAGATGGCCGCCGTCGAGATGGAGATCGACGCCATCGAGATGAACGAGCTGATGTTCTATTCCAGCCTCAAGACCGGTGACGCACCGGGCAACATGGGCTCGGTGGTGAAGATGCGCGGCACCGAGGTCGGGCAGAAGGTGACCGAACTCGCGGTCGAGGCGGTCGGCTGGTATGGCACGCCGTTCACCGAGCTGCGCAACTTCGACAGCAACGTCGTGCCGGTCGGCGGCGAATATGTCGACGACGTCTCGCCGCGCTACTTCAACACGCGCAAGACGACCATCTATGGCGGCTCGTCGGAAGTGCAGCGCAACGTGCTGGCCAAGGCGATGCTCGGCCTCTGAGTCGGGCCTCGCGTGAGCCGGCCGAAGAAGGCGATCTTCTACGCGATCCTGGCGGTCATCGTCCTGGTCGCGCTGGAGATCGGCGCCTCGGCCTTCCTCTACGCGGTCAACAAGGACAGGATCGCCGCCCTGCCGGGGCCGCCGTCGGAGCCTGCGATCCTGCTGGCCCTGAGAACGGGGCTGAGCTGGCTGTTGCCGGGATCGTTTCCCGATCCGGCAACCTACCGCCGCATGACGCGGTCGCCGGCGGGGTTCTTCGCGGAGGACGCCGAACAGGGCTATCGCGCTAATCCCGGCCGGTACGTCTTCCGCTACAGCGGCATGCGCCAGGGCAAGGTCGAGCATCTCGACGCCGTCGTGACCATCAACCCCGACGGAACCCGGTTCACCGGCAACGCGCCCGCCGATGCGGCCCGCCGCATCTTCGTGCTGGGCGATTCCTACGTGTTCGGCGATGGCGTCAACGACCAGCAGACCTTCGCCTTCCTGTTGCAGACGGCGTTCCCCGATGCCGTCGTGCAACTGCATGCACTGGCGGGCTATTCCTGGGCGAACGCGCTGGTAACGATGCAGCGGATCAGGGACCGGATCCGCCCTGGTGATGTCGTCGTCCTGGGCTATGCCCTGTACTACAAGGAACGCCACGTCGCCGCGCCGGCGCGTCTGCGCAGCATACGCGACTGGATGGCCTCGACATTTCCCGAGGTCGAGCTCGACCCGAAGGACAGGATGATCCGCGCCCGGTTCGACAACGCCGGCCGGCTGGCGCTCGACACGATCCCGATGCATTGCAAATTCGATCCGGCCTATTGCGCCGGCCCTGAGCCTGCTGCCGACGAGGTCGACAAGGTCTCGCGCGAACTCCTGCGCGCGATCGCCTCGACCACGACCGAGAAGATCCTGCTGCTGCACATGTTCGGGCCGAAGAGCGATCCGGTGCTGCAGGCGCTGCCCGGCAATGTCGAAATCGTTGCCGCGACCCCGCAGGACTTCAGCTACGTGATGCAGGACAACATCATGGGCCTCGACGATCATGGCGGGCCATATTGGCATTACGCCATGTTCTCGAAGCTGAGCGAGGTCATCGCCGCACGGCGATGACGCCTTCGCTGCGCGCCCGCACTTCCGGCGTGGCGAGGCAGGAGGCCAGAGCCTCGTAACCCGGCGCGCCGGGATAGGGGTCGACCCGGCAGGGCGGTGCGTGATTGGCCGGACAGAAGATCACCGTCTCGTCCGGCCCGAGGGCGTCGAGGTCGAGGATCGACGAGGACCGCGTCATAACGAACAGCGGCGGCGCCTCGGGAGAGCGACGCCGCAGATGGGCGATGACTGCTTCCTGCGTGGCCTTGTCGAGACCCTGTTCGAGGAGATCGACGACGACGGGCTGCGACGTTTCAAGCCCGGCGAGAAGAGCCCGCAGGGCCGGCGTGTCGGTCGCGCCGTCCTCCACGAGCCGGGCGATCGCGGGCTCGATCTTCGGCTGCAGCGAGGGGGTTGCCGTGCGGTCGAGGGCCAGGAAGACGCCGTCGATTGCCTCCGCGATGCGCTTCGCCAGACGCGTCTTGCCGCTGCCGAGGGGGCCGGTGATGTAGGTGAGGGGGCGGATTTCACGCAGTTCGAAGGGCTCGCCGCCCCACGGCCACGGGAGATCGAAGGCCAGGCATGGCCCGGCCGTCGGAGCCAGCGTGCGGGCGAGGTCGGATGCGCTCGGCGCCCTGCCGCGGGCGAGGTCTGCGCGCAGCCCCCGTACGCCATCCAGGGTCGCGACAAGCTCGCGGAGACGCGCTTCGAGCGCTTCCTGGTGAGCGGCCAGCGCGGGCGCGAGACCGCTCGCATCGCCCTTCAGGATTCGGGCCACCTGCCCCAGACTGAACCCCAGCCCCCGCAAGGCCATGATCTCCGAGGCACGATCGAGGTCTTCCGGCCCGTAGACACGCCAGCCCGCGGCGGAGCGGATCGGTGCGAGTAGTCCGCGCTGTTCGTACAGGCGCAGCGCCTTGACGGAGATGCCGAGGCGCCGGGCAGCCTCGGATGCGTTTAGGAATTGGCACACGATCGACCTCGTTGCGTGTTGACCGTTGGGCTTATGAGGGCTGCCCCTGGGGCCGGGTCAACCGGCTTTTCCTGCACGGTCGTTCCTTCATGGCGGCAGGACGGCGTAGTCTGGGGCCGGATGACGGAGGAAGTGCATGGACTATCGCAATCTCGGCCGTGCCGGCCTGAAAGTCTCGGAGATCTGCCTCGGCACCATGACCTTCGGCAATGGTGCCGACCAGGCGGAAGCCACCACGATGGTGAACGCCGCGCTCGACGCGGGTGTCACCTTCTTCGACACGGCCAATTCCTATGTCGGCGGCACGTCGGAGACGATGCTCGGCGTGGCCCTGAAGGGGAAACGCGAGGATGCCGTCATCGCCTCGAAGTTCTTCAATCCGATGGGCCATCGGCCCAACGATTCGGGCATGTCGCGGCTTCATATCAAGCAGCAGATCGAGGCCTCGCTGAAGCGCCTGCAGACCGATTACATCGATCTCTACTACATCCACCATGTCGACCATCAGACGCCGCTCGAGGAGATGCTGCGGGCGCTCGACGATCTCGTGCGCGATGGCAAGATTCTCTACACGGCGTGTTCGAATTTCGAGGCCTGGCGCCTCATGGAGGCGCTGTGGATCAGCGACACGAGGGGCTGGGAGCGCTTTGCCGCCTACCAGCCGCAGTACAGCCTGGTGGTCCGCGACATCGACGAGGAGATCGTGCCGGCCCTACAGCTCAAGGGACTGGGCTGCGTTGCCTGGTCGCCGCTCGGCAGCGGCTACCTCGCCGGCAGGTACGCGCCGGGAGTCCTCGAGGTGCAGGGCAGCCGTTCAACCGAGGGCTGGGGCTTCCAGAGCAAGTTCTTCGCGCCCAACCACGCTGAAATCCTTCAGGCGCTCCTCGATACGGCCAGGGAACTCGGCAAGCCGCCGGCCGAGGTGGCGCTGCGCTGGGTGATGGACCAGCCCTTCATGACCAGCGCCATCGTCGGCGCCCGCAATGCCGGACAGCTTGGAGAGACGCTGAAGGCGGGCGGGTGGCGTCTGCCCCCGGATGCGTTCGCGAGGTTGAACGAAGTTTCCGCGCAACCCCACAGGTACCCGCGCGCCTTCGAGGACCCGATGCCTCTGCGTCGCTCGAGCGCGCTGAAGATGCCGGGCCGAAAGCAGCACAAATGACCTGACGCCGGCGACATGGCGGGACTGTGATCGAGGTCAGCGTTCCCGTGAGCCCTCGCGCCGACTTCCCGCGACCCGCTCATTACGTTCGCTCCGGTACTGGACGTTGCTCACGTTCGGCCATAGTGGCTTTGCCATCGCTCCCCCGATCGCCCCTTGCCGGGTCTCTTCGCCAGAGTGACGACTGCCGCTTACGTCCACCTGACGAGGATTCAGGATAGGGAGGAGGAAACCTCGTCGTCAAACCGGGTTGTGTTTGTTTTTGCGGAACTGCAACCGCACGGCGGTCCCGTGCGCGACGCGGCGCGCTTAGGGGACCGCCGGCCAGCGCCATTTGGCGATCAGCCCGCCAACACGGGCTCGCCCACGATCTGGGTGCGGTGCATCAGTCGGCGCAGGCTCTCGTCGAAGGCATCGCGGCGGTGCATGACGCAGCGATTGTCCCACATCACGAGGTCGCCGGCGCGCCACTTCTGATACCAGGCGAACTTCTCCTGCGTGGCGTGCGCCCAGATCGCGTCGAGCAGCGCCTCGCTCTCCTCGACCTCGAGACCGTGGATGTAGGCGCCGGGCCGGCGGCCGAGGAACAGTGCCTTGCGGCCGGTTACCGGATGAAGGCGGACGAGGGGGTGCACCGCGCCCGGCGTGTGTCGTACGTCGAGCGTGCGCTGGAATCCCTTGCGCAGTTCGCCGGCCGAGTTGCGGCTGGAATCGTGGATGCACGTCTTGCCCTCGATCGCCCGCTTCAGGTCGGGCGCCAGTGTCTCGTAGGCGGCGTACATGTTGAGGAAGCCGGTATTGCCGCCATCCACCGGCACTTCGAGGGCGTAGAGCAGCGAGGCCCGTGGCGGCAGCGGGTTGTAGGACATGTCGGTGTGCCAGACGAGCTCATAGGAACCCAGTCCGCCCATCTCCTTGCCGTCCTTCTTGGCGTTGGCGATCACGGCGACCCAGTCCACCGCTTCCGGGACGACGCCCGAGTTGGCGCGATCGAGGTTGGCGGCGGCGATCGGTACTCGGTCGAGTTCGCCGAAGCGGGCGCTGAACCGCATCAGCATGGGGTCGTCCAGCCTCTGGCCCGAGAATCGCAGCACGAGGTGCTCGGCCCAGGCATCGGCGATACGCGCAAACACCGCGTCGCTGACCGGCTGGGAGAGGTCGACGCCGTGAACGTCGGCTGCTAGGGCAGCACCGGTCGGCTGGATCCACAATTCGCTCATGGCCGAAGCTCCTTCATCCATGCATGGTGAGGCCACCGGAGACGCTGATCGTCTGACCGGTGATGAAACTCGCATCGTCGCTCGCCAGGAAGCAGACGGCCCCGGGAATGTCCTCGGGCTGGCCGACCCGCTTCATGGGAATGGCGCCCACCAGCGCGGCACGCACCTTCTGGCCGCGTTCGTCGTCTCCGGCGACCGCCGCGAGCAGCGGCGTGTCGGTCGGGCCCGGGCAGACCGCATTCAGCGTGATGCCCTTGCGCGCAACCTCGCGCGCCACTGTCTTGGTGAAAGCGATGATGCCACCCTTGCAGGCCGAATAGACCGCCTCCTGCGAGGAGCCGACGCGGCCTGCATCCGAGGCGATGTTGACGATCCGGCCGCTGCCGCGTGCGACCATGCCCTTGAGCACGACATGGCTCATGTTGAGCGGCCCGCGCAGGTTGATGGCGATCAGCTGGTCCCACAGGTCGGGCGTCGTATCGATGAAGTTGGCGAAGCGGTCCCAGCCGGCATTGTTCACCAGGATGTCGGTCGGGCCGACACTGCGTTCGAATTCCGCGATCGCCGCGCCGACCGCCTCGTAGTCGGCAATGTCGACGCCTGAATCGTGTCCCGCGATCTCGCTGGCAATCTGCTTCGCGCCGTCGACGTTCCTGTCGAACACGCCGACCCGCGCGCCGTAGCCCGCGAAGCGCCGGCAAATGGCACTGCCGATGGCGCCGGCGCCACCGGTCACGATGACGTTCTTTCCATCAAGTCCACGCATGCTGCAGGTCCCCATCAGATCGGCGAGTAGGGATCGAACTTCGGCTTGCGCTTCTCGAGGTGCGAGGCGAGGCCTTCCTTCACATCGGGGCCGACGAAGCCCAGCATCTCGAGACCGAGCGACGTGTCGAAGGTCGGGCCCATCATGCGCAGCCAGTTGTTCAGCGCGTACTTGGTGAAGCGGATCGAGGTCTGGGCGCCCTCGGCCAGCTTGGTCGCGACCTCCAGCCCCTTGGCTTCGAGCTGGTCGTCCTCGACGCACAGCGACACCAGGCCGATCCGCTCGGCTTCCTCGCCGTCGACGGCCTCGCAGAGCAACAGGTAGTACTTGGCCTTGGCCATGCCGCAGAGCAGGGGCCAGACGATGCAGGCATGGTCGCCCGCCGCGACGCCGAGCCTTGTATGCCCGTCGATGATCTTCGCCTTCTTCGAGGCGATCGAGACGTCGGCCAGGATGCCGGCGACCAGGCCGGCGCCGACCGCCGGTCCGCGCATCGTGCTGACGATCGGCTTCGAGCAGTTGATCACGTTGTAGACGATGTCGCGCGCTTCCTTCCACGTCCGCAGAAGCGCGTTGTGGTCCTTCATGTTCTTTTCGATGATGTCGAAATCGCCGCCGGCCGAGAATACCTTGCCGCCGGCGCCCTGGATGATCACGCAGTTGACGGAGTCATCGCCGTCGATGTCGCGCCAGACGTCGACCAGCTCGCGATGCATGATCGCGTCCGTCGCGTTGTACTTCTCGGGCCGGTTCATCGTCACCCGAAGCACCCTGGGTTGGGGACGGTCGAACAGCAGGCGTTGATAGCGATTTTGCCAGTCGGACATGGGCTTTCCTCCGTTGCCGGAAGGTTAGCACCGCCGGGTCGTCCGGGGGAAATGGCACGCCGATTGCGTTCCGCATGCAGCGACGGATCCTTGGGGGGGGGGCCATCATGCCAGCGATGAAATGGGCACTCGGTGCCGCCATGGCAGCGCTGCTGCCGTTTTCTGCCCAGTCACAGACGATACGCGCGGTCATGCATGCCGACATCAAGATCATCGATCCGATCTGGACCTCGGCCTACAACGTGCGCAACTACGGCTACATGGTCTATGACACGCTGCTGGCGATGGACGAGAACCTCGTCGTCCGGCCGCAGATGCTCGAAGGCTGGAAGATCAGCGACGACAAGCTCACCTACACCTTCACCCTGCGCGACGGGCTGAAGTTCCACGACGGCGCGCCGGTGACCTCGGCCGATTGCATCGCCTCGCTGCAGCGCTGGGCGCCCAAGGATGCGATGGGGCAGAAGCTCTTCTCCCTGGTCAAGGAGCTGAAGCCCGTCGACGACAAGAGCTTCACCCTGGTGCTGACGGAGCCCTACGGGCTGGTGCTGGAATCGCTGGGCAAGCCCAGCTCCACGGTCCCCTTCATCATGCCCAAGCGGGTCGCCGACACCCCCAACAACGTGCAGATCAGCGATCCCACCGGCTCGGGCCCGTTCGTCTTCCGAAAGGATCTCTGGCGGCCCGGCGAGAAGACGGTCTACGACAAGTTCAAGGACTACAAGCCGCGCAGCGAGCCGGCCTCCGGCCTGGCCGGCGGCAAGGTGGTCAATGTCGACCGGGTCGAATGGCTCAACATCACCGACGCCCAGACCGCTGTGAACGCGCTCCTGAGCGGCGAGATCGACTATATCGACCAGCCCGAGATCGAACTGCTGCCGCTGCTCGCCAAGGACAGGAACATCGTCCTCGGCACCTACAACAAGCTGGGCGGCCAGATGAATCTCCGCTTCAACACGCTGCACAAGCCGTTCGACAATGCGAGGATCCGCCAGGCCGCGCTCTATGCGCTGAACCAGAAGGACTTCCTGATCGCAGGCTTCGGCGACGAGAAGTACTACAAGGAGTGCAAGGCGCTGTTCATCTGCGGCACTCAGTTCGCCACCGACAAGGGCTTCGAGGACAAGCTGAACTCCGACTTCGCCAAGTCGAAGGAGATCCTGAAGCAGGAGGGCTATGACGGCACGCCCGTCGTGCTGCTGTACGCCACGGACACCCAGACCGGGCGGCTGTCGCCCATCGCCAAGTCGCTGCTGGAACGGGGCGGTTTCACCGTCGACATGCAGGCGATGGACTGGCAGACGGTGCTGTCGCGGCGCGCGCGCAAGGAGCCGCCGGACAAGGGCGGCTGGCACGCCTTCATCACCACCTGGGTTTCGGCCGACCTGCTCGATCCGATCATGATGTCCTACATCGCAGCGACCTGCGAGAAGGCCAATGTCGGCTGGCCCTGCGACCCTCAGATCGAGAAGCTGCGAGATGCCTTCTCCCGCGCCACCACCGAGGCCGAGCGCAAGGAGCTGGCGGTCGCCATCCAGGTGCGCGCGTCGGAATATCCGATGTACGCCAATCTCGGCCAGTACATCATGCCGGTCGCGATGCGCACCACGATCACCGACCAGCTTCCCGGACCGGTGCCGATGTTCTGGAACATGAAGAAGAAGCAGTAGGGCAGCGCCGCGGGGGAACGCCGGAGGAGGAAAGCTTGACCATCGTGATCCACAATGCCGCCATCGTCACGGTCGACGATGCCGACAGCGTCCACTACGGCGCCGCCATCGCCATCGAGGGCGACCGCATCGCTGCGATCGGACCCAGCAGCGAGGTGCTCGCGAACCATCCCGGCGCCGAGAGGATCGACGGCACGGGCAAGCTGGTGATGCCGGGCTTCGCCAACATCCACACGCACTTCACGATGACCCTGGCGCGCGGCGTGTTCGAGGACCTGTCGCCGCCGCACAAGCCGCCCTTCTCGGGTGGCCTGTCGCCGATCCCGCTCCCCGACATGTCTCCCGACGAGCGCCGCGCCTTCGCCCTGCTGGGGGCGCTGGAAGCGGTGCGCAGCGGCACCACGCACGTGCTCGAGGATTCGAACGACGTCGATCACTATGCCGAGGCACTGGCCGGCACCGGCATTCGCTTCCTGCTCGCCGAACGGGCCTACGACCGCATCGGCACGTCGATCGGCGATCCCGCGCCGTACCAGCTCGACCGCGCGCTGGGGCAGGGCCACATCAAGAACATCGAGCGCAACCATCGCGACTGGAACGGCAAGGCCGACGGGCGGATGCGCATTGCCATCTCCGCCTGGGCGCCCGACATGTGCTCGCCGGAGCTGCTGCAGGACCTGAGCGCGCTGCAGAAGCAGCTCGACACCCGCATCACCATCCATCTCAACCAGATCTGGGGCGAGGTGGCGGCCGTGCGTGCGCATCGCAACCGCCTGCCGACCGAGTACCTCGCCGATCTCGGGTTCCTCAACGACCGCATCATCTGCGCCCATTGCCGCTGCATGGAGCCGTCGGAGGAGAAACTGCTGGGCGAGGCCAGGGTCAACGTCTCGTTCAACTCCGCGATCGCCGCGCGCCGCGGCCTCAGCCCGCGCATCGCCGACCTTGAAGCATACGGCTGCAACATCGGCATGGGCTCCGACAACATGGCCGAGGACATGGTCGAGGTGGTCCGCACCGGCCTGTTCATGGAGCGCGTGCGGCGCGAGGACGGGCGCGAGCCGACGCCGGAGCGGGCGCTGCGCTGGGCGACGCGCAACGGCTACCGGGCGCTCGGCGTGCCCGACGGCGGCTGGCTGGCGCCGGGCAACAAGGCCGACCTGATCATGGTCGACCTGCAGCGCGCCCACCTGATCCCGGTGCTGCGCGTCGTCTCCGACTTCGTCCACAACGGCCAGGCGCGCGATGTCCAGTCGGTGATGGTCGACGGCAAGTGGGTGATGAAGGACGGCGCCGTGCTGACGATGGACGAGGAGAAGATCCTGCGCGACGCACAGCGCATCGCCAACGAGGCCTGGTCGCGTACCTTCAGGACCCGCTTCACGCCCCCGGCGGGCTTCTCCCCGGACGCGCTGCCTTAGCGGCTCGATGAGGAGCCGTTAGCGACGCTTGTTGCCGGCGCTCCACTGGCCGGCGCTGGCGAAGCGGACGGCCTCCTCGGCGGCCCGCACGAGGGCGCGCGCTTTCTGGACACTCTCCTGGTACTCGGCTTCGAGGTCGGAATCGGCCACCACGCCGACGCCGGCCTGCACGTACATCGTGCCATCCTTCACCAGGCCGGTGCGCAGCAGGATGCAGGTGTCCATCGTGCCGTTGGCCGCGAAGTAGCCGGCGCAGCCGGCATAGATTCCGCGGCGCACCGGCTCGACCTCGTCGATGATCTGCATGGCGCGTACCTTGGGCGCGCCCGAGAGCGTGCCGGCGGGGAAGCCCGCCTTCAGCACGTCGATCGCATCGAGCCCGTCCTCGAGCTTGCCCTCGACGTGGCTGCTGATGTGCTGGACGTGGCTGTACTTCTCGATGGTGAACTGCTCGACCACCCGCACCGAGCCGATCTTCGAGACGCGCCCGACGTCGTTGCGCGCCAGGTCGACCAGCATCAGATGCTCGGCGCGCTCCTTGGGATCGGCCAGCAGCTCTTCGGCCAGCTGCTTGTCCTCCTCGGGCGTGGCGCCGCGGCGACGCGTGCCCGCGAGCGGGCGGATGGTGACGGTGTCGTCCCGCAGCCGCACGAGGATCTCGGGGGAGGAGCCCACGATGGTGAAGTCGCCGTAGTCGAAGAAGATCAGGAACGGCGAGGGATTGATGCGACGCAGCGCCCGGTAGAGCGACAGCGGCGGCAGCTTGAAGGGCAGCGAGAAACGCTGCGACGGCACGATCTGGAAGGCGTCGCCCGCACGGATGTACTCCTTGCAGGTCTCGACCATCGCCTTGAAGTCTTCCTTCGACATGTTGGCCTGCGGCTCGGGCAGGGCGTCGAGATCGTCGGCGCTGTCGCGGCGGAAGGGAAGGGTGCGCTCGAAGTCGGAGACGGCATCGCCCAGCCGCTCCTGTGCGGCCTCGTAGGCGGCATGGGCGCTGATGCCCGTCTTCGGCCAGACGGGTGTGACCAGGGTGACGTTGTCTTCCAGACGGTCGAAGATGCAGATCAGGGTCGGGCGGACCATGATCGCGTCCGGCAGGCCGATCGGGTCCGGGTTGTTGTCCGGCAGCCGCTCCATGTCGCGGACCATGTCGTAGCCCAGGAAGCCGAACAGGCCCGACGCCATCGGCGGCAGGTCCGCGGGCAGCTCCATCTGGCATTCCCGGATCAGGGCGCGCAGCGTCTCGAGCGGCCGCCCCTCGAGAGTCTCGAAGGCCTGGGAGTCCGCATGGGCGCGGCGGTTGATCTCGGCCTGGCCCTTGCGGCAGCGCCACACGACGTCGGGCTTGAAGCCGATGATCGAGTAACGGCCGCGCACCGAGCCGCCTTCCACCGATTCCAGCAGGAAGGAGTTGGCGCGGCCGTCGGCCAACTTGAGATAGGCCGAGACCGGTGTCTCGAGATCGGCGACCAGCTTGGTCGAGACGACCTGCGGCGTGCCGGAATCGTAGCGCGCCGCGAAGGCGTCGAAGTCGGGCGAGATCGACATGGGCGGGTACTCTATTGCTGAGGCGCGAAGGTCGCCTGGAAGGCGGCTTCGTCGACGGTCACGCCGTACTTGGCGCGGAGCGCCGCCACGAGCTGGAGGATCAGGTCGTTGGCCACCATCGTGTCCAGCTGCTTGCCGAAGCGGTCGAGCTGGTCCTTGTCCTTCTCGAGGTCCGGCGGCTCGATCGACTTGACGCGCACCAGCACGCTGCCCGAGCCGGTTCGCACGGACTGTGTCTTGTCGGGTGCGAGCTTGAACAGTTCCTGCACCACCGGCTGGCTGAGATAGTTGCCGGCATCGGCCTCGAAGCGGGTCACCGGCTTGGCGATCCGCGCCTCCAGCCCGAGGTCCTTCGCCAGCGTGACGAAGTCGGTACCGGCATTGGCCTTCTCGACCGCTTCCTTGACCTTCGCATCGGCCAGCTTGCGGCGTTCCTCGGCCTGCCAGGCCTCGACGACCTTGGCCTCGACTTCGGAAAGCGCCGGCGTGCGCGCGGGGGTGACGCGGTCGGTGTGGACGATGAAGTATTCGCCCCGCTGCGTTTCCAGCAGCTCGCTCTCCGCGTTCTCGCGCGTGGCGAAGGCCGCCTGCACCAGCTCGGACGCTGCCGGGCCGATCACCACCTGTTTGCCGGAAGCGTCCTGGCCGCGCGCATCGACGTTCTCGTAGGTCCGCACCTTGAGGCCGAGATCCTCGGCGGCCGCCTTCATCGACTGCGTCCTGCCCAGCACGCGCTCGAAGTCGGTGACGAGCTTGATCAGCAGGTCAGGCGCCTGTTGCGCCTTCAGGTCCTTCTCGAGCTTCTCCTTGACCTCCTCGAAGGGAACCGACTTGCCGGCCTCGATCTTGTTGATGCGCACGATGTGCCAGCCGAGTGGCGACTGGACCGGCGCTGCCGCAATGCCCTCGGGCAGGCCGAAAATCCCGTCGGCGAGCGGGCCGGGCGGAAGGTCCTTCTTGGTAACCGGGCCGAGCTTGATGACGCCGTCGGCGTTGCCCGTGACTTCCTTGGCCGCATCTTCCAGCGATTTGCCGCTCTGGACTGCAGTAATGACCGCCTTGGCCTTGTCCTCGGTATCGGTCAGCGCCTGGTCGACGTCGCGCTTCTCGGGCGTGCCGAACTCGGCGGCGCGCGCCTCGTACTCCTGGCGCAGCGCGTCGGCGGTGACCGCCACCTGGCTCTCCACATCCTCGACCGTGATCATCACGTAGGAGAAGGCCCGGAACTCGGGGATCTGGAACTTGGCCTTGTTGGCCTCGAAATAGGCGTTGAGCTGCTCCGGCGTGGGCTTGGGAACGTCCACGACGATCGCGTCCGGAATGTAGATCGTCTCCGCGGTTCGCTTCTCGCTCTCCAGCCTGAAGATGTCGTTGCGCAGCGAGACCGGTGCAAGACCGTCCGCCCGCACGACACCGAAGAGCTGGCTGGCCGCGATCTCGCGGCGCATGTCGGTCACGAACTGCGCCTCGCTGATGCGGGCCTGCTGCAGGCGGTTGCGATAGAGCAGGGGATCGAACGAGCCGCCGGTGCCCTGGAAGGCCGGGTTGCGGGCGATGGCCGCGCGGACTTCCTCGTCGCTGATGATCAGGCCGAATTCCTGGACGGCATAGTCGAGCACGGCCCGCTGGATGACCTCCTCGAGGGCACGCACGTGCAGGCCGTAGCGCAGCGCCTGCTCCTGCTCGGGCCGCTGGCCGGTCTGGCGCTGGATGGCTTCCAGCTGGCGGTTGAACTGCTCGCGGACCTCGGTCGCATAGACCGGCGCGCCGCCGACCCAGCCGTAAAGGGGAATTTTCGTGCCGCCGACATGCGCCACTTCGGTGCTGCGCCCTGCCACCTTCAGCATGTCGCCGACGCCCCACAGGCCGAAGCTGATGATCAGCATGCCGAAGAGAACGGAGAGAACGATGTAGCGGGCGTACTTGCGGAACTGATTCACGGGCCGGACGGGGTTCTTGAAGGGGCGCCATGCCTACCACCGGCCCCTTGGACAGGCAACCAAGCGGCCTTTGACCGCAATCGCCACCGGCCTTAGATACGCCCCCGACGGGTTGGGCCGAACGGGAGGAAAATTCGATGGCGCGTACGAGGCGGCCGCTGATCGCGGGCAACTGGAAGATGAACGGTCTCAAGGCCGACGCCCTTGCCCTCGCCAGGGATGTCGCTGACGGCGTGAGGCAGGCCGGATGGAGCGACCGCGAACTGCTGGTCTGTCCGCCGGCGACCCTGGTCACAGCCGTCGCGGACGCCGCCCGGGGCAGCGGACTGCTGGTCGGAGGGCAGAACTGCCATGCCAAGGCGAGCGGCGCTCACACCGGTGACATTTCTGCCGAGATGCTGAAGGACGCCGGGGCCACGCACGTCATCGTCGGCCACTCCGAGCGTCGCGCCGATTGCGATGAGACCGACGCGACCGTCCGCGCCAAGGCGGAAGCCGCCTGGCGCGCCGGACTGGTGCCGATCGTCTGCATCGGCGAAACCCTGTCCGAGCGCGAGGCCGGCGACACCCTCTCGGTGCTCGAGACCCAGCTCAAGGGCAGCGTGCCGCCGGGGGCGACGGCCGCCAACCTGGTCGTGGCCTACGAGCCGGTCTGGGCGATCGGGACGGGCAAGACGCCGACGGTCGCCGAGGTCTCCGCAGCACACGCGCATATTCGTGGCGTGCTGGGCAGGCTCATGGGCGAGGCGGCCGGGGTGCGGCTGCTCTACGGCGGCTCGGTGAAGGGCAGCAATGCCGCCGAACTCCTGGCCGCCGGGGACGTGGACGGTGCCCTGGTGGGCGGGGCGAGCCTCAATGCCGGCGAATTTTTGGCTATCGCCAAGGCGGCCTAAAGGGGCTAGAAGCGCCCGCTTGCGAAGATGCCCTTCTAGCGCTGGACAAAAATGGACGCCGTAAGACACTTCCTCCACGAATGGCGCCTCGTGCTGCTCGTCATCCATGTCGGTGTGACCAGCGCGATGATCGTCGTGATCCTCCTGCAGCGCAGCGAGGGCGGTGGGCTCGGCATGGGCGGCCGCTCCGATGCGCTGTTCTCGGTCCGCGGCCAGGCCAACATCCTGTCTCGCATGACCGCGATCTTCGCGACCATCTTCTTCGTGCTGAGCCTGATCATGGCGTGGAGCATGACCGACCCGATGCGTGCCTCGAGGTCGATCATGGATCGCGTACCCGCAGGATCGGGCGCGCCGGCGGCTCCGGGCGGCATGGCGCCCGCGCCGACGGCGCCGGCCGCTCCGGCTCAACCTGCCGCTCCCACCCGCTAAGGGCCGACATGAAATCAGCTGCTCCCCTCCGCCGAAAAGTCCCCGGCGGGGCGATATCCCCATGGCTGCGTTCCACAAGCGCTTGTATGCTGTAAGCCCATGACGCGCTTTATCTTCATAACGGGCGGCGTGGTTTCCTCGCTTGGCAAGGGTCTTTCCTCGGCGGCACTCGGCGCCCTGCTGCAGGCCCGCGGCTACAAGGTCCGCCTGCGCAAGCTCGATCCCTATCTCAACGTCGATCCGGGGACGATGAGCCCCTATCAGCACGGCGAGGTCTTCGTGACCGACGACGGCGCCGAAACCGATCTCGACCTCGGCCACTACGAGCGCTTCACCGGCGTCGATGCCCGCCAGAGCGACAATATTACCACCGGCCGCATCTACTCGACCGTGATCGCCAGGGAGCGGCGCGGCGAATATCTCGGCGCAACCGTTCAGGTGATCCCGCACGTCACCGATGCCATCAAGGAATTCGTCCTCGCGGATACCGACAAGGAGGATTTCGTCCTGGTCGAAGTCGGCGGCACGGTGGGCGACATCGAGAGCCTGCCTTTCCTCGAGGCGATCCGCCAGGTCGGCAACGAACTCGGCCGCGAGCGCACCATGTACGTGCATCTCACCCTGTTGCCCTGGGTTCCCACGGCGGGCGAACTCAAGACCAAGCCGACCCAGCACTCGGTCAAAGAACTGCTGAGCGTCGGCATCCAGCCCGACCTGCTGGTCTGCCGCAGCGGCGACAAGGAGATCCCCCCGAACGAGCAGCGCAAGATCGCCCTGTTCTGCAACGTCAAGCCCGAGCGCGTCATCGAGGCGCGCGACGTCGACACGATCTACCAGGTGCCGATCGCCTATCACGAGCGTGGATTCGATCGCGAAGTCTGCCGCTACTTTGGACTGCCGGCGGATGAGGAGCCCAACCTCGACCGCTGGCGCGGCGTGGTGCGCTCGATACGCGAGCCCGAGGGCAAGGTGACGATCGCCGTCGTCGGCAAGTACACGGTGCTGCTCGACGCCTACAAGTCGCTCTCCGAGGCGCTGACGCATGGCGGCTTTGGCAGCAACGTGAAGGTCGCTCTGGAGTGGATGGACTCCGAGATCTTCGAGCGCGACGACGCCGTCAGCCATCTCGAGCACGTCCACGGCATCCTGGTGCCCGGCGGTTTCGGCGAGCGCGGCACCGAAGGCAAGATCCACGCGGTCAAGTTCGCCCGGGAGCGCAAGGTGCCGTTCTTCGGCATCTGCTTCGGCATGCAGATGGCGGTGATCGAGGCGGCGCGGAACCTGCTCGGCATCGAGGCGGCCTCGTCCAGCGAGTTCGGTCCGACCGACCACGCGGTGGTCGGCCTGATGACGGAGTGGATGAAAGGCAACCAGCTGGAGAAGCGCTCCGCCGACGGCGACCTCGGCGGCACGATGCGGCTCGGCGCCTATCCGGCGCACCTGCGCCCCGGCACCAAGGTCCACGAGATCTACGGTCAGGACGTGATCAGCGAGCGCCACCGCCATCGCTACGAGGTCAACGTCAACTACAAGGACCGGCTGGAACAGGTGGGCCTGCGCTTCTCCGGCATGTCGCCGGACGGCATCCTGCCGGAGATCGTCGAGATTCCGGACCATCCGTGGTTCATCGGCGTCCAGTTCCACCCGGAACTGAAGTCGCGCCCGTTCGCGCCGCACCCGCTGTTCACCTCGTTCATCGGCGCGGCCAAGACACAGAGTCGCCTCGTCTAGGGAAGGGCGGGGCCGCGCCCGGGTCGCATTTCGGTCACCTTTTTCGGGTGAATTCGCCGCCATGGTCCGAATTGCCGTCTCCGTTCTCGTCGCCATCGTCACGCTCGGTCCGATCCTGGGCTCGACTGCCTGGGCACAGTCGTACGGCAAGGCCGAGCGGCGCGATCCGATCTTCCTGCGCTTCGCCGAGATGGCGAACCGCTATTGGGTGAACAGTGAGACGAACTCGGCCAGCCACAAGGTCGTGGCGATCCCGATGCCGAAGCAATGCGCCTTCGTCTATGCCGATGCCTATACGCGCGGCCAGCAGAGCGAGCGGGAGGTCCAGGACATCGCGTTGTCGAGCTGCAACCGCCGCCTGGCCGAACTCGGGCCGCTGGGCGAGAATTACGGCGTCGACTGCCGCTGCCAGGTCGTGATCAGCGACGAGAACTACGTGGTGCCCAAGTCCTCGATGCCGGACGATGCCTACGGGCCGGCTTCGATCTTCTATCGCGACGATCGCGGCAACGTCGCGCGTCTGAACGGCCTCGTGCGCTACGGCGCACTGATCGGCCGCGACCGTTCCGTTACCTTCACCGTCGACAATCCCCGCGGCGAGCAGGTGTGCAACGGCACCATGACCAACGAGAATCCCGGCAGCGGCCAGTTCTCGCTCTCCTGCTTCGGCGGCAAGTTCGCCGGCCGCGGCAGCTACGAGAGCCGGACCGGCGCCCCGAACGATCACATCATCGCCCGCGGCCAGACCGGCCGGGGCCAGCCGGTCACCATGGTGATCGGCCTGCCGGCGCAGCTCGCCGCCAACACCTATGGCGGCCTCTGACATGCGGCTCGCCGCCGGTCTCGTCTGGCTGATGCTTCTGGCGCCGGCCCTGGCATGGGCGCAGAGCGCGTCCGAAGTCGAGCGCTGTTTCCAGAACCCCTCGGCCTGCGCGAACGGCGCGGCGGGCGGTGCGGCAGGACGCGGAACGACGGCGCCCCCATCGGCACCGGTGGCCGCGCGCCCGGCGCCCGACTATGCGACCGTGCTCAACAGCCCGGAGCCGGACCGCCGGAAGATCCAGGAATCGCTCCGCACGCTCGACAAGTACAACGGTCCGATCGACGGCAACCTGCAGTCCGAAGCCACGATGAAGGCGATCGCCGAGTGGCAGAAGGGCCGCAACACACCGGCCGTCGGCAAGTTGACGCCGCAGGAGGCGGCCCAGCTCAATGCCGAAGCGGCCCGCGCGCCGATCCGCCGGCTCGAATCGCCGCCACCGCAGACGGCCGCGCCCGTGCCGCTGCAACCGGCCCAGCCCTCGAACGCCGATACGCTGAAGGCCCTCCAGGCGAAGCTCGCGGAGCGCCGCAAGGCCGCGGAACCCAAGGCCAATGCGGCGGCCCAGGCCCTGGTGCGCGACCTCAAGGCCTATGTCGCGGCCGACGGAAAGGGTATCGCGGGCGAGCAGTTCCCGGCCTTCGCCAAGTGGTATGCCGACAACAAGGCTGCGGGCCGCGCTGTGGGCGAGATCACGCCGGTCATCGACGACTACGGCGATGCCAAAGCCGGCGCCGCGACCACCACCGAAGTGAAGTTCGAGACCAAGCAGGGCGACAAGACCTACGGCCAGTGCCTGGTCTTCGCCTGGATCGAAGCGAGCCCGCGCAAGAACCCGCAGGCCTTCACCTGCGACGACGTCGCCGCGGTCGAGAAATGGAAGACCGACCAGGCGCTGAAGAGCGCCTGGCGCTAAGAATAATCCGTCGTCTCGACCGGAGCCTCGCGTAGCGAGGCGTAGCGGAGAGACCTTCGTGCAACGATTAGCCGGCTATTCGTAGAGAGAAGGTCTCTCCGCTACGCGCCTTCGGTGCTTCGGTCGAGACGACGAACCTTTAGTGCTGCGCGCTAAGCATTCGCCCCCTGGATCGCCTCGATCACCGCCTTGGTGACGTCGGCCGTGCGCGCCGTGCCGCCGAGGTCGGGTGTGTGGAAGCGCTTGTCGGCGGTGACCCGCTCGATCGCCTTCATCAGGCGGCCCGCGGCGGCAGGCTCGCCCAGATGCTCCAGCATCATCACCGCCGACCAGAAGGTGCCGACAGGATTGGCCACGCCCTTTCCCATGATGTCGAACGCCGAGCCGTGGATGGGCTCGAACATCGAGGGGAAGGTGCGTTCCGGGTTGAGGTTGGCGGTCGGCGCGATGCCGAGCGAACCGGCCAGCGCGGCCGCCAGGTCCGAGAGGATGTCGGCATGCAGGTTGGTCGCGACCACCGTGTCGATGCTGCCGGGCTTCATCACCATGCGCATGGTCATGGCGTCGACCAGCATCTTGTCCCAGGTGACGTCCTTGAAATCGGCGGCGACCTCGTTGGCGATCTCGTCCCACATCACCATGGCGTGGCGCTGGGCATTCGACTTCGTCACCACGGTGAGGAGCTTGCGGGGGCGAGACTGGGCCAGCTTGAAGGCGAAGCGCAGGATGCGCTCGACGCCGGCGCGCGTGAACATCGCCACGTCGGTCGCCGCTTCGATCGGCGAGCCCTGGTGGACGCGCCCGCCGACACCGGAATACTCGCCCTCCGAGTTTTCCCGCACGATCACCCAGTCGAGCTCGGGACCGTTCACGTGGCGCAGCGGCGAGGTGATGCCCGGCAGCACCCGGGTCGGACGCACGTTGGCGTACTGGTCGAAGGGCTGGCAGATCGCCAGCCTCAAGCCCCAGAGCGTGATGTGGTCGGGGATGTCCGGATGCCCCGCCGAGCCGAACAGGATCGCATCGTGCCTGGCGATCTGCTCGCGCCCGTCGGCCGGCATCATGCGGCCGTGCTTCTTGTAGTAGTCGCCGCCCCAGTCGAAATGGTCGATCTGGAAGGTGAAGCTGCCCTCGCGCCTGGCGATGGCTTCGAGCACCTCGACGCCCGCCGACACCACTTCGGTGCCGATGCCGTCGCCGGGAATGGCTGCAATCCTGTAGTTCTTCATCACTGTCTCCGGGTCAATTGCTGGCTTTGACGCCGGCCGCCTTGATCACGGCGTCCCAGCGCTTCACTTCCGATTCGAGATAGGTCTTGAGCGCCGCCGGGCTGACCTGCGTCTCCGCGACGGGTTCGGTGCCGAGGCTGGCGAACCGCTCCTTTACCTTGGGATCCTTCAACGCCACCTTGAGCGCCGCCACGAGCTTGTCGGTGACGTCCTTCGGCAGCCCCTTGGGTGCCCACAGCGCATGCCAGGCCGAGACCTCGAAGCCGGGCAGGGTGCCGCCGTCGAGGGTCGGCAGGTCGGGTACCGACGAGACCTTGGCTTTGGTCGTGACGGCGTAGCCCTTGATACGCCCGTCCTTGATATGGCCGGTCGTGTTGGTGGTCTGGTCGCACATCACGTCGAAGGTGCCGCTGATCAGGTCGTTCATGGCCGGCCCGGTGCCGCGATAGCCGACACCCTCCATCTTGATGTCGAGCTCCTTCATCAGGATCAGCATGCAGAGATGCGAGGCCGAGCCGATGCCGGCGTGGCCGTAGGTCGCCTTGCCCTGGTTGGCCTTCATCCAGGCGACGATCTCGGCGATGTCCTTGGGCGGCAGGCCCGCCTTGGAGACCAGGGTCATCGGCACGTCGGTGATGCGGCCGAGATGGTCGAAGTCGCCCACGACGTCGTACTTGAGGCCGTCATAGAGTGCGGGGGCGGTGGCCTGGGCGATATGCCAGACGGCGATCGTGTATCCGTCGGGGGCGGCGCGGGCGACCTTCGCCATGCCGATCGTGCCGCCGGCGCCGCCGACATTCTCGACGACGACCGTCTGGCCGAAGGTCTTGGTCATCGACTCGGCGATCAGGCGCGCCACCGTGTCGGTCGGACCGCCGGCGGCGGCCGGTACGATCAGGGTGACCGGCTTGGTGGGATAGGATTGCGCAAACGAGGCTCCCGCCATCAAGGAAGCGGCGAGGGGCACGGATGCGGCGACCGCTGCGGTCAGCAGGGAACGACGGAAACAGCTCATGGCTTCACTCCCGGAGTTGCTTGATTTGAACCCTGCTTAAGGCACCCGCACAGGGCCGGCAATTGGCGATGGATTATACAAATTCCTGATATAATTACCCGCGTGGACCTGCATCAGCTTCGCTGCTTCGTGGCCGTCGCCGAGGAACTGCACTTCGGCCGGGCGGCGCGCCGCCTCGACATGCTGCCCTCGGCCTTGAGCCGCGACATTCGCCTGCTCGAAACCTCGCTCGGCGCGCCCCTGCTGCTCCGGACGACACGCAACGTGATGCTGTCGCAGGACGGCGCGGCCTTCGTCGACGACGCTCGCGCACTGCTGGCACGGGCCGACGCGCTGGCCGCGGAAGTGCGGGAGCGCGGACGCCGCCGGTTGCGCAGTCTCATTCGGATCGGCGCGATCGACACGGCGGCCGCTGGCCTGGTGCCACCGCTGCTGCACGACTTCCGCGAACTGCACGCCGCCGTCACCGTGCAATTGCTCGAGGACAAGACCGTCCGCCTGGTGCCGAAGCTCCTGTCCGGCCGGCTCGACCTCGCCTTCATCCGGCCGCCCGGGGGGCTGGACAAGCGCATCGAGACGATGATGCTTTTCCATGAGACGCCGGTCGTTGCCGTGCCGTCGCGCCACCGGCTGGCGAGCCGGCGACGCCTTTCCATCGAGGCGCTGGCGGACGAGCCGATGATCGTGCCGGATCGCAGCTCGCGGCCGCACAGCCACGACCTCACCATCAAGCTTTTTCAGCGAGCGGGGCTGCATCCCAACCTCTCGCAGAGCGCCGAGGAGAAGCAGACCATCGTCCAGCTCGTCGCCGCCGGGTTGGGGCTGGCCATCGTGCCGCGCTGGGCGTCGCGGCCCGGCATGGCAGGCGTCCGCTTCGTTCCGCTCGCGCTCCGCGACGCCGCCGATCTCGAGCTCCTGCCAATGGCCGCGGCCTGGCTGCGCAACGCCCGCGACCCGCTGCGCGACGAAATGCTCGACATGCTCCGCCTGCGCCTGCCGCGTTACGCAGAAGGCGCGTAACCCTCTGTCGTCCTGACGCAGTGAAGGATCTATGGAACAAACGAACCTTCGATCCCCTACGAAGGCCGCGACCTGAACAGACGAGGCGTTGCTTCGCCTCAGAACCAGTAGCGCTTGCCGACGGCGGAGGGCGCCAGCACATCGTCTCCGAAGGCCTCGCCGAGCGCCGCCATGGCGCGCCAGCCGGTGCAGTGGCCGGCGCCAATGCGGGCCAGGCCAAAGCCCTTCAGGGCTGCGATGGTCTCGGGGATGATCTTCTCGTTCGTACCCGAGAGATGCAATCCGCCGAGCACCGCATGCAGCGGTACGCCGGGGAAGGTGGCGCGGGCATGCTGGAGCACATTCACGATGCCGGCATGGGAGCAGGCGCTCAGCACCACCAGCCCCTTGTCCTTCACGTTCACCGCGATCCAGCGTTCGTCCATGAGCAGCTCGTCGCTCTCCCACGGCGCATCGGGCGCCGTGCGCCGCATCTGGTTGGGCAGGCCGCGCTCGAAGGGCGTGACCCGCGGAATCTCGCCGCTCACATGGATCAGGTCATCGAGCAGGCGTTGCGGCTGGGTCGTCGAGACGATCTCGGCGCCGAGGCTGCGCAATTCCTCGGCCGAGGGCACGTCGTCCATCTGCCGCACGCTGCCATCGGGCAGCTTCATGCCGCGCTGGTGGAACATTCCGGGATGGACATGGAAAGGCACGGCACGTCCGCCGTTGCCGGCGCGGATGCGCTGCAGCGCCAGCTTCATGGCTCCGGCATGGTCCCAGTGGCCGTGAGAGAGCACGATGCCCTCGACCCAGCCGAGATCGACTCCGAGCCGCGTCGTGTTGCGCTCGAAGGCATATTCCTCCGGCCCGCTGTCGAACAGCAGCGTGTGGATGACGTCGCCCTTGCGTACAGTGACGAGGCAGGAGAGTCCGTGGACGCCACAGCACAGACAGCGGTCCGACGAGGCGCGCAGGCCGCGCCGTGTGGCGAAGGCCCATTCGCCCTCGACGTTGAGGGGAGTGGATGAGAGACCATCGACCGCGTTGTCGACCAGGATGTGTATGTCGACGCGGTCGGCTTCGGCGAGGTCGGTCATGCGGGCGGTCCTCCCAATCTGATCGGCAGCCTCGGGCCTGCGGACGGATCAGAGCGCAGCGATTACTTCGCGCGTTCAAGGTAGCTCTCGAAGACGCCAACATGGACGAAGGCCTGGTCCGCCGAGTCGGACCACAGGTCGCGCGAGTCGAAGCGGACGTCGTAGGTCGGCTCGTCCTCGGCCTCGATGCCGTGGCCATGGGCGTCGGGGAAGGGGTAGGCGGGGGAGATGCCCACCACGACGCCGCTCTTGCCTCGAATGTAGCCCGGCATGCGGACATGACCGGGCACGTAGTCGGTCCTGACCGTGACCCTGTCGCCCACCTTCAGCGTCTCGCGCGTGGCGACGTTGCCGCGGCCGGGGGCACTGGGCGAGGCGAGGGGGAAGGCCCCCTGGGCGCGGCGCTCCAGTTCCTCGTGGGTGAAGATACCCTTCTCGACGCAGAGCGTCGCGAGGCTGGTCAGCGAGCGCTCATAGTAGCTGGCGGACAGGTAGTGCCGCGGTTCCATGCGCTCGATGGCGTGGCGGTACTCGTCCATGTTGAAGATGCCGAGCTTCACCCCCAGGGAGTAGAGCGCATTGACCCGCTTTTCCCACGGCTCGTGGAAGGTCTGGGCGCGGAGCGAATAGCGGACCCGGCCGAAGCCCTGCTTGCCACCGAGATCGTGCATGCCGTCCATCTGTCTCTCCGGTCCTAGAGGCGCGAAACGCCGATCATGGAGTCCTTGGTGACGAGTCCGGCGAGCTTCTCCTCGGACCAGCCCTCGGTGCCGGCGGGACGCACCGGCAGCACCATGTAGCGCGTGTCGGCCGTCGTATCCCAGACGCGGATCTCCATGTCGGCCGGCAGGTCGAGGCCCATCTCTTTCAACACGGTGCGCGACTGGCGCACGATGCGGGCGCGGTACTCCAGGTCCTTGTACCAGTCCGGCGGCAGGCCGATGATCGAGAAGGCCGTGCACGAGCAGAGCGTGCAGCAGATCACGTTGTGGACCTTGGGCGTGTTCTCCAGAACGACCAGGTGGCGGTGATGCGGCGGCATCGAGAGGCCGAGTTCGGCCACGGCATCCCGGCCGTTGGCGAACAGGCGCTCGCGAAAAGCAGGATCGGTCCATGCCTTGGCGACGACGCGCGCGCCGTTCTCCGGAACCCATTCTTCCTCGGCGAGGTGCTTGAATTCGCGGATGAAGTTGGCGGGCTCCATGCCGCGTTCCTGGAAGGCAGCCTCGATGGCGTCGGTGCGCGCTTCGACGGAAGCGACGGCCTGATGTTGGTGGGTCTGGTCGGGCATGGTTTTCTCCCAGGCGGCGGCAATTCTGGCCGCAGAGTATAGGAAGCACGCGCCATCGCGTCACTTGCTCCCCGCGGTCCACGCGGGCTAGACAGGCCCCGCCCAACAGGAGTTTTTCTCATGAGCGCCATCGCCGAAGTCCGCGGCCGCGAAATCCTCGACAGCCGCGGCAACCCGACCGTCGAAGTGGAGGTCGAACTCGACAGCGGCGCGATCGGCCGCGCGGCCGTCCCGTCCGGCGCGTCGACCGGTGCTCACGAGGCGGTCGAACTGCGCGACGGCGACAAGAAGCGCTATGGCGGCAAGGGTGTTCTGAAGGCGGTCGCGGCCGTCAACGGCGAGATCATGGACCTGCTGTCCGGTCTCGATGCACTCGAGCAGATCAAGATCGACCGGGCACTGATCGAGCTGGACGGTACCCCGAACAAGGGCCGCCTCGGGGCCAACGCGATCCTCGGCGCCTCGCTCGCCGTGGCCAAGGCCGCGGCGATGGACAGCGGTCTGCCGCTCTACCGCTATGTCGGCGGCAGCCAGGCGTCGGTGCTCCCGGTGCCGCTGATGAACATCATCAACGGCGGCGCCCATGCCGACAATCCGATCGACATCCAGGAATTCATGATCATGCCGGTGAAGGCCGACCGCTTCGCCGACGCACTCCGCATGGGCGCCGAGGTGTTCCACGCGCTGCGCGGTCAGCTGCACGATGCCGGCCACAACACCAACGTGGGCGACGAGGGCGGCTTCGCGCCGAACCTCGCGACCGCCGACGAGGCGCTGTCCTTCGTCATGAAGGCGATCGAGAAGGCCGGCTACAAGCCCGGCGAGGACGTGATGCTGGCGCTCGACCCGGCCTCGACCGAATTCTTCAAGAAGGGCAAGTACGAGATGGAAGGCGAGGGCAAGTCGTTCGATGCCGCCGGCATGGTCGACTACTACGCCGATCTCGTGAAGCGCTACCCGATCGTGTCGATCGAGGACGGCATGGCGGAAGACGACATGAAGGGCTGGAAGGCCATCACCGACAAGCTCGGCAAGAAGATCCAGCTGGTCGGCGACGACCTGTTCGTCACCAATCCGAAGCGCCTGGAGCAGGGCATCAAGGACGGGCTGGCCAACGCGATCCTGGTCAAGGTCAACCAGATCGGCACGCTGACCGAGACGATGGAAGCCGTCTCGATGGCGCGCAATGCGAGCTATGGCGCCGTCATGTCCCACCGCTCGGGCGAGACCGAGGACGCGACCATCGCCGACCTCGCCGTCGCCACCAACTGCGGCCAGATCAAGACCGGCTCGCTGTCGCGCTCGGACCGCCTCGCCAAGTACAACCAGCTCCTGCGCATCGAGGAACAGCTCGGCACCCAGGCGCGCTACGCCGGGACCTCGATCCTGCGCGGCTGAGCCGAGGCCGGAACGGGACGATCAGGGGTCGCTGCGGCGGCCCTTTTTCGTATTCGCCGACGGCGCCAGCCTTTAGTTGACCAAGGCAAGGAATTGATTGACGATGGCAACCGTCTCGGAGGTTGCCATGGCCGCATCGTCGCTCACGTCCCGCATCGAAGCGGTCCGCCGCTTCTCGCGTTTCTATACCCGGCGCATCGGCGTGCTGGAGGAGACGCTGCTGCACAGCCCGTTCACCCTGCCGGAGGGGCGGCTGGTCTACGAAATCGCCAATCGCGACCGGCCGACGGCACAGGAACTGTGCCGCGATCTCGGGCTCGACCCGGGCTATGTCAGCCGTCTGCTGAAGGGGCTGGAGAAGAGGGGCTGCGTCGCCCGCACGCGCTCGCAGGCCGACAGGCGCCAAACCGAGCTGACGTTGACGGCCGACGGCCAGAAGCTGTGGGGCGCGATGAACGAGCAGTCGCGGCAGGACATCGGCAGGCTGCTGTCCGAGCTGCCGGTCGACCGTCAGGACAGGCTGGTGAAGGCGTTGGAGACGGTGCAGCAGCTCCTCGATGAGCCGCCGGAGAAGCGCATGCCCTTCATCCTGCGACCGCACCAGCCGGGCGACATGGGCTGGATCATCCGCCGCCAGACCCAGCTCTATGCCGACGAATTCGGCTGGGACGGCAGCTTCGAGGCGATGCTCGCCGAGATTTCCGCGAAGTTCATCCGCAAGTTCGACCCGAAGTCGGACAATTGCTGGATCGCCGAACGCAACGGCGAGATCGCGGGGTCGGTCTTCCTGGTGAGGGCGGGCAAGGCCACGGGCCAGCTCCGCATGCTCTACGTCGAGCCAACCGCGCGCGGGCTGGGCATCGGCCAGAGCCTGGTCGCGGCCTGCATCGAGGATGCCCGTGCCAAGGGCTACCGGAAGCTGATGCTGTGGACCAACGACATCCTGGTCTCGGCGCGCAAGATCTACATCGCGGCCGGATTCCGGCTCGTCAGGGAGGAGAAGCACGACAGTTTCGGCAAGAAACTGGTCGGCCAGTTCTGGACCCTCGACCTGTGAGCAAGCCAGGCCCGCTCCAGGTCGCGGCCGGGACGGGCAGCGCCGGGCCGCAGTGGTCGCCGAAGCCCGAAAAACCGGCCCAGACCGGCATGTTCGAGCCATGCAGACGAAACAAACGAAACAGGCGAAACAACTGAACGGGGAAATCCGCTTCCAGAAAGCCCCCCTTGAATCCTTCAATCAACCGAAAAATCTTGACGGGACAGCACAATATGTTGCCATATCCCTGCAGGAACGCAGTATATGTTGTTGAGACCACGTCAGATTCTGGCTCCCGTCATCTTCGCCACGGTATTCGGCTACTTCGGATACCATCTGGTGAACGGTGATCGCGGCCTGCTGGCCATGGCCCATCTCCAACGCGAAGTGCTGATCGCCGAGCAGAACCTCGCCGAAGCCGAGACCACCCGCAAGATCTGGGAGCGGCGCGTCGCGGCGCTGCGCAACCAGAGCCTCGAGCCCGACATGCTCGACGAACGCGCCCGCGTTCTCCTGAACTTCGCGCGCAAGGACGACATCATCGTCTTCATGCCGACCCGCTGACGTCTAGTCCGCATCTGCCCCTCACGGTCGATGACGCCTCGCTCAGTATTCGCCCCGCGGTCGTCTGAAAGAAACTGTCCGGTGCGATCCACCCTAGGCAAACAATCGCTCAAATGCTGCGGCGCACCCGCGTCGAGTCTGTTTTTTCCTGCTAGATCAAATACATCGCCCTGAGCGATGCTATAAGCCGAAGTGCGTTCATGAGGGGACTGCCATGGCGAAGCCGGCCACGAAGCCGAAAGACGATCCTTCTCCCGCCAAGGCGAAGTCGCCTCCCAATCTGGGCGACAACAGCGTGAGCCCCGACGAACTCAAGGCGCATTACCGCGACATGCTGCTGATCCGTCGCTTCGAGGAGCGGGCGGGCCAGCTCTACGGCATGGGCCTGATCGGCGGCTTCTGCCATCTCTACATCGGCCAGGAAGCGGTCGTGGTCGGGATGCAGGCCAACGTCCGCGACAAGGACGCCGTCATCACCTCCTACCGCGACCACGGCCACATGCTGGCCTGCGGCATGGACCCCAAGGGCGTGATGGCCGAGCTGACCGGGCGCAGCGGCGGCTATTCCAAGGGCAAGGGCGGCTCGATGCACATGTTTAGCCGCGAGAAGAGCTTCTACGGCGGCCACGGCATCGTCGGCGCCCAGGTGCCGATCGGCACCGGCCTTGCCTTCGCGCACAAGTACAACGGCGACCAGAACGTCTCGCTGACCTATTTCGGCGACGGCAGCGCCAATCAGGGCCAGGTCTACGAAGCCATGAACATGGCCGCGCTCTGGAAGCTGCCGGTGGTCTACATCATCGAGAACAACCGCTACGGCATGGGCACTTCGGTCGAGCGCGCCTCGGCCACTACCGAACTCTATCGCCACGGTGAGGCCTTCGGCATCCCGGGCGAACGGGTCGACGGCATGGACGTTCTGGCGGTGCGTGCGGCCGGCGAAAAGGCCATCGAACATGCGCGCAGCGGGCAGGGGCCCTACATCCTCGAGATGCAGACCTATCGTTACCGCGGCCATTCGATGAGCGATCCGGCCAAGTACCGGACCAAGGAAGAGGTCGACAAGTTCCGCAACGAGCGCGACCCGATCGAGCACATCCGCAAGCGCCTGCTCGACGCCAAGATCATTGACGAGGCCGGGCTCAAGGCCATCGACACGGAGATCCGCAAGATCGTGAACGACGCCGCCGAGTTCTCGCAACAAAGTCCCGAGCCCGATCCGTCGGAGCTGTGGACCGACATCCTGGTCGAGGCCTGATCCCATGAGCATTCAGGTTCTGATGCCGGCCCTGTCTCCCACAATGACCGAGGGCAAGCTCGCCAAGTGGCACGTCAAGGTGGGCGACGAAGTGAAGTCGGGCCAGGTGATCTGCGAGATCGAGACCGACAAGGCGACCATGGAGGTCGAGGCGGTTGACGAGGGCACGGTCGCCAAGCTCCTGGTCGATGAAGGCACCGAGGGCGTCGCCGTCAATACGCCGATCTGCGTCTTGGCCGGCGAAGGCGAGAGCGCGGCCGACGCCGAGACGCCGACGCCAGCCGCCAAGGCCGAGGCCTCGAAGGAAACTCCGAAATCCGAAGAGAAGCCGAAGGCCGAGGCAGCGCCCGCGGCCCCTTCCGTTGCCGCGCCGGCGTCCGAGCCGGAATGGAAGGGCGGCACCCAGCATATGACGGTGCGCGAGGCGCTGCGCGAGGCCATGGCGGCGGAGATGCGCGCCGACGGATCGGTCTTCCTGATGGGCGAGGAAGTCGCCCAGTACCAGGGCGCCTACAAGGTGAGCCAGGGGCTGCTCGACGAGTTCGGCGCCAAGCGCGTCATCGACACGCCGATCACCGAGCACGGCTTCGCCGGCCTCGGCGTCGGCGCGGCTTTCGGCGGGTTGAAGCCGATCGTCGAGTTCATGACCTTCAACTTCGCCATGCAGGCGATCGACCAGATCATCAATTCGGCGGCCAAGACGCACTACATGTCGGGCGGCCAGATGACCTGCCCGATCGTGTTCCGCGGTCCCAACGGTGCGGCCTCACGCGTCGCCGCCCAGCATTCGCAGTGCTACGCGAGCTGGTATGCCCACGTGCCGGGCCTGCGCGTGCTCGCACCCTGGAGCGCCGCCGACGCCAAGGGACTGCTGCGCGCCGCGATCCGCGATCCCAACCCGGTGATCTTCCTCGAAAACGAGATCCTCTACGGCCAGTCGTTCGACGTGCCGGAGGATCCCGACTTCGTGCTGCCGATCGGCAAGGCCAAGATCGAGCGCGCCGGCAAGGACATCACGATCGTCGCCTTCTCGATCATGGTCGGCAAGGCGCTCCAGGCGGCCGAAGAGCTGGCCAAGATCGGAATCGATGCCGAGGTGATCAACCTGCGCTCGCTGCGCCCGTTCGACACCGAGACCATCGTGGCATCGGTGAAGAAGACCAACCGGCTCGTCTCCTGCGAGGAGGGCTGGGCCTTCGCCGGCATCGGCGCGGAACTGTCGGCGCTGATGATGGAACACGCTTTCGACTGGCTCGATGCGCCGGTGAAGCGCGTGACCGGTCTCGACGTGCCGCTGCCCTATGCCGCCAACCTGGAGAAGATGGCGCTGCCGCAATCCTCTCACATCGTCGAGGCCGCCCGCGCGGTCTGCAATCGCTGAGACGGGAGAGCCGGCATGTCCATCAACATCCTGATGCCCGCGCTCTCGCCCACCATGACGGAGGGCAAGCTCGCCAAGTGGCACGTCAAGGTCGGTGACACGGTCAAGTCCGGCCAGGTCGTCTGCGAGATCGAGACTGACAAGGCCACGATGGAGGTCGAGGCTGTCGATGAGGGCAAGGTCGGCCAGATCCTGGTCGAGGAAGGCACCGAGGGCGTGAAGGTCAACGCCGTCATCGCGGTGCTGCTCGAGGAGGGTGAAAAGGAAGCCGCGAAATCCGCGGCGCCCGCGGCCGCGACGGCTCCCAAGGCTGAAGAGAAGCCGGCCGAGAAGCCGGTCGCGCCGGCTCCCAAGCCGGCCGCTCAACCTGCGGCGTCTTCGGGTGGCGCGCGCATCTTTGCGTCACCGCTCGCCAAACGCATCGCCGCGGAGAAGGGCATCGATCTCGCGGGCGTCAAGGGTTCCGGCCCGAACGGCCGTATCGTCAAGGCGGACGTGGAGAACGCGAAGCCGGTTGCCGCGCCCGTCGCGGCTCCCAAGGCGGCGCCAAAGCCCACCGCTCCGGCACCCGCCGCCGGCCAGCCGGTCTTCGTGGCGCCTGGCGATAGCCGCGTGCCGCACACCAGCATCCGCAAGGTCATCGCCCGGCGCATGCTGGAGTCCAAGCAGACCGTCCCGCATTTCTACCTGACCGTCGACTTCGAGATCGATGCGCTGCTCACCGCGCGCCAGGCGGTCAATGCCGTTGTCGAGAAGAAGGGCGCCAAGGTCTCGGTCAACGACATGGTGATCAAGGCCTGTGCCCGGGCGCTGCGAGACCATCCGGAATGCAACGCCTCGTGGACCGAGGAGGAGATGATCCAGTACGGCGCGGTCGACATCTCTGTCGCCGTCGCCACCGACCGCGGCCTGATCACGCCGATCGTGCGCAATGCCGACATGAAGGGCTTGGCGCAGATCTCGAACGAGATGAAGGACCTCGCGAGCCGCGCCAAGAGCGGCAAGCTGAAGCTCGAGGAATTCCAGGGCGGCGGCTTCACCATCTCGAACCTCGGCATGTTCGGTATCCGTGACTTCGGCGCCATCATCAACACGCCGCAGGCGATGATCCTGGCGGTCGGCGCGGGTGAGGAGCGGGTGGTCGTGCGCAAGGGCGAGATGGTGGTGCGCACCATCATGAGCTGCACGCTGGCGGTCGACCATCGTGTGGTCGATGGCGCCATGGGCGCGCAGTTCCTGCAGACGCTCAAGGCGTACATCGAACAACCCGCCGCGATGCTGGCCTAGGAGCACGTCATGGCGGAAACCAGTTTCGATCTCATCGTCGTGGGCGGCGGGCCCGGCGGCTATGTCGCCGCGATCCGCGCCGCCCAGCTCGGGCTCAAGACCGCCGTGGTCGAGCGCGAGCACATGGGCGGCATCTGCCTCAACTGGGGCTGCATCCCGACCAAGGCGCTGCTGCGCACCTCCGAGGTCTACGGGCTCATCAAGCATGCCGAGGCCTACGGGCTCTCGGTCAAGGACGTGTCGTTCGATCCGAAGAAGATCGTCGAGCGCTCGCGCAAGGTGGCGAGCCAGCTCAGCAACGGCGTCTCGATGCTGATGAAGAAGAACAAGATCACCGTGTTCGACGGGGAGGGGAAGCTCGCCGGCACCGATGGCGCCAGGCGCAAGATCGCCGTCACATTGAAGGACAAGAGCAGCGCCACGCTGACGGCCAAGGACGTTATCCTCGCCACCGGTGCGCGCGCCCGCCAGCTTCCTGGCCTTGAGGCCGACGGCAAGCTGGTGTGGAGCTACAAGGAAGCGATGGTACCGCCGGAGTTTCCGAAGTCGCTGCTGGTGATCGGCTCAGGCGCGATCGGCATCGAGTTCGCGAGCTTCTACCGCACCATGGGAGCCGAGGTGACCGTGGCCGAGGTCATGGACCGCGTGCTGCCGGTCGAGGATGCCGAGGTCTCCGCCTTCGCCAAGAGGGCGTTCGAGAAGCAGGGCATGAAGATCCTGACCAGCGCCACGGTCTCCAACCTGAAGAAGGGCGCGAACAACGTTACGGCCACCATCACGGTCGGCGGCAAGGCGCAGGAGATCACGGTCGATCGCGTGATCAGCGCCGTCGGCATCGTGGGCAACGTCGAGAATATCGGCCTCGAAGGCACCAAGGTGAAGGTCGAGAAGACCCACATCGTGATCGACCAGTGGGGCGCCACCGGCGAGCCCAATGTCTATGCGATCGGCGATGTCGCGGGCCCGCCCTGGCTCGCCCACAAGGCGATGCACGAGGGCGTCCTGGTGGTCGAGAAGATCGCAGGCGTGAAGGGCGTGCACCCGATGAAGACCGAGAACATCCCGGGCTGCACCTACTGCCAGCCGCAGGTCGCCAGCATCGGCCTGACCGAAGCCGCGGCCAAGGCCAAGGGACTGGAACTCAAGGTCGGCAAGTTCCCCTTCATCGGCAACGGCAAGGCGATCGCGCTCGGCGAGCCCGAGGGCTTCATCAAGACGATCTTCGACGCCAGGACCGGCGAACTCCTGGGCGCCCACATGATCGGGGCCGAGGTCACCGAGCTGATTCAGGGCTACAGCGTCGCCAAGACGCTGGAGACCACCGAAGCCGAGCTGATGGCCACGGTGTTCCCGCATCCCACCCTTTCGGAGATGATGCACGAGTCGGTACTGGCGGCGTACGGCCGGACGCTCCATATCTAGCCGGTCATGGACGGAACCCTCGAAAAGCTTTCCCTGAGCCGGGCGGAACGCCACCCGGAGAAGGCCCATCGGCCGGACAATCCCATTCCACGCAAGCCGGAATGGATCAGGGTGCGTGCGCCCAACTCGCCGGAGTATGCCGAGACGAAGCGGCTGATGCGCGAGCTGAAGCTCACGACCGTCTGTGAGGAAGCGGCCTGTCCGAACATCGGCGAGTGCTGGAAGCAGAAGCACGCGACGTTCATGATCATGGGCGAGACCTGCACCCGGGCCTGCGCCTTCTGCAACGTGGCGACCGGCAAGCCGGGGGCGCTTAATCCGCACGAGCCGGCCAACATCGCCGAAGCGGTCGGCAAGCTCGGCCTCGACCATGTCGTGGTGACTTCGGTCGACCGCGACGACCTGGAAGATGGCGGGGCAGGGCACTTCGCCGAGGTCATTACCGCGCTGCACAAGTCGGCGCCCACGACCACGGTCGAGATCCTCACGCCCGATTTCATGCGCAAGCCCGGCGCCATCGAGACGGTGGTCGCGGCGCGACCCGACGTCTTCAACCATAATCTCGAGACCGTGCCGCGCCTCTACCCGACCATCCGGCCGGGTGCGCGCTACTTCACCTCGCTGCGGCTGCTGTCGCGCGTGAAGGAGATCGATCCCGCGTTGTTCACCAAGTCGGGCCTGATGGTCGGACTGGGCGAGACACGCGAAGAGATACTCCAGGTGATGGACGACCTGCGTGCCGCCGACGTCGATTTCCTGACGATCGGCCAGTACCTCCAGCCGACGCCCAAGCATGCGGCGCTCGACCGGTTCTGGACGCCGGCGGAATTCTCCGAACTGGCCCGGATGGCGCGCGCCAAGGGCTTCCTGATGGTCTCGTCCTCGCCGCTAACGCGATCGAGCTATCATGCCGGCGACGACTTCGCGCGCCTCAGGGCCGCGCGTCAGGCGCAGCTCGAAGGCTGACGGCTCCTTGGCGACCCGTCACCAGGAGCGACGAGTCGTTCCGTTCCAGCCGCGCCAGTTGTTCGACCTCGTCGCCGACGTGCCGCGATATCCGGAGTTCCTGCCCTGGTGCTTCGCCGGCCGCGTCCGCCGGCGCGAGGGACCGAACGTCGAGATCGCCGAATTGGCGATCGGCTTTGGGCCGTTCCACGAGAAATTCGTCTCCCGCGTCGAGCTCTTTCCCGAAGATCCGGAAGGCATGCGGATCGTCACGACCGGCGTCGAGGGGCCGTTCAGACTGCTGAAGAGCCGGTGGCTGTTCAAGCCGCATCCCGACGGCACCCAGATCGACTTCGAGCTCGAATTCGATTTCCGCTCGCTGCTGCTGCAGAAGACGGTGCAGCTCCTCTTCGCCGATGCCGTCCGCCGCATGGTCTCGGCCTTCGAGGCGAGGGCGGCGCAACTCTATGGGAAGCCCGTCGTCGCCTCCTCCTGAGGCTAGCGCTCCGCCAGCTTCACCAGCATCGCGAGTGAGGTGATGACCGTAAGCCGGCGGATGGCGTCGCGGTCTCCGGGAAAGACGTGATGTTCGGTCACCGGCTCGAAGCCCCTGCGGGCAGCGCCGAAATGGACGAGGCCCACCGGCTTTTCGGCCGAACCGCCGCCGGGTCCGGCGACGCCGGTCACCGACACCGCAAGCTGTGCGCCCGAACGTTCGAGTGCGCCGGTGGCCATCGCGCGCGCCACCGGCTCGCTCACCGCGCCGTGGCTCACGATCGCGTCCCACGGCACGCCCAGCATCTCGCGCTTGGCCTCATTGGAATAGGTGACGAAGCCCCGATCCACGACATCGGACGAGCCGGCGATTGCGGTGAGGGCGGCGGCGATCAGGCCGCCGGTGCAGGACTCGGCCGTCGCGACCTTGAACCCGCGCTTGCGGCAGGTGAACAGGACATGCTCCGCGGCTTCGCGCATCTCAAGGTCGAACATCGGCCGTTCAGCTCCCTGGCAGTTCTACGGTCGCAATGGCCTGGGCGGCGATGCCCTCGCGCCGGCCGGTGAATCCCAGTCCCTCCGTCGTGGTGGCCTTCACGCTGACGCGATGGCCGGCGATGCCCGCGATCGCGGCGACGCTTTTCACCATCGCTTCGCGGTGAGGCCCCACCTTGGGAGCCTCGCAGACGATCGTGACATCGAGATGCAGGATGCGGCCGCCACGCGCTGTCACGAGATCGACGGCGTGGCGCAGGAAGCGGTCGGACGAGGCGCCGCGCCATTGAGGGTCGGAAGGCGGGAAGTGCTTGCCGATGTCGCCGGCGCCGATCGTACCGAGCACCGCATCGGTCAGTGCGTGCAGCGCCACGTCGGCATCGGAATGTCCCGCCAGCGCCTGCCCGTGGGGAACGGGCACGCCGCACAGCATCACGGCATTGCCTGGGGCGAAGCCGTGAACGTCGAAGCCGAAAGCGGTGCGTGTTTCCATGCGGGGCGGGGATAGGTCGGCCGGCGTGGTGATCTTGCGGTTATCTTCGCTGCCCGCGACCATGACAAGCGAGAGCCCCGCGCGCTCGGCGACGGCGGCATCGTCGGTCAGGGCGGTCGCCTCGTCGGCCGCGAGAAGGGCTGCCGCGCGATGCGCGGCCAGCAAGGGAGCGAAACGGAAAACCTGCGGCGTCTGTGCCCGCCAAAGGTCACGCCGCGGCACGGTCTCAGTGATCGTCTGGCCCGCGCCCACGCGCTTCAGCGTATCGGCCAGGGGAATGCCGAGGATGGCGCCGTCAATCCCTTCGGCCGCGGCAGCAACGAGGCAGGCCTCGATTTCGGAGGGACGCACGAAAGGACGCGCCGCGTCGTGTATGGCGACGAAGTCCGGCGCCGCGCCGGCCAGCGCCTCGAGGCCGTTGAGTACGGACTGCTGGCGGCTGCGGCCACCCGGCACGGGCGGGGGCAGGTCGAGCCCCTCTGTCGCCACCGTGTACCGTGCGTCATCTCCCGGACCGATCACCACCAGGATCCGATCGATCGCCGGCGTGTCCCGGAAGACGGAGAGGGTGCGGCGCAGGACGGGTTCGCCATCCAGAAGCGCATACTGCTTGGGCAGCGGGCCGCCGAAGCGGCTACCGCGGCCGGCGGCGACGATGAGGGCGGTACAACGGGTCACCCCCCTAAATAACACCGGCACCGGCAATTGGGCACTTCCGGCGCTTGCGCAGTCTGGCGGCACAGGCTATTGCTCGCTCAATTATTGTGCACTGCACAAGATGCCTATTAACTGAACAAAGAATGCAAAGCGCACACCGCCTCAAACCCGTCGACATCGGACCCGTTCGCATCGAGGACCCCGTCATCCTGGCGCCGCTGTCGGGAGTAAGCGACCTGCCGTTCCGCCAGATGGTAAAGCGGCGTGGCGCGGGCCTCGTCGTTTCCGAGATGATCGCGTCCGTGGCGATGGTCCGCGAGAACCGCAAGACCCTGATGATGGCCAGGACCACGCCGGAAGAGTTCCCGATGTCGGTCCAGTTGGCCGGCTGCGAGCCCCACGTCATGGCAGAGGCCGCCAAGCTCAACGAGGATCGCGGCGCGGCGATCATCGACATAAATTTCGGCTGCCCGGTGAAGAAGGTCGTGAACGGCCATGCCGGTTCGGCGCTGATGCGCGACGAGCTCCATGCGGCGAGGATCCTCGAGGCGACCGTGAAGGCCGTGAAGCTGCCGGTCACCCTCAAGATGCGGACCGGCTGGGACTCGACCAACCGCAACGCGCCGAACCTCGCCCGGATCGCCGAGGCCTGCGGCATCCAGATGCTGACGGTCCATGGCCGTACGCGCTGCGACTTCTACGACGGGCATGCCGACTGGGCCTTCGTCCGAACCGTCAAGGAGGCCACCAGCCTGCCGGTGATCGTGAACGGCGACATCAATACGCTCGAAGACGTCGACCAGGCGCTCGAACAGTCCGGCGCCGACGGTATCATGATCGGGCGCGGCGCCTATGGGCGTCCATGGTTCCCAGCCCAGGCGATCCAGTATCTGCGGACGGGCGAGCGCCTGCCCGATCCCTCGATCGCCGAACAGTATGCGGCGGTTCGCATGCACTTCGAGGCGATGCTCGAACATTACGGTCTCGAGACAGGCGTGCGGATGGCCCGCAAGCATCTCGGCTGGTACTCGAAGGGGTTTCCCGCCTCGGCTGATTTCCGGGCGGCGCTCAACCGTGAAACCGACGCAGGCAAGGTGCGGAGCATGCTCGCTTCGTTCTTCCTGCCGGCCGTGGAGCGACAGGCAGCCTGATGTCCCTGCGCCCTCTCAAACGGAACGGCATGAGCGATCAGTTTCCGACGGCTCTCCTCGATTCGCTCTCGGAAGCCATCATCGTGGTCGATGCGAACGGCCTGATGCACTACGCCAACCTCTCGGCCGAGCAGTTCTTCGGGGTCGGCCGGGCTCGCCTGGTCGGCCATCCGCTGAACGAATTCGTGCCCGACGACACGCCGCTCTTCTCGTTGCTGGAGCAGGTCCTGGCGACCGGCGGCGCGGTGGCCGAGAACGGCGTCACGCTCGCCTCGCCGCGCATCGGCAGCCGCTTCTGCGCGCTCCGCCTGTCGCCGATCGTCGACAGCGACGGTCTGGTCGCGGTCTCGCTGGTCGAGCAGACGATCGCGCGCAGCATCGATCGCCAGCTGTCCCATCGCAGCGCCGCCCGCTCGGTGAGCGCGCTGGCCGCCATGCTGGCGCACGAGGTCAAGAACCCGTTGTCCGGCATCCGCGGCGCCGCCCAGTTGCTCGAGCAGTCGGTGCCGGATTCCGAGCGGGAACTGACCGAACTGATCTGCGAGGAAACCGACCGCATCGTGGCCCTGGTCGACCGTATGGAGGCCTTCGCCGACGGCCGCCCGATCGAGCGCGGTCCCATCAACATCCACCAGGTTCTGAACCACGTGCGGCGGCTCTCCCAGAACGGCTTCGGCAAGGGCGTGCGCTTCATTGAAACCTACGATCCGTCGCTGCCCGATGTGCACGGCGACCGCGACCAGCTGATCCAGGTGTTCCTGAACCTCGTGAAGAATGCCTGCGAGGTTCCGGGCGACGTCGAGCGTGAGATCGAATTGTCGACCGCCTATCGCCACGGATTGCGTCTGGCCGTACCCGGCCAGCAGACGAGGGTGAACCTGCCGCTGGTCGTCACCGTGCGCGACAATGGACGGGGTGTCTCGGACGAGATCCGCGGTCACCTGTTCGACGCCTTCGTGACCAACAAGCCGACCGGAACCGGCCTGGGTCTTGCTTTGGTTGCGAAGATCATCAACGACCATGGCGGCGCGATCGAGTTCGATAGCGAGCCTGGCCGCACATCATTCAGGGTCATGTTGCCGCTTCAGTTTCCCCAGGCCACGCCATGAGCGCCGGCACCACCATTCTCGTCGCCGACGACGACCGCGCCATTCGCACGGTCCTGCATCAGGCCCTCGGCCGACAGGGTCATACGGTCCGCAGTACCGGAACCGCCGCAACGCTCTGGCAATGGGTCCAGGAGGGTGAGGGCCAGCTGGTCATCACCGATGTCGTGATGCCGGACGAGAACGGCCTCGACCTGGTGCCCCGTATCCGGAAGCTTCGGCCCGACCTGCGCATCATCGTCATGAGCGCGCAGTCGACGCTGCTCACGGCGGTGCGTGCGACCGAGCGCGGCGCTTTCGAATACCTGCCCAAGCCGTTCGATCTCAACGAGCTGATCTCGGTCGTGAACCGTGCGCTGTCGGCGCCGGCCGCCTCGATGGGCCGTGCTCCGTCTCTGCCGGAGGAGGGCGAGCGCCTGCCCCTGATCGGGCGGTCGCCGGCGATGCAGGAAATCTATCGCTCGCTCGCGCGCCTGATGGCGACCGACCTTACGGTCATGGTCACGGGCGAGTCGGGCGCCGGCAAGGAACTGGTCGCGCGCGCGCTGCACGACTACGGCAAGCGCCGGAAGGGACCGTTCATCGCGCTCAACATGGCGGCAATCCCGCGCGAGCTGATCGAGAGCGAGCTGTTCGGCCACGAGCGCGGTGCCTTCACCGGCGCGGTGCAGCGGTCGGCCGGCAAGTTCGAACAGGCTTCCGGCGGCACGCTGTTCCTCGACGAGATCGGCGACATGCCGCCCGAGGCGCAGACCCGCCTGCTGCGCGTGCTGCAGGAAGGCGAATACATGACGGTCGGCGGTCGCACGCCGATCAAGGCAAACGTGCGCATCGTGGCGGCGACCCATCGAGACCTGCGTCGCCTGATCCAGCAGGGCCTGTTCCGCGAGGATCTTTTCTACCGGCTCAACGTCGTGCCGATCCGTCTGCCGCCGCTGCGCGAGCGGCTCGACGACATTCCGGAACTGGCCAACCACTACCTGCAGGCCGCTACCGCGGACGGCTTGCCGACCAAGGTCCTGTCGCCGGAGGCGATGGCTCGGCTGAAGCAGCATCGCTGGCCGGGCAACGTGCGCGAGCTCGTAAACCTGGTACGACGCCTGTCTGCGCTCTATTCCGAGGAAATCATCGGGGTCGAGACGATCGAGGCCGAGCTTGCGGATGCCGTGTCGGCGATCGATCACGGCCCTTCGTCTTCCGAAGCAAGCGAAGACATCTCGCTGGCCGATGCCGTCGACCGCCACCTGCAGTCGCTGTTCGCAGCACACGGCGATCGGCTTCCGCCGGACGGCATGTACGATCGTGTCATTTCCGAGGTCGAGCGGCCATTGCTCGCGCTGGCACTGGGGGCTACACGGGGGAATCAGTTGCGCGCGGCCCGACTTTTGGGGCTCAATCGCAACACGTTGCGCAAGAAGATAAAGGACCTCGACGTCCCCGTGGTTCGCACGCCGCAGGTCCGCCGAGGCGGGTGATCTCGTGACAGCTGCGCTGGGCGTTTCACGCTTGGGCGACAAGATGAGCGTCGTGCTGCGCAGCCTCGGCGGCCGCGTCGCCGCGGTTTCCCTGGCCATCCTCGCCATGGCCGCGGGCGGCGCGACCTACGCGTGGCTCGCCGGCTTCGTGCCGGAGTCGTTCGGCACGCGCGGCTGGATGACGGGCCTGCTCGTGGCCGACCTCGTCATCGCGATCGCCTTGGTCTCGGTCGTCGCCGTCCGCCTGACCCAGCTCTGGCTCGATCGTCGGCGCGGTGCAGCAGGTTCGCGCCTGCACATGCGGCTGGTGCTGGTCTGCAGCGTCTTCACCATCACGCCGACGGTCATCGTCACCATCATCCTGTCGCTGCTGGTGATCAGCCTCACCGACTTCGTCGTGAAGCCCTCGCAGGCTTCGTACGAAGCGGCGCGCGCCATCGGCGAACCGGTGCGGCGCGCCCGCGAGCAGGAGATCCTGAACGACATCGAGGCGATCTCCGCCCCTTTGCAGGCCGAAGGCGTCGACGCGGTTCGCGATCCTGCGGCGACCAAGGCGATGCTGGAGCGCCTCATCGAGGGACGGCCGATCATCGAGGCGACCGTGCTCGATGCCGACAAGGGCGTCATCGCGCAGGCCAAGGCTCCGGACGCGACGGGCATGGCCAATCCCGTGCCCCCGGCCCAGTTCCTCTGGCAGGCTGTGAACCAGGCCAGGCCGGTCCAGATCGAATCGCCGACCGGTGCCTACTTCGTGATGCAGCTTTTCGTCGGGGAGCCGCTGTTCCTTGCAACCGGCCACGCCGTCGATCTTCGGGTCGTCGACTACATCAAGAGCATCGAATTCGCGGGTTCCTTCTACTCACAGATCGAATCGGCGCTGCGGCGCAGCCAGCTGATCATCTTCGTGGTCTGCGGCGCCATCGCCTTCCTGATGCTGCTGGCGGCGGTCTGGCTCGCGATTCTGTTCGCCACACGCCTCACCGAGCCGATCGGCGGGTTGATGCTGGCGGCGGAGCGGGTGCGCGGCGGCGATCTCAGCGCTCGCGTCGAGGAGGGCCCACCCAACGACGAACTGGGCCAGCTGGCGCGCTCCTTCAACCGTATGGCCAGCCAGATCGAGCAGCAGCGCGGCGAACTGGTGCATGCCAATACCGAGCTCGACACCAGGCGCCGGCTCACCGACGCGGTCCTCGCGGGCGTCTCCGCCGGCGTTCTCAGCGTCGACGGCGAGGGTATCGTGATGCGCTCCAACCGGTCGGCACTGGACCTTCTGGCCTTGCCCGAGGACGGCGTGCTGGGGCGCCCGCTGATCGCGGTGATGCCGGAACTGGGCCCGCTCGTCGCCCAGGCGGCGGAGCGGCCGGACCGGATGACCCAGGGGCAGGTCGAGATCCTGCAGCGCGGTTCACGGCAGATCCTGCTGGTCCGCATCAGCGCCGCCACGGGTGCCGGCTTCGTCGTTACCTTCGACGACGTCACCGACCTGATGTCCGCGCAGCGCATGGCGGCGTGGGGCGACGTGGCTCGCCGCATCGCGCACGAGATCAAGAACCCGCTGACGCCGATCCAGCTCTCCGCCGAGCGGTTGAAGCGCCGCTACCTGAAGCAGATCAAGGAGGACCCCGACACCTTTTCAATGTGCACCGATACGATCATCCGCCAGGTCGGCGACATCGGGCGCATGGTCGACGAATTCTCTTCTTTTGCCCGCATGCCGAGGCCGACCGTGAAAGAGGAGGATGCGAAGGAACTGTGCCAGCAGGCCCTGTTCCTGCAACGCAACGGCAATCCCGGCATTCGCTACACGGCGAACCTGCCGACCCATCCCGTGCTGCTCGACTGCGACCGCCGCCAGGTCGCGCAGGTGTTGACCAATATCCTGAAGAACTCGGCCGAGGCGATCGAGGGCAGGGACGAGAGGTCGGACACGCCTTTGCCACAGGGCGAGATCAGCCTGTCGCTGATCGAGGACGAGAGCGGGCTGCGTATCGTCGTCGAGGACAACGGCCGCGGATTGCCCAAGGAGGGCCGCGAGCGGCTGACGGAGCCGTACATGACAACGCGCAGCAAGGGCACCGGCCTAGGTCTCGCGATCGTGAAGAAGATCATGGAGGACCATGGCGGGTTCCTGTCGCTGCAGGATCGCGAGGGTGGCGGCGCACGCATCAGTCTGGTATTCCGGCGGGACGCGAAGGAAATCGCGTCGGCTCGACCGCACGTGACAGCCGCACAATGACCCGCCGTTCCATGCGGGCTGCTTGAAGTGACATGGCCCACGATATTCTGATCGTCGATGACGAACGCGATATCTGCACGCTGATCGCCGGCATCCTCGAGGACGAGGGTCACACCGCGCGCCGTGCCCACAACAGCACCGAAGCGATCGAGGCCGTCCGCCAGCGTCGGCCAGCCCTCGTCATCCTCGACGTCTGGCTGCAGGGCAGCGAACTCGACGGTTTGCAGATCCTCGAGGTCATCCGTCGCGAGGACCCGCCGATCCCCGTCGTGATGATCAGCGGCCACGGCACGATCGACACCGCGGTGTCGGCGATCAAGAGCGGCGCCTACGATTTCGTCGAGAAGCCGTTCAAGGCCGACCGACTGCTGCTCGTCGTCGACCGCGCCATCGAAGCCGACCGGCTGAAGCGCGAGAACGTGGCGCTGCGCCGGCGCGCCGGCGGCGAAGTGACCTTCGTCGGTTCCTCCAGCGATGCCGCCAGCGTTCGCACGCAGATCGAGAAGGTGGCGCCGACCGGCAGCCGCGTCCTCGTCACCGGCGCCTCCGGCTCGGGCAAGGAGACGGTGGCGCGGCTCATCCATCAGGGATCGAAACGTGCCGACGGACCGTTCGTCGTCGTCAACTGCTCGACCCTGCCGGCCGAGCGGCTGGAGATCGAACTCTTCGGAACCGACGGCGACACCGACGCCGAGGCGCTGCGCGTGTCGGGAGCCTTCGAGATGGCCCATGGCGGCACGCTGGTGCTCAAGGAAGTGGCCGAACTGCCGCTCGCCCTGCAGGGCAGGCTGGCGCGCGTGCTGCACGAACAGTCCTATGCGCGCGACGGCGGCAGGACCAAGGTCGAGATCGACGTGCGTGTGCTGGCGACGACCGCGCGCGACCTGCAGGAGGAGATCGCCGGCGGCCGCTTCCGCGAGGATCTGTTCCACCGCCTGAATGTGGTGGGGCTGCGCGTCCCGCCCCTCAGCGAACGCCGCGAGGACATTCCCGAACTGGCGCTCGACCTGCTGAAGCGGGTGGCCGACGCCACCGGCCTGCCGGCGCGCTCGATCGGCGAGGACACGCAGGCGGCGCTGCAGGGTCACGACTGGCCGGGAAACGTGCGCCAGTTGCGCAATGTCATCGAACGGCTGTTGATTCTGGCGCCCCCCGGCGGCGCGCCGATCCGCGCCGACGTGCTGCCCAACGATGTCAGCGAGGACGCGCCGTCGGTGCTGCGCTGGGAAAAGGGCGGGGAAATCATGCAGCTGCCGCTGCGCGACGCGCGCGAGGTATTCGAGCGCGAGTACCTGCTCGCCCAGGTGACGCGGTTCGGCGGCAACATTTCACGGACGGCAACCTTCGTCGGCATGGAGCGCTCGGCCTTGCATCGCAAGCTGAAGTCGCTCGGCCTGCACGGCGGGTCGCTGGAGGGCAGCGGGGCCGAACCGTCGGCCTGAGAAGGAGAGGGCGTCATGGCGCGTTATGCCTATGTCAACGGTCGCTACGTCGACCATCGGGAAGCGAGCGTCCACATCGAGGATCGCGGCTATCAGCTGGCCGACGGAGTCTACGAGGTGGTGGGCGTCCGGGACGGCAAGCTGATCGACGAGACGCCGCATATCGACCGCCTCGACCGCTCGCTCAAGGAGCTGCGGATCGGCTGGCCGGTGTCGCGCAACACGATGGGCTTCATCCTGCGTGAACTGATGCGCAGGAATCGGCTTCGCGATGGGCTGGTCTACATGCAGGTGACGCGCGGCGTCTCCCGGCGCGATCATGGTTTCCCGACCACGCCGGTGAAGCCGGCGCTGGTGATGACGACCAAGGCGACCAAGCACATCGAGGTCGATGCCGGTCCGGGCGTCGCCGTGAAGAGCATGCCCGACATCCGCTGGGAGCGTTGCGACATCAAGACCGTGGCACTCCTGCCGAACGTGCTGGCCAAGCAGGCGGCGCGCGAGGCCGGCGCCTACGAGGCCTGGCTGGTCGACGACAAGGGCTGCGTCACCGAGGGGGCATCGACCAACGCCTGGATCGTTACGCAGGACGGGGAGCTGGTCACCCGCCAGACCGACAATGGCATTCTCTCCGGCATCACCCGGCAGACGCTCAAGTCGATCTGCAATTCGCTGCAGCTCAAGTTCGTCGAGCGGCCCTTCACGATCGAAGAGGCCAAGAAGGCGAAGGAAGCGTTCATCACTAGCGCCACCTCTTTCGTGACACCGGTCGTGAAGATCGATGGTGACAAGGTCGGCGACGGCAAGGTCGGCGCCACGGCGCGGCGCCTGCGCGAGGAGTATGTCCGCTTCTCGGAGGCGGGCGAGGCCGTGACGTGAGCCTGCCGGAGGGCCTCAAGCCGCCGCGCGCCGTTCTGTTCGACTGGGACAACACACTGGTCAACACGTGGCCGACCATCGTCGAATGCTACCGCGATACCTTCACTGCGCTGGGTCTGGTCCCGTGGACGGCCACGGAAGTGCAGGAGCGCGCCCACGGCTCCCTCCGCGAAGTCTTTCCGACGCTCTTCGGCGAACGGGCGGCCGAGGCGGAGCGGGTGTTCTACGAGACGTTCTTTCGCATCCACCTGGAACGGCTGGAGCCGCTCGCCGGCGCCGACACGCTGCTGGCGCACTGCCACGGCAAGGGCCTTTACGTGGCGATCGTCAGCAACAAGGTGGGCGACAATCTGCGGGCCGAGGTCACCCATCTCGGCTGGGACAGGTGGATCGCACGTTCCGTGGGGGCGCGCGATGCCGCCCGCGACAAACCGGCCCCAGATCCCATCTACCTTGCGCTCGACGGCACGGGAATTGCCCCGGACGACAGCGTGTGGATGGTGGGTGATACCCTTGCCGATCTGAAGAGTGCTCACGCGGCGGGGTGTCTACCCGTTCTCGTGGGGGGGGCCGACGAGTTGTCCGGCTCCCTGCTCGAACATCCACCGAGACTGCGCGCGCGTAATTGTCATCAGCTGGTGGCATTGCTTTGAGACCAAGCTCCCCTATATACGAGGCGACTCGGTAGCGGGGAGAGACCCCGTACCCCCCAACCGGCCGCTTTCGGGCAGCCGGCCGCCCACCAAGAGGCCAAGAATATGAGCGAAAAGGCACAGAACGTTCAGGACGTCTTCCTGAACCACCTTCGGAAGAACAAGACTCCGGTCACGATCTTCCTCGTGAACGGCGTGAAGCTGCAGGGCATCGTCACGTGGTTCGACAATTTCTCGGTGCTGCTGCGCCGCGATGGGCATTCGCAACTCGTCTACAAGCATGCGATCTCGACCATCATGCCGGTCACCCCGGTGCAGCTGTTCGACGGGGACAAGGCCGACGCAGGCTGATTTGATCGACGAATTCGAGCAGGGCACACGGGAAAAGCGCGCACGGCAGCCGCTCGAGACCGTGCGTCCGGCAACGGTCGCGGCCGTCGTGTCCCCCTACATGGCGGGGCCGCGGGGTCGCGGCAGCGAACGCGACAGCGAGGCCAAGCTCGAAGAGGCCGTGGGTCTTGCCCGGGCGATCGATCTCGACGTCCGACTGCAGCAGGTCGCGCCGCTGCGGCAGGTCACCCCGGCGACCCTGCTGGGCAAGGGCGTCGTCGCCCGGATCGCCGCCGCGGTCGAGGAACTGGGCATCGGCCTGGTCGTCGTCGACGACAAGCTCACGCCCGTCCAGCAGCGCAACCTCGAGAAGGCCTGGCAGGCCAAGGTCATCGATCGTACCGGGCTCATCCTGGAAATCTTCGGCGCGCGTGCCCGCACCCATGAAGGCCGGCTTCAGGTCGAACTGGCGGCGCTCGACTACCAGCGTGGCCGGCTCGTACGGTCGTGGACCCATCTCGAGCGGCAGCGCGGCGGCTTCGGCTTCCTGGGCGGCCCCGGCGAATCGCAGATCGAGATCGACCGCCGCCTGATCGGCGAGCGCATCGTCAGGATCAAGCGCGACCTCGAGAGCGTGCGCAAGACGCGCGCCGTCAACCGGGCCGGGCGCAAGAAGGCCCGCCTGCCCACGGTGGCACTGGTCGGCTACACCAATGCCGGCAAGTCGACGCTGTTCAACCGGATGTCGGGCGCCGAGGTGATGGCCAAGGACCTGCTCTTCGCCACGCTCGATCCCACGATGCGGTCGATCAAGCTGCCGAACGGCAAGGCCTGCGTCCTGTCCGACACGGTGGGCTTCGTCTCCGACCTGCCGACGCACCTGGTCGCGGCCTTCCGCGCCACGCTGGAAGAGGTGATCGAGGCCGACCTGATCGTGCATGTGCGCGACGTTTCCCATCCCGACACAGACCAGCAGCGCGCCGACGTCGAAGAGGTGTTGCGCGAGCTCGGGGCGCTGGACGAGGCAGGGGGGCGCCCGTTCATCGAGGCGCTGAACAAGGTCGATGCGCTGCCCGAGGAGGTGCGCCAGACTCTGGAAACCCGGACCTCGACCGGCGCCGAGCGTGCCCGGCAGTATCCAGTGTCGGCGCTGACGGGCGAGGGCGTGGAACGGCTGTTGAACGCGATCGCCGACCTGCTGGGCGCGGCCGGCGAGGCTCGCGAGGTTTCGGTGCCGCTGGCCGACGGGGCGACCATCGCCTGGCTCTATCGGCACGGCGAGGTGCGAAGCCGCCGGGACGAGGGGGATACCGCCTGGCTCACGGTGGCGCTCGACGACGCCGCGGCCGCCCAGTTCGAACGCCGCCAGCAGGCGCGCTGACAGCTCTGCGTTGACACTCCGAGGGCGCGCTTCCTATAAGCGCCCGTCATTCTCAGGACGAAGGAAACACCATGGCTTTCAAGCCCTTGCACGATCGAATTCTGCTGAAGCCGGTGGCCGCCGAGACCCGCACCAAGGGCGGTCTGATCATTCCCGACACGGCCCAGGAAAAGCCGATGCAGGGCAAGGTCGTCGCGGTCGGCAAGGGCCGCCGCCTCGAGGATGGCCGCCTGCAGGAACTCGGCGTCAAGGTCGGTGACACCGTCCTCTACGGCAAGTGGTCCGGCACCGAGGTGAAGCTCGGCGGCGAGGACCACGTGATCCTGAAGGAAGAGGACCTGTTCGGCGTCGTCGGCTGAGGCCGATGATCGACGCCGGCGGCTCGGAACGGGTCGCCGAACTCATGCGCGAGACGGCGGCGGCCGAGTTGCTGCCGCGGTTCCGCAATCTGTCCAAGGACGAGGTCCGCGAGAAGCGGCCGGGTGACATCGTCACCGTGGCCGACGTGGCATCCGAACAGCGGCTGGCCGCCGGGCTGGCAAAAATCCTGCCCGGGGTTCCGGTCGTGGGCGAGGAGGCCGTGGAGAAGGATCCCGGGTTGCTCGATCTCGTGGCCCGTCCCGGCGAGGCCTGCTGGATCGTCGACCCGCTCGACGGCACGGCGAACTTCGCCGCCGGCCGGGATCGCTTCGCGATGATCATCTGCCTCGTGCAGGACGCCACGGCGATCGGCGGCTGGATCCTCGACGTGCCGAACAACCGGCTGGCCGTGACCCATCGCGGGGGCGGCGTGACGCTCGACGGCAAGGTGGTCCAGGGTATGCCCGGCGCCGGGCCGCTCAACGGCTTCGTGGGCTACAAGATCGCCAAGTCGTTCGAAGAGCAGCTGAGCCCCGGCCAGCGCGCCCGGCTCGGCAGCATCACCACCTTGCGCTGCGCGGGCGCGGAATATCTGGAGATCCTGGCCGGCCGCGCGAACTTCAGCCTCTACCGTACGACCAAGCCTTGGGACCACGCCGCCGGCACCCTGATGATGCGGGAGGCGGGCGGCGGCGCCGTGCAGTTCGGCGCGGCCCCGTACAGCCCGGCGCAGCCTCTCAATGCCGGCCTGATCACCGCTTCGACCGACGAGGCCCTGAGCGAGGCGAGGGCGCTGCTCGAGGCCTCGCGCCTGCCGCTGCTGACGCCGAGGCCATAGGGCCTCAGGGCCGCCTCTTGGCTTCCTGCCAGAGCGCTTCCATTTCCTCGAGGCTGGCCTCGGACGGCTTGCGGCCGGTTTCGGCCAGGCGCCGCTCGATGTGGCGAAACCGCCTTTCGAATTTGTCGTTGGTGGCGCGCAATGCGACCTCCGGGTCGACCTTGCAGTGCCGGGCGAGGTTCGCGACCGCGAACAGGACGTCGCCGAGTTCGTCTGCGACCTTCGTCTGCTCGACCTTGCCGGCCTCCAACTCGGCGCGCAGCTCCTGCAGCTCCTCCTCAATCTTGTCGATGACCGGGCCGATTGAGCCCCAATCGAAGCCGACCCGGGCCGCCCGTTTCTGGATCTTCTCGGCCCGCATCAGAGCGGGAAGGGCGCGAGCCACGCCGTCCAGAGCTCCCGTCGTGCCCTCACTGGCGCCCTTGGCTGCCCGTTCGGCGGCCTTGCGGGCCTCCCAGGAGACGGTCTGGGCATCAGCCGTTCGGATATCCAGCTCGCCGAACACGTGGGGATGGCGGTCGACCATCTTGTCGGCGATTGCCGCGGCGACGTCGTCGAAGGCAAAGGCCCGTGCCTCGCTGGCGATCTGGCTGTGATAGACGACCTGCAGCAGCAGATCGCCGAGTTCCTCCTTTAGTGCCGGCAGGTCGTTGCGCTCGATCGCGTCGGCGACCTCGTAGGCTTCCTCGATCGTGTATGGCGCGATGGAGCGAAAGGTCTGGTCGATGTCCCAGGGGCAGCCGTGCTCACGGTCGCGGAGCCAGGCCATGACGGCCAGCAGCCGCGGGAGCGGTTCGCTGGGGAGCGATTCCGGGGTGGGCTTGCCTTGCGTCATGGCTTCGAACTCATTCCCGATTATCGTATAATATATATTATGACAAATATTGATATAGTATCTATATCAATATACTACCAGTCGATCCGCATATTCTGCGTAATCAACGCCAGCAGTTGGAGGCCGCGACTGGCCTCGTTGGCCGGCATGCCCAGCGTCACGAGTACGCCGAACTTCGCGTTCCGGGGATCCGGAACCACGAGGTCGAAAACGGTCCGCGGCCCGGCGCCGTCGGACGATCCCTTCGGGACGTTCTCATAAACGATCAGGAAACTGCCGTCCGCCAACTTGCGCGCCTGCGACTGAACACCCGGCCGCCGGGCCTTTATGGAGCCGGCCTTGGCGGCGACGTAGTGCTCGGCGTCGCGCACGCCCTCGTGGGCGAAGTCGACCCGCCAGACGATCAGCCGGATGCGCTTGTCCAGCGTGTAGGCGACGCCCCGCTCCCCATCCTCCGTGGCCTGCCAGCCCATCGGGAGCAATAGTTCGACTTTGACCGAGTCGAAGCGCAAGCGGACCGCCTGGGTGGCCCGGTCGATGCCGAGGACGCGGGTAAACTTCTGGGTGGTCCCGCCACCGATGCTCTGTTCGCCCTGGGTGTAGCTTGCGCCATTGTCCGGAACGCCGAAGTCCCTGAACGTGAGGCCGCCGGGGTCCAGCCGACCCGCCGTTTGGGCGCTCAGCGGCGCCGCCGAGAGCGCAACCAGGGCCGCCGCCGACCCCGACAGGAACATCCGGCGTCCGGACTCCTTTCGTTTACGCTCGCGCGTTACATCAGAAAGTCCCGTTAGCCCATTGGCGTAAAACAATTATCTACCCTAAATGTCGATCCGAAGACCGTCATGGCACGGCGTCACGTGAGCCGGCGTCGTCCCATCGACTTCGGCATAGTCCATATCGACATGCAGGTTGGTCAAGTACGCCCGACGGGGCTTCAGACGATCGATCCATTCGAGTGCCCGGTCGAGATGGGCGTGGGTCGGGTGCGGCCGGTAGCGCATGGCGTCTACGATCAGCACCTCGACACCCTCGAGCGCCTGCAGCGACTCCTCGGGCAGCGTGACGACGTCGTTGGCATAGCCGACGGCGCCGAAGCGGAACCCAAGCGAGGGAATCGTCCCGTGGTCCTGCAGGAACGGCACGACCGGAAGACCGGCGGCACGGAAGGGACCCGAGATCACGCTGTGACGGTAGATCGGATTGTAGAAGCCGTTGCCCTCGGCATGGAAGCAGTAGCCGAAGCGCCGGCTCAGCACGCCGTAAGTCCGCTCGTCCGACCACGACTCGATCTGGCCGTGGCGCAGCGCGAACGGCCTGAGATCGTCGATCCCGTGACACTGGTCGGCATGGTCATGAGTCCAGATCACAGCGTCGATCCGCTCGACCTCCGCAGCCAGAAGCTGGCTGCGCACATCGGGCGAGGTGTCGATCAGCAGGGTCTTGCCCTCATCCTGGACCAGGATCGAGCAGCGGGTGCGGCGGTTGCGCGGGTCGGCCGGGTTGGCCGCCCCCCACTCGCCCTTCCCGCCCGGTCCGCCCACCCGGGGAACGCCCGCCGAGGTGCCGCAGCCCAGAATGGTCACGCGCACCGGGAACGCTCCGCCTTGGTGAAAAGCCGGAAGAAGTTGTCGGTCGTCGCAGCCTCGAGCTCGGCCAGGCCGATGCCCTTGAGCTCGGCCACCTTCGCCGCCGTATGGGCGACGAAGGCAGGCTCGTTGGTCTTGCCACGCTTCGGGACCGGTGCCAGGTAGGGCGCGTCGGTCTCGACCAGGAGCCGGTCGAGCGGCACGTCGCGCACGATGGCGCGCAGATCCTCGGCCGCCTTGAAGGTCACGATCCCGGAGATCGATATGTAGAGGCCGAGGGCCAGGGCGCGTTCGGCCACGGCGCGGCCCGAGCTGAAACAGTGGATCAGTCCGGGGAAGGCGCCCTTCCGGTGCTCCTCCTCCAGCATGTCCCCGGTTTCGCCATCGGCGTTGCGGGTGTGGACGATCAGCGGCAAGCCGGTCTCGCGGGAGGCCGCGATATGGGCGCGGAAGCTCTCGGCCTGCTCCTCGCGCGGGCTGTGCTCGTAGTAAAAGTCAAGACCCGTCTCGCCGATGCCCACGACCTTGGGATGGCGCGTCGCCTCGATCAGCCGGTCGGGGGTGCGCTGCCCCTCCTCCTTGGCCTCGTGCGGATGGACGCCGACCGAGCACCAGACGTTGTCATGGCGCTCGGCGATCGCGCGCACCCGCGCGAACTGGTCGAGCCGCGTGCCGATCGTCAGCATGCCGCCGATACCGGCCGTCCGGGCGCGCGCCAGCACGCCGGCCTCGTCGCTGGTCAGCTCCGGAAAATCCAAATGGCAGTGGCTGTCGATCAGCATCGCTAGCCGGCGGCCTTGGGGACCTTGGGTGCCTTGGACTGCTTCGGCGGCTTGGCCGGCGCGGCGGCCGGTGCTGCCTCGACGAAGCGCGGGAACACGCCTTGCGGTACCGGCAACGCCGTGCCCGGCACCAGCTCCTCGTCGAAGGCGACATAGACACGCTTCTCCGGCGGGATCGCCAGCTGGTCGAGGATCTTCGCCGTCGAACCGGGCATGAAAGGCTGCACCAGCAGGGTGACCCGCCGGATCGTCTCGGCAAGCACCCACAGTACCGTGTCGCGCCGCACCGGGTCGGTCTTGGCGAGCGCCCAGGGTGCCTGCGCATCAACGTAGCGATTGGCGTCGGCGATCACTTCCCAGATGGCGGTCAACGCCTTGTGGAAGGCCTGCTCGTCCAATTCAGCCCGCACGATGGCCAGCAGCCCCTTCGCGCGATCGAGCAGCACGGTGTCCGCCTCGATCAGGTCGCCCTTGGGCGGGACCTTCTCGCCACTGTTCTTGGCGACGATCGACAGCACGCGCTGGCAGAGATTGCCGTAGGCGTTGGCGAGGTCGGCATTCATGCGGCCGATCAGGGCGCGGCGCTGGAAATCGCCGTCATTGCCGAACGGCACTTCGCGCAGCAGGAAGTAGCGCACCTGGTCGAGCCCGAAGGTCTTCACCAGCTCCACCGGGTCGATCACGTTGCCGAGCGACTTCGAGATCTTCTGGCCCTCGTTGGTCCACCATCCGTGCGCGAAGACGCGCTGCGGTGGCGGGAGGTCAGCGGCCATCAGGAAGGCGGGCCAGAACACGCAATGGAAGCGGATGATGTCCTTGCCGACCATGTGGAGGTTGGCCGGCCAGTACTTCCACAGCGGATTGGTCTGGTCGGGATAGCCACACTCGGTGATGTAGTTCGTGAGCGCGTCCAGCCAGACATACATGATGTGGCTGGAATTGCCCGGCACGGGAATGCCCCAGGAGAAGCTGGTACGCGAGACCGAGAGGTCCTGCAGGCCGCCCTTCACGAAGCTCATCACTTCGTTGCGCCGGCTGTCGGGGCCGATGAAGGCCGGGTTCTTCTCGTAGTAGTCGAGCAGCCGCTCGGCCCAGGCCGAGAGCCTGAAGAAGTAGGACGGCTCCTCGACCCACTGCACCTCGGCGCCTGTCGCGGTGGCGCGGCGCTTGTTGTCGGGACCGACTTCGGTCTCGCCCTCGACGAAATAGGTTTCGTCGCGCACCGAGTACCATCCGGCATACTTGCCTTCGTAGATGTGGCCCGCGGCGACCAGCTTCTCCCACAGCGCCTGGCAGGCCGCGTAGTGGCGCGGCTCGGTCGTGCGGATGAAATTGTCGGGGCTGTAGTCCATCACCCCGATCAGGTCGCGAAACGACTGGCTCACCTTGTCGGTGAAGGCCTGCGGCGGCAATCCGGCGGCGGCCGCCGCCGTCTCGATCTTCTGGCCGTGCTCGTCGGTGCCGGTGAGAAAGTGCACATCATGACCGTCGAGACGCTTGAAACGTGCCAGCACATCGCAGGCGAGCGTCGTGTAGGCATGCCCGATATGGGGCACGTCGTTGACATAGTAGATCGGCGTGGTGACGTAGTAGGTGCTTTTGCCCGACATGATTACTTAACTCCGAACGGCCGCCCCTTCCGGGGCACGAGACTCAAGCGCGTTCAGCCCCGCATTCGTTCGCGGGGCAGAGAGTCTCCGATGTCGGACCGGGGCAACATGTGGGTCTTTTCTCATGGCTCCCTTTGCCGATCAAGGCACGCGCTCAGCGCGTCGCCGACTGCAGCGCGAGGAAGCTCCCCATGACGGTCTGCTTGCGGTCGAGGTTGACGGCATCGGCCCGCGAGAAGAGCAGCGCGACCTGTTCCGCTGCCGCCATCCAGCGATCCAGGCTGGCTGCGGACAGCAGCCTCGCCCGCAGGCCGCTCTCCATCGGCACGACCGGTGCAGCTTCCGTGGTGAGCGCCGCCTGACGCATCAGGCCCTTCAGCCAGCCGTCGAACAGATAGTTGAGCGCGCGCCAGTCGGCATTCGCCTCCTCGCCGCGCTTGGCGAAGCGTTCGGCAAAGCCGTGCAGCCGGGGCATGTCGAGATCGGGCAGGGTCGCCAGCACCTCGACCATCTCGCGATAGAGGTCGAGGCTGCCTGCCCCGGCCAATTCGAGCGCGCGACCGATGCTGCCCTCGGCGAGACGCGCGAGCGCCCGTCGCTCCTCGTCCTTCGTCTCGGGCGCATGGTCGCCGAGCAGCCTGACCACAGTGTCCTCGCCGAGCGGCTGCAGTGCGAGTCGCCGGCAGCGCGAGCGGATGGTCGGCAACAACCGACCCGGCGCGTGCGACACAATCAGCAGAATCGCGTTTGGCGGCGGCTCCTCAAGGACCTTGAGCACGGCATTGGCGCTGTTGCGGTTCATCTCGTCGGCCGAATCGACGATGGCGACGCGCCATTTTCCCATCGCCGGCGTCATGTGCATGAAATCGCCCAGCCCGCGCACGTCATCGACAGCGATCTCGGCGCGTATGCGGCCGGTATCGTGGTTGAGCGCGCGTCGCAGATGGAACAGGTCGGGATGCGAGCGCGCATCGATCAGGTGACGGCCCGGCGCGTCGACCGGAACGCCGAGCGACTCCGGCCCGCCCCCGAACAGGCCACCCTGGTCCTGACCCGCCAGCAGGAACCTTGCGAAGCGCCAGGCGAGCGTTGCCTTGCCGATGCCGCGCGGACCGGTCAGCAGCCAGGCGTGATGCAGCCGGCCGCTCTGCTGCGCCGCCAGCATCGTCCGTTCGGCCAGCTCATGCCCGACCAGCCGGTCGTTGCGCCAGGGCGGTGGCCAGCCGTAGGGCCATTCGAGCTTTTCAAGCTCCGCCGGATCGGACGGCGTTTTGCCCCGTGCCACGGCTCAGGGGTCCAGTTTTTCGGTCACCGCGGCGGCAATTGCGCGCGCGATCTCATCGATGCCGACGGTGGCATCGACCACGACGCAGCGCCGGGGATCGGCGGCGGCAATGTCCAGGAATCCCGCGCGGACACGCTCGTGGAAATCGAGCGGCAGCGATTCGTATCGCGTCTCGTTGCCCCGCCGCGACGCCGCGCGCGTCAGGCCGGTCTCGACCGGCAGGTCGAGGATCAGGGTGAGATCGGGCCGGAAATCTCCCACGGCGATATCGTATAGCTTAGCCAGCATCGCGCGGTCGGCACCATATCCGTAACCCTGATAGGCCATGGTGGAGTCGGCGAAGCGATCCGATACGACCCAGGTCCCGCTCCGGACGGCGGGCAGCACCGTGCTGCGCAGATGCTCGCGGCGGGCCGCGAAATGTAGCAACGCCTCGGTGACGCCATCCCAGCGCTCCACGGGGCCCTCGACCAGCAGTTTGCGCACCATCTCGGCGCCGGGCGCGCCTCCCGGCTCGCGCGTGGCGATGCACGCGTGACCGCGCTTCTCGATCCATTCCTTGAGGCGGGTGACTTGTGTCGACTTACCGGCCCCTTCTCCGCCCTCCAGCGTGATGAAGAGGCCCTGGCTGCGCTCCTTCACGACATCCAGCCGAACATGTAGTGGCGCAACATCGTGGCGACGCGTCCGAACACGCCCATCCGCGGCACGTCGGCGCCCGCTTCGAGCGGATACTCCATCGTACGGTTGTCGGGCAGCGTGACGACGGCGGTTCCGATCCTGGTGCCCTTGATGATGGGTGCGGCGATCGGTCCATCGAAGCGCGCGATGACACGCGGCGTCACCGTCTGGCCCGTTGGCATCGTCAGCTGCACGGTCTTCGGGATGACCAGCGGTACCTTTTCCTGGGCGCCCAGCCACACCGGCGCCTCGACCAGCATGTCGCCGGCGCGGAAAACCGTGATGTTCGTCGACTCGCGGAAGCCCCACTCCATCAGTCGCGCCGTCTCCTGCGCGCGTTCCGCCATCGAATTGAGCCCGTTGACGACGAGGATCAGGCGACGCCCGTCACGCACGGCCGAGGTGGTCTGGCCATAGCCGCCTTCTTCCGTATGGCCTGTCTTGAGGCCGTCGGTACCGGGCGTGATCTTCAGGAGGCGGTTACGGTTTTCCTGACGGATGTTGTTGTACGTCCAGTTCGTCTCCGAATAGTACTTATAGTACTGGGGATAATCGTCGATCGTGTGCCATCCGAGTACCGCAAGATCGCGCGCCGTCGTGTACTGTCCCTCGGCTGGCCAGCCCGACGAATTCTTGAAAACCGTCTTCGTCATGCCGATTTCCTTCGCGCGCTTGTTCATGCGCTCGGCGAAGGCCTCCTCGGTGCCCGCCAATCCTTCGGCGATCACGACACAGGCGTCGTTGCCGGACAGGATGATGATGCCCTTGATCAGATCCTCGACGGTGGGTTCGCTGCCGAGTTCCAGGAACATGCGCGAGCCGCCCATGTTGCGTGCCCGCTCGCTCACCCGGAACCGGGTATCGAGCTTCAAGCGGCCCGCGGCCAACTCGTCGAAGATGATGTAGATCGTCATCATCTTCGACATCGACGACGGTGCCATCGGCGTCTCGGCGTCCTTGAACAGGAGGACCGTCGATGTCTGCGGATCGACCATGAAGGCATGTCGCGCGAGCGTACCGATGCCGACCTGCGAGGGCGGCAGGGATTCGACCTTGGGCGGCGCAGGCTCCTTTTGCCCCGGCTTGGCCGCCGATGAGGCTGGAGGCCGTGGCTTGGCAGGCGGTTTCTGCTGGGTCGCCGGCTTCTTCGGGGGATCCTGCTGGGCAAAGGCGGCGATCGAGAGGCCGGCGATGCCGGTGACGGCGAGAAACGTCGCGACGACGCGCAGCGGGTTATTCAGCGACCACACGGGCATCCCCATAGCCTGAACGCTTGAGCCGGTCGGCGACAATGCCGGCGGCATCTTGAGTGGTATAGGGCCCCAGCCGAACGCGATAAACATCGCGACCGCCCGCCGAGCCCTGTGAAATCTCGGGTTGGCCGTAGCTGCGCACCGCACTGCGCTGCTTCTCGGCATTTTCTTGCGTGGAGAACGCGCCGACCTGAACGAAGAAACCGTTCAGCTGGGACGAGGGCGTCGCCGTGGCTGTCGTCGCGGCAAGCGACGCGATGGAGGGCGGAACATCGCCCGACGCGGACCTCGGCGCCCCAAACGGCGTCGTGCGCGGCGGTGGCGCGTTGGCCGTCTGTACGGGTGCTGCCGGCGCTGCTGGCGGCTCGTACGACGCCTGCATGACCGGTGGCGGCGGAGCTGCCACCGGAGCCGGTACGGGCGCGGGAGGCGGCGGCGGTGCCGCACGGCTGCCGCTCGCCAGCTGGGCCACGGCCTGCTGCTGTTCGGCCGGACCGCCGCCGCTCAGGGCCACGTCCTTCACCGCGAGACTCTCGGCCTCGAGCTGATCGATACGGACACGCGCGGTACCCTTGCCGATCATGTCGATTTCCTCCGCCGCGGTGCGCGACAGGTCGATGACGCGGGCGCGGGCAAAGGGACCGCGATCGTTCACCCGCACGACGGTACTGCGCCCGTTCTCGAGGTTGGTGACCCGCACGATGGCCGGCATCTGCAGGGTGCGATGAGCCGCCGTCCGGTCGGATTGGTCATAGCGCTCGCCGTTGGCCGTCGACTTGCCGTGGAAGCCCGGCCCGTACCACGAGGCGGTGCCGGTTTCGCTGAGCGTGAAAGTCTCCCGCGGCGTATAGGTGACACCATCGATCTTGTAAGGCTGCCCTACCTTGTAGGTGCCGCGCTGGGCGACACTGCTCCCGGGGGTCCCGGCCCCGCCCTTGCTCGACGAGCCGCAGGCAGCAAGGCTGGCCAGCAGCGCCGCCGCCCCGCACAGCCGAAGGGTGCCGGACAGAGGAAACCTCAATTTTACCAACGCTAGCGGCATGATGTTCACATCATACATCATCTTGGCCCATAGGAGGAGCGGCCTGCGGCGCCGTTCCCGGCAGCCGGTCAGGCCGCGATCCGGTCCGACAGCAGGCCGACCGCCAGGGCGAAGAAATCGGATTGGTTCCAGCGCAGGATCACCTTGAAGTTCTCGGTCGTCTGGTAGGCTGGGCCGCCCGCCCCCGCCGGCCGCACGATGCGACCACCGCCGCCGGCCTGCGTGCCCGGGGAGACCTCATCGCCCCAGCGCAGGCCTGGCCGCCAGCCGACCCGGCGGAGGTAGTTCACGATCGAGGCGAAGACATCGAGCTTGTTGGTCCAGATGTCCTTACGGCCATCGCCATCGCCGTCGGCGGCATAGGCGAGGAAGCTGGTCGGGATGAACTGGCATTGCCCCATGGCCCCGGCCCACGAACCCTTCATCGCGTGCAGGCCGACATGGCCCTGGGACAGGATCTTGAGCGCGGCGATCAGCTGCTCCCGGAAAAACTTGGCGCGGAAGTTGTTGTGGACGAGCGTGGCGAGCGCCTCGACCACCTCGAAGTCGCCGAGCCTCGTGCCGTAGTTGCTCTCGATACCCCATAGCGCCACCGCGACCTGGGGCGGCAGGCCGGCCGGCCCGGCAAACCGCTCGATCGCTGCGCGGTTCTCGGCAAGGAGCGTGCGGCCACGCTTGATCCGCTCCTCGGAGACGACCAGTCCCTGATAGCGCTCCCACGTCATCTTGAATTCAGGCTGGTTGCGCGCCTGTTCCATGACGCGCGGCACCTCGCGGATGTCGGCGAGGGCCGCATCAAGCGTGGCTTGGTCGACACCCGACCGCAGCGCCTCCTGGCGGATCCCCTGCAGAAAGGCGGCCGGGAAGCGTCCGTCACCTTGGGCGAGGGCCGCCCCGGAGGTCGAGAGGGGCGCCAAGGCCGCGCCGGCACAGAGGAGTCTGCGAGTGATCATGACGCGTCCGCTCATTGTTCGTTGCCCTCACGGGAAGCGCTATCCCTGTGCCGGCCAATCTTGCGCACACTATGGCGGGCGCGTCCGCCTGACCATAGAAGTGCCCGCCCCCTGACAGGGCGCCCCCTGCTCCCTATATTTCCGCTTCGACGGCACGTTGCGACAGGAGCGCGAAATGCAGACCTACAAGAAGACTCCCGAGGCCCTGGCGAAGCTCACGCCCGAACAGTTCTACGTCACCCAGGAAAGCGGCACCGAGCGCCCCGGGACCGGCGCCCTGCTCCACAACAAGGAGCCGGGCATCTACGTCGACATCGTGTCGGGTGAGCCGCTTTTCGCCTCGGCCGACAAGTACGAGTCGGGATGCGGCTGGCCGAGCTTCACCAAGCCGATCGAGCCGGCCAACGTCGCCGAGTTACAGGATCGCTCGCACGGCATGGTCCGCATCGAGGTGCGCTCCAAGCATGGTGACAGCCATCTCGGCCACGTCTTTCCCGACGGCCCGCGCGACCGCGGCGGGCTGCGTTACTGCATCAATTCCGCCTCGCTCCGCTTCATCCACCGCAAGGACATGGAGGCGGCAGGCTACGGCGCCTATCTCGACCAGGTGGAGGACGTGAAATGAGCCAAGAGCGCGCAGTACTGGCCGGCGGCTGTTTCTGGGGCATGCAGGACCTGATTCGCCGCATGCCGGGCGTGGTGTCGACGCGGGTCGGATACACCGGAGGCCACGTGGCCAATGCCACCTATCGTAACCACGATGGTCATGCCGAGGCGATCGAGATCGTCTTCGATCCGTCGCGGTTGAGCTATCGCCAGCTGCTGGAGTTCTTCTTCCAGATCCACGATCCCTCGACCCTGAACCGTCAGGGTAACGACCGCGGCACGTCCTACCGCTCGGCGATCTTCTACACGACCGACGAGCAGCGCCGAGTTGCCGAGGACACGATCGCCGACGTGGACGAATCTGGCCTGTGGCCAGGCAAGGTCGTCACAGAGGTGACGGCCGCCTCCGACTTCTGGGAAGCCGAGCCCGAGCATCAGGATTATCTGGAGCGGATTCCCAACGGCTATACCTGCCACTTTGTGCGGCCGAACTGGCGGCTGCCTGTCCGTTCGAGGTCGGGGCAAGCCGCCTGAGCCGTCACCTCTCGGGCATCTGCCTGCGGGCGGGCAGCGCCGGCACTCCATACCGGGCGCAATGCGCCGGCAGCAGCGCGCGGTCGGCAGCGACGTGTCATGTGCCCGCGATGCGCGCCTCGACCAGATCGACCTCACGTACGAGCTTGCGCGCCGCCTCGTCGGACAGGTGGCCGCTGCGCGTGAGCTGCAACAGTCGTTCGCGTTCCGCCCGCATGCCGATCAACTCCAGTTCCCGCTCGAGGGTCTCGATGCGACGCGCGGCGTCGCCTTCCACGCCCGATCGCGAGAGCGCGTCCATACGCTGGCGATAGGGCGCCATGGCCCGCGTTGCAGCCTCCGCCCCCAGGTCGGCATCGCCGGGGCGGGTCGCCAATCCGCCTTGAGCGCGGGCAATGGCGGCCAGCGCCGCCTCGCCGGCGGCAACACGGGCGGCGTCCTCCGCCGCCTCCTCACCCGGCTCGGGCGCGAAGTCGAGGTGACGCAGCAGGCCTGGCAGAAGGATGGTCGCCGCAACCAGCGAGGCGATGATCACGCCCGCCGCGAGGAACACCGCGAGGTCGCGTACAGGAAACGGGCGGCCGTCGGTCAGCACGAATGGCAGGGACAGGATACCTGCCAGGGTGACGGTGCCGCGTACGCCGGCGACCGTGAGGGCCGCGACCAGACGGCAGCTCGCAGCCTGGCACAGCGTCATGCGGACCAGCACCCACACCCAGGCGAAACGCAGCCCAGCCACGCCGAAGGTGATCGCCGCGACGTAGAACAGTAGCCAGCAGATCTCGGCATGACCCGCCTCGCGGACCACCTCGGCGGCGCCGCTGGCGATACGCGGAAGCTGCTCGCCCAGCAGGATGAAGATGACGCCGCTGGCGCCGAACTGGATCGTCTCCCATACGGCGCTCCGCCGAACGCGGGTCTCGGCGAGCGCTCCGCCGCCCTGCTCCACATATGCCATGGTGATGCCGGCTGCGACCGCAGCCAGGATGCCCGAGGCCCCGACGCTGTCGGCGAGGAAATAGGCGCCGAAGGGGATCAGCAGGCTGATCAGGATCTGCGCGCCGACCTCCTCACCATAGCGGCGCGACACCCAGCCCTTCAGATGGGCCGCCACGGTGGTCACGGCGAAGCCGGCCGCCAGCCCGCCGACGGAGACCCAGACGAAGCTGCCCAACGCATCGATCAGGGAAAAACTGCCGGTCAGCGTCGCGACCACCGCGAACCGCAGGCAGACCAGACCCGACGCATCGTTGAGCAAGGCCTCGCCTTCCAGCAGTCGCATCAATCGCTTCGGCACGGGCACGCGCGCGGCGATGGCCTTCACCGCGACCGGATCGGTCGGCGAGATGACGGCGGCGAGCGCGAAGGCCACGGCAAGCGGCATGGCCGGGATCATCCAGTGGATCAGCAGTCCCAGCCCGAGCACGGTGAAGACCACGAGACCGAGCGCGAGCGCCAGGATCATGCCTTTGTCGCGGAGCAGCCCGGCCTTGGGCAGCCGCCAGCCGTCGAAGAACAGCAGCGGCGGCAGGAAGAGCACGAAGAAGACCTGCGGGTCGAGCCGGACGCCGAGATTGGCAACCGCTGCGACGAACACGCCGAGGCCGATTTGCACCAGCGGAACGGGCACCGGCAGCGGCAGCATGCGGGCGCAGGCGCCGCTCACCACCACGGCCGCCAGCAGGATCAGCACGATCTCGAGCGGGGCCATGGCTCGCCTCCGTCAGACGGATCTCGCCTCCGCGCGGACCAGCCGCACGGGGATCCCCTTGTAGGAGGGGGTGAAGCTCATTGGATCGTGGGCATCCAGCGCGACCAGCGGGTTGGTCTCCGGGTAGTAGGCGGCGCAGCTGCCCGCGGGGAACGAATGGGCCACGAGCTGGTAGCCGCGCACGCGCCGCTCGATGCCGTCGTCGCTGACGGCGACGATGTCGACCCGGTCGCCGGGTTCGAATCCGAGCCTCTCGATCTCGGTCGCGCCGAGGAAGACGACGTCGCGCTGCCCATAGACGCCGCGATAACGGTCCGACATCGAGTAGAGCGTCGTGTTGTACTGGTCGTGGCTGCGCACGCTGGTCAGCCACAGCACGTCATCGTCCCCCTGCACCGGATCTTCCTGGATGCCGTCGTAGATCAGGAAGTTCGCCTTGCCCGATTCGGTATTCCAGATGCGCTCGCGCGCGGTCGAGACGAGATGGAAGCCGCCCGGCACGCGGATGCGCGCGTTGTAGTCCTTGAAGATCGGGAACACGCCCTCGATGGCGTCGCGGATGCGATCATAGTCGGCGATCAGTTCCTCCCACGGCACGGCCGAGCGCGTCCCGAGCGTCGCCCGGGCGATGCCGGCCACGATGGCGGGCTCGCTCTTAAGATGCTCCGAGGCGGGCGCATTCAGGCCGAGCGAGGCATGCACCATCGACATAGAATCCTCGACGGTGATGGACTGCGGGCCGGTCGCCTGGACGTCGAGTTCGGTGCGGCCGAGGCAGGGCAGAATCAGGGCTTCGCGCCCGCGCACCAGATGGCTGCGGTTGAGTTTGGTCGAGACGTGGACGCTGAGGTCGAGCCGGCGGAAGGCCTCGCGCGTCACCTGCCAGTCAGGCATCGCCGCCACGATGTTGCCGCCCATGCCGAAGAAGACCCGGACGTCGCCGCGCGCCATCGCCTGTAGCGCGGTGACGACGTTGTGGCCCGGCGCCGAGGGCGGCGTGAAGCCAAACCGCTTGCCAAGGCGCAAAAGGAAGTCGGCGGCCGGGATCTCGGTGATGCCGACCGTCCGATCGCCCTGCACGTTCGAATGACCACGCACCGGGCAGATACCCGTGCCCTCGCGGCCGATGTTTCCGCGGAGCAGGCAGAGATTGGCGAGCTGCTGAACCGCCTGCGCGCCGTGGCGGTGCTGGGTGATGCCCATGCCGTAGACGACGATGGCGCGCCCGGCCTTCATGTAGGCGCGCGCCGCCTCCTCGATCTGCGAGCGGACGAGCCCGGACTGCCGCTCCAGCGAGGCCCAGTCCGCGGCCTTCAGGTCGGCGATCAGCGCGTCGATGCCCAGCGTGTGCTCGCGAATGAAACCCCAGTCGAGCACGGCGGCCGCACCCTCGCCGCGCGCGCTTTCGTCGGCTTCGACCAGGACCTTCATCAGCCCCTTGATCACCGCGACGTCGCCGCCGACCCGCACCTGATAGACGCGCGAACTGATCGGCGTCGAACCGAGCGTCACCATCTCGATCGGGTCCTGCGGCGCCTGGAAGCGTTCGAGCGCGCGTTCGCGGAACGGGTTGAACGACATGATGGTGGCGCCGCGCCTTGAAGCGTTGCGCAGGCTGGTCATCATGCGCGGGCTGTTGGTGCCGGGATTCTGGCCGAAGATGAAGATGCAGTCGGTCTTGTCGAAATCCTCCAGCAGGACCGTACCCTTGCCCACGCCTATCGACAGCGGCAGGCCGACGCTGGTCGCCTCGTGGCACATGTTCGAGCAGTCGGGAAAGTTGTTGGTGCCGAACTCGCGCACGAACAGTTGGTAGAGGAACGCCGCCTCGTTGGAGGTGCGACCCGAGGTGTAGAACTCGGCCATGTCCGGATCGGGCAGTCCCGCAAGATGGCGGCCGATCGTGGCGAAGGCCTGGTCCCAGCTCACGGGCAGATAACGGTCGCTCGCCGCATCGTACGCCATCGGGTGCGTCAGACGTCCCGCCATCTCGAGATCGTAGTCGCTCCAGCGCTCGAGCTCCGAAACGGTGTGCTCGGCGAAGAAGTCCGGCGTGCAGCGCTCGGCGGTCGATTCCCAGGCGACGGCCTTGCCGCCGTTCTCGCAGAACTCGAACGAGGAGGTGTGCTTCGGATCGGGCCAGGCGCAGCCGGGGCAGTCGAAACCCCGCGGCTGGTTCATGCGCAGCAGCGTCTTCGATCCCTTGATCGCGATGCCCTGCTCGACGAGATGCTCGCCCAGTGCCTTCAACGCGCCCCATCCACCGGCGGGCTGCTTGTAGGGGCGAATGCGCGGGGTCTCGGCCATGGTCCTTCTCCCGATCGGATACGATGCGGCGATCTTCCGGCAAACGGCGGCGGATGACAGCCTATACCAAGGTTTGCCCGCACCAGACTTCCATCTGAATTGGCCGTTTGCGCGCGATCCCTATCCTCTCGTTCAGCCACGCAAACGGTGTGTGGCCCGCGATAGGAGAGCCCGTCATGTCGCTCCGCCGCCCCGCTACGCTGATCCCGCTCCGCCGCCCGTCGGAGAACGGCGCGCCGCACGCAGCACCCGTCGCAGCGCCCCCGGCGGCAGTCCCGGAAAAACTCCTCCTCGACGAGCCGGCGAAACCCGACGAAGCCCCCTCCAGAAATGTCCCACGCCGCGGCTTCTCGGGACGCCGCGCGCTGCTGAGCGGCGCCGGCCTGCTGGCGTTGATCGCCGCGGTCTCGGCCGGCGGTCTCTATTTCGACCACAGCGCGCACTTCGCCACGACCGACGACGCCTTCATCGCCGCGCGCCAGTTCGCGGTCGCGTCCAAGGTGCCGGGCTACCTGACGGCGGTGCCGGTGACCGACAACCAGCATGTCGTGCAGGGCGACGTGATCGCCCGCATCGACCAGCGAGACTACCGGGTGGCACTCGCCCAGGCGGAGGCGGCCATCGCCGCCGCTCAGGCGGCCATCGCCAACATCGCGGCCCAGATCGAGGTCCAGAAGGCGCAGATCGACGCCAGCGAGACCCAGGTGAAGCTGAGCGAGGCCCGGCTGGTCTATGCGCGGCAGCAGGCCGAACGCTACGGCACGCTGACGAAGGAAGGCTGGGCCAGCCACCAGACCGGCGAGCTCGCCCTCTCCGAACTCTATCAGCAGCAGGCTGCCGTCTCGAACGCGCAGGCCAACGTCACGGTGGCGCGCCGCCAGCTGAGCGCTCTCGAGGCGCAACGCAGCACGGCGGAGGCCAACCTCCGGGAAGCCGAGGCGAAGCGCGATCAGGCCTCTCTCAACCTGTCGTACACGACCGTGACGGCAGCACAGCCGGGCCGCATCGTCCAGCTGGGTGCCGCGATCGGCCAGTTGGCGCAGGCCGGCACGGCGCTTTCGATGTTCGTCCCCGACGAGATCTGGGTCGTCGCGAACTTCAAGGAGACGCAGCTCGATGCGATGCGCCCGGGCGATCCGGTACGCTTCGACATCGACGCCTATCCCGGCCGCCAGATGCACGGTCATGTCGCCAGCGTCCAGCCAGGGTCGGGCACCGCCTTCTCGCTGCTGCCCGCCGAGAATGCCACCGGCAACTACGTGAAGATCGTGCAGCGCGTGCCGGTGAAGGTGGTCATCGACCACGCCCCGACCGACGTGGCGTTGGGACCGGGCATGTCGGTGGTCCCGACGGTGCGCACCGACCTCACGCCGTCCCTCTACGAGCGCCTGCGGAGCTGGCTGTGAGCAGCGCCGCCGCGGCCCGGGCGCCCAACCCCTGGCTGATCGCCGTGGTCGTGGCGACCGCCACCTTCATGGAAGTGCTCGACACCACGATCGCCAACGTGGCCCTGCCCTACATCGCGGGCGGCCTCGGCGTCAGCGAGGACGAAGCCTCCTGGGTCGTGACGACCTATCTCGTCTCCAATGCGATCAGCCTGACTGCCAGCAGCTTCCTGGTCCGTCGTATCGGCCGCCGACGCTTCTTCATCGCCTGCCTCACCCTGTTCACCGTGAGCTCCGTGCTCTGTGCCTTCGCCTGGAATCTGCAGGCCCTGCTCCTCTTCCGTGTCCTGCAGGGAATCGCCGGCGGCGGAATGGTACCCGTCTCGCAATCGATATTGGTCGATACTTTCCCGCCCGCGAAGCGAGGACAGGCCTTCGCCCTGTTCGGCGTCGCAGTCGTCGTGGCGCCGGTCGTCGGTCCCACCCTCGGCGGCTGGCTGTCCGACAACGTCTCGTGGAACTGGTGCTTCCTGATCAACGGTCCGGTCGGCCTGTTCACGATCGTATCGATTGCCCTGCTGCTGCGCGAGACGCAGGCCCAGATCGACGAACGGCAGCGGCTGCGTCGGACCGATGGCGGCTTCGATCTCGTGGGTTTCGCGCTCGTGGCCACCTTCCTCGGGGCGCTCGAGATGGTGTGCGACCGCGGCCTGGAGGATGACTGGTTCGGCTCGGGCTTCATCGTGGCCGTGACGTCGGTCTGCGCGCTCGCCTTCCTCCTCATGATCCCGTGGGAGATGACACGGCGGAATCCGGCGGTCGACATCCGCATGGTGGCGACGCGACAGTTCGGCGCCTGCTTCCTTGTCATGCTGGCGACCGGCGCCATCCTGCTCGCGACCACGCAGTTCCTGCCGCAACTCGTTCAGCTCGATCTCGGTTACACGGCGACGTGGGCGGGCCTCGTCCTGTCACCCGGTGGCCTCGTGACCATGGCGATGATGTTCATCACCGGACGGCTGCTCACGAAAATCCAGCCCAAATACCTGATCGTCGCCGGCGCCTCGATCATCGCGTTGTCGATGTACAATCTGACGTCGATCTACGGCGATGTCGGCTTCTGGTACCTCGCGCACTCGCGCATGCTGCTGGGCGTCGGCCTGCCGCTGATCTTCCTGTCGATCACGGCAGCCTCTTATGAAGGCATTGCAGCGGACAAGGTCGACCAGGCGTCGGCGCTGGTCAACGTCGCGCGCAATATCGGCGGCTCGCTGGGTATCGCCCTGTCATCCAATGTGCTCGCCCATCGCGGGCAGTTCCACCAAAGCCGGCTGGTCGAACACGCCGTTCCTTCGGACGCCGCCTACCAGGAGACGCTACGCCAGGCGATCGACTACTTCGCGAGCCAGGGCAGCTCGGCTTTGCAGGCCCAGAAGCAGGCGATCGCCTGGATCGGCGAGCAGGTCGCGACCCAGGCCTCGCTGCTGGCCTTCATCGACGTGTTCTGGACGCTGATGGCGATCTCGCTGGTCGCCGCGGCGCTCGCGCTCACCCTGCGCAAGGTCAAGCTCGTTGGCCGCGCTCCGGCGGCCCACTGAGGAAATCATGCGCAAGCTGCTGAAGATCGATCCCGCCCTCACTTTCGTCATCGTCTGCATCGCGATGACGCTGACTGTCGTCGTGGCCTTCGCCTCGCCGTCAGGAACCCACCAGGTGCATCAAGTCCACCCGTTCCCACTCACGAAGGAGTAAGCCATGACCACCGTCCAGGATCGCCGGACCGCCGCGCTGCAGACGCCCAGCACCTTCTCCGAGAACGCCGTCAAGCATCTGGCGGCCTCGCTCACCACCCTGCTGGCCGACTGCTTTGCGCTCTACCTCAAGACCAAGAACTTCCACTGGCACATGTCGGGACTGCACTTCCGCGACCATCACCTGATGCTCGACGAACAGGCCGACCAGATCTTCGCCATGACCGATCCGATCGCCGAGCGCGCTCGCAAGATCGGCGGCACGACGCTGCGCTCGATCGGCCAGATCGCCCGGCAGCAGCGCCTGCTCGACAACGACGCCGATTTCGTTCCGCCCGGCACGATGCTGGCCGAGCTGCGCGACGACAACCGCCAGCTCACCGCCATCCTGCGCGAGGTCCATGCGCTGTGCGAGGAGCACGGCGACGTCGCGACGGCCAGCCTGGTCGAGGTCTGGATCGACGAGACCGAGCGCCGGACCTGGTTCCTGTTCGAAAGTACCCGCGCGCCGGGCGGGCGGCACGCCGCCTGAGGTGTGGAGCGGCCTATGCGCGTGTGCCGTGCAGCGCGAGCTGCTCGGCCATGCGCACCAGGTCGGCGAGCGTACCGGCGTTCATCTTGCGCATCGCCTGGGCACGATAGAGCTTCACCGTGATCTCGCTCAAGCCCAGCTCTCCAGCGACCTGCTTGTTCATGAGGCCACGCGTCACCAGCGTCATCACCTCGCGCTCGCGCGGTGACAGGGCCTCGAAACGCACCCGGATGTCTCGTCCCGCTTCGGCAGCGGCCCGCCGTTGCCGGTCTGTCTCGATGGCTGAGGAGACGGCATCCAGCATGTCCTGGTCGCGGAACGGCTTGGTGAGGAAGTCGACGGCGCCGGCTTTCATGGCGCGCACCGACATCGGCACGTCGCCATGGCCGGTCATGAAGACGATGGGCAGTTCGATGCCCATACGGGCGAGCTGACCCTGGAACTCGAGGCCGCTCACGCCGGGCAGGCGGATGTCGAGGACGAGACAACCGGGCTCGTCGATCGCGCCCGCCTTCAGGAACTCCGCGGCCGAGCCGAAGAGCCTTGCCTGCAGGCCGACGGAGCGGAAGAGATTGTCGAGCGCCAAGCGCAGCTCCTCATCGTCGTCGACGACAAAGACCACGGGCGTCGTCTCGGCCGCCGCCGGCGCGGCTTGCCGGCGGCTCATGCCGCCCTCCCGGCCACAGGCAGGCAGACGCGGAACGCCGCGCCGCCCTCGGACCGGTTGGTCGCTTCGATGCGGCCGCCATGGGCCTCCACGATCGAGCGCGAGATGGAGAGGCCCATGCCCATGCCGTCACTGCGGGTCGTGAAGAAGGCGTCGAACAGGCGGGCAACGTCGGCTTCCGCGATCCCGGCACCGGTATCCTCGACTGTCACCACCACGGCATCTCCCAGGCTCTCGCTCACTGCGCGTCGTACTCTAACAGAAATCGTACGCCGCTCGGGGGGAACGACCCCCAGCGCCTGTATGGCATTGAGCAGGAGATTGAGCAGCACTTGCTGGAGCTGCACGCGATCGCCCTCCACCGTCGGCAGGCCTGCGGGTAGGTCGGCAGAGAGCTGCACTCCCTGGGCGCGCAATTCCCGCTCGACGAGCTGCACGGTCTCCTCGGCGATCGCCGACAGGTCGAGGGGCGCCGTCGCCGGTGCCGATTTCGTCGACAGGGCGCGCAGGCGCCGCACGACGTCGCTGGCGCGCTGGGCGTTGCGCAGCATCGCTTCGATCGACTTTTTCGTCTCACCGAGGTCCGGTGTGGTGCGTCCCAGCCAGCGCAGGCCGGCCTCGCCGTTGGCCACGATGGCTGCGAGCGGCTGGTTGACCTCGTGGGCGATCGACGCGGTCAGCTCGCCCATCGTCGCGATGCGCGACAAATGCGCGAGCTCGCTGCGGGTGCGATCGAGCTTGTCCTCGGCGGCGCGCTGGGCGGTGACGTCGGTATTGGTCTCGAGCACCGAAGCCGGCCGCCCGTGCGAATCACGCTGCAGCGCCCAGCGCGAACTCACCGTGACCTGCCGGCCGTCGCGGCAGCTATGGCCGATCTCACCTTCCCAACGCCCTTCCCGCTCCAGCTCTTCCAGGATCGCCGGATAGGGCATCGGAAACGTCTTCTTCAGCAGCGCCGCGGCCGGCTGGCCGACCGCCTCGTCACTGCGCCAGCCATAGAGATCCTCCGCCGCACGATTCCAGTATCTGATCACGTCGTCGCGGTCGCGGACGAACACCGTGTCGTGCGTGAGGTCGAGGAGATCGGCCTGGTCGCGTAGCGCCGCCACGGCCAGCTGGTTGCGCGCCGCGAGAAGCGCCGTGATCGCGATGGCGGCAAGGCTGACGAAGCAGCGCAGCATCGGCCCCGTCCCCGGCGTAAGGTCATGCGTGGTGACGAAGCTCACGATCGTCAGCACGGCGCAGCCCGCAGCAATGGCCAGGATGCCCGTATAGCCCGCGAAATCGACCGCCAGGAGAACGACGGCGACGTAAAGCACGGCAACCGCGATATCGAGTGGCGTCAGTGTGTCGACGACGAAGATCGCGACGGCAACAACGGCCGTGAGGGCCGGCACGACGAACTTTGTCCGGGGCTGCGCCGAGACATGAGCGAACATTTGGGGGAGAACTCCGGAGCTATGACGCGCATCGTAGCTCCGGGCCCCGTCTCAAGCCACCGGTGCGCCCGACCGTTCAGTCGAGCTTGAGGTTGAGATCCTTGACGATGCCTTTCCACACCAGGAACTGGTCCTTCTGGTACTGGACAGCCTGCTGACGCGTCGAGGGCGTTGGCACAATGCCGTTCTGCAGCAGCTTGGCCCTCACCGACTCCGTTTCGAGGATCTTCACAAGCTCGCGGTTAAGCCGGTCGAGGATGGCGTCGGGCGTCCCTGCCGGCGCCACGGCGCACCACCAGCCGCTCATGTCGGGCGGCGTGGCGAGCCCCTGCTCGGAAAAAGTCGCCACGTCGGGCAACAGCGAATTGCGCTGGGCGGTCGTCATGCCGACCGCCCGCACCTTGCCGCCCCGGATCATGCCAAGGGAGGCAGGAATATCGGCGACCATAATCTGTACGTGTCCGCTGATCAGGTCGGCGAGGCCCGGGGGCACGGACTTGTAGGGGACGTGCGTGACCTCCAACTGGTAGGCGTTCTTGATATAGCCGCCATAGGCGATGCCACCGGTGTTGCCGCTCGCGTAGTTGAACTTCCCGGGATTGGCCTTGAGCAGCTGGATCAGTTCGGGAGCCGTCGTCGCCTTGACGTCGTTGTTGACCAGCCAGACATAGGAGACCGACGCCACCATGGAGATGTAGCTCAGGTCCTTGGCCGGATCGTAGCGGACACCGCTGGTCAGGCCGGCGGGGCTGGCGACGAGGCCTGAATTGGTCAGCAGCCCGATCGTGTAGCCGTCCGGCGGCGCACTGACGACGAGTTCGGTGCCGAGCGTCGTGTTGTTGCCCGGCTTGTTCTCGATGATGATCGGCTGTCCCAGCGCCTGAGCGAGCGGCTCGGAAAGGATCCGGGCGAGGATGTCGCTGCCCGAACCGGCGCCGAACGGCACGATGAGCCGGATCGGCTTGTTCGGATAGGATTGCGCCATGACGGGCGTGGAAAGCACGACGCCAACCGTGGTGGCCAACGCGGTAAGCCAGCGAAACATCTTCATGAAATTCCTCCCTTCTTTTGCTGTTTTCTTGTTCGCGGATTCTCGAGACGACGACTTCTGCTCCTTCTGCCTGATCAGGAATGCCGGACGGTTCAGAACCTGAAGCCGAGATCGCGGGCGATCAGGTTCTTCTGGATCTCGCTGGTGCCTTCGCCGATCACATAGACCAGCGCGTCACGATGGATGCGGCCCACCGGGTACTCGCGCATGATGCCGGCGCCGCCATGGATGCGGATTGCCTGCTCGCTGACGGCAACCGCGGTCTCGCTGGCGACCAGCTTCACCCGCGCGGCGGTCGCGGAATCGAGCGTCTGCTGGTCGACCCTCCAGGCGCCATAGTAGACGAGCCACTTCGCGGCCTCGATCTGGGCCGACATCTCCGCCAGCTTGTGGCCGATCGCCTGGTAGTCCCCGATCCGCTTGTTGGCGACCAGGCGGTCGCGCGCGTAGGCCGCGGCCGCGTCGAAGGCAGCGCGCGCCATGCCGAGCGCGTTGGCAGCGACCCCTACCCGGTTCTCGCTCAGCGACTCCAGGATGACCGGATAGGTGCCCAGCCTGTCGCCAAGCACGCAATCGTCCGGAACGAACACGTCGTCCATGTGGATCAGGCCGGTCTCCGACGCTCGGATGCCCTCCTTCCTGAGCTTGTCGATCTTCATGCCAGCCGCCGGCAGTTCGACGATGAACAGGCTGATCGCCTCGCCGCTCAGTTCCGGCGCCGTCCGCGCTGCGACCAGCAGGAAGTCGGCGATCGGTGAGTTGGTGATGTACAGCTTGCTGCCGCGCAGCCTCCAGCCGCCCGGCGCCCGTTCGGCGCGGGTCCGCAGCGCGCGGATGTTCGAGCCGCCGTCGGGCTCGCTGAGGGCGAAGCCCGCGATCTTTCTCCCCTGTAGCGCAGGCCGGAAGAAGCGCTGGCGTTGCGGTTCCGTGCCGGCCTTCCAGATCGGCCAGATGCCGAGATGGCTGTGCGCCGACCAGCTCGAGGCGAAGCCCTGGCTCATATAGCTCAGTTCCTCGCGCACGATGCAGTCGCTCACCTTGTCGAGGCCGCTGCCCCCGTCGCTTTCGGGATAGCGCACGCCCAGGAGGCCGAGTTCGCCCCAGCGCGCGAACACTTCGCGTGGCAGGACTTCGTTTTCCTCGGCCGCGGTCACCAGCTTCTGATGCTCCGTCTGGCACAGGCGCCTGACGGTGTCGCGCACGGCCTCGTGCTGGTCCGAAAAGGAAAAATCCATGTTGACGGTTTTCTCGTTGTCAGGGGTTTTCACACTGCCAACGAACGAAATTCCGGTCAATCGATGGCAAGAGATTGTGGGCGGACCTTCACAATCCACTTGAAGTCCCACAGCCGCGGCGTTCATACCCGCGGCCCCAACACGAAGCGGGCGACCCCCCGGTCTCGCCCGCTTCCGGCCGAAGAGGTTTTCTTGGTGGTCTCCATCCAGGCGCGCATTGCCCAAGAACTCGGGATCAGGGAGCAGCAGGTCCAGGCCGCGATCGAACTGCTCGACGGCGGCGCGACCGTCCCCTTCATCGCTCGCTATCGCAAGGAGGTCACCGGGTCGCTGGACGATGCGCAGCTCCGCACGCTGGAGGAGCGGCTGGGCTATCTGCGCGAACTCGAAGCACGGCGGAAGGTCATCCTCGACTCCGTCCGCGACCAGGAAAAACTCGATGCGAAACTCGAGGCCGCGATCCTGGCAGCCGACAGCAAGAGTCGTCTCGAGGACATCTATCTCCCCTACAAGCCCAAGCGTCGCACCAAGGCGGAGATCGCCAAGGAAGCCGGGCTGGAGCCGCTCGCCGACCTGCTGTTGAAGGACCCGAGCGTCGAGCCCGCGGTTCGCGCGGAACCGTTCGTGTCGGTGGACAGGAACGTCGCCACGGCGGCCGCGGCGCTCGAGGGCGCGCGCGCCATCCTGGTCGAACGCTTCGCCGAGAATGCCGACCTGATCGGCGCGCTGCGCGAGGAGTTCTGGAGCAACGGGCGCCTGGTTTCGAAGGTGCGCGAGGGCAAGCAGGAAGCCGGTGCCAAATTCAGCGACTATTTCGATTTCTCCGAAGCGCTTGCCAAAATGCCGTCGCATCGCGTGCTCGCACTGTGCCGTGGCGAGCGCGAGGAGATCCTGGGTCTCACGGTCGAGCCGGACGATCCCGCGACCCGCCCGCCCGCCAGCCAGGGCATTCCCAGCGCCTACGAGCTGCGGATCATGCGGACCTACGGTATCTCCGATCAGGGGCGGCCCGGCGACAAGTGGCTGACCGAGACCGTGCGCTGGGCGTGGCGCACCAAGATCACCATCATGCTGTCGATCGACCTCCGGCTGCGCCTGTGGACGGCGGCCGAAGAGGAAGCGGTGCGGGTCTTCGCCTCGAACCTGCGCGACCTCCTCCTGGCCGCCCCTGCCGGTGCGCGTCCCACTCTAGGACTGGATCCCGGCTTCCGGTCGGGCGTGAAGGTCGCAGTGGTCGATGCGACCGGCAAGGTGGTGGCGACCAGCACGATCTACCCTCACGAGCCGCAGCGTCGCTGGGACGAATCGCTCGCCATCCTCGCGCGGCTTGTGCGCGAGCATGGGGTCGAGCTGATCGCCATCGGCAACGGTACGGCCTCGCGCGAGACCGACAAGCTGGCGATCGAACTGCTGAAAGGGCTGGCCGACATCAAGCTGCAGAAGATCGTGGTCTCGGAGGCCGGCGCGTCGGTCTATTCGGCCTCGGCCTATGCCTCCGAGGAACTGCCCGGTCTGGATGTGACCCTGCGCGGCGCCGTATCGATTGCCCGCCGGCTGCAGGATCCGCTGGCGGAGCTGGTGAAGATCGATCCCAAGTCGATCGGGGTCGGCCAGTATCAGCACGATCTCAGCGAGTTCAAACTGTCGAAGTCGCTCGACGCGGTCGTCGAGGACTGCGTGAACGGCGTCGGCGTGGACCTCAACACGGCATCGGCGCCGCTTCTGGCACGCGTCTCCGGCATCGGCCAGGGCCTGGCTCAGAGTATCGTCTCCCATCGCGACACGCACGGCGCCTTCCGCTCGCGCAAGGCACTGAAGGACGTGCCGCGACTGGGGCCCAAGGCATTCGAGCAGTGCGCGGGCTTCCTGCGTATCCGGGGCGGCGACGACCCTCTCGATGCCTCGGCCGTGCATCCCGAATCCTATCCGGTGGTGCACCGGATCATGGCGGCGACGAAAAACAGGATCGACGCCCTGATCGGCAACGCCCCTGCCCTGCGCGCGCTCTCGCCGGCGTCCTTCGTCGACGAGAAGTTCGGCCTGCCCACGGTTACCGACATTCTGCGCGAACTGGAGAAGCCCGGACGCGATCCCCGCCCAGCCTTCAGGACGGCGGAGTTCAAGGCCGGCGTCGAGACGCTGAACGACCTGGAACCGGGCATGGTGCTGGAGGGTGTCGTTACCAACGTCGCTGCGTTCGGCGCGTTCGTCGATGTCGGCGTCCACCAGGACGGCCTCGTCCATGTCTCGGCGATGTCGAACAGCTTCGTCAAGGACCCGCGCAGCGTCGTGAAGCCGGGCGATATCGTGCGTGTGAAGGTTCTGGACGTGGACAAGCCGCGCAAGCGGATCGCCCTGACCCTTCGGCTCGACGACGAGGCGGGCAAGCAGCCGGCGCGGGCCGGTCGCAGCGACGGCGGCGGCGGTGCGTCCCGGCGAGACCAAGCCCGTGTCCAGGCAACGAAGCCCAGCGCGCCGGGCAATGCGATGGCCGACGCACTCCGGCGGGCCGGCTTTGGGACGAGAGGCAAATGACGTAGAATGTCGCTTGGTTCCCGCCGCAAGGTTACGCTTTGAAAATTCTACCCTGGCCGATCGTTGCCCTCGCCGCGCTGGCGATGACAGCCGGCGCCGCCGCCCAATCGTCGGACGACGACACGGTGATACCCCCTGCACCGAAGCCGCGCTTCACCGTCGTCGACGGCGACACCGTGCGATTCGGACCGCAAACCGTCCGTCTGTTCGGCATCGACGCTCCGGAGCGCAGCCAGACCTGTGACGACGGCCACTGGCGTGCCGGCGCCCTCGCCCGAAAGGCACTCGAGGAATTCATCGCCGGCCGCCCGGTGAACTGCCGTCTCGTCGACACGGACCGCAAGACTAACCCGCCGGTGGCCCAGTGCTTCGCCGGCGACGACGACCTGCAGGAGAAGATGGTCTCCGCCGGCTGGGCGTGGGCGCTCCCGGCCAGCAGCAAGGACCGCTACGTTCCCGAGGAGCGCGAGGCCATCCAGCGTAAACTCGGCGTACATGCCCATAAATGCATGCCTCCCGCCGAGTGGCGCGCGATGCTTCGTCGCGAGGCGCTCAGGCGCGAGCAAGGCGGCTGAGTAGCGTCCGTTATGCCCATCGTCCATGAGGCGCGGGCCCCCCGCCATGACACCGATCCCGCCATGACACCGATACGGTGGCGCCACGCCATTTGTTGCAATCATGGCGCCGCCTAAGTATCTGATTTAGCTGAGCTGGATGGGTGGCCGAGCGGTTTAAGGCACCGGTCTTGAAAACCGGCGTGGGTTCACGCCCACCGTGGGTTCGAATCCCACCCCCTCCGCCAATTCCATCGCGCTCTCCCAGGTCGCCCCATCAAGGATGGGGGGCCCCGCCCTGCTTGACACTTGTGGCCCGCTGGAACTGAACCGGCAGAGCGACACCAGACGCCGTGGGACTCGCGGATGCGGCTGTCCGCCTTTAGCAGGCGCTCGTCAGTTCACGCCGTACTTCTTGAACTCCCCGGCGATGTTGGGCTGGATGCCGCTCGCGGTCGACATGTCGGTGATGCCGGCCGGGCCCTGGCCGTTGCGTGTCCGCGCGAGGCCGCGGCCGTAAAGGGCGCGGGCGCGATCGGGATCGATCTTCAGCGACGTACTGTATTGCTCGATCGCCCTGTCCCACTGCTTCCGCTTCAGATAGATCAGCCCGATATTGTCGTGGGCATAAGGGTCGTCGGGCACCAGTCGGAGGACCTCGCGGCAGTCGGCAAGCGCCGCGTCGAGGTTGGCACCCAGCACCGCCCTCGTGAGGCACCTGTTGTTCAGCGCCGGCGTCATCTTCGGGTCGAGCTTCAACGCCTCGTCATAATCCGAAACGGCGTTGACGTAGTCGCCCTTGTTGAAACGGGCGATGCCGCGGTTGAGGTACAGGTTCGCGTCGCGCGGCCTGAGGCGGATTGCATTGTTCAGGTCGTCGATCGCATCGTCGTATTCGCCAAGATTGCTGTAGAGATTGGCACGGCTGGCGTAGATGCGCGGATTCTTGAGATCGGTGCGAAGCGCCTCGCTGTAGTCCTCGATCGCGCGGCCGGCATCGCCGCGAAACGCCATGACTTGGGCGCGATAATACAACGCGGTGGGATTGCCGGGAGACAAGCGCAGCGCATCCTGGATGTCGGACAGCGCCCGCGGGAAGTCCTTCTTGAGTCCGTAGGCAAAGCCACGCTGGATCAGCGCGTTGATGTCGTCTGGACTGATCTTGAGCGCGGCATCGAAATCCTTGATGGCCTCATCGACCTTGTCCTTGAAGATCAGCGACATGCCACGGTTGATGTAGGCCAGCGGCTCCTTGGGATCGATCTCGATCGAGGCCGTGTAGTCCGCGATCGCGCTGTCGTAGTCGTCGATGCGGTGGTAGGCGGCGCCGCGCTCGAAGTAGGCGAAGGCCATGCCCGGTGCGAGCTTGATGGCGCGGTCGAGGTCGGCAACCGCCTCTTTCGCTTTGTCCATCTTGAGGTAGGCGGCGCCACGGCCGAGGTAGGCGCGCGGCTCGTTCTCGTTGATCTCCAGCGCCGATTCGAAGTCCTTTACCGCAGCCTCGTACTCCTGCTTGTCGATCAGCGCCATGCCGCGCTGATAGTAGGCGTTGGCCACCTGGTCGGCGGTCTGCGCCGCGGCGGGATCCTTCTTGCCGTCCTTGTCCCTTTGGGTGAGGCGGAGGATGTCCGAGGTCTGCAAGCCGAGCCGCACGGCCTCGGTGAAGTCGACGATGGCGCGGTCTGGGTCGTTCCTCTGCCGCCATGTCACGCCGCGGTTGATCAGCGCGTTGACTTCCTTTGGATTGAGCTTGAGGGCCTGGTTGAAGTCGGCGACAGCCTCTTCGAACTTGCCCTTCTTCGTGTATTGGACGATCCCGCGGTTGACCAGAGGGCTCGGATCCTTGGGAGTGAGCTCATGGGCGATCGTGTAGTCTATGAGGGCGTTCTCGGAATCGCCGATCCGATGATAGGCGATGCCCCGCTGCATGTGGGCAAAGGCCTGGCCCGGCTTGAGCTTGATTCCCTCTGAGAAATCGGCGATCGCCTGCTTCAGGTCGTTCTTGTACATGTAAGCCGCACCGCGGCCCACCCAGGGCGACCCATCCCGTGGGTTGAGGCGGATCGACTCGGAGAAGTCGGCAATCGCCCTGTCGTAGTCGTTCTTGTCATACCAGGCGAGGCCGCGCTGGAAGTACACGAAGGCGGCCTGCAACGCGATCCGGTTGGCTTCCTGCTGCGGCGACTGGGCAAGTTGGCTGGTAATCGAATCGGGCACCTGGGTCAGCGACACCGGCTGAATCTTTTCCGGCAGGATCTTGATCGCCGTCGTGAAGTCGGCGATGGCCTGGTTCACGTCACCCTTCTTTCGATAAACGATGCCGCGATTTGTCCAGGCGCTGATCTCCTTCGAGTTGATCTTGAGCGCCGCGTTGAAGTCGGCGATCGCGCCCTCGTTGTTGTCCTTGCGTGTGTAGAGCACGACGCCACGGTTGATCAGCGGTAGCGTATCGCGCGGCGCCAGCCGGATCGCATCGCTGTAGTCGATGATCGCGCGATCGGCCTCGCCGATCGTCTGATGGACGACGCCGCGTTGGATGTAGAGATGCGGGTTGAGCGGTTGCGCCATGATCGCATCGTTGTACATCCGGACCGCGGTCCGGAAGTCGGCCTTGGAGCGCTTGTCGCTGTCCGGGCCGCTTTCCGAGAGACCGCGATGGAGGTAGGCGAGAGCCAGCGGGCCGCCCGAGAGAAGCCCTTTGTCGATAACTTCGGTGCAAGCCGCGACCTTCGTCGGCGCATCGGCGCCAGTGACGCCGTAGCAGACGTCGGCCTCCGGCGGACGCTCGCCCTTCTTCCCAGCCTGTGGCGGGGCCTTCTGCTGGGCGGGCGGTTGTGTGGCGGCTTTCGGCTGGGCAAGCCCGTTCGTCGCGCCAACCGAACACAGCACGCCGAACGCGACGCCCAAGCAAGTCGCACGCGCGACGAGGCGCGCCCCGGCCCAACGCTCAAAACCCCACATGACCATCCTCTTGCCAGCGCAGACAGCTCCTAAAGCCATTTGCACTCCACAGGCGAAGTTCCCAATGGCCAGACTTTTCAGCCATTTGGAAGGCAGAGGCAAGGCCGGCCATGCCCAAATCCCGTCACAATTGCGGGGATTCGGGCTTGGCCATCGACGGCAGTCCTCGTTTTTGGCACGCTCACTGCGTCAGTAAAGGGAGGATAACAAGAATGACGAATAAGTTGCGTCCGATCGGGCGCCGTATGGTCGTGGGCGGTATCGCCGCCACTACACTCGCCGCCCCGGCGATCGTGGCCGCGCAGGGCACCTATCCCAACAAGACGGTGCGCTACATCAACCCGTTCCCCGCAGGCGGTGCGACCGACACACTCTCGCGCATGTTCTGCGCCAAGCTGACGGAGATCAGCGGTCAGCAATGGATCGTCGAAAACAAGGGCGGTTCGGGCGGCAATGTCGGCATGGACGCCCTCGCCCAGTCGCCGCCCGACGGCTACACGCTGGGACTGGGCGGTATCGCCAGCCACGCAATATCACCCACCCTCTACGCCAAACTGCCGTTCAACGCGCGGACCGACTTCACGTTCATCTCAACGATCTGGCAACTGCCCAACATGCTGGTGGTCAATCTCGACCTGCCGGTGAAGACGGTGCCGGAGCTGATCGAACTGCTGCGCAAGAACCCGGGCAAATACTCCTACGGGTCTGCCGGCTCGGGCACGACGCTCCATCTCTCGGGCGAGCTCTTCAAGATCATGGCCAAGGTCGACATGGTCCATGTTCCCTATCGCGGCGCCGCTCCAGCCATGCAGGACCTGCTGGCCGGGCAGATCAACATGATCTTCGACAATATCCCTGGCGCGCTCGCCCAGGCGCGGCCCGGCAAGGTACGGGCGCTCGGCGTCACCTCCGAGAAGCGCAGCCCTGTCGTGCCCGACGTGCCGGCCATTGCCGAGACCCTGCCCGGCTTCGACATCAACTCGTGGACCACGTTGACCGGTCCCGCGAAACTGCCGCCCGAGATCGTCGCGCGGCTGTCTGAGTTGTCGAAGAAGGCGCTGGAGAGCGAGGACCTCAAGGCCAAGTTCTTCGACCAGGCGGCCACCGCCATCTGGCGCTCGCCGGCCGACACCCTGGCCTTCCGTGACTCCGAGGAGGCCCGTCTCGCACCGATCATCAAGGCTTCGGGCGCGCGCGTCGACTAGCGCGCGCCCTGCGACAGGCGTGTAGACTGAGGGACATGCAGACCCTCAACACCGCCCAGACCGTCCTGTCGATGCTGGAAGTGAACGGCATCGACACCCTGTATTGCCTGCCCGGCGTCCAGAACGATCCGTTCTTCGACGCGCTCTACGACCGCACCAACGCCATCCGGCCCATCCATGCGCGCCACGAACAGGCGTGTGCCTATATGGCGCTCGGCCACGCGATGGCGACAGGGAAGCCCTCGGCCTACGTGGTCGTGCCCGGCCCCGGCTTCCTCAACACGACGGCGGCTCTGGCGACCGCTTATGCCGTCAATGCACCGGTCCTGGCGCTGACGGGCCAGATCCAGCAATCGATGATCGGCCGCAATGTCGGCCTGTTGCACGAGCTGCCCGACCAGCTCGCGATCATGCGTGGCCTCACCAAATGGGCCGACCGCATCCCTTCGCCCGCGGCGGCACCGGGTCTGGTCAACGAGGCCTTCCGCCGCCTGCTCTCGGGCCGCCGTCGGCCCGTCGCGCTCGAATGCGCCATGGACACCTGGGCCAGGCGCGCACCGGTCGAGTTGATCGGCACCGCCGCTGCGGCCGATCCCTGCCCAGTCGACGAGGAGGCCGTCGAACGCGCTGCGAAGCTCCTGGGCGGTGCCGAGCATCCGATGATCGTCGTGGGTGGCGGAGCCCAGGCCGCGGGCGAACACGTGCTGCGGGTCGCCGAGCTGCTCGATGCGCCGGTGATGACCGGCCGCATGGGCCAGGGCGTGATCGACGGGCGGCATCGCCTGTCGGTCACAGCGCCAGCCGGCTACCATTTCTGGGGCGAGGCCGACGTCGTGCTCGCGGTTGGCACGCGTCTGCAGCCGCCCCAGCAGAACTGGGGCTTCGACGCCGGCCTGAAGATCGTACGCATCGATGCCGATAGCGAGGAACTCGACCGTCATCGCAGGCCGGAGATCGGCATCGTGGGCGACGCGACCGCGACGATGAAGCTGTTGGCCGATCAGCTTGAGAAACACGCCCGCAGGCAAAGTGGCCGGGCGGCGCATGTCGCGGCAATCAAGGCGGCGGCCATGAAGAAGATCCAGGAGACTCTGGCACCGCAGATTGCCTATCTCGAGGCGATCCGAAGAGCACTGCCCGACGATGGCATCCTCGTCGATGAGCTGACCCAGATCGGCTACGCCGCCCGCTTCGCCTGGCCGTGCTACGGGCCTCGCACCTTCCTGTCGCCCGGCTACCAGGGCACCCTCGGCTGGGGCTACGCCACTTCGCTCGGCGCCAAGATCGCCAAACCCGACACCGCGGTTGTTTCGATCAGCGGCGATGGCGGCTTCATGTTCACCGCAATGGAGATGGCGACGGCCGCCCAGCACGGGATCGGGGTCGTGGCGGTCGTGTTCAGTGACGGCGCCTTCGGCAACGTGCGGCGGATCCAGCAGCAGTCCTTCAACAACCGCACCATCGCGACCGAGCTGCGCAACCCGGACTTCGTGAAGCTGGCCGAAAGCTTCGGTGTCGACGCCGTGCGCGTCGGGTCGCCGGACGAACTGGGCAACGCGATCTCGCGCGGCATCGCCCGGGGCGCGCCCCTTCTGATCGACTGCCCTGTCGGCCAGTTCCCCGACCCCTGGCCGCTGGTGACGCTGCCGCCGATCCGGCCGCGCCGATCCTAGACGACCCGGCCGTTTGCCCTGATGTCGGCGAGCAGTTTCGCGGCATGTACCTGGTCGGCGATGCGCTTGGACGCAAAGCGCGGGTCGAGGGCAGGCACGACCATGCGCAGATGCGGCGTCAGAAAATCCGGCAGCGGCGGCGGCTCGGCCTGCCCTTCCGGCATCTCGACCTCGGCCATGGCGAAGTAGGTCGAGCCGTCGTCGCGCTTGAAGAAGTCCACGTCCCAGTGGTAGCGGCCTTCCGTCCACGAATAGCGGACCTTGACCAACGACTCTATCCGCTGCGTCCAGAGTCGCGCGAAGTCGACGGCGCTGAGGCCTGTCTCGATCTCGACCACCTGTCCGTCGACCGTGCGCTTGTAGGTGAAGACGTGCGTGGTCTCGCCCTCGCCTTCCAGCGAGCGGATGCGCAGGCCGGGCGCATCGAGATAGGCCTGTCGAAGCAGATGGCACGCCACGCCCGGGCGTCTGGAAAGGTCCGCCTCCAGGCCGCCAGCTTCCTCGTTGAGGACAAATTTGCGTTCGTTCTCGATGGGCATGCTAGAATCGTTGCCATGACTACACAGACAATCGACGATCTGCCGACGCCCGCCCTCATTCTCGACCGGGCGATCCTGCGCCGCAACCTCAAGCGCATGAGCGAGCGCCTGCATCATGCCGGTGTCATGCTGCGCCCCCATCTCAAGACCGCCAAGTCGGTCGAGATCGGCCGGATGGCGGTCGAGGGCCATGACGGGCGCATCACGGTCTCGACCCTGGCCGAGGCGCGATACTTCGCCGATGGCGGCTTCAAGGACATCCTCTACGGTGTCGGCATCATCCCGTCCAAGCTTGGGGCCGTCACGGAGTTGCGCCGCCGCGGCGTGAACCTGCGGATCGTCACCGACAATCTCGGCGTGGCCCAGGCCATCGCCGCGGCGGCGAAGGACGGTGACACATTCTCGGTGTTCATCGAGATCGACAGCGGTGGGGGTCGCGCGGGCCTGCCCTACCCGGAATTGCCCGGGCTACTGGACATCGCACACGTGCTGCATGCGGCGCCGGGCGTGGACCTCGCCGGCGTGATGACCCATGCGGGCCATTCCTACCACCAGAGCACGCAAGACGGCATCGCGGGTGTCGCCGAACAGGAGCGCCTCGCCATCGTGACTGCCGCCGGGAAGCTGCGCGCGGCCGGCATTCCCTGCCCCATCGTGTCGGGCGGCTCGACGCCGACGGCGATGCATTCGCGCGATTTCACCGGCATCACCGAGATGCGGCCGGGCGTCTATGTCTTCAACGATCTTGACCAGGAGTATATCGGCTCGTGCGGCGCGGGAGACATCGCGCTGTCTGTGCTGGCCTCGGTGATCGGCCACTATCCCCACCGCAACCAGTTGCTGGTCGATGCCGGCGCGCTGGCGCTCTCCAAGGACATCAGCGCCCAGGAGTTCCAGCCGAAGGTCGGCTACGGCACCATCGCCGATCCACCGGCTGCCGGCATGGCCGTGGTCGAGTGCTCGCAGGAGCACGGGTTCGTCGCCGCCGACGATCCACTGCCCTACGGCAACCTCCCCGTGGGCGCGCGCGTCCGCATCCTGCCCAACCACGCCTGCATCACCGCGGCCGCCTACGACCGCTACTACGTCGTCGACAGCGACCTCGACGGCGGCCGGTCCGTGGTCGACGTGTACGACCGCATCAACGGATGGTGAGCTAAAGCGAACTCACCGTGTGGCCGCCGTCGACGGTGATGATGCTGCCGGTCATGAATGCGCCCGCTTCCGACGCCAGCAGCAGCAGCGCGCCGTCGAGATGTTCGGGCTGGCCTATGCGTCGCTGCGGAATGCGGTCGATCAGGCGCTGTCCGCCGGGCGTCTTCCAGAAGTCACTGTTCATCTCGGTTTCGATGTATCCCGGGCAGATGGCGTTGACCCGGATCTGGTAGCGCGCCCATTCCATGGCGAGTGCCCGCGTGAGATGGATCAGGCCCGCCTTCGAGGCATTGTAGGGCGCGACCTGGCCGATCGTGCGCAGCCCCAGGATCGAGGCGATGTTGACGATCGACCCCGGGCGCTTCGACGCCACCCAGCGCTTGCCGGCGGTCTGGGTCATCAGCCAGGCCCCGCGCAGGTTGGTGTCGACGACGGCGTCCCAGTCGGCCCCAGGCATGTCGAGTGCCGGCTTCACGATCGAGATGCCGGCATTGTTCACGAGGATGTCGACCGGTCCCAGCGCCGCTTCGACCTTGTCGAAGGTCGCCGTGATCGACTCCGCCGACTGCACGTCGAGATCGACCGCCACCGCCCTGGCGCCGCCCTTCTGCAGTTCCGCCTGTAGAGAGGCCAGCCGGTCGGCACGCCGTGCCGCGATCGCCACGGATGCGCCTGCCTCCGCCAGCGTGCGTGCGAAGTGGACGCCGAGACCCGACGAGGCACCGGTCACCAGGGCCACTTTGCCGCTAAGGTCGAATCGCTTGGACATGCCGGACGCTCCCCTGTTTCATGCCGGCCTTATAGGCGAGCGAACCATTCGGAGGAAACATGGACCTCGGTCTCAAAGGCAAGCGCGTGATGGTCACCGGCGGCACCAAGAGCATCGGGCGCGCCATCGTCGACACTTTCCTGGCCGAGGGCGCCGTCGTGGGCTTCTGCGCCCGCGATGCGGCTCTGGTGAAGGAACGCGAGGCGGAATGGCGTGCGCAGCAGGGCCGCGCCACCGGCACGGCGCTCGACGTCACCGACCCTACAGCTCTCAAGGCATGGATCGACGGCTTTGCGGCCGACGGCGGTATCGATCACTTCGTCGCCAATGTCAGCGCGCTCGGCACCGACAACACGGCAGAGGGCTGGCGCAAGGCCATCGAGATCGACCTGGTCGCCACGGTCAACGCGGTGCTGAACGTCAGGCCGCATCTCGAGGCGCGCGGCCATGGCGCAACCCTGACCATCATCGGCACGACCTCGTTGGTCGAGGTCGCAGGGCCGACACAGCCCTATCGTTCCGTGAAGGCGGCACTCGTGCCCATGGTCAAGTCGATGGCGATCGAGCTGGCGCCCAGGGGCGTACGCGCCAACATGGTCTCGCCCGGCACGATCCTCGAGGACGGCAATACCTGGGGCCGCCAGCGCGATGCCGGCACCGAGCGCTACAAGCGGTCGCTGGCCCGCAACCCGACGGGTCGCATGGGCACGCCACAGGAAGTGGCCAATGCCGTCGTGTTCCTGGCCGGCGCGCCCGCGTCGTTCATCACCGGCATCAACATGGTGGTCGACGGCGCCATTACCTCACGGGTGCAGTACTGACGTCGACCCGTACCCCGTGGCCACTGGCCGCCCTGCTGGTCGCGGCCGGGATGGTCGCGGCCTTCCAGGTCGGCAAGGCGCCGCCGGCCCTCCCCTCGATCCGCGAGGATCTCGGTGCGACGCTGGAACAGGCGGGCTGGCTGCTGTCCGTCATCAACCTGATGACGGCGCTGGGCGGCATGGCGATCGCGCTGACGGCGGATCGTGTCGGCCATCGGCGCCTGGCGATCTTCGGCACGCTGCTGGCCGGCCTGGCCAGCTTCGCCGGCGCCTTTGCGCCCAATGTCGAATCGCTCCTTGTCGGCCGCGTCCTCGAGGGGCTCGGCTTCATCACCGTCGTCGTCGCCGTCCCAACCCTGCTGCTGCGCCTCACGCGGCCGGCCGACCAGCGCCTCGCGATGGCGATCTGGAGCACCTACATGCCGGCCGGCTCCGGCACGATGATGGTGATCGCGGCCATCGTTCTCCCCGGCACCTCGTGGCGCACCGTGTGGCTGGTCGCCGCCGGGGCTGCCGCGCTGATGGCGGCCGCCCTCCTCCTGCGGGCGCTTCCACGTCGTGAGCTCGATCCCTTGCCCGCGCCGCGTCGTCCGGTGCTTGCGGAAATGAGGGAAGTCGCCACTAGCGGCGGACCTCTGGCCATCGCGCTCTGCTTCGGCTCCTATGCAAGCTGCTGGTTCGCCATCATCGGCTTCTTGCCAACCCTGCTGATCGAACGGCTGGGCTATTCGACCTCGACCGCCGCCATCGTGACCGCCGCGGTCGCCATCCTCAACGTGCCCGGCAATCTCGCAGCGGGCTGGCTGCTTCACCGCAGAGTGCCGCGGGTGGCCGTGATCGTCGGCGCCACCCTGTCGATGAGCCTGTGCGCCGCCGGCATCTTCGTGAGCGGCGTGCCGGACCCGATGCGGCTGGCGCTGGCCGGCCTCTACTCCGCGGTGATCGGCGTCGTGCCCGGCGCCCTGTTCACCGCCATTCCGATCCATGCGCCGCGCCGCGAACTGGCCGGCGCCTCGACCGGCCTGCTGATGCAAGGCTCGAACATCGGCGGGCTGCTGGGGCCGCCGATCACCGGCGCGCTCGTGGCCTGGGGCGGATGGCCCAGCGCCGCGTGGCTGACCACCCTCGCCCTGGCGGTTTCGGCGGCGGCCGGCCTCTTCCTGCACTGGCTGGAAAGGCATAAGCTCAGCACATGATCTACGTCGACATCGTCTCCGATACGATCTGCCCGTGGTGCTACATCGGCAAGCGACGCTTCGAGCGGGCACTCGAGCAGAGCGGCCGCACCGACGTCGCGGTCGCCTGGCGGCCCTTCCAGCTCAATCCCGACATGCCGGTGGAAGGCATGACGCGCGACGACTATGTGCGCGCCAAGTTCGGCGGCGGCGACCGGCCGCGCCAGATCTACCAGGCGATCGCCGAGAGCGGTCGCGAAGCCGGCATCGACTTCCAGTTCTCGCGCATCAGGCGCACACCCAATACGGTCTTGTCGCATCGCCTGGTTCACTGGAGCGCCGGCAGCGAGCGCCAGGACGAGGTCGTGGGTGAGCTGTTCAAGGCCTATTTCGAGGAAGGGCTCGACATCGGCGACCTCGATACGTTGGTCGAGGTCGCGGTCCGCGCCGGGATCGAGGAAGACCCGGTACGACACTTCCTGTCGGGCGACGAGGGCCGCCAAGAGGTCGTCGCCTCCGACGTCTATGCCCGCCGCCTCGGAATCAACGGCGTGCCCTGCTTCATCGTGAATCGCAAGTACGCCGTCTCCGGCGCCCAGCCGCCACCCGCCTTCGTCGAGGTCTTCAACCTCGCCGAACGCGACGCCGCCACCAGCGCGGCGCAGTCGACCGCATAAGCAGGGGCTAATTCTCTTTGCTGGGGGCGCGCCACTCCAGTGGCGCGTCTTTTTTCGTGCGCGCGATGAACGCGCCACTGGAGTCGCGCGCCCCCAGCGTTCAAGCATTCATATGTCGATCATCATATGATATGATAATCAACGCATCATGCCCATCAGCGCCACCCGTAAGGCCGCCATCAGGGCCGAGATCGTCGAGCATGCCGCCCGGCTGTTCCGGCTTCGCGGCCATGCCGGAACCAACATCGACGACATCATGCTGGCCGCGGGCCTGACGCGCGGCGCCTTCTATGCGCACTTCTCCTCGAAGGATGCCCTGTTCGCCGAAATCGTGCGCATGGGTCACGGGCTCCTGCCCCGGTTGCGCGCCGCCGCAAAGCCAACCGTCGTGCTGAACGAATATCTCGACCGCGAGGCGCTGATCGCGAACGCCCAGGGGTGCGCCCTCGCTTCCCTCGCCGGCGACGTGAGCCGCGCGCCTCTGGCGGCGCGGCTCGCCTATGCCAACGTACTGCACGGCGTGATTGCGGAACTGGCGCGCGGAAAGAAGCGCGCGCTCGACGCCGACGCAACGGCCGTGGCGATCCTGGCCGTCGGCGCCGTGACGCTGGCTCGTGCGTCCGGCGACACGCGGCTCAGCGATTGGCTGCTGCGCTGTGCCCGGCGTGCGACGAAGACACTGATGGAAAAGCCGCGTCCTAAGCGGCGAGCTTCGCCAAGGAAGAAACGATCGACGTCACGCCCGAAAGCCGCTGCCGCTCGTCCTTCCAGACCCTCTGCACGATCACGCGCTGGTCGGGCCTGACCTTCACCAGCGGCGCGTTCTTCTGGATCCAGCCGATCAGGCGGTCGGGTCGTGCGAACTTGTTGTCGTGGAACGTGAAGACCACAGCCTTCTCGCCGGCATCGATCTTCTCGACCTGCGCAGCCCGGCACAGCAGCTTGAGCGCCACCGTGTTCAGCAGGAATTCGGCCTCGACCGGCATGCGGCCGAACCGGTCTACGAGCTCGGCGGCGAAGGAATCGATCTCTGCCTGGCTGGTGAGGCCGCCCAGCCGCCGGTACAGGCCCATGCGGACCGCGAGATCGGGCACGTACTCCTCGGGGATCAGCACCGGGATGCCGAGATTGATCTGGGGCGACCATTCGGACTTCTCGGCCTCCTGCGAGCGCCCCCGGGCGGCCGCGACGGCCTCCTCCAGGAGCTGCTGATAGAGCTCGATGCCGACTTCGCGGATATGGCCCGACTGTTCGTCGCCCAACAGGTTGCCGGCGCCGCGGATGTCGAGGTCATGGCTGGCGAGCTGGAAGCCAGCGCCCAGCGTGTCGAGGGTCTGCATCACCTCGAGCCGCTTGGCCGCCGCCTCGTTCAGCGCCTTGCCCGGCGGCACGGTGAGATAGGCATAGGCCCGCGTCTTGCCGCGCCCCACCCGGCCGCGCAGCTGGTAGAGCTGGGCAAGGCCGAACATGTCGGCTCGGTGAATGATCATCGTGTTGGCGTTGCGGATATCGAGACCGCTTTCGACGATGTTGGTCGAGAGCAGCACGTCGAACTTGCCCTCGACGAAGTCCTGCATCGTGTTCTCGATGGTGGTCGGGGCGAGCTTGCCGTGCGCCATGCCGAGCCGGATCTCGGGCACCAGCTCGCGAATCTCCTCGGCGACCGAGGCCAGGTCCTCGACCCTCGGACAGACGTAGAAGGTCTGGCCGCCGCGATACTGTTCGCGCAGCAGCGCCTCGCGGATGGTGACGCCGTCGAACGGCGTGATGAAGGTGCGCACCGCGAGCCGATCGACCGGCGGCGTGGCGATCAGGCTCATGTCGCGCACGCCCGTCAGCGCCAGCTGCAGGGTGCGCGGGATCGGCGTCGCGGTCAGGGTCAGAACGTGCACGTCGGCCCGTAGCTCCTTCAGCCGCTCCTTGTGGGCAACGCCGAAATGCTGCTCCTCGTCGACGATCAGCAGGCCGAGATCCTTGAACTCGATGCCCTTGGCCAGCAGCGCATGGGTGCCACAGATGATGTTGACGGTGCCGTCCTTCAGCCCCTCCTTGGTCGCCTTGGCCTCCTTGGGCGGCACGAGGCGCGACAGGCGTCCGATGTTGAGCGGCATCCCCTGGAAGCGCTCGACAAAGGTGCGGTGATGCTGGCGGGCCAGCAGCGTCGTCGGCCCGATCACCGCCACCTGCTTGCCCGACATGGCGGCGACGAAGGCCGCCCGCAGCGCCACCTCGGTCTTGCCGAAGCCGACATCGCCACAGATCAGCCGGTCCATCGGCTTGCCGGAGGACAGATCGTCCATGACATCCGAAATCGCCTGCAGTTGGTCGTCGGTCTCGGCATAGGGGAAGCGGGCGCAGAATTCCTCGTACAGGCCATCGGGCGGGGTGATCGTCTCGCCCTTGCGCACCGCACGCTCGGCCGCGATCTGGATCAGCCGGTCGGCCATGTCGGCGATGCGCTGCTTCAGCTTCGCCTTGCGCGACTGCCAGGCGACGCCGCCCAGCCGGTCGAGCACGGCCCCTTCCTCGCCCGCGCCGTACCGGCTCAACACGTCGATGTTCTCGACCGGCACGAAGAGCTTGTCGCCGCCGTCGTAGGTGAGCCGCAAACAGTCGTGCCGGGCATGATGGATCTCGAGCGTCACCAGCCCCTCGTAGCGACCGACCCCGTGCTCGCGATGGACCACGAGGTCGCCGTCGCTCAGCGCCGACGCTTCGGCAATGAACCGCTCCGACGGGCGACGCTTCTTGGCCGGCCGCGACAGGCGGTCGCCGAGAATGTCCTCCTCGCCGATGACCTCCAGCCCGTCGAGCACGAAACCATGCTCGAGCGGCCAGATCACGACGGCCACGACGCCGGCTGGCAGTGCCTGCACCATGGCGAAGTCTGCGGCGAGCACCGGCGTGGTGGCGCCGTGCTCCTGCAGCAGGTGCTGCAGGCGCGTGGTCGAGCCGTCGGTGTAGCCCGCGACGACGATGCGGCGGCCGGCGGCGGTGGCCGCCTTCACATGCTCCGCCACCTTGTCGAACAGGTTCACGCCCTGCGCCGTGCGCGCCTGGGCGAAACCCTCATGACGGCGGCCGCCGAGGTCGATCGTGTTCACCGCTCCAGGCGCCGAATCGAAGGTCGAGAACTGTGCCACCGTGCGACCGTCGAGCAGCCGCTCCCATTCCGACGGCTTCAGGTAGAGCCGCTCCGGCGGGACGGGCTTGTAGTCGGCGCCGCCGGTCATGCCGCCCTTGGCACCGGTCTTCTGGCGGGCGTCGTAGTAGTCGGCGATCAGCTCGTAGCGCGCGTTGAAGGCTTCCGTGGCCTCATGGTCGGCCGTGACGATCGCACCGGGGCAATAGTCGAGCAGCGTCTCCATGTGATCGTGGAACAACGGCAACCAGTGTTCGACACCGACCATGCGCTGGCCGGCCGAGACCGATTCGTAGAGCAGGTCCTCGCCGGAGACGTTGCCGAACAGCTCCCGATAGCCGCTGCGGAAGCACTCGATGCTCTGTGGCGTCAGCAGGACTTCGCTGACCGGCAGCAGCACCACCTCGTCGCGTGTGCCGGTCGAGAGCTGGCTCATCGGATCGAAGGAGCGGACCGACTCCAGCGTGTCGCCGAACAGGTCGAGGCGCAGCGGCTCCCTGGTGCCCGGCGGGAACAGATCGAACAGGCCGCCGCGAACGGCGAACTCGCCCGGCTCCATCACCGTCTCGGCGCGGCCATAGCCATTCGCGCCCAGGAACTTCGTGAGCCAGTCGACATCGACCGTCGTGCCCTTGCGCAGGATCGTTGCCGCCTCGGCGTAGAGACTCCTCGGGGGTACGCGCTGCAGCGCCGCGCCCACCGAGGCCAGGATGATCCGCGCCGGCGAGCCTGGCGCCTTTGGCGCCGCCAGCCGGCTCAGCGTCTCGAGCCGCTCGGCGACGATGTCGGGATGGGGCGACATGCGGTCGTAAGGCAGGCAATCCCAAGCCGGGAAGACCAGAACCTCGCGCTCGGGGCTGAAGAACCGGAGGCCGTCCTGCAGCCGCTCCAGCCGCTGGCCATCGCGCGCAACGTGCAAAATGTCAGTGCCGCCGGTCGCGCGTGCCAGTTCCGCGAGCACCAGGGCGTCGGCTCCTTCGGGCAGCCCGGCGATGGTCCATTTGACGGCCTTGCGGGGAATCGCAGCCAGCGTGCTGGCGAACGGCAGAGCCACTAGAACCTCACGCGGAACGCCAGCAGTTTGCGCACGACGGGCGTATCCTGTTCGGCGGGAACCTCCACCTTACCCGAAACCCAGTCGTAGATTTCGTTGTCGCCGACCGCGAGCAGCCGCTCATACTGGTCGAGCTCTACGGCGCCGAACTCGCCCAGATGCGCGCGCGCGAATTGCCCGAGGAGGATGTCGTTCTCCTTGTTGCCACGATAGGTGCTGCGGTAGAGCAAGCGCTTCCGCCGCGTCTCCAGATCCGTGTCGACACTCATGTTTTCCCCAGGCCCGGAACAAAAGGGGCGTAGCATATAGGCGGCAGCGGTGGCGAAGTCACGCAGCCCCTGATCAAGCCAACCATGCGTCCGCAAGCCCTCACCCCCCTTTTCGCCCAGGTCACGTCGCTGCCCGGAATCGGGCCGCGGCTGGCAACGCTCGTGGAGAAGCTGGCGGGCCCGCTGGTCGTCGACCTGCTCTGGCACCTGCCCGCCGGCGTGATCGACCGCCGCAACGCACCCGACGTCGCCCAGGCACGCGGCGGCGAGGTCGCCACCCTGACCGTCAACGTCGACGAGCACATGGTCCCGCACAGTCCGCGCCAGCCCTACAAGGTCTGGTGCAGCGACGAGAGCGGTCGCGTTTGCCTCACCTACTTCAACGGCCGTGAGGACTATCTCAAGAAGGTGCTGCCGCCCGGCGAGACGCGCGTGGTCAGCGGCAAGGTCGAAATCTACCAGGGCGAGGTGCAGATGACGCACCCCGACCATGTCGTGCCGCTGGCGGACCGCGCGTCCATCCTGCGGGTCGAGCCGGTCTATGGCCTCACCGCCGGACTGACCCAGAAGCCGGTACAGAAGGCCATCACGGCGGCCGTCGAGCGGGCGCCCGCCCTCTCCGAATGGCAGGACGCCGCCTTCCACAGGAAGCAGGGCTGGAGCGACTGGAAAACCGCGATTGCCCGCGTCCATGCCCCCGAGGAGCTGGGCGATCTCTCGCCCGCCCACCCTGCTCGCGCGCGCCTCGCCTTCGACGAGCTGCTCGCGAGCCAGCTCGCCATCGCGCTGGTGCGCCATCACAACCGCACCCTGGCCGGTCATTCGACCCAGGGCGATGGCCGTCTGCGCCAGGCCGCCCTCGCCTCGCTGGGTTTCGAGCTGACCGCGAGCCAGACCCAGGCGATCGCCGAGATCGCCGACGATCTGGCCAAGGAAGAGCGCATGGTGCGGCTGCTGCAGGGCGATGTCGGCAGCGGCAAGACGCTGGTGGCGCTGCTCGCCATGCTGATCTGCGTCGAGGCTGGCGCTCAGGCCGCCATGATGGCGCCGACCGAGCTTCTGGCGCGCCAGCATTTCGCGACCATTGCCCCGCTCGCGCAGGCGGCCGGCGTGCGGGTGGCCCTGCTGACGGGCCGTGACGGCCAGCGTCAGAAGAAGCAGACCCTGGAGGGGCTGGCCGACGGCACGGTCCAGCTGGTCGTCGGCACGCACGCCTTGGTGCAGGAGGATGTCGAATTCGCCGACCTGGCGCTCGCCGTGGTCGACGAGCAACACCGGTTCGGCGTGCACCAGCGAATGGCGCTCTCGTCCAAGGGCCATGCCGTCGACCTTCTCGTCATGACGGCGACGCCCATTCCGCGCACACTCATGCTTGCCGCCTATGGCGATCTCGATGTCTCGAAGCTCACCGAGAAGCCCAGGGGTCGCCAGCCGATCGACACACGCACCATCCCGCTCGAAAGGATCGGAGAGGTCGCCCAGGGGATCGGCCGCCAGATCGCAGCCGGTGCGCGCGTTTACTGGGTCTGTCCGCTGATCGAGGAATCCGAAGAGATCGACCTCGCCAACGTGACCGAACGATTCAGGCTGTTGAACGAGCGTTTCCCGGGAAAGGTCGGCCTGCTGCATGGCCGTCTGAAGGGCGCCGAGCGCGAGACGACGATGGCCGCCTTCGCGGACGGACGCCTGTCGATCCTGGTCGCTACCACCGTGATCGAGGTCGGCGTCGACGTGCCGGCCGCCACGGTCATGGTGATCGAACATGCCGAGCGGTTCGGCCTTGCCCAGCTGCACCAACTACGCGGCCGCGTGGGACGCGGCAGCGCTAAGTCGACCTGCCTCCTGCTCTACGCCATGCCCCTCGGCGAAACCGCCAAGTCGCGCCTTGCGATCATGCGCGAGACGGAGGACGGGTTCCGCATCGCCGAGGAAGACCTCAAGCTGCGCGGCGCCGGCGAGCTTCTGGGCACCCGCCAGAGCGGTCTGCCCGACATGCGACTGGCCGATCTCTCGGTCCATAACGAACTGCTGGAAGCCGCCCGCGATGACGCGCGACTGGTGATCGCTCGCGACCCCGACCTGCAGACCGAGCGCGGCAAGGCCCTGCGCGCCCTCCTCTACCTCTTCCGTCGCGACGACGCGGTGAGGACGCTGCGCGCTGGCTGATCAGCCGAGCTGGCTCACATATGTCCGCAGCGCGTCGCGGGCCGCTTCGGCTGACTTCTCGGCCTCGGCGCGGCGGGTGGCGAGAGCCTCCAGATCGGTCTCCTGCTTGTCGAGGGTCGCGAGATAGCGACGCTGGAGATCGCTGTTGGCCGGCACACGCGCAAGGTTGTCCCGCAGGCGGGCCTGCTCCTGCACGATCGCCTGACGCTCGGCATCGACCTGCTGGACCTTGCGCTGCGCCTCTGCCGCAGACTGCTGCAACCGCAGCACTTTGGTCAAGGCATCGCGCGTTTTGGCATCGAACTCTCGCGCCTGGGCATAAACACGGATCTGCTCGGCCGCGCTTTCGACCAAGCGGATCTCCTGTTGCTGTGTCTGCTCCTGCACGACCTCGAAGGTCTGCGTCTGGTCACCGCCCGGGAGCTGGAACGGGATGCGATAGTTTCCCTCGCTCAGCTCGACGTCCTTGGACTCCGGCCTGGTCAAGGTCCAGCCCGGCAGGCGGCGCTGCACGATCACGAGCTGGCGCGGCTCCTTGGCCGGACCACGCACGCGATAGACCGTCGTCTGCCGCACGACCCGCGACAGGCGCAGAGCGCCGTTGGCGATGGTACCCGAGGCCACCCGGTCGGTCTGGGCCACGTCGCGCTCGATCACGATCTTCTCGTCGAGCGCATAGGCCAGCAGGCGTGTTTCCCCGACAGGAAACGCCGAGAGCCGCGCGTCGCCGACATAGGAGACGTAGCCACCCTTGTCGCGCTCGTAGAGAGTGATGATGCCCGGCGGCAGCCCCGATTCGCCATCGTTGGTGAGGCGGATGGCGGCCAGCGGATTACGCGCGGCAGCGTCGGCTTGATAAAGCGCGAGCCGCGCAGCGGGCACCTGCCTGTCGACCATCGGGATCGACAAGGTGCGGCCATTCTCGACGCTGACGGCGCGCGGGAACTTGAAGATCACCTGCGTGGCTGCATCGCTCGCCTCGATCTGCTCGGCCGCCGCAGCCATCGGGGCGGGCGGCGGAGGCGGCGCCATGGCGGACGCGCCGACAGACCGCTCCTGCTGCGCGCGATAGGGCGCGGGGGCCGGCATCGGCAGAGATGACTTGGCTCGCTGCTGGTCGGCCGTGACGCCGCCACGATCAATGCCGGGCATCAGACGCCCAGCGATTTCGACCGGCACCTCGGGACGCGTCACGTAGTAGGCGTTGTAGAGCGCCTGGTGGAAGGCGACCGGCCGGCCCGAGACGAGGGTCAGTTCGACGTCCTTCCAGTCCTGGCCACTCAGATTCTCGACCACGGCCCAGCCCTGCAGGGCAGAGCGCGCGGCGGCCAGATCGGCGCCGAGGGTCAGCCGATAGGAGGCTTTCCAGACCGGCACCTCGACGATGTAGGCAACGCGCACGGTACGCTTGCCCTGCCCGCGCATCGTGAGATCAATGGTACGCGCGTCCTTGGCGCGGTTGCCCTGGATGGCGACAAGGGCCTGGCCGACCTTGTCGCGAAGGGCCGCATCGGCGAACTGAAGATTCTCGGCATCCTCTAGGATGAACTGCTGCAGGCCGCGGTCGGTGTAGAGCGTCACGCGTGTGCGCTTCACCGTCCCCTTTTTGTCGGGCAACGCGACGCTGTCCTCTTCCACGGAGACGATGCGGCCGGAGATCGAGCGACTGCCACCCACGGTGACCTGCGCGCCCTTCAGGGTCTGCAGAAGGCCGGCCGGCGAACCGAGCGAACTCTCGTCGAACGGAAGATCCTTGAAGGCCTGCGCCAACGGCTCGCGCCCCGGCAGGCTCAGTCCACCCACCCCGCCCTTGTCGTCATAGACGACGAGGCTCTTCAGCACGTCGTCGACCTGACCGAGCGATACGGTGAGCTTCAGCGTCGCGTCGCCGTCGACGTTCGCCTCGTACTCGAAATAGCCGAGGCCGCCGGACGACAGCATCACCCTCTTCAGCGCGAGGTCCTGGGCGAAGGCGAAGCTGGGGAACGCAAGCAGGCCCACCAGGGCCACGACGTTCAGCAAAAGGCGCATTGTCTCTCCCGGTCGATGCACGTGGAAGGTGCCGCGCGACTGTGACACGAGCGCGGCAGCGCCGCGACGAAACTACGGGTACGTCCCGTACTTACGAAAGCGCGTCCTTGAGGGCTTCGAGCGGCAGCAGCACGCAGTCCTGGCGGGCCTTGTGCGCGGCGACGGGAGCGAAGGCGTCGAACGGTTCGTGGGTTTCGCCCGGCTCACGGCCGAGGGCGCGCTCGGCGTCATGGCGCAGTTGGGCGATACCCGCGGCGTCTCGGCCAACGGCGACGGCCGAGAGCGCAGAGGCCGAGGCCTGACAAAGGAGGCAGCCGCGCACCTGATGGCCGATCTCGGCAATGCGCCCGTCTCCGTCCAGACGAACGTCGAGGATCACGCGATCACCGCACAGCGGGTTGTCACGACGCACCGTCTTCGTCGGAGTCTCCAGCTTGCCGGCACCGGTCTTCGCCTTGGCGAGCGCGACGATGCGCTCCTGATAGAGCTGGTCGCTCATCGCAGCGTCTTCGCGGCGTGCGCGACGCCGGCGAGCAACGCGTCGATGTCGCTGTTGTCGTTGTAGGGCGCCATCGAGACGCGCGTCGTGCCATCCAGGTCGAACCTGTCCATCAGCGGCTGCGCGCAGTGATGGCCGGCACGCACGGCGACACCGAACGAATCGAGCGTCTGCGCAACATCGTGCGGGTGAACGCCGTCCAGCATGAAGGACACGACCGGGTAGCGGTTCTGCAGGCTGGCCGGACCGAAAAGCTGTGTCCCCTCGATCTTCTGCAGGCCATCCATCAGCCGCTGCACCAGACCCATCTCATGATCGTGCGCGCCCGGCCAGTCGAGTGCCTGCATCCAGGCACAGGCGGCGCCGAGACCAATGGCCGGGCCGATGGCCGGCGTCCCCGCCTCGAAGCGGCGCGGCGACGGCGCCCAGGTCGTTTCGGCCAGTGTCACGCGCCCGATCATCGAGCCGCCACCCATGAAAGGTGGCATCGCGTCCAGCAGTTCAGGCCGTCCCCACAGCGCGCCGATCCCGTTGGGCCCATAGGCCTTGTGGCCGGCGAAGGCGTAGAAATCGATGCCGAGCGACGGCAGGTCGAGCGGCCCGTGCGGCGCGCGCTGGGCACCGTCGAGCATCACCTTCGCGCCGACGGCGCGCGCCGCCTCCGCGACCGCTCGCACGTCGAGCAGTGCTCCCGTCACGTTCGAGACATGCGCCAGCGACACGAGCTTCGTTTTGTCCGTCAGCAGGCGCGGCAGGGCCGAGAGATCGATGCGGCCGTCGTTCGTGACCGGCAGCATGTCGAGTTCGATGCCAGAGCGCGACCGCAGCAGCTGCCACGGCACGATGTTGGAATGGTGCTCGATCTCCGACAGGAGGATGCGGTCACCGGGCTTCAGGAGCGAGCCGTAGGAGAAAGCGACGAGATTGATCGCCGCCGTGCAGCCGCCTGTGAAGATGACCTCCATGGTCGGCACGCCGAGAAAGGTCGCCACCTGCTCGCGGGCCTTCTCATAGGCCTCGGTCGCCCGCTCGGCCAGGCGATGGACGCCACGGAGGACATTGGCGCGGCTGGTCGTCTCGTAGTGCCGCACCGCGTCCATGACGGCGAGCGGCGTCTGCGCCGAGGCGCCATTGTCGAGATAGTGGACCGTCAGACCGTCGATGATCTCGGAGAGGATCGGGAACTGGCCGCGGACGGCGGCAACGTCGAAGCTCATGATTGGGTCTCTTCGCTGGAGCGCGCCCGCCACGCGGCCAGCGCCTCGGGCGTGTCGATGTCGGTGATCGCCGCCTCGCCCGTCATTTCGACCTCGCAGACGAGATCGGCATGCTCGCCGATCAGGTGCTTGGCGCCGCTGTCGCCCGAGAGACTACCCATCTCGGCGAAGAAGCGCCGTGCCCACAGGACGGGATTGCCGCGCTTGCCGCCGACCGTCGGAACGCAGATCGAACGGCCCTCGACAGGGCTGAAGGCGGCCATCAGCCGATCGAGCAGCGGCGCGCCGACTCCGGGCATGTCGCCCAGCTGGACGATCGCAGCATCGACAGTCGGCCCGAGTGCGGCCATGCCGGTACGCACCGAGGTGCTGAGCCCCTCGGCGAAATCCGGGTTGATGACGAAGCGCACGCGCGACTTTGGCGGAATCGCCTTCTCGATGACGGGCCGGATCTCGCCGGCCATATGGCCCAGCACGATGACAACCTCGACCGCCTGCGAGGCCAGCGCGGCCTTCACCGCATGAACGATGAGGGGCGCGCCGTTGGCCTCGGCCAGAAGCTTGTTCGGTCCGCCCATGCGGGTCGAGCGGCCGGCAGCCAGCACCAGCACGGCGACCCGGGGCGCCTGCTGTGGGCCCGCTTCTTCCGACTCCGTGTCATCCCGAGGCTGCGGCCGGGTCGGGATTTCCGCCAGCAAGCCGCCCGATCCCATGCGAACGATCTCGGCGCGGCCGACCGGCAGGCGTGCGGCGAGCCGCTCGAGCACCATGTCGAAACCATTGTACTTCGGCGATTTGGCGCAGCCGGGCAGGCCCAGCACCGGTTTTCCGTCGAGCTCGGCCGTGAGCAGCAGGTTGCCCGGATCGACCGGCATGCCGAAATGGAGGAGCTTTCCGCCCGCCGCCTCGATGCCGGCCGGCACCACGTCGTGCCGGTCGACGATTGCCGAGGCGCCGGCGATCAGGAACAGGTCGCAGCCCTCGGACTTCAGCTCGGCCAATGCCTCCGCGATGGCTTTCGCGTCGTGCGCGACCCGGCGCTCACCCTTCAGGGTGCTGCCGAGCGATGTCAGGCGCTTCGTGGTCGTTCCAACAGCTTTGTCCAGAACCTTGTCCCGTGTCCCCGGCAGCCTCGTCTGGACGAGTCCGGCGCGCATCGCCTGGAACGGCGCCACGGAGATCATCGGCCGGTTCGCTTCCTTGGCGACCCCGACGGCGCGTCCAACGGCAGCGCGCGGTGCGCCATACGGAATGATCTTCACCGTCGCCACCATCTGACGCGGTTCGACCCGGGCGAAGGGCGGCAGGGTCGCGACCGTCACCGATTCATCCAGCTCGTTCAGCGCATCGATGCGTCCCTGGTCGAGCACGGCGAGCCCGGCCTCGCGCGCGAAATGATTGCAGCGGCCGGTGAAGGCCGCGGTGACCTCGATCCCCTCGCCCGCCAGCGCCCGTGCCACCGTCGCGGCCGCCTCGTCCTCGTGCATGTCGTCGGCATCGAGACGCGCGGCAACGATCGTCGAGACTCCGGCCTGTTTCAGTCGCGCGACATCGTCGGTCGAGAGAACCCGGCCCTTGGCGAAATTGACGCCGTCGGCGCGGCAGCTGTGCGCCAGGATGGCGCCGGCGGCCTCGTCGATCGGTGTCTCGCCGAACCTCACGCCGCAGCGACCTTGGGCGCAGACAGGGCTTCGAGGCGCCGCGCACGGACCTCGATGATCTGGCCGAGGATCGATACGGCGATCTCGGCCGGCGACTTGGCGCCGATGTTGAGACCAACCGGGCCATGCACCCGCGCGAACATCTCCTCGGTGATGCCGACCTCCGCCAAGCGCTCCTTGCGCTTGGCGTGGGTGCGCCGACTGCCCAGCGCGCCAATGTAGAAGACGTCGGACTTGAGCGCCGATTCGAGCGCCGGATCGTCGAGCTTGGGATCGTGTGTCAGGGTGACGACGGCGGTCGAGCTGTCCAGGCCCATCGCCTGGAAGGCCTCGTCGGCCCAGTCCTGGATCACCTTCACGCCGGGGAAGCGCTGCGTCGTGGCCCAGGCGCCCCGCGGATCGACGACGGTGACATCGAATTCGAGCATGGCCGCCATCGGCGCCAGCGACTGCGCGATATGGACGGCACCGACGATCACCAGCCGTGGCGGCGGCACGTAGACGTTCAGGAAGACGTTGGCGCCGCCCACGTCGATGGTTTCGCTCTTGCCGGTTTCCATAGCGCGCCGGGCGGCCGCGACAATCTCGGCGTCGCCCGCCAGCTCGCCTCTCGCCTCGTCGCGATAAACCAGCGCTTCGCCGGCATCGCTGAGGCGGGTGGCGAGCGTCACCGCCCGTCGCTTGGTGCGGGCTTCCTGGAGGGCCGCGAGGGTCTCGGCTTTCATCGGATCAATTCACCTTCTCGACGAAGACCTGGACCTTGCCGCCGCAGGCCAGACCGACATCCCAGGCCTGCTCGTCGGTGACGCCGAAATCGAGCAGCCGCGGCTTGCCGTCCTTGATGGCGTCGAGCGCTTCCTTGACGACCGCCCCCTCGATGCAGCCGCCGGAAACCGAGCCCACCATGTTGCCGGCATCGTCGACCCCGAGTTGACTGCCAACGGGCCGCGGCGAGGATCCCCAGGTGACGATCACGGTGGCGACGGCAACACCCTTGCCGTCGGCCTTCCACTTGCCGACCTGGTCGAGAACTTCCAGCGCATCGCTCATGGTTTACTCCTTGCGAAGTTCGGTCTGCCAACCCGAGAGCCGCTTGTCGGCCCCGACGGTGCGGGCGCCCAGCGCCGCGATCAGGCCGGACAGGCTCTCCAGATTGTGGACCGGCCTGAAATCGTCGACATGCGGCAGCATGGCCTTGTTGCCCTGAGATTTGGGCTCGTAGCCCCCGTACCGCAAGAGCGGGTTGAGCCAGATCATGCGCGAGCAGGACTTATGCAAGCGTTCCATTTCCTCATCCAGACCACTTGCGCCCTCGCGATCGAGCCCGTCGGTGATGAGGAGAACGACCGCCCCCTGCCCCAGGACGCGGCGCGACCACTTGTTGTTAAATTCGTGCAGCGCCTGCCCGATGCGTGTGCCGCCCGACCAGTCCTCGACCTGTGCCGATGCCTTCTGAAGGGCGATGTCGACGTCGCGGTTGCGTAGGGCGCGCGTCACGTTCGACAGCCGCGTGCCGAAGGTGAAGCAGTAGACCCGGTCGCGATCGTTGGTGATCGCGTGCATGAAATGCAGGAACATGCGTGTGTAGCGGGCCATCGAGCCTGAGATGTCGCACAGGATCACCAGTGGCGGCGGCCGGCGGCGCGGCTCGCGCCGGGCGAGTTCCGTCAGTCCCTCGGGCCGCATCGCGCGGCGCAGCGAGGCGCGGAAATCGATGCGCGGTCCGCGCCGCGCCGGCTGATAGCGGCGCGTGCGCCGTTCCGGCACCGGCAGGCGCAGTCGCGAGATCGCCCGCAAGGCTTCGTCGATTTCGGATTGCGACATCTGCTCGAAGTCGCGCGTCTGCAGCACCTCACGGTCTGAAACTGTGAAAGTCGCCTCGACCTCGACTTCCGGCGGCTCCTCGGACTGCTCCGGTGCCTCGCCCTGCCCGGGCTGAAGCGCCTCCTGCAGGCGACGGCTGAGCTGCTTGCCCTTGTCCTGCTCGGCCGGCACGCCGATCTGCGGCAGCAGCATGTCCATCATCTTCTCGAGCAGGCGCGGGTTGCGCCAGTAGACATGGAACGCCTGGTCGAAGATCTCGCGCTGATCGCGGCGGTTAACGAACACCGAATGAAGCGTCCAGTAGAAATCGTCGCGATTGCGCAAGCCCGCCGCTTCGACCGCTTCGATCGCCCGCAGGATCTGTCCCGGCCCGACCTTCAGGCCGGCCGTCCGCAAGGTTCGCGCGAAATGCACGATGTTGCTCGCGAGCTTGCCGTCCCGCGGCTCGCGCCCCGGCAGCCCGGCCGGCGGATCGGGCAGCGTGTCCATGGATCGCTCAGCCCAGCGGCTGCGCGGCGATGTCGGACTTCACCTTGCGCAGGATTTCGGCCGCTTCCGAGCCCTGCAGGCGCTGGATGTCGTCCTGGTATTTCAGCAGCACGCCCAGCGTGTCGTTGATCGTCCGCGGGTCGAGATCGAGCACGTCGAGTTCCGACAGCGCCGTCGACCAGTCGATCGACTCGGCGACGCCCGGCGCCTTGAACAGGTCGAGCTTGCGCAGCTCCTGGACGAAGCCCACGACCTGGCGCGACAGACGCTCACTGGCGCCCGGCGCCTTGACCTTCAGGATTTCGAGTTCGCGCTTCAGGTCCGGATAGTCGACCCAGTGATAGAAGCAGCGTCGCTTCAGCGCGTCATGGATCTCGCGCGTGCGGTTGGAAGTGACGATGACGATCGGCCGCTCGGCCGCCTTCACCGTACCGAGCTCGGGGATCGTCACCTGGAAGTCCGACAGGACTTCGAGCAGATAAGCCTCGAACGGTTCGTCGGTGCGGTCGAGTTCGTCGATCAGCAGGATCGGCGCGCCCTCGACATGCGGCTGCAGCGCCTCGAGCAGCGGACGGCGGATCAGGAACTTCTCGTCGAAGATGTCGGCCGCGAGTTCGCCTCGGTTGTGCACGCCCTGCGCCTCGGCAAGGCGGATTTCGATCATCTGCCGGGCGTAGTTCCACTCGTACACCGCCGAGGCGACGTCGAGCCCCTCGTAGCATTGCAGGCGGATCAGCGGCCGCTTCAGCGTCTCGGCCAGCACCTTGGCGATCTCGGTCTTGCCGACGCCCGCCTCGCCTTCGCAGAACAGCGGACGGCCCAGCTTGAGGGCGAGATAGAGGACCGTGGCCAGGCTGCGGTCGGCGATGTAGTCGCCGCCCTTCAGCAGCTCGACGGTGGCGTCGATGGACGCCGGAATGGGCGAAGGCATGAAACTCCCGCGAAAACTCAAGGCATCGATGCGGTCAGTGTAGCGGATGGACCGGCGCGCCGATATGCTGGGATTTGCAAGATAATTCAAGGATTTGGGAGGAAGACATGGAGCCCGAACCGTTCCGCGGCCGGACCGCGATCGTGACCGGCGGCGCGCGTGGCATCGGCCTCGCCTGTGCGGCAAAGATCACGGAGGGCGGCGGACGGGTCGCCTTGTGGGATCGCGATCCCGAGCGTGCCGCCCAGTCCGCCGCCTCCCTGAAGGGCGCGGTCGCCATCGCCGTCGACGTGACCAGCGAGGCGGACGTTGCCAGGGCCCTGGCCGAGACCGAGAAACGGCTGGCCCCGCCCGACATCCTGGTCGCCAGTGCGGGCATCACCGGTCCCAACATGACCGTCGCCCAGTATCCCGTCGAGGCCTGGCGGCAGGTCATCGACGTCAACCTGACCGGCGTCTTCCTCTGCAACCGGGCGGTCGTCGACGGCATGGTGAAACGCGGCTGGGGCCGCATCGTCAATATCGCCTCGGTGGCCGGCAAGGAGGGCAATCCCAACGCCTCGGCCTATTCCGCGTCCAAGGCCGCCGTCATCGGGCTCACCAAGTCGCTCGGCAAGGAACTTGCTACCTCAGGCGTGCTGGTGAACTGCGTCGCGCCGGCGGTGGTGAAGACGGAACTGTTCAGCCAGATGACCGAGCAACACATCAACTACATGCTGTCGAAGATTCCGATGAACCGCTTCGGCGAGGTCGGTGAGGTGGCCGAGATGGTCGCCTGGCTCGCCTCTTCCCACTGCACCTTCGCGACGGGTGCGGTTTTCGATCTCTCTGGTGGACGGGCTACCTACTGATGTCTCTGCATGAACTCACACTGACCGAACTCGCGGCCGGCCTCGCCGCCAAGCGCTTCTCCTCGCGGGAAATCGTAGACGCATTGCTGGCGCGCATCGAGAAGGCCGACGGCAAGCTGCACGCCTTCACCGAGGTCTACGCGAAGGAAGCCCGCGCGATCGCCGATGGCGCCGACGCCGCCCGCGCCTCGGGCTTCCCCCTGCCGCCGTTGCATGGCCTGCCTGTCGCCTACAAGGACCTGTGCGACATCGCGGGCCGTATCGGCACCGGCGGCTCGAAGATGTGGGAGAAGCGGGTCGCCACGGAAACCTCCAACACGGTGGAGCGGCTGACCACCGCCGGCATGGTCCCGCTCGGCAAGCTGCACATGGTCGAGTTCGCCTTCGGCGGCTGGGGCACCAATCCGCTGATGGGCACGCCGTGGAATCCCTGGGATCTCGAAACCCACCGCACGCCGGGCGGCTCGTCGAGCGGCACCGGCGTCGCCGTCGCGGCCCGCCTCACGCCCGCCGGCATCGGCAGCGACACCGGCGGCTCGGTGCGCATCCCCTGCGCCTTCAATGGTCTGGTCGGACTCAAGGTCACGTTCGGTCGCATCAGCCTCCACGGCACCATGCTGCTCTCCTGGACGCTCGATTCGATCGGCCCGATGGCGCGCTCGGTCGAGGATTGCGCGCTGATGCTCAACGCCCTGGCCGGCCCCGATCCCCGCGATCCAACAACCCTCGGCCAACCGCTCGAGGATTTCACGGCGTCGACCCGTGGCGGCTCGATCAAGGGCATGCGCATCGCATTGCCCGACGCCTCTTCCCTTCCCGAATGCCACGCCGACGTGATCGAGGGCTGGCTGGCCTCCGCGAAGAAGCTGGAGGAACTCGGCGCCATCGTCGAGCCGGTGAAGATCCCCGAGTGGTACTTCAATCTCGGCGTCGGTGCGGGTTCGATCTCGGCCTCGGAACTATGGTCGCTGCACCGCGGCTGGATCGAGGACATGAACCAGCCGATCGGTGCCGGCGTGCGCGGCCGGGCAATGGCCGCCAAGACCTTCGCGCCGGCCCTCTATGCCGAGGAACTGCGCCGTATGGCCGGGCGCCGCGCCGAATTCAACGCCTGGATGGCGCCCTACGACGCGCTGCTGACGCCGGCCCTGGCCTCCGGCGCGATACCCGTCACCGAGGTCGACGAGACCTCCCCCGCCATCTCGCTGATGACCCGCCCCGGCAACTATCTCGGCCTATGCGGCCTCTCGCTGCCGAACGGCTTCTCGAACGGCCTGCCGATCGGGATCCAGCTCCTGGGCAAACCCTACGCCGAGGGCACGGTGCTCAAGATCGGCAAGGCGCTGCAGGACGCGACCGACTTCCACAAGCGGACGCCGGATCTGTCGGCGCTGGGGCTGTAGACGCTGGGTCCACTACCAAAGTCTCCGTCATCTCGACCGGAGCGCGCAGCGCGGATTGGAGAGATCTTCTCTCCACGATTTCCGACTTTTGGTAGAATGAAGGTCTCTCCACTACGCCTCGCTTCGCGAGGCTTCGGTCGAGACGACGGAGGATTTAGGCTTAGTCTAGTCCCGCTGCGGCATGCCCTGCGGCACGACGGTCTTCACGAGCGAGGCGTCGAGGGCCTCGTACTCGTGGTAGCGGATCGTGTCGTAGAGTTCCTGGCGGGTCTGCATGCGGTCGATTGCGTTCTGGGTGCCGCCGTCGCGCTGGATCGCCGCATACACGTCCGCCTGAGCCTTGTTGGCGGCACGCAGCGCCGAAACCGGCCAGATCACCATGCTGTAGCCCATCGCCTCGAACTCCGAGGCCGTGAAGAACGGCGTGCGGCCGAACTCGGTCATGTTGGCCAAGAGTTTCACTCCGGGCATGGCCTTTGCGAAGGCGCGGAACATCTCGTCAGTGGTCAGTGCCTCGGGGAAGATCGCGTCGGCCCCGGCTTCGAGATAGAGCCGTGCCCGCGCCACCGCGCCGTCGATGCCTTCGCTGGCGGCCGCATCCGTGCGGGCGATAACGAACAGATTGCGGCGGGCCTTCGCCGCTGCTGCGATCTTGGCAGCCATGTCGTGCGGCGTGGCGAGTTTCTTGTCGTTCAGGTGGCCGCACTTCTTGGGCAGGAGCTGGTCCTCGAGATGGACGGCGGCGGCGCCCGCCTCCTCGAAGGCGCGCACCATGTGCATGACGTTCAGCGCCTCTCCGTAGCCGGTGTCGCCGTCGACCAGCACCGGCAGGCCCGAGGCGCGCGCCACCTGACGGATGAAGAAACACACGTCGTCCACCGTGATGACACCGAGATCGGGCAGGCCCATCGACGACAACATGGCGGCTCCCGACAGGTAGTGCGCCTCGAAGCCCGCCCGTGCCGCCTGCAGGGCCGCAATGCCGTTGTGCGTGCCGGGCATGCGCAGGATCTGTGGCCGCTCGAGCAGGGTGCGGAAGCGGACGCCGGCTGGCTCAAGCGGCAGGTCGGCGGCAACGAGATAAGGCATGGTCTCCCCTTTCAGGTCTTCTGAGCCTTGCGGCCCTGCAGCCCCACCATGAGCCCTGCCGCGACGACCACGGCCGTCCCGAGCCAGGTATAGAAGTCCGGCACTTCGGCGAACATCAGGTAGCCCACCACGACCGAGCCGATCATCTGCGTGTAGTTGAAAGGCGCCACGAAGTTGGCCGAGGCGTAGGTCATGGCTTTGGCCACACAATAATGGCCCAGGGCCCCCAATGCCCCCAGCGAACAGAGCAGTGTCCAGTCGACCCACCCCGTCGGCGTCTTCCAGTGGAACGGCAGCCATGCCGACATGATGATCGCACCCAGCAGCACGCTGTAGAAGATCGATGTGGCCGGGGCGTCGATGCCGGCAAGCCGGCGGATCAGGATCTGGTACATCGCGTAACAGGAAGCGCTGCCCAGCAGCAGCAGCGACTGCCACTGGAAGACCGCGCTGCCCGGCCGGATCACGATCAGCACGCCGGCGAAGCCTACGACCACGGCGGCCATCCGGAAGAAGGTGATACGCTCGCCCAGCAGCGGCCAGGCCAGCAGCACCACGGCAAGCGGTGCCACGAAGGTGACGGCGATTGCTTCGGCCACCGGGATCGACTTCACCGCAGAGAAGAAGAACAGCGTCGACAGCATCATCATCACAGAACTGACGAACTGGGTGCCGATACGCCGCGTGCGCAGCAGTCCCAGTCCCATCTGCGGCATGAACACGGCGGCAACCAGAACCAGATGCAGGACGATCCTGAACCAGACGATCTCCTGCGGCGGGTAGGTTGCCGCCAGGAGCTTCACCAGCCCGTTCATGATCGGAAACAGCGTGCAGGCCGTGCACATGAAGAGCACGCCCAGCAGCGGCCGCGACGACCGGCCGGGCGCCTGGATCTCGGCCACGTCGGGCCTCAGCGCAGGAAGCGTTCGAGCGAACCCAGCAGCAACGTGCCGCCCGTCGCGATCACGATCAGCGAGGCAGCGATGGCCGTGAAGCGCCCGATCTCCTGCGACCGACCTTCGGCGATGATCAGCCGGTGCGCCACCATTGAGGCCATGCCGATCGCCGCCAGGGTGACCGCCATGCCCAGCGCGATGGCGATGACACCGACGACGCCCGCCCACAGCACGTCGAGCGCGATCGACAGGAGAATGATGATCAGGGCCCCGGCGCACGGTGCGATGCCCGCAGCCGTCAGCAACAGCCAGCCGGCGATCGTGCGCTGCGGCGATTCCTGATCGTGGTGATGGTGGTGGTGTCCGTGATCGTGCCCATGGTGGTGGTGATCATGGCCGTGCTCGTGATCGCCATGCGGGTGCTCGTGCAGACGACCGGTGATGCCGGCCCAGAGGCGCCAGAATCCCACCAGCAGGATCAGCGTGTAGGAGACGATCTCGACGTTGCGCACCTCGCGCATCGCTCCCAGAAGGCCGACGGTCGAGGACAGCTTCAGCGCCCCTGCCAGCAGCAGGGCCGCCAGCGTGTGGGTGAAGGCGATCCAGCCGCCGGCGAAGATGCCCTCGATCCAGGCACGTGGCCGGCTGCTGTCGAGGAAGTAGGCCACCACGACGGCCTTGCCATGCCCGGGACCCAGCGTGTGCACGACGCCGTAGCCGAAACAGACCGTGACGAGGGTCCACAGGGCCAGAGAGCCCGTCCCCGACTGCACGTCGCGCAACGACGTCGACAGGACCTGGTTGATGCGGCGCTGATAGTCGGCCGAATAGCTGGCCAGTTCGGCCACGCTGTCGCTGAATACCAGTGCGGCGGCCAGGGCGAGCAGCAGGAGCAGCCCGATCCACAGGAAAGGCGATCGCAGGGCGGAGGGTCTTACGGAAGCTGGCATGTCACCACGTCGGCGAAGAAGGGGTAGCCGCGCACGAACTCGGCCTTGTGTGTCGGATGCTTGCCCAGGCTGCAGCCAGCCGGGACCGAGGCCTTGTCGACTTCGATGCGGATGAAATCCTCGGGATCAAAGGTCGCAATCGACAGGAACTTCGAAGGCTGCGGCAATGCGAAGCGCATGACGTAGACGAGGTTGCGGGGTCCCTGCTTGCGCGGTGCTTCGGGCGCATCGGCGCGCTTGTTGGTCGGCATCGGCATGCCCGCATTGTCGCCGGTGTTTCGGTCCCACTCCGGCGGAATGAAGCTCGCCGGATCGTCAATACGCGCGGAGAACTGCGGCGCCTTGGGTGGCCGAAAATCCTTCCCGCCGGTGTTCAGCCAGCTCAGAAAACCGTACTTTCCGAGTTCGGGCATCATCTCGCCCTCGAGCAGCTTGGTTTCCCGGGCGGAGAACCTGCCGTTCTTGTCCTCGTCGATCAGCGGGATCTCGACCTCGCTGGAATACGGGTCGAACCGCCATTCGATCTCGACATGGGTGTATTTTCCGTCCTTGGCGACCACGCGCACGACCTGCTGCACGACGATGTGCGGATGGGCGAGCGCCGCCACCGGCGCGAGCAGCGCCAGAGCGGCCAAGATCGGGGCGAACAGCCGCCTCATGCGGCGTCCTGATGCGGCACGGGGCGCGGCTTGCCCTCGTCGTCGATCGCCACGAACACGAAGGTGCCATGGGTCACACGCAGGTCCGTTTCCTCGTGGCGGCGCTGGACCACTGTCTCGAGGCCGATGGTGATCGACGTCCGGCCGACCTTTACGACTTCCCCGTAGATCGACACCATGTCTCCTACCTTGATCGGCTGGACGAAGGTCATGGCGGTGATCGCCACAGTGGCAACCCGCCCCTTCGCCACCCGGGCCGCGAGCGAGCCGCCCGCAATGTCCATCTGGCTCAGCACCCAGCCGCCGAAAATGTCGCCATTCCCGTTCATGTCCGCAGGCTGAGGAACCGTCCTTACGATCGGATCGCGGCGACTTTCGGACATCCCTTCCTCACCGGATGTGGTTGCTTTCAGGCGGTTTTGCTACCATACCCATGCCGAACCGGCCACCCAGCGATCCCCTCGCGCGGCCGTGGAAAGACAAGAAGCAGGCATGGCACGAAACGGCGATCTGTTCGATCGGTCTGGCGGCGGCAAGCGTGCCGCGGGACCAAAGGAAAATTCCTACACGGCGAGTGACATCGAGGTGCTGGAGGGGCTGGAGCCCGTCCGCAAGCGCCCCGGCATGTACATTGGCGGCACCGATGAACGGGCTATGCACCATCTCGTGGCCGAGATCCTCGACAACTCGATGGACGAAGCCGTTGCCGGCCACGCCGACACGATCTGGCTCGAAATGCTGCCGGGCAATTACGTCGCGATCCGCGACAATGGTCGCGGCATGCCGGTCGACCCGCACCCGAAGTTCAAGAACAAGTCGGCGCTGGAGGTGATCCTCACCACGCTGCATGCCGGCGGCAAGTTCAACAGTAAGGTTTACGCCACCTCGGGCGGCCTGCATGGCGTCGGCGCTTCCGTCGTGAACGCACTTTCGGACGATCTGGTCGTCGAAGTCGCCCGTGACCGCCAAGCCTGGACCCAGAGCTTCTCCCGTGGCCTGCCGGTCTCCAAGCTCAAGCCGGCCGGCCCCGCCCCCAACCGGCGCGGCACGATCGTCACCTTCCATCCCGACCCCGAGATCTTCGGCAAGCAGCTGTTTGTCCCTGAGCGCCTCTACCGCATGGTGCGCTCCAAGGCCTATCTGTTCCGGGGCGTCGAGATCCGCTGGAAGTGCGACAAGTCCCTTCTCAAGGGCGACGTGATTCCCGAGGAAGAGACGTTCCACTTCCCCAACGGGCTGAAGGACTACATCACGTCCGAGATCGGCCAGCGGCCGACCGTCGTGCCGCAGCCTTTCGCCGGCGAGGCCAAGAGCGACGGCAACGGCAAGGTGGAGTGGGCCGTGTGGTGGCCGAACGACGAAGAAGGCTTCGTCCGTTCCTACTGCAATACCGTGCCGACCTCCGAGGGCGGGACGCACGAATCTGGCTTCCGCAGCGCGCTGGTGCGCGGCCTCAAGCGCTATGCCGAGCTGACCGGCAACCGCAAGGGATCGGTCATCACGGCCGACGACGTGATCGACGGGTCCGCGGCCCTCGTCTCGGTGTTCATCGAGCAGCCGCAGTTCCAGGGCCAGACCAAGGAAAAGCTGGTCAGCGTCGAGGCCACGAAGCTGGTCGAGACCATCGTCGGTGACAATTTCGAACACTGGCTGATCGGCGACAAGGAAGCCGGCAACGTCCTGCTCGAACATGTCGTCTCCAAGGCCGAGGAGCGGCTGCGGCGCAAGCAGGATCGCGAACAGCAGCGCAAGACAGCGACGCGCAAGCTGCGCCTGCCAGGCAAGCTCGCCGACTGTTCGAGTTCCTCCTCGATCGGTACCGAAATCTTCCTCGTCGAGGGAGATTCCGCGGGCGGCTCGGCCAAGGCCGCGCGCAACCGCGAGACCCAGGCCATCCTGCCGTTGCGCGGCAAGATCCTGAACGTGGCCAGCGCCAGCTCCGAGAAGATGCGCGAGAACCAGGAGATCCAGGACCTCATCCAGGCTCTGGGCTGCGGCGCTGGCGCCCACTATAACGACGACCGCCTGCGCTATGAGCGGGTCATCATCATGACCGACGCCGACGTGGACGGAGCGCACATCGCGTCGCTGCTGATGACGTTCTTCTATCGCGAGATGCCGAAGCTGATCGAGAACGGTCATCTGTTCCTCGCCCAGCCGCCGCTCTATCGCATCAGCAAGGGCGGCCGCACCGAGTACGCCCAGGACGATGCCCAGAAGGAAGAGCTGGTCCGGACGGTGTTCAATGGCAAAGCCGACATCACCCGCTTCAAGGGGCTGGGCGAGATGCAGTCCGTCCATCTGCGGGAAACCACGATGGACCCGGCGAAACGCGTGCTCCTGAAGGTCGACGTGCCGTTGATCACGGGCGCCGAGCCGGAAGCCCGGGTCGAGGAAATGCGCACCCGGACCCTCGTCGAGGACCTGATGGGCCGCAAGCCGGAGAAGCGCTACGCCTTCATCCAGGAGAACGCCCGGTTCGCCCGAGACCTCGATGTCTGACACGGCTTACGCCGACCTGACGGACCGCGCGCAGAAATGTGAGATTCCGGGAGCGGCCCCCGGCGCTATGATCGGCAGATAAATCTCGGAGGAGATTGCCCAATGCGTTTCTGGTCCAGGATCGCCGCCGCCCTTCTGGCGGTCGCCGCACTACCGGCCGCGGCCTACGCCGCCGTGATCGGCGGCACCTACTATGCGGTACAGTACGACTATCGCGAGTTCTTCGCCGCCACCGATGGCAAGAACTTCCAGGTCGTCCTTCATGGCAATCCCTTCCCGGGCACGGATCCGGCGGCGGTGGCTCGCGACCTGCTGCCGATGATGCAGGCCGCCAAGCCGATGCCGCGGCTTACCTTCACCTACGAGACTCCGGCCGAGAAGCCGCGGCCTGACTATCGCCTCATGCTGGTCTTCGATCCGGCGAACGATCTGAACAGCGACTCGGTCTGCAAGGGCACTGTCCGCTTCAAGCCGGGCAAGCCCGGCATCTTCAACGTCTATGCCATCTACTGCCGCAACGACATGACGATGTCGGAGACGACGGCGTGGACCCCCGCGAACGGCCCGACCGACCCGCGGATCGGTGAACTGTTCCGCGAACTGTTCATGGTCGTCTTCTCCGATTCGCCGTCTCTGCGCCCGAACCAGGGTGGCGGCATGGGCCGCGACTAGCGGTCCCTGGCGTCCAAGCGCTCCACAGGGAACATCTGCTAACCAGACGGCAATGGCCGTCTGGTATTCCCTCCTCGACCTCGCCCTCTCCCGTGTCGACGCGGAGACCGCCCATGGCCTCGCCATTCGGGCCCTGAAGACTGGACTATTGCCGGGCGACCGGCGCGAAGATGCCGCATCGCTGGCATCAAAGGTGTGGGGCCGTGAGCTGCCAAACCCGATCGGTCTTGCCGCTGGTTTCGACAAGAATGCCGAGGTCGCAGACGCCATGCTGGCGCAGGGTTTCGGGCTGGTGGAGATCGGGAGCGTCACGCCGCGCCCGCAGGAGGGCAACCCGCGTCCCCGGCTCTTCCGGTTGCCGCAGGATCGCGGCGTCATCAACCGCATGGGCTTTCCCGGGCATGGGCTCGAAGCCGCCCGCGCCCGTCTCGCCGCGCGGCCGCGACGCGGCTTCGTCGGCGTCAATATCGGCGCCAACAAGGACAGCCCGGACCGTGCCGCCGACTATGTGACCGGCTGCGTCGCGCTCGCGCCCTATGCCGACTACCTCGTCTGCAACGTCTCCTCGCCCAATACGCCCGGCCTTCGCAGCCTTCAGGGCCGGACCGAACTCGCAGGCCTGCTGAAACGCGTGCAGGACGCAATCGCGGCAAAGCCGGTCCCGCTGGTGGTGAAGATTGCGCCGGATGCGACGGACGACGATCTCGACGACATCGTCTTCGTCTGCCGCGATCTCCGACTGGACGGCATCATCATCGGCAACACCACCCTCTCCCGCCCCCCCTCGCTGAAGTCCGAACGGCGCGCCGAGACCGGAGGCCTGTCGGGCGCCCCGCTCACGGCGCTGTCAACCGAGGTGCTGCGGAAGACAGCGCAGCGCGTCGAACGGCAGTTTCCCCTGATCGGCTGCGGCGGTGTGGGTTCCGGCGCCGACGCCTACGCCAAGATCCGGGCCGGCGCGACCCTGGTGCAACTCTACTCGGCGATGGTCTACGAGGGCCCCCCGCTGATCCGCCGCATCAAGGATGAACTCGCAGCCTTGCTGGCCCGCGACGGCTTCAAGGCGGTGGCGGATGCGGTGGGTGCCGACCTTCACGTCTGAACCTCGTCGCATCGCGAAAATCTAAGCCGCAGACGCGGGAGTTTTGAGGCCATACACTCCCGGCCAGGGAGATGTGAGAGAAGTGCCGCTCTGGATACCGATCACCGTCGCTGCCGCTCTGTGCCAGAACATCCGCACGACGATGCAGCAGAAAATCCGCGGCATCCTGAGCGTGGATGGCGCCAACTTCGTGCGCTACCTGTATGGCGCGCCGCTTGCGCTCGGCATGCTGGCCTTCCTGGTCTTCGTGACCGGCCGGCACGTGCCCTCGATCTCGCTGCATTTCCTGGCCCTCGTGACCATCGCCGGTGTGGCCCAGATCGTGGCGACGTCGCTGATGATCCACGCCTTCTCGCTCCGAAACTTCGCGGTCGGTACGGTCTACTCCAAGACCGAGACGGTTTTCGTCGCCCTCTTCGCCACGTTCATTGCCGGCGAGCCGCTGAAGTTCGGTGCCTGGGCCGGCATCCTGGTCTGCCTTGGCGGTGTCGCCATCCTGAGCGTGCGGGGAAAGTTCTCCGACGTGCGCAGCGTGCTGGCCGACCTCACGCACAAGGGCGCGCTCTACGGCATCCTGTCCGGCGCCATCTTCGCCATCGCCGCCGGCACGATCCGCGAAGCCTCGAAGCTGCTGCCCGAGGGTGACTTCATGGTGCGCGGCATCACCGTGCTGGCCTGCATGAACACCATCCAGGTTATCCTGATGGCGATCTACCTCGCGCGCCGTGACCGGCCGCAGCTCTCCAAGGTCTGGTTCAACTGGCGGTCCTCGATCTGGGTCGGCATCTTCAGCGTGCTGGGCTCGGCCGGCTGGGCGCTCGCCATGACGCTCGAGAACGCCGCGCTCGTCCGCGCGGTCGGCCAGATCGAGCTGGTCTTCACCTTCATTTCCTCCCGCCTGATCCTCAAGGAAAGGCCGTCCCTCGGCGAGTGGATCGGCAGCATCCTTGTGGTCGGCGGCGTCGTTCTCATCCTCGTAACCCGGTGACCCCATGACGCACATGACAAGGCCGCTCGACGGCCTTCGCATCCTCGATTTCTCGACCACCATCGCGGGCCCGCACTGCAGCCGGCTGCTCGCCGACATGGGCGCCGACGTGGTGAAGGTCGAATCGCCCGAAGGCGACCTGATGCGCTCGCGCCCGGTGCAGCGCGACGGCTTCAGCACCATGTTCGGCCAGCTCAATGCCGGCAAGAAATCGATCGTGCTCGATCTCAAGAAGCCGGAAGCGGTCGCGGCCATCAAGAAGCTGGCCGCGACGGTCGACATCCTGGTCGAGAACTACCGCCCCGGCGTCATGAAGCGGCTGGGCCTCGATTATGCTGAACTGTCGAAGGTCAACCCGCGGCTGATCTACTGCGCTATCTCGGGCTACGGCCAGACCGGGCCCGGCGCCGGCCGTCCCGCCTACGCGCCGGTGATCCATGCCTCGACCGGCTACGACATGGCGCATCTCTTCTACCAGCAGGGCCGCCAGCGCCCCGACAATTGCGGCATCTTCGTCGCCGACTATGCCAGCGGCGCCTACGCGATGGGCGCGATTCTCGCGGCGGTCCACCAGCGCCATGCGACCGGAAAGGGCCAGATGGTCGACGTCTCGATGTTCGAGACGCTGGTCGGCATGCTGCTGGGCGAGGTCAACCGCGCGCAGTTCGACTTCGAGATGCCGTCGCGGCCGATGTACGGCCCGATCGAGGCCGGCGACGGCTACGTGATGCTGGCCACGGCCAGCGAGAAGACCTTTCAGGACATGGCCACAGCCGCCGGCCGCCGTGACTGGCTGACGGATCCCCGGTTCGAGAAGTACCAGGATCGCCGCATGAACTGGGGTCTGCTGGTCGACGAACTGGAGGAGTGGTCGAAGAAGCTGACCGTGAAGGAAGTCGTCGCCGCGCTGGAGAAGCAGGGCGTGCCCTGCTCGCCCTACGTCACGGTCACCGAGGCGCTGCAGGATCCGCAGGTCGAGCATCGCGGCTCGCTCTGCACCATCGAGGACGGGGGCGGCAGCTACAAGTCGCCCGCCCCGCCCTTCCGCTTCTCCGGCTCTCCCCTGCAGAGCGGCCCCAAGGTCGCCGCACTCGGCGAGGATACAAGAACCGTGCTGGCACAAGCCGGCCTGACGCCCGCTGAAATCGAGGCCCTGGCAAAATGATCGATCCGCGTACCCCCATCCTGGTCGGCGCCGGCCAGATCACCGACACGGTCGGCAAGCCGTCGAGCGAGCGCTCGCGCGTCGCCTTCTGTGCCGAGGCCGCCAACCTGGCCCTCGAAGACACGCAGGCCGCCATCGGAGGCCATGCGCTCGGCCATTTGGTCGACGCCATCGCCGTGATGGAGTTCTTCAGCGACATCAGCCCGCGCTTCGCCTCGCCCTATGGCCGCTCGAGCAATCCGCCGCAGAGCGTCGCCAACCGGCTGCACGCCGATCCGAAGCAGCTGCTCTACACCCACTCCGGCGGCAACATGCCCCAGTACCTGGTGAACAAGTTCGCCGAGCAGATCGTCCGGGGCGATACCGAACTGGCACTGATCTGCGGCGCCGAACTGCTGCGGAGCACGCAGAACGCGCGGCGCGCGAACATGAAGATCGACTGGAACGAGGATCCGGGCGGCGGCGAGCCGACCCGCATCGGCGATCCGCGCTTCGGCTTCAGCGAGGAGGAAGCGCGCCACGAACTCCGCGCCGCCATTCATTTCTATCCATTGCTGGAGAACGCCATCCGCGGGGGTCTGAAGCGCGACGTCGACAGCCACATGAAGGCGATGGGCCGCCTGTTCGAACGCCTCGCCACCGTCGCCAGGGACAATCCGCTGGCGACGCGCCGCGACGGCTACAGCGCCGAGGCCCTGTCGACCATCTCTCCGGACAATCGCTGGATCTGCTTCCCCTATCCGCGCCTGATGAATGCGAATGCCATCATCGACCAAGCGGCGGCGGTGCTCGTCACCTCGGTCGAGAAAGCCCGCGAATGGGGCATCCCACAGGACCGCTGGGTGTTCCTGCACGGCTGCGCCGACGGCACCGACACCTGGGTCGTGTCGGAGCGCGAACATCTCGACTCCTCCCCTGCGATCCGCGGCTGTGCCCGCATCGCCCTCGACATGGCCGGCAAGAAGGTCTCCGACGTCGACGCCTTCGATCTCTACAGCTGCTTCCCCTCGGCCGTCGAAGTCGCCATGAAGGAAATTGGCATCGCCGAGGACGATCCGCGACCAATCAGCGTGACCGGAGGGCTTCCGTTCTTCGGCGGCCCCGGCAACAACTACGTCACCCACTCGATCGCCGAGATGATGAACGTGGTGCGCGCCAGGCCGGGCTCCTTCGGCATGGTGACCGCCAACGGCAACTATCTCACCAAGCACTCGGCCGGCCTCTACTCGACCGAGCCGACCAAGGGTGCGTGGAAGCGCGAGGATCCGAAGAAGTTCCAGGCCGAACTCGACGCCCTGCCGAAGCGCAGGGTCGAGACGAAGCCCATGGGCACCGGTACGATCGAGACCTACTGCGTCACCTACGGCAAGAACGCGCCCGAACGCGGCTACATCCTGGGACGCCTCGACAGCACCGGCGACCGATTCGTCGCCATGACGCCGGACGATCCCGCCCTGGTTGCGGATATGCTGACGCGCGAGCAACTCGGGCGTAGGGTTTCGGTCTCCGAATCGGGCGGCCGTAACGTCTTCCGGCCTGTCTGAAGCGAGGTGGCGATGCCGAACGTGCTGAGCGCGGCACAGACCGCGGAGTTCAACGAAAAGGGCTTCACCTTTGCGCGCGGCCTATTTGGGGCCGACGAGGTGAAGCTACTGACCCGCGCCATGGAGGAAGATCCGGCGGTGCGAAACAGCATCCTCGACCGCCGCGATGGCGAGGGACGCTCGACCCGCATCGCGCTCTGGAACCGCGCCGGCGACAGCGTCTACGGGCTTGCCGCCCGCGTGCGGCGCATGGTCGACACGTCTGCGGCGCTGCTGGGCGGCCCGGTCTATCACTACCAGTCCAAGCTCACGGCCAAGGAGCCCGAGGTCGGCGGCGCCTGGGAGTGGCACCAGGATTACGGCTACTGGTACTACAATGGCTGCCTGCGCCCCGACATGCTCTCCATCATGATCGGGCTCGACCGCACCAACCGCGAGAATGGCTGCCTGCAGATCGCCACCGGCTCGCACAAGCTCGGCCGCATCGATCATACGCCGCTGTCGCCAACCCAGAACGAGGTCGACCCCAAGCGCATGCCGCATATCCTCGAGAAGTGCCCCATCGAGTATTGCGAGTTGGAGGCCGGCGATGCGCTGATCTTCCACTGCAACGCGATCCACCGCTCGGATGCCAACCGCTCGCCCAACCGGCGCTGGACCCTGCTGATCTGCTACAACCGGGTCGACAACGACACCTTCACCAAGGTCGACGACCGCTACTACGTGCCACTGGAGCCGGTCGACGACGACGCGATCCGCCGCGCCGGCCTGCGCTTCGCACGCGGCGACGGGCAGGAACACTTCGCCAGTAAACCCTACGTCCCGGATCTGCGGAAGGCGTCGTAGCAAACATGCCCGGCCCCAGGCTGATCGAGATCCTGCTGCGGCAGCGCGAGGCCCAACTCAAGGACGGAGCGCCGACCGCCGAGCAGCGCATCGACCGACTCAACCGCTGCATCGGCCTTCTGGTCGACCGGCGACACGACATCGAAGCGGCGCTCTCGACCGATTTCGGCGCCCGCTCGCCCACCGTGACCGCCTTCGCCGACGTCGCGAGTTCAATCGGACCGCTGAAGCATGCGCGCGATAATCTGCGACACTGGATGAAGACGGAACGGCGTCGTACGACGCCGCGCATCCTGGGTTTCCTGGGGGCCCGGGCCGAGATCCGCTACCAGCCCAAGGGGGTGGTCGGCGTGATCAGCCCGTGGAACTTCCCGGTCAACCTAACCTTCGCGCCGCTGGCCGGCGTCCTAGCTGCCGGCAACCGGGCGATGATCAAGCCGTCCGAGACGACGCCGGCCACATCCGATCTGCTGAAGCAGATGTTTGCCAGCACCTTCGACGAGAGCGAGATCGCCGTCGTCACCGGCGGCCCGGAGGTCGGCCAGGCTTTCTCGTCGCTGCCCTTCGACCATCTGGTCTTCACGGGCGCCACCGCGATCGGCCGCCATGTGATGCGGGCGGCCGCCGAGAATCTTGTCCCGGTGACGCTGGAACTCGGCGGCAAGAGCCCCGTCGTCATCGGCCGCTCGGCCGACATGCCTGTCGCCGCGGCGCGTATCATGAACGGCAAGACGCTCAATGCCGGGCAGATCTGCCTGGCGCCGGACTATGTACTTGCACCGGCGGATCGTCTGCCCGACTTCGTCGCCGCGGCCAAGACCTCGGTTGCACAGATGTTCCCGAGCATCCGCGAGAGCGCGGACTACACCGCCGTCGTGACGGACCGCCACTATGCGCGGCTGATGGACTATCTCGACGATGCGCGAGCCAAGGGCGCGGAGATCGTCGAGATCAATCCGGGCGCCGAAGACCTGCGCCAGCAGCCGCATCGCCGCATCGCTCCGACGCTGATCCTCAACCCGACCGACGAGATGAAGATCATGCAGGAAGAGATCTTCGGCCCGCTGCTGCCAGTGAAGGCCTATCGCGACGTCGAGGAAGCGATCGACTACATCAACGGCCACGACCGGCCGCTCGGTCTCTATTACTTCGGCAGCGATTCAGCGGAGCGCGACCGGGTCCTCGACGCAACGACGTCAGGCGGCGTCACGGTGAATGACGTGGTGATGCACGTCGCCCAGGAGGAACTTCCCTTCGGTGGCATCGGCCCGGCCGGCATGGGCGCCTATCACGGCCATGACGGGTTCCGCGAGTTCAGCCATCGCAAGTCGATCTACCACCAGATCAAGTGGGATCTGGCACCGCTGCGCATGCTGCGCCCGCCCTACGGTGCCGGGCTGAAGAAGTATCTGGGAATGCAGATCAAGCGCTGAAAAGCAAAAGGTCCCTCGCTCTCGAGGGACCTTCAGCCTCAGGCCGCCTTGATGTTCGAGCGCTTGATGTGGTCGAGATTGGCGCCCTCGATGCGCACCAGCCTCGTCAGACCGTCGCGCTTCGGCGAGTGGACCACGCCGACATCGTAGAAATGGCTGTCGCCCGGCTTCAGGACGTAGGTCTTGGCCGGCTCGACCAGGGTCGGCTCATCGCCCTCGCCCTTCTTCACGATTTTCCAGTCGGTCATCTCGGTATCGCCGGTGGCCAAGCCGTAGATCGCCCAGCTCGTACCGTGATCGTGCGGCCCGCCATGCGCGGCCGTCTCGTAGACGTGCCCGCAGATGCAGAAACCCAGTTCCGGATCCTCGTACAGGACCTTGCGCGGACGGCACTGGTCGGCGGTCAGGTGCTTGGCGACGAAATCCTCGTCGAGTAGCACCTTCGACACCAGCTTGCAGACTTCCTGCTTACCTGCGATGCCCGAATCGGCCTTGAGGGCCTGGCGAATGTCGGTGCTCAACTGCTCAAGCGTATAGGTCATGGCTTGCCTCCATCTGAATGTCCATACTCGCACGGTGGATACTGAAGATCATCTCTTCACCGCCGTGGACAATCGCTCTGCGAGCCAGGTGCGCCCGCTAAGCGCCCAACCTCTGCAGGGCGGCGCTCAGGCGTGCCCCGGTCTGTTCGGCCTGAGAGCGGCGCTCGCGCTGTTCCTCGACGACCTCTTCCGGCGCGCGCGCAACGAAGGCGGCGTTGGCGAGCTTGGCGTCGATCTTGCCGACTTCGTCCGCGAGCTTCTTGATCTCCTTCTGAAGGCGCGCGCTCTCGGCCTTGAGGTCGATGACGTCGCCGACCGGGAGCGTATAGGTCGCCTCGCCGACGACGATTTGAAGAGACGCCTTGGGCGCCGAGGCCGCCGCCTCCACGCCTTCGATGCGCGCCAGCCGCTCGATGGCCGCACGATGCGTCTCCAGCCGAGCGGTCGTCGTCTCGTTGCCGCCGATCACCAGCAGCTTGAGCTTGGCACCGGCCGGGACGTTCAGCTCGGCGCGCGCCGAGCGGATGTCCTGGATCAGCTTCACCAACCAGCCCATCTCCGCATCCGCCGCCGCGTCGACCGCGGTCGGCGCCGGCCAGGGCTGAGCGATGAGCGGCCCATGCTCGGCGCGGTGGCCGAGCTTGTCCCACAGTTCCTCGGTGATGAACGGCATCACGGGGTGCATCAGCTTCACGGTCTCGCGCAGCACGAAAGCCGTGACGGCGCGGGTTTCGTCCTTCTCCGGCCCGTCGGCGCCCTGCACGATCGGCTTGGTGAGCTCGACGTACCAGTCGCAGACCACGCCCCAGACGAACTCGTAGAGCGTGCTGGCGGCCTCGTTCAGCCGGAAGTCCGTAAGCGCCTTGTCGATCGCCTGGTTGGCGCGCGCGAGTTCGCCGAGCATCCATTTGTTGACCGTGAGCTTCGCCGACGCCGGATCGAAGCCTGTCGGCAGTGCCGCGCCGTTCATCTCGGCGAAGCGCGTCGCGTTCCACAGCTTGGTCGCAAAGTTGCGCGCGCCCTCGACCCGGGCCGGCGACAGGCGCAGCCGGCCGGCCTGCGAGGCCGCCAGCGACGTCATGGTGAAGCGCAGCGCATCGGCGCCGTACTTGTCGATCAGCTCCAGGGGATCGATCACGTTCCCCTTGGATTTCGACATCTTCTGGCCCTTCTCGTCCGTCACCAGCCCGTGCAGGTAGACGGTGCGGAACGGCACCTCCTTCATGAAGTGCATGCCCATCATCATCATGCGGGCGACCCAGAAGAACAGGATGTCCCAGCCCGTCACGAGCGTGCTGGTCGGATAATACTTCGCCAGTTCGGGCGTCCGGTCGGGCCAGCCCAAGGTCGAGAACGGCCAGAGTGCGGAGCTGAACCAGGTATCGAGCACGTCGGGATCCCGCTCCAGCGCGACGTCCTTGCCGTAGTGCGCCCGCGCCTCGGCTTTCGCCCCCTCCTCGGAGAGCGCCACGAAAACCTTCCTGTCCGGCCCGTACCAGGCCGGGATCTGATGGCCCCACCAGAGCTGGCGCGACACGCACCAGGGCTCGATGTTCTCCATCCAGCGGAAGAAATCCTCGCGGCCGCGCTCGGGCACGAACTTCACCCGACCGTCGCGCGCCGCGGCGAGCGGCGCCTCCGCGAGCTTCTTCGCGTCAGCGTACCACTGCTCGGTGAGGTAGGGCTCGACCGGCACGCCACCACGATCGCCGTAGGGCACTGCATGCGTGTGCGGCTCGATCTTCTCGACGAGACCGAGTTCCTCCATTTCGGCGACGATGACCTTGCGCGCCTCGAAGCGATCGAGGCCACGATACTTTTCCGGGGCCTTGTCATTTACCCGCGCGAACTTGTCGAAGATGTTGATGGCTTCAAGATTGTGCCGGCGGCCGACCTCGAAATCGTTGAAATCATGCGCGGGCGTAATCTTGACAGCGCCAGATCCCTTCTCTGGATCCGAGTACTCGTCGCCGACAATCGCAATCCGGCGGCCGACGAGCGGCAACACCGCATGCTTGCCGATCAGGTGCTTCCACTTCGGATCGTCGGGGTGCACGGCGATACCAGTATCGCCCAGCATCGTCTCGGGCCGCGTCGTTGCCACCACGATGAATTCGTCCGGGCTGCCGTCGATCGGATACTTGAAATACCAGAGATGGCCCTTGACCTCGCGCGATTCGACCTCGAGGTCGGAGATCGCGGTCAGCATCTTGGGGTCCCAGTTGACCAGCCGCAGGTCCTTGTAGATCAGACCCTCCCTGTAGAGTTCGACGAACACCTCGAGGACGGCCTTGGACAGGCCCTCGTCCATGGTGAAGCGCTCGCGGCTCCAGTCGCAGGAGGCGCCCAGCCGGCGAAGCTGGCTGGTGATCGTGCCGCCCGAAAAGGCCTTCCACTCCCAGACCTTGGCCAGGAACTCCTCGCGGTTCAGGAGCTTCTTGTTGGCGTCGCTCTTCGCCGCGCCCTCGACCGCGAGGCCGATACCCTCCTGCTCGAGGTTGCGCACCACCACCATCTGCGTCGCGATGCCGGCATGGTCGGTGCCCGGCTGCCACAGCACGTCGTCGCCCTTCATGCGCCGCCAGCGGATCAGCACGTCCTGCAGCGTGTTGTCGAGCGCATGGCCCATATGGAGGCTGCCCGTGACATTGGGCGGCGGGATAACGATACAATAGGGCTGGTTCGGCGACTCGGGATGGGCGTGGAACGCCCCCGCGTTCTCCCATTCCGGGTAGCGGCGGGCCTCGATTTCCTTGGGGTCGTAGGTCTTGTCGAGCATCTTCTGGCCTTAAACGAAAAACGCCACGGTTGCGACACCGTGGCGATGAATGAGGGTGGCGCCCGGGGTCAGCGGCGGGTCAGCCGCGCAATCTCGCGTTCGACGTAGCGTTCGACCATCGGCGGCAGGTTGGTGTCCAGCCACTCCTTGAGCATCGGGCGCAGCATCTCCTTCACCAGTTCCTCGATGGTCTGGCCGGAGCCGCCGACCCGGGGCCCCGGATCGGTCGCCGCCGGCGGCGGCACGCTGTCCTGGACCGCCTGATTGAGGCGGGCGAAAGCCGAACTGGTGGCTCCCGCCACGCCGGCGCCAACCAGCGTCTCCCCCGGACTCGCCTTGGCGGCAGGCATCTCGCCAGCAACCGGTTCCGTCGCAGTCTGCGGCATCTCGGTCGCGTTCACGGGATCGATCCGCGGCATCGCGGCGGGCTGTTCGTTCGGCATCGACTTGGGTTCTTCCAGGATCTCGGTAAGCAGGAGCACATCGTCGCGCGGCGCGGAAGGCGGCGCAGACGGCAGCACAGGAGGGATCACCGGCGGGCGCTCCCCCGCTCCGGCATTTGAATTGCGCAGGCCTCCGACCTGGGCGCGAGCCTCGTCGTCGGAGATGATCTTGCGGATGGACGCCAGAATGTCGTCCATCGACGGGTCCTTGCTGGCGGGCCCCTTACCGTCGCTCATCGCCCGCTGCTCCCCATCGGGGCGGCCCCGGCAACACCGGCCGGCGAGGTGGAGGGCGGAATGTTGCCCGTGCCGGATTCGCCGCTGCTACCCCAGCCGATCCAGCGCGAGCCTACGTCCTTGTAGTAGCGCTCCTCGTCGTAGTACTCGACCGGAAGCGCCAGCGTGCGGGCAGTCAGGCGGCCGATGCCGGCCAGTACGCCATAGTAGGCGACCTGTACGTCGTGGCGCGCCTGGATCAGGTTAACCTGCGAATTGAGCAGTTCCTGCTCGGCGTTCAATACGTCCAGCGTGGTGCGCGAGCCGACCAGCGCTTCCTGGCGCACGCCGTTCAGCGCGACTTCGTTGGCGCGGACCTGGGATTCGAACGACGTGACCCGCGACCGCGATGAATCGAGCTGACGCCAGGCGCGGATCACGTTTTCCGCCACCGCGCGACGGGCGCTGTCGAGTTCGTTGCGCCGCTGACCAACCAGTTCGCGCGCAGAGCGGATTCGCGACCACTCACTGCCGTTCTGAAAGATCGGGATCGTGGCCTGGAGACGGACCGCATAGTTGTAATATCGGTCGTTGGGGACCTGGAGGTTGAACTGCTGCTGCAGCGCGCCGACCAGATTGACTTGCGGCAGCAGATCGCCGACCGCGGAGTTCACGCCGTAGTTCGCCGCCGTAATGCGATGCGCGGCGGTGACCGCACGCGGACCGGCATCCATCGCCAGGCCGATCGCCTCCTCCTCGGACGACGGGAGGCCGCCGATCAGGGGAATCTCGCCCAGCTTGCCCGGCTTCTTGCCGATCGTGCGCTGGAAGGCCGCTTCGGCGATGCGGACCTGGGTCTCGGCCTGGACGAGGTCGGCCTTGGCCAGTTCGAGGCGCGCCTCGGACTGCGCGACGTCGGTGATGGTCAGTTCGCCGACCCGGAAGCGCTCGCGGGTCGCGTCGAGCTGCTGGACAAGCACCCGGACGTTGTTCCGGCGGGCATCGGCGATGCCGATGTTCTGAATGAGGTCGGCATACGCCGTCACCGCCGCCAGCAGCACGTTCTGCTCGGTCTCGGCGAGTTGGGCGCGCTGCGCCTGAATGTTCGACTGCGCCTGCTTCGTCTCCGCGATCGTCTTGCCGCCGCGGAACAGCGGCTGGACCATCTGCAGGGTCGTGAACTTTCCGTTCAGCGCATAGAAGGTCGGCGTCGAGCGTACCGAGTAGGAGTCCTGCTCGATCTTGTTGTACTCGACGTTGAGCGTTACGCGCGGACGCCAGTTGGCAACCGCCTGCGACAGCGTCTCGTCGGTCTGACGCAGGATCGCCCGGCTGGCCAGCAGGTCGGGGTTGCTGTTGTACGTCGTCGACAGGGCCTCGATCAGGCTCTGTGACCACGCGCTGGGAGCGCCCCCGAGCCCGACCGCCAGGATGCACGCGGCCGCAGTGCGGACGTGCCTCAAACCGGGCCGGATACGCATTGTTCTACCCTCATCGTTGGATCGCACCCTAGCATCAGGCGGAACACTATTGGTAGCCCTCAGCAAGGGAAAGACCCGGAGGCGTCAGAAGGTGAAGCGCGCCGGCCGTTCGAAGCCGGGCAGCAATGGCGTGCCGGCGTCGAACAAAGGCCGCCCCGACACGACCCCACCCTGCTTCACGAACAGATGCGCGACGCCGAGCGCGCCGCTCGGATCGGCAATGACCGTGGCCAACCGGCCCCCTTCGGCGAGTTGATCGGCAATGGCCTTCGGGACTTCCGGCACCGCGCCTTCAATCAGGATGATATCATAGGGACCGGAAGCCGCAGCGCCCTGCTCGGCTGGCCCGGCCACCTGTTCCACCCCGGAAACGCCCAGTTCCTGGAGCGTCTTCCGGGCAGCGGCAGCGAGGCCCGCATCGGTCTCGACGGCCACCACCGACCGGGTCAACCGCGCCAGTATGGCCGCCCCGTAGCCGAGGCCAGCGGCGGCGACCATGGCCCTGTCCTCGCCGCGCGGCTGCAACACCTGGATCAGGCGTGCCAGCACCATCGGCTCCATCATGAAGCGCCCTTTGCCCAGCGGCACGTCGTCGTCGGCATAGGCAACCGAACGCAGCCCCTCCGGCAGGAAGCGCTCCCGCGGCAGCTCTCCGAGCGCTGCGAGCAGACCGGCATCGTTGACCCGGTTGGGCCGGAGCTGCCCCTCCACCATGTTGCGTCGCGCGAGCGCGAAATCCGTCATAGGCTGCCCCCTAGATGTAGCGGTGTTATATAGGCGGCGGCGGACGAAAGCGTCAAAGGTCTCTCCGTCGCGCCGGCTTGACCGGTCCGTCACAGCATGAGTATAGCACCGCGCGCTTTCGTGCGGCCCGGTAGCAAAGCGGCTATGCAGAGGACTGCAAATCCTTCCAGGCCGGTTCGACTCCGGCCCGGGCCTCCACGAATGCACAAGCGAGAGGTCTTGCATGAGCGGACACGCTCTGTCACAAGACCGCGCCTTCGCGGCACCGTTACCGCCGTCGCGACGAATTCCATTCCGGAGTAGCTCAGCGGTAGAGCAGGCGACTGTTAATCGCCCGGCCGTAGGTTCGATTCCTACCTCCGGAGCCAATTGGGGGCCGCTCTCTTTCGAGAGCGGCCCCTTTTCGCTTGTGGAGTGCAAATCATGCCCTCGGTCGCGATCGCCGGTGAGAAAGTCGAACTCCTCGAGCGTACGGTGGTCTTCCAGGGCTATTTCCGCATGGCCAGCTACCTGTTTCGCCACAGCCTCTATCGGGGCGGTCAAAGCGGCCAGTTCAGCCGGGAAGTGTTCGAACGCGGCCAGGCTGCAGCCGTGCTGCCCTACGATCCGCTGCGCGACGAGGTGGTGCTGATTCGCCAGTTCCGCGCCGGCACGTTCGCCGCCGGACGGCATCCCTGGTGTTGGGAAATCGTGGCGGGGATGATCGAGGAAGGCGAAACGGCCGAGGACGTCGCGCGGCGCGAAGCCGTCGAGGAGGCGTCGGTGCAGATCCTGGATCTCGTTCCCCTCTACAGCCTCGTGCTCAGTCCGGGCGCCTGTTCGGAGACCTGCAACATTTTCCTGGGACGCATCGACGCGACCGGGGTTGGTGGCATTCATGGCCTCGAATCGGAACACGAGGACATCCTCGTGAAGACCATGCCGTTCGCCGAGGCGAGCGCGCTGCTCGACCGCGACGAGATCGACAACTCGGCGGCCGTGATCGCGCTGCAATGGTTGGCGCTCCACCGCGAAGAGTTGCGCAACCGCTGGCGCTGAGGCTGCAGCCTATTCGTAGAGGAAGCCGACCGGCCTGCCCTGCGTACGCTGCGGCCGCGCCTCCTTGCGGGTGATGATGCGGCCGGCCAACCCGTCGATCTCGTCCCGCTGGGCCGGAGTCCAGCGGCAGAGATTGTCCATCGTCTTCAGGAGCCCGAGTCGCAGGAGCTGCGTGTTGTCGCCCACTGCGACCAGTGTCGCGGCGTTACTGCCTAGGGTGACCGAATCGCCGGTCCCGAGTTCGAATGTCCGGCCGGCCGAATTCTTGAATTCGGCGGTCCCGCGAATGACGCGATAGACTACCACCTTCCCCTTGCCGAGCCCCGACAGATCCGCGACGGGGGTACTGCTCTTCGGCAGCAGCGACGCACCGCGCGGATCGGTGGCGATGATGTGCCCGGTGACCAGGTGGCCGCTCGGCACCTCGATGCCGAGATCGCGCACATGGACGGGCATGGGCGACTTCACCGTTCCGGCCGGGAGAGGCCGGTAGAGCGCCTCGAGCGACAGCGGATCCTGGAACCAGAACCCGGCCGCCTGCGGGCGGTCGTGGAACGGATGGCTCCAGGCAAGGCGCGGCGTCTCGGCCTCGTCGATCTCGGCCGCGTGCACCACCGTGGGATTGGGAAAGGTCGTCGGTTCGGTAATGAAGGCCTCGATGAACTTGCCCGAATATCCCATCGAGAGCGGATCGGGCACGACCGTCTGCGGGGTCTTGAGGTTCGCATCCGTGGGAAGCCCCGACCAGCTGTAGCAGCTCTGCCGGTGAACGATGGCGCTCTGCAGGATCAGCGCGCCCGGTCCGACATGGTGCAGCAGCCCGTCGTAGTCGAACGTGAACAGGCCGGAGGTCACCAGCACGAGTTGGAAACCACCGGGAGGCAGGTGAAGGTGAAAGTCGGTCGGCCCGGCATCCGGCCGGTAGATGGGCAGGTTGGTCGCCACCTCCTGCAGCAGGAATGCCTCGTTGTTGGCGTGGAAGCCGTTCAGCACGCGGTTGTAGAGCGCCTGCGGCCGATAGATCGGATCGTAGGTGGCGTCGCTGTCCCGATCGATGGCCACGAAATCCTGATGATTGAGGCGGATGGGATCGCCGTTCGGGCGAACCAGACTCGCCCAGTTCGAATGGACAGCAGCATGCGCATTCATGGGATCTTCCAATCTGGGCCCTGCGGGACGCACAACGTCACGCGAGATCATGCGAATTCCGGGCCAATCATGCCGCCAACCGGTATGGTCCGGTTGCGATCCCCCCTTCTCCCTGTCTACGGTCCCGCCGGGGGCGGCGCAGGGTCATCAGAGCGAGTAGGTCATGAACGTCCGGTCGGGTTTCATCGATAGCATTGGCAACACGCCGCTGATCCGGTTGCGCGCCGCGTCCGAGGCAACGGGCTGCAACATCTACGGCAAGGCCGAGTTCCTCAATCCGGGCGGCTCTGTGAAGGACCGCGCCGCGCTTGCCATCATCGAAGACGCGGAGAAGAGCGGCAGACTGCGGCCGGGCGGCGTGATCGTCGAGGGCACGGCGGGCAACACCGGGATCGGTATCGCGCTGGTGGCCAATGCGCGCGGCTACCGCTCGGTGATCGTGATGCCCGAGACCCAGAGCCAGGAAAAGAAGGATATGTTGCGCCTCTGCGGTGCCGACCTGCGCCTCGTCCCGGCCGCGCCCTACTCCAACCCCAACAACTACGTCCGCTTCTCCGGCGCGCTGGCCGAGGAGTTGGCGGCCAGGGAGCCGAACGGCGCGATCTGGGCCAACCAGTTCGACAACACGGCCAACCGGGACGGTCATTACCGCACGACGGGACCGGAAATCTATGACCAGACCGACGGCAAGGTCGACGGCTTCACCTGCTCGGTCGGCAGCGGCGGCACGCTGGCCGGCGTGGCGCGCGCGCTGAAAGAGCGCAACCCCGGCATCAGGATCGCGCTCAGCGACCCCATGGGCTCGGCGCTGTTCAACTGGTTCGCCAGAGGCGAACTCAAGGCCGAGGGCAATTCGGTCACCGAGGGAATCGGCCAGGGCCGCGTCACGGCCAACCTCGAGGGCACGCCGATCGACATGGCTTACCAGATCACCGATGAGGAGGCCCTGCCCGTCCTGTTCGACCTGATCGAACATGAAGGCCTGGTGCTGGGCGGCTCGTCGGCGATCAATGTGGTGGGAGCCATGCGGCTTGCGCGCGAGCTGGGCCCCGGCAAAACCGTCGTCACCATCCTGTGCGACGGCGGCAGCCGCTATCAGTCGAAGCTCTTCAACCCGGCGTTCCTGCGCGAGAAGAACCTGCCCCTGCCGCGCTGGATGAAGTGAGCTCGCAGCGATGAGCCGGGTCGTCGTCTGCGGCAGCCTCAACATGGATGTCGTGGTGCAGAGCACGCGGCGGCCCGCTCCCGGCGAGACGATCCTCGGCGCGACCGTCTCCTTCCTGCCCGGTGGCAAGGGCCTCAACCAGGCCATTGCCGCGGCCCGGCTGGGCACGCCCACCGCGCTGATAGGCGCCGTCGGCGACGATGCCTTTGCGAACAGCCTACGCGGCTTCCTGGCCGACAATGACGTCGACAGTACCAGCGTGACCGAGCTCGATGGGCCGGCGACGGGCGTGGCGCTGATCCAGGTGGCGGAAGGCGACAATTCAATCACTGTGGCCTCGGGCGCCAACATGCACTTCGCTGCCACGATGCTTCATGGCGAGCCACGCCGCGACGAAGTGTGGGTCGCGCAGTTCGAGACGCCGCTTGCCGCCACGCAGGAGATTCTCGCCCGCGCCCGCGCCGCCGGCGCCCGCACCGTCCTCAACCTCGCGCCGTACACGGAACATCCGTCCGAACTGCTGCAGTCGGTCGACGTCGCCGTGCTGAACGAGATCGAGCTTTCTCAGGCAACGGGCATGGAGCTCGGCGCCTCCAGCCCGACCGGCGCGGTGGTCGCGGCCTGCAACGTCCTGCGCGGGCGCGGAGCGCGGGCCGTTATTGCCACGCTGGGCTCGCGCGGCGCGGTCGTCGTCGGCGCGACGGGCGTCGACGCCATCCCCGCTTTCCAGACGAAGGTTGTCGATACGACCGGGGCCGGAGATTGTTTCGTGGGCGCCCTCGCCGCCCGCCTCGCCGCCGGCCTGACGCCGGTGGAGGCTGCCCGCTTCGCCAGTGCCGCCGCTTCCTGTTCGGTCGAACGCCTCGGTGCTGCCCCCGCCATGCCGACGGGCGACGAAGTTGCGGCCCGTCTGGCGAAGGCCTAAATCCGGTCCATGGTCGAAGAACTCTTCAGGCAGGACGCCTACATCAAGGAAACCGACGCCACCGTTACCGTCGTCGAAGAGCGCGGCGTGCGGCTGGATCGCTCGATCTTCTATCCCACCGGCGGCGGCCAGCCCGGCGATATCGGGCTGCTGCGCTGGGACGGCGGCGAAGCCAGGGTCGTCGACACGGTGAAGGCCGAGGGCGGCGACGTGCTGCACGTTCTGGCGCCCGACGCGCCGCGGCCCGAGGCCGGAACGAAGGTCCACGCAACTCTCGACTGGGAGCGTCGCCATCTGCACATGCGGATGCACACGGCGCTGCACGTGATGTCGGCGGTCATCAAGGGCAACGTCACGGGCGGCCAGGTCGGGGCCGACAAGAGCCGACTAGACTTCAACCTCGAGGGCGAGGTGCCGACGAAGGAATGGGTGACCGAGGAGGTCAACAAGCTGATCGCCCTCGACCGTCCCGTAACGCAGCAATGGGTCACCGACGAGGAGCTGACGTCCCGCCCCGAACTCGTGAAGACGATGAGCGTGCGGCCGCCGATGGGTTCGGGCAGCGTCCGCCTCCTGTCGATCGAGGGCGTCGACCTACAGGCCTGCGGCGGCACACACGTCGCCCGCAGCGGCGAGATCGGCCGCGTCGAATGCATCAAGATCGAGAACAAGGGAAAGATGAACCGGCGCTTCATCATCGCGCTGGCTTAGGAGAACTCACGATGGACTACGCAAGGCCCGACGCCCTCGTCAGCACCGACTGGCTCGCCGCCCGCCTCGATGCGCCGGATGTGCGTGTCGTCGATGGCTCCTTCTACCTCCCGGCGCAGAAGCGCGATCCCAAGGCCGAGTTCGTGCAGCAGCACATTCCGGGCGCCGTGTTCTTCGACATCGACGAGATCGCCGACACGACCAGCCCGCTGCCGCACATGCTGCCGCCACCGGAGAAGTTCTCGGCCCGCGTCCGCAAGCTCGGCCTCGGCGACGGCAACAAGATCGTGATCTACGACACCACCCCGATGACCGGTGCCTGCCGCGTGTGGTGGATGTTCCGCGCCATGGGCTACAAGGACGTGTCGGTCCTTAACGGCGGCCTGCCGAAATGGATGAGCGAAGGCCGGCCCGTCACCGACGACCCGACGCCGCCGCGCGAGCGCCACTTCACCTCGCGCCTGAACAATGCGCTGGTCCGGTCGGTCGATGACGTGCTGGGCCTGATCGAAAGCAAGCGCGAGCAGATCGTCGATGCCCGCGCCGCCGCACGCTTCCGCGGCGAGGCGCCGGAGCCGCGTGCCGGCCTGCGCGGTGGCCACATGCCGGGTGCCTTCAACCTGCCCTACAACGAGCTGCTCGATCCCGCGACCGGCACGATGCTGCCAGCCGACAAGCTTGCGGCGCGCATCGCGGCGTCCGGCATCGATCCGTCGAAGAAGGTGACGGCGAGCTGCGGCTCCGGCGTCACCGCCTGCGTCATCGCCCTCGCCCTCTACCTCACCGGCTCTCCCGAGGCCGCAGTCTACGACGGTTCCTGGACCGAGTGGGGTGGCCGTCCAGATACGCCCATCGTCACCGGCCCCTGATCTCCCCTCAACGCCTTGCAACAGTCGAGTCATGACCTCCAAGAAAACCTACACCCGCCCCGACACCGTTCTGGCCGTCTCGGGCCGCGACCCGGACAACAATTTCGGCATCGTCAATCCGCCCGTCTATCACGCGTCGACGATCCTCTCGCCGACGATGGACAAGTTCGAGAACCGCATTCCGTTCGAGGGCTTCGGCTACGGCCGCAACGGCACGCCGACGCAGAAGGCGCTGGAAGACGCCGTTGCCGCCATCGAAGGCGCGCACCGCTCGATCGCCGTCCAGTCGGGCCTCGCCGCCGTCACCGGCGCGATCGTTGGCTTCCTGAAGACCGGCGACCACATGCTGGTGACCGACAATGCCTACGGTCCGGCACGCCGCTTCGCCAACACGACGCTGAAGGGCTTCGGTGTCGAGACGACCTACTTCGATCCGATGATCGGCGCCGAGGGCATCGCCAAGCTGATGCGGCCGAACACCAAGGTCCTCTATCTCGAGGCGCCGGGCTCGCAGACCTTCGAGGTCCAGAACGTCGCCGGCATGGCCGCCGTCGCCAAGAAGGCCGGCGCGGCCGTCCTGATCGACAATACCTGGGCGACGCCGCTCTACTTCAAGCCGTTCGAACACGGCTGCGACATCTCCATCCACGCCGGCACCAAGTACATTGTGGGCCATTCGGACGCGATGATGGGCATCATCTCCTGCGCCACCCGCGCGATGTTCGAGACGGCGAAGACCGCCTGCCAGTCGTTCGGCTTCCACGCCGCGCCCGACGATTGCTATCTCGCGCTGCGCGGCCTGCGCACCATGGGCGTGCGCCTGCGCCACCACGAGAAGAGCGGCCTCGAGATCGCCCACTGGCTGAAGACCCGGCCCGAGGTCGACAAGGTCCTGCACCCCGCCCTGCCCGACTGCCCCGGCCACGAGAACTGGAAGAAGCAGTTCAAGGGCTCGTCGGGCCTGTTCTCGTTCACGCTGCGCGACGGTATCAAACGCCCCGCCGTGGCCGCCATGCTCGACGGCATGGACATCTTCGGCATGGGCGCGAGCTGGGGCGGCTATGAGAGCCTGATGATCCCCGCGCACCCCGACCAGTACCGCACCGCCGTGCCGTGGCCGGAAGGCAAGCAGCTCCTGCGCGTCCATATCGGCCTGGAAGACGTCGAAGACCTGAAGACCGACCTGGCCGAGGGCTTCGAGCGGCTGAACCGGGCGCACAACGCCTGATCACCGATTCGTTGGCGCGCCGCGTCTAGGCGGCGCCCCGGCACTCGCCGCAGATGCCGGTCACTTCCAGGGTCATTTCGCGCGCGGTGAAGCCTCGGCGGGTGGCGCTGGCAGTGATGGCATCGGAGAGACCGTCGCCCCCGATTTCCTCGGCGTTGCCGCACTCGCTGCAGATCAGGAAGAAGCCGCGATGGGCCTCGCCCGGGTGGCTGCAGCCAACGAAGGCGTTCATGCGCTCGATCCGGTGGATCAGGCCATTCTCGATCAGGAAGTCGAGCGCCCGGTAGACGGTGGGCGGCGCCGAGCCAAGGTCCTCGTTGCGCAGGCTGTCGAGCAGCGCATAGGCACCGACCGGCTTGTGGCTCGACCAGACCAATTCCAGCACCCGGCGGCGCAGCGGCGTGAACCGCAGGTCCCTGGCCGCGCAGAGCTTCTCGGCTGCGGCGATCGCGTCCTCGACACAGTGCTCGTGATCGTGGGCATGCCCGGCGGGCGCCGCTTTGGCCGGTTTCTTCAAGGGACTTCCGATTTGCCAACCGAATGGGTGGCGATTATACGCGCCGTTCCTTCCGGAGGCCAAGGCTCGCCCCTGTCCGCAAACGGTGCCCCGATGACGACCCCGACGACCTATCAGCAGCCCGAGATCGACGCCGCCCTCGCCGTCATCAAGTTCGATGCGCAGGGCCTCGTCCCGGCGATCGCCCAGCAGCACGACACCGGCGAAGTGCTGATGATGGCCTGGATGGATCGCAATGCCGTCGCCGAGACGATGCGCACGGGCCGCGCATGCTACTGGTCGCGTTCGCGCAAGGGCCCATGGCGCAAGGGCGATACCTCGGGCCACATCCAGACCCTGGTGGAGCTGCGCATCGACTGCGACGGCGACACCTTGCTGGCGCTGGTCGACCAGACCGGCGTCGCCTGCCACACCGGCCGCCACAACTGCTTCTTCCGCGCGGTGCGCGGCGGCGTGTTGTCGGAAATCGCGCCCATCGAGATCGACATGGAGAAGGAAACGGTTTGAACACCTTCGCATCGACCCGCCGCGGCTTCCTTCTCTCGACCGCTCTCCTGCCGCTGGCCGCCTGTGCCGCGACACCCTCGACCCGGCACACGCTCTCCCCGCGTGGCGACCGTCTGGTGGCGTTGATCCAGCGCACAGGGCGGGACAACATGACGGCCCCCGAGGCCTTCGCGCTGATGGGGATCACCAACCAGGGCCGGGACATCCCGGTTCGCCAGCTCGCGGACGACGGGGCCGACGGACGCTACGTCGTCAACCTGGTGAACATTCGCAAGTATCACGAGTTCGTCTTCCAGCGCCGACAGGGTGACGTATTGATCCTCCATTCCGCCGACACGGCCTTCAGGCGCCTCGTGAGCGTGCGCTACGCCCGCAACGGCAAGCCGACGGTGATCAGCGACACCGCATTCGCCGAGCGCGATTTCCAGCAGCAGACCGCCTTTTGGTTCGACGGGATACCGGGCAGTCAGTAATGTGACGGCGGGATGACAATCACCGTCTCAGCCCCATCCACCGCCCGTCGCACCCTCACCGTCTGTGGTGGCGCGCATGCCCTGCACGACGGTTTCACCGATCTCCTGAACGTCCTCTACCCGCTGCTGCAGTCGCAGTTCGGATTGAGCTACGGCGCCATCGGCGCGCTCAAGACCTGCTATTCGGGCGCCATGGCCACTGGCCAGATCCCGTCGGGTCACCTGGCCGAACGCTTCGGCGGCGTTCGCATCCTGGCCATCGGCACGCTGCTGATCGCCGCCGGCTATTGCCTCGCAGGCCTCAGCGGCTCGCTCTATGGCGTCGTTGCCGGGCTGCTCCTTGCCGGGCTCGGCGCCAGCACACAGCATCCCATCGGCTCCAGCCTGGTCGCCGCCGCCTACCACGGCCCGCGCTCCCGCACGGCGCTGGGGACCTACAATTTCACCGGCGACGTCGGCAAGGTCCTGCTGCCGGCCCTGTTCGCGCTGATTGCCGCCTCGCTCGGATGGCAACAGGCCCTGGTCGTCATGGCCGCCTTCGCCGTCCTCGGCGCCGGCATCATCCTGGCCTCCTTGAAGCCGATCGTTACCCACGGCACGTCGGAACCGGCGAAGGCCATCGCTGGACAGGACCGGCCCTGGGCCTACTGGCTGCTGTTTTCGATCCACATCGCCGACGACCTGGTGCGGACCGGCTTCCTGATCTTTCTGCCGTTCCTGCTGCGCGACAAGGGCGCGGACCTGCCGACCATCGGCCTCGGCCTGTCGCTGATGTTCGCAGGCGGTGCCGCCGGCAAGCTGGTCATGGGCTGGGTCGGCCAGAAGCTCGGCGTCGTGCCGTCGGTCCTGCTCACCGAAGCGGCCACGACGCTGCTCATCCTCGCCGCCCTGCCGCTGTCACTCGACGTCGCGCTGCTGCTGCTGCCGGCCGTGGGCCTGATGCTGAACGGCACCTCGTCCGTTCTCTATGGCACGATCCCTGAATTCGTCAGCCCCGAACGGCGCACCAGGGCCTTCGCGGTCTTCTACACCGGCGGCTCCGTCGCCGGGGCGACGGGCCCGTTGCTGTTCGGCCTGTTCGGCGACGTGGTGGGCCTCACCACCGCGCTTGTCGCCGTCGCCTGCGTCGCGCTTACCACCCTGCCGATGGTCTGGGCGCTGCGGCCGGCCTTCGCGAACGACTGACGATCAGGCGCCCTGCCAGACCGGCCCCATGGGCTTCAGCCGGATGCCCTTGCGTAGGTGCTTATAGGGCATGTCCACGGGATCGGTGATGTGGGCGCCGGTCGACCGCACCACCAGGATCGTCTCGGCGATCGGCTGGAAGTCGGCTCGGAAGTGGACCGTCGACTTGAGCGCCAGGATCGGCACCTTCGAGGGCTCTACCCCGACAGCGCGGAACATCTCCTGGTCGGCCGCCTGCACCCGCTTGCTGGCGACCACCGCCGAGACTCCCGATGCCTCGTCGGTCAGCAAAGCCATTGGCCCGATCTGGAACTTCGCACCGCCATAGAACGGGCCTGTACCGGTGAACACGCCGTCGCTCAGCTTGACCACGCGCCAGTCGGCTTCGACGGGCTTCTCGCCACCATAGCCGACGACCGCGCCGATGCCGCGGCGCATAACATTGCCCTCGCCCGCAGCGGCCGCAGCCCTGGCCGCGCCCTCGTCGACGATCATGCCGATCACCGCGCCCTTGGCCTTGTGGCGCATCAGGGCGGCCAGCAGCCCGATCGTGTCGGAGGTGCCGCCGGCGCCGGGATTGTCCTGGACGTCGGCGAGGACGATGGGCTTCGTTGCGTTCCTCGACAGTTCGATCGCCCGCAGTGCGGCCTGGTCCGGATCCAGCAATTCGCCGTCGAACGCCTTCTCCTGCGCCTTCACCGTCGCGGCGAGCTTGTCAGCGGCCGCCTCGACGGCCTCCCGGTCATGGCCATAGACCACGAGCGCCGGGCCGCACTGGGCGATGTCGGCCGGCGGGAACCCCGGCGTGTGGGTGACACTGACGATCCCCTGGTTGTGGCTCTTCTCGCCGGCCTCCAATTCACCGACCAGGTCGAATATGCCCTTGGCCGGCTCGATGAAGGTGCACTGCCAGACCAGGGGGATCAGGAAGTCGAGCTGGCGGTAGGCGCGATAGACCGGACGCTTCTCGCGCAGCAGCTTGTCCAGCAGCTCGATCGCGCGGCGGCCGGTCACCGCCATGTCGATATGCGGGTAGGTCCGGTAGCCGACCAGGGCGGTGGCGAGTTTCGCCATCTCGGGCGTCAGGTTGGCGTGATAGTCGAGGCTGGCCACGATCGGCAGGTCGTCGCCCACGATGCCGCGGATCCGGCGCAGCAGCTCGCCCTCGCCGTCCTCGGTATTCTCCGCGACCATGGCGCCGTGGAGGTCGAGATAGATCGCGTCGAAGGGGCCGTACTTCTTCAGGTCCTCCGCGAACAGCGCCCACATCTTTTCGAAGGCATCCTCGGTCACGTAGGAAGCCGGCGCGGCGGCCGCCCAGGCCAGCGGCACGATCTCATGGCCAAGTTCGGTCAGCTTGCCGACCGCGCCCGCGATCGGAATGTTGAAGCCCTCGACACCGGGAATCATCTCCGGTCCCCGCAACAGCGGCGGCCAGGCGTCGGCGCGCACGAACTCCTCCCAGGTCGCCTGCTGCGGCGCGAAGGTGTTCGTCTCATGCTGAAAGCCGCCAACAGCGATCCGCGCCATTCCAAGTCTCCCCGACAGATACCATCCAGATCGCGTACCCTATCACCGATCGCGCATCCGCACGCGACTGTGAAGCAGCCTTTGCGAGCCGGCTGCGTTACGTCCCGATGCGCAGCATGTCATGGCCAGCCTTCCTCAAGGAAAACCCGCGGGGTCATCTCGTCGTCGCGGTGGCGGAGGACGTGGGGGCCGACGAGATCGGCAGCCGCCGACTTCGCGGGCTTCGCGATCTCCTCCATCGCGTCATCGCCGGTGTACGGTCGGACCGTGGCTTCGCCCTGACGGTCTCGCGCGCATCCGGCTTCCCGGAGATCCTGTGCGGCTTCGAGGCGCAAACGGACGCCGATGCTCTTGCGGCGCTGTCGAGCAGCCACACGACCGATCGCTACCCCGGCTTCGCAAGCCAGCGACTGTTTCGACTCGGCGCGACCATGGAAACGGCACTCCGCGCACGCCTCCTGAGCGAAGGCGACATCGACCGGCGATGAACGTTGCACATGGACGGGCAACCTCCTTTCCGTATGATCCACGCTGGTACCTGAAGGCCCGCAGGTGTCCGTGATTTTCCTGCGAGTCCCGCTGCCCCCATGACCCTGCTCGGTTCATCGTTCGCCCGGCGTACGATCGCCTTTCTCGCCGCCGGTGTGCTTGCGTTGCTGGCGATCGTCGCCGTCTCCGCCTGGCTGTCCGTCCGCACCGCACAACATGCCGAATAGGCTGTCGTGGAGCGCGACATACGGGCCCTCACGACCAATCTGCTGGCGGCCACGATCGACGCGGAGACGGGCCAACGCGGCTTTCTGCTTACCGGTGAGCCACGCTATCTCAGTCCCTTCGAGCGGGCGCAGCCCAGGTTGCGCCGTGATATCGCCGCCCTGCGCGAACTCTCGGCCAGGGACCCTGCCGAGCTGGCGGCCGTCAACGAGCTGGCCGGCGTCATCGACGCCAAGATGGCCGAGCTGACGGAAACCATCGAACAGGCCAAGGCCGGTCAACGGGATGCCGCGATCCAGACCGTGCTGTCGGATCGCGGGCGCTCACTGATGGAGGCGGCCCGAACCCAGCTCGCCCACTTGATCTCGAACGCCGAAGGCAGGGTCGCAGCCCGCCTTCGGGCGGTGACCGAGGGTGCCGAGATCCTGACCTGGGTAACCGCGACCGGCAGTATCCTCATCGTGCTCTTCGCCGCAGGGGCATCCTGGACGGTGGTCCAGTACACCCGCCAACTTGTGTCCGCGCGATCCGAGTTGCAGGCCCTGAACGTCGGGCTCGAGGAACGGGTGGCCGAACGCACCGAGGCCCTGACGCGCGCCAATGACGAGATCCAGCGCTTCGCCTACATCGTGAGCCACGACCTGCGATCGCCGCTGGTCAACATCATGGGCTTCACCAGCGAACTGGAAGCCGCCATGAAGACGGTCGGGCCCTACGTCGCAGGCGATGCGACGATGGCAGACCGGGCGCGGGTGGCGACCGAGGAGGACATTCCCGAGGCCCTGCGCTTCATACGCGCATCGACGGGCAAGATGGACGGGCTGATCAACGCCATCCTCAAGCTTTCCCGCGAGGGGCGACGCGAACTACGGCCCGAACCCGTTGATCTCGTGACCCTGTTCAAGAGCGCGGCCGCAAGCGTTCGACATCAAACCGATGAAGTCGGCGCCGAGATTTCCGTGCCTTCGTCCGCCCCTGCCCTCGTCAGCGACCGCCTGGCCCTGGAGCAGATCGTCGGCAACGTCGTCGACAATGCGGTGAAGTACCTGGCACGCGACCGTCCCGGTCGCATCGTCATCAGCACCCTCGAAACCACCCGGCGTGTGCACATAGACATCACCGACAACGGCCGCGGCATCGCCGAACAGGACCATGAGCGCATCTTCGAACTGTTCCGACGGGCTGGCGCCCAGGACAGGCCCGGCGAGGGCATCGGGCTCGCCCATGTTCGTGCCCTGGTGCGTCGGCTGGGCGGCGACATCACAGTGCAGTCCGAACTTGGTCGCGGCACAACCTTTCGTATAGATTTGCCGCGACGGCTCCGGCTCAACGAAAACCCAACGACACGGTAGAGGCTGCGAATGAACGCGAAGCCCGTTTCCATCGTCATGGTGGAAGACGATGAAGGCCATGCCAGGCTGATCGAGCGCAACATCCGTCGCGCCGGCGTCAACAACGAGATCGTCGCCTTCAGGGACGGAACCTCGGCGCTCGCCTATCTGCTGGGCGCCGACGGGAGCGGCGAGGAGAACAGTGCGCGATCGCTGCTCATCCTGCTCGACCTCAACCTGCCCGACATGACCGGCGTGGACATCCTGGCGAAGGTGAAATCGAACGCGCATCTCAAGCGCTCGCCGGTGATCGTGCTTACGACGACCGACGACCAGCGCGAAATCAAGCGCTGCTACGATCTCGGCGCCAACGTCTACATCACCAAGCCGGTGAACTACGAGAGCTTCGCCAACGCCATCCAGCAGCTCGGCCTCTTCCTCTCCGTCATGCAGGTCCCGGCCACCGATTGACGATGGATCAGGTCAAAGTCCTCTACATCGACGACGACGCAGGTATCGGCAGGCTGGTGGAGCGCGCCCTCGCGCCGCACGGTATCGGCATCCGTCACGTCGCCTCCGGGGACGAAGGGCTTGCGCTCCTGGCCAACGAGAAATTCGATGCAATCGCCCTCGATCACAATCTGACCAACGAGACCGGCCTCGACGTGTTGGCCAAGATCCAGCGCGTCACGGTCGACGTGCCGGTGGTCTATGTGACGGGCTCTGAGGACGCGCGCGTCGCCGTCGCCGCGCTCAAGGCCGGCGCCGCCGACTATGTCTGGAAGGATGTGCAGGGTCACTTCCGCGAACTGCTGGGCTCGGCCATCCGTTCGTCCCTGCAGCAGCAGCGGCTGAGGGCGGAGGCGGAGGAGGCCCAGCGCACGATCCGGGAGGCCCGCGATCGTGCCGAACTGCTGCTGCACGAGGTCAATCACCGCGTCGCCAATTCGCTGGCGCTGGTTGCGTCGCTCGCCCGCCTGCAGGCCAACGCCGTACGGGACGAATCCGCGCGCAGCGCCCTGTTGGAAATGCAGGCGCGCATCATGGCGGTCGCCGGCATCCACCGCCGCCTCTACACCTCCTCCGACGTGCGCATCGTCGAACTCGGCTCCTATCTCATGAGCCTGATCGACGAGCTGAGCGCGGCCATCGACGGAGTGGAGAAGAAGAACACCGTGGCGCTCCACGCCGATGCCGACATCCGCGTGCCGACCGACAAGGCCGTCTCGATCGGCGTAATCGTCACCGAGCTGCTGACCAACGCCTACAAATACGCCTACCCAGCCGGGATGCGCGGCGAAATACGGGTGATCCTCCAGAGGATCGGCGACGATACGGTCTCGCTCGCCGTGGAGGACGATGGCGTGGGCTGGAAGGGTACCGGCTCGACGCAGGGCACGGGGCTCGGAACGCGCGTCGTCACCGCGATGGCCGCCAATCTCCAGTCCAAGGTTGAGTACGATACCGGCGTGGAAGGAACGCGCGCCAGCTTGCGGCTCAGGCTTTAGGACCGTCCGAGAAATGCTCCCGGGTCAGGCCCTGGACTTGCCGATCGCATCCTCGATGGCCTTGAGGAGAACCGGCCAATATTCCTCGCCGTGCCCCAGTTCGACGGCGCGTTCCATGACTTCTCGCGCCACGTCGGCACCGAGGGCCGGCACCCCGGCCTGCTCGGCCATGTCGATGGCGTAGCTCAGGTCCTTGAGGGCGTACCGCGTCGAGAAGGCGCGCTCGGGAAAGACGCCCGGCAGCAATGCCTTCATGCCGTGGTTGCGAAGCGCGAACGAATCGGCGGATCCCTTGGTCAGCGTCTCGAACAGCACCTTGCCGTCCACCCCGTTCGCGCGGGCGATCGACAGGCCCTCGGCCAGCGCCACCACGGTCTGGAACAGGATCATGTTGTTCAGGATCTTCACCGTCTGGCCCGCGCCGACCTCTCCGCAATGCGTGACCTCGCTCGCCATGTGGCGGAGGAGCGGCTCGATCCGCTCGAAGGTCGGCTCGGTCGCTCCCACCATGATCGACAGCGTGCCGTCGATCGCCGCCTGTCGCGTCCGCGCGACCGGTGCGTCGGCGAAGGCCGAGGCCTTGCCCTGGAACTCCTCGTAGAGCCTGCGCGCCAGGATCGGCGGCGCGGTGCTGAGATCGACCACGGTCCAGCCGAGCCTGGCCTTCGCGACCAGGCCGCTGCTGCCCAGGCAAATTTCCTCGACCTCCCTGCCTCCCGGCAGCGACAGGAAGATGGTTCGGCAGCTCTCGCCGATTTCCTCGACCGACGCCGCCTTCACGCCATCGGCCGCCAGCCTCTCGAGCGGCGCGGTGTCGCGATCGGCCGCGAGAACGGTCATGCCACTCTTGCGCGCGAGATTGCGGCACATCGGTTCGCCCATCGTGCCGACGCCGATAAATCCGATCATGTCCGTCATGTCAGTCCACTATGAAGAGTTTGGCGCCCGATTCCGTCCGCGACCGGTGGCCGAGCGTATTGTCGGCGACCTGGTAGCTCTGGCCCTGCTTCAGCACGACCGTCCGGCCGTCGGCCAGCTCGGTCGACAGTTCACCCTCGAGCACCAGCAGGATGTGGCCCTTCTGGCACCAGTGATCGGCGAGGTAGCCGGGCGTGTATTCGACCATCCGGACACGTAGATTGTTGAAGGTCCTGGTCCGCCAGAACGCCTTCCCGGTTTCGCCCGGATGCTCGGTGCGTTCGACGCTCTCCCAATCGGTTGTCCCGAAGGGTATTTCAAACATCAGCATGGTTTGATGTAGCACATTGACCGGCATGAGCGGATAGACCAAAAAGGCAACATGATCACTGCAATTTCGGCGAAGCGGCGCCAGAACAAAGCCGAGCGTATCGCGCGTGTCGGCAAGCTGGCGCGCGGCAAGTTCGTGAGCCCCGACAAGGTGGCGGAGGTGCTGCGCCGCATCATCGAGCCGGGCGACATCCTCTGCCTGGAAGGCGACAACCAGAAGCAGGCGGATTTCCTCGCCAATGAGCTCGCCACGCTCGGCAAGAAGGACCTGCGCGACATTCATCTGGTGATGTCCTGCATCACCCTGCCGGCCCATATCCAGCTCTTCCAGAAGGGCATGATCAAGCAGGTCGACTTCTGCTACGCCGGCCCGCAGGGCACCGCCGTCGCCGAGCTCGTCAAGGCGAAGAAGTTCCCGGTCGGCGCGATCCACACCTACAACGAGCTGTACGCGCGCTATTACATCGACCTGACGCCGCGCGTTGCGCTGATCGCCGCCGCCAAGGCGGATCGCAAGGGCAATCTTTTCCTCGCCGCCAATACCGAGGAGACGCCGGCGATCGTCGAGCCGACGGCCTTTTCCGACGGCATCGTCTTCGCCCAGGTCAACGAGATCGTCGACAAGCTGCCGCGCATCGACATTCCGGCCGATCAGGTGGACCTCGTCGTCCAGGCCCCCTACCCGATGCATCTCCAGGCGCTGTTCACGCGCGACCCCGCCGCCATCACCGACGTCCAGGTGCTGATGGCGATGGTGGCCCTGCGCGGCATCTACGAGAAGTACGAGGTGCAGTCGCTGAACCACGGCGTCGGCTTCAATACGGCCGCCATCGAGCTGCTGCTGCCGACCTACGGCGAGCGGCTCGGCCTCAAGGGCAAGATCTGCAAGTACTGGATGGTGAACCCGTTGCCGACCCTCATTCCGGCCATCGAGTCGGGCTGGGTCGAGAGCGTCTTCGCGGTCGGCGGCGAAGTCGGCATGGAACGCTATACGGCGGCGCGCTCGGATGTCTTCTTCACCGGGCGCGACGGCAGCTTCCATTCCAACCGCGCGATGGGGCAGCTGGCCGGCCACTACGCCATCGACATGTTCATCGGCGCCTCGCTGCAGATCGATATCAACGGCAACTCCTCGACGGTCTCGAAAAACCGCATCACCGGCTTCGGCGGTGCGCCCAACATGGGTTGCCAGCCGACCGGCCGCCGTCATCCGACGAAGGCCTGGCTCAAGGCCGGCGCGGAAGCCAATCCCGGCCCCGGCTCGCCGCCCGGCCGCAAGCTCGTTGTCCAGATGGTCGAGACCTTCCAGGCCGGCCGCGTGCCGACCTTCGTCGAGGAGCTCGACGCGACCGACCCGGGCATCCGCAAGGCCCTGCACGGCGTCACGCCAGTCATGATCTACGGCGACGACGTCACCCACATCGTCACCGAGGAGGGCATCGCCAACCTCGCGGCCTGTCGCTCGGTCGCCGAACGCCAGGCGGCGATCCGCGCGGTCGCCGGCTACACGCCGGTCGGCCTCAAGCGCAAGAAGCGCGAGACCGAAGACCTGCGGGCCCGCGGCATCGTGCAGCTGCCGGAGGATGTCGGTGTCCGTCCGTCGGAGGCCAGCCGCAGCCTGCTTGCCACGCAGGACATCAAGGGACTCGTGCGCTGGTCCAACGGGCTTTACGACCCGCCCCCTCAATTCGTGGACTGGTAGGACCGATCAGCATGGAAAAGTTCGCCAAGTCTTTCCCGTCCAAGCCGCTCGGCGCGAAGACCGCCAGGCCGTGGGCGCTCGCGGGCGTCGTCGGCTCCGGCAATCTGGAAGTCCTGATGGAACGTGGCGGCAAGCCCTCCGACGCCATGGAGTGCCACGTCGAGACGTCGATCCCCGGCTACAAGGCCTCCTGGCTCGCGGCCCTCGCCGACTTCGCCCATCACTATCCGGCCGGCGGGACGAAGGTGACGATCAACGACCAGGGTGCCCCGCCCGTCCTCGTCAATCTGCGCCTGCGCCAGGCCTACGACCATCTCACCAAGGGCGACAAATGACCGGCGCCATTCTCTTCCACGAACTGACCGCACGGCAGCGCATCGCGGCCCTCGTCGACCCGGGCTCGTTCTCCGAGCTGCTGCCGCCGCCGGAACGGATCACCAGCCCCTATCTGGCCCAGCTCGGCATTCCGGTGTCCTTCGACGATGGTCTGGTAATCGGTCGCGCGCGCATCGGCGGCAAGAAGATCTATCTCGCTGCCCAGGTCGGCCAGTTCGTCGGCGGCGCCGTCGGCGAGATCCACGGCGCCAAGCTCACCGGCCTGTTCAAGGCGGCGGCGCGCGACAAGGTGCCGTGCGTGCTGATCGTCGAGAGCGGCGGCGTGCGCCTGCACGAGGGCTCGTCGGGCGAGATCGCCATCGCCGAGACGATGCGCGCGATCTTCGAGTGCCGCGCCCTGAAGGTCCCGACCATCGCCGTCATCGCCACCGACATCGGGGCCTATGGCGGCATCGGCATCCTGTCGACCTGCTGCGATTTCCGCGTCATGACCGAGCATGGCCGCCTCGGCATCTCGGGCCCGATCGTCATCGAGAAGTGGATGGGCAAGAAGGCCTACGACTCGGGCAACCGCGCCCTCGTCTGGAAGACGAGTGGCGGCAAGACCAAGTACCTGCTGGGCGATGCCGACTTGCTCGTGCACGACACGGCCGACGGCGTGAGGGAAGGCATTGCCCGGTTCCTCGGCAAGTCGAGTCCCGTCAGCCTCGCTTCCGTCAAGGCGCGCCAGAAGGAGCTTGCAAAGCGGTTGAAGAAGTTCGGCGCGACGAGCGACCCCGAGGCCGTCTGGAAAGGCATGGGCGTGCGCAACATCGAAGCCGCATCGCTGGCATCCGGGCCGGAATTCGCGGCCCTCGCCAAGCGTGGGAAGTAGGCCCGTCATGAAGAAACCGACCCCGAAGAAGCCGACCGCCAAGGCCGTCCTCGCCCGCCTGTTCGGCACTTCCGCCAAGGGCATCGCCATCGAGAAATCTGTGCTGACCGGTTATGCGACTGTCGGCAATCAGAAGGTCTGCGTCATCGGCACGTGCGACGGCACCTATATCGACAACGCTGCCGCGTTGCGCCTCGCCGCGCACGTGATCCAGTGCATCGAGCGCGCGCCGAAGACGCCGATCGTCATGCTGGTCGACAGCGGCGGCCAGGAGCCCAACCGCGTCGCAGAGATGCTGGGCCTCGCCAGCTACTTCGGCCATCTCCTCTCGTGCCTCGAACTGGCGCGCCGCAAGGGCCACAAGCTGATTACGGTCGCGACCGGCCAGGCGGTGGGAGGAGCCTTCCTCTGCTACGGCATGTTCGCGGATCGAATCTATGCGCTCGAATCCGCCAGCGTCGGACTGATGCCGATCGCGGCCATGTCGGCCGTGACGAAGATCCCCGCGGCGGTGCTCGAGAAGCTTTCGAAGACCATGCCCTCGCTGGAGTTCGGCGCCGCCCCGTTCGCGCTGCTGGGCGGCGTGGAGGAAGTCTGGTCTGAGAGTGACGATGTCCAGGCCAGGTTGGCAAAGGCCATCGCGACCTCGTCGACCGAGGACAATCGCGCCGAACTCGGCAAGAAGCGCGGCGGCCGCAAGCTCGCCCTCGACGTCCGACAGAGAGTCCTCGCCCAATCGGCGCGATGATCAGGCTCCGGCGCCACACGCTGGTCTGGCTGTCGCAGGCGCCTAGCGCGGAGACCGATGACGACCGATCCCGGGCGGCGCACTGGCACGAGGTCGGCCGGCCGTTCGTCGTCACCCGTCGACGGAATGACGGGCACGGGGTCGGGCTGGGCTTCTGCACCACCGATCAGGCCCACCCGGAACTGCGGCCGCGCCGCGTCGCGGCCGGGACCGATCCCACCCTGATCGTGCGCCACGCCCGCCCGCCCACCCTCGCGGAAATCGCGCGCTGCCCGGCCGCGACGACGAGGGCCGACTCCTTCTCCCGCCTGATCGCCGCAGCGGCCGAAGCCGGCGTCGCGCTACAGGTCTACGGGAGCTGGATGTGGCAGGCCCTGACCGGCGAGCGGCACGTTCATGCCGGGTCCGATCTCGACGTGGTGATCGACGTCAGCGACCTCGACGCCGCCTCGCGCACGGCTGACTTCCTCGCCCACGCAGAGCAGGACCTCCCCTTTCGCATCGACGGCGAACTGTCATTCTCCGATCTCGGCGAGGTGCCGTGGCGCGAACTCCTGCAGGACCGGGACGAGATCCTGTTGAAGTCGATCGACACCCTCCAACTCGTGCCGCGCGCCCGCCTTCCCCGATGAGCCCCGATGACCTGGCCCTGGCGCGGGCCGCCGTGACGGCGATGCGTGACGAGTTGCAGGCCTATCCCAAGCCGGGCCTCGTCAGCCCCGTCGACTCCGGTGCCCATGCCGACATGGACTTCGAGTTGATGTGCCGCTCGGCCGAGTCGCTGCTGCAGCCGTTCGCGTCGCTCGCCGCGGCCGGCCGCGCCGCCGCCTCCTTCGAGCAGGCGCTGGTGCCGCTCGGCATCGAGGCCGAGAGCGGCATGCTGGCGGTCACGCGGGGGGTCAACACGCATCGCGGTGCGATCTTCTCGCTCGGCCTGATCGTCGCGGCGATCGCCCGTGCCCAGAGCGTTACCGCCATTCCCTCGCCGGCCGCCGTGCGCGCCGCGCTGCGGGACACGTGGGGCGTGGCGCTCGACGCCCACGCCGCCCGCGGCGATGAAACCAGCCATGGTGGCCTGGTGCGGCGCAGGACCGGCCGCGACGGCGCCCGCCGCGAAGCCGCCCGCGCCTTCCCGAGCGTGTTCGAAACCGGCCTGCCCACGTATCGCGACGCGCGGGCGGCCGGGCTCGACGACAACGCCGCTTCGGTCCACAGCCTGTTCGCCCTGATGTCCACGCTCGACGACACGACGGTGCTTTATCGCGGTGGCCTAGAGGCCGGTTCCTTCGTGCGCCAGTCCGCGGCGGATTTCCTGGCCGCCGGCGGCTGCCACCGGAGCGACTGGTTCGGAAGAGCCGAGGCGCTGCACCGCGCCTTCGTCGCGCGCAACCTCTCGGCCGGCGGCTGCGCCGACCTGCTGGCCTGCACGCTCCTCGTCTCGCGCTGCTGCAGCGACGCCTAACCCCAGCCGGCGAGCGCGCGTTCGAGGCTCTCCGGGCCGCGATAGAGCATGGCACGCCAGCCGGCCATGCGAGCGCCGTCCACGTTGCTGGCCTTGTCGTCGACGAACAGGATCGACTGCGCGACCGTGATGCCCATGCGGGCCTGCGCGTTCGTGTAGAAAACCCGCTCCGGTTTACAGACGCCCAGCGCCGCCGAATAGACGATCTCGTCGAAATGCGCGCCGAGGCCGAGATGGTCGCGCAGATAGGCGATGCGGTGATGCTCCTGATTGGTCGCCGCAAAGACCCGGCCGCCCGTCCGCGCCCGCCAGGCATCGGCCTGGGCGAGCACACCGCGATCGATGTCGGCGTCCTTCTCGAACCAGTAGGCGACGAACTCCTCGAGCCGGTCGGCCAGGCCCTTGGTCTCGAAGTAATCGTGCAGAGCCACGTAGAGATCGAGCCGCCCTCGCAGGACTTCCATGAACTCCGGCTTCAGGAAGAACTCCGGCGCCAGTTCCTCGTCATGACTGAGACCCCAGTCTTCCTTGAGGGTCGCGTACCACGGGCGTGGCGAGCCCGGCTGGGCGAGGGAAACGACGCCATCGATGTCGAGGACGAGGACGGGGCTGGAACTCATGACCCGGCATGCTACAGCACCCGCCGCCTCAAGGGGAAAGTCCGTTGCAGCTCATCGTGCCCGATCTCGCCCATCTCGACGGCTATGCCGACGCGCTTCGCCGCGGCTGGTCGCCCGACAATGTCCGGATCGACGAGGCGCCGCGCGAGGAACTGGCCCGCATCGAGGCCAATCCGGCGACCTTCGTGGCCTCGCTGGACGATCCCGACGCCAAGGCCGGCCCGGTCACCCTGCCGGACGGAACTCTGGTGCCGCGAATGCCCGGCTACCGACGCTGGATGTGGGACGGCGAGTTCTGCGGCTCGATCGGCTTTCGCTGGCAGCCGGGCACGGCCGCGCTGCCGCGTTACGTCCTGGGGCATATCGGCTACGCCGTGGCGCCATGGAAACGCCGGCGGGGTTACGCCACCCTGGCACTCGCGATGCTGCTCAAGGAAGTGCGGCGGCACGGGCTGCCGCATGTTGACCTGACAACGGATCCGGACAATCTGCCCTCGCAGAAGGTGATCACCGCCAATGGCGGCGTTCTCGTGGAGCGATTCACCAAGGTCGCCGCACACGGCGGAACCGAGGCGTTGCTGTTCCGCATCCCTCTCTGAGCGTTGCCGTCTCAGGTCCGGCCGAGGCGCGTCACTGTCTCGGCCATCGCGGCGAGCGCGGCGAGGCCCCGGGACTTCAACGCCCGGGAGGAGTCGCGTCGCCCGATCTCGCCTTCCAGTACGAGCGTGATGAAGCCGTGCATCGTGGCCCAGGCGAGATCGGCGGCCTGCTGGCGTGCGTCGTCCGCCGCGTCGCCGATCACGTCGTCGAGAACGGACGCCAGCAGGCGCCGCACGCTCTCCGCCCCTTCATCGCCTTCCTTGGGCTCGATGTGGTTCGCCTCGCGGCTGAACATCAGCTGGAAGAGCGTGGGATTGGCGGCGGCGAAAGCCATGTAGCCTACGCCCAGACCGACCAGCCGCGACGTGGGCTCTTCGTCCGCCGCCCGATTCGATTCGGTCGTCATGGCGGCGGTCAGTTCCGTGAAGCCGCGGCGAACCAGCTCGGCCAGCAGGTCGTCCATCGAGGCGAAGTGATGGGCCGGTGCCGCATGCGAGACTTCGGCACGCCGGGCGCACTCGCGCAACGTGAAGCCGCGAATGCCCCTCTCCTCGACAAGCTTGCGTCCCGCCGCCACCAGCGCCTCGCGCAGGTCGCCGTGGTGATAGCCTCGCGTCTTGGAACGGGTCATTCAGCCTCCAGCAAGATCGAATAGCGCGCAATCTTGACGCTGGAAAGAGGCTAAATTTCGGCTGACGCGCTGTTCGCGCCGTGGCTTGATCCGAGAAATCCACGAGGTTGTCATGTCCTTTGAAACCTGGGCTACCTTTGCCGCGGCGTCGAGCGTCCTTCTGGTGATCCCCGGCCCGACCGTCCTGCTGGTGGTTTCCTACGCGCTCGGGCAGGGCTGGCGCACCGCCCTGCCGATGGCGATCGGCGTCGCCCTGGGCGACTTCACGGCCATGACCCTGTCGATGCTGGGGCTGGGTGCCCTGCTCGCCACCTCGGCCACCCTGTTCACGATCCTGAAGTGGATCGGCGCCGCCTACCTCGTCTACCTCGGCATCAAGCTCTGGCGCGCCGGCGGCACGCTCGACGCCGCCCCGCGGACCGACACGGTTTCCGCGGCGAAAATGCTGGGACATGCCTGGCTGGTGACCGCGCTCAATCCCAAGAGCATCACCTTCTTCGTGGCCTTCCTGCCCGCCTTCCTCGACCCGAAGGCGGACTTCCTCACCCAGATGCTGGTGTTCGAGACCACGTTCCTGGTGCTGGCCTTCGCCAATGCCTTCGGTTACGCGCTGGTCGCCTCGCGTGCCCGGAGGCTGGCCTCCGACCCGCGTGCCATCCGGGTCGTCAACAAGGTGGGCGGAGGCCTCCTGGTCGGTGCGGGCGTGGCAACGGTCAGCTTCGCCGGCTCGCGCAGCTGACTTTTACCGCGCCGGTTCGCTGACGAAGGCGATCTTGGAGAGGCCGCCCTTGGAAGCGTCGGCCAGGGTCTCGGAGACGTAGCGGTAGGGCACCGTGGCGTCGGCGCGCAGGTAGACCTCGGGCTGCGGCCGCTTGCGGCCGGCCTCGGCGAACTTCTCCATCGCCTCCTCCCGCGTCACCCGCTCGCCGCCCCAGAACAGCGCGCCCTGCGCATCGATCGCGAACTCGATCTTCTCCGGCTTCTGCAGGTCGGCGTTCGCCGTCGCCTTCGGCAGGTCGAGCTTCACCACGTTGGTGAGCAGCGGCGCCGTCACGATGAAGATCACCAGCAGCACCAGCACCACGTCGATCAGCGGCACCATGTTGATCTCGGCCATAGGCTGGGACGAGGTCTTGCGGTCGAAGCTTCCGAATGCCATCGCCCGTCTCCTCAGTTCACGGCCGCGAGCGGCACGGCGCCCGGCTTGCGGCCCGCCTGCAGCGCGCGGCCCATCGACAGGAAGGTCAGCAGCTCGAAGGCGAAGGCGTCGAGCTTCGCCGTCAGCACGCGGTTGGAACGGGTCAGCCAGTTGTAGCCCATGACCGCCGGCAGGGCGACGGCGAGGCCGATGCCCGTCATGATCAGCGCCTCGCCCACCGGGCCCGCCACCTTGTCGAGCATGCCCGACCCCGACATGCCGATCGCCACCAGCGCGTGGTAGACGCCCCACACCGTGCCGAACAGCCCCACGAACGGCGCCGTCGCCCCGATCGTCGCCAGCATGGTCAGCCCGTTCTCCAGCGACGTCGTCTCCTCGTCGAGCACCTTCTTGATGGTGCGCGTCAGGAACTCGGTCTCGCTGCCCGCCTCCTCGAGTTTGGCGGCGCCGAACTTCGCGTGATGCGCCTGCGCGTGCAGCGAATGCGCCGTCAGATGACCGAACGGCTCCTGCGCCCCATGGAGGCTGAGCTCGTTCTGGACCTGCTCCAGCGACGTCGCACTCCAGAAGAAGGCCAGGAACCGGCGGCTGCGCTTCTGCCGGACGATTTGCCCGATCCCCTTGTAGATGATCAGGTACCAGGAGATCGCCGACATCGCTGCCAGCACACCCAGCAGGATCTTCGCGACGATGTCCGCCTGCGCGATGAAATGGCCGAAGCCCAGGGCCGATGCGTCGCCCATCAGATGCTCTCCTACTGCAACACGAACTTGATCGGAACGTGGACCCAGACCGCCTGTGCCAGGCCGCCTTCCATATACGGCCGGAACTGCGCCGCGCGCACCGCGCTCAGCGCCGCCTGGTCGAGATCGGCATGGCCGGACGACGCGGCCAGCGAGACTTGGGCCGGCCGGCCGGTCACGTCGACCAGCACTCGGATCGTCGCCGTGCCCTGCTCGCCCGCCCGCCGCGAACGCGCCGGATAGGCCGGATTGGGCTGCACCAGCCAGCCCAGTTGCGAGGCCTGCACCGTGCGCGGCGCGGCCGGTGCCGCGGGCGCAGCCTGCTGCGGCCCCGCGTCGACCGGTGCGGCCGGCCGTGCCGGCTGCGGCTTCTTCTGCACCGGCTTGGGCTCGACTGGCTTTGGCTTGGGTTCGACCTTCTTCTCCGGCGGCGGGATCTCCGGCGGCGGCGGTTGGTCGGGCGGCGGCAGGTCGATCTTGGCCAGGGGAAACTCAGGCGGCGGCAGGTCGGGCGGTGGCGGCTCGACGATGGCGGCAAGCTCCGGCGGCGGCGGCTTCAGCTCGACCGGCGGCGGCGGCTCCGCCTCCTCGATCTCGATCTGGCCCGGCGCCTCCGCCGGCACCATCCGCACCTCCATCGGCGCCACGTCACCCACCACCAGCTTCACCGGCTCGACCTGCGTCAGCGCCCAGCCACCCCCCACGTGGAAGAAGATCACCAAGGCGAGAATCCCCCGGCGTGCCGCGGTCGAAAGCGGCTCGCGTGACGGCCCCGGCGGACCGGGTTCAACAAAGGAGGAGGTCGAAGACACGGGTTCTACCAGTTACATCGGTCGTACACGCGGAGCGCGCTTGCGCCAAAGGAGAACGCGGCCAGATTATTGCAAAAGCCGCGCAATTTAGACACAAGGCGGGGCGCAAGGCCTCAAGAACGCGGTTGGCGCGCCCGGCTGGATTCGAACCAGCGACCTACCGCTTAGAAGGCGGGTGCTCTATCCACTGAGCTACGGGCGCGTGCCGTACCAGTCTACCGTACCGGAACGAGACGTTCAGTGCGTCCAGCGACCGACCCGGTTGAAGGCGAAATTGTCGGCGTAGGCCTTCGCCCTCACCGGCCGGCTGTGCGGCTGCTCAACTGTAAATTGCCAGCCGTTCTTCTCGGCATGGGCCTTGGCTTCCTCGAGCGTGGGGAAGAACAGGCGGACCTGCTGCATCGTGTTGCGGGAGCTCGTCCAGCCCATTAGCGGGTCGATCTCCTTGCGCGACGGCTCCGGCTCCAGCACCCACTCATGGGTATTTCCCGTTCCCGACTGCATGGCCGTCTTGGCCGGCTTGAAGATGCGAACCTGCATGGCTCCCGCTACTCCGTTTTCGGGCGTGGTCGGGGCGGCCGGATTCGAACCGACGACCTTCTGCGCCCAAGGCAGACGCGCTACCAGACTGCGCTACGCCCCGCCCATACACCGCATTGACGCGAGGGTTTCTACCAGCGGCCCCGCCGCCTCGAAAGCTCAAATTCCAGGTGCTACGATGGGGCCATGTTCGATCAGACGCCCGAACAGGGCCGCCCCGACCGCCGCGCCCCGTCCATAAACGTGCTGGGCGGCGTGCTCGAGCCCTGCTCCACCCGTCCCGTGACCGGCTTCTATCGCGACGGATGCTGCAACACCGGCGCCGAGGATATCGGCCTGCATACGGTTTGCGTCGTGCTGACCGCCGAATTCCTGTTGTTTTCGAAGTCGCGCGGCAACGATCTCAGCACGCCGATGCCGCAATACGGGTTCCCCGGCCTGCAACCCGGCGACCGCTGGTGCCTCTGCGCCAGCCGCTGGAAGGAGGCCTTCGACGCCGACGTCGCGCCACGGGTCGTGCTGGAGGCGACCCATGCCGTCACGCTTCACGTGGTTTCGCTCGCCGACCTGAAGCAGCACGCGTTTCGGCCCCACTAACTCAGAGCACCGCCTCGCCGCGCAGCACCGGCACGCACTGGCCGGCAATCGTGGCCCGAATCCCGTCGGCGCCACGGCGCGCCACGACCCGGAGCAGGCTCGGCCGCCCCATGACGACCCCCTGGTGGATGTCGATCCGCAGTTCCGCGGCGCTGGTGAGCGAAAGAAGGAGCGCGCCGAGAGGTCCCGCAGCGCTACCGGTCGCGGGATCTTCGATCGTGCCGCCCAGAGGCGCGAACATCCGGGCCTGAACGCTCCCGTCGGCCGCGTGCGCATAGAGATACAATCCAAGGCGGCCATTCAGGGCGGGCGTCTGCGCCAGGGCCTGGCGAAACGACGGGAAGTCCGGCGTCGCCCGCGCGAGGGCGGCCAACTCGACTTCCGCGATCACGAATGGATTGCCGAGCGAAGCTCCGACCGGCTTGTGTGCGCCGACGCGCACATCCACCGGCATCAGCGACGCGCAAGCGGCGACGATCTCGACCGGCAACTCTGGACCCAGCGTGAGCGGCTGCGGGGCTGCGATGGTGGCGCCGATGGGCGCGCCGCCCGCGTCACGCTCGACGTCGATCTCGACGAGGCCTGCCAGTTCCTCGAACAGGAGCTTGCCGTTGCGGTCCCTGCCCTGCTGCGCCAGCACGTAGGCCGTGCCGACGTTTGGATGGCCGGCGAACGGCATCTCGCGCGTCCGGGTGAAGATGCGGACCCGCGCCGTGTGCGCGGGATCGGCCGGCGGCAGTACGAAAGTCGTCTCGCTGAGGTTGAACTCGGCGGCGAGGGACTGCATTTCCGCATCGCTCATCCCGCGCGCATCGGGAAAGACCGCCAGCGGATTGCCGCCGAACCGCGTGGTCGTGAACACATCGACCGTGACGAAGGAATAGGTGCGCATGGCTCAGAAGATCCCGTCGACCTGACCGTCCGCCGTCAGGCGGATGTTTTCGGCGGCCGGTACGCGCGGCAGGCCGGGCATGCTCATGATCTCCCCCGCCATCGCCACGACGAAACCCGCGCCGGCCGACAGGCGCACCTCGCGGATCGGCAGCGTATGGCCGGTCGGCGCGCCGCGCAGTTCGGGATCGGCGGCGAAGCTGTACTGGGTCTTGGCGATACAGACCGGCAGCTTGCCATAGCCCGCCGCCTCCAGCGCCTTCAGCCGCCGCTGCGCCGGCCCGGCGATCGCAACGCCCGAAGCGCGATAGATCTCGCGGGCGATGGTCCCGATCTTCTCGGCCAGCGGCATATCGTCGGGATAGAGCGGCTTGAACGCGGCCTTGCCTTCGTCGAGCGTCGCGACGACGGCCTTCGCAAGATCTTCCGCGCCGGCACCGCCCTTGGCCCAGTGCTCGCAGAGATAGGCCTTGGCGCCCGCCACCGCGCACTGGGCTTCGATCGCCTCGAGTTCGGCCGGCGTGTCGGTCAGGAAGCGGTTGATCGCGACCAGCACCGGCAGCCCGAACTTGCGCAGGTTCTCGACATGGCGCAGCAGGTTGGGCAGGCCGCGCTCGACGGCGGCGACATCCTCCTTTGCGAGGGCCTTCTCGTCTGCCCCGCCATGCAGCTTGAGAGCCCGCACCGTTGCAACGACCACAGCCAGTTCGGGCTTCAGTCCGGCCTGCCGGCACTTGATGTCGAGGAACTTCTCCGCGCCGAGATCGGCGCCGAAGCCCGCTTCGGTGACGACGTAATCACCCATCGCCAGGGCCGCGCGCGTGGCGATCACGGAGTTGCAGCCATGCGCGATGTTGGCGAAGGGGCCGCCATGGATCAGCACCGGATTGTTCTCGAGCGTCTGCACGAGGTTGGGCTTGGCCGCATCCTTGAGGACGGCCGCCATCGCGCCGGCTGCCTTGAGGTCGCCCGCCGTCACCGGCTTGCCCTCGCGGGTCTCGGCCACGACGATCCGTGCCAGTCGCTGTTCCAGATCCTCGAGATCGGTGGCGAGGCAGAGGATCGCCATCACTTCGGAGGCGGTGGTGATGTCGAAGCGCGCCTGCCGCGGGAAGCCGTTTGCGACACCGCCCAGGCTGACGACCGTGTCGCGCAGCGCCCGGTCGTTCATGTCGAGCACGCGCGGCCAGAACACGCGGCGGGCATCGATGCCCAGCGCATTACCCCAGTAGATGTGATTGTCGAGCATCGCGGCCAGCAGGTTGTGCGCGGTCGTGATCGCGTGGAAGTCGCCGGTGAAATGCAGGTTGATGTCGGCCATCGGCACGATCTGGGCCTGACCACCGCCGGTCGCTCCACCCTTCTGTCCGAAGCAGGGGCCGAGGCTCGGCTCCCGGAGCGCGATCGCGGTCTTCTTGCCGAGCCGGCAGAGCGCATCGCCCAGCCCGATCGTCGTCGTGGTCTTGCCTTCACCGGCCTTCGTGGGATTGATCGCCGTCACCAAAATCAAATGGCCCGGCGCGCGGCCGGAGAGCGACTTCACATATTCGCCGTCGAGCTTCGCCTTGTCGCGTCCATAGGGTTCGAGCGCGTCTTCCGGGATGCCGAGCCGTGCGGCGACGTCGTTCATGGGCTTCTTGATTGCGCGCCGTGCGATCTCGATATCCGACATGGAAACTCCAGCTCCCCCATTCCAGTGAAGCGACCCTAGCGAGACCAGGATACCGAGCCAACAGGAGAGCGCGCGAAGGGCGCTAGGCGTTGCCGAAGATCGGGTGGAGGACCTTGTCGCCCGGCTTGATGCCCAGCAGCTTGGCGCTGCCGCCGTTGATCTCCAGGACCGCGCGCACGGGGAACTGGCTGGGGATCGTCTCGGTCGAATGCGGCACGGCGTTGGCGTGGATCGACTTGATGGTGCCGTCGGCCGCGATGAAAATCATGTCGAGCGGGATCAGCGTATTCTTCATCCAGAAGCTGACCGGCGCTTCCTTGTAGAAGTCGAACAGCATGCCCTCGTAAGGGCCGAGCTTCTCGCGAAACATCAGGCCGCGCGCGCGCTGGACATCGTCCAGCGCCAGATCGACATCGAACTTGATCTCACGGCCACCGGTCACCACCACAAGCGACGAACGCTTGAACTGGAAGTCGTTGGAGCCCTGCTGAGCCGAGGCGGCAGCGGCGGCCAAAACGATCGGCGCTGCGAGGAAGAAGCGCCGGCCGAGCGGCGGCTTCGTGACTGCTTGAACCATGGCCATGGCATAGAGCGTGGACGGCGATTTCGTCAAACCGATGACGCTTGCATGACGAGTGACACCTAACCATAGTGACAGCCGCTCATCGGGGGGAGCCGCGTGGCGGCTGAGAGGTCCGGAAGGACGACCCCGAACCTGATCCGGTTAATGCCGGCGTAGGGACTGGTGGCTCGTTGACGTCTTCGCCTGCTCTTTCGGTGCGTTCGGCACATATCGTCCTCGACAGCCATGTCGTGGCCGAGAATCTGTGCCTCGATTTTCCTGGTGGACGCACGACCTGCCTGCTGGGCCGCAGTGGCGTCGGAAAAACCTCCCTCCTGCGCCATCTGGCGGGTTTGCTGCCCGGCAGCCGGGCCGCCGGCCCCGTCGCCTACATGGCGCAGCGCGACCTGTTGCTGCCCTGGCTCAACGTGCTGGAGAACGTCCTCCTGGGGTACCGACTCCGAAGTGACGGGGCGGAGCGCCGGTCCGCCGAGCCACGCGCCCGCGCCCTGCTGGCGGAAGTCGGGCTGGGCGAACGCCTTCAAGACCTGCCGCACACCCTGTCCGGCGGCATGCGCCAGCGGGCGGCGCTGGCCCGCACCCTCTGCGAGGACCGGCAGATCGTCCTGATGGACGAGCCGTTCGGCCACCTCGACGCCGTGACGCGCCTCGACCTACAGGACCTCGCGGCGAACCTGCTCCGGGGCCGAACGGCGGTAATGGTCACCCACGACCCGCTGGAGGCGTTGCGCCTCGGCCATGAAATCCGCGTGCTGTCGGGCATGCCCTTCACCGTCGGCCCGGTCATCGCACCGCCCGGCGCGGTGCCCCGCGATCCCGGCGATGCCGCTCTCCTCGCGCTCCAGGCACGGTTGATCGGCGAACTGCGGAGGGCCGCGTGAGGCCGCTCGTTACCGCCCTCGGACTGGTCGCCGCCTGGGAAGCACTCGTTTGGCTGACCGGACTGCCGCCCTACATCCTGCCGCCGCCTTCACGTGTTGCCGTCGTGCTGATCGAACGGTTTGATCTCCTGACCGAGCAGGCGGCCTGGACGGCCGCCGAAATGGCCCTGGGGCTCGTGCTAGGGCTCGTGCTCGGCGCCACCCTCGCGGTGACTTTCGCCGCCTCCGCCACGTGGCGCCGCTGGGCCTTGCCGCTGGTGATCGTCTCCCAGGCGATTCCAGTGATCGCGATCGCGCCCCTCCTCGTGCTCTGGCTGGGCTACGGCATGGCTTCCAAGGTCGCGATGGCCGCGCTGATCATCTTCTTCCCCGTCGTGAGCAGCCTGTATGATGGGCTGCGCCGCACCGACCCGGGCTGGCTGGAACTCGCCCGCACGATGGACGCTTCCCCAAGGGCCGTCCTGCTGCAGATCAGGCTGCCGGCGGCCCTGCCCGCTTTTGCCTCGGGAGTCCGCATCGCCGCGGCCGTCGCGCCGATTGGCGCGGTGATCGGCGAGTGGGTCGGCGCCAGCGCCGGGCTCGGCTTCCTGATGACCCAGTCGCTGGCCCGCGGCCAGACACCCCTCGCTTTCGCCGCCCTCACCATCCTCTGCCTGCTGGGACTCGCGCTCTATACCGCGGCGGACCGGCTCTCGCGGCGCCTCGTGCCCTGGCCCCCCCCTCAAGGAGACTGACGATGCAAATGACGACCCGGTTGATCGCCGTGCTGGCGCTTTGTTGCCTGGCCCTTCCCGCCGCCGCGCAGGACAAGGTCCGTATCCTGCTGGACTGGTTCGTGAACCCCGACCATGCCGCGCTGGTGATCGCCAAGCAGCGCGGCCTGTTCGAAAAGCAGGGACTAGACGTCGAGTTGATCGCGCCCGCCGATCCCAACGCCCCGCCCAAGCTCGTGGCGGCCGGACAGGCCGACTACGCACTTTCCTACCAGCCGACCCTGCAGATGCTGGCAGCCGAAGGTCTGCCGCTGGTCCGGGTGGGCGTGCTGGTGGCACAGCCGCTCAACTCCCTGGTGGCACTGGAAGACTCGCCCGTGAAGAGCATCGCCGACTTCAAGGGGCGCAAGATCGGCTTCTCCGTCTCGGGCTTCGAGGAAGCCGTTCTCGGCGCCATGCTGGAGAGCGCCGGCCTCACCCTGAAGGACGTGACGCTGGTGAACGTCAACTTCGCGCTCACGACCGCGCTGATGAGCCGGCAGGTCGACGGCGTGATCGGCGCCTTCCGAAACTTCGAACTGAACGACCTCGAACTCAACAAGGCGAAGGGCCGGATCTGGCTGGTCGAGAAGCACGGTGTGCCGACCTATGACGAGCTCGTTATCGTGGCGAGACGCGAGAGCGTCGATGTCGTCCGTACCAGGAAGCTGCTTTCCGCCCTCGCCGAGGCGACGGCCTGGCTGACGGCCAATCCGACCGAGGCCTGGACGAGCTTCTCCAAGTACGGAAAGGACCTCGACAACGACCTCAACCGACTGGCCTGGAAGGACACCGTGCCCCTCCTCGCGGTCGATCCCTCGGCGCTCGACCGGGCGCGCTATGCCACCTTCGCGGACTTTCTTGTGAAGCGCGGCCTCATCAGGCAGGCGCCGCCGCTCGACAGCTATCTGCGGGAGATCAAATAGGAAAGCTCAGGCGCCGCGGATCTCGACGACCTGCAGGCCCTTCTGGCCCTCGGCGACCCGGATCATCACCTTCTGGCCCGGCGCCAGCGAATCCATGCCGTGCCGCCGCAATACGGCGGCGTGCACGAAGATGTCGCCCTCGGTCGTCTCGCGCGTGACGAAGCCGTAGCCGCGTTCGTTATTGTACCACTTCACCAGCGCGGCGATGTAGTCACCCAAGGCGATGCCGTCGGGAATCGGTGGCGGCTTCGCGGTCGGGGCAACGGCCGTCGATTGATCGACGTCGATCACCCTCATGACCTGCCAACCCTTCGGGCCGCGGACACCGGCGCAGACCACGGTTGCGCCGGGCTTGAGATCCTCATGCCCAGCTTGCCGTAGTGTCGTCACATGCAGGAACGCGTCGCTATTGTCGCTCTCGAGGGCCAAGAACCCGTAGCCCTTTACAGCATTGAACCACTTGACCTTACCACGCAGCTCAATCGTACCGACGTCCCCGCTCGTCTCTCCCAGATGGGTCGTCATTCAACGATCCCGTGTTGTTATGCAGAAATCGTAAACATGCTTTGTTGGATAAGCAACAGTCCTTGTACGGGATTGCTTCGTCACGCTAGACGAATCCCCTGAAGTATTCGCGGGAGGACCCACCGATGTTCAAGACAGACCTTTTCAAGGGCAAGCGTTTCCTCGTCACCGGCGGTGGCACGGGCCTCGGCCGGATGATGATGGAGAAGTTCGTCGAGTTGGGTGCAGACTGTGTGATATGCGGCCGGCGCGGCGGGGTGCTCGAGGAGACCGCAAAGCAGGTCATGGAGAAGTATCCCGGCCGGCGGGTCGACTTCCATACGGTGGACATCCGCGTCGCCACGGCCGTCGAGGAGATGATCGAGCAGATCTGGGCCACCGGGCCGCTCGACGGGCTGGTGAACAATGCGGCCGGCAACTTTATCTCGCAGACCAAGGACCTGAGCCCTCGCGCCTTCGATGCGATCGCCAACATCGTGCTGCACGGCACGTTCTACATGACCAACGCCTGCGGCAAGCGCTGGATCGCCGAGAAGCGCAAGGCCAGCGTCCTCAGCATCCTCACGACCTGGGTGTGGACGGGCAGCCCCTTCGTCGTGCCGTCCGCCATGTCGAAGGCCGGCGTCGCGGTCATGACCCAGAGCCTTGCCGTCGAGTGGGCACGCCATGGAATCCGCCTCAACGCCATCGCGCCGGGTCCCTTCCCCACCGAGGGCGCGTGGGCCCGGCTCAACCCGATGCAGGAAGGCAACGACTCGCGCTACAACACGCGCAACCCGATGGGCCGGGTCGGCCGTCCCAGCGAGCTTGCCAACATGGCGGCCTTCCTGATGAGCGAGGAGGTCGAGTACATCAACGGCGAGGTCATCGCGATCGACGGCGCCATGGGCATCATGGGCAACGGGACCTTCTCGCACATGATGTCCTACAGCGAGCAGGACTGGGTCCGCATTCGCGAACAGATCCAGTCGACCAACGCCGCCGACAAGGTCAAGCGCAGCTAGCGGCCGGTAGCTGCGCGGCCCCTGCCGACCTGTGGCTTTCCTGCAACATACTCGCACGATTGAGACGAAGCACCGCGCGAATGGCCCAAAGTGGCTGCGTCCGCTGGGTCTCCGGCCTCAATTGAGCCAAAGTGTCATGGTGTTTTGAGGCTCCCAAGAACAGGCAATTTCCGGGTCCCCGAGAGACCAATCGTGCAGTCCAGTCAAAAGCCGGCCGCCCTTTTTGCGCAGCGTTTGCCCCGCCGGCAAATGCTGTTTCTGGGCACAGCCACGATGGGCATGTTGATGGTCCCCTCCGTCTTCGCGCAGAGCGTGGATGCACGTCATTGGCAGGGCGCGACCGCGGCCACGCGGCAGCCCGAGCATGTGGTGGCGACCACGGTCGCCGAGTGGCGCAGCCTTTGGGCCCGCGTCGGCTCCCCTGCGCCCGACATGTTCGAGGCGGGACGCATGAATGCCGTCGGCATTTTCCTCGGACGCCGCAGCGGCGAAGGCTACGCCGTCAACATCCTGTCGACCGCGCGCCGCCGTGATCGCATCGTCGTCGTCTTCGAGGAACGCATGCCGGCCGAAATGATGATGGCCCAGCGCGGCGCCGTCCCCCGCCCGGTCGCAGGGGGAGGAGTAGTCGGCGGTCCCTCGGCCCTGCCTTCCGGCGCAGCCGGCTTTGCCGCTCCCGGCGCCACCGCGTCGTTGGCACCGCCCCCACCGCCCGCCGCCCGTCCCGTCGGTCAGCCGACCTCCCCCTGGGCGATCATCCTCATCAACCGGGCCGATCTCCCGGTCTCGGTAGAGCAGCGCCTCTTCCGCTGATCGCGGATGTCAGTGGGAGTGCCGGGGCACTCCCTTGGTCTTGGCGATCTTCTGGTAATTCACAGCGAAGTCGAGGCAGGCGCCGCTGGCCAGCTGGCCGACGAACTTGCGCTGAAGCTCCTGCCAGGGCGTCTGGCTTGGGACCACGTTCGGCTTCCAGGCCTTCCTGCGCTTCGCCAGTTCCTTCGCCGTGATCAGGATGTTGGCGGTGCGTCTGCCGATATCGACCCGCACCCTGTCGCCGGTCTTGAGCAGCGCGAGGCCGCCGCCCACGGCGGCTTCGGGCGAGGCGTTCAGGATCGACGGGCTCGCCGAGGTACCGCTCTGGCGACCGTCGCCGATGCACGGCAGAAGCAGCACACCGCCTTTGACCAGCCGGTCCGGCGGCAGCATGTTCACCACCTCGGCCGCCCCCGGATAGCCGATCGGTCCGGCGTTGCGGATCACCAGAATGCTGTTCTCGTCGATCGGCAGCTTGGGATCGTTGATCCGGTGGTGATAGTCCTCCGGGCCCTCGAAGACGATCGCCGTGCCTTCGAAGGCGTCCCGGTCGCCCTTGCGCTCCAGATATTTCTCGCGGAACTCCGGCGAGATTACCGAGGTCTTCATGATTGCCGAATCGAACAGGTTTCCGCCGAGCACGGCGAAGCCCGCCTGGTCGAGCATCGGCTTGTCATAGGTCTTGATGACCTCGCCGTCGGCCTTGACCGCATGGCGCAGGTTCTGTGCCATCGTCTTGCCCGAGACGGTCAGCGCATCGCCGTGGATCTTCTTCTTGTTCAGCAGCTCCTTCATCACGGTCGGAACGCCGCCGGCGCGATGGAAGGCTTCGCCGAGATACTTCCCGGCCGGCATGCAGTTCACCAGCAGCGGGATGTCGTAGCCGATCCTGTCCCAGTCTTTGTTCTCAAGCTTGACCCCGATGTGGCGCGCGATGGCATTGACGTGCGGCGGACAGTTCGTCGATGCCCCCAGCGCGCTCGCGGCCACGATGGCGTTCTCGAAGGCCTTGCGCGTCAGGATGTCGGAAGGCTTCAGATCCTCCCACACCATGTCGACGATGCGCTTGCCGGTCTCGTAGGCCATCTGGCCGCGCTCCTTGTACGGACCGGGAATGGCCGCGCACCCGGGCAGCGACAGGCCGAGCGCCTCGGCCATGCTGTTCATGGAAAGCGCCGTGCCCATCGTGTTGCAGTGGCCGACGCTGGGCGCGCTGGACGCCACCATCTCGATGAACTTCTCCATGTCGATGCGGCCGGCCGCCAGCTCCTGCCGCGCGTACCAGACGATGGTGCCCGAGCCTGCGAGCCCGCCGGCGAAATGCCCATCCAGCATCGGCCCGCCCGACAGTACGATCGCCGGGATGTCGACGGTCGCTGCGCCCATGATCATCGCCGGCGTGGTCTTGTCGCATCCCGTCGTGAGCACGACGCCATCGAAGAAGTAGCCGTAGAGGCACTCCACGAGGCTGAAATAGGCGAGGTTGCGGTCGAGCGCCGCCGTCGGACGCTTGCCGGTCTCCTGGATCGGATGGACGGGAAACTCGATGGGAATGCCGCCGGCGTCGCGGATGCCGTCGCGCACGCGCGTCGCCAGATCGAGATGATGCCGGTTGCAGGGCGACAGGTCGCTGCCCGTCTGGGCGATGCCGATGATCGGCCGGCCGCTCCGCAGTTCCGCCAGGGTGAGACCGAAATTCATGTAGCGCTCGAGATAGAGGGCGGCCATGGTCGGGTCGCCCTTGGCGTCGAACCACTCGCGGCTGCGCAAGGGGCGCCTGTTCCCATTCTTCCTGCTCGCCATCCGTTCCTCCTCGTTCGTTGACGTGACCCTGGGAGAAGGCGTGGCGGAAGTCCAGCGCATCGCTTGAGGTTCGGCCGATCCCGTGTGACCTTCGGCCATGACCAGCTCTCCGGACATCGTCTGCCTCGGCGAACCCCTGATCGAATTCAATCGTCCCAAGGAAGGCGACGGCCGCACGTGGCTTCAGGGCTTCGGCGGAGATTCCCAGAACGTCGCCATCGCCGCGGCCCGCCAGGGCGCCTCGACCGGCTACCTGACGAGCGTTGGCCAGGACTGGATGGGCGACGCCTTCCTCGATCTCTGGAAGAGCGAGAGCGTCGACGCGTCGAGGGTCACGCGACATCCGACGGCGCCGACCGGCGTCAGCTTCGTCACCCACTCCGCCGCGGGCCACAAGTTCGACTATCTGCGCAAGAACTCCGCCGCATCCCTGATGACGCCCGGGACGCTAGCCACCGACTACATCGCGGGCGCCCGGGTCTTCCACCTTTCCGCGATCGGCCAGGCGATCAGCGACAGCGCCCGTGCGACCTGCGACGCCGCCATCGACACTGCCCGCAGGGCCGGCGTTAAGGTCTCCTACGACACCAATCTGCGCCTGCGGCTCTGGGACCTCGACGTTGCGCGCGAGGTCGTCGACGCCACCATCGCGCGCTGCGACATCGCCCTGCCCAGCCTCGACGACTCCCGGCAGCTCACCGGCCTCGACGAGCCCGAGGCGATCGCCAACTACTATCTCGGGCTCGGCGCGCCGCTGGTCGCCCTCAAGATGGGAGCGGAAGGGTCATTGATCGCCACGCGCGAACGCACGATCCGGATCGCCCCGCACAAGGTCGAGGCTGTCGATGCAACGGGTGCCGGCGATACGTTCGACGGTGCCTTCCTGACCCGCCTGCTGGCTGGTGACGATCCGGGAACGGCGGCGCGCTACGCCAACGTGGCGGCCGCGCTCTCGACCACCGGCTACGGCGCGGTGACGCCCATGCCACGCGCCGCCGAGGTGCTCACCGCACTGAAGCGCGCCGCCTGAACTTCGGCACCAGGGCCAGCACGAAGCGGCCGAACACCGTAACCTGCTGGGCGATCCAGCCACGCCCGTTGTCGGCATCGACGGCGGCATCGTCGACGCCGGTCGGCCGGGTCTTGCCGTCGTAGATCGCGGTGCCGAAGAGGATGTCCCAGATCGGGAAGACCGGCGCGAAATTGTGGTCCTGGACATGACGCTCCGCGGGTGTCGAGAGCGCGTGGTGCAGGCGATGGAAGCGCGGGCCGACCAGTAGCCGCTCGCCCAGCCACCCGAAGGACATGTCGACGTTCGCGTGGGACCAGCTTTCGATCAGCCGTCCGACCATCAGGATGACGACATATTCGCCGGGCTGGACGCCGACCAGCTGGGCGAACAGCACCAGGCCGAGGGTGACGATCAGATCGTCGATCACGTGATTGCGGTCGTCCGTCCACACCGTCATGCGTCGCTGGCTGTGGTGCAGGCTGTGCAGCGCCCACCACCATCCGAACGCATGCTGTCCCCGGTGCAGCCAATAGGCGGCGAAGTCGTAGAGCACGAAGTAGACGAGGAAGGAGGCGAGCGCATTGTCGCCGATCCAGGGCAGCAGCCGCTCCAGCCGCGGCGGCGAGTATCCCCAGCTCCGCACCGCCAGCTCGATCTCCTGAACCAGTGGATAGGTCAGGATGAAGATGGCGAGCGGGATCACGCCGAGCTTGTTCAGCACCGTGTACACCCGGTCGACCATGATCAGCCCGTCGTCGGGCCCTGCCTTCTCGAGCGGCCAGCGCCGCTCGAAATAGCGCATGCCGACCGCGATCACCGCAATCTGTACGACGCCCAGCATGACGAACTCGACGGCGCTGTAGCCCGGCTCGTACCAGGCCATGAGGCCGAAATGGAACAGGACGGGGCTGACGAGGGTCTCGAACAGCCAGGCCTGGATGCCGACCCAGAAATCGATCAGATCGCGCATCGCGCGCCTACTTGGGGTCGCCCGCCGTCGACGCCGCGCGTACCGGCAGGCCCGCGCCGGCGGTCACGGTCGCCGTGGACTTCATCATGTAGACGCCATGCGGCGACTTGCCCACGGGAACGCTGCCGACGACCTTCATCGTATCGATGTCGACGATGGCGACACGGCGCAGGAAACGCTGAGTCACCCAGAGTTCGCGTCCGTCCGGCGTAATGTCCATGCAATCGGGCCCGCCCGGAATGCGGACGCTGGCGACGACCCTGGGCTCGTCCTTGGTGTCGATCAGGGAGACGGTGCCCTCGACGCGATTGCTGAGGAAGTAGTGCCGGCCATCGCCCTTCGGCCAGAAATTATGTGCCCCCTTGCCGGTCTGGAGAGAACCCTTCACCGAACCGTCCTTCGGATCGACGGTCACGATCCGGTCCTCGCCGGTCAGGGCGACCAGCAGGCGCTTGTCGTCCGGCAGCATCACGATACCCGCCGGCGCGTTGCCGACCGGCATGTTCCACTTGAGCGTCTGCGTCGCCAGATCGAAGGCGGCGACCCGCCCGCTCTGCTGCAGGGTGACGAACACCGTCTTCGACTCGGTGTCGAAGGCCATATGGCTCGGCAGCCCGTCGATGAAAATGCGACCGGCAAGCCTGAAGCCGTCGGCATGGTAGATATCGACATGGTCGAGCCGGTAGGCCGCCGTGACGAACCACTTGCCGTCGGGGCTGAAGGCGAGATGGTAGGGATCGAGAATGTCCTTCACGACCCGCTTGCGTTCGCCGGTCTTGCTGTCGAGGACGAGGAGCTCGTTGGTCGCCGTCGATCCGATCAATATGTCCTTGCCGTCCGGGGACAGGATCAGATGGTGCGGCTCGCGCCCGACCGGCAGGCGGACCACCTCGGCGCGCGCGCTTCGGCTCAGGATGCTGTACGATGCTTCGTCGGAATTCAGGATGATGACAGAATCGGCTCGCGCTGCCCCGCCCACCACAAGCGATAACGCCAGCGCCGCGATCGACAACCTATTCATTTGGGTAGCCGCTGCTCCTTGAAGCCTTGCTTGAAGCACCTTTCCCGGGCTTCCGCTAGGGGCGTTTGAGCGCCGCGGCCGCGGCGGCCAGTCTTTCGATGCTTTGCCAGTCACCTGTTGCCACGGCGACACGCGGGGCGACCCAGGAGCCGCCCACGCAGGCGACATTCGGGAGCGCCAGATAGGCCGCCGCCGTCTCTGCCGTGATCCCGCCGGTCGGGCAGAAGCGCAGCCCCGCCAGCGGCGCCCCCACCGCCTTGATCCAGGTCAAGCCGCCGGCCGACTCGGCCGGAAAGAACTTGAAAATCCCGAAGCCGAGTTCCCGAAGCGCCATTGCCTCGGAAACCGTCTGGACGCCTGGCAGGAACGGCAGGCCACCGGCGCGTGCGGCCCTGGCGAGCGCATCCGTACATCCCGGGCTCACGGCAAATTGCCCGCCGGCGCGCCGTACCTGATCGAATTGCGCCGGATCGAGCACGGTCCCTGCGCCGACGACGGCCTCCGGTACTTCGGCGGCAACCGCGCGAATGGCCTCCAGCGCCGCCGCCGTGCGCAACGTGATCTCGAGCACCGGCAGCCCGCCCTTCGCGAGCGCCCGGGCGAGCGGAACGGCCGTTTCACGTTCTTCGATGGTCAGGACCGGAATGACCGGCGCCCGCGCGGCGATGATCGCCATGCCGTCCGCCCTGTCTCCCTGGCTGGCCATCCTCAGACGCTCCAGCCGCCGTCGATCACGTTCACCGTGCCGGTGGTGAAGGCAGACTCGTCGCTGGCCAGATAGGTCGCGAGCGAGGCTATCTCCTCCGCCGCCCCGAACCGCCCGGTGGGCTGGCGCTGCAGGAAGAACTGCTTGGCGTCGGCGCCCCCGCCCAAAGCCGAAATCCGCTCGTCGAGTGATGGCGTCTGGACCGTCCCGGGACAGATCGCATTGCAGCGGATGCCCTTGGAAACGTAGTCCACGGCCACCGACTTCGTGAGGCCGATCACGGCGGCCTTGGTCGTGCCGTAGACGAAGCGCAGTGCCGCGCCCTTCACCGAGGAAGCGGCCGACGACATGTTGACGATCGAACCGGAGCCCTTGTCGAGCATGCCCGGCAGGAAGGCCTGGATCGTCCAGAACATGCTGCGGACGTTGAGATCGAAGGCGAACCGCCACTCCTCGTCGGTGGCGTCGAGCACGGTCCCGTGATGGACGAAGCCGGCGCAGTTGAACAGGACGTCAACGGGACCGGTCTCCAGGGCGAGCCGGCCAATCGCCTGCTTGTCGAGCACGTCGAGCGTGCGCGGCGTGACGCCCTCCACGCCGCCCAGCGCCTCGAGTTTGCCCGCGTCGACGTCGGTGGCCCAGACCCTGGCGCCTTCGCGCGCGAAGGCCCGCGCCGTTGCGGCACCAATCCCCTGCCCGGCCGCCGTGACGACGCAGGTCTTGCCCTTCAAACGCATTTCCTCTCCCCTTGGCAGGCCTTACTTGATCAGGCCCTTTTCCCTGTAGAACTTTTCCGCCCCCGGATGCAGCGGAATGCCCAGCGCATGCTGCGACGTCTCGAGCCTGATCACCTTGCCCTTCGCATGACCCGAATCGAGCAGCTTGCGGGTGTTGGAATTCCAGAGCGCCGCGGTGATCGCATAGATCAGCGCCTCGGGCTGCTTGATCGAGGTCGCCCAGATCGCATTGACGCTCACCGTCTTTACGCCGGTCACGTTCTTGTAGGCCTCGTCCGGAATCTCGTCGGTCGCGAAGAAGGAGTGCTTCTTCACCAGTGCGTCCGCCTCCGGACCGGCGATCGGGATCAGATCGATGCCCGTGGTCACGGCCAATTCGGAGATGGCGCCGTTCGGCCAGCCGCTCACGCTGAAGAAGGCGTCGAGCTGCCCATCCTTGAGCTTGTCGGCCGCCTGTTGCGTCTTCAGGTACTCAGCCTTCAAGTCCTTTTCCGTGAGTCCGTAGGCGGACAGGATCAGCCGGGCATCGACCAGCGTCCCCGACCCGGGCTCGTCCAGCGACAGCCGCTTGCCCTTGAGATCGGTGACCGACTTGATCCCGGAGCCCTTGCGCGCAACCAGCTGGAAACTCTCGGGATAAAGGCTCGCAATGGCCCGCAGGCCGTCAGCCTTGGGCCGCCCCTCGTAGATGCCGGTGCCGGTGTAGGCCCAGTAGGCAACGTCGGACTGGACGAAGCCCGACTGCATGGTGCCGGCGGCAATCCCGTTGGCATTGGCGACGGAGCCGTTGGAGGCGACCGCGGTGGCGACCAGTCCCGGCACGCCACACGAGCCGCCCTCGGCGCAGGATCGGGAACCCGGCGGGTTGGAGATCGCATTGGCGATCAGGCCGCCGATCGGGAAATAGGTACCGGCGGTGGCGCCCGTGCCGATGCGGAAGAAGGTGATGTCCTGCGCCGCGGCAGGTCCCGCGCCCCATGCGGCGACGGCGAGGCCACCCAGCAGCGCTGTCCTGCGATTGATCGGCATTGGAAACTCCTTGCTCTTCGACGATTTAATCGCGTCCGACGCTGCGCTGCAACGACCGGCGTTCAGTTCACGCCGATGGCGCGACTCAAGGTCGGCCCGATTTCCTTGTGAATGACCAGATCCGCATCGTCGTCCTGATCGGTGGGTTCGCGATTCACGATGACGAACCTGGCACCATTGCGGCGGGCAAGTTGCGGAAATCCGGCCGCCGGATAGACCACCAGCGAACTGCCAAGGACGATGAACAGGTCGCAGGCCAGCGCCTCCTCCTGCGCGCGCAGCATCGGCACCTCGGGCATCGCCTGACCGAACGAGATGGTCGCCGTCTTCACGATGCCTTCGCACTTTTCACAGATCGGCAATGTGCCTTTCTCGAGGAAAGCCCGGCGTATCGGGGCGAGTTCATGACGGCGTCCGCAGTCCAGGCAGGTGGCATACGTCGTGTTGCCGTGCAGCTCGATGATCTTCGACTCCGGGACGCCCGAGCGCTGATGCAGACCGTCAATGTTCTGGGTGATGATGGCGCTCATCCGCCCCTGCTCCACCAGCTTGGCGAGCGCGCGATGGCCGGCATTCGGCTCGGCCTTCAGCATGGTCTCGTCGGTCGCGAACTTGCGATGCCAGGATTCCCGGCGCATCTCTTCGGAGGCCATGAAGTCGTCGAAGTAGATCGGCTTGTAGCGGGTCCAGATGCCGCCGGGCGAGCGGAAGTCCGGGATGCCGGATTCCGTGGAGATTCCGGCCCCCGTGAAGGCCACGATCCGTTGGGCCGCATCGACCATCTCGCGCAGGCGTTCGGCTTCGTCCATCACTCACCTCCCTGGTCAGTCAGGATAGCATCCGGCCATGGGCGTGCACGACAATCCGGCCTAAGCTTCGCCGATCCCTCACGGAACCCTCGCCGGAGCCGCCGCCATGCCGCGCCACATCGTCTGCCTGACCTTCGATCACGACCATCTCTCGGGCTTCGTCGCCCGCGGCATGACCTCGCCGACCGCGATCTCGCGCGGCGAATACGACATCGTCGTCATCCCGCGGCTGGTCGCCCTGCTGGAGCGATACGGCATCAAGGGCACCTTCTTCACGCCCGGCCACACGATCGACAGCACCCCGCAGGCCGTCGCGCCCTATGTCGAGGCCGGCCACGAGCTTGCCCATCACGGTTGGACGCACCGGCTGCCCGTCACCCTCTCCCGCGAGGAGGAAGAAGAGGAGATCGTCCGGGGCAATGAATCGATCAGGCGCATCAGCGGCCGGACGGCGCGCGGCTACCGCTCGCCCGCCTGGGATCTCTCGCCACATTCGATCGAGTTGCTGCTGAAGCACGGCATCCGTTACGACAGTTCGATGATGGGCCACGACTACGACTGCTACTTCGCCCGCCAGTGCGACGTCGCCGAGCTCATGAAACCGTTCGTGCGCGGCCGGGAGACGCCGCTGCTCGAGATGCCGATCAGCTGGTCCCTCGACGATTTCCCGCACTTTGAATACATGCGCCTGCCCAACGGCTCGGTACAGCAGGGGCTCATGAACGCCACCAACGTGCTCGACAATTTCGTCGACGACTTCACCTACATGACCCGCGTCCAGCCCGACTTCGGCATCCTCACCTACACTTTCCATCCGCACGTGATCGGCCGTGGCCACCGCATGATGATGCTGGAGCGCCTGATCCAGCGCCTCATCGAGGGCGGAGCGGTCTTCATGGCGATGGAACAGGCGATGGAGGAATGGCTCGCGCGGAACCAGAGCGCTCGCAAGGCAGCGGAGTAGTTTCGACGAAGACCGTCAATGCAGCGCGCAACTCCCGTTGCGCTCATGTCTTGCCGATCGACCAAGCTCGAGCGCCACTGGAGAGGCACGCTCCTAGGAGAGTGGCTTGCCTCTGGCTGTGCGGATCGCGCGGCAGATGGTGACCATCTTGCCGATGGCGTGGTCGACGAACAGGCCGACAGCCTTCTCGATTTCGACGGCCTGTGGCGGCCGCTCGGCCGAGATCGCGCCGCCGATGTCGGCCGAGAGAGCGGCAGCCGTCCGGCGGTTAGCGAGAATGGCCTTCCGCAGGGACCCGTCGGCAGCGATCGGCCCCAGCGCCGTCTCGACGCGCTGAAGAAACGACGGTGCGTGCGCCAGGTGGCGGTACATGCTGGCCAGAATCAACGGCTGCGGCTCGTCGCCGAACCTGTTGAGGCGCAGGACCAATGCCCAGGTCTCCGGCGCGACGTCTTGCTCGGAGGCGAGTTTGGGCAGGGCCAGGTCGGGCGCCGCCTTGCGCGGGCCCGGCGCCATCATGCCGTCGCGAGCCACCTCGCCGTTCAGCCAGGCGCGCAGGGCGCCGAGGGCGAACAGGTTGATCGTGTTGGAGTGGTCGTAGCTCGCCAGGACGGCATCGACGCTGGCAGGCTCCTCCCCGGCCAGCGAGGCGACCTTCGGAACGTCCATCGTGCGGTGGAAAGCCGCCATCGCGGCGTCCGGCAGCCCGTCAAGATAGAGCGGCTTCACCGCGGCCCAGGCCCAGGGCAACGCCCCTTCCATCGTGGCGAGATGACGCCAGACGAGATTGACCACCCGAACGCCGACGGTCGCACGGATGTCGGCGAAGAGATCGGCGACCTCGCCGGAGGCCTCCGCCTCCGGGATCGCCGGCAGCGGATCGCTCACTCGGCGGCCTGCTTCGAATCCTGTCCCAGCACGGTGAAGAAGGAGGCGGTCTTGGGCTGCTTTGGCAGTTCGACAAGCCCTTCCTTGAGGCGGGCGAAGCGGGCCTCCTGGCCGCGCACGATCCGGCCTTCGTTAAGACTCGGCATCGGATTACGCGCGATCGGCACCGCATCGGCCGCGGTGTAGACGCAGATATAGAGGCCGCGCGACTTGTCGGCGCCGTTGGCGGCCGAGCCGTGCAGCAAGCGTGTGTGCATCAGGCAGACACTGCCCGCCTTCCCGAGGCACGGAATCGACGCAGCGAGCGCCTTCTTCTCCTCGTCAGGGGCGACCGCGCCGGTGAACCGCTCGCCCTCGAACAGCGACAATACCGGCCCCTTGTGCGACCCGGGCACCACCGTGAGGCAGCCATTGCTCTCGTCGACGTCGTCGAGGAACAGCAGCGCGGTCACGATGTCGTCGTTGGTGTGCGGCGTATAGGCGAAATCCTGGTGATAGTTGACCTCGGTCCGCGCGCCCGGGAGCTTCAGGTTGATCTTGCAATGGTGGAACTTCACGTCCGGCCCGATCAGGTCGGCCACCATGTCGACCATGCGGGCATCGAGCATGACCTCGCGATAGGCGTCGGAAATGTCGGACGGGTTGTTGATCCGCCGCAGCGCGGGCTTCTCCGCGCTGTGTTCGGCGCCCATGTCAAAGCGCGGGCGGCCGTCGACGGTCGGCGGACCGAAAGGCGTGGCGTGCGCCCGGCTCTGCTCGACCCACCCCGCGATCTCTGCCCTCAGGGCGGCGAGTTGCGCCGGCGTGACGGCGTCCTCCACCATGAGATACCCGTCGCGCCAGAACGCGTCGCGTTGCTCCTGAGTCAGCGCTGCCATGACCTTCTCCCTCAACGTCCCCTGAAGACCGGTTTACGCTTCTCCATGAAGGCCGTGCGGCCCTCGACATAGTCTTCGGAATCGAAGCACTGCTTCACCAGCGCGTTCAGGCGGGCGAAGTCCGGCTCGCCGTCCAGACGCGTCAGTTCCTCGATCGTGCGCTTGGCGGCATGCATGGTGAGCGGCGCATTCTCGCCGATCATCCGGCAGTAGTTGTCGACGTAGGCATCGAGTTCGGCGTCGGGCACGACGCGCGTGACCAGCCCCATGCCGAAGGCTTCCTGGGCATTGAAGTGCCGGGCGGTGAAGAAGATCTCCTTGGCGTGGGACGGACCCACGAGGTCGGTCAGGATCTTGAGACCGCTGGCGCGATAGCCCAGTCCGAGGCGCGCCGCCGGCACGCCGAACCGGCTGTTCTCCGAGGCGATGCGGATGTCGCACAGCAGCGACACCGCCAGTCCGCCGCCGATGCAGTAGCCGCGGATGCGGGCGATCGTCGGCTTGGAGCACTTGTTCAGCCGCCGGTTGGCCTCCTCGCCGATCTTGTCGTAGTATGCGACCTGCTCCGGCGTATTGCGCGCCTTCTCGAACTCCGAGATGTCGGCACCCGAGACGAAGGCCTTGTCGCCCGCGCCGGTGACGACCACGACGCGGATCGCCGGGTCCCTCTCGAACTCGTCGAGGATGACCGGGATCGCCTCCCACATGTCGGTCGAGGTGGCATTGTGCTTGTGCGGCTTGTTGAAGACGAGCCGGCCGACCGGCCCCACCTTCTCCGCGATCATGTTGGGGGTGGGGCTGATCGACATCAGATCACGCCGCGCTTGCGGAAGTCGGCGATCGCCGCGGCGTCGAAGCCGGCTTCCTTCAGCACGGCGTCGGTATGCTCGCCCTGCTCCGGCGTCGCCGTCTTCATCTCGAACGGCGTGCGGCTCATGTTGATGGCCTGGCCAATCAGCTCGATGTCGCCGAGCTTCGGCGAGTGCACGGGATGGGCCATCTTCAGGTGCTTGACCTGCGGATCGGCGAACATCTCGTCCATCTTGTAGATCGGGCCGGCGGGCACACCCGCCTTGTTCAGCTTCTCGACGAGGTCGGCGCTGCTGTACTGCGCCACCCGCTTGTTGATCTCCTCGTTCAGCGCGTCGCGGTTCTTGGCGCGGGCCTTGTCGGTGCTGAAGCGTTCGTCCGTATAGAGTTCCGGAGAATTCACCGCCTCACAGAATCGCTTGTAGATGTGGCCGCCGGACGCCGCGATGTTGATGTAGCTGTCCTTGGTCTTGAAGACGCCGGTCGGAATCGAGGTCGGATGGTTGTTGCCGGCCTGGCCGGGCACTTCCTTCGACATCGTCCAGCGTGCCGCCTGGAAGTCGCACATCGAGATCATGGCCTGGAGCAGCGACGACGAAACCCACTGTCCCTGGCCCGAGGTTTCGCGCTCCAGCAGGGCGATCAGGATGCCGATGGCGCAATGCAGGCCCGCACCCACGTCGGCCACGGCGATGCCGGCGCGCATCGGGCCCTCGCCCGGGTTGCCGGTCACCATCATCAGGCCGCCCATGCCCTGGGCGATCTGGTCGAAGCCGGCCCGCTCGGCATAGGGCCCGTCCTGGCCGAACCCCGAGATCGAGCCCAGGACGATGCGCGGGTTCACCTTCTTCAGGCTCTCATAGTCGATGCCGAGGCGGAACTTCACGTCGGCGCGGTAGTTCTCGACCACCACGTCGGCCTGCTCGACCAGCTTCATGAAGACGGCCTTTCCATCCGGCTCCTTGAGGTTGAGCGTGATCGACCGCTTGTTGCGGTGCAGGTTCTGGAAGTCCGGCCCGTGGCGCGGCCCGCCCATGTCCATCTCGCCGGCCGATGGCGGCATCTCGACCTTGATGCAGTCGGCGCCCCAGTCGGCGAGGTAGCGGACGGCCGTCGGACCGGCACGCACGCGCGTCAGGTCGAGGACTTTGAAACGTGCTAGCGGTCCTGCGGTCATGCTCTCACTCTAGGTTTGGAAGCTACTCTACCCGTACCATGGCGGACGGCGCGATCTCCAGCCAGACGCGGCTGCCAACCTCGAAAACGGCGGTCGGCGCGGTCGAGACGCGCAGGGGCTTCGTGCCGGCCTGCGGACGGACCTGATAGTCCCAGTATTCGCCCAGATACGACCTGTCGACGATCTCGGCCTCGAACGACAATCCCCCGCCCCCGGGCTTCTCGGCGGACAAGGTGATCGCCTGCGGGCGGAGAGAATAGAGCAGCGTACCGCCCCCGGTCGCTCCCTCCACCGCGGCCGCGGGCGCGCCGAAGCCGTCGAAGCGGACCTCGTTGCCCTGCAGCGTGCCCTCGACGAAGTTCGTGCGGCCGATGAAGCCGGCCACGAATCGGCTCTTCGGACGGCCGTAGAGCACATGCGGGGCGTCGATCTGCTCGACCTTGCCCTTGTTCATCACCACGATCCGGTCCGATGTCACCATGGCCTCGGACTGGTCGTGGGTGACATAGACCGTCGTGATCCTGAACTCGTCGTGCAGGCGCCGGATCTCGAAGCGCATCTCCTCGCGCAGGTTTGCGTCGAGGTTGGACAGCGGCTCGTCGAGCAGCAGCACCTCGGGCTCCACCACGATGGCGCGGGCCAGGGCCACGCGCTGCTGCTGTCCGCCCGAGAGCTCGGCCGGGTAGCGGCCCTTGAGATTGCGCATCTGGACGACGTCGAGGATCTTGTCGACCCGCCGGTCGATCTCGGCGCGCGGCAGTTTCCGCACCTGCAGCCCGAAGCCGACATTCTCACCCACCGTCATGTTGGGCCAGATGGCGTAGCTCTGGAAGATCATCGACATGCGGCGGTGCTCGGGCGGCACGACGCCGGACGCCGAGGAGATCTGCTTGCCGTCCATCTCGATGCTGCCGCCGCTCGGCGGCATGAAGCCCGCGATCATGCGCAAGGTCGTGGTCTTGCCGCAACCCGATGGTCCGAGCAGGGAGACGAATTCCCCCTTGGCGAGCTCCAGCGAGAAATCCGCCACCGCCTCGAACGCACCGTAGCGCTTGGCGACGTTCTTCAAAACGAGCTTGCTCATGTCGCGTTACGCCTCAGCATGAAATCCCGGCCCAGCGCCCTTTGTCCCAGATACAGGAGCGGAAGTGTCAATACCTGCAAAACCAGCGCCAGCGCGGCGAGGCGTTCGAAGTTCCCCTCCTCGCTCATGTCGAAGATCATGACCGACGCCACCTTCGTATTGGGGCCATAGAGGAAGATCGCCGCCGACAGTTCGCGTGTCGCCGGAATGAAGATCAGGAGCCAGGCTCCCAGCAGGTTTCGCTTCAGCAGTGGGGCCACGACCCGCCGCAGCGCCGTCAGCCGACTGCCACCCAGCACCCGCACCGCCTCCTCCATCTCGGGATTGAGGCTGTTGATGGCGGCGCTCGCATTGACGTAGCCGACCGGAAGGAACCGCGTGGTGAAGGCCAGGATCAGGATAAGCGCCGTGCCGTAGAGTGCCAGCGGCGGTGGGGCATAGGCGGCATAGAAGCCGATCGCCAGCACCACGCCGGGGATCACGAACGGCGCCACGCAGAGGAAGCCCAGCACGCCGCCGAACGGGATCAGCCGCCGCGCCACGATGTAGGCCACGCCCAGGGTCAGAAAGACCGCGATCGTGGCGCTCACACCCGCATAGACGAAGCTGTTGATGACCGACTGGGCCGCCGTCGCGTGCTCGAACAGGATAAATCGGAAGTTCGCGAAGGTGATGTTGTCGAGCAGGAAGCCGCGCCCCCAGGCTTTGGCGAAGGCCGACTGGATCAGGAAGATGTAGGGCAGGAACACCGCAAGGGCCGCGACGAACATGGCGTAGCCGAACACCACCCAGCGCCACCGGCCGAGGAGAATCGGCCGCCGCTCCCCGCCCTTGCCGGTCAGCGCCACGAAGCCCTTGCGCCGCACGATCAGGCGCTGCACCAGTACCAGCAGGATCGTGACGCCGAGCAGCGGCATGGCATAGGCGGCGGCCACCTCGACCCGCACGGGATTTCCGAAGAACTGGAAGAGCTGCGTCGTCACCACGTTGAAGCGTGCCGGAATCGCGATCATGGCCGGCGAGCCGAACAGCGCAATCGCCTCCAGGAAGCAGATGATCAGTCCGCCCAGGATCGCCGGCAGCGCCAGCGGCAAGGTCACCTTGCGCATGGTCCGCCAGGGTCCGGCGCCCAGGATGTTGGCGGCGTCCTCCATCTCCGACGACACCAGCTCGAGCGCCGCCGTGGTGAAGATGAAGATGTAGGGGAAGGAATAGAGCGCGATGACGACCGCGAGACCGGTGAAGCTGTAGATGTTGAAGGGCCCCGCCTCCGCCCCCGTCGCCATCATGTAGAAGCGGTTGAGCCAGCCGGCATTGGGACCGGCCAGCAGGATCCACGCCACCGCGCCGGTGTAGGGCGGCGTGATGAAGGTCGCCAGGACCAGCATGCGGGTGAGGCCGCGGCCGGGCATGTCGGTACGCGCCACGGCCCATGCCAACGGCACCGCAAAGACGCCGGCCAGGGCCGCGGAAGCAGCACCGAGCTTCAGCGAGTTGAACAGCGCGTCGATGTAGCGGGCACGACCGTAGGCCGTCGCGTAGTTCGCGAAGGTGAACTCGCCGGTACGCTCCGTCTGGAAGCTGGTGATGACCAGATAGACGAACGGGCTCACCACCAGGAACAGAAGGACCGCAATGATCGCGATCCACAGAACCCAGGTCGAATCGAACCGGCTGGCGCGCACCGGGCGCACCGGCATCGTGTCGATCGCCGGAGCCGTTACCGACATGTTCGGGCGTCGATCAGTTGCCGAACGTGTCGCGCCACTGCTCGATCACTTCCGGAATGCCCTTTTCGACCTCCGCCACGGTCGGACGGATGACCTTGATCTCGCTCATCGGCTTGGCGCCCGGGGGCGATGGTACCTCGGGACGCAGGGGAATGCCGAAATGCTTGGCGTTGATCTTCGAGGCCTCGATTGTATAGAGGTACTCCATGAAGAGCTTCGCGGCATTGGGATGCTTGGTCCCCTTCATGATCGCCGATGGCGAGATGATCAGGACGGCTCCATCGCTGGGATAGGACACCGCCAGCGGATTGCCGCGCGCCGCGCTGAAAAGCGTCGAGCCGTCCGCGCCCGCCGCCACCTGACGCTCGCCGGCGTTTAGCGCCGTGACCGTGTCGTTGATCGAGCGGCCGATCTGCGGCTTGTTCTTCTCTAGCTTGTCGAAGTACTGCCAGCCATAGAGCTTCTTCATCGACAGGACCCAGGTGCCGACATAGCCCGAGAAGCCTGGATGCCCCGTCGAAACCTTGCCCTTCCACTTGATGTCGAGCAGGTCCTCCCACTTCTTGGGGGCATCCTCGGGCTTCACCTTTGCGGTATTGTAGGTGAGCACGACCATGCCGGCGGCGGTGGTATGGAAGTAGCCGTCGGGATCGAAGTTCCGGAAAGCTTCCGAGATCTTCGGCGTATTCTCCGGCACGTACTTGTCCAGCCGGCCCTCGGCCTTGAGGCGCGCATAGTGCCCGAGGTCGGTCGACGAAAAGACGTCGCAGATCGTCTGGTTGTTCTTGAGATCCTGCAGCAGCCGCTGATAGGCGACCTGCGCCGTCGTGCGCACGACGTTGACCTTGATGCCGTACATCTCGGTGAAGCCACGTCCCAGGTCTTCCGCCCCTTCGGACGTGTAGTGGGCGACATACCAGGTGAGCTCACCTTCCTTCTTGGCGGCTTCCGTCAACGCATTCAGGTCGGCCCGCGCCGCGAGGGGCAAGAACGCAAGAGCCACGGCCAAGGCAAGGCTTCCCAACCTCTTCATCAGTTCCTCCCGGATCGTTGATTCGTTATTTGTTGACAGCGATACGATCACACGACGCGCGCCACCACAAGCGCGGGAGAGCCAGAGAACGCGCATGACGGAAAGAGATCGATCGGCCGGCTGGGCCGCCTACTATCAGCAGCTTCGCGACCGGCCGCCGCGCAAGACAGTGCTGGCGGCGCTCGATGCGTTCGACAAGACACCACGTGACGCGCTCGTCATCGATCTTGGATGCGGTGACGGCCGCGACGCGGTCGAGATGCTGCGCCGCGGCTGGAAGGTCATCGCCGTCGACGCGGAGCCCGAAGCACTGCGTCAATTGCAGGCGCGGCCGCTGCCGGCGGGCAGCGACGTCACGCCGGTCAACGCGCGCCTCGAGGAGGTGCCGATCCCGCTCGGTGTGCATCTCGTGAACTCGAGCTTTGCCATGCCCCTGTGCGAGCCCGAGGCCTTCCGCCGGACCTGGGAGCGCATCCGCGAGGCGCTTCCGTCGGGCGGGCGGTTCTCGGGTCAATGGTATGGGCCGCGCGACAGCTGGGTGGGCCGTCCCGGCATGACGTTCCTGTCGCGCGAGGAAGCGCTCGCTCTGCTCCAGGGATTCGAGGTGGAGATGTTCGACGAGGAGGAAGCCGACGGCGTCACGCCACGCGGCAATGCCAAGCACTGGCACATCTTCCACATCGTCGCGAAGAAGCCCTAGGCAGCCCGCTCGTGCTGTGCGAGGCTCCTCCTCCCATCAACATCGAAAGGAGGTGATCCTGTGAACTACACCATCACGACGCCGGCGATCTCTGCAGTTGCCGCCACCAGGATCGTTCCTGCCTTGGCTTGCTGCTGCGACTGACGGATCGACGATAGTCGGCACAAGGCCGCCTCCGGGCGGCTTTGTTGTGTCTGGGCCGTATCGATGCGCGAAAGCCCGGATGGTGGACAAGGCGGCGTGCGGTGACCGACACTTGCGCCACAAATCTCAGGAGGAAAACATGGCAGCCGTCGTTCCGGTCACGGCCGAAATCGCCAAGCGCGCCGCCGCTCTCGCCTGGCAGGATCTGCCGGACGATCTGGTCGAACGCACCAAGCAGTGCCTGCTCGACTGGTTCGCCGTCACCGTCGCCGGGGCGCAGGAGGAACTCACCGGCATCCTGGTGAGCGAGGCGATCGAGGATGGCGCCACGGGTCCCGCGACCCTGGTTGGCCGATCGGAGACCATGCTGCCGTCGACGGCCGCCCTGATCAACGGCGCGGCGAGCCACGCCCTCGACTATGACGATGTGAATTTCTCGATGGGTGGGCATCCGACGGTCACCGTCGTGCCCGCCCTGCTGGCGCTAGGCGAGCAGATGAAGGCGTCGGGACGCCTGTTCATCGAGAGCTTCGTGGCTGGCTACGAGACCTCGGGCCGCGTCGGCCGCCTCGTGTCTCCCAGCCACTACCAGAAGGGCTTCCACGTCACCGGCACGGTCGGCTCCTTCGCGGCCGCGGCCGCCGCGGGCCGCATGCTGGGCCTCAACGACCGCCAGCTCGCCGTTGCCTTCGGCATCGCCGCGACGCAAGCCGCCGGACTGAAGTCGAACTTCGGCACCATGTGCAAGCCGCTGCATGCCGGAACGGCGTCGGAGCACGGGCTGCGGGCCGCCCGCCTCGCCGCCAGGGGCTTCACGGCGCGCGGCGATTCCCTGGAATGCGACCAGGGCTTCGCCTCCTCGCAGAGCGATCATCTCAATGCCGAGGCGGCGCTCGGCGAGCCGCCGTCGGGCTGGCACCTGCGCAACAACCTCTTCAAGTACCATGCGGCCTGCTACCTGACGCACGCGCCCATCGAATGCGCCAAGGAAATCCGGCTGAAGAACAATTTCCCGCCGGAGCGGGTGCAGAAGATCCTGCTGCGCATCGACTCCGGAGCCGACAAGGTCTGCAACATCCCCAACCCGACGAGCGGTCTCGAAGCCAAGTTCTCCCTGCGCCAGACCGTGGCGATGGCGCTGACCGGCGTCGATACCGCCAACCTCGATTCCTACAACGAGGCCGTGACGCAGGAGCCGCGCATCCGGGGCCTGCGCGACAAGATGGCGATCGAGTTCCAGCCGCATTGGTCGCATTCTCTGGCCGAAATGGCGATCCAGCTCGACGACGGCACGACCATCGAAGTCACACACGACTCGGGTATCCCATGGGCTGACCTCGAAAAGCAGCGCCAGGCGATCGAGACCAAGTTCGACAGCCTCGTGACGCCGCTGCTCGGCGCCGCCGGCGCCCGCCGCCTCCACGATGCCATCGAGCATATCGACAGCCTCACCGACGTGGGCGAACTCGTCCGCGCCTCAGCCAGGAGCTAAGTCAAAGAATGTCGGAGGATTTCAGGGCCCGCGCCCGGCTGGTGCCCAAGGGTAACCGCTATGAAGATTTCGAGGTCGGCCGCGTGTTCAGGCACCACTGGGGCCGCACGATCACCGAGTCGGAGAGCACGCTCTTCACGACGCTGACCCTGCACTTCAATCCGCACTACTACAACGCCGCCTACGCCCAGGCCCACGGCCATCCCGGCATCGTGGCCAATCCCCTGCTCGTCTTCACGACGGTCTTCGGCCTCACCGTCGAGGACCTCAGCGAGGGCGGCGGGCCGTTCCTCGGCGTCAACGAACTCACCTATCACCAGCCCGTCTATCCGAGCGATTCGCTGCGCGCTGAATCGGTCGTGCTCGACCGGCGCGTCTCGGACTCCCACAAGGGGTTCGGCATCGTCACGTGGCACAGCAAGGGCTTCAACCAGCGCGAAGAACTCGTCATCGACTTCAAGCGCACCAACCTCGTCCGTCTCAGGAATCCCCAGTAATGCCTTTCCTCACCGAAGAGCGCCGCATGATCCAGGAGCAGGCGCGCGAGTTCACGCTGAACGAAGTGCTGCCGGTCGCCAACAGGCTCGACCCCGAGAAGGGCGACATCCCGATGGACCTGCGCGAGAAGATGGCCGAGCTCGGCTACTTCGGCATCCTGATCCCGGAGGAATACGGCGGGCTGGGCCTCGGCTGCTCGGAATACTGCCTCGTCACCGAGGAGCTTTCGCGCGGCTGGATGAGCGTCGCGTCGATCATCGCGCGCGGCAACCTGCTGATCGGCTCACACGAGATGAGCGAGGAGCAGCGCAAGCGCTACCTGCCGCGCATGGCCAAGGGCGAGTTCCTGGGCGCCTTCTCGATGTCAGAACCCAATGCCGGCTCCGACATCTCCAACATCTCCTGCCGCGCCAAAAAGGATGGCGACGGCTACCTGATCAGCGGCAACAAGTACTGGTGCACCTTCGCCGACGGCGCCGACTTCATGATCATCATCGCGCGCACTTCGGACGCCCCCCCGGGCAAGCGCCATCTCGGCCTGTCAATGTTCTTCGTGGAGAAGAAGCGCGGCGAACTACCCAAGGGCGTGAACGGCGCGCCGATTCCCAAGATCGGCTATTTCGGCTGGAAGACCTGGGAGCTGGCCTTCGACAATTTCCGCGTCGACGCCGCCGACATGATCGGCAAGGAAGGCCATGCCTTCTACTACGCCACGTCGGGCCTCGAGACGGCCCGTGCCCACACCGCCGCCCGTGCCATCGGGCTGGCCCAGGGCGCGCTGGACGATTCGATCCAGTATGCCAACGACCGCAAGCAGTTCGGCCACTCGATCTCGGACTTCCAGGCGATCCGCTTCAAGATTGCCGACATGGCCACGCAGATCGAAGCCGCGCGCCAGCTCATGTACTTCGTGTGCGAGCAGATCGACACCGGCCAGCGTTGCGACAAGGAAGCCTCGATGGTGAAGCTGTTCGCTTCGGAGATGGCGGAGCGGGTTTGCAGCGAGGGCCTGCAGATCCACGGCGGCGCGGGCTACACGACCCTGCACGCCGTCGAGCGCCACTGGCGCGATGCCCGCCTCACCAAGATCTTCGAGGGCACGTCCGAAATCCAGAAGCGGATCATATCCGACCGCCTACTCGGCCGGGGGAGGAACTGATGCCAGCTTCAAACCTCAAAGTCTCCGCGCTCACCGGCAAGCACAACTACTTCGAGGACTTCGTCGTCGGCGACGTGATGAAGCACGCCCGCGGCAAGACCGTGGAGCCGATGGAGCAGGTCTGGATCACCAACGTCACGATGAACACGGCCGAGGCCCACTTCAACGAGCACCTGACCCAGTCGATGCCCTACGGCAAGCGGCTCGGCTTCGGCGGCGTCACCATCTCCATGTGCATCGGCCTCGCGGCCGAGGACACGGCGGAGAATGCGCTGATGGAGCTCGGCATGGACAAGATCCGCCTGAAGGGTCCGCTGCACCATGGCGATACGCTCTATTGCTACAGCGAGGTGCTGGAGAAGAAGGACGCGAAGCAGGAGGATGCCGGCATCGTGCGCTTCAAGCACTACGGTGTGAACCAGGACGACAAGCACATCTTCGAGGGTGAGCGTACGGTTCTGATCAAGCGCCGCAGTCACTGGGGAGACAAGTGACCGACTCGTCCGTCCTGGGCGCGCTCGACGGTGTCCGCATCGTCGACCTCACGCAGATGCTGGCCGGCCCCTACTGCACGATGCTGCTGGCGGACCAGGGTGCGGAGGTCATCAAGGTCGAACCGCTCGACGGCGACCACACCCGCATTATCGGCCCCTATCATGCCGACGATAGCCTCAAGGCATTCGGCGGCTACTTCGCGTCGGTGAACCGCAACAAGAAGTCGATCGCCATCGACCTCAAGACGGAGGCCGGGCGCGATCTCGTCCTTAAGCTCTGCGACAATGCGGATGCGGTGGTCGAGAACTATCGCGGCGGCGTCATGGACAGGCTGGGCCTGAGCTACGAGACGCTGCACGCCCGGAACCCGAAGCTGGTCTATGCCACCATCCGCGGCTTCGGCGACGTGCGCACCGGCAAGAGCCCCTATGCCGATTTCCCGGCCTACGACGTCATAAGCCAGGCGATGGGCGGCATCATGGCCATCACCGGTCCCGACAAGGACACGCCGATGAAGGTCGGGCCCGGCGTCGGCGACATCGTCCCCGCCATCACCTGCGCCTTCGGCATCGTTTCAGCGATCCTGCGCGCCTACAAGACCGGCAAGGGCCAGTTCGTCGATGTCGGCATGGTCGATGCGATCCTGGCGGTCTGCGAGCGCATCATGCACCAGCATTCCTATGCCCAGACGCTGCCGCATCCCGAGGGCAACCATCACCCCCTGCTCTGTCCGTTCGGCATGTTCCCGGCCAAGGACGGCTTCGTGACGATCGCCGCCCACGCCGACGCGCACTTCCCGATCCTGTGCCGGCTGATCGACAAGCCCGAATTCGCGACCGATCCGCGCTTCATCACCGTGCAGGACCGCCGGGCCAACCAGGACGTGCTGATTGCCACCGTCTCAGACTTCACCCGCCAGCGCACCAAGCAGGAACTGCTGAGCCATTTCGGCGGCAAGGTGCCCTTCTCGCCGGTCTACAACGTACGGGACATCGTGGCCGACCCGCACTTCAAGGCACGGGACATGCTGCCCTGGGTGCCCCATCCCGGGCTCGACCACGAGGTCCAGATCGCGGGTGTCGCCGTGAAAATGACCGAGACGCCGGGCAAGGTGCGCCATCGCGCGCCGTTGCTGGGTGAGCATACCGACGAGTATCTGAAGACCATCGGCCTTGGCGCGGGCGACATTGCCCGTCTGCGCGCCGAAAAGATCGTAGCTTAAGGAGAAGATTGATGACCGACCGTCCCAGGCGCGCCCGCCGCGTCCAGCTCTCGACCCCCGGGTCCAGCGAAAAAATGATCCAGAAGGCGTCGGAGTCGAAGGCCGATCACGTCTTCCTCGACCTCGAGGACGCCGTCGCCCCCAGCCAGAAGCGCGACGCCCGCAAGAAGATCATCGAGGGCCTGAAGTCGCTCAACTGGAAGGGCAAGACGCGCTGCGTGCGCATCAACGACCTGACCACCGAGTATGCCTACGAGGACATCATTGAGATCGTCGAGGGCGCGGGCGAGCATCTCGACACGATCATGATGACCAAGGTGCAGACGGCCGCCGACGTGCTGTTCGCCGACAAGCTGCTTCACCAGATCGAGAAGAAGCTGAAGATGAAGCGCCGGATCGGCCTCGAGGCGCTGATCGAGGAAGTCGAGGGCATGCAGAACGTCGACTCGATCGCCGCATGCACGCCACGCCTTGAATGCCTCGTCTTCGGCATGGGCGATTTCTCCGCCTCCATGGGCGTCACCAACAAGAATGTCGGCGAGACCGACGGCTACCCGGGCGACATCTGGCACTATGCCCGCTTCCGCCTGATCATGGCCTGCCGTGCCGCCGGCATCGATCCGGTCGATGGTCCGTTCGCCGACTTCAAGAACCCGGATGCCTATCGCGAAGAGTGCAAGCGCTCGATGATCCTGGGCTGCGTCGGCAAGTGGGCGATCCATCCGTCGCAGATCGACATCGCACTGGACGTCTATTCGCCCAAGCCCGAGGACATCGCCCGCGCCCGCAAGCTCGAAAAGGCCTATGCCGAGGCGGAAGCCGCCGGCCAGGGCGCGATCAACGTCGACGGCATCATGGTCGACGTCGCCTCGATCCGGATCCTGCGCAACACGATCCTGAACAAGGCCGACCTGTACGGCCTGTAGGATGCAGGCGGGCGCGGTGCCGAACACGGACGGCCCGCGCCCCGGACTGCGCCCGGCGCTTATCCCCATCGGGGCTATGCTGGGCACCCAGATGCTCGTGTCGCTGGCGGTGCTGTCGCTCAGCGTGCTGATGCCCGCCGTCGCACGGGATCTTGGCATCTCGCCGAAGCTCGTGGGCGCCTTCACCGCCGTTACCTACGCGATCGCCTCCGGTGTCGCCCTATGGAGTGCGGGGCCGATCTCACGACTGGGCGCCGTCCGTGTCTGCCAGTTCGCCATGCTCGCCGGCGCCGTCGGCCTTGCGCTGAACGCCACGGCCTTCGTGGCAGCGACCGTCGTCGCGGTCGCCTTCATCGGCTTCGCCCAGGGCCCCATAAATCCCGCGTCGGCGCATATCCTGAGCCAGCGGGTGCCGCGCGCCTGGTTCAGCCTCGTCTTCTCGGTCAAGCAGACCGGCGTCCCCCTGGGCTTCGCCGCCGCAGGCATTCTCCTGCCTCTGCTGCTCCCCGCGCTCGGCTGGCGTGGCGCTTCCCTCGCCGCAGCCACGCTCATGTTGCTCGGCGCCGGCGTACTGGAGTTGCTGCGGGCCCGTCTCGATGCCTCGGTCGCTCCGTCCGCCCCGTCGGACGGCATCTGGTCCTCGATCGTCTACGTGATGCGGCACCCCGAAATGCGTGTCCTCGGCTGGTCGGCGCTGCTGTACGTCGTGGCGCAGCACACCTTCACGTTCTTCCTGGTTACCTATCTCTACGAACATTGCCGCCTGAGCATCGCAGAGGCAGGTTTCCTGCTCTTCCTCGCCCAGATCGGCGGCACGGTGCAGCGCCTGATCCTGGGCGCACTGGGCGACCGCTTTCCGCGCATGATGCTGCTCGGCTGGACTGGCGTGGGCATCGCACTGGGCTCGGTGACCACCGGCCTGATTTCGGCGGAGACGCCCTACTGGCTGATCGGCCTGATCGTCTTCACCTACGGCACGGTCGTCATCAGCTGGAACGGTGTCTCGATCGCGGAGTTCGCCGCCCTCGCGCCGCCGGGACAGGTCGCGGCCGTCGCCTCGGTCCAGACCGCCCTCGCCTTCTCAGGCGCCGTCATCGGCCCGCCGCTCTTCGGCCTGATCGCCGCGCTCGCCGACTATCGTTCCGCCTTCCTGCTGGTCGCCGCCTTCGTGCTCGCCGCCGCCATCTGGCAGATCCGGACGTCGGCCCGCTTGCGTGCAGCCTGAGCCTCAGGGCTCCTTCATGCCGGCGGTCGATACGATCTCCGCCCACTTCGTCGTTTCCGTGGCCTGGAAGGCCGCAAGGTCCTCGGGCGATCCCACGAACGAGATGCCGCGGCTCGTCTTCAGCAGATTGAGATAGGCGGGTGACTTGGCCGCCTGGTGCACCAGAGCGTTGAGCCTGTCGATGATCGGCCTCGGCGTGCCGGCCGGTGCATACATCGCCGTCCACGCCCACATCTCGAAGCCCGGAACGCCGCTCTCGTCGACCGTCGGAAACTGGTCGAGGCCGGGAATACGCTGCTTGCTCGTCACCGCCAGCCCCCGGGCGCGACCGTCGAGAACGGGCGGCAGGCCGACCGTGAAGTCGGAGAAGACGATGTCGATACGCCCGCCCAGAAGATCGGCGATCGCCTGCGGCTGGGTCTTGTAGGGCACGCCCAGGAGATCGATCCCCGTCATGATACGGAACAGCTCCGCGCCGCCGCGGCTCGACCCGTTGCCACTGCCGAAGCTCAACTTGCCGGGCTGCGCCTTCGCAAGTGCAATAAACTCCTGGATGGTCCTGGCTGGCAGGTCGTTTCGCACCATCACGATCTGCGCGCCCAGCGAGATACCGGCAACCGGCGCAAAGCTCTTCACGGGGTCGTAGGCCAGCGACTTGTAGACGTGCGGGTTGATCGCCTGCGTCGTCTGCGTGGTGAAGAACAAGGTGTAGCCGTCGGGCGCCGCCGCTGCCGCCGACTGCGCTGCGATCTGCCCTTCCGCCCCCGGCTTGTTTTCGATGACCACCGTCTGCCCGGTCTGGGCGGCGATGTCCTGGCCAACCGTCCGCGCCGCAATATCGGTAGCCGTCCCGGGGCCGAAGGCCACGATGATCTTGATCGGCCTGGACGGATAGTCCTGGGCGACGGCCGGCACTGCGAGCAGCATTCCGACCAGCAAACTGAGCAGCTTCATGGTCCGACTCTAGCCCCGGCGAAGTGCTAGCGTCACCACAAACAACAAGGAGGAAACGAAGGATGAAGAAGCCATCGCTGCCGCTCGTTGTGGCAATCCTGTCCCTGACCGTCGCGCCGTCCGCCTGGGCGCAGAAATCCGGCGGCACGCTCAAGATCGCGCATATGGACAATCCGCCGAGCGCGTCGATCCACGAGGAAGCGACGATCTCGACCGTCATGCCGTTCATGTCGGTCTACAACAACCTGGTGATGTTCGATCCCAAGACCAAGCAGAACACACCGGACAACATCATCCCCGACCTCGCCACCGAGTGGAAATGGAGCGACGACGGCAAGCTGCTCACCTTCAAGCTGCGCGACGGCGTGAAGTGGCACGACGGCAAGCCGTTCACCAGCGCCGACGTGAAGTGCACCTGGGACATGGTGATCTCAGACGAATCCAAGCTGCGCAAGAATCCACGCAAGACCTGGTACTTCAATCTCGAGAAGGTCACGGTGAACGGCGATCGCGAGGCGACCTTCCATCTCAAACGGCCGCAACCCTCCCTGCTCACCATGCTCGCTGCGGCCTTCTCGCCGGTCTATCCCTGCCACGTCTCGACGGCGCAGATGCGGCAGAAGCCGATCGGCACCGGCCCGTTCAAGTTCGTCGACATGAAGCAGAACGAGTCGGTCAAGCTGGCACGCAACCCGGATTACTGGAAGCCGGGCCGGCCCTACCTCGACGCGATCGAATTCTCGATCATTCCCAACCGGGCGACCTCGCTGCTGACCTTCGTCGCCGGCAAGCTCGACATGACATTTACCTCCGTCGTCACGCCGGCCATGGTCAACGACCTCAAGGTCCAGGCACCGACGGCGATCTGCGAAGCGCAGCCGACCAACACCCAGGCCAACCTGCTGGTCAATCGCGAGAAGCCACCGTTCGACGACGCAAAGATCCGTCGGGCAATGGCCTTGTCGATCGACCGTAACGCCTTCAACGAGATCCTGGGCCAGGGCAATTACCGTATCGGCGGCGCGATGCTGCCGCCGCCCGAAGGCCTCTGGGGAATGCCGACCGAGTTCCTCTCGACCGTGGCAGGCTACGGCCCCGATGTGGCCAAGGCGCGCGAGGAAGGCCGCAAGATCATGGCCGAGCTCGGCTACACGGCCGACAAGCCGCTGAAGATCAAGGTCTCGACCCGCAACATCCCGAGCTACCGGGATCCCGCCGTCATCCTGATCGACCATCTGAAGCAGGTGAACATCCAGGCCGAGCTGGAGCCGCTCGAAACCGCGGTCTGGTACAACCGAATGATGCGCCGCGACTTCGCCATCGGCATGAACATCCAGGGCGTCGGCGTCGACGATCCCGACGTCGTCTTCTACGAGACCTTCCGCTGCGGCTCGGAACGCAACTACACGAACTACTGCAATCCCGAGGTCGAGAAGCTGTTCGACCTGCAGTCGATGACGACCGACATCCAGGCCCGCCGGAAGCTGGTCTGGGAGATCGACAAGAAGCTGCAGGAGGACGGCGCCCGCCCGGTCATCCAGCACGGCTGGGGCGGCACCTGCTGGCGCCCCGAGGTCAAGGCCGTGAACCTGGCGGTCAACACAATCTACAATCACTGGCGCTTCGAGGATGTCTGGCTCGACCGCTAGGACGGCATTAGGCTTGGGCAGATGAATGATCGGAGGTTTCGATGATCAAGGGTCTGCACCACAACGCCTATCGCTGCCGTGATTCGGAGGAGACGAGGAAGTTCTACGAGGACTTCCTCGGCCTCCCGCTCGTCCACACGCTCAAGATCGAGCAGACCAAGACGGGGCGCATGACCGGCACCGGCGTCCTGCACACCTTCTTCCAGCTCGACGACGGCTCCTGCCTGGCCTTCTTCGAGGCGCCGGGCATGCCGTTCGACTTCAAGGAGCAGCACGATTTCGACCTCCACATCGCCCTTGAGGTCGAGCCCGACCATCTCGACCGAATGTTCGCAAAAGGCAAGGCGGAAGGCCGCGAGGTCCGCGGCGTCTCCGACCATCATTTCATCCGCTCGATCTACTTCCGCGATCCCAACGGCTACGTGATCGAACTCGCCGCCAAGGTTCCGGGACAGGAATCGGCGATGGATCCAACCCGCAACGGCGCGCGCGCGAAGCTCGATCGCTGGCAGGCGGACAAGCGCGCTTGACGCCAGGCCGCCGGCTCCTCGCTGCCCGGCGTCAGCCGAGGTTTCGGCGGTAGAGCGAGATCAGGCGCTCCCAGTGCCGCTCGGCGGCGGGCTTGTCGTAACACCAGCGCTGCGGGAACGCGAAGCCATGGTGGACGGTCGGATGGATCTCGAGTTCGCCCTTCGCGCCGGACTTGTCGAACAGGGCCTTCAATTCCTTGACCATCTCGGGGGGCGCCAGTTCGTCGTGCTCGGCGCAGGAAATGTAGAGCTCGCCCCTGGCCTTGCCGAGCGTCAGGTGCGGGCTCTCGACCGCGTCGCTCACCAGCCAGGTCCCGTAGAAGGACGCCGCCGCCGCGATGCGATCCGGGTAGCGCGCGGCCGCGGCCAGTGAATATGGACCACTCATGCAGTAGCCGTGGGTCCCGACCGGCCCCTTCTTCGATTCTGGCTGCCCGTCCGCGAACGCGATCATCGCCGCCACGTCGTCCATGACAGGCGGGATGGTCATCCTGGTGCGGACCGAACGCATGCGCTTGTGCTCGTCGCTGCCGTGGGTCAGCACGTCCGGCCCGTACTTAGTGTCGGTCCCGGCTCGATAGTAGAGATTGGGCAGCATCACGTAGTAGCCGACCGTCGCCAGCCGGCGCGCCATGTCATAGAGCTCCTCGCGGATCCCCGGTGCGTCCATCAGGAACAGGACCGGCGGATAAGGTCCGCCCCGCTCCGGATGGCAGATGAAGGTTTCCATCGCCCCGTCTCTCGTCGGGATGTCCAGAATTTTCTCGATCATGGAATGTCTCCTCCGCCTTGCAGAATGCCGGAGCCTTGATAGGCTTCTCTCAATAACCAAACCTAGGGAGAGAAACGATGAGACGTAACCTGTTCGGCACGGCCGCATTCTGCCTTGCGGCCTGGGCCCTGCCCGCTGCTGCCCAGCTCTCCGACAACACCTTGAAGCTCGGTGTCGCCACCGACCTGTCGAGCCTCTATGCCGACATCAACGGCCCCGGCGCGGTGCTCGCCGTCCAGATGGCGATCGAGGATTTCGGCGGCTCGGTGCTCGGCCAGAAGATCGAACTCGTGTCTGGCGACATCCAGAACAAGGCGGATGTCGCGGCGACCACGGTCGGCCGCTGGTACGACAACGAGAAGGTCGACATGGTGATGGGCGCCGGCGCCTCCTCCTCGTCGATCGCCGCCGCCCGCGTGGCCGGCGACAAGAAGAAGATCTTCATCGCCCCCGATCCCGCCTCGTCGGATCTCACCGGCAAGCTCTGCAATCCCTACCTGATCCACTGGGTCTACGACACCGCCGCCCTCGCCAACGGCACCGGCTCGGCGGTCGTGAAGGCCGGCGGCAAGACCTGGTTCTTCCTCACCGCCGACTATGCCTTCGGCTACGCCCTGGAGCGGGACGTTTCCGCTGTCGTGAAGGCCGCCGGCGGCACCGTGGTGGGCGGCGTCAAGCATCCGATCAATACCAACGACTTCTCGTCGTTCCTGCTGCAGGCACAGTCTTCCAAGGCGCAGATCATCGGGCTCGCCAATGCCGGCGGCGACACGATCAACTCGATCAAGCAGGCTTCAGAATTCGGCATCACCAAGGGCGGCCAGAAGCTCGCGGGCCTGCTCGTCTTCATCTCCGACATCCACTCGCTGGGCCTGGAGCGGGCACAGGGCCTCAACCTCACGGAGGCGTTCTACTGGGATCTCAACGACCGGACGCGGGCTTTCTCCAAGAAGTTCGCCGCCCGGTTCAACGGCAAGATGCCGACCAGCGTGCAGGCCGGCTTCTATTCCGCGACGCTCGCCTACCTGAACGCGGTGAAGTCGACCGGGACGGACAATGCCGAGAAGGTGATGGCCGCGATGAAGGCTGCCAAGTGGGACGATCCGATCTTCGGGCCGAGCTACGTTCGCGAGGACGGCCGCAAGATGCACGACATGTATCTGTTCGAGGTCAAGAAGCCCTCCGAGTCGAAGGGCCCTTGGGACTACTACAAGCTACTCTCCAAGATCTCCGGCGAGGAGGCCTTCCGTCCCCTGGCCAACAGCGAGTGCCCGCTGGTCAAGAAGAACTGAACCGGTGCCCCGCCATGGCCGGGCCGTCGCTCCCGGCCATGGCGGAATGCCTGCACGCAACAGCCGCGTACCATGTACCCGCCCGAGCGCATCGTCTGCCTGACCGAGGAAACGACCGAGACGCTCTATCTGCTGGGTGAACAAGACCGGATCGTCGGCGTCTCGGGCTACACCGTCCGGCCGCCCCAGGCGCGCAAGGAAAAGCCGCGGGTTTCGGCCTTCATCTCCGCCGACATCCCCAGGATCCTCGATCTGCGGCCGGATCTGGTCCTCACCTTCTCCGACCTCCAGGCGGACATCGTGGCGGCGCTCATCCGGGCGGGCGTCGCGGTCCATGCCTTCAATCAACGAACCGTCGCGGAAATTCTCGCCATGATCCGCACGCTCGGCGCGCTGGTCGGCGCAGCGGATCGCGCGGATGGCCTCGCGAACCGCCTCTCCGCCAACCTGGAAGACGCACGCCGGCGCTCGGCCAGGAGGGGGCATCGCCCCAGGGTCTATTTCGAGGAATGGGACGAGCCCATGATCTCGGGAATCGCGTGGGTGTCGGAACTGATCGATGCCGCAGGTGGTGCGGACATCTTCCCCGAACGCGCGGCGTGTAAATCCGCCCGGGACAGGATCGTCTCGTCCGAAGAGGTGATCCGCCGCTCGCCCGACATCATCATCGGCTCCTGGTGCGGCAAGAAATTCAGAAGGGAAAAGGTCGCGGCCCGGCCGGGATTCGAGACCATACCCGCCGTCAGGAGCGGACGACTTCACGAGATCAAGTCGCCGCTGATCCTGCAGCCCGGGCCGGCCGCTCTCACCGACGGACTTGCCGCCCTGGAAGCGATAATCTCATCACCAGCCGAGACATAAGGGAACCGGGAGGAAACCCATGAATACCGGAAAGGATCAGTCAAACGTCTATGTCGGTGTTGCCGGCTATTTCGGAAAGCCAGACCACAAGGGCCGCGTCGGCGTCTTCCGCCGCCCGACCGCAGGCGGCGACTGGCAGCATGTGCTGGGAACGGTCCAGGCCTTCACCGTCTTCGTCCATCCGAAGAACCCGGAGATCGTCTTCGCCGGAACCAATGACGGCGTGTGGCGCAGCACCGATCGCGGCGCCACCTTCCGCCGCACCGCCTTCCCCGATGCCGGCCGGGAGGTATGGTCCTTCCTCGTCGACTCGCGCGATCCGGACCGTGTGTTCGCGGGTGCCTCGCCCATCGCCGTCTATCGAAGCGACGACGGCGGCGCCTCGTGGCAGGCCCTCCCCGCCCCGGCCATCGACACGCACTGCACGGGCCCCTTCGCCTCGCGCGTGATGCGGCTCGTCCAGCACCCGAAGCGCCACGACGAGCTCTACGCCGCGCTCGAGATCAACGGCGTCATGCGCAGCATCGATCTCGGCCAGACGTGGACCGATTGCAGCGGCGGTCTCCTGAAGCTCGCCGAGCAGGAGCATCTCAAGAGCCGGATCGTCAGCGACACGACCGCCGAGGGAATGCTCGATGGCCACGCCGTCACCATCAACCCGGCCGACCCCGACGGATTGTGGCTGGCCGTACGCATGGGCCTGTTCCGCAGCAGTGACCAGGGCCGTACGTGGAAGGACATGGAAGTTGGCCGCTTCTCGCCCACCACCTACGGCCGGGACATCCGGGTCTCGCCGGTCGAGCCCAACACGCTCTACTCCGCTCTCTCCGTCGCCGCGGCCAGCCAGGATGGCGGCCTCTATCGCAGCGACGATGGCGGCGACAGCTGGACCCGCTTCGATAAGGTCCAGGTGCACGGCACGATCATGTCCATCGGCCTGCATCCAACGGACGCGGCCCAGGTCTATATGGGCGCCCGCTACGATGGCGAGGTCTTCGGCACCCGCGACGCCGGCAGGACCTGGCAGGCCATGCCGCTTCCGGGCGAGGTCCAGCACATCTATTCGCTGGCGTGCGGGTGATCTCAAAGAAGCCGTCGTCCTGAGCGGAGCCGTCCGCAGGACGGCGTAGTCGAAGGACCTCTTTTCCGGCGCACGGTTTGTCGAAGCGAAAAGAGGTCTTTCGACTGCGCGCCTGGGGCGCTTCGCTCAAGACGACGGAGTCTCTTATCGCTACTTCGACTGCGCGGTGACGTCGTGCGGCGGTGACGCGGGTACCGGTGGCGCGTCCTTCGTTCCCCCCAGCAGGCTCCCGACATCGCGCTGGCGGCCGGTGTCGATCTTCACCGTGGCGGTCATGCCGGCGCGCAGCGGCGGTTCGCCGACATGGGGCAGAAGCCGCAGTTTCACCGGCAGGCGCTGCACGACCTTCACCCAGTTCCCGCTGGCATTCTGCGGCGGCAGGATCGCGAATTCCGCGCCCGTCGCCGGGCTGACGCTTTCGACCAGCGCCTCCCACTTCACGTCGGGATAGGTGTCGAGCACCACGGTCGCCTTCTGCCCGACCCTCACATGCGTGAGCTCGGTCTCCTTGAAGTTCGCCTCGACCCAGGGCCGACTCAGCACCACCAGCGAGAAGAGCGGCGTTGCCGCCTTGACCTGCTCGCCCTGCTGCAGGCGCATGTTCACCACCACGCCGTCGACCGGCGCGCGGACCGTCGTGCGGGCGAGATCGAGCGCCGCGCGCTCGCGGGCCGCCGTCTTCTCACGCACCAGCGGATGCGCCTCGACGGCGAGTTGCGGATCGCCGTTGAGTGCCGCGAGCACGCGCCGCAGTTTCTCCCGCGCCGTCGCCACGCGATCGGCCGCCGCGCGCGCGTCGTTCTGCGATTCGTCACGCTTGCTGGCGGAGGCCACACCCTTCGACGCGAGTTCCTCCTGGCGCTGGGCCTGCCGCTGGAAATAGTCGGCGCGCGCTTCGGCGTCGGCCAGTTCGGCCACCGCCTCCCGCCAGAGGCCGCGCAGGTTCTCGACATGAGCGCGCGCCGCATCGAGTTCCGCTTCGGCGCTGTCGAGGGCCAGCCGGAAGGGCCTCGATTCGATGGTGAAGAGCTGGGCACCGGACTCGACGGAGGCATGGTCGCGGACGAGCACCCGCCGGATCTGGCCCGAGACTTCCGGAGCGATCTGGACGATATGGGCTTTCACGTAGGCATTGTCAGTGGAGACGTAGCGACCGCCCGACAGCCACCACCAGCCCGCCCCACCGGCCGCCAGCAGGGGCACCGCGAACAGCAGCACAAGCCGCAGGACGGGAACCGGGCGGCGGCTCATGTGCCGTGCGCTCCCGCCATCGACTGGAGCTGACCCTTCACACGTGCCGCGAGGCGCGTGAACTGCTCACGCTCAGCGACGGAAAGCGGCGTCAGTGCGTCGTCGACCGTGGCCTCGGCGATCGCCCACATGTCCTTGTGCGCGCGGCGGGCGTCGGCCGTCAGATACAGGCGATTGATGCGACGATCCCCGCTGTCGGCGCGCCGTTCGACCCAGCCGTTCTTCTGCATGCGGTCGATCATGCGTCCGGCGCTGGCGCGGTCGATCTCCAGCATGTCGGCGAGTTCCGTCTGGCTGGCGCCGGGACGGCGATAGAGCCGCGTGAGGACAAGCCACTGGGCACGAGTCAGGCCGATGTCGCGCACGCGCCGGTCGAACACGGTGCGGATCAGGCGCGCAACGTCGGAGAGCACGTAGCCGATATATTCGTCGTCGTCGGGGCCCAAGGCTGCTCGCTCGAGATTGTTGCCTAGGCTACAATAGCCCAGGCCATGAGTTCAAGCGCGACCGCCACCGACGTCCCCCCGCCTGCCGACGAGGCCGAAACCTCGCTGGGCAAGCGGATCCTGATTCTCGTCATGGTGGTCCTCGGCTCCACCCTCTATGCGACCACCCTGCTGATCGCCTCGACCCTGCTGCCGCAGATGCAGGGCACAATGTCGGCCACCCAGGACGAGATCGCCTGGGCGATGACCTTCAACATCCTGGCCACCGCGGTCGCGACGCCGATGACCGGCTGGCTGACGGCGCGCTTCGGCCGGCGGGAGACCATGATCTGGTCCGTCCTCGCCTTTACGTTCACGACGCTGATGTGCGGCCTGGCCGATTCGCTGGAAAGCCTGATCCTCTGGCGCGTCCTGCAGGGCGCCCTGGGCGCGCCGGTGATTCCGCTGTCCCAGACCATCCTGCTCGACACCTTCCCGAAGCGTCAGCAGGGGCTCGTGACGTCGATCTTCGGCATGGCCGTGGTCATCGGCCCGGTGATCGGCCCGACCGTCGGCAGCATGCTGTCGGAGATCTACAGCTGGCGCTGGGCCTTCTACATGATCGTGCCCGTGGGCGTGATCTCGTTCGTCGGACTGCGTCTCACCCTGCCCTATGACCGGCCAACCGGCCAGGCCCGGCTCGACTGGACGGGCTTCCTGTCGCTTTCGGTCGCCATTGCCTGCGTGCAGCTCGTGCTGTCACGCGGCCAGCGACTCGACTGGTTCGAATCGGCCGAAATCCAGATCGAGACCTTCATCGCCGTCGTCTCCTTCTGGATTTTCCTTGCCCACAGCCTCACCGCTGAACAGCCGTTCCTCAACCTGAAGCTCCTGCTCGACCGCAACTACGCGATCGGGCTCGTGCTGGTGCTGATCTACGGCATGCTGAACTTCACGCCGATGGTTTTGCTGCCACCGCTCCTCCAGCAGCATGCCGGCTTCCCCGACTCGCTGATTGGCGAGGTCATCGCGGCGCGCGGCGTCGGCGCGACCCTCGGCTTCTTCCTTGCCATCTTCGTCGGCCGCATGGACCCGCGGATCGGCCTGATCGGCGGCTTCATGGTACAGACCCTGTCCGGCGTCTGGCTGATGGCGATCGACCTCAACGTCGACATGACGACGCTGATGCTGAACAGCCTGCTGCAGGGCATCGCCGTCGGCGTCATCTGGGTGCCGCTCACCCTGGTCACCTTCTCGAACATGAGCGGCGCCAACCTGGCCGAGGGCACGGCGGTCTATCACCTGCTGCGAAACATCGGCTCCAGCTTCTTCATTTCGATCTGCGTCGCCGAGATCGTGCGGGCGACCAGCACCAACTACAGCCGGATGGTCGAGCTGGTTAATCCCTACAACAAGTCGCTGGCCCTGCCCTGGGTTACGGGCGGCTGGGACTACGAGACCGTGTCGGGCCTTGCGAAACTGTCGAAGGAAATCAGTCGGCAGGCCGCGATGATCGGCTACATTAACGCCTTCGGCCTCTATACGGCCGCCTCGGCGATGGCGATCCCTCTGATTCTTCTGATCGGCCGACGCGGCAGAAGATGATGTCGCAAGACAAGGGAAGGAAAACAAAGATGGCGATCAAGGTCCTGGAAATCCATCATACCGGATACCGGCTCGACACCGGCGCGGAGAAGCTGGAAGACACCGCCAGCTTCTACAGCGACGTGCTGGGCCTGCAACGCGACACGGGCCGCCCGACCATTCCCGGCATCCCCGGCCTCTGGATCAATGTCGGCGAAGTCGGCCAGATCCACTTGTTCGGCGGCAATCAGCCTTCGCCCGTGGCCAAGGGCCCCGGCCAGGACCCGACCCTTCCGCACATTGCCCTGGCGGTGTCCGACATCGTCGAGAGCCGCAAGGAGCTGGAACGCATGGGGGTGAATTACTGGGCGATCGAAGGCCTGACCAGCCCCGATTCGCTGCAGCTCTTCTTCAATGACCCGTGCGGCAACATGGTCGAGCTGCACCAGGTCGACAAATGCCGCTGCACGGCACGAAATCGCCTCTAGCGGGGCGCCGTCGACCGCGCGTCCCGATAGGCCGTGCGGGCCACCTTCGCCGCCTTCAGGGCCTCCTCCCGTCGCGTCGCCGCGCGGTCGTCGAGTACGTAGAGCAGGGCCGCGAAAAAGAGGAAGGCGCCGCCCAGGATGTAGTAGTGCCAGGCCTCCAGGTAGAGCCGGAAGGTCACGACGACCAGGGGTACCGGAATGAACAGCAGGGCGAAGCGGATCCACGATCCGCGGTTATAGATCCGGACCGCCGCTTTCGCCTGCCTCTGCCGCGTCCACATCTCGCGCCGCAGCGTATGTAGATCGGGTGGCGCTTCACCGCTCACGGGGTCTTCCTCCCGCGCGAGCCATCTCGCGCGCGACCAGACGCGCCGCCGGTCCGCTGCGCGCGGCGGAATCGGACTTCATAAGATTGCCGATCTCGAAGCGCAGCAGCTGCACCTCGGGATGCAACGCCGCCGCCCGCCTCATCGCTTCGCTACCCTGTACGATCTTGTCGAAGTTCGGCGGCCGATCGCCTTGCGTGCGCGGATACTCGAGGTCGACCAGGGCTGCGAGCGACCAGGCCTGTCGGCTGACCTCGGCCGCCCGTGGCAGATAAGCTGCCGCAACCCCGTCCAGCCTTCCCTGGCAATTCGCCAGCGCGTCGCGCAGCGCAATGGCATGGCCGGCCGCAACTGACATGCCTTGCCCGAAGGTCGGATTGAAGCTCGATATGCAGTCGCCGATCGGTACAACGCGCGAAGGAAGGCCCGCGCTGAGCTCATAATGCCGCCAGCGTGCCTGCGCGATGCGATAGCGGCGTACGGGCGTCAGCGGCACGGCCTCGCGCAGGCGCTCGGCAATATCGGGTATCGGCAGCGCCTCGGCATAGGCGCGGAAGCCGTCGAGCTCGTCGGGCACCCTGTCGTCGAAGCGGCTGCACAACGTAATCAGCCATTCGTCATTCTCGACCGGGCAGACGAGCCCGTAGCGGTCGTCCGGCGGCTGCGGAATGCAGGCGATGAACCTGCCCTCGCCGCGGAATCGCGCCGGCTTGGCGAAGCGCGCCGAGCTGTAGCTCACCTCGATGCCGAGCACCGTCTCAGGCACCGCGATGCCGGCCAGGCACGTGTCGCCTCGCCCCGTCGCGATCATGGTGAGATCGACATTGTCGGGCAATGTATCGACCGGCGTGCGATCGCGGATCGTGACATTGCCCAGTTTAAGCACCTGCCGGCGCAGCACCTGCTCGAAAGCCGGGCGGCTCATCATGAGCTGGCTGTGGCCGAGGTCACGCGTTACGTGCCAAGCGTCACGTTCCCAGATCGAGACATCTTCGGTCTGACGCACCTCGGTCGCACCGGCCGCCCGCAAGGCGGCGCCTGTCCCGGGCAGCAGCGTCTCGAGCGCCACCTCACCGCCCTTCAAGAGGATGTGGACCTGCAGGTCCTGCGGAACGCCTTTTCTCGGACGCGCCGTGTCCGGAAGCGCATCCTTGTCGAAGACTTCGACCGTTTCGAAGAACGATGCGACCGCCGCCGCGGTCGCGAGGCCTGCAATACCCGCGCCGACGATGACGGCGCGTGCGCCCAACCTGCCCTCGGTTATCATGCGGCAACACTATCGAAGACGGGAGGTTTCACGAAATGAACTCGTTCACGCGACGCACCGCCATCTCGGCGCTGCTGGCGGCCCTGCCGGCCAGCCACGCCTTGGCGCAGGCTGCCTACCCCGACAAGCCGATCCGTCTCGTGGTCCCGTTCGCGCCCGGCGGCAACGCCGACCTCACGGGACGTCTCTTCGCGGAGGCGCTGGGCAAGAGGCTGGGCCAGCAGGTGATCGTCGAGAATCGCGGCGGCGCCGGCGGCGCGATCGGCGCCGACTCCGTCGCGAAGTCGCCGCCCGACGGCTATTCGCTGGTCCTGGGGTCGACCGGCACCTTCCTCGTGAGCCCCCGCATGACCGGCGGCAAGCCACCCTACACGCTGGCGAGCTTTGCCCCCGTCGCCCTGCTCAGTACCTCGCCGATGGACATCGTGGTCAACGCCAATGGCCCGTTCCGCGACTGGACTTCCATGCTCACCTGGCTGCGCGCCAATCCGGGCAAGCTCACGATCGGGCATCCGGGCAACGGCAGCACCAATCATCTCGCCCTGCTGCAGATGCAGAAGGCGCTCGACGTGCGCTTCAACATCATCCCCTACAAGAGCAACGGCCTGGCGCTGAACGACCTCCTGGCCGGCCAGATCGACGCGGTGATCGACCAGGTGCCGGCCTCGATCGGCCATGTCCGGGGCGGCCGCCTGCGCGCCATCGTCGTGACGACCGCACGCCGCGCCGGACAGCTTCCCGACGTTCCGACCCTCCAGGAAGCCGGCCTGAAGGACTTCGCCAGTACCACGCCGATCGTCCTGATGGCGCCGGCCGGAACGCCACCGGATATCGTCGACAAGCTGAACGGCGCCGTAGCGAATGCCCTCGCCGATCCTGCCCTGAAGGAGAAGCTGAACGATCTCGGCGCGGAGACCGAGGCACTCACACCGCAGCAGCTGAGCGCCTTCCTGCAGAAGGAAGATGCCGTGATCGAGGAGCTCCAGAAGAGCGGCCTGCTTAAGGTCGACTAGGCGCTACTCGCGCTGCAGCCACGCCGACCGCATCGGCCGCAGCACGGCGATGCCCAGTATGGCGGCAACGGCGTTGGCCCCGACCGCCAGCGCGAAGACGATCTGCCAGTCGCCGGTCGCCCGCACCAGGGGATCCGCCAGCGGGACCAGCATGGCCGCGAAGCCCTTCGCCGTGTGCAGCATGCCGGCGTTCGTCGTGGCATAGCCCGAACCGAAATAGTCGGTGCAGGTCGCGGGGAACAGGCTTGCGACCTCGCCCCAGGCGAAGAAGACCAGGCTGACGAGCAGTACGAACATCACCGGCTCGTCGCCCCATCGCGCAAACGCCAGGATGCTGAGTGCCCCCAGGGTGAAGGCGAAGAACATCGTGTTCTCGCGACCGACATAGTCGGAGAGCCAGCCGCAGAGCGGACGCGCAATGCCGTTGGTGACGCGGTCGAAGGTCAGCGCGAAGGTAAGCGCCGGCAAGGTCAGGCCCAGCATGCTGACCGGCACGTCGGCCACTCCGAGGCTGCGGGCGATCCCGGCGAGATTGGCCGTGAAGGTCAGTCCGGCCGCCGTCACCAGCAGCGACATCACGAAGAGGACCCAGAACAGCGGCGAGCGCAGCACCTCGCCCGGCGTATGGTCGTGCAGCGCATGCGGCAGGCGCTCGGGTATCGCCAGCGTCTCGGCCTCCGGCTTGCGCAGCGCCAGGGCCGCCAGGCAGACCAGGGCGCCCTGCCCCAGGCCGAACCAAAGGAAGGCTGCCTCATAGCCGTGATGGGCAATCGTGTGGTGAATCGGGATGATGGTGAGCGCCGAGCCCATGCCGTAGCCCGCGACCGTCAGGCCGGCCGCCAGCCCGCGGCGGTCGGGAAACCATTTCAGCGCGTTGCCGATGCAGGTGCCATACACACAGCCGGCGCCGATCCCGCCCAAGGCTGCACCGAGATAGAGCAGCGGCAGGGAATCGGCGACCGAGTTCAGGCTCCAGGCGATGGCGACCAGGGCGCCTCCGGCGAGAGCGACCGGCAGCGGCCCGAACCGGTCGACGAACCAGCCCTCGAACGGCACCAGCCAGGTCTCGCTCAGGATGAAGATCGTGAACGCGATCTGAATGGCCGCGCGTCCCCATTCGTACTTCGCGTTGATCGGATGCACGAACAGCGTCCAGCCGTGCTGCAGGCTGGAGATCATCACCATGCAGACAATGCCGGCCAGGAGCTGCGCCCATCTGTTGCCAAGGAGAGCCGTCATGTCTGCCGAAGCACCGATCGCTTGTTGCGGAATTGCCGTGGAATGGACATTGCCGCTATCGGCTTTCCCTGGAAAGGCGGCAAGAGTTACGAAGCACCACCATCGGCCAGCATATCACGGACTGCAAATGAGCCATCGCTTCTGTTCGATCCTCGCCCTGTGCCTCGTGGCCGCTCCCGGTCTCCCGCCGCAAAAAGCCGCGGCCCAGACGTCCGCCGTGACGGGAACCTGGGCCAACGATCACGGATCGGTGCTGGTCATCAAGTCGGTGGGGCCGGATGGCGGCATTGTCGGGACCTATGCCAACAACACCCCAGGCTACAAGTGCGCCGGGGTCGCCTTCCCCGTCGTCGGCTGGATGGACGGTCAGCGCATTTCCTACACCGTCCGCTGGAAGAACGCCTCGGTCGACTGCGCGTCGATCACGTCCTGGACGGGCTATGTCAACGAAGGGCGTCTCGGGGTCGAGTGGGGCCTGGCCTTCGAGGAGCATGGTGGTCCCCGCATACGGACCGGCTCGGATTCCTACACCCGTCGATAGACTTCGCCACGAATGCCGAGGTCGGCGTCAGTCCTTTTTCAAGGTCACCGGCACGTCCAGCGTCGTGCCACGGGTGTATCTGCCGGTGAGACCGTCTCCCGCGCGCCGCAGGACGTATCGTCCTCCCAAGGCCGCCTCGATGATGAGAGTCCCGTCGGACACAATGCCCTTGTTCGTGCGCATCACGGAATCGACCTTTTCGCCGAACGTGAAGACGAAGCCTTTGAGCGCGAATTCCATCCTTCCCTCGACGCGACCGTGGCCGCCCACGGAGGCAATGACGAGCGTGGTTTCCCCGATTCCCGGAACATCGCCCTTCCAGGTGCCGACGAACGGGCCACCCCCCTGTTGAGCCACCGCCCCTGCGCTCACCACGCTCAGGAGAGCGACGATCAGGATTCTGCGCGACTGCATCCGAATTCGCCCGGCAATCAGCCCCAGCTCAGGGTGATCGCGACATCGCCCGGCATGCCGCCCGGATAGTCGACGATGTGATAGCGAATGTGGTAGCCGAGCGGCCGAAGCTTGCGGCTCCAGAAGTCGTAGATCTCCTTGGGGATGCCGGTGAGCGTCTTTTCCCATCCCTCCTCTACCTGATTGATCGCGCGACCTCCGTCGGTGCAGATGTGGTTGGGAAAGCGGAGCACCTGGACGGACGTCAGGCCGTTCGCGATCGCTCGCTCGATGATGATCGAGGCCTTCTCGCTGACCTGCTCGTCGGTCAGGCCGGACGGGGCAAGGAGGTGATCGATGAACGCCTTCTTCTCGGCCTCCGCCGCCTGTTGCGCCTTCAGCGCGGCCGAGGCCTTCGCCCCCTCCGCCTCGGCCATCTTCACATGCAGTTCCTTGACGCTCATCAGCTTGGACATTCGGCTCTCCTCGGATGGGGACGCAGGCTTTGCGCCTAGAATTTCTCCGCAACGTAGCGGCGATCGGCGATCGAAGACTGGTCGTCGTACGCACGCTTGCTGGAACGCGACGGCAGCTTCGCCCTGGCGCGCTCGACCCTCTTGTAGGGAATCTGCGACAGGATGTGGGCGATCACGTTCAGCCGGGCGCGCTTCTTGTCGTCCGAGCGGACGATGTGCCAGGGCGCGTGGTCGGTATCGGTATGTTTGAACATGAGGTCGCGCGCCCTGGAGTAGTCGTACCAGCGAGAATAGGACTCGATGTCCATTGGACTGAGCTTCCACTGCCTGACGGGATCGTCGACGCGCGCCTTGAAGCGCCGGTCCTGCTCCTCCTGCCCGACCTCGAGCCAGATCTTGATGAGCCGCAGACCGCCTTCGACGAGGAACTTCTCGAAAACGGGACATATGTCGAGGAAGCGCTGGTGTTGCTCGGGCGTGCAGAAGCCCATGACGTACTCGACGCCAGCGCGATTGTACCAGCTGCGATCGAAGATCACGATCTCGCCGCCAGCCGGAAACCTCTCCACGTACCGTTGAATGTACATCTGGGACTTGTCGCGGTCGGAGGGCGCCGGCAGGGCGACGACGCGGAACACGCGCGGGCTCACTTTCTCGGTCAGGGCCTTGATCGTACCGCCCTTGCCCGCTGCGTCGCGGCCCTCAAGCACGATGACCACGCGCTCCCCGGAAACCTTGATCCAGTCCTGAAGCCGACACAGCTCGACCTGCAGTTCGCGGAGCTCCTTCTCGTAGATCTTGCGCTTGAGCTTGTCGGGACCGGCGCCGTGTGCGCTCTTCTTCGGCATGTGCACCTCGGTGGGCATGTGCATGCACGCTACCCCCGATCACCGGCGGGCCCCTTGATTTTGGTCAAGCGAGGCCCGACCAAACTGCGGCGACCAAAAAAATGCCGGGCGTTGCATGCACTGCAACGCCCGGCAACTTCGTCGTTTCGCCCGACCGGGCGGCAGTCGGATTAGCGGATGATCTTCACCGCGATCGCCGTCTGGTGCGTCCAGACCGTGTTGACGACATCGCCGGGTTTCAAGGTCGCCAGGGCCTGCTTTCCAGCTGCCGTCTGGACCTGCGGCATGGTGATGACTTCGCCGCTGTTCGGCGACGGCTCTTCCGGCTTGCCGTTCGACGCATTGATGATCCAGAGGCCGCCATTCTCCGGCGTAACCTTGGTGACCATGCCGGACATGCTCCACATGCGGATCGGCTCGCGGGCGCCGGGAATGCCGGTCAACTGAGCGCCCTTGTCCATCAGGGCCTTGGCCTGCGCGTCCGTCTGCGGCGACTTCTTGGCGATCATCACGTCGATATGGTCGAAATAGTTGCAGTCGACGATCATGCCTTCGCGCAGCGACGGATAGTTGGTCACCAGGTCGGCCGCCCGCATCTTGATGCGGCCCATGTCTTCCCAGGTGATGTTGAGGATGCGGCGCTCGGGATGGAGCCCGTCGATCTTGCCGCGCTTGAAGTTCTGGTAGTTGTTCGTGACCACAAACTCCTGCGCCAGGGCGGGCGTCGCCAGTGCGGCAACGCCGCCAGCGGCAAGCGCGCCTCCGGCCAGAAGCTTCAGGGCGTCGCGGCGGGATGAATACGTCATTGTCGGCTCTCCCCTTGGGTTGAACTCACGGTTGTTCTCCAGGCCTGCCCCGGCCCGGGTTTCACGCACCAGAACAATAAGCCTCCCTCGTCGGGCGACCTCTGTCCTTGATCGAAATCAAACCACCGGGACGGGCCCGTTGTGAAGCCCTTTCCCTACACCTTACCGCGACACCATACCCGCCTTGCTCGGCCGTTCGAATCGAAAGTCGCGTATCGACTGGCCTGTATGGGGCTGCGATGCCAAGGCATTGGATTGCCTAGTGACTCTGACGCCCCCTGGACGGTGTGTCAGGCAGAGTCGCCATAGTCCGGCGCAGGACGTCGAAGATGACCGCGGTCGACCAGCCGAACATCAGGATGCCGCACATCGCGGTCGTCGGGCCGATCAGATGCCACCGTTCCACCGGCACCACGTCACCGTAGCCCAGCGTCGTGTAGTTCACGAAGGCAAAGTAGAGGACGTCGGCACCGGGAGGCGCCGCACCCACCATTCCATAGGTCAATGTCCAGACCAGGACTTCGAGGCCATGGGCCATCATCAGAACCGAGACCGTCGCGACCATGATCGCGACCAGCAACAGCGATGGGCCAAGCTTGGTGGTTCCGGCGGCCCGCTGCGCCACCTGCACCAGGAGCAGCATGACCAGGGCATGTATCGCAATGTTGCAGATGCAGGCGGCCGCCCCCACGACGAACTGCAGCAGCATGGCCCGACTATGCCGGGATCGCGAACACGGTGATCGCCATGACCAGGTACACGGCAATAAGCTGTACGCCCGTGAACCAGGTCGATTTGCCGTCGAGAAGCAGGATCGAGGCGACGAACGTGGCGGTCAGGACCAGAAAAACTTCGACGCCCGAGAAGGCAAGGCTGAGCGGCTCGGGCGCCACCACGAGGCTGAGCAGAACCAGCAGCGGCGCGACGAACAGGGCGATCTGCGTGCTGCTGCCGATGGCAATGCCAATCGCCATCTCCATACGGTTGCGCATGGCGACCATCACGGCGGTGCTGTGCTCGGCCGCGTTGCCCACCACTGCGACCACCACGATGCCGACGAACAGCTGGGACAGACCCAGGGCGGCGGAAGCATGCTCGACGGTGCCGACGAGGATCTCGCTCATCCAGACGATCAGCAACGTGACGACGGCCATGACGCCGACCGTCAGCGAGACCGGCCATGTCGTTTCGTGCGACTCCCCTTCAGCCGCCGCATCCCCGCCGCGGAAGAGATCTGCATGGGTGCCCAAGAGGAACAGTAGACTGAGCGCATACACGGTCAGCAGCACCACAGAGACCACGACGCTGAAAGCGACGGAGCGGCTCGCCATCTCTCCCGACCCGGCGGCCGCGAAAACCGACGGCACCAGGATGGCGATAGCGGCCAGCGCCATCATGCCGATCTGCGTACGCACACCGATGGTGGCGAAGCTCTGGATCTTGTAGCGCAGACCGCCGGCCAGGAATGCGGCTCCCAGCACCAGCAGCAGATTGCCGATGATCGAGCCGGTGAGCGACGCCTTGACGACGTCGAGCATGCCCGCCCGCAGCGCCACCAGGGCAATGATCAGCTCGGCGGCATTGCCCAGGGTGGCATTGAGGAAGCCGCCGATCCCCTCCCCGAGGCGCGCCGCCAGCTTCTCCGTCGCCACGCCCAGCAGGCCGGCCAGCGGCACGATGGCAACGCATGCCAGCGCGAAGACCAAAAGAGGAGACTCGGGCCGCGCATGATGCATCCAGGCGGCGATCGGCACGGCAATCAGCAGCCAGGACAATGGCGCCTCAGCCAGCACGCGACGCACCGTTTTCATGGCCTCTCTCCGATTCGGTCGTCAGCGCTTCGGCAGTCGGCGCAACTCCACGGCGATCGCCCGATCGACCACGGTGAAGAGATAGGCATCAGGGGAAAGCGTGCAGCCGCCGCGAACGAGGCTGGCGAGTTGGACGCCCATCTCGCCATCGGGAATCGTGACACCGCGATGTCGGGCCGAATGTTCGGCCAGGAAGATCGTCAGGGCGATGCGCTGGTCCGGCGGCAGGATATGGGCTTCGCGGCACGTGACGTAAGCTGCGCTTTCGAAGGTGAGGCCTGGGGTCTGGCCAAAGGCTGCCGAGGTTGCGGCAATCGCAATGCCGAGCCCGACCAGCGCGGCGATCATCCTGCTTGTCATGCGATGTTCCTCCGGACTCAGTTCTTGTTGCCGATGACCGTGCCACCGATGTAGCCGGCGGCACCGCCGATCAGTCCGGCCCCGACCACCTGTCCGAAACTGCCGCCCGACACCAGGCCGATGCCGGTGCCCAGAGCGGCTCCGGTCACCGCCCCCTTCTGCCCGGACGACATGTTGTCAAACTGATCGCAGCCGCAGGTCATGCCTGCCACGGCAATCAACAGAGCAATCGTACGCATGGCCATATCTCTCCTCCGGCGGCCATGGTGACCGATCCCGAAGGGAGCCGTGTTGACTTAAGTCAAGGCGGCGTCATGTCGGCTTTCTGCCAGCTGCGGTCGGGGTTGAAGACGTTGATCGCGGCTGCCCGTTGCCCCGTGTCCTCACCCAGGTCCTTCTCGTAGACGTCGCTGTCGTTGCTGATCATGAACGTCATCACCCCGGTCTCGCCGTAGCGCACCGGCCAGGCGATGACCGCGAAGCCACCCCGCATGCGGTCGCGGACCAGATAGTCACGGGCGCCGCCCGGCGCATCGGGCCCCTGACTGTAGAGCAGCCGGAAGCGATACCCGTAGTACCCGTCACGCTCGATCTCTCCCGGCTGGGCCTTGGCCAGCAGCGGGCCGAGGGGGCTCTGCGGCTCGCCCGGCTTCGCCTCCCAATAGAGACCGTTTTTCAGCCCGGGCGAGCTCAGGAGGCGGCGCGCATAGACCGGCACGCCGAGCTTCATCGGATCGAGAGCGGCATAGTCGTGCTGCGCATCCACGATCGCCAGCAGGGTCTGGATGACGGCGAACTCATTGCGCCCGATGAGGCGCGCGGCCAGTTCGGCGCGCCCGGCCTCGACGTCGTAACGCCAGCCGTCGGCTTGCTTCACGATCGGCAGCGGGGAGATCCAGCCCGTGGTCCCCGCCCCGACCAGCGCCTTGTCCGGCGTCTCCTGGATGATGCGGTGACCCTCGTCCCAAGCCTTCAGGAAGTTCGCGCGCAGTTCTTCGTCCTGCCAGTCGCTGCCCGGGATCAGCGTGTGCCAGTCGACCCCGAGGATGGCGGTGATCTCCTTGTCGTCGTGCTTGCGGATCGCCTCGGTGAGGGCATCGGCCGCGGCCTCCGGCGTCGCGAAACCCTTCAGGTGAGGCGCAGGTGACTGGGCCAGGGAGGCGCTTAGCAGTCCCGCATACAGGGCGAGCACGGCCAGGAGCCGAAGAAGCAGTTTCGTCATCGTCGGCCTCCACCGCCGCCGCCTCGTTGTCCGCCGCCGCCCCCACCGCCGGTCGGGCGACCACCGCCGCCCCCGCCGCCACTTGGACGCCCGCCGCCGCCTCCGCCCGGGCGCGCAGCCCCGCCGCCGCTGCGCTGCTGTTGAGCACGGCCGCGCTGGGCTTCGCGATTCACCGCGCCACCCCGATTGACACCACCCAGGGCACCGCCGCCACTGCCACCGGGACGCTGCCCGGAGCCCGCACCCACCGCAGGACGTTGCGCGGGGCGCTGTGCGCCACCGGCGCCTGGACGGTTGGCGCCAGCGCCGCCTGCCGGCAACTGGGCGGGACGCTGGACCTGTCCCCGGAACTGTTCGCGTTGCGCGGCACCCGGCCGATTCTGGCCGAACTGTTGCCGAATCGCCGGATCGCGATAGGCGACGCCACGTCGGTGATCGACCTGGTGCTGCCAGCGGTCGCCGGTGCCGATGGTGTTGCGGTTGAAGTTGCGGTCGATGTTCACCGCACGATTGACGTTCACGGTCGTGTAGCTGTTGCCCCAGCCGCCGCCGCCATAGCCCCAGCGCCAGCCGCCGAACAGGGCGCCCGCCGCCGCAATGCCTGCCCCCCACATCAGCCCGCGAAGCAACGCGCCCCCCAGTGGCCAAGTGGTCGGCGGATAGCTCGGGTTGGACCAGGTGCCATAGGCGGTATTGGGATCGTAGCTCGGGACGTACACGACCTGGGGGCTGGACTGCGCGATGGCATAGACGGTCTCGCCGCCCTGCGTCTCGGTCGAAACCGTGTATTGCGGGCCGGCACCGGTCTTCAGGGTGCCCGCGGCGGCGGCCTTGGCGCGCAACCGCTGGATCGAGGCCGCGACATCGGCCTGCTGTCCAAGCAACGCGTCGCCGACCTTCTGCGTCCAGTCGAGATTCTGGTCCATCTGCTTCAGGACGGACGGAAAGGCGACCAGCGACTTCACGCTGACGTCCCACGTCTTGTCGGCCACGGCGGCCACGGCGGCATCGCCCGTCGGGCCGGGATTGGCCTGCTGCCAGCGTGCGGCCTCGACGACTTCGAGCGGATAGGTCGCCGCCATCAGCACCTGCGACAGGAGCGCGTCGTCATAGAGCGCGATCGGTGCCAGGATCTGGTCGAGTTCGGCCGGCGAGAAGAGTTTCCGCTCAGGCGACGTGGACGCGGGTGTGGAAGACGGAGAAGGCGCCTGCGCCAAAGCGGGTGCCGCACCCAGCACCGCCGCAGCCAGCGACAGGAGGAACAACTCCCGTCGACTGTACGAACTCCGCTTCATCACGTCCCCCTCCGATTGGCGGCAATCCTGCGCCGCCCGGTCGCCCACGCATTGATGTTGATCAAGGGGCGACAACTGACGTTATCGCTTCCGGTTGGGGAATTCGAGACGACCACCCGTACCCGACACGATCTTTCGTCGCAGCCTCGGTCATCCTCGCTTGATCAAGGTCAATGACGCAGCGCAGCATAAAGGCGATCAGAGGCACACCTTCCGGAACCCCGAGAGTGCCGCATGGCAGATCGCCCCCCTCCAAACGTCTTTCAGGAATACTGGATCGATGCCTGGCAGCGCTCAATCCTGACGCTCGATATCCTGCGGGAGCGTGGCAATACCTTCATCGCTCGGTCTTCCGAGAATGCGCCGCATGTGCTGGGCTTCGCCTTCGAAGTCGTGCTCGACGGACGAACCCTTGCCCGGCCGGTGAACTATGTTCTCGTCAGCGTGATCCCTCCCGAGGGCACGGTCATCGATCCGGCCAAACCGCCCTATGTGGTTGTCGATCCGCGCGCAGGGCACGGCCCTGGAATCGGTGGCATGAAACAGGAGAGCGAGATCGGCGTGGCCCTCGCCGCCGGCCATGCCTGCTACTTCGTGGGCTTCCTGCCCAGGCCGATGCCGGAGCAGACGATCGCCGATGTCTGTACCGCCGAGGCCGCGTTCCTCGAGGCCGTCGCAGCGCGACACCCCGAGGCGGAAAGCAAGCCGGTGGTAGTCGGCAACTGCCAGGCCGGCTGGCAGATCATGATGACCGCCGCCGTCCGGCCCGACCTGTTCGGTCCCATCCTGCTGGCGGGCTCGCCCCTCTCCTACTGGGGCGGCGTCCGCGGCCGCAATCCGATGCGTTACCTCGGCGGCACATTGGGCGGCACGTGGCTCACGGCGCTCGCCGGCGATCTCGGCAACGGCACGTTCGACGGCGCTAACCTCGTCGCCAACTTCGAGTCCCTCAATCCGGCCAACACCTACTGGGAGAAGCCCTACAATCTCTACTCGAAGGCGGATACAGAGGGGGCGCGTTTCCTGGACTTCGAGACCTGGTGGGGAAACCCCGTGACGCTGAACGCCGGCGAGATGCAATGGATCGCCGACAATCTGTTCGTCGGCAATAAGCTCACCTCGGGAGAGATCCTCACGGCCGACGGAACCCGGGTCGACCTGCGCAACATTCGCTCGCCGATCATCGTTCTGTGCTCCTGGGGCGACAACATCACGCCGCCACAGCAGGCGCTGGGCTGGGTGACGGACCTCTATGACCACGAGGACGAGATCGTCGCCAACGGCCAGACCATCGTCTACACACTGCACCAGACGATCGGCCATCTCGGCATCTTCGTGTCGAGCAAGGTGGCGACCAAGGAGCATGCGGAGTTCGCCTCCTGCATGGAGATGATCGACCTGTTGCCGCCCGGCCTCTACGAGGCCGTCATCACCGAGATCGATGAAAGGACGGCCAATCCCGGCCTGATCAGCGGCAAGCACCTGTTCAGGCTGGAAGCGCGCACGCTCGACGACATCCGCGCTCTTGGCGGCAACAGCGACGAGGACCAGCGCCGCTTCGCCACCGCGGCGCGCGTTTCCGATATCAACACCGGCCTGTACCGAACCTTCGCCCAGCCCGCCGTCCGGGCGATGGTCAGCGAACCGTCGGCCGAACTGCTGGCCGAGACCCATCCGCACCGGATGCGGTTCGCCGCCTTCTCGGATCGCAATCCGTTCATGGCGCCGGTCAAGCCGCTGGCCGACGCGATTCGTGCCGACCGCCGGCCCGTCTCGCCCGACAATCCCCTGCTCACCCTGGAGAAGGTCGCCGCCACCTGGATCTCGACCTGCTGGGAGAGTTACCGCCTGGCCCGCGACGCCATGACCGAGGCGATGTTCCTCGGGACCTACGGGTCGCCGGCTCTCCAGGCGATGGTGGGTCTGGCGCCCCCGGAGGCGCCGGCGCCACGCCATCCGGATCGCGCGCGTGAAGCCATCGCCGTCGCGTGGCGGGCAGAACTCGACAAGAAGTTCGAGGTCGGGGGCCTTGTCGAGGCCGTCCTCCGCTCGATCATGTATGTGCGCCGGCCACAAAAGAGCGCCGACGAGCGCGGCTTTGCCGTGCTGCAGGCCGTGCGGCGCATGCAGCCGGCGAACCGGCGCCTGAGCTTCGGCGACCTGAAGACGTTGTTCCGCGAACAGTATCTGCTGCTGTATCTCGACGAGGAACGGGCGGTCCGGGCCCTTCCCTTCCTGTTGCCCGACGATCCGGAACTGCGGTCGCAGGGATGGCAGGTCGTCGAGCAGGTGCTCGGGGCGTCCGGTGAGTTGCCGCCGGAAGGGACCGAGCGGATCACCCGGCTGCGCCAGCTTTTCGCGGCGACCCGAGCCTAGCGCGGATTTTTGGAGAGGATCTTCACGTGACAGCACCCACGGCGCGGCCGCATGACAAATACGACCGGCTGATCGCCGTCGCCCGCAGGCATCCGCCGATGGTCACTGCCATCGTCCATCCCTGCGATACGGTCTCCCTCGAGAGCGCGGTCCTGGCGGCGAGCAGCGGCCTCCTGAAGCCGATCCTTGTAGGACCCTCTGCGCGCATCCTCGATGTCGCACGCAAGGCTTCCGTCGATATCGGCGCGTTCGAGATCGTGGACTCGAAACACAGTCACGACTCGGCTGCCCGGGCCGTCGAACTCGTGCGTTGCGGGCGCGCCGAGGCGCTGATGAAGGGCAGCCTGCACACCGACGAGCTGATGGGCGCCGTCGTCTCGCGGACGGAAGGAATTCGGACCGCACGCCGCATCAGCCACTGCTTCGTCATGGATGTGCCCGGTCACGAGCAGGCGCTCATCATCTCCGATGCCGCCGTGAACATCGCGCCGACGCTCGATGACAAGGTCGACATCGTGCAGAACGCCATCGACCTCGCCCAGGCACTGGAGATCGCCGAACCGCGCGTCGCGATCCTGAGCGCGATGGAGACGGTCAACGCGAAGGTCGCCTCGACGATCGATGCCGCGGCCCTGTGCAAGATGGCGGAGCGCGGCCAGATCAGGGGCGGAATCCTCGACGGGCCGCTGGCGCTCGACAATGCGATCAACGTCGAAGCCGCCGCGATCAAGAACATCGTCTCCCCCGTGGCGGGCCGGGCCGACGTGCTGATCGTGCCCGACCTCGAGGCCGGCAACATGCTGGCCAAGAGCCTGACCTTCCTGGCCGGTGCCGACGCGGCCGGCATCGTGCTCGGCGCCCGGGTGCCGATCATCCTGACGAGCCGGGCAGACTCGGTGACGACGCGCTTGGCGTCCTGCGCCGTGGCATGCCTGGTCGCGGCGGCGCGGCGGGCGAATGCGGCAACTGCGATCCCCTGAGGAACCATGACCGAGCAAATCCGCCCCATCCTCGCCGGCAAGAAGGCCCTGGTCGTCGGTATCGCCAACGACCAGTCGATCGCATATGGCTGCGCGAAAGCATTCCGCGAGGCCGGAGCCGATCTCGCCGTCACCTGGCTCAACGAAAAAGCGCGCCCCCATGTCGAGCCCCTCGCCCGCGAACTCGAGGCGCCGATAACCGGCCCGCTGAACGTCGCCGAACCCGGCCAGCTCGAAGCCGTGTTCGAGCAGATATCCCGGAAATGGGGCCAGCTCGACATCCTCGTCCATTCGATCGCCTTCGCCCCGATGGCCGACTTGCAGGGCGGCCTGCTCGACTGCTCGGCCGAGGGTTTCGGCAAGGCGATGGACATCTCCTGCCACTCCTTCATCCGCATGGCGCGCCTGGCCGCTCCCCTGATGAAGGACGGCGGCACGATGTTCGCCATGAGCTACTACGGCGCCAACCGGGTCGTACCGAACTACAATGTCATGGGACCGGTAAAGGCCGCGCTGGAAGCGTCGTGCCGCTATCTGGCCTATGAACTCGGCCCGCAGCGCATCCGTGTCCATGCGATCTCGCCGGGACCGCTGAAGACCCGCGCTGCGTCGGGCCTCAAGGATTTCGAGCTGCTGCTCAACGAGGCGGCCCGCAAGGCGCCGCTGGGCGAACTCGTGGACATCATGGACGTGGGCTACACCTGCGCCTATCTCGCCACGCCCTACGCGCATCGCGTGACCGGCGGCACCGTCTATGTCGACGGCGGCACCAACATCGTCGCCTGAGAGAGACGGGATATGGACAAGACCGGCTGCATCGCCGTCCTCAACGCCGGCTCGTCGAGCATCAAGTTCGCCCTCTACGACGCTCATGACGACGGCCCGGAACTCTTTCACGGCCAGGTCGAAGGGCTCGGCACCCGCCCCCGCCTGCAAATGTACGCGGCGGATGGCGCCCAGGTGGCGGCGCGGGACTGGCCGGACAATTCGCTCGATCATCGCGCGGCCACCGCCGAGATCCTGTCGACGGGCCGCGACCTGCTGGCCGGGCGGCCGGTGCTGGCGTTCGGCCATAGGGTCGTGCACGGCGGCACAGCCTATGCCGCGCCGACCCGGATCGACCCGTCCGTCATGATCGAACTCGCGAAGCTCGTGCCGCTGGCGCCGCTGCACCAGCCGCACAATCTGGCACCCATCGCCGCCATCCTGGAGGCCGCGCCGGACCTGCCGCAGATCGCCTGCTTCGACACGGCCTTTCATCGCACCCAGCCGGCCCTCGCCCAGCAATTCGCCCTGCCGCGCGAACTGACCGCCGAGGGCGTGAAGCGCTACGGGTTCCATGGCCTGTCCTACGACTATGTCGTGGCCTACCTGCGGGAGACGCAGCCGGCGCTGGCGGGATCCCGCCTGATCGTCGCCCATCTCGGCAACGGCGCCAGCCTGTGCGCCGTCCGCGACGGGCGGAGCGTCGCCAGCACCATGGGCTTCACGGCGGTCGACGGGCTGATGATGGGAACCAGGACGGGTGCCCTCGACCCGGGCGTGCTCCTGTACCTGGTGGAGGAACGCGGCTACGACGCCAAGGCCATCGAGGACCTGCTCTACCGGAAATCCGGTCTGCTGGGCGTCTCAGGGATCTCGTCCGACATGCGCACGCTCCGCGCCTCGAGCGCACCCGAAGCGCGCGAAGCCATCGACCTCTTCGTCTACCGCATCGTCCGCGAGATCGGATCACTCGCGGCCGCGCTGGGCGGCGTCGATGGCCTCGTCTTCACCGCCGGCATCGGCGAGCATGATCCCGCGACGCGCGCCGAGATCGCGGCCGGCTGCTACTGGCTGGGACTAAGACTCGATCCGGCGCTCAACGCAGGCGGTCTGGGTCGCATCAGCGCAGAGGGATCGGCCGTCTCCGCCTGGGTCGTGCCGACCGACGAGCAACGCATGATCGCCCGCTACACGCGAGCCGCCTTGCGCGGTTGATGCGTGGCATGGCGTTTCGCTAAAGCCACACCGATAGGTGGATCGCGGCCAAAGTTGGCGTCTCGGGTACAACGGCCGGCCGCGTGCTGCGACGCCCAGACCTCAGCAGGCGGAGTGCCCGGCCCCCGCCAACCGTTGAGTTTCCACGACTAGTGCCTTCATGCGGCCGACCTGAGGCCATCCATCGACTTCCGCCAACGTTCAGGGGTGGCGTCGCCGAAGCGTTCGGCGACGAACTCGTAAACGTGCCGGAACTTCTGAAGAGCGGCGATGTGGTGCTCCGGCCTGATCGGGAGTCTGTCTCCGGGATTGACGACCTGTTCGAATTTGGCTGGCCATGGCTTGACGCCGATGAACGACGTCAGTTCGTCGATGGCCTGTGTCGTGAACAGATTTTCGTAGAACAGGTATTTGATGCGGTCCGGCGGCACCAGCTTCTCGAGTTCCAGTATGGTTCGCTTGTAGTCAGTGCGCAGGGTGTACTCTTCAAGGTCCAGGAACTTCAGAAACTCTCCGTAGGGATCCGAGTTTTTTCTTTTCCGTACGCCCATCCGTATGGCCGACCAGTACCGGTCAACCGGGTCGCGCAATATGAACACCCAGCGAATGTTCGGGTGCGTATCGATGATCGCCTGATAGCCGTCGGCGTTCAGCATCGAGTAGGCCGGCGTGATGTCGCAGAAAACGCTCTCCGTCGTCACGCGGTCCTCGAAGAACTTCAGATAAGGGTAGTCCTTCTCGCGCACCATCCTGATGCGATCCGTGAGCGCCCTGTGCTTCTGCCTGTCCTTGTGACTGACCTGTGCGCCATCGATCGCCGTGCCGTTCCCGATCTGCTCGGCCATTCTCACGAACCGCTTCGTGATGTGCCCGTTGAGCCGACGCAGATAGACGGCATCGAAATAGTGGATCTCCTTCAGCGGAGAGACATAGACATCCGGGTGAGATCGCAGGTACCGAGCCATCCAGGTCGACCCGGCCTTCTGAGCGCCTAGGCCCACCAGGAACAGCTTTCCTTCAAGCGAGGAAGCTCGATGAATTTCCATAGATTGTTCCGCTTTCTGGAAGCCAATGGACCCACGCGTCTATGGCCTGGTGTTCGAGCTCAAGCTCCTGAAAAGCTTGGCGTTCCCTACGGGATTCGAACCCGTGTCGCCGCCGTGAAAGGGCAGTGTCCTAGGCCTCTAGACGAAGGGAACGAAGCCGAAGAGCGGCTGAGATACCGGCTTGGACGCCGGAAATCAAGCGAGCACGGAGCCGGCCGCAGTGGCGGCGTCGTCGATCTGCAGGCGGACCGTCTCGCGGCCGCCGAAACGGTCTATCTTGAGCGATCCCGCGACATGCAGCACGGGGCGCGCGGAATCCATCAGGGCCGGCCCCAGGGCACTCTGGTTGGCCCGGAAGGCGATCGCATCGACCCGGCCGCGCTCGGGTCCCACCAGGGTGCAGCGGACATGCCCCTCGCCCACCGGCTGGGCGTAGCTCACCCGGACGCCGGTCAGGGCGAAGCGTGGCTGCGCATTGCCCGCCCCGAAGGGTCCGGCGCGCTCGATCATCGACACCAGCTCCGCGGTGGCGGCCGCCGGTGCCAGCGCCGCGTCGATCCCCAGTTCGCGGACCGGCGGTGCGGCGCCCAGCTGCGGCGCGATCCGTTCGTCCAGGAATCGCGTCAGCTCGGGCAGTAACTCGCGCGCCACGGTGAGGCCGGCCGCCATGGCGTGGCCGCCGCCGTTCACCAGAAGGCCGGCCTGGCGCGCCGCGATCACGGCGGCGCCCAGATCGACTCCGCGCACCGAGCGGCCCGAGCCCTTGCCCAGCGCCCCATCCATGCCGATCACGAAGGCCGGCCGCCCATAGCGCTCGACCAACCGGCTGGCCACGATGCCGATCACGCCGACGTGCCAACCCTCGCTCTCGACCAGCAGCACCGACGGCAGGGACTTGGCGTCCGGGCCGTGCAGGCCCTCGATGCGCGTGATCGCCTGGTCGAGGACATCCCGCTCGATGGCCCGGCGCTCGGCATTGAACTCGTCGAGCCGGACCGCGAGCGCTCCGACCTCATGCGGATCGTCGCTGGAGAGCAGGCGCGCGCCGAGATCGGCCTGGCCGACACGGCCGCCAGCATTGACCCGCGGCCCCAGCAGGAACCCCAGATGATAGGCCTCCGGGGCCTCCCTGAGGCGCGCCACGTCGGCGAGCGCGGTGAGCCCGACGTTGCGGCGCTGCGCCATCACCTGGAGGCCGGCCTTGACCAGGGCACGGTTGACTCCGAGCAACGGGACGACGTCGCAGACCGTGCCCAAGGCCACGAGATCGAGCCATTGCCGCAGGTCGGGCTCCGGGCGCGACGCACCGTACCAACCCGCCTCGCGCAGGGCGCGGTTGACACCGACGGCCAGCAGGAAGGCGACACCGACGGCCGCGAGATGCTTGTGCGGGCTCTCGTCGTCCAGCCGGTTGGGATCGACCACGGCCACGGCTTCGGGCAGCGCGATCTCGGCCATGTGATGGTCGATCACGATCAGGTCGAGGCCGGCGCGCCTTGCTTCGGCCAGCGGCTCGAAGGCGGTGATGCCGCAATCGACCGTGACGACGACCCGGGCACCCTCCTCCCGGATCTTCAGCAGCGCCGGCGCATTGGGGCCGTAGCCTTCCTTGCGCCGGTCCGGGATGTAGACGCCGATATCGCCGCCGACGGCACGGAAGAACCGCAGCAGCAGCGCCGACGAGGTGGCGCCGTCGACGTCGTAGTCGCCGAACACGACGATGCGCTCGCCCGTCCGCACGGCCCGCACCAGGCGGGCGACCGCGACATCCATGTCCTTGAGGTGCGAGGGGTCGGGCAGGAACTTGCGGAGCGTAGGCTCGAGAAAGTCGCCAACGGCGTCGAGGGCGACGTCGCGCGACGCCAGCAACCGGGAGATCGCGTCCGGCAAGCCATGGCGCTGCGCGATGGCCAACGCCTGTCGCTCGTCGCCGAGCCGCGTGGCCCATCGCTTTCCCGTCAGCGAGCGCTCGACGCCCAGGAAGGCCGGGCGCTCGGCCCTGGAGTTTTCGGACATGCCGTCACCCTCTCTTCCCCATTCAGATGGGGAAGTGCCCCGTCATACGGGGCGATGGGGGCATCTTCGTCGGTACCCCACCTGACCCCTCCGTCGGCGAATACGCCGCCACCTCCCCATCTGAATGGGGAGGAAGGACACCGCCTCGCCTGGAAAGCTTCTATGCCCAGCTCGGCAGGCCGGTCTTGACCGAGAAATTGTGATGCGCCGAGACCCAGCGCACCGTGCCGGTCTTGGACCGCATGACGATCGAATGCGTCTCGGCGCCATTGTGGAAGCGCCGCACGCCCTTCAGCATCGAGCCGGAAGTGACGCCGGTGGCCGCGAACATCACGTCGCCCTTGGCCATGTCGGTCATCGAGTACTTGCGGTTCAGATCGGTGATGCCCCACTTCTTGGCGCGGGCCTTCTCGTCGTCGTTGCGGAACAGCAGCCGACCCTGGATCTGGCCGCCGATGGCGCGCAGCGCCGCCGCCGCCAGCACGCCTTCCGGCGCACCGCCCGAACCCATGTAGATGTCGATGCCGGAATCGCCCGTCGAGGTCGCGATGACGCCCGACACGTCGCCGTCGCCGATCAGCATGATCCGGGCGCCCGCCTCGCGGACCCTGGCGATCAGTTCGGAATGGCGCGGCCGGTCGAGGATGCAGACCACGAGGTCGTTGACGTCGACCTTCTTCGCCTTCGCCAGGTCTCCGAGATTCTGCGCCACGCTCTTGTCGAGATCGACGATGCCTTCCGGCAGGCCGCCGCCGACCGCGATCTTGTCCATGTAGACGTCAGGCGCGTTCAGGAAGCCGCCATGTTCGGCCATGGCGAGGACAGCCAGAGAATTCGGCAAACCCTTCGCCGTGATGGTGGTGCCTTCCAGCGGATCCAGGGCGATGTCGATCTTCGGACCGCCGCCCAAGCCGACCTTCTCGCCGATGTAGAGCATCGGCGCCTCGTCGCGCTCGCCCTCGCCGATCACGACGGTACCTTCGATGGCCAGCGAGTTGAGCGTGGTACGCATCGCGTCGACGGCCGCCTGGTCAGCCGCCTTCTCATCGCCGCGGCCCATCAGCTTGGAGGCCGCAAGCGCGGCCGCCTCGGTCACCCGCACTGCCTCCAGCGCGAGGTTGCGGTCCATCTTGCCGGTATCGTCTGTCTTGTCGGCCATTGTTTCCTCCGCGGCGTCTCTTGTCGCCCTCTAGAAAGCCTCGATCCTGATCACGCAAGGCTCCTCGGCAACGGCGCCGAGCTTGCCGATGCGCGCCAGGGCGCGCCGCATCGCAGCCTCCTCGGTTTCGTGGGTGGTCAGCACCACCGGTACTTCGCCCGACTCCGAACGTCCGCGCTGCAGCATCGATTCGAGCGAGATTCGCTCCTTGGCCAACGCACCGGACACGGCGGCGATCACGCCCGGCCGGTCCTGCACCATCAGGCGCATGTAATAGGCGCCGACATGACGATCCATCGGCGAGGCCTTCTTGCTCGCGAGCTTTTCGGCCGGCACCACGAAGGCCGGCATATGCCGCCCCCGCGCCACGTCGACAAGGTCGGCGACGACGGCCGAGGCGGTCGGCCCCTGCCCCGCGCCACGCCCCTGGAACATCGTCGTGCCAACGAAGTCGCCTTCGACGACCACGGCATTGAACACGCCCTCGATGTGGGCGATCGGCGTGTCGAGCGGCACCATGCACGGATGAACGCGTTGCTCGATGCCGTGGCGCGTCTCCCGCGCCAGGCCCAGCAGCTTGATGCGATAGCCGAGTTCCTGGGCGAACTGGATGTCCATCGAGGTGACGCGGCGGATGCCCTCGACATGCACGCCGGCGAAATCCACCCGTGCGCCGAAAGCCGCCCCGGTCAGCACCGCAAGCTTGTGGGCGGCGTCGATGCCGTCGACGTCGAAAGTCGGATCAGCCTCCGCATATCCCGCGGCCTGCGCCTCGGCCAGCACGACGTTGAAGTCGCGGCCGGTCTCGCGCATGGTCGTCAGGATGTAATTGCAGGTGCCGTTGAGGATTCCGTAGAGCCGCTTCACGCGGTTGCCGACCAGCCCCTCGCGCAGCGCCTTGATGATCGGGATGCCACCGGCCACCGCCGCCTCGAAGGCGAGGATCGCCTGCTTCTTCTCGGCCGCGGCGGCGAGCTCCGCGCCGTGCAGCGCCAGCAGCGCCTTGTTGGCGGTGACGACATGCTTGCCCGACGCCAGCGCCTTCTGCACCAGCCGGCGAGCCACGCCGCCGGAGCCGCCGATCAGCTCGACGACGACGTCGATGTCCGGGGCGGTCGCGAGCGCCATCGGATCCTTCTCCCAGCGCAGGCCGGAGAGATCGATGTCACGCTTTTTCGCCTTGCTGCGGGCACTGACGGCAACGATCTTGAGCGGTCGTCCGCCACGCACCGAGAGAAGCCGGCCGTGTTCGGCCAGCAGCTTCACCACGCCGGCGCCCACGGTGCCGAGCCCGGCGATGCCGATCCTGAGAGGAGATTTCATGAGGCGCCTGATACGACAGGATGGGGTCAGGCGCGAGCCTTGATCGGTGTGATGTTGTCCCCAACGCCGCGCAGGTAGAGGTCGATGGAGCGACCGGGGTCGGCCAGAACCTGCCGGATGTTGCGAACGGCCTGGCGGATACGGTGCTTGTTCTCCACGAGCGCGATCCGCACGTGGGCATCGCCATGCTCGCCGAAGCCGACGCCGGGCGACAATGCCACGTTGGCCTGGGTCAGCAGCAGCTTGGAAAAGGCCAGCGAACCCAGCTCGGCGAAATCCTTGGGCAGCGGCGCCCAGGCGAACATGCTGGCCGACGGAGACGGCAGGTCCCAGCCTGCAGCCTTCAGTCCGTCGATCAGCACGTCGCGGCGTTCCTTGTAGGTATTGCGCGCCTCGGCGATGCAGTCCTGCGGGCCGTTCAGCGCCGCCGTCGCCGCCACCTGGATCGGCGTGAAGGCGCCGTAGTCGAGGTAGGACTTGATGCGGGTCAGCGCCTGGATGAGCGTCTTGTTGCCCGCCGCGAACCCCATGCGCCAGCCGGCCATCGAGTAGGTCTTGCTCATCGACGTGAACTCGATGGCGATGTCGCGCGCGCCCGGCACCTGCAGCACCGACGGCGGCGGCACACCGTCGAAGTAGATCTCGGCATAGGCGAGGTCGGACAGGATCCAGATGCCCTGGCGTCTGCAGAAGTCGACGACCGCCGCATAGAAGTCGAGATCGACGACCTGGGCCGTCGGGTTCGACGGATAGTTCAGCACCAGCGCCAGCGGCTTCGGCACGGCGTGCCGCACCGCCCGCTCGAGCGCCGGCAGGAACTCTTCGATTGAGGTCGAGCCCGGCACCGGAATGTGGCGCACCGAGCCACCGGCGATGATGAAACCGTAGGGATGGATCGGGTAGCTGGGATTGGGCACCAGCACCGTGTCGCCCGGCGAGGTGATCGCCTGGGCGAGGTTGGCCAGTCCCTCCTTGGAGCCGAGCGTGACGATGACCTCGCTCTCCGGGTCGAGTTCGACGCCGAAGCGGCGCGCATAATAGGCGGCCTGCGCTTTGCGGAGGCCCGGGATGCCGCGTGACGTGGAATAACCGTGGGCGCGCGGGTTGGCCGCCGCCTCGGCAAGCTTGGCCACGATATGCGGCGCGGTCGGCAGGTCGGGGTTGCCCATGCCGAGGTCGATGACGTCCTGCCCGGCGGCGCGGGCACGCGCCTTCATGGCGTTCACCTCGGCGAACACATAGGGCGGCAGGCGCTTCAGGCGGTGGAATTCAGAGTCGTCCATGTCGTTCTTCCTTCAGCGTCCAGAAGTCGATGGAGACTTCGACACGCCGGTTGGCGGCAGTGCCGCGGGCAGTATTGGTCTGGTAGATCGGCTCGTGGTCGGAAGCTGCTTCGGCGACCATCTGGCTGGTCGGCACGCCAAGCCGGCGCAATTCCTGGGCGACCCCCAGCGCACGACGGCGCGACACATCCAGGTTATCGCGGTCCTGCGCGGCGTGCGCCACGATGCGGACCATGCCGCCATTGTCGCGCTGGATCTCGGCCACGCGCGCAAGCACCGCCGAGTCCGCACCGTCCAGACCGGTCGAAGACGGTCCGAACTGGATCACGGCGACCTGCAGCGAACCGTCGAATGGCGGGGATTTCAGGGCAGCGAAGGGCACCTCGCCCGACTGGGCCCGGGCGATGTCGGCCTTGACGATATCGGCCCTTACGGGCGCCGGCTCGGCACAGGCATCGTCAGCAGGCCGCAGCACCGCGACCGTCAAAGGCGCAAGCGTCATGACAGAGCCGAAATCGACGCCCGGCAGCCCCCAGCCCGGCTGCGGTGCGAAGGCCTTGTTGGGATCCGTCGCCGGCGCCGCAGGCTGCGGAGCCGACGGTGGCGGCACGGACTCGGGGTTCGCCGGCGGCGCCCCGGTCGTCACCGAACCCGCCGGCGCCCCGGGTGGCGTCCAGCCGGACGGCGGGGAGAATGCCCTGTTCGGATCGCCCGACGGCACGGGTGCCGCCGGCACCGGGACGGGCGCCGGAGCCGATGCGGGATCCGGAGCCGCCGACGGCGGCGCCATGGGGGCCGTGGTCACGGGTGCCGGGGGCGACACCGGAGCCGACACCGGTGCCTGATCCGAGGTGATCGTTCCGGCACCCATTGGCGGCGCCCCAACGGGGGCTGCCGAGGGACCCGAGCCTTCCGGCTTCTCCCGTGCCTTCTCTTCCTTTTCGGCGGCGTCCCGTTCGAGGCGCGCTTCACGGTCCTTGCGGTCGCGTTCCGCCTGGTCCTTCTCGATAGCGTCCCGCTGCGCCTTCTGGCCGCCCTTGGGGGGAATGATGGAGCCGATTGCCGGCGCGGCGCGGTCGTCAGTGCCGACGACGCCGGCATCGTATTGCGGATTGACGGGGCCCGGCGGAAGGCTGGCGGATGGCTGGACGCCCTTCTCCACACCGGGGCGCGGCGGCGGGCCAATGGGCGTTGAGCCGCCGATCCAGTCACATCCAGCCACGAGGGTGAGCGCAGACACGCCGAGCAGGCCGAGCCAGCGGCCGCCGCCATTCGTGTCGTGGTGTCGCTGCATCGTCATCACCCGCTGTGTACGCTTGGAGTCCTGTATCCCGCCTGTTTAACGCAGACCGGGAGGAAATTTGACCCGTCAGTTGTCGCAGCCTACCTATGAAAGGCAAGTGGCGGCCCGGGTTGTCACTGGCTATGCTACCGAGGCGTTGATTTTACCGCAAGAAACGCCACAAAGGCAATGATTCGGAAGGGGAAACGCATGTCCGATAGTCCCGCCCCCGCAGCCCTTGGTGGCCTCTCGCCGGAGGAGTCCGAGAAGCTCCAGGAGGCCTTCAAGGACATCGCGACGCGCAGCCAGAAGCTGCTCCAGGACTTTTCCCATCGCTATCAGGCCGACGGTCAGCAGCCGGCCGACCCGCTTCACCTCACCCAGACCTTCATGGACTTCACGGCCAAGATGCTGGCCGACCCGAACCGGCTGGTGCAGGCCCAGGTCGAACTGTGGCAGCAATACATGAAGCTGTGGCAGGTCACGGCCCAGCGCATGATGGGCCAGACCGTCGAGCCGGTGGCCGAGCCGGCCCGCGGCGACAAGCGTTTCAACGACCCCGCCTGGAAGGACGAGGTCGTCTTCGACTACCTGAAGCAATCCTATCTGCTCACGGCGCGCTGGCTGCAGGGCACGATCAAGCAGGTCGAGGGGGTCGACGACAAGACCGCACGGAAGGTCGACTTTTACACGCGCCAGTTCATCGATGCCGTCTCGCCGTCGAATTTCGCGCTGACCAACCCCCAGGTCGTCAAGGCCACCGTCGAATCGAAGGGCGAGAACCTGCTGAAGGGTCTCCAGAACCTGCTGGCCGACCTCGAGCGCGGCAAGGGCCAGCTCGCCATCCGCCAGACCGACATGGACGCCTTCAAAGTCGGCGAGAACATCGCCACGACGCCGGGCAAGGTCGTCTACCAGAACGACATCATGCAGCTGATCCAGTACGCCCCCGCGACGGAGGAGGTTCACGAGGTCCCGCTGCTGATCGTGCCGCCCTGGATCAACAAGTTCTACATCCTCGACCTCAAGCCCGAAAACTCGTTCATCAAGTGGGCGACCGAGCAGGGCTACACGGTCTTCGTGATCTCGTGGGTCAATCCCAACGAGCAGCTCGCGAAGATGGTGTTCGAGGACTACATGAAACTCGGACCTCTGTCGGCGCTGGATGCCATCGAGAAGGCGACGGGGCAGCGCAAGGCCTCGGCGATCGGCTACTGCATCGGCGGCACGCTGATGGCCGCGACTCTGGCCTACATGGCCGCGCGCAACGACGACCGCATCGTGGCCTGCACCTTCTTCACCGCGCAGGTCGACTTCAGCGAGCCGGGCGAACTCGGCGTCTTCATCGACGAGGATCAGCTGGCCAGCGTCGAGGAGATGATGGGCAAGAAGGGCTATCTCGAAGGCAGCGAGATGGCGACGACCTTCAACATGCTGCGCGCCAACGACCTGATCTGGTCGTTCGTCGTGAACAACTACCTGATGGGCAAGGATCCCTTCCCCTTCGATCTGCTGTACTGGAACGCCGACGCCACGCGCATGCCGGCGGCCATGCACAGCTACTACCTGCGCAACATGTACCAGAAGAACCTGCTCAGCCAGCCGGGCGGCATCGTTCTCGACAATGTGCCGATCGACCTGCGCAACATCCGGATTCCCGTCTACATCCAGGCCGGCAAGGAAGACCATATCGCGCCGGTCCGTTCGGTCTACAAGGCGACGCAGCTGTTCAGCGGACCGGTTCGCTTCATGCTCGCGGGCTCCGGCCATATCGCCGGCGTCGTCAATCCGCCGCGCAACAAGAAATATCAGCACTGGCTGAACGAGACGACCAAGAACCCGCCGACGCTCGCCGAATGGCAGGCCGGCGCCAAGGAGTTTCCCGGCTCGTGGTGGAACGACTGGAACAAGTGGCTCTCGGCCCTGTCCGGCCCGAAGGTTCCGGCCCGCGTGCCCGGCACGGCCGGCCTGCCCGCGATCGAGGACGCGCCCGGCAGCTACGTGAAGGTGCGGTCGGGGACTTAACCGTCCTGCGCCGGCTCCGGAAAGCCCATCCGCTTGCCGATCAGCAGGGCTTCCATCGTCGCGATTCCGGTTTCGTAGTCGCCCTCGTCGCAATCGATGCGAGCGCCGATGCGGGTCATGTTGCGGGCCCCGTCGGTCACGCCTTCGCCGCGGCTCTGGCCGTAGTAGTCGAAGTATTTGATCAACTGCTCGCAGCGGGCCTTGCCGGGGAGTTCCTCGGCAATGGCGACCGGTGTCGTGAGCACGGCCGCAGAGACGGCGACGGCGATCGATCGCAGGACGAGTTCATGCATGCGGCTCAAACGCCGGCAGGCCCGTCGAGTTGCCGGGCGCGCGCTCGTGCCGCGCGCCCTACTCTGCCGCTTTCGGGCGATCGGCCACGTATCGCTGGCCGAGCCGCACATAGGCGGCGGCCGAGCGCCGGAAGGACTCGATATCCTTCTCGTTGATGTCCCGCATCTTTACCGCGGGATTGCCGGCCCACAGCTCGCCCTTGCGCACGATCTTGCGCGGCGTCACCACCGCGCCGGCCGCGACCATGGCGCCGGTCTCCACCACCGCCTCGTCGAGCACGGTCGAGTGCATGCCGATGAAGGCATCGTCCTGCACCTCGCAGGCATGCAGCAGCGCCAGGTGTCCGACCGTGACGTTGCGGCCCACCACCGTGCCGACGCCGCGGGCGGCAATGTGGATCACCGTCCCGTCCTGGATGTTGGAGTTCTCGCCGATCCTGATGCCCGGCCCGTCGCCGCGCAGGACGGCACCGAACCAGATGCTGCAGTTCGCGGCGATCTCGACCTCGCCGATCAGCGTGGCGTTGGGCGCCACGAAGGCCGTGCTGTGGACCTGCGGCACGAAGCCGTTGAAGGGCACGATGAGACCGGACATCGGATCGCAACTCCACGAGACTGAGGCCACAAAAACGAAGGGCGCCCTGAGGCGCCCTTCGAAGATACCGGAAGTCGCTGTTTAGCGCTTCGAGAACTGGAAGCGGCGACGCGCACCGGCGCGGCCGTACTTCTTGCGCTCGACGACGCGGCTGTCGCGGGTGAGGAAGCCATTGGTCTTCATCGCGCCGCGCAGGCCGGGCTCGAACTTCGAGAGCGCCTGGGCGATACCGTGACGGACCGCGCCCGCCTGGCCGGACAGGCCGCCGCCCGAGACGGTGGCGATCACGTCGAACTGGCCGTTGCGCTGCGACACGTCGAACGGCTGCTGGATCATCATGCGCTGGGTCGGACGGGCGAAGTAGATCGTCTGGTCGCGGCCGTTGACGATGATCTTGCCGGTGCCGAGCTTGACCCAGACGCGGGCAACCGCGTTCTTGCGGCGGCCGGTGGCGTAGGCACGGCCCTGCGCGTCGATTTCCTTCTCGCGCGGAGCGCCGGCAATCTGGGCGCCGGCAGTCGGAGCCTTCTTCAGTTCGGCAAACGACGAAAGTTCGGTAGCCATGTTAGCCGATCCTCGAGTTCTTGCGGTTCATAGCGGCGATGTCGAGCTTCTCGGGCTGCTGGGCCTCCTGCTCGTGGTTCGGTCCGGCATAGACGCGCAGGTTCTTCATCTGCGCCCGGCCGAGCGGGCCGCGGGTGATCATGCGCTCGACGGCCTTGATCAGAACGCGCTCCGGGAAGCGGCCTTCGAGGCGCTTGCCCAAGGTCTCGCCCTTGATGCCGCCGGGATGGCCGGTGTGCCAGTAGAAGACCTCGCGCTCGGCCTTGCGGCCCGTCAGGCGCACCTTCTCGGCGTTGATCACGACGATGTTGTCGCCGCAATCGATGTGCGGGGTGAAGGTCGGCTTGTGCTTGCCGCGCAGGCGCATGGCGATGATCGAGGCGAGCCGGCCGAGAACGAGGCCTTCGGCGTCGATCAGAAACCACTTCTTCTGCACTTCGGCAGTCTTGATACTGGCAGTCTGGTGGGTGAGGGCTTGCATGGGTCTTTCTTCCGATGAGCGCGCGCTTATGGAGAGAGAGAGGAGCCTTGTCAAATCGCCAGAAAAATGCGCGTTCTTTCAAGGACTTAAGATCGCGGTATCATATTACCTTCGATCTAAGCCTTGGGCGGTATGGCATATGTCACCGTGGCATGCGCCACCGGCTCCGCCTTGCCGTCGCTCCAGATCGTGAAGTCGCCGACCGCCAGCGTCTTGCCGAGCTTGAGCAAGCGTCCCTCCCCGATCAGGTCGGCGGGCTCGGGCTTGCGCATGAAGTTGATGTTGAGATTGGTCGTGACCGCGAGCGCCACCGGCCCGAGCTGGCCCAGGATCAGCAGGTAGAAGCCGCAGTCGACCAGCCACATCAGGGTGGGCCCCGAGATCGTCCCGCCCGGCCGCAGATGCCGTTCGTGCGTCGGCAGGCGCAGGCGGATGGTCCTTTCGTCGAGATGCTCGATGGCGAGGCCGAGATGGGCCGCCTGCGGGAAGTGCTCGTTGAGGAAAGCCAGCAGCTCGGCCGGCGACATCACCGGCATGACGCACCTGCCCTCTTCCCGTAGACTGCCGCCATGACCGTCGCCTCCAACGAACCCGTCCTGCTGCGCCGCGACGAGGGCCGCGTCGCCTTCCTCACGCTCAACCGCCCGCACGCCATGAACGCCCTCTCCGGCGACCTTATAGACGCACTGCAGTCGGAACTCGACAGGCTGGCCGGCGACACCGGCATCCGCTGCGTGGTCATCGAGGCGAGTGGCGACCGTGCCTTCTCGACCGGCCATGACCTGCGCGAGGTCGCTGCCACCCGCGACTATGCCGTCCATCACGACCTGATGACACGCTGCTCGGCGATGATGATGTCGATCGGCCGCCTGCCCCAGCCGGTGATCGCCAAGGTGAAGGCGGTCGCGACCGCAGCCGGTTGCCAGCTCGTCGCCGCCTGCGACCTCGCGGTCGCCTCGAGCACGGCGACCTTCGCGACCTCCGGCATCATCAACGGCCTGTTCTGCGGCACCCCCTCGGTTGCGGTCGGCCGCACCATCGGGCCCAAGCGAGCGCTGGACATGCTGCTCACCGGACAGTTCGTCGACGCCGCCACCGCGCTGCGCGACGGCCTGGTGAGCCGAGTCGTGCCGCCCGCCGACCTCGACCGCGAGACCAAGGCGCTGGCCGACCATATCGCCGCCCAGCCGCCGCAGCAGATCGCCTCCGGCAAGGCAATGTTCCGAAGGCACATGGAGATGACCGTCGAGCAGGCCTACGCCTACGCGACTGACTTCATGGCCGGCGCACTCCAGCGCGAGGATCCGCAGGCCGGCATCGACGCCTTCGTCGGCAAGAAGCCGAAGCCGGAGTGGAAGGGAAAGTAGCCAGCCGAGTTGACGACCCGAGACGCCGGACCATTAACTCCCGCTGAGAAAAAGAACTCAGCGGGAGGATAAACAATGCGACTCATGAAATTGTCACGGCGTGCGGCCGTGGCGTCGGCAATCGCGAGCGTTGCGACCTCGGCGGTTCCGGCAGCCGCGCAGGACTTTCAGCCGGGCAAGCCCATCGTCATCGTCGCGCCGTTCGGACCAGGCACGACCAACGACATCATCGCCCGCCTGCTCGCCCAGGACATGACGGCCACCTTGGGGCAGAGCGTCATCGTCGAAAACCGGCCCGGGGCCACCGGCAACATCGGCGCCGACTATGTCGCGAAGTCGCGGCCCGACGGCCACACCGTGGTGATCGCCTCGCTGAGCAACATCCTCAACCAGGCCACGGGCAACACCACCGCCAACCTGCTCACCGACTTCACTCCCGTCAGCTTCACGGGCGGCGTCCTCTATTCGATGTTCGTGCCCAACGAGCTCCCGGTGAAGAACGTCGCGGAGCTCGTGGAACTCGCCCGCCGTCAACCGGGCAAGGTCAATTTCTCGGGCTTCGTCGGCGGCGTGCCACAGTTCCTGGGCGAGATGCTCAATCGCGCTGCGAAGATCGACATGGTGATGGTGCCCTACAAGAGCACGACCGACGCGCTAAGCGACCTCCTCACCAACCGAATCCAGGTCTGGTTCACCCCGGTCGCCTCGGGCGTCCCGGTCCACAACGCCAGGCAGGCGCGCCTGCTGGCCGTCACGGGCGAGAAGCGGGCCGCCGTGTTTCCCGACACCCCGACCTTCAAGGAGCTGGGCTACCCCGACATCGTGGCCGACGTCTCCTTCTATATGATGGCGCCGAAGGGTACGCCGCAGCCGGTCGTCGAGAAGCTCTACCGCGCCGTCGACAAGGCGCTGGACAGTCCCAAGCTCAAGGAGTCGTTCAAGGTTCAGGGCATCGAGGACAGGCGCGGCGGTCCCGCCGAGTTGGGCGCCTATCTCGCCAAAGAGCTTCAGCGCTGGAGCGAGATCGTCAAGCTTTCGACTCCGGCGAAATAGCCCGTCCAGGAATCAGAAGAGCGCGCCCTGCAGCGCGCTCTTCTCGTATTTGGCCAGCGAGGCCGAGAACTACTGACGCCAGTCGGTGCCCTTGCCCTCGATCTGGCGCAGGGCCGCCTTCCAGTAGGTCATGCCGTATTCCGGATTGGCGCGCTGCTGCCTGGCACGCTCGCCATACTGGCGGATCACGTCCTCCTCGATCGGCGCCGGCTCCTCGTCCAGGCTTCGGGCGATCACCTCGACCTCGCAGGCTCGCTCCAGCATGTACATGCGCCGCAGCGCGCCGGGAATCGTCGTGCCCACCGTCAGCAGGCCGTGATTGCGCAGCACCACGGAGTTGCCGTGCTGGCAGGACACGCCGAGCGCATCGCACTCCTCTTGCGAGGTCGGCATTCCGTACTCGTGATAGACGAGATCGTCATAGACCGAGAGTGCATCCTGGCTGATCGGGCGGATGCCCTTCTTCAGGACCGAGACGCCGGTGCCGGCGCGGGTGTGCGTATGCATCACGCAGTTTGCATCGGGCCGTGCCTTGTAGACGCCCGAATGGATGGTGAAGCCGGCGGCGTTGAACTTGCCGTCCTTGGCGTAGACGTTGCCGTCGATGTCCATCTTCACGAGGCTCGAGGCGGTGATCTCGTCGAACAGGTCGCCGTAATTGTTGATCAGGAAGCACTTCGGCTCGCCCGGGATGCGCACCGTCATGTGCGTGTCGATCGTGTCGGTCCAGCCGAAGTGGTCGGTGATCCGGTAAAGCGCCGCCAGATCGCAACGCGCCTGCCATTCGGCCTCGGTCATTTCGAGCCTGTCGGACTGCACCACCGTATCCATCTCGCGCTCCTGCTTGTGTGTCGGCCGCCGCCGCAGGCGCCATCGTAACGCAACTCGGGCGGGCAGGCGATGCACTCTCGCCCGTGCGGCATGCAATGCCGCCCTGCGAACCGTCGGCACAGTATTTGCGTCTCCCCTGCCGAACAGGCGGTAGCGGAGGGCGTTCGTGGCGACCAACCCATTTCATCTCGCGTGGTTCTTGCAGGGCTCCAGTGTGCAGGCCTGGGGGGAGCCCTGGACCGGCCATATCGGGACGACATGGGAGCAGCCCGAACTGTTCCTCGACATGGCCCGCAGCCTGGAGCGGGCCTGCTTCGACTACATCCTGCTCGAAGACTCGTCCTACGTAGGCGAGAGTTTCGGCGGCTCGACCGAGATCTACCTGAAGAAGGCCATCGCGGTGCCGCGTCAGGATCCATCGGTCGTCGCCGCCCTGATGACCCAGGTGACCTCGCGGATCGGCATCGTCCCGACCTTCGGCACCTATGCCTACCACCCCTATCTTCTGGCCCGTCTCATGGCGACCCTCGACCAGGTGTCGGCCGGCCGCGCCGGCTGGAACGCGGTCACCGGCAGTTCCGACTTCGCGGCGATGAACTTCGGCATGCCGGGCATGCCCGAGCACGACCTGCGGTACGACATGGCCGACGAGTACATGGAGGTGGTGCGCGGCCTGTGGGGCTCGTGGGAGCCCGGCGCCATGATCGCCGACCGCAAGAGCGGCAACCTGATCGACCACACCAAGGTTCACGGCGTGAACTACGAGGGCAAGTACTTCAAGACGCGCGGACCGCTCAACTCCGGCCCCAGCCCGCAGGGCCGGCCGGTGATCGCCCAGGCCGGCGGCTCGCCGCGCGGTCGACGCTTTGCCGCGGCGCACGCCGACACGATCGTCGTCAATGCCAAGGGCATCGACGCGATGCGCGCCTACCGCGACGACGTGCACAAACACATGATTGCGCAAGGCCGCAAGCCGAGCGACTGCAAGGTGCTCTACCTGATCAACCCGATCCTCGGCGAGACCATGGAAGAGGCGCTGGATCGCAAGAAGAAGCGCGAGTGCATGGCGCAGGCCAACATCCAGGAACGCCTCGCCCACTTCGGCAAGGTCACCAACATCGACTTCGGCAAGTTCGACCTCGACAAGCCACTACCCGACGACGTGACCACCAACGGTCACCAGCTCAACCTCGAACAGTTCCGGACCCTGGCCGCCGGCCGCTCGATCCGCCAGACGATGGCCTCGTTCAACGCCGTCGACCTGTCGATCGACCTCTGCGGCACCTGCGATTCGGTGGCCGCGCGCATGGGCGAGGTCATGCAGGAGGTCGGCGGCGACGGCTTCCTCTTCTCCATGCCCAACGTCAATCGCCGGACCCTGGCGGAGATCGAGGACGGGCTTGTCCCGGCCCTCCAGGACCGCGGGCTAGTGCGCAAGGCCTACGAGCACAAGCAGTTCAGGGAAAATCTCCTCGCTTACTGATCCAGGCAACGGAAGGACGACATCCATGAGCAAGAAGACCATCGGCAGGCGCAGCACGCTGGGACTCCTGGGAGCGGGCCTCGTGGCGGCGCCCTTCATCCGGCCGAGCTTCGGTCAGGCCGCCTGGCCAGAACAGACGACGGTACCCGACATCCTCAAAGGCAGCGGCGAGGTGCGCATCGCGACCTTCGGCGGCCTGATGCAGGAGGTCCAGCAGAAGGCCTATTTCGAGCCCTTCGAAAAGATCACAGGCATCAAGGTCCGCGCCTTCCCGGGCTCCGACGCGACCAAGGTCAAGGCCATGGTGGACACGGGCAACGTCGAGTGGGACATGGCGCAGCTCAGCCGCGGCTCCATCATGAACCTCCAGAAGCGTGGCGACTATTTCGAGAAGATCGACTACGACATCGTCGATCCCGGCGTGGAGGCGCAGTACCGCTTCGAGTACGGCCTTGAGATGCTGGTCTGGGCCCAGGTCCTCGCCTACCGCACCGACGCCTTCAAGGGCGCCGTCCCGTCGGGCTGGGCCGACTTCTGGGACACGAAGAAGTTTCCCGGCGACCGGGCCATGTTCGGCACCAACAGCGGCGGCTGGCCCGAGATGGAGTTTGCGCTGATGGCGGCCGGCGTGCCGGCCGACAAGCTCTACCCGCTCGATATCGACAAGGCGCTCGCGAGCTACAGCAAGATCAAGAAGGACGTCTTCAAGTGGTGGGACACCGGCGCGGTGCCCATCCAGCTCCTCACGGATCGCGAAGTCACGATGACTACTGTCTGGAATGGCCGAATGGCGGCACTTCAGGCCGCCGGCGTGCCCGCGACGGTCAGCTGGAATCAGGGTCTGCTGAAGCGCGACGCCTGGGGTATTCCGAAGGGCGCGAAGAACAAGGTCAACGCGATGAAGTTCGTGGCCTACTCGACCATGGCCATCCCGCAGGCCCGGGTCTGCCTCGGCATTCCATACGGGTCGGTGAATGCCAAGTCGAACGAGTACATCCCGGCGGAGCGCCTGGCCGTCCTGCCCAGCGCCCCGGACATCAAGAAGCAGCTCGTCAACTACAACTACGATTGGTGGATCGACAATCGCGAGACGGTCATTCCGAAGTTCAACAAGTGGCTATTGAGCTGAAGCCATGACAGGCGGTGCTACGAAGGGCGTTCCCGGCAGCGGGGCGTCCGTTACCCTCTCCAACCTGGAGAAGACCTACGACCGCGCCAGCGCCGCCGCCAAGGCCGTCGATGGCGTGTCGCTCGACATACGCTCGGGCGAGTTCCTGACCATGCTGGGTCCCAGCGGTTCGGGCAAGACGACGACCCTGATGATGATCGCGGGCTTCGAGACGCCTACCGCGGGCGACATCGCGATCGACGGCAGGTCGGTCGTCGCCATGCCGCCCTACCGGCGCAACATCGGCATGGTGTTCCAGAACTATGCGCTGTTCCCTCACCTCACCGTCGAGGAGAATGTCGCCTTCCCCCTGAAGCAGCGCGGCATCCCCAAGGCGGAGCGCGCGAAGCTGGTGGCCGAGGCACTGGAACTCGTCCATCTGCCGGGCTACGGCGCGCGCTATCCGCGCCAGCTCTCCGGCGGCCAGCAGCAGCGCGTCGCCGTGGCGCGGGCCGTCGTTTTCAAGCCCCGCCTGCTGCTGATGGACGAACCGCTGGGCGCGCTCGACAAGCAGTTGCGCGAAAACCTGCAGCTCGAGATGCGGCGGCTCCATGCCGATCTCGGCATCACCTTCATCTATGTGACGCACGACCAGGAAGAAGCGCTCACCATGTCCGACCGCATCGCCGTCATGAACGACGGCAAGGTGGCGCAGGTCGGCAGTCCCGAGGATCTCTACGACAGGCCCGACAATCGCTTCGTCGCGGGCTTCATCGGCGAGTCCAATTTCATGCCGGCTATCGTGCGCGGCCTGGAAGACAACATGGTGGTCGCCGAGTGCCAGGGAACCGTGATCCGTGCCCTCTGCCCCAACCGGCCGACAAGCGGCGAAAAGGTGACCCTCACCACGCGGCCCGAGCGCCTGCGCTTCGCCGACGGCGCCTGGGCTGGCACGGAAGCGACACATAACCGATTGAGCGTCACGGTCACCGAAGCGGTCTTCGCGGGCGAGCGCTGCCGCTACATGCTTCAAGCCGGTGACGGCACGTCGATCGTGCTCAAGGAGCCGTCCAGCGCCACCGTTCGCCGCCGCGCCGTCGGCGAACGTGCAGAGATCGCCTGGTCCGTCGCGGACACGATTCTTGTCTGAAGTCGTTCAACCCGCATCCCTTGCCCTCGCTGTCACCCGGCCGAAGACGGCGCCTTTGAACTGGCGCAAGGCGGTGCCGCTGCTGCTCGCGGCGCCACTCCTGATCTACATGCTCGTCTTCTACGCGCTGCCAGTGGTGGCGATGCTGTTGCGCAGCGTGAACGACCCCACCTGGACGCTCTCGCACTATGCCACCCTGATTGACGACGTCGTATTCCAGAAGACGTTCTGGATCACGATCAACACCTCCGTGACGGTCACCCTGGGGTGCCTGATCCTGGGCTATCCGGTGGCCATGGGGCTGGTGCGCGCCAGGTCGATGGCACCCTTCATACTGGTCGTGATCCTGCTGCCCTTCTGGACCAGCGTCCTGGTCCGCAGCTACGCCTGGATGGTGCTGCTGGGCCGCCACGGGCTGGTCAACGAGGCCTTGCTCGCGCTCGGCATGATCGAGCGGCCGATCCGCATCCTGAACACGCCGCTCGCGACCCAGATCGCGATGATCCACATTCTACTGCCCTACATGATCCTGCCCATCGCCAATGCGCTGCGGCAGATCGATCCCTCGCTGATCCGGGCAGCTTCCGGCCTCGGCTCCACCCCGTTCATGACCTTCCGGCAGGTCATCCTTCCGCTCTCTATGTCGGGGGTGGCGGCGGGTACTCTTCTCACCTTCGTGCTCGCTCTTGGCTTCTACATAACCCCGGCCATGGTCGGCGGGCCGCGCGACATAACGCTGTCCATGCTGATCGCCCAGCAGGTCGAGCAGCTCAACTGGGCCTACGCCGCGACCCTTTCGGCGGTCCTGCTGGCGACGGCGCTCGCCATCCTGGCCGTGGCCCGCAAGCTCCCCGGAGTCGGCAATGCCTTCAGGACGAGCATGCGATGAAGCTGGCCCAGATCCTTCCCGCGAGCGTCGTCGGCCTGATCCTCTTCTTCCTGGCCTTCCCCATCGTCGTCGTGGCGGTCGTCTCCTTCTCCTCGGCGACCTATCTCACTTTCCCGCCGCCCGCCTTCGGCCTGCGCTGGTACGAGGCCTATTTCAGCAATCCCGACTGGCTGAAGCCGACCTGGGTCAGCATCTGGGTAGCCTGCGCCGTGGTCGTGCTGGCGACCTTCCTCGGCACACTGGCGGCGCTTGGCATTGCACGCCTGCCCAGAGGCCTGCGCGTCGTGGCCGCCGGCCTGATCCTCTCGCCGCTGATCGTGCCCGGTATCGTCGTGGCGATCGGCATCTACTATGCCTATTCGCGCTACGGTCTGGTGGGCACACCGATCGCAATGGTTCTGGCGCACACCTGCCTCGCGGTTCCCTTCGTCGTCACCAGCGTCACGGCGAGCCTCTCGGGCATCGACCCGCGACTGGAACAGGCCGCGCTCAGCCTCGGCGCAACGCCCGGCGCCACCTTCTTCCAGGTGACCCTGCCGCTGATCCAGCCCGGCGTGCTCGTGGGTGCGCTGTTCGCGTTCATCACCTCGTTCGACGAGCTGATCGTGGCACTCTTCATCTCGGGAACCGGCGCGGTCACCCTGCCTCGCCGCATGTGGGACGACCTGCGCTTCCAGATCGATCCGACGATTGCCGCCGTCTCCACCCTCACGATCATCCTGACGGCCGCGCTGATGGGCGCCGCGCATCTGCTGCGCAGGCGCGCGGAACGGAACCGGATGGCTACTTCTTCTGCAGCGCCTTGACCGCCGCCATCGTGTTCTCGACATGCTTGTCGGGATTGCGATCCGAGAAAGCGTAGAAGATCTTGCCGTCGGGCGAGATGACGTACGAAATGCGATCGGCGATGCCGACGCTGCCCACACGGATCAGCGCCGAGTCGTAGGCCCTGATGACCTTGAGATCGGGATCGGCTGCAACCGGGAACTTGCCGGAGCAGGCCTGCGTCGAAAACTTGTGCAGCGTGCCGATATCGTCGGCCGACATGCCGATCAGTGTCGCGCCCAATGCCTTGAACTGCTCCGCGGCCTCGGCGAACTCATGCGCCTCGGCGGTGCAGCCGGTCGTGAAGGCCTTCGGGAAGAAGTAGAGCACCACGGGGCCCCTCTTCAGCGCCTCGGCCAGCGAGAAGGTATAGTCCTTGCCATCGAGTGCAGCCGGCGCCGTGAAGTCCGGCGCCGCGTCGCCGGGCTTCAGGGCCGCCCAGACCGGTGTTGCCACGATACAGGCGAGCGCCAGAGCCGTTGCCGCAATCCGCTTCATGATCCCCTCCGCCAGCTTTCCGGGAGACCTTAACCCACGATGCGGCCGCCTGAGGTCACGTCGGAGTGAGGTCGATCCTCAGTCGGCGTGCAGTCCCTTCATGTAGGTCGAGGGCACCACCGTCTTCACGGACTGAGCACGCTTGGCCAGCCAGTAGGACTGTGCCGCCGGCACGGACGCGAACTTCGGGTCGACGCCCAGCTTCTGCGCGGCGTCCATCGGCCAGTTCGGATTGTAGAGAAGCTCGCGCGCCAGGGCGATCAGGTCGGCGCGGCCCTCCTGCAGGATCTTCTCGGCCTGGTCGGCGTGCACGATCAGGCCGACCGCCATGCTGAGGATGTCGGCATCGTTCTTCAGCCGGTCCGCATAGGGCACCTGGTAGCCGTAGGTCACCGGTCCCGCGCTCACCACGGGCGAGCCGCGCATGCCGCCCGAGCTGCAGTCGATCACGTCGACGCCCTTGGGCTTCAGGATCTTCGCCAGCGCGACGCTCTGGTCCGGCCCCCAGCCGGAATCGTCCTCGACCGAGAGGCGCACGAACAACGGCTTCGAGGCCGGCCAGTGGGCGCGCACGCTCTCCACGACCTCGATGGCGAAGCGCATGCGGTTCAACTCGCTCCCGCCATACTGATCGTTGCGCACGTTGGAGAACGGCGAGAGGAACTGATGGATCAGGTAACCGTGCGCCATGTGGATATCGAGCACCTCGAATCCCGCCTCGTGCGCGCGCCGCGCCGCCTGGCCCCAGCGCTCGACCGCCTCGGGAATCTCCGCAAGCGTCAAGGCCCGCGGCGTCGGATCGGTGTCGGGTGAGTTGATGCCGCTCGAGGAGACGAGCTCCCACTGATCCCAGTCGTCGATCTCCGGCGTCTGCTTCAGCGGCGCGCCGCCTTCCCAGGGGCGGAACCGCCGCGCCTTGCGGCCGGAATGGCCGAGCTGGATGCCCGGCACGGAATTGTGCAGCCGGATGAAATCGACGCAGCGCTTCAGGCCGGGAATGAAGGCGTCGTCCCACAGGCCGAGGTCGCCGACCGTGCCGCAGCCGCGCCGCTCCACCTTGGTCGATTCCATGATGACGAGCCCGGCACCGCCGGCGGCATAACGGCCGGCATTCACCAGGTGCCAGTCGGTCGCAAACCCCTTCTCCGCCGCGTACTGGTGCATCGGCGCTACCACGACCCGATTCTTCAGGGTGACGTCGCGAATCGAAATCGGCTCGAACAGCATCGGACCGGCCATGTATAATCCCCCCCATGCAAGCCGCCTTCAGCGACCGTTACGACGATCTTTACCTGCGCAGGATCCTGCGCGACACCCGGACCATCGCCATGGTCGGCGCGTCGGCCAACTGGAATCGTCCCAGCTATTTCGCCATGAAATATCTGCTGGACCGGGGCTACAAGGTCATTCCGGTCAACCCCGCCGCCAAGGGCCAGGAAATTCTCGGCCAGACGGTCTACGGGTCGCTCGACGAACTGCCGATGAAGGTCGACATGGTCGACATCTTCCGCAACGCCGAGGCCGCCGGCCCGATCACCGACGAAGCCATCAAGCATGGCGCCAAGGTGGTCTGGATGCAGCTTGGCGTGGTGAACATGGAGGCGGCAGAGCGCGCCGAGAAGGCCGGCCTCAAGGTCGTTATGAACCGCTGTCCCAAGATCGAGCATTCCCGCCTCGCCGGCACCATCGAATGGCACGGCATCGCCAGCGGCGTCATCTCCTCGAGGAAGCGCAAGCTCTGAGGCTGGGGGCGCCCCCGGTAAGCAAAAAGCCGGCCTGAGGCCGGCATCTGAATGAGGGTGGGGAGGCCCACGGCACCGCCACACCAGGCCGCAGACCTCCCGCTCCCCCTCATGATCGCGCCTTCCCGGTCTTCGCCGGAAATGACACGGCCCCCCTGAGAGACATCGTCCGGTGAAGAAAACCGGCGGTGGTGGGGCCACCGCCGGCTCCTTCCTGAGGTTCTGCTCGGCCACCCGGGGAGAGATAGCGGCTTCGCTTCGACCTCGAAGTCTGAAAGCAACGCGTGAGACGCTACGCTGGAAGGCTTCGGTCGGAGCCCGAAGGCTCCGACCGATCGAGAGGTTTGCTAGGCCGCCCGGGGAGAGATAGCGACAAAGCGCGTCATCCCCTCTCGAAACACCTTCATCAGCACCGGCTTGCCGGTGGTCTTGGCTTCCTTGAGCTTCTCGGCAGCCATCTTCGGGCTGTCGACGGCGTCCTTGCCGACCTGCTGGAGCACGTCGCCGGCCTTGAGGCCCTGGTCGTCGGCCGGGCTGCCCGGCTCGACGGTGGCGACCACCACACCCTTCACGTCACCATCGAGGCCCAGCTGCTTGCGCGCCTCCGGAGAGAGCGGCGCCAGCGAGACGCCGTAGGAGAGCGGCGCCGGCTTCGCGGCTCCGTCCTTGCCGTCGGCGCTGGCCTTGACGATCGCGTCGTCCTTCTGGCCACCGACCTTGGCGGTGAGGCTCATCTCCTTGCCGTCGCGCCACACACCCAGCTTGACCGAGGTGCCCGGCTTGACCGCGGAGATCGTGCGGGTCAGCTCCTTGATGCCGTCGACCTTCTTGCCGTCGACGCTCACGATCACGTCGCCCGACTGGACGCCGGCCGCGAGCGCGGCGCTGTCCGGCTGGACCATCGCCACCAGGGCGCCCTTCTCGCTCTTCAGCGACAGGCTCTCGGCGATCTCCTTCGAGACCGGCTGGATCTGGACACCCAGCAGGCCGCGCTCGACCCGGCCGCTGTCCTTCAGTTCCGCCACCACTGGCTGGGCCAGCGAGGACGGGATGGCGAAGCCCAGGCCGATGTTGCCGCCGGTCGGCGAGTAGATGGCCGTGTTGATGCCGATCACCTTGCCGTCCATGTCGAACAGCGGGCCACCGGAGTTGCCGCGGTTGATGGCGGCGTCGGTCTGGATGTAGTCGTCGAACGGACCGGAGTGGATGTCACGGCCGCGCGCCGACACGATGCCCGTGGTCACGGTGCCACCGAGGCCGAACGGGTTGCCGACCGCCATCACCGGCTGGCCGACGCGCACCTTGCTGGCGTCGCCGAACGAGACGTAGGGCAGCGGCTTGTCGCTCTCGACCTTCAGGACGGCCAGGTCGGTCTTCTCGTCGCCGCCCATCAGCTTGGCCGGCAGCTTGGTACCGTCCGCCATCGTGACCGTGATCGAGTCGGCCTTGCCGACCACGTGGTAGTTGGTGACGATCACGCCCTTGGCGTCGATGATGAAACCGGTGCCGACGCCCTGGGCCTTCTCCTTCGACTGCGGGCGGCCCTTGCCGTCCGGACGGCCCGGCTGCATCGGCTGGCCGAAGCGCTCCGCGAAGCGCTTCATGAACTCTTCCATCTGCTTCTGCTGCGAGTCCGACATGCGGGTCTCGTCGCCGTCGTCCGCGCCGGCCTTCATGGTCACGGCGACATTGACGACCGCAGGGGTTACCTTGGCAGCCAGGTCCGAGAAGTCCTGAACGGGCATGGTCGTCTGGCCGGCGATGGCCGCGGGGGCGGTGAACATCGGCGCGATCAGCGCAGGCGCCGTCAGGGCGGTGGTGAGCGCCAGGGCGGTCAGGATACGGGACTTGGTCTTGGTCATGATCTACAGCCTCCTCCTTGGGGGGTGACCGCAATATGGGGGGAAGCCTGTAGCGCCCGGATGGCCGCAGGATTGAATGTTTGTATAGTTCGGGAACGTTGCGCCGGGGGCCGGCGCCGGGATAGACGGGCGCCGTGAAAATCCTCCTGGTCGAAGACGACAAGCAAACCGCCGACTACATCGCCAAGGGCCTGCGCGAGCACGGCCATGTGGTCGACCATGCCGACAACGGGCGAGACGGCCTGTATCTCGCTACGGGCGAGAAGTACGACGTCCTGATCGTCGACCGCATGCTGCCGCAGATGGACGGGCTGTCGCTCGTCAAGGCGGCCCGCGCCACGGGGATGAAGGCGCCCGTCCTGTTCCTCACCACCCTGGGCGGTGTCGACGACCGGGTCGCGGGGCTGGAGGCCGGCGGCGACGACTACCTCACCAAGCCCTTCGCCTTCGCCGAACTCCGGGCCCGTATCGGCGCCCTCTCGCGGCGCCCGCCGATCGTTGCCACGACCTCCCTCGGGGTCGGGGATCTCGAAATGGATCTGCTGGCCCGCACCGTGACGCGCGCCGGCAAGCGCATCGAACTGCTAGCCCAGGAATTCAAGGTCCTCGAATACCTGCTGCGCCATGCCGGCGAGGTGGTGACCCGCACCATGCTGCTCGAGAAGGTCTGGGACTTCCATTTCGACCCCAAGACCAACATCGTCGAGACGCACATCAGCCGGCTGCGCTCCAAGATCGACAAGGGCTTCGACAGACCGCTGCTCCATACGATCAGGGGGGCAGGCTATGTCATCCGCGCGCCTGATTAGGATCCTGCGCTCGGCGAGCTTCCGCCTGCCGCTGCTCTACGCCGTCCTGTTCGTCCTGTCCGCCGGCGTGCTGTTCGCCAGCGTCTACTGGACGGCGACCGCGGCGATGCAGAACGACATGGCCGCCGTCCTGCGCTCCGAGGCCTACCAGCTTGCCGAAGTCCACCGCCGCAGCGGCCTGGCGGGCCTCGCCGAGCAGATCACGCGGCGGATAAACTTCCGCACCCGGGGCCCGATCTTCTATCTTCTGCAGGCGCCCAACCGGCGTGTCGTCGTGGGCAACCTGCCCGGCATGCCGCCGGTCAACGGCGCGATCGACTTCGAGCCGGACCAGCCGCAGCCGGAAGCCGATCCTGATCGCCCCGGCGAGCGCCCAAAGCTCACGGGCTTCGGTCTCACCCTCCCCGATGGCTCCTTCCTCCTGGTCGCCCAGGACGCCAATCGCCTGGTCGACATGCAGCGCGCGATCATCCGTGCCTTCGCCTGGTCGGGTGGTCTGACCCTCGTCCTGGCGATCGCCGGCGGCGTGCTGCTCGGCAGCAATTTCCTGCGCCGTATCGACACGATCACCCGCACCAGCCGGGCCATCATGGAGGGCGATCTCTCGGCCCGCATTCCCGTGCGCGGCACGCACGACGAGATCGACCAGCTCGTGGCCAGCCTCAATGCCATGCTGGCCCGCATCCAGCAGCTCATGGACGGGCTGCGACAGGTGTCGAGCGACATCGCCCACGACCTGCGCACGCCGCTCGGCCGCCTGCGACAGCGGCTCGAGGATGCCCGCGAGCGGGCGACGACGACCGCCGACTACAGCGCTGCGACCGATGCCGCCATCGAGGAAGCGGACGCGCTGCTGGAGACCTTCTCGGCCCTTCTGCGCATCGCCCAGGTCGAGGCCGGTGCGCAGAAGAGCGCCTTCGCCACCTTCGACGTCTCCGCCCTCTTGAAGAGCCTGGGCGAAACCTACCAGCCGGTTGTCGAGGACTCGGACCGCACCCTCCAGGTCGAGGTCGAACCGGGCGCCACGCTGTCCGGCGACCGCCAGCTCATGGCACAGCTCGTATCCAACCTGCTCGAGAACGCGCTGCGCCATACGCCCGAAGGCACCACCGTCCGCCTCGGCCTGCACCGGCACGGAGACGGGTTCGAGATCGAGGTCGCCGACAACGGGCCGGGCATCCCGGCCTCGGAGCACGACAAGGTGTTCGACCGCTTCTACCGGCTCGACCGCAGTCGCTCGACGTCGGGCAGCGGTCTCGGCCTCGCCATGGTCAAGGCGATCGCCGGACTGCATGGGCTCTCGATCCGGCTCGAGGACGCAAAGCCCGGCCTGAGGGTCGTGCTTCAGACCGCCAAGTAGCGTTTCTTCACGTCGTCGTTGGCCCGCAGTTCGTCGATCGAGCCGCGATAGACGATGTGGCCCTTGTCGATCACCGCCACATGGCTCGCGATGTCGAGGCAGAAATGCATGTTCTGCTCGGCCACGATCAGAGTCGTGCCCATGTCGCGCAGGCGCTGGATCAGTTCGCCGATCTTCTCGACGATGATCGGCGCCAGGCCTTCGCTGGGCTCGTCGAGCAACACGACGTCAGGATTACCCATCAGGGTGCGCGCGATGGTGAGCATCTGCTGTTCGCCGCCCGACAGCCTCCCGCCCATGCGCCCGCGCATCGAGGCGAGGATCGGAAAGACGTCGTAGATCTTCTCCAGGGTCCAGTCGACGCGGCCACCGACCCCGGGCTTGATAGCAATCTTCAGATTGTCGTCGACCGAGTGCTCCGGGAAGATCTGCCGATCCTCGGGGACAAACCCCACACCCTCGCGGGCGATGCGATCGGGCGTGAACTTCTGCACCGGCATGCCGCGCACGGAGACCGAGCCGCGCTTTGTCGGCGCGATGCCGATGATGGCCTTCATCGTCGTGCTCTTGCCCGCGCCGTTGCGGCCGAGCAGCGCCAGCGACTGGCCCTTCTCCACCCCGAACGAGACGCCGAACAGGATCTGGCTGGCGCCGTAGAAGACGTCGATATCGTCGACGCGCAGGATTTCCGCGGCGCTCATGCCGCCGCTCCCTGCCCGGACGTTCCATGGGCTGACTTGCCGAGATAGGCCTCGATCACCTTCGGATTGGTCCGCACCTCGTCGGGCGTGCCCTCGGCCAGCACCGAGCCGTAGGACAGGACGCGGACCGTCTGTGCCACCTTGAAGACGATGTCCATGTCATGCTCGATGAAGATCAGCGTCATGCGCCGCGCCCGCCACAGGCGCTGCACGGTTTCGATCATTCGCCAGCGTTCCTCCGGTCCCATCCCCGCGGTCGGCTCGTCGAGCAGCAGCACCTTGGGATCGAGCGCCAGGGCCAGCCCGATGTCGAGCAGCTTCTGGTCGCCGTGGCTCAGGTTGCGGCTCAGGATGCCCGCGACGCGCGTGAGCCCCAGCAGTTCCGTGATCTCGTCGCCCTGCTTTGTCGTCGTGCCGAGCGGGAACGGCGAGCGCAGCACGGTCTCGCGACGCTGATGGGCCTGTGCCGCCGCCGCCAGCGCTTCCGATACGGTGAGCGTCGGGAACAGGCTCGCGACCTGGAAGGCACGGCCGATGCCCAGCCGCACGATCCTGCGCTGCGAGAGACCGGCGATGTTCTCCCCGCCCAGCAGGATGCGCCCCGAGTCGGGCGGGAACCGGCCGGTGATCAGGTTGAACAGCGTCGTCTTGCCGGCACCGTTGGGCCCGATGATGGCGCTGAGCGAGCCGTCGGCGAAATCCAGCGTCACGTCGCGCGTTGCCGCCACACCGCCGAAGGATTTCTTGAGGTTCTCGAGCTTCAGCATCAGCTGTCGCCCTTCCCGGCGTCCTTGTCGGCGGCATCGCGGATCGCCTGCGCTGCGGCCTGGCGTCGATTCTCCCAGCGCTCGGCCAGCAGGTCGAGCGGGCCCTTGCGCAGGCCGAGCACCAGGACGAGGATCACGATGCCGAGCACCAGTTCGGTGTGGCTCGTGTAGCTGACCGTGATGTCGTTCAGCAGGCGCAGGATCACCGTGCCGACCAGCGGCCCCAGGAAGACGTTCGAGCCGCCCAGCAGGATCATGAAGATCGCCTCGCCCGAGGTCGTCCAGAAGCCGAAGTTGGGATAGGCGCCCGACACGAACAGGGTGAGCAGGATGCCGCCAACGCCCGCGATGCAGGCCGAAATCACGAAGCAGGCCAGCTTCACCACCGGCACATTGATGCCGAGGAAGGCCGCACGCTCCTGGTTGTCGCGGATCATGCGCAGCGTGTAGCCGAACGGGGACGTAACGATCTGGCGCAGGATGGCGATGCAGACGACGAACGCCACGGAACAGAAGATGTAGAGCTGCGTCCGGTCGGCAAGATCGATGCCCAGGAACTTCGGCCGTGGAATGCCGCCCATCAATCCCTGGTCGCCGCCCGTAAACGACACCCAGCCCAGGATGATGTTGTAGAACAGCATCTGAAAGGCGAGCGTCAGGAAGGCGAAATAGATCTCGTTCAGCCGCACGCAGATCGCGCCGACGATCAGCGCCATGACCGCCGTGAAGCCTATGGCGAGCACGAACGCAGCCGGTATCGAGAACTTGCCCGACTGCATCGCCAGGCCGAACGCATAGGCTCCGGCGGCGAAGAACATCGCGTGCCCGAAGGACACCAGGCCGGTGTAGCCGATCAGCAGGTTGAGCGACATCGCCAGCAGGCCGTAGGCCATGCCGAACATGATGAAGTCGCGGATGGCCGGCGGTGCGCCGAACGCGGGCACCAGCAGCAGCAGCAAGAGGCCCAGCGCAGCGAGGCCGAGATCACGCCAACGTCCCGCCATCGCCGCCTACCGGTGCGGGCGGCCAAACAGGCCGCTGGGTTTGAAGATCAGGACCAGCGCCATGATCAGGAACATCACCCCGTCGACGAACAGCGGGAAGCCGATGCTGCCGAAGGAGCGCGTGAGGCCGATGATGATCGAGGCCACGAAGGCTCCGACGATCGAGCCCATGCCGCCGATCACCGTCACGATGAAGGACTCGATCAGGATCGAGAACCCCATTCCCGGCGTCAGCGAGCGCACGGGCGCCGCGAGCGCCCCCGCCGCCCCCGCCAGCGCGCTGCCGATGCCGAAAACGGCCGCATAGTAGAGGTTCACCCGGATGCCGAGCGCCGAGACCATCGGTCCGTTGATGGCCGCCGCCCGCACGATGCTGCCGAAGCGCGTGCGGACGATGACCAGCCACAGCAGCAAACCGATCGCCATCGCCGCCAGGATCATGAAGAGGTAGAATGGGGGAATGACGCCGCCCATGAACCGGATGGGCGGCAGCCGGAACTCGGGCGGCATGCCCATCGAGAGCGGCACCGGCCCCCAGATGATCTTGATGAGGTCGTCGGAGATCAGCACCACGGCATAGCAGACCAGCAGCTGCATCAGCACGTTGGAGCCGTAGACCTTGCTCATCAGCACGCGCTCGAACAGCACGCCCAGCACCCCGACCGCCACGGCCGCGCCAAGGGCGGACACGAAGTAGCTGCCGGTCAGCTGGTAGAAGGTCCACGCCGCATACGCGCCGATCATGTAGAGCGAGCCGTGGGCGAAATTGATGACGTTCAGCACTCCGAAGATCAGCGTCACGCCCGACGCGATCAGGAACAGCAGCATGCCGATGATCATGCCGCTGGTGAGCTGCGTGACGACGCATGACGTCGTCCCGACGCAGCGCAACAACGCGTCGAGATCCACCTGATTATCCTACTCGAAAGCCGGGTGCGCTCAGGAAATGTAGCCCTGCTTCTTCTTCCACTGCTTCTCGAGCTCGAAGATCGGCTCCCACGAAGAGGCCTGGAAGTCGGCCACGTAGGGCTCCTTGGAGAGCGAGACGCCGTAGCCGATGATGTAGTCCACCAGGGTGTTGTCCTCGGCCCGCATCGTCACGGATCCCTTGGTGCCGAACTGGCTCTTGAGGGTCATGCCCTTGATGGCCTCGGCCATCTTCTTGCCGTTGGTGTCGCCGTTGGTCTTCTTCAGCGCCTCGACGACGAACTCCGCCGCGACCGCGTTCTCCCACGACCAGTTGGTCGGCTTGTGCTTCTGCGTCTTGACGTAGTTCTGGTACCACTCCTCGTTTTCCTTGGTGGCCGGCACCGTGCGATTGTAGCGGCCTCCGGAATAGACGCCCTGAGGGAACTGCTTCACCTGGTCGACGACGCCGTAGTCGCCCAGATTCACCATGAACGACGCCTGCTTGTCGAAAAGGCCATAGAGGTTGGCCTGGTCGATGAAGGCCACCAGATCGCCGCCCCACAGCGCCGAATACATCGCATCGGCCTTGGCATTGAGGAGCTTGGTGACGACCTCGGTGTAGTCCGGCTGGAAGAGCTTGGGCCACGACTCCTCGACGACCTGGATGTTGCCGTCGAAATGCTTGGCATATTCCATGAACTCGGCCGTGTTCGAGCGTCCATAGGCATAGTCGGGCGAACAGGTCGCCCACTTCTTCAGACCCTTGGCCTTGGAAATCTTCGCGGCATAGTCGCCGCCGCCGATCGCATCGTGAATGCCCTGGCGGGCCGTCCGGAACGCCGTCGGCACGTGCAGCTTGGGATCGGCCGTCAGCGACGAAGTCTCGGAATTGGAGTGGATGCAGAGGACACCGATCTCGCGGATGACCTCCTGGACGGCGAAGGCGGCACTCGACGCCTCGGCGTCGAGGATGATCTCGCACTTGTCGTTGTTGATGAGATCGCGCGTCACCTTGGCGGCCTCCTGCGGCGCCCCCTTGGAGTCGCGAACCACCATCTCGATCTTGCGGCCGTTGATGCCGCCCGCCGCGTTGAACTTGTCGAACACGACCTTCAGCCCGCCGACGCTGGTCTGGCCGAGGATCGCGACCCGGCCCGACAGGATCGTCGGCACCCCGATCTTGATGGCGCCGGTCTGCGCCCTGCTGATCGCCGGGGCGCCGACCAACCCGGCCGCGGCCAGGGCGCCCGCGCCCTTCAGGACTTGACGACGGCTTGCGCGCCGCGACTCGGTGGACGTCATGGTGTTTACTCCCGGAAATCTTTTGCGGTCGGTGACCGATTGCGGCGATCCTATGGGCAATCGCTCAGTATGGTCAAATGACAACCGGGGAGCCGCTGCGAGCATGTCCGCCGCGTATGCAAGGCGATCAGTTCGCGGCGTAACTCGCCCTAGCCTTCTGACGGCTTCGCCGGACCGGATTCCGCCGGCTTGTCGCCGGTCGACCGGATGTTGACGAAGCGGACGAGTATGCCGAACCAGAACTGCGAGCCCAGCGACGCGGCCAGCGCGGTCATCGCCCACCCCGCGACGGCGACTGTCCAGGCGATCAGCCAGTCGGACGTCCAGCGACCGGCCTCACCGGCAACCCGATAGTCTTTCGTCCATCCGAAGGGAATCTGCAGCCTGGTGAGCGTCTCGAGGTCCGCCTGCGGGCTCGCCTGAGTTCCAAGTCGCTTGCCCCCGTCCATGATTGTCGTCTGGAACGCCGGCGGTGCGTTCGCCACGGTCGTTGCGATTCGCATGGCGTCGATGTTGAAGCCGACCGCGATCGCCAGCCCGAGCACCAGGATGATGCGCTGTGTCTGGCGCTTGTACCAGCCGCCTGCCCTCTCCATGCTGGAATCGAACCATGCCTCCACGGACTTCTTGAACGCCGCTTCGTCGCCGCCCGCCTCCTTGAGGAGGATCCGGAATACCGGCAGGACATTCCCCGCCTTGAGGGCGCCGTTGCGCGTCAGCACGTCGTGGACCGCCATCGCGAACTGATCCTTCGGAATGTAGGACGGCGGGCGACCCGAAGGAGCGAGGCTCCTGATGAGCGGATGCGCGTACAGTTGGTCGACGAGGCCTGTTCTTTCCTCGTCGTCGAGCATCTTCTCGAGCGTCGCTTCGAGCGTCTTGGCGCGCATCGAGAACACGCCGGCAATGAACTCCTGAGCGGTCGTGCAAAGCAGGCTGACGACGAGGAAGACGATCACGAGGGAGATGGCCGCGGAAGCGATCGAAAGCAGCATGGCGTCACCCGATGTTCAATTGTCCGCCGAGCGGGTTGTTGCGCTCGAGCCAGTTCGGTCTCCGTGTCGCCAGCGTCCAGCATTCCCGGTCTCCGACCTGGCCAGACCAGATCAGGTCGGGCTGCCTCTTCCGCACCTCGTTCAGCGCGTCGCGAACCTGTGCTTCCGTCAATCCGAGCGTCTTGCAGAAACCATTGGGCCCATTGATGGTGCGATAGTCGTAAGCCGAGAGCGAAAGCTCGGCGACCACCTCCCGTGCCGCATCCGAATAGGCTTGCCATCCTTCGAGCTGGTTCCTGCGGATCAGGTCCGCGCGGATGGTGCTGAACACGAAGGTGAGCAACGGTTCCTTGCCAAACAGGCTCCAGGCCTGCCGCAGGGTCCAGTTCAAGAGCGGGCTGACACTCTTGAAGTTCAGCAGCTTCGGCATGACGTAGGCCGCCCGGGCCTCGATGCGCTTCTCGATCCGGGTAAGCCTCTTGCCATCGATGCGCGGCCAGACCGGCGCCGGGACTTCGGGTTCGGCATCACCGACAAGGGGAATGATCGGACAGAAGTGCTTCTGCTTGTCGTTGTCCCAGTATCGGAACCGCGAGTCCTGGAATGCCGTATCGGCCCATTTCGGCTTGTCGCCATCCTTGTCCCAGACCAGCGGATTGCGCTCGCCGACGACGAAAATCCTCCTGAGGAACTGCTGGCAATTGCGACGGCCGAGCTGGTAGTCGTGCGCGCGAAACGACTCGTCGAGAAAGCCTCCGAAGCCCCCCAGGACACCGGTTGCGATCGGATAGGTTTCATCCTGGGTCTCCGTCTTGGCGCGTGTCGGCGCGATCAGCCAGCGACTGAAGACCTGATCGTCGAGGGCCGCCGCCAGTTCGTCCGGTTTGAAGCGCGCCTGGTTCTTCAGGATCGGCAGCAGCGCCCTGGCAATGTCCAGGATGGTCGCATCCTCCTGATCGTCTGGTGGAAACTCGGGCCCCTCGGGGAACGGATCGACCATCAGTACGGCGCCGCGGGCCTCGTCGCCCCGGCGCGGATTCGGTTCGAGGCTGGGGAGAAGGATCGAGCGGCGTGCATACTCGAACGGCTCGTTGTCGATGAGACCGCCATCGATGCTCATGAAGCTGAACTTGCGTGGGTCCTTCCCCCACGGCGCTGGCCATATCGGCGCAATCTGATTCGCATTCACCGCCTGACCGGGCCAAGAACGCTTGTCGTAGTATCTGGTGTTGCTGGTGATGCACCGGGCGGCCAGTCCGATGGGAAATGCCGCCGAGGCCAGGGCCGCCTCCCCGTAGTCCTTCCAATCGCCATTCAATGGCTGATCGCCCTTCGGCACGTCGGACACAGACAGAGCGATGGCGGGATCGCTGGAGAGCCATCCATTCTCTCCACCATGCACCCCGATTCCATCGACCGCGTAGTGGACGCGGTCGCCGTGACTCATCATCGAATGCGCAGCAAGCTTGCCACCCGAAGTGAAGCTGATCTGGTACGGCACGCCCCGCATGTTGGCGAGGGTAAGGAACAGATGGAAGCGCTTGGCGAAGTAAGGCAGGCCCTGCCCGCCATGCGCGGGCACCGACGCGGTTCCGTCGTCCGTCGGCACGCGCAGCGTTTCCGAGACGAGTTCCCTGAGGATTTGGGCATTCAGAATCGATCTTGGCGCTTCGTCCGGCTTGAGATCCGTGTTGGAAAGCAGGTCGGGCAAACCCTGCGGCGACACCATGTCCGGCTTGTTCACCCAGGCTTTGTAGAGGCCCGGCAGTACGCACTCGTATTTCTGCTTGCCCGCCTGCTGGATCGCGAATTCCCTTCTCTGGAGGCCACCGGCAACGGTGACGACCGCCAGCGCCGCCGTGATCGAGCCTGCCGACGCACCGGCCGCTGCCCTGAGGCAAACCGAGTGATTGGGTACCGTATCCGGTGCCTCCCGCTTCGCGGTCTCCCAGGCGTCGAGGGCCTGGAAGAGGAAATCGATGACGCCGGCCGAATAGGCGCCGGCCGATATGGCACCTGCCATGGCCAGCCCGATCTCGAATACACTGTCGTTCTTGGGCATTCGCATCATCCCCGGACCGCATTCGACGAATTCCACGGAAAGTGCTCCCGCCGCTTTCCGCCGCACACGTCGGCGAGAAGATCGTGATTCGTTTCACTCCTTGTCGCCATTCGCGGAAATGCATATCTGCAGGCAACGTGCGTACGCACTTGCATTGGCGGGCGGGAGCACGAAAATGACGCCGTCACTGGAGGTTACGTGATGCCCTTCGCCTATGTCGGCAGCTACACCTCGCCCGAGCGCAACGGTCACGGCAACGGCATCAACGTCTATCGTGTCGATCCGCATACGGGTGCCTTTCGACATGTTCAGCATCTCGGCGGGCTGGAGAACCCGTCGTTCCTGGCGATCAACACCGCCGGCGACCGCCTATACTCGGTCCATGGCGATCGCAGCGAGGCGACGTCTTATTCGCTCGACCGCGCGACGGGTCGGGTCGCCGTGCTGAACCGTCAGCCGACCGGCGGCTTCAACCCCATCCACCTGGCCTTCGACACCAGACAGCGGTTCCTGGTCGTGAGCAACTACGGCTCCGATTCCGTGGCCGCGTTGCCGGTCGCAAGGGACGGGAGCCTCGAGCCCTACTCGACCCTGACAGTCATCGCCGCGCCGCTGGGGCCACACCGCACCGAGCAGAAGAACGTGCGGCCACACCACAATCCGCTCGATCGCGCCGGCCGGACCTTCTACCTGCCCTGCAAGGGCTCGGACTGCATCATCGGGTACCGACTCGACGCACGTCGCGCTGTTCTGGTCGAGATCAGCCGCGTCGCCGCGCGGCCCGGTGCCGGCCCGCGCCACATCGACTTTCATCCACGCGGGCCTTTCGCCTACGTCATCAACGAACTCGATTCGACGATCACGACCTATCGTCAGGACGCGACCCGTGGCGCGCTGACGCCGCTGCAGACCGTACCGTCGACACCCGCGGACTTCACGGGCTACAGCACCGGCGCGGAAATCTGGGTCGATGGCGCCGGGCGAAACGCCTACGTCTCGAATCGCGGCCATAACAGTATCGGCGTGTTCGGCATCGATGCCGCCCGGGGCACGCTGACGCCGCGCCAGTGGGTGCCGACCAAAGGCAGCGTCCCCCGCTTCTTCGCCTTCGGTCCGGCGGCGCGATTTCTCTATGTCGCCAACCAGGGCGGCAATTCGATCATCGCCTACAGGGTCGGCCGTAACGGGCTATTGAGCCCCACCAGGCTGCGGACGAAGGTCGGCAGCCCGGCCTGTATCGTGTTCTCGCGCTGAGGCTCAGCCTTCCTCCTGGAAGGCCTCCTCGCGGGCTTTCTTGATGCTCGGCAGCGCCATCAGGGCCAGAAGCACGGCCGTCGCGATCAGCAGGCCGAGGCTGATCGGACGTTCGATGAAGACCATAGGGTCGCCGCGCGAGAGCAGCATGGCGCGCCGGAAGTACTCCTCCATCTGCGGCCCCAGGACGAGCCCCAGCAGGAATGGTGCGCCCTCGCAGCCCAGCTTGACGAAGATGTAGCCGAGAACACCGAAGATCGCGACCTGCATGACGTGGAACGTACTGTTCTGGAGACTGTACGCACCGATACAGCAGAACAGCAGGATCGCCGGCGCCAGGAAGCGGTACGGCACCGTCAGCAGCTTCACCCACATGCCGATCATCGGCAGGTTGATGATGACCAGCATGGCGTTGCCGATCCACATCGAGACGATCATGCCCCAGAACAGGTCCGGCTTCTTGGTCATGACCTCGGGCCCCGGCTGGATTCCCTGGATGATCATGGCACCGACCATCAGCGCCATGACGGCGTTGGACGGGATGCCGAGGGTCAGCATCGGGATGAACGAGGTCTGGGCGGCGGCGTTGTTGGCCGCCTCGGGCGACGCGACACCCTCGACCGCGCCTTTGCCGAATTCGCCGGGATTCTTGGAGAGCTTCTTCTCCAGCGTATAGGCCGAGAAGGCGCCGAGCGTCGGACCGCCACCGGGCAGCACGCCGAGCAGCGAACCCAGTATGGTCCCGCGCAGGATGGCAGGGGTCGCCCGACGGATCTCCTCGCGTGTCGGCCAGAGGGAGCCGACCTTTATCGCCCCTGATCTCTCGAGATGTTTCTCGAGGTTCACGACGATCTCTGCGATTCCGAACAGGCCCATGGCGATCGGCGCGAAGTCGATGCCGTCGCTGAGTTCCGGAATGTCGAAGGTGAAGCGCTGGGCGCCGGTGTTCACGTCGGTACCGACCAGCCCGAACAGCAGGCCGAGGAACACCATGGCGATCGCCTTGGTGATCGACCCGCTGGCGAGGACCACCGCCGCCACGAGACCGAGCGCCATCAGCGAGCAGTAGTCGGCGGGGCCGAACTTCTGCGCCATGCGCGTCAGAGGCTCGGCGAAGATGACGATGATGATGGTGCCGATCGTACCGGCGAAGAACGAACCGACTGCGGAGATCGAGAGCGCCGCACCGGCACGCCCCCTCCTCGCCATCTGATACCCGTCGAGGCAGGTCACGACCGAGGAGGCCTCGCCCGGCAGGTTCACCAGGATCGAGGTCGTCGAACCGCCATACTGCGCACCGTAATAGATGCCGGCCAGCATGATCAGCGAAGCCGTCGGCGGCAGATGAAAGGTGATCGGCAGCAGCATGGCGATGGTCGCCACGGGGCCGATGCCGGGAAGGACGCCGATCAACGTGCCGACCATGCAGCCCAGCAGGGCGTAGGTCAGGTTCTGGAAGGTGAAGGCGACGCTGAGGCCGAGGAACAGGTTGTCGAGGAGCTCCATGTCACCAAATCCCCTGCACGACGGCGATGTTCATACCCAGACCGACCTTGAAGACGAGCGTGCAGAGGACGGAGAGCACGACGATGTTGCCGATCACTTCGGTGAGCTTGAATTCCTCGCCGGCCAGCGAGGCGATCATGACGAGGACGATCAGCGCCGGGATAAGCCCCGCACGCTCGAAGAGCAGGGCGAAGCAGACGATGCCGATGGTGACGAGCGTGATCGGCTTCCATTTCGGCCTTTCGACAGGCTCACTACCGCTCACAATCGCCACGATGCAGATCAGCACGCCGAGGGCGAGCATGATGAACGACAACATGCGGGGCACGTAGCCCGGTCCCATGCGGACGGGCGTACCGACAGCCAAATGCTGGCCAACGTAGAGAGCGCCCAGACCAAAGGCGACAAACATCAACCCGGACAGGAAGTCCTTGGTCAGTAACCGATTCACGGCGTTTCGCTCCCCCAAACATTTACGCTGTGCTGCGACGGCGCAATCGCGAAACACAGGCGCGGACCGTACTGCCCGATGCTTACGCCAAGCTGACGCCGGCCTCCGGGACCCCCGCATTCCGGAATGGTGGACCATTCAGGCGCCGCCCCGGCACCTGCGACCCGGTTTGACGGGACGCCCGAGTGATGTGTGGAATGGCGGCGAAAACCAACGCGTCACAGGGAGAGCTGCGTGAGCGACAAGACTTATGGATTCGAGACTCTGGCCCTGCACGCCGGCGCCGCCCCCGATCCGACCACGGGCGCGCGGGCCCAGCCGATCTACCAGACGACGGCCTATGTCTTCGACGACGCCGACCATGCCGCCGCACTCTTCAATCTGCAGACCGTGGGATTCATCTACTCGCGGCTGACCAATCCGACGAACGCCGCCCTCGAGACCCGGCTGGCGACGCTGGAAGGCGGGCGCGGCTGCACCGTCGCCTCCTCGGGCCATGCCGCCCAGGTCCTTGCCCTCTTCCCGCTCATGAGTCCCGGCGCCGAGATCGTCGCCGCGTCGCGTCTCTATGGCGGCTCGTTGCAGCAGATGAAGAACACGTATCCCAAGTTCGGCTGGACGGCGAAGATCGTCGACGCCGACACGCCCGACAATTTCAAGCGCGCCGTCACGGACAGGACGAAGGCCTTCTTCATCGAGAGTCTCGCCAACCCTGGCGGCGTGATCAGCGACATCGAGGCGATCGCACGCATTGCCGAGGACGCCGGCGTCCCGCTGCTGGTCGACAACACGCTGGCCACGCCATGGCTCTGCAAGCCGATCGACCACGGCGCGACGCTGGTCGTTCACTCCACCACCAAGTTCCTCAGCGGCACCGGCACCTCCATGGGCGGCGCCGTCGTCGATTCCGGCAAGTTCGACTGGTCGCGCGGGGGCAGGTTCCCGAGCCTCGCCGGCCCGGAGCCCGCCTATCATGGGCTGAACTTCTACGAGACCTTCGGCGACATGGCCTACACGTTCCACAGCCATGCCGTCGGGCTGCGCGATCTCGGGCCCACCCAGGCGCCGTTCAACGCCTGGCTCACCATGCTGGGCATGGAGACGCTCGGCCTGCGCATGGAGCGTCACTGCGCCAATGCGCTGGCGGTCGCCCGACATCTCGAGAAGCATCCGGCGGTGGCGTGGGTGAACTACGCCGGCCTCCCGTCGAACCGCTACAACGCGCTCGCGAAGAAGTACCTGCCCAAGGGAGCGGGCTCGGTTTTCACCTTCGGCGTCAAGGGCGGCTACGATGTCGGCGTGAAGGTCGTCGACAGTGTCGAGCTCTTCTCCCACCTCGCCAACATCGGCGATGCGAAGAGCCTGATCATCCACCCCGCCTCCACGACGCACCGCCAGCTTTCGGAGGAGCAGCGCGTGGCGGCGGGCGCCGGCCCCGACGTCCTGCGCCTGTCGATCGGCATCGAAACGGTAGAAGACATCATCGCCGATCTGGATCAGGCTCTGGCCAAGGCGACGCGCTCCTAGCCCGTCGCCCTCACGCCGGGAAACACGGCGAGGCAGGAGGATGGAATGCTCAGCAAGGCGGACAACGAGTTCCTGACCCGTGCCGGCAAGGGCACCCCCATGGGCGAGATGCTGCGGCGCTTCTGGATGCCGGCGCTCCTGTCCGAGGAGTTGCCGGAACGGGACGGGCCGCCGAAGAAGATCAGGATCATGGGCGAGGACCTTCTCGCCTTCCGCCAGACCGACGGACGAGTCGGCATCGTCGAGCCGCACTGCCCTCATCGCGGCGCCAACCTCTATTACGGCCGCAACGAGAATTGCGGGCTGCGCTGCTCCTTCCACGGCTGGAAGTTCGACGTCGGCGGCAACTGCGTCGACCTGCCGACTTCCCCGCCGGAATCCACCTACAAGGACACGATCAAGCTTCTCGCCTATCCGACACGCGAATGGGCGGACATGATCTGGGTCTACATGGGTCCGCGCGAGACGATACCCGAGTTGCCGCAACTCGAACTGGGGCTGGTCCCTGCTGCCTCGCGCTTCGTCACCAAGAAGTGGCAGGACTGCAATTGGGTCCAGAGCCTGGAGGGCGCGATCGACACGTCGCACTTCTCCTTCCTGCACAAGGTCCTGGCGACCGACGACGAGGCCGCGCGCCGCGCCATGAGCCGCGCCGCCCTCGCCGACCAGGCCAAACCGGACGATCGCGTCCGCTGGGTACAGAACGACCCTCGGCCGCGTTTCAGCGTGCTGGGTCACGACACGGGCCTGGTGATCGCCGGCGGCCGCAAGACCGACGGAGCGGATCTCTACTGGCGCATCGCGCAGTTCCTGATGCCGAACCACGCCTACACACCCGCCGCCTTTCCGGGCGAGATCTACTATGGGCAATCGTGGGTGCCGGTCGATGACGTGAACTGCTGGATCTATACCTACTGCTGGCAGCCCGACCGGCCACTCAGCAATTCCGAGCGCGCCAAGTTCCGCGGCGGCTTCAACGTCCATTCGGAAGTCGACGCGGACTACAGGCCGCTACGCAACCGGGACAACGACTATCTGCGCGACCGCAGCGTCCAGCTCAGCGAGAACTTCACGGGCATCACCGGCGTCTCGGAGCAGGATGCCGCGATCCAGGACAGCCAGGGGCCGATCCAGGATCGCACCCGCGAGCATCTCGGGCCGACCGACGTCGGCATCGTCGAGTTCCGCAAGCTGGTGATGGGCACGGCCCGCCGCCTCGCCTCGGGCGAACCGCCGGCGGCGGCCCACAAGGCGCACCGGTATGCGGTGCGCTCCGGCGGCTGGATCGCCGCTCCGGACAAGGATCTCGCCACGGTCATGACCGAGCGCTTCGGGCACGATCGCGGCTATATCGGAAACCAGTACGGATTGGGTGATTGATGCTCGCAGCCGACAACGCATTCCTGACGCAAGGCGGCCCCGGCACGCCGATGGGCGACCTGCTGCGGCGCTTCTGGATGCCGGCCCTCCTCTCCGAGGAACTGCCGGAACGGGACGGGCCGCCGAAGAAGATCCGTATCCTGGGCGAGGATCTGCTGGCCTTCCGCCAGACCGACGGCAGGGTGGGCATCGTCGAGCCGCACTGCCCGCATCGCGGCGCCAACCTCTATTTCGGCCGCAACGAGGAGTGCGGCATCCGCTGCGCCTTCCACGGCTGGAAGTTCGACATCGACGGCAACTGCGTGGACCTCCCGACGTCGCCGCCCGAATCCACCTACAAGGACACGATAAAGCTGCTCTCCTACCCGGTGCGCGAATGGGCCGACATGGTCTGGGTCTATATGGGCCCGCGCGAGCACATGCCCGAACTGCCCCAGCTGGAGCTGGGGCTCGTCCCCGCGGCGCACCGCTACGTCTCCAAGAAGTGGCAGGACTGCAACTGGGTGCAGAGCCTCGAAGGCGCCATCGACACGGCGCATTTCTCCTTCCTGCATGCCATCCCGACCAAGGACGAGGCGGCGCGGCTCGATATCCTGCGCAAGACCTCGGCGATCGGCCAGGAAGGCGGCCTCGCCGACCGCAGCCGCTGGGTGACCGACGACCCGCGGCCGAAGTTCAGGATCCAGAGCCATGACGCCGGGCTCGTCATCGCCGCCGGTCGCAAGACCGACACGACCGACATCTATTGGCGCATCGCCCAGTATCTCGCTCCGAATCACGCGCTGGTGCCGGTCGCTTTTCCCGGCGAGGTCTACCACGGCCAGACCTGGGTCCCGGTCGACGACACGAGCTGCTGGATCTACACCTACAGCTGGGTCCCCGACAGGCCACTCACCAACGCCGAGCGCGCCAAGTACGCGTCGGGCCTCAGCCTCCATGCCGAGATCGACGAGCACTACGTGCCGAAGCGCAACATGCACAACGACTACATGATCGACCGCGAGCTCCAGAAGACGCTGAGCTACACCGGCATCAGCGGGGTCTCCGACCAGGATGCGGCGATCCAGGACAGCCAGGGCGCGATCCAGGACCGCACCCGCGAGCATCTCGGGCCCACCGACGTCGGCATCATCGAGTTCCGCAAGCTGGTGATGGCCGCCGCCCGCGGACTCCAGCAGGGCGCGCCGCCGCGTGCAGCCGCTGCATCGGCACGCTACGCCGTGCGGGCCGGCGGATGGATCGCGGCGGCTGAAAAGGATCTCACGGCGATCATGATGGAGCGCTTCGGTCACCGGCACGGTTATGTCGGCGGCGAATACGGCCTCCCGGAATAGAGGGTTAGACCGGCGCGGGGCGCTGCTTTATCTTCCGCGCGATACTGGTTTGGGGAGATGTTTCGTGACCATCAAGATTTACGGGCCGACGGCCTCGCGCGCGGCGCGCGCCCTCTGGATCGCGCATGAACTCGGCATTCCGCACGAGCACATCGCCGTCGAGATGAAGGATCTCAAGAACCCCGACTTCCTGAAGGTCAATCCGAACGGCAAGGTGCCCGCGCTGGTGGATGGCGAGTTCAAGCTGTTCGAATCGATGGCGATCAACCTCTACCTTGCAGCCAAGCACAACAAGGACGGCTTCATGCCGGCGAGCCTCGAGGATCAGGCCCTGTGCAACCAGTGGAGCTTCTGGGGCATGACCGAGCTTGAGAAGCCGCTGCTGACGATCCTGATCGACATGTTCATGACGGCGCCCGACAAGCGCAAGCCGGAGGCCGTCGCCGAGGCGCAGAAGGCGCTGCCCAAGCCGCTCGCCGTGCTCGAGGGCGCCTTGCAGGGCCGAGACTACCTGCTGGGCGCGACCTTCACCGTCGCCGACCTGAACCTCGCCTCGATCATGAGTTGGGCCAAGCCGATCAAGTTCGACTTCGGCCCGTTCCCGAACGTCAATGCCTGGCTCGACCGCTGCCTGTCGCGCCCCTCCTACAAGGCGGCGCGCGGCGCGAAGTAGCTCCCGCTACTCCGCGGGCGCGACCCGCGGCGCCGGCAGCGAGGCATCGCGGCCGCTGCCGGGCAGCAACAGCGCCACCAGGGTGATCAGGACCGAGGTGGCGGCGAGGCCGAGGAACAGCAGTTCGAGGCTTCCCGTCGTCTCGCGCACCCAGGCGATCAGCAGGATGGCCAGGGGGCCCGCCCCGAAGGCCACGACGAACTTCGCGCCGAAGCCCAGCCCGTGGTAGCGGCTGGGCGTGTAGCGCGCGATCAGGATGTTCTCGATCGGTCCCGCCGCCGCGCTCAATACCGCCGAGGCGATGGCGCCCAGCAGCGCCACGTAGCCGTTGCCCATGGCCAGCGCCAGCATGGCAACGACCTGCAGGGCCGAGGCCACGACATAGGTCGCCTTCAGCGGATAACGGTCGATGATCCGCCGACCCATCGCATACTGCGCCACGCCCGACACGACGTAGATCGTAGAGGTCGCGAGGCCGACCCACAGCACGATCTGGGTGGCGACGCCCCATGTGGCCAGCCCGTCGCGCAGGGCCGAGATCTCGGGAGCCAGTTTCACCTCGAAAACCATTGCGGCACCGAACATCACGGCCTGCCAGATCACCCCTTCAAGCGCCATCGTCACCGACAGGACCGAGAACACCCGCCAGAAGTCACGGCGCCCGACCTGGGTGCCCTTGGCCTGGGGCATCGGCCGGTCGCCGACCTTGCCCTGCCGGATCTGGATCCAGAGGAGGACGCCGACGACCAGACAGACGATGCCGGGAACGATGAAGGCTGCGCGCCACGAGGCCAGCGTGATCAGCACGCCCGGCACGATCCCGTAGAGCGCCAGGCCCGCACTGCCCCACAGGCCGTTGACGCCCATGGCATGGCCCTGCTCCCTGGCCGTGCGGATCACCCAGCCGATGCCGACCGAGTGGTAGAAGGCGCCGAAGGTCCCGATGCCGCAGAGGGCGAGCGACAGGGCCAGCGTGTCGCCGGTCGGCACGAGGCCGCAGGCGATCGACGACAGGCCGAGGCCCAGGAACATCACGACCATCATGGCGGGCGCACCGAACCTGTCGGAGGCCCAGCCGGCCGGCAGCGACATCACGCCCAGCAGGACGGTGGCCGGCGCATAGAGACGCAGCAGGTCCTCGGCAGGCAGGTTCCAGGACACCGCCAGGGTGAGGACGATCACGGCATAGAAGGCCGTCATCATGTGCATCAGCGCGTGGCCGATGGAGGAGAAGAGCAGGACGCGCCGGCCAGGATCGATCATGCAGCCTGTATCCTTTGTCGGCCTCCGGGCCGCAAGCGCAGCTTGCGGCAATGCTGCCATTCGCGCTAAAGCCCCCGTGCCGCGGGCTCACCGGCCGGCGGCACCGGTCGGGGCGTAGCGCAGCCTGGTAGCGCATCAGTCTGGGGGACTGGGGGTCGCAGGTTCAAATCCTGTCGCCCCGACCATTTAACTTTCACGAGAGCGTCTGGCGCACACCTACCGGCAGGGCAGCGGTCCCGTGCCTTTCGTGCGCCACTCCTTCACGCACTCGCTGTCGTCCCTCATCACGATCGGGATGAAGTAGAGCGACTGCTGGCCCGTGATGAGCTGTTGCTGATTGATCCAGGTGCCCGGCGCCGGCACGCGGGTGCGATAGCGGACGGCATCCTCGCCCGCTGCGGCGGTCAGCGTCGGCGTTTCGACGATCGGCTCCGGGCCGTAGATCCCCGCCGCCGTCGCGTCTCCCGCGCGACGTCCGCCGCTCACCAGCCAGAGCTGGTTCTGCTTGGCTGAGGCATAGGGGAAGAAGTCGGCCCGGCCGGTCGGCGGATTGCTCACGGCGAACAGCCTGGCATCGATCTGCACCTTGAGCGGCTCGGGGCGCCCTGCCGGCGCCGCGAGGATGTCTGCCCGCAGGGCACCATAGAGGCCGCCCAGTTCCGGCACGCGCAGCTCTTCGGCCAGGGCCAGACCGACGCGACCGAGCGGCGTGTCGATCAACACCGGCGCATCGCCTGCACTCGCCCATCCTGCCGTCGCAGCCGAGAGGTGCGTCGCGCGATAGCGGCCGAGCACCGTGCCTTCGGGACCGGCCAGCACCACCGTATGGTAGACCTTGTCGCCGTCACGCTCCGGATAGCTGCCGACGACATAGCCGGCGCCGGCCTTCGCCGCCGCGCCCAGGGCCTGCTCGAAGGCGCCGCCGCGGGTCTCCGCCCGGTTCCTGATCTCTGCGGCCGCAGTGCCCGAGTCGAGCCCGGACAGTTCGGGCAGCACCAGAAGCTCGCCCGCGCCGGGGCGGGCCTTGGACAGGAGCGACGGCCCCTCCGGCCATTGTGCCGCGGCGAGCGACACCGAGCGCGGAGTCACGGTAGCGTTGGCATCGGTCGGGCTGCGATGCAGCGCCAGCACCGGCGAGTAGAGTTCGGGGCGGCGACGCGACAACTGGGTGGTCCGCTCGACATCGGCATCGCCCGGGGTGATCGTCGTCGCATAGACGCCAGCCAGACCGGGCGGCAGGTTTTCGGGCGGCACCACGGGCGCCTGCACCAGCTTTTCCCCCTTCGGCGACCAGATGCTCGAACCGCCATTGTAATAGAGCTTCCCGCCGGTGATCGGATTAGTCTCGACGCCGGTGCGGGTGGCACCGACGACCCAGACGCCATTCTGGGCGCTCATGTACTGGACGTTCGAGACCGTCGAGTGGTTGCCGGTCGCCTCGGCCGGCGGCGTGCCGGGCATCACGCGATCGGAGACCGAGTGCCAGCCGATGATCTGCGCGCCGCGCAGCGCCGCAAGGCGGGCATACTGCCAGTAGGTATCGTCGTAGCAGATCAGCAGCGCGATGCGGCCAAGCGGCGTGTCGAATACCTCCACGCCGGTCGTACCGGGCGCAAACACCTTCTGGTCCTGCGGATTGAGGCCGTTCTTGCGGTACTTGCCGACGATGCCGCCCGGTCCGAGCAACACCGCGGTATTGTAGACGAGCCCCGTGGCCGCATCGCGCTCGGCGATGCCCACGCTCATATGCATGCCGGTGCGCTGGAGGATCGGCAGCAACGCGCCGGTGGTGCGGCCGGGGATCGTGTCGACATACGGTGCCAGCTGTTGAGGTCCGCTGAACAGGTAGCCGCTCACCGCCGTTTCCGGGAACACGGCGTACTCGACGCCCTGCTTCGCCACCTCCTCCGCGGCCTTGGCAAGGCGGGCGACGTTACCGTCGAGATCGCCCCATGCCGGCACGAAGTCGACGGCCGCGACCTTGACCTGCTTCCTGGCGGCCGCGGTCTGGGCATTTGCGGGTACGATCGCCGCCAGCACCGCGAGCGCACTGACGAGCCCTACCGACACCATCGATTTGAACGACAAGGCTGCACTCCCCGGGAAACGTCACCGGAACATACTGCCCTAGAGATGCAACCTCACAAAGCCAATCAGTCTCGCGGACGGTTGGCCGGCGGTGGCATCGTCGAATCGAAGAGCGTTATGGAGCGGACGCGACCTGCCGGCCCAACTCCGTGAGCTTGCAGACCAGCCAGTCCGGTTTCAGCGGATTCTTGAACCAAGGCTGAGCCCAGCCGGCCTTCAGGCATTTCTTGACGATGACAATATCGACTTCCTGTCCATCAAGATCGAACAGCGGCAGCTTGCCACCGGGTTGGGTCAGGCCCCTTCGCAGGTAAAGAAGCTCCCCGACGGTGGGAAGATCGAGACCCAACTCATTGTCATTAAAAGAATTTAAATCAAACGAGCGCGCATGATGGCGCGCGAAATCGCGATTCACTAGCACGGTCACGTCCCCCTTTGACGATACCGTTGACAGGCCCCTCGCCGAGCACGATACGCCCGCTCGGCCAAAAACCAAATAAAATCAGTAGCTTGATACACTTTCTTACAAGGACCACCCGATCTGGTGGTCCTCGGACGCTCGACCTGCCAGCCCTAGGTCACTGCCCCCCGGCAATGCCCAAGGCTTTCGAGGCCTAGTTCTGCGTCTTCAGCGTGCTGCGCAGCTGCGTCAGCGCCTGTTCGAGGTCTTCCAGGACGGACTCGATCTCGCGCCGCTTGTGGAGGTCGAGAACGGCCGCGCGCGGCGTCGTCGTCGAGGGCTGCGGGCCGGTCCGCGGCAGCGGCTGGCGATTGCCGCCGGCCATGGCCTCGGCACGGGCCGATACGATGCGCAGGCTTTCCAGGGCGCTCTCGGCCGCCAGGTCGAGGCGCTGCGCCGGCAGGCGGCCACGACCCTCCTTCAGAAGACGCTGGACGCCCTTGATCGTGTAACCGTCTTCGTAGAGGAGCGTCCGGATGCGGCGCAGAAGGTCGATGTCTTCCGGCCGATAGTAACGCCGGCCGCCTCCCCGCTTCAGCGGTCGCACCTGTGTGAACTTGCTTTCCCAGAACCGCAGCACGTGCTGCGGCACGTCCAGCTCGGTCGCGACCTCGCTGATCGTCCGGAACGCCTGTGCCGACTTCTCGACCCGTCTTTCGACGGTCTGAACCGAAACGGCCATCTCTGATCCCCTCGTGTTCCCAACTACCCCTTGTTCTCGCCGGGCGCCCCGTTGATCAGTGACTTGAGGACATTCGACGCTCGAAAGACGAGGACCCGCCGCGGCAGAATGGGAACTTCCTGCCCGGTTTTGGGGTTGCGGCCGACTCTTTGCCCCTTGTCGCGAACCGTGAAACTCCCGAACGAGGAGATCTTCACCGACTCGCCGCGCGCCAACGCCTCCACCACCTCGGAGAGAATGGTCTCCACGAGATCGCTGGATTCGTTGCGAGACAGGCCCACTTCCTGGAACACTGACTCGCTCAGATCGGCACGCGTGATAGTCCGGCCGTCCACTCCGGTACCTCTTCTTCCCCCAGTTAATCCTTACTCTAAGGTGGGAAAGCGGTCAATATCAGTGGGATAGCGGATGGACTTGAATCGCCGCCTGTTCACGTTCCGTTGGCTAAAATTCTCGCATTACCAGCGAACGAGGCTCGCACCCCAGGACAGGCCACCGCCGATTCCCTCCAGCAGCAGCAGGTCGCCCTTCTTGATGCGGCCGTCCTTGACCGCGACGTCGAGCGCCAGCGGAATCGATGCAGCGGAGGTGTTCGCGTGCCTGTCGACGGTCACCACGACGCGCTCCGGCGGCAGGCCGAGCTTGCGGCCGGTGCCGTCGATGATGCGCTTGTTGGCCTGATGCGGGACCAGCCAGTCGATGTCGCTGGCCTCGAGCCCCGCCTTCTCCAGCACCTCGCCCACGACGGCGGCCATGTTGACCACCGCGTGCTTGAAGACCTCCTTGCCTTCCATGCGCAGGAAGCCGGTGGTGCGCGTCGAGGACGGGCCGCCATCGACATAGAGGATGTCGTGATGGCGGCCGTCGGAATGCAGCGCATTGGCGAGGATGCCGCGGTCGTTCGACGTGCCGGTGCCCTGCTCGCCCCTGAGCACGATCGCGCCGGCACCGTCGCCGAACAGCACGCAGGTGCCGCGATCTTCCCAGTCGAGGATGCGCGAGAAAGTCTCCGCGCCGATCACCAGGGCAGTCGACGCCAGGCCGCTCCTGATCAGGCTGTCGGCGACGGAGATGCCGTAGACGAAACCCGCACACACCGCCTGCACGTCGAACGCCGCGCCCTTGGTCATGCCGAGGGCAGCCTGCACGCGCGTGGCCGTGGCAGGAAACGTCTGGTCCGGTGTCGCCGTCGCCAGGACGATCAGATCGAGGTCGGCGGCGTCGATGCCGGCATGGTCGAGGGCGCGCTGCGCGGCCTTGATGGCGAGGTGTGACGTGAACTCGCCATCGGCGGCGATGTGGCGCTGACAGATGCCGGTGCGCTGGCGGATCCACTCGTCGTTGGTCTCGACGGACTTCGACAATTCCTCGTTGGTGACGACCCGCTCGGGTAGATACGAACCGCAGCCCTGGACGACAGAACGAATCACGCAGTTCCTCCGGTGGCCTGGAGCGATGCCGCCGGCGTTTCGGTCGCCGAGGTGATCTCGTGCAACCGTGCCAGCCCCTCCACGAGCTTGCTCTTGTATTCGTAACGGACCAGGTCGACGGCAACGCCGATCGCGTAGGCGAAGCCCAGAGCATCCGTGCCGCCGTGGCTCTTCACGCAGACCCCGTCGAGGCCGAGGAACACGCCGCCATTGTAGCGACGCGGATCGACCCGCTTGCGAAGTTTTCTCCAGGCGCCGGACGCGAAGAGATAGCCGATCTTGGCGAAGGTCGATGTCCGGAAGGCGTCGCCCACGAACTGGAAGGTGAGCTTCGCCGTTCCCTCGATGGCCTTCAGCGCAACGTTTCCCGTAAACCCGTCGGTGACCACGACGTCGGTCACGCCGGCACCGATGTCGTTGCCTTCGACGAAGCCATGGAAATTGACCGGTGAGCCTTGGCGGCGCAGCCACGCCGCCGCCTGCCGCAGCTCCTCGTGCCCCTTGAGTTCCTCCGAACCGACATTGAGCAGGCCGACCTTCGGCGCATCGAGGCCCAGCAGCACCTGGGCGAACACGCTACCCATCACGGCGAACTGCACGAGGTTGTCGGCATCGCATTCCAGATTGGCGCCGAGATCGAGCATCACGGTCTCGCCGCGCGACGTCGGCATGAAGGACGCCAGGGCCGGCCGGTCCGCCCCTTCGAGCATACGCATCGCAAACATCGAAATGGCGAGCAGCGCGCCGGTGTTTCCGGCGGACACGATCGTGTCGGCACGGCCCTGGGCCGCTGCCTCGACCGCCATCCACATGCTCGACTTGCGGCGACGGCGCAACGCGAAGGAAGGCTTGTCCTCCGCCAGAACCGCGTCTTCCGACGGAACGATCTCCAGTACCTGGGCAAGCCCCTTGCGCTTGTCGACAAGGGCTTTCAGACGCGTCTCGTCGCCGAACAGCAGGAACGACGTGCCGGGATAGCGCTCGCGAGCGATATCCGCGCCGTTCACGATCACCTCGGGAGCATGGTCGCCGCCCATGCCGTCGAGTGCGAGTACGATCTTGCCCGCACTCACCGTCGCGCTCCGCCTGTCGAATGCCAGCGCATTGCCGACGGCGTGCGTCGGACTACTTCTCGGCCGACGCGGTGTCGGCCAGGACGGGCATGTCTTCGCGGTAGTAGCCGCAATGCGAGCAAACCATGTGCGGCCGCTTGAGCTCGCCGCAGTTCTTGCATTCGATGAATGCCATGGTCGGCAGCGCATGGTGCGAGCGACGCATGTTGCGGCGGGACTTCGAAACCTTTTTCTTGGGAACTGCCATGACGATCTCCACGACGAGGGCCGCGCCCGCCTTGTGCAAGCGGGGCATGCCCCCAAAAACGCTGCAGCCGCGCTCTATAGGCGCGGCGGGCGGCCTTCTCTAGCCAAATCGACTCACGGCCGCAACAATTTACCGGCCGCGGCGCGGCTTGTCCTTGAGGGCCGCCAGACCGGCAAAGGGGTGCCGACGCTGCTCGGGCGCTGCTCGGCGGGCACCGCCCTTCGGCTTGGGCAGTACGTCCTCGAGCTTGATCCCGGGCCGCCTCGGATAAGGATCCGCCGTCAGCGAGAGCTGCTCGGCCACGATTTCGCCGACATCGAGCATGTTTCCGGTGAGGGGTTCCGGCGCATCGCCCTGCGCATTCAGGAGCGCCTCCCCGCTCTCGGGATCGCGGTCCTCCTCCACATCCTCGGCGAAGACCAGCCGGAAGGCGTCGTCCAGTTCCTGGGTCACGGGATCGAGGCTCAGGATACAGGCCTGGACGAGCCGGCCCTTGAGGCGCCCCTCGACGACGACCCGTCCGCCCGGCCGACGATCGACCGTCACCCGCGCCGAAAAGGCCGGCAGGCCGAGAAAGCCGAAGCGCTTCGCAAGCGCCGCACGCTCACTCTCGGTCGTCGTTATCTCGAGTGCCGTGCCATTGGTGCCGAGCCGGTCGAGATCGATCATACGCTCGATCTCGGATTTGATCGTATTCTCAGGGGATTGTGACATTTTATTAATTCACTTTATCAAATCGTTGCGGGCCGTCGAACCGAGCGAATTCGCGTAGGTCCGCACGTAAGCCTCGAGCCGGGCCACGGCTTCGGAATTCTGGGGCGACGTACCGCCGTAGGCGTTGCGGCGCAAGACCTCGGCCAGCGGTGTCGGACCGCCGTTCAGCGCCTGCCGATAGGCCAGCGCACGCCCGTGCAGGCCTTCCGCCATGATCTTGATTCGCCGTCCGACCCCCAGATCCTGGATGCCGATCTCGCGCAGCGTGAGGTCGAGATGGCGGAACATGGCGTCGAAGAAGGCCTGGGACAATGCCTCGCCGTCCGGCTCGCGCCGCAATCGATCGATCATCAGCGCCGCGTGCAGCGCCAAAGCATCGAAGCGCCCGTCCAGCGTGTCGGGAATGCCGCAGCTCTCGAACAGATCCGCCAGGCGCGCCTGCTCGGCCACGCGGTTGTAGATGGCAGCAGCGAAATCGTCCTCTGGCTTGCGGCGGCGGAACACGAACAACTCCTTCCCAAGCGGTCGCAGGACAACAGGTTGACCCGGACCCTTCATCGCGACATCTTGCAGTCCCTCTTCCCGCAAAGCCAAGAAGCAATCCATGCGTCGCACCGCCCCGCTCGTCCTCGCCGGCGCATTCGCGCTCTCCGCCCTGGCCCTCGGCGGCTGCGAGAACACCGTGTACCAGCGCGGCTTTGCCGCAACGCCCGGTTCGGTCGAGAAACTCGAAGTCGGCGCGCAGAGCCGCGAGGACGTGGTCCGCCTCATCGGATCGCCCTCGGCCGTCGCGACCTTCAATCCGAACATCTGGTACTACATCAGCGAGACCCAGGAGTACTGGGCCTACACCAAGCCCAAGGTCAGCTCCCAGAAGGTGATCCAGGTCACGTTCAGTGAATCGGGCCGAATCGAAGCCATAAAGAACTACGACCTCAAGGACGCCGAGGACATCCAGATGGTCCGGCGCATCACGCCGACCTCGGGCAAGGAACTCACGATCCTCGAGCAGGTGCTGGGCAATGTCGGTCGCTTCACCGGTCCCAAGCAGCAGGGCGGCACCAACCCCGGCGCTCCGACCAGCGGCGGCGGCATCTGACGACCCGGCAACGCCGGCCCGGCCCCCGCCAGACGCCCCAAAGAAAAAGCCCCGGCCTTTCGGCCGGGGCTTTTCGCTGTGGGTGTCTTGCGCGGGCGCTCAGTGCGCCAGGACGGCGAGAAGAAGCAGCGCCACGATGTTCGTGATCTTGATCATCGGGTTGACCGCCGGACCCGACGTATCCTTGTACGGGTCGCCGACCGTGTCGCCGGTCACCGCCGCCTTGTGGGCGTCGGATCCCTTGCCGCCGAAATGGCCTTCCTCGATGTACTTCTTGGCGTTGTCCCAGGCCCCGCCGCCCGCCGTCATCGAGATGGCGACGAAGATGCCGGTGACGATCACGCCAAGCAGCATCGCACCGACGGCCGCGAAGGCGTCCGAGCGGTTGGCGATGGCCGCGATCACGATGTAGAGCACGATCGGTGACAGGACCGGCAGCAGCGACGGGATCATCATCTCCTTGATCGCCGCCCTGGTCAGCATGTCGACGGCGCGGCCGTATTCCGGCTTGTCCGTGCCCTTCATGATGCCGGGCTTCTCCCGGAACTGGCGCCGTACTTCCTCGACCACCGCCTGGGCGGCGCGGCCGACGGCCAGCATCGACATGCCGCCGAACAGGTACGGCAGCAGGCCGCCGACCAGCAGACCGACCACGACGTACGGGTTCTTGAGCGAGAAATCGACCGCCTGGACGCCGAGTTTGCCCGCGGCGATGAAGTAGTCGAGGTCCGAGGTGTAGGCCGCGAACAGCACCAGCGCACCGAGGCCGGCCGAGGCGATGGCGTAGCCCTTGGTGACGGCCTTGGTGGTATTGCCTACCGCGTCGAGCGCGTCGGTGTTCTTGCGCACCTCCTTCGGCAGGCCGGCCATTTCGGCAATGCCGCCGGCATTGTCGGTGACCGGGCCGTAGGCATCGAGCGCCACGACCATGCCGGCGAGCGCCAGCATGGCGGTCGTGGCGATGGCGATGCCGAACAGGCCCGCCAGGATGTAGCAGATCACGATGCCGCCGCAGATCAGCAGCGCCGGGCCGGCGGTGGCTTCCATCGACATCGCGAGACCGGCGATCACGTTGGTGCCATGGCCGGTGACCGAAGCCTGTGCCACGGCCTTCACCGGGCGATAGTCGGTACCGGTGTAGTACTCGGTGATCCAGACGATCAGGCCGGTGATGGCGAGGCCCACCAGGGAGCACCAGAACAGCGACAGACCGGTGAAGGAGCGACCGCCCACGGTCATCACCGTCCCCATGCCGACCAGACGGTCGGTGGCGAAGTAGATGGCCGGGATCGACAGCACGGCGGCCGCGATCACGCCCTTGTACATCGCCCACATGATGTTGCCGTCCGAGCCGAGCCGGACGAAGTAGGTGCCGATGATCGAGGTGATGATGCAGGCCGCGCCGATGACCAGCGGATAGGCCATCAGCTTGCCCACGAGGACCGGATCGGCCGCGAAGAAGATCGAGGCCAGGACCATCGTGGCGACGGTCGTCACCGCATAGGTCTCGAACAGGTCGGCCGCCATGCCGGCGCAGTCGCCGACATTGTCGCCCACGTTGTCGGCGATGGTCGCCGGGTTGCGGGGGTCATCCTCCGGGATACCCGCTTCGACCTTGCCGACCATGTCGCCGCCGACGTCCGCACCCTTGGTGAAGATGCCGCCGCCGAGACGGGCGAAGATCGAGATGAGCGAGGCGCCGAAGCCCAGGGCCACCAGCGCGTCGATCATGTCGCGGCTGCCGCCGGGAACGCCCATCTTGAGGAGGACCGCATAGTAGCCGCCGACGCCGATCAGGGCGAGGCCGGCCACCAGCATGCCTGTCACCGCGCCTGCCTTGAAGGCGAGGTCGAGGCCCGAGGCCAGGCTCTTCTGGGCCGCCACGGCGGTGCGCACGTTGGCGCGGACCGACACGTTCATGCCGATGAAGCCGGTCACGCCCGACAGGATGGCGCCGATCAGGAAGCCGATGGCGGCGAATTTGCCGAGCAGAATGGCGAGAACGACGAGGACGACAATGCCCACGATGCCGATCGTGGTGTACTGGCGACGCAGATACGCGGCGGCGCCTTCCTGAATGGCTTGCGCAATTTCCTGCATGCGTGGCGTGCCGGCGTCGGCCGCCATTACCCGCGATGCGGTAACGACGCCATACAGCACGGCAATCAAGCCGCACCCGATGACGCCCCATAGAACCGTGGACATGTTTCCCTAACCTATTGTTTATTCGTCGCTTTTACGCACATCGCGACCTGAAGCACGCGTACTCCCCCCGGGCGCGAGGTGGGCGGAAAAATGACAGATGGGCCGTGCACGCGCAACCGAAGAGGATGAAAAGCCACGTCGCCTCAAGGGCTTGGCTTCAGGCGCGTGACGGATTTCGCAACCGGTAAACGCCGATGACCAGCAGCGCGACCAGAACCAGCACGAGCGCGACATAGTTCAGGGCCGCCCATCCCTTGAGTTCGAGCACGACGCTGGCCATCAGGCTGGCGACGGTGGTGACGCCGAACACCATGAAATCATTGAAGGCCTGGGCCTTGCCCCGCTCCGTCGGCCGGTAGGTGGTGGTGAGGAGCGTGGTCGCGCCGACGAACAGGAAGTTCCAGCCCACCCCGTTCAGGGTGAGCGCGCCGCGGAAGTGCCATTCGGTGATGCCCATCAGCGCCACGACCACACCTGCCACCAGCAGCACGATCCCCGCGATCATGATGTTGAAGATCCCGAAGCGCGCGATCAGGTGGCCGGTGAAGAACGACGGGATGAACATGCCCATGACGTGCACGAAGATCGTCACGGGGGCCTCGGTCGCCGAGAGGCCGCACTGCACGATGGCCAGTGGCGAGGCCGCCATCACGAAGGACATCACGCCAAAGGCGATCATCGCGCCGGCACAAGCCACCATGTAGGCCGGCTGGGTGACGATCTGGGCGAGCGGACGCTGGGGACCGGACGTGTCTTCCACCCTCACCTGCGGAAACTCGATGAAGCCCAGCACGATGAAGACGAGCACGTGGATGACGATGACGGCGCAGAAACTCGCCTGGAACAGCGGCACCCAGAGATCCGGCGTGAAGCGCGCCAGCGTCGGTCCGAGAATGCCGGCCAGCACGCCGCCCGCCGTGACGTACGAGATCGCCTTCGCCCGATGAGGCGCGGGCGCCAGTTCCACCGCGGCGAACCGGTAGAGCTGCATGTTGGCGATGGCATAGCCGAGGAACAGGCCGCCGCAGCACATCACCGGGAAACTGCCGAGCCCGAGACCGACGGCGGCCAGGGAGGACCCGATCATCCCCATCAACGAGCCGCTGCGGAAGCCGAACTTGCGGCCGCGTCGCATCATCAGCAGCGAGGCCGGAAAGACCGACAGCATCACACCGAGATGCTGCATGGTGACCGGCAGGTTGGCCCACATGCGCATGTCGGGCGAGACGATGGTGAGAACCGCCAGCGCCGAAGAGGCGAACATCAGCGTGTTGCTGCTTTGCGTCAGCGCCTGGCAGATCGCCAGCAAGGCGATGTTGCGCATCGACCGGCGCGGCATGCGCCCGTCGGATGCCGCGGGCATTTCCTGCACCTTCGAAGATCCGTCCATTAGGCCGGCACTCTAGTGGGGGACTCTGCCGGCGCCATGGCGTGTCGCGCAGTGCAGGTATGAACGAGTGTGCTTCACTAGAAGTGAACGTAGCCCTTCCAGGGCACTGTGACGACCTTGCCGCCGACAGTCACTTCGACGCCATCACCGGGGCCGAAACGGCCAACGCGCGTGATACGGACACGTGCAGAAGCGGCGGCGGCCCGCAACGCCGCCTGCCGCCGCGGCGGCACGGCCATCACGAGCTCATAATCGTCCCCGCCCCCCAGGACAGTCGCCCACAGGCGCGGATCTGCCTCCAGCGCCGCACGAGCGGCCGCCGAAAGCGGTACATTCTCGCGTTCGATGGTCACGGACAGTCGGGAGGCGCTGGCAATATGCCCGGCGTCCGCCAGCAATCCGTCGGAAACGTCGGCCATTGCCGTCACGACACCCGGCAGCAGCGGTCCCAGTGCACAACGGGGTTGCGGGCGACGATAGCGATCCTCGAGATGCGCGTGCTCCTTCTCCGACAGCGCCGGGAGGTCGCCTCGCGCCGCCAGCAACCCGAGAGCGCCGTCGCCAATGGTGCCGCTCACCCAGAGTTCGTCCCCCGCCTTCGCCCCGGAGCGGGTTACGCCCTTGCCGCGTGCAACGCGTCCGAAGGCGGTGATGGTGATCGTGAGCGGCCCGGGCGTGACGACCGTATCGCCGCCGCAGAGGACGATCCCGTAACGGCGCTGGTCGGCGCCCAATCCCCGGGCGAAGGCCGCGACCCAGGACTCGTCCCACGTCGAGGGCAAGGCCAGCGACAACTGGTAGACGAAGGGCGTCGCACCCCCGGCTGCCAGATCGGAGAGGCAGACCCTGAGCGCCTTGGCGGCAATGCGCCCTGGCAGATCATCGGCCAGGAAATGCACACCCGCGACGATCGTGTCGGTCTTGACCACGAGATCGCGTCGCGCGTCGGCCGGCAGGAAGGCGTTGTCGCTCTGCAGGCCACCCGCGCCCTCGAAGGCGCGGGCGAGCGGCGCGAAGTAGCGGGCGATCAGCTCGAACTCACCGACCCGCCGCGCCCGCGCCACGTCGGCCTACTTGTGGTCCGATGGCCGCGCCTGGCGCGCCACGCGGTCGAGAACGGAGTTGATGAAGCTCGGCTCGCCCTTGTCGTAGAAGGCGTGGGCGACCTCGACATACTCGTTGATGACGACGCGCAACGGCACATCGTGGCGATGCGCAAGTTCATAGGCACCGGCGAGGAGAATGGCGCGCACCAGACGGTCCACGCGCGCCCAGGTCCAGTCCTCCGCCAGCGAGGCCGACACGAGCGCCTCCAGCTCGTCCCGTCTGCTCGCGGTACCTTCGACCACGTCCTTGAACAGGGGCCGGTCGGCGTCGCGACGCATGCCGCCCTCGCCCGCCTCTCCCGTGCGGACCTTCAGGAACTGCTCGACGATCTCGGCCGGGGCGTCCTGGCCTTCCTGCCACTGGTAAAGCGCCTGCACCGCCGCCAGCCGCGCGGCCTGGCGACGGCTGGGCCCGGCCGGCTTGGCGTCGCTCACGTCTTCTTCCAGCGACGGCCGAGTGCCACCATGGCGAGACAGGCATGGGCCGCATCGCCGCCCTTGTCGCCGCGGTCGGTGTAGGCACGCGCCCGCGCCTGCTCGACATTCTCGACGGTGACGATGCCGTAACCGATGGCGAGCTTCTTCTGGATGGCAAGATCCATCAGCCCCCGTGCGCTCTCGCCACAGACATAGTCGTAGTGGGTTGTCTCACCGCGGATCACGCAGCCCAGCGCCACATAGCCATCGTAGCGCTTGCCCTTCTTCGCCGCCGCCATCGCAACGGCGCCCGGGATTTCGAACGCGCCGGGGACGACGACGCGCTCGGACTTCGCACCGTTCTTCGCGATCTCGCGCTCCGCGCCCTCGATGAGCGCATCGGCGATGTCGGCGTAGTAGCGCGACTCCACGATCAGGATGCGCGCGCCCTTGACGCCCGCGACCGCCGGCCTGGCGGTCGGATTTTCCGTCCGTGTCGACATGTTCAGACCTTTGCGCGGCCGGGAACCGGCTTCTGGGCGACGATCTTGAGGCCGAAACCCTCGAGAGCGACGACGCTCTTCTGCGAATTGCTGAGCAGCACCATTTCCTTGACGCCGAGATCGAGCAGGATCTGGGCGCCGACGCCGTAGTCACGCAGTTCCTGACCGGACGGCTCGATCGGCTCGCCGGCGCGGCGGCGCTGCTCGGCCAGAACGACGGTGAGCGGCTCGCGGATCAGCACGATGACGCCGCGGCCTTCCTTCGAGATCTCGCGCATCGAGGCCTCGATCTCGCCGCCCCGCCCGCCGCTGCGCTGCCCCAGCGTGTCGGTGAAGAGGTTTACCGCATGCATGCGCACCATGACGGGGCCACCCGCCGCGGGATCGCCCTTCACCAGGGCGACGTGCTGCGCCATCGTGACCTTGTTCACGTAGACGACGCAGCGGAAATCCCCGCCCCAGGTGCTGTCGAGCGTGGTCTCGCTGATGCGCTTCACGATCGAATCGTAGCGGCGTCGATAGGCGATCAGGTCGGCGATCGTGCCGATCTTGAGGCCGTGGCGCTGCGCGAAGGTGATGAGGTCGTTGCGACGGGCCATCGTGCCGTCATCGTTCATGATCTCGCAGATCACGCCCGCCGGGTTCAGTCCGGCAAGACGCGCGATATCGACGGCGGCCTCGGTGTGGCCGGTGCGCTCCAGCGTGCCGCCGTCGCGGGCAACCAGCGGGAAAACATGGCCCGGCGTCACGATGTCCTGTGGTCCGCAGGAGGGGTCGATCGCGACGGAGACGGTGCGCGCGCGATCGGCGGCCGAGATGCCGGTGGTCACGCCTTCGCGGGCCTCGATCGAGACGGTGAACGCCGTCGAGTGACGGGTGCGGTTGTTCTGAGACATCAGCGGCAGGCCGAGCTGCTCGACCCGCTCGCGCGTGAGCGCCAGGCAGATCAGGCCGCGCGCATGCCTCGCCATGAAATTGATCGCGTCGGGCGTCGCCCACTGGGCCGGGATCACCAGGTCGCCCTCGTTCTCACGATCCTCGTCGTCGACGAGGATGAACATCCGGCCCTTGCGGGCCTCTTCGATGATGTCCTCGGCGGCGGCCTTCACCTCGCCGAAGGTGACCCGCCAAGCGTCCTTTTCGAGCGCACTCATGATTTCCGATGCTCCAACAGTCGCGCAACGTAACGCGCGAGCATATCCACCTCAAGGTTGACCCTCTGGCCGACCCTCGCCCGCCCCAGCGTGGTGACCGCCTGGGTGTGTGAAATCACGTTCACCCCGAAGCGATCGCCATCCACTTCATTGACTGTGAGCGAAATACCGTCGATTGCAATGGAGCCCTTCGCCGCAACAAACCGCGCCACCTCGGGCGGCGCCTCGAACACAAAGCGCACGCTGCCGCCTTCCGGCGTCATCGAGACGATCCTGCCCACGCCATCGACGTGGCCATAGACCAGGTGGCCCCCCAGCTCGTCGCCGAGCTTCAATGACAATTCGAGGTTGAGGCGGCTGCCGACCGTCCAATCGCCCAGGTGAGTCTTGTCGAGACTCTCCGCCGAGACCTCCACCGAGAACCGGCCGGCCGCCTTCTCAACCACGGTGAGACAGCAGCCGGAGCAGGCGATCGAGGCACCGATGGCGATCGGTGTCATGTCGTGATTCGTGGCGATCACGAACCGGCGATCGCCTTCCCTGCCGCCGGGGTCGACCGAGACGATCTCGCCGATATCAGTCACTATGCCTGTGAACATGGCCGCTACTTAGTCCTCCCGCCGCCAGGTTTCCAGCGTGTCGCCCTGCAGCGCCCGGGCCGATACCAGCCGGAACCGGGGCGCGGAACCGAGGCGTGCAAAGTCCAGTCCGCCGACCGCAGAGCGGCTGTCTCCACCGAGAACGAGGCCTGCCCGGTAGCTCGAAATGCCATCGACGAGGCCCGCCTTCAGGAAGGATGCGGCGACCCGACCGCCGCCTTCCACGAGAACCCGGGTCAGCCCCCGCCCGCCCAAAGCCCGCGCAGCAGCCGGGACATCGATACGACCGTCGGCGCCCGCCTCGACTTCGACGATCTCCACGCCGTGCGCCTTCAGCGCTTCCCGGCGATCGGCCGAGGCGGCCTTCGTACAGACCAGCCAGACCGGAGTCACCCGCGCCGACAGCGCGAGTTTGGACGCGGGCGACAGCCGCGCCTGCGAATCGAGAACGATGCGGACGGGTGAACGTGCCGCGAGGCCCGGGAGACGGCAGGTCAGTTCCGGATCGTCGACGGCCGCCGTCTCGGCACCGACCAGAATTGCGTCATGGGTGGCCCGCAGCCGGTGGCCATCGCGACGCGCGGCCTCTCCGGTGATCCATTTGCTCTCGCCAGACGCGGTCGCGATGCGACCGTCGAGCGAACCCGCCATCTTGAGATGAAAGCGCGGCCGACCTTCACGGACGCGCAACAGGAAGCCTTCATTGATCTCAGCCGCCTCGGCGGCGCCTTCACCGACCTCGACGGCGATGCCGGCCGCCTTCAGTCGCGCATGTCCCCGCCCCTTTACGCGCGGATCCGGATCCTCGAGCGCCGACACGACGCGTGCGACGCCCGCCTCCACCAGCGCGTCCGCACAGGGAGGCGTGCGGCCGTGATGCGAGCAGGGTTCCAGGGTGACGAAGACCGTGGCACCCTTCAGCGACAGGCCGGCCTGTGCGGCCTGGGCAATCGCATCGGCCTCGGCGTGAGGCCGGCCGCCTTCCCGCGTGCGGCCGCACGCGATCGCCTGGCCGTCGCGCACGATCACGCAGCCGACGGCGGGATTGGGCCAGGTGCGCCCGAGCGACCTCCGCGCCAGCGCGAGCGCCGCGCGCATCATCGGCTTCAATCCTTGAAGTGGGCGGTATCGGCCAGGTCGGAGATGAACTCCTCGAAGTCGCGAGCCTCGCGGAAGTTGCGATAGACCGAGGCGAACCGGACATAGGCGACCGGATCGAGCGCGCGCAGCGCATCCATCACCAGCTCGCCGATCTGGGTCGAGGGAATCTCGCTTTCGCCGGAGCTCTCGAGGCGGCGCACGATGCCGTTCACCACGCGCTCCATGCGCTCGGGATCGACCGGCCGCTTGCGGCAGGCGACGTGTATCGAACGCGCCAGCTTGTCGCGATCGAACTGCACGCGCTGACCGTTCTTCTTCACCACCGTCAACTCGCGCAGCTGCACGCGCTCGAAGGTCGTGAAGCGCGAACCGCAGGAGGGGCAGTAGCGCCGCCGGCGAATTGCCGAATTGTCGTCGGTCGGCCGCGAGTCCTTAACCTGTGTGTCCTCGTGACCGCAGAATGGGCAGCGCATCTATTTCCCCTGTTTGTTCCGGCTTTGCGCCTTGTCAGTCACGATAGAGCGGGTAGCGCGCGCAGAGGGCGTGGACCTTGGCGCGAACCTGGGCCTCGACCTGGGCGTCGCCGTCCGGTCCGTTCTTGGCGATGCCGTCGAGCACGTCGGCGATCAGGTGGCCGATCTGCTGGAACTCGGCGACCCCGAAGCCCCGCGTCGTTCCCGCCGGCGTGCCGAGCCGCACGCCCGACGTAATCGTGTACTTCTCCGGATCGCCCGGGATGCTGTTCTTGTTGGTCGTGATGCCGGCACGATCGAGCACCTTCTCCGCCGAGACGCCCGTCGCCTTCTTCGGCCGCAGGTCGACCAGCATGACGTGGCTGTCCGTACCGCCGGACACGATCTTGAGGCCGCGCTCGGTCAGCGTCGCCGCCAAGGCGCGCGCATTGTCGATCACGTTGCGCGCATAGACCTTGAAGTCGGGCTTCAGCGCCTCGCCGAACGCCACCGCCTTGGCGGCGATGATGTGCATCAGCGGGCCGCCCTGCAGGCCGGGGAACACCGCAGAGTTGATCTTCTTCCCGAGTTCGGCGTCGTTCGACAGGATCATGCCGCCGCGCGGGCCGCGCAGCGTCTTGTGCGTCGTCGTCGTCACGACATGGGCGTGCGGCAGCGGGCTCGGATAGACGCCGGCCGCCACCAGGCCGGCATAGTGCGCCATGTCGACCATGAAGTAGGCGCCGATCTCGTCAGCCACCTTGCGGAAGCGCGCCCAGTCGATGTGACGCGAATAGGCCGAGGCACCGGCGATGATCAGCTTCGGCTTCTCGCGCCGGGCTGCCTCCTCCATCTGCTCGTAGTCGATCAGGTGCGTGTCCGGCTTCAGCCCGTAGGACACGACCTTGAACCACTTGCCCGACTGGTTGGCCGGCGAGCCGTGGGTGAGATGCCCGCCCTGGTCGAGCGCCATGCCAAGGAAGGTGTCGCCCGGCTGCAGCAGCGCCATGAACACGGCCTGGTTGGCCTGCGCACCCGAGTGCGGCTGGACGTTGGCGAAGCCGCAGTCGAACAGCTTCTTCGCGCGCTCGATCGCCAGATCCTCGGCCTTGTCCACCTCCTCGCAGCCGCCGTAGTAGCGGCGTCGCGGATAGCCCTCGGCATACTTGTTGGTCAACACCGACCCTGCGGCCTCGAGCACGGCGCGCGAGACGATGTTCTCCGAGGCGATCAGCTCGATCTGTTCGCGCTGGCGATGGAGTTCACCCTTCAGGACGGCATCGATCGCCGGATCGGACTCGGCGACGCCCATGGTGAACATCGGCAACGGGGAATCACTCGTCTTGGCAGCAGCTTGGCTCATGATACTCAACCCTTTGAAAGCTTTTCGACGCGACCGACATGGCGGCCGCCCTCGAACTTGGTAGCGAGGAACATCTTCAGGGCCTCGCGGGCGACCTCGACGCCGGTCAGGCGCTGGCCGAAGGCGATGACGTTCGCGTCGTTGTGTTCGCGCGAGAGCCGCGCCGAGGTCACATCGTGCGCGTGAACCGCGCGAACCTTGGGATTGCGATTGGCGGCCATCGAAATGCCGATCCCGCTGCCGCAGACGAGGACCCCGCGCTCGGCCTTGCCCGAGGCAATGGCGTCGCCCATGGCCCTTCCGAAGTCCGGATAGTCGACGGAGGCGGTCGAATGGGTGCCGAGATCCAGCACCTCGTGACCCGCTTCCTGCAGGTCGCGTTTGAGAATTTCCTTCAGGTCGAAGCCGGCATGATCCGACGCGACCGCGATGGCGCCCCCCGGCATATCGACGATCGACCCCCTCTATCTATTGAGCCCCCCGATACCATATCCGGGGGCGCGATGTCACCGTTCCGCAAAATCGTGGAAAGCGACCCACAAGACACTGATATGGAACGAAAAAGGCCCGGCTGATGCCGGGCCTTTCCCTGATCGGGCCGTTTGGTCCTACTTCTTCATCGGGGCCGACTTGCCGTCCTTCCAGACATAGATGTCGTAGACCGCATCCTTGATGTCGCCCTTGGCGTCGAATTCGAGCACGCCGACGGCCGAGTCGAACTTGCCCGAGCGCAGGGCCGCGGCGACCTTGGCCGCCTCGGTCGACTTCGCCTTGTTGGCGGCATCGGCCCAGGCCTTCACCGCGGCGTAGCTGAACAGCGTGTAGCCTTCCGGGTTGTACTTGGCGTCGCGGAACTTCTTCACGAGCGCGGCATTCTTGGGGTCGTCCTCGGCCTTCGGCGGGAACGACATCAACACGCCGTCGGTCGCCGCGCCACCCAGCTGGGCGAACTCGGCCGTCTCGAGCGAGTCAAAGCCCATCATCTGCGCCGCCAGCCCCTGCTCGCGCGCCTGCTTGATGATCAGCGCGCCGGCGGTGTGGTAGCCGCCCAGCACGATGATATCGATCTTCGCCTGCTTCATCTTGTTGATCAGCGCGGCAAAGTCCTTGTCGGTGTCGTTGTAGGCCTCGTACATCGCCTCGCGCAGGCCACCCTTGTTCAGGGCCTTCTTGGTCTCGTCGGCCACGCCTTTGCCGTAGGGCGACTTGTCGTGGAGGATCGCGACCTTGGCGTCCTTCTTGTTCTTCAGGATGTAGGCGCCGACGGTCGCGCCCTGCACGTCGTCACGACCGCAGGTGCGGAACACGGTGGTGTTGCCCTTGGCGGCCGCGTCGTCAGTCAGCTTGGGGTTGGTCGAGGCCGGCGTGATCTGCAGGATCTTGCCTTCCTTGTAAATGTCCGAGGCCGGGATCGACGAGCCCGAGCAGAAGTGGCCGGCCACGAACACGACCTTGTCCGACACCATCTTGTTGGCGACCGCGGTCGCCTGCTTGGGGTCGCAGGCGTCGTCGCCGATCACGAGTTCCAGCTTCTGGCCGTTGACACCGCCGGCCGCGTTGATGTCGGCGACCGCCATCTCGGCGCCGCGCTTGAGCTGCTCGCCGAACGCGGCATTGGAGCCGGTCATCGGGCCGGCCGAGCCGATCTTGATCTGGGCAAACGCGGGCGTCGCCATCAGCGCAACCGCGGCTACGGCCAGCGTGCCGTACAACTTCTTCATCCGAGTCTCCCTGTTGATTGAGCCCCTCCGCCGCTGCGGAGCATGCCCGTCACATTAAGGCCGGTCGTCCCAGCCCAGCAAGCCTTTGCGCCTGTAGAGCCAGGGATACTGGCGCACCATCTGGCGTGCCCGCGTAAGCCTGAAGGCAAAGGCCGCGATCGCCAGTTGTACGGTCCAGCCCAGTACAAATCCGGCCGGCGACCATAGTTCACCGTTGGCCAGCGCATAGTCGAGGAAGCGCAGCGTCGCCGACAGCAGCGCCGTGTAGAACACGATCTGCGGCCACGGCCGCCAGGTCAGCGCCACCGCGTGCCCGGCGGCAAACGAGGCCGGCCCGATCAGGACGAGATTGAACAGGAGCACGTTGAACAGCGTGTCGCCGAACCAGTCGAACATGAAAGTATCGAGCGGGCTCATGCGTGGCCGCCCTCGAGATAGGCCGCCCGGACTTCCTGGTTGGCCAACAGCTCACTGCCGCTACCGCTGAGGCGAACCCGGCCATTGGCCAGCACGTAGGCCCTGTCGGCGAGCCGCAAGGCGTGGAAGGCGTTCTGCTCGACGAGGAATATCGTCACCCCCTCTTCCCGGGCGATGCGGCCGATCGAGTCGAAGATCTGCCGCACGATCAGGGGGGCGAGGCCGAGCGACGGCTCGTCGAGCAGCAGGAGCCGCGGCCGGCTCATCAGGGCACGGCCGATCGCCAGCATCTGCTGCTCGCCGCCCGACAGGGTGCCGCCGCGCTGGTCGCGCCGCTCGGCCAGCCGCGGGAACATGGCGAAGACGCGCTCCAGGTCCCGCTTGAAGTTGGCGGGATCGCCCAGGATCGCGCCCATCTGCAGGTTTTCGTAGACGCTCATGCGCGCGAAGATGCGGCGCCCTTCCGGCACCTGCGCCACGCCCCGCCGGACGATCTGGTGGGTGGGCAGGCCCGTGATGTCCTCACCGTCGAGCACGATGGTGCCGCTGCGCGCCCGGGGATTGCCGCAGATCGTCATCAGCAGCGTCGACTTCCCTGCCCCGTTGGCACCGATCAGGGTCACGATCTCGCCCCGCGCCACCTCGAGGTCGACGCCGTGCAGCGCCTGGATCGCGCCATAGAAGGTCTCGACGCCCTTCACCGACAGGATCGAGGCCTCAGGCATCGAGCGCCTCCTCGTCGGTGCCGAGATAGGCGCGGATGACGGCCGGGTCGTTGCGCACGGCCTGGGCCCCCCCCTCGGCGATCTTGCGGCCGTAGTCGAGCACGACGATGTGGTCGGAAATGTTCATCACGACGCTCATGTCGTGTTCGATCAGCAGCACGCCGATTCCGTCGCGATCCCGGATCGACACCAGCAGCTGGTTGAGCTCGGCCGACTCGCGCGGATTGAGCCCGGCCGCCGGCTCGTCGAGACAGAGCAGCACCGGTTCCGTGCACATCGCGCGGGCGATCTCCAGTCGGCGCTGTGCGCCGTAGGGCAGCTCACCGGCCGGTCGGTCGGCATCGGCCGTCAGCCCGATCCGCTCCAGCCACAGCCGAGCCAGGTCGACCGCGGCCGCCTCGGCACGCTGGAAACGCGCGGCGCCGACGAGGCCCAGCAGGCTCCAGCCCGACGCACGCATCAGCTTGTTGTGCTGCGCCACCATCAGGTTCTCGAGCACCGTCATGCCGGGGAACAGGCGGATGTTCTGGAAGGTGCGCGCCACCCGGGCCTTCTGGCCGATCTCGTGGCCGCGCATCCGCTCGAGCAGGAATTCAGCCCCGGCGCCGCGCAGGGTCAGCCGGCCGATCGTCGGCTTGTAGAAGCCGGTGATGCAGTTGAAGACCGTGGTCTTTCCCGCGCCGTTGGGCCCGATGACCGCGGTTATCTCCCGCGATCGCGCCGAGAACGAGACGTCGTCGATCGCGACCAGGCCGCCGAAGCGCATGGTGAGGTGCTCGACCTCGATCAGCGGCATCGTCGATGGAGCCGCCGTCATCCACCGCCTCCCGAGCCGGCGGGATGCAGCCTTATCGACGGCTCGCGATGGGAGACGAGGCCGCGCGGCTTGAACACCATGATCAGGACCATGGCGAGGCCGAAGGCCAGCATGCGGTAGTTGCCAAGGTCGCGGAACCACTCGGGCAGGCCGATCAGCAGCACCGCGGCCAGCACGACGCCGATCTGGCTGCCCATGCCGCCCAGCACGACGATGGCGAGGATGATCGCCGATTCGATGAACACGAAGCTCTCGGGGCTGATGAAACGCTGCTTGGCGGCAAAGAACGAGCCAGCAAAGCCCGCGAACATTGCGCCGATCGCGAAGGCCGTGAGCTTGGTGTTGGTGGGATTGATGCCGAGCGCCTGGCAGGCCGTCTCGTCCTCGCGCAGCGCCTCCCAGGCGCGGCCCACCGGCAGGCGCCGCATGCGCTGCGTGAACAGGTTGGTGATCAGCGCCAGGCCGAGGATGATGTAATAGAGGAAGATCAGTCGATGATTGCCGTCGAAGGCAATGCCGAGCATCTCCGACACGGTCTGCTTGCCGGGCGGCGGCGTCTCGGCGAACACGGCGCCAAACAGGGTCGGCCCGGGAATCGAGCCGATGCCGGCGGGTCCATTGGTGAGGTCGAACCAGTTGAGCAGGACGAGGCGGATGATCTCGCCGAAGCCCAGCGTCACGATCGCCAGATAGTCGCCGCGCAGGCGCAGAACCGGGAAGCCCAGCATGATGCCGAACAGGGCCGCCATCATTCCCGCGAGCGGCAGGACCGTCCAGAAGCCGAGCCCGTACTGGGTGCTGAGCAGCGCGTAGGCGTAGGCGCCGACCGCGTAGAAGGCGACGTAGCCCAGGTCGAGCAGGCCGGCCAGTCCGACCACGATGTTGAGCCCCCACCCCAGCATCACGTAGGTCAGGATCAGCACGCCGAGATCCATCGTCTTCTGGTCGGCCAGCGGCGAGAACGGCATCAGCACCGCGAACGCGAGCAGCAGCCAGCCGAACCATTTGGCGCCGGCCTTTCCGAGGATCACGCCGGACGGCGTCCGCGCCGCGGCGCCCAGGGCGTCGTTGGCCCACGGCCAGATCGCGCGGATCACCAGCAGAACGCCCCCGAGCGCGACGAACCAGTGCAGGAACCCGGACGGCAACTTCATCGGCGAGGCGCCGGCCGCGATCATCGCCACTCCCAGCACGATGGCGGGCCAGCGCAGGCCGTTTGCCGCCATCGAGAGACCGAGCCGGCCGATGAAGATGACGACCACCGCCACGGCGAGATCGACGAGGTGATAGTCGAAACCCAGCCCCTTCCCGCCGCCCTGATCGACGGTGCGGAAGCCGACGATGAAGATTCCGAGGGCGGCGGCGACGAATGCAGTGAGACCCGCATCCTTCAGCATCAGTGGGAGACGCGGGCCCATCCGTCAGACCTTCTCGATCTCCGGTTTGCCCAGCAGGCCGCTTGGCCGGAAGATCAGCACCAGCACGAGGATCGCGAAGGCCGCGACATCCTTGTATTCGCTCGAGAAGTAGCCTGCCCAGAAAACCTCGATCAGCCCGATCAGCAGGCCGCCGAGCATGGCACCCGGCAGCGAGCCGATGCCGCCCAGCACCGCCGCGGTGAAGGCCTTGATGCCGGCCAGGAAGCCGATGAAGAAGTCGATGACGCCGTAGTACATCAGGAACAGCATGCCGGCGACGGCGGCCAGGGCCGCGCCCAGCACGAAGGTGAGCGAGATGGTGCGGTCGACGTTGACCCCCAGCAGCGCCGCCATCTTCATGTCCTGCTCGCAGGCGCGCTGCTGGCGTCCCAGGGACGTCCTGGCGATCACCCAGGTGAAGCCCGCCATCAGGACGACCGTCACGAGCACGATGATGATCTGCAACCAGGTGACGCGAACGTCGAACCCGTCGGCGGTGAAGAGATTGAATCCGCCGGACACGACCTGGCCGCCGGGCTTGGGGCGCGCGCCCTGCGCCAGCTGCACGTAGTTCTGGAGGGCGATCGACACGCCGATGGCGGAGATCAGCGGGGCCAGCCGGAACGAGCCCCGCAAGGGTCTGTAGGCCGTTCGTTCGATCGCCCATCCGTAGACGGCGGAGAACGACATGGCCAGCAGCAGCACCAGGACGATGGCGATGGGTGCGGAACTGATGCCGAGGCTGCCGCAGATGATGAAGCCGATCAGCGAGATGAACGCGCCGATCATGAACACCTCGCCGTGCGCGAAGTTGATCATGCCGATGATCCCGTAGACCATCGTGTATCCAATGGCGATCAGCCCGTAGATGGCGCCCAGCGTGATTGCGTTGATCAGCTGTTGCGTGAAATACGCCATGCCCTGTTCGTGTCTCCCTGCCCTTGCGACCTACGATGCTTTCTCAGGCACTGGCAAGCTCAAGATGGGGAGCCTGCAAAACGCGGACCATAACCGGGCCGGCGGGAGCCAAATGGCTCTTGCACTCCCCCGTGCAAGTGCCGATTAAAGGCAGCCATGGACACCCCTTCCTACGACCTGATCGTCATCGGCGCCGGCCCGGCCGGCCTCACCGCCGCCACCGAAGCCGCCCGCGCCGGCCTGAAGGCGCTCTGCCTCGACAAGCTCGCGCCCGGCGGCGAGATCATGAACCTCGGCCAGTTGCACGATTTCGAGGAGATCTTCGACGGGCCGACGATGGCCTCGCGCCTCACCGACGACGCCGTCGTCGCCGGCGTCGAAATCGGCTTCGGCGAGGTCACGGCGATTTCCGGCAGCGGCCCGTTCGAGATCGAGACCGCCGACGGCGAGCGCCACACGGCGCGGGCCCTCGTCGTTGCGACCGGCCTGAGCAAGGGCAAACTCGGCCTTCCCGGTGAAGAAGACTATGAAGGGCGGGGCCTGTCGCACTGCGCGAACTGCGACGGCCCGCTCTATGCCGGGCAGCCCGTGATCGTCGCCGGCGCCACCGGCTGGGCACCGTACGAAGCTGCCGTCCTCGTTGGCATCGCCGGCGAGATCACCATGCTCGGAACGCCATCCGGCCCGGTCCCGGAGGGTGTCACCGCCCTGCCGGGACGCATCGTCGGCCTCGAAGGCAGCGACGGGCTCGACGCGGTGACGATCGAGCATGACGGCCAGCGAAAGCGGATTCCGACGAATGCCGTGTTCGTTTACGAGGGCCGGTCTCCCGCTGCGGAATTCCTGCCGGATTCGCTTGCACGCGACGCCACGGGGCATATCGTTATCGACGAGGCGGGCCAGACCGCCCAGCCGCTGGTGTTCGCCGCCGGCGACGTCCGGTCCGGCTCCAGGGAATATCTGGCCGACGCGATCGCGGACGGCCAGCGCGTCGCCAGGTCGGTCGTCGCGGCCTTGAATAAATAGCGTGGAGGAAAACGAACATGCGCATCTTCAATCCGAGCTTCGGCATGGCCGCCGCCGGTCCCGCCAAGGTGACCCTGCAGCCCGTCAACTGGGCGACCGACGCCATTGCGCTGATCTCCAATTCGAAGCCGAACGCGCGTGAACTGCTGGAAGGCGTCCGCGCCATGCTGGGCGCGCACCGCCCGGTCGACAACATCCACTTCCACGCCAAGAACAGCGCCAGCCAGCCGGCACCGAAGGAACTGATCGAGAAGGTCGCCAAGAACTACAAGGCGGCGCTACTCGCCTTAGGGGATTGAGGAAGCTGTTCATCGTGGAGTTTCCACGACAGCCTCGAACTCGAGAAGCTCGGCATCACCGCTTTCGTGATCGCCACTGAGACATTCAAGCCGCTGGTCATGGCGCAGGCCAAGGCCCGCAAGGTCGAACCGCGCCTGATCGTGGTGAAGCATCCCGTCGGCGGCCTCAATGCCGAAGAACTGCGGGAACGCATCGAAGCAGCGACCAAGGGACTGACCGAGGCGACGACGAAATGAAGGACATCGCCGAACAGGAAGTGATCGACATCGGCGACATGGATGTCGAAGCCTTCAACGAGTACGCCGTCGAACAGGGCTGGAGCGACGGCATGCCGCTCTACGTGCCCACCGAGGCGAAGGTGGCGAAGTTCGTCGAGACGGTACGCGGCGACAACCGGCCCTACCCGCCGGTACCGCCGCGCCAGATCGTCCCGACACTGCAGTCGCTGGCCGCGAACGCCGTCATGGCGGGCTGCAAGCCCGAATACTTTCCGGTCGTGACCGCCGCCCTGCGCGGCGTGCTCGACCCGGAGTATAATCTGCACGGAACGCTGGCGACCACGCACTCCTGCGCGCCGATGGTCATGGTGAGCGGTCCCATCCGCCACGAACTCAACATCAACTGCGGCACCAACTGTTTCGGCCAGGGCCGCCAGGCCAACGCCACGATCGGCCGTGCCCTCGGCCTGATGCTGCTGAACGTCGCCGGCGCCAAGCCGGGCGAGATGGACCGGTCGACCCAGGGCAATCCCGCCAAGTTCACCTTCTGCTTCGGCGAGAACGAGGAGGAGAACCCCTGGACGCCCTATCACGTGCAGCGCGGCTTCGCGCCCACGGATTCGGTCGTGACGGTGATGTCGGGCGAAGGCCCGCACAACCTCAACGACCACGGCTCGACGACCGGCGACGGCCTGCTGACCACCTTTGCCGGCGGCATGTCCAACCCGGGCTCCAACACGATCTACGGCAAGGGCCCGATGTTCGTCATCATCGGCCCGGAGCACGCCGCGACCCTGAAGCGCGACGGTTTCACGATCGAGAGCATCCGCGAGGAACTGTGGAAGCGCTCGCGGGTCCATCTCTCGCGCGTCTCGAAGGAGAACCTCGTGACCTACGAGACCACCGGCCACAAGCCGGACGGCGACTGGCTGTCGATCGGCCGCGATCCGAAGGACATCCACATCACCGTGGCGGGCGGTCCGGGCAAGCATTCGGCATTCATTCCGTCGTTCGGCGGCACCACCGTCGCCTGCACGCGTATCGCCCGATGAGCAACCGGTCGTGAACGAGTGGTGCGGCTGGCCGGTCGTCGAAGATTCGACGACCTGGGAAAGCGCACAGCAGATCCTGACGGAGGCCGAACTCTCGGACGGGCTCCCGCTGGTCCCGCCCACCCGGAGGCGGCTCGATGCGATGATCGCCGGTATTGCCGACCGGGCGGACTCCCTCGGCATGATGCCGCCGATGTTCGGCGACATCACGGCCGAGTCCGTCGCCTACCAGTGCGTGATCGCGGGCTGCCTGCCGGCCGAACTGCCGGTCGTCCTCGCGGCAGCGCAGGCGGTGCTCGAGCCGGACTTCAATCTCCTCGGCATCGCCACGACCACCGGCAGTGCCGCGGTCGCGCTCTGCCTCCATGGCCCGATCGCGCAACGGCTCGGCGTCAACGCGCTGACCAACGTCATCGGCCCCGGCAACCGGGCGAATGCCTGCATCGGCCGCGCCCTGCAGCTCTGCCTGCGCAACATCGGCGGCGCCCGATCGGACACGGGCGACATGGCGACGATGGGCCAGCCGGCCAAGTACACGCTGTGCTTCGCCGAAAGAGCCGACGGTCCCTTCCCGACCTTCACCCAGCGCCACGGCCTGGGGAAGGACGAGAGCGCCCTCACCGTCATGGGTATTGCGGGAACCGCCGAGGTGCTGCCGGGCGACGGTGAAGGCGCCACGCCCGAGGCGATCCTCGATCCGGTGGTCGCTGGCATGCGCGCCGAGATCGTGATGTCTGGCCAGAGCCGCAAGACCGGGCGCGGCGAGCAGGTTCTCCTACTGCCCCTCGAACTGGCCGAGAAGATCGCGCGACACGAGGGCTGGGACATCGGGCGTGTCCAGCAGTACCTGTTCGATCGGGGCGACGGAGTCGCCGCCTCGCCCGAGGCGATCCATCCGATCGTGACCGGCGGCGCCGGCTACAAGATGGCCTATCTCCCGATCTGGGGCGGCGGCTCGCAAATCGTGATGCGCAAGCTCTGACAGGAGCCGCGCGGGCCGGCTACTTCAGCAGCCGGCGGACGAGCCCGTAGAACAGCCACATGCCGAATCCCCAGAGGGCATAGACGATCGGCACGACCGCCACGCCCGGCAACCGCCAGCCGCCGCCGACCGGCGCTCCCTTGATCGGCAAGACGACGAACCAGTTCACCGCCAGCACCAGCACGATCGCAAACAGGATCCAGCCCAGGACCCCGTTCAGCACGCCCGGCAGGCGCGCCACGACGAAGGCGCCGAGCATGCCCCACAAGCCGCCCCAGAAGGCCTGCGAGACGATCGTGGGCACGCCCCAGGGCGGCACCGGCCGCATGCTGTAGAGATTGGGTCGGCCGAAGCCGAGTTCCGCGGCGGTGTAGAAACCCAACTGGTGGAACACCAGCACGCTCAGCACGCCGGCGACGAAACCCGCAAGCGCCATCCGCCAGAAGTTTGCCATCACGTCACCCGTCCAGGCCGTCGCTCGCGCCATGGATGCGCCTGCTCGAGCTGGGCAGCCAGTGACAACAAGGTGGCTTCGGCACCGTAGCGTGCCACGAAATGCATGCCGATCGGCAGGCCATCTTCAGTCCATTCGAGCGGTGCGGACATGGCCGGCACCCCGGCGGCGTTGCAGACGGCGGTGAAGGCCACCATCGGCGCGAGCCCCTCCTCGTACTGCTCCAGGCTGCCATCCATGCGCACGGTACCGAGCGGCAGCGACGTACGGGCGATGGTCGGCGAAAGGAGGATGTCGAACCTCTCGAAGAAGGCTCCGAGCTGGCGGCCGGTGCGATGGAAGGTCTGCACCGCACGGATATAGTCGTGGGCGCTGACCTGTCCGCCCTTTGCGGCATAGAGCCGGGTCACCGGTTCGAGATCGCCCGGTCCCGGCACACGGCCGTTTGCGCGCACCTGGATGTTGGTGAAGGTGTTGGCGCACATCACCGTGCCGAACGCCTCGCCCGCCGCGGCGGCATCGTATGCCGGCGTCGCCTCTTCCACATGATGGCCGAGCGCTTCCAGGCGCCTGGCTGCCCGCTCGACGGCCGCGACCAGCACCGGATCCATCGCTTCCCAACCGATCGGTTTGCGCAGGAAGGCGATCCGCAATCGTCCTGGCGGGCGTCGCGTGGCCTCGATGAACGATTCCCCGGCCTCGGGTGCCCGATAGGGATCGCCGGGCTCGCCGCCCGCGAGTGCGTCGAGCAGGGCCGCGCTGTCGCGCACGGAAATCGAGACGCAGAGCTGCGCGCCCGCGCCGGCCAGCGTCTCGCCGATCGGCGCCAGGCTGATACGGCCGCGCGACGGCTTGAGCCCGAACAGACCGCACAGGGACGCGGGGATACGGATCGAACCGCCCCCGTCGGTCGCGTGCGCCATCGGCAGGGCGCGCGCCGCGACGACGGCGGCCGAGCCGCCGGAAGACCCGCCCGGCGACAGGTCGGCACGCCACGGGTTGACCGTGGCGCCGCCGAAGGCGGGCTCCGTCGTCGGCGCGAGGCCAAACTCGCTGGTGTTGCTGCGGCCGACGATGACGAGGCCGGCCCGACGCATCCGCGCCACCGCCGCGCTGTCGTTCGCGGCCACCGGCTCCTTCGCAAAGAAGCGCGAGCCGACCGTGGTCGGCGTGCCGGCGCAATCGGCCATGAGCTGCTTCACGACGAACGGGATCCCGTGGAACAGGCCGTCGCCCGCCGCCGCGACCGACTTCTGGAGCAACTCGCCTTCGTAGAAATCGGTGATGGCATTCAGCCTGGCATTGACCGCACGAAGGCTCTGCAGGCTGGCGTCGAGCACCTCGCGCGCGCCGATCTGGCGGCTGCGGATCAGCTCGGCGACGGCCAGTGCATCATGTGTCGCGAACAGGTCTTCCAACGGCTCAGTTCCGCCAGCGCTCGAGGTTCGCCGCCACGAAGGCATCGTCGTGCAGCTCCGGATAGGTCGCGTAGAGCCGGTCGATGCCTTCGCTCTGGCCGGGGCTCAGCTTCTCATGCGGATCGAGACATTCGATCGACCGGAGCAAACCCTGTCGCCGCAGGATCTCGTGGCAGCCCGGAATGCAGCCCGCGAAATCGTGGTCCACGTCGAACACCACGCTGTTGCAGTCCGTGACGAAGGAATCCAGCGCGAGGATTTCCGGCGCAATGGCACCGCTGGAGACCGAGAGCTTCAGCCTTTCGAGCATCGTGACCGCGCCGCGCGTCCAGACGCTCCAGTGGCCGAGCAAACCGCCCTGAAAGCGCAGCGTCACCTCGCGGTTGCCGGTGCGGACGACCATCGGAGTCACGAGATCCGCCACGATATGATCGTCGTTGCCGGTGTAGAGCGTGATGCGATCCTCGGCATGGGCGGCCGCGATGCCGAAGCAGACGTCGAGCGTGCGGTAGCGGTTGAACGGCGCCACCTTGATCGCCACGACATTGTCGATCGCCGCGAAGCGCGTCCAGAATTCGCGCGACAGCCTGATGCCGCCCACCGCCGTCTGCAGGTAGAAGCCGATCAGCGGCATCTCTTTGGCCACCGAAGAGCAATGCTCGATCAGCTCGTCCTCGCTGGCGCCTTTCAGCGCGGCCAGCGACAGCAGCACCGCGTGATAGCCGAGCGACCGTGCCGTGCGCGCTTCCTCGACCGCCTGCGCCGTCCTGCCGACGGCGCCCGCGATCATGACCAGGGGCCTGTCGGTCCAGTCGCGCGCCGTATCGATGGCGAGTTCGAGCACCGGGCGATAGAGACCCACCTCACGAATGGCGAACTGCGTCGAATGCACGCCCACCGCCAGTCCGCCGGAGCCGGCATCGAGGTAGTAGCGACTCAAGGCGCGCTGCGACTGCTTGTCGAATTTGCGGTCGGTATCGAGCGCCAACGGATGCGCGGGGATGACGGTGCCCTGCCGCAGCAGGGACAGGACCGGCGGCGGCAGGTCGCGCCAATGGAGGGCCTTGTCGGTGCTCATGCCTGCATCCTATCCCAGTTCAGGGCCCGCGAGGGCGAAGACATGCGTGGGATCGTCGAGCCGCTTCGCCGTACCGAGGGTCATCCGCATGTAGCCGCGCGGCGAAGTTGCGCCCTGCTCCTGCAGCCAGGCACGGACGGTCTCGTGCGCTTCCGGCACGTCGATGATCAACGGCCCCGGGGCGGCGGTGGCCGCGCGCGAGATCAATGGCAGGGCAATCGACTCGCGATCCGCCACGACAGGACCGAGCGAACTGGCCATGCGGCCTTCGCGGCCCAGCACGAAGCCTACGATCTTGCCGCCCACGTCTTCGGCCAGCCAGGCGCGGCCCGGCTGACGCAAGGCCAGATGCATCAGGATCGACGGCCGCTCCATCCCGGTCAGCGGCCGGTCGTAGATGGCCAGCCGCGGCAGGTCGGCCGGAGTGATGGGCCGGATCGTGACGCCGGCCGGCGGTGCCACAGGCTCCGCCTTCGGCCCGTCGAAGTGCCAGCGCGCGATCGGGTAGAGGTCTCGAAAGCCGAGCGTCAGGTAGATCGGGCGTCCCTGCTGAGTGGCGTCGAGGCCGGCGACGGCGTCCGCCGCGCGGACTTCCTCGATGCAGCGCTTCAGCAGACCGGTGCCGACGCCTCCCCGGCGACGCTGCTGCGTCACCAGCACCATGCTGATCCAGGCGAGATTCCGGCCGAGAGGCAGCACCAGCGAACTCGCCTGCCACGTCCCGTCGGGCGCCGTGCAACCGAAACCGCGGCCGGCGCCCAGCATGAAGCGCCAGTCGGCGACGTTCTGGTTCCAGCCCGCTTCGATCGACAGCGGCCAAACCGCGTCGCACTGTTCGGGATCGATCGGTTTGACGTCGAGCTGATCAATACTTGCCATCGCGCACCTCGTAGTGCGTGGGCTTGTTCAAGGTGGCCATGTCGCGCTCCAGCCAGTCGGCGGTCCACTCGATCATTCTCGAAAGCGGCACGCTGGGCGGACCGAACTCCTTCTCCATCCGGCCCGCATTGTTCAGCCAACCCGTCGGCGCTTCCTTGCCGGTAAGGATCGGCGTCCTGCCCAGCAGCTTGCCGAACTCGGCCGCCAGCCAGCGAATTTCGATCGTCTCCAGCCCCGTGACGTTGATCGGCGACGTCGGTGTGGTGGCGCGCGCGAGGCAGCGCAGCGCGACCGAGTTGGCATCGCCTTGCCAGATCACGTTTACATGACCCATCGACAGATCGATCAGCTCGCCATCCCTCACCTTGCGGCCGACGTCGTGCAGCACGCCGTAGCGCATGTCGATCGCGTAGTTGAGGCGGAAAAGCCGGCCCGGCGTGCCATGGCGCGCCGAGAAAAACTCGAACATGCGTTCGCGGCCGACGCAGGAGTTCGCGTAGTCGCCGGAGGGCGGCACCGGCGCCACCTCCTCGGTCGCGCCGCCGCTGTCGACCGGCACGAACGGATAGACGCAGCCGGTCGAGAAAGCGACGATGCGCGACTCCCTGAAGATCTCGGCGACCATCGCCGGGACATGGACGTTCATCGCCCAGGTCAGCGGCACGTCGCCCGTCGCGCCGAACTTGCGCCCCGCCATGAAGATCACGTTGGCGGCCTTCGGAAGGCCTTCCAGCGCCTTCCGGTCGAGCAGGTCGGCAGAGATCGACTCGACCCCGGCCCGGTCCAGCGCCTCGCGCACACCCGGCTCGCTGAAGCGCGCCACGCCAATCACCCGCTTGGTCGGCGCCGCGCGCTTGGCCATGCGCGCGAGCGTCGGGCCCATCTTGCCGCCGACCCCGAGGACGAGAATGTCCCCCGGCGTTGCAGCAAGGTCCGCCACCAGTTCGGCGGACGGTGCGGTCATGAAATCCTCGACAGCCTCGACGCTCTCGAAGCGGGCCGGAAGGTTGGCGCTCATTTCTTGCCTCCAGGATGGGCCGGGACCAGGCGTTCGCGGGGCGCGTCGGGCATTGCCCGGAGCGCCGCGAAATCGAGATCGACGCCCACGGCAAAGCCCGGACATCCGAGCGAGCCCAGCGCCAATGCGCCGTCACGAACCCTGAGCCGCGCCGGCTTGCCGGGCTGGCGCTCGTAGAGAGCAGGATGTGCTGCCACGAACGCATTCTGCTCGGCATCGGAGGCCGACGACATGCCGTCGATGAAGTGATGGGCGTTGCGTTCGACATGGGTCAGCCCCAGCAGCGCGACCAGCGCCAGGTCCTGCTGGACGCTGACGCCGGGCTGGGTGGTGAGATCCTCGGCGGACATGAAATGGCCTGGGCCGAGCCTCGCGACGCGCGCGGCGTTCAGGATCGACTTGTAGAAGCCCTTGCAGTTCTTGGTCGAGACGCCGGCGTAGCCGAGCTTCAGCGCCTCGGGGAAAGTCGACAGCTCGCCGTCGGATTCGTCGATGATGACGGGCCGATACTTTGCCAGCGCCGTCACCGGCCGACTGAGCGCCGCCTGTCGCTTGATCGGCTGCTCGATGAACAGCGTCGCCGCGACCATCCTGGCAAGCGCGGGCGTCTCCTCGACCTTGCGCCACAGCTCGACGATCCCGTCGACGTCGTCGTACTGCTCGTTGCCATCGAAGGTGACCTTGTAGTCGCCCGCCCCGGCATCCAGCACGGAGGCGATGCGCGTCAGCCGGTCGAGGTCGGCCCTCACGTCGCCGCCGACCTTGAGCTTGTAGTAGCGGCCGCGATAGTACGACACGACCTCTTCCAGCGTCTCCGGCAGCCCGTCGTTCACGCGCTCGGACTCCGGGCGCTCCGCTTTCGTCAGCGGATCGACGAGCCCCACCGTATGGCGCAGATCGATCGAAGGACGTGGTTTCAGGCCCTTGAGGAAATCCAGGAGATGGCTGGAGTCAATGTCGGGCGTCAGGCCGGTTGCGGCAATGCCCGGCACATTGGCCGCGATCATCTGTGCAAAGGATTGTCCCGTCGCCTTGCCCACGGCATCGATGATCGCGCGATCGAGCAAGGCGGGTCCGTAGGAAGCAACCAGCGGATTGAGGCCCAGCTCGGCACCGCGCGCGATCTGCTGGCGATAGCTGCCGGCATAGAGGCCGAAGGGCGTGTCGAAACCCCGCGCTACGTAGTGGTCGATGGCAAGCTGCAACGCTTGCCGGAGCTGGTCGAGATTCTGGGCATCGGAGAAGTCCGGGCTCTTTTCGAACCACTTCGCCCCGAGCGCTTCGGCGGCAACGCCTTCACTGGTGCGACCGTCTTCGAGCGCGATTCGTACCCGGATGATCGCCTGGATGCCCTGCGTCACCGTGATGACGCCGAAGCGGAACGGCAGGCGCAGGCGGTGGTCGCGCTCGAAGCGGTCGACCGCCTCAACCTTCACTTTCATGCAGTTTGCTCCAGCAGGCCCTGGACATAGCCGATCATGCGCGCCGCGCAGGTCGGGCCGTCGGGCTCGTAAACGAAGGGTTCCATCGCGACCCAGCCATCATAGCCCGTGTCGCGCAGCGCCTCGACCACGGGCGCGAACCTGTCGGCGCCCTCGCCCGGCCCGCGCTTGTTGCGGTCGTTGAACTGGACGTGCGCCATCAGACTGGTCGGCATCCAGCGGCGGATGACATCCGCGACAGTCTCCTTCTCTTCCAGGCTGGACGCCAGCGTGTCGATCATCAGCCGGAAGGCCAGGCTATCGATGCGCCGGACGATGGCTTCGGCCTCGGCCAGTGTATTGACGAAATTGCAATCCGGTCGGGCCAGCGGCTCCAGGCAGTAGGTCACGCCGGCCTTTTCCGCGGCGGCGGCAGCGACTGACCAGGCTTCCTCGACCCGCTTCGCGTCATCCGGCTGGGCCACGCGGCGCTGCGCCGGCGATCCATGAACGAGGTAGGCACCGCCCAGTTCGGCGCACAGTTCGATGGATGACAGCATCACGTCCAGGCTGCGCTGCCACACAGCCCGATCGTCGGTCGAGATCGAGAGCCCGGACGGTGCCGCGAGAAGCCAGTGTAGGCCGCTCACTTCGACGCCCGCCTCGGCGCAGGCCCGACGCACGGCGGCACGCTTCGCGGCCGGCATGCGCCACGCGTCGTCACCCAGGGTGAAGGGCGCGACTTCCAGTCCCTCGTAGCCGAGCGCCGCGGCCAAGCCGCATTGGCGCTCGAACGGCAGCTCGCGGATCACTTCGTTGCAAAGGGAAAGCTTCACCGACGATCCTCGCCTTGACGGGCAAATGCGCGTTCGCCAGTCTCATCGCATGGGGGCTCATGATATCAGCGACACGAAAGCGATGAACAGTTTCATCGCTCGGCGCGCATGACGAAATTCGCCACCCTGGCCAACCGCTATTGGCCGACACTCGCGCTGTTCGCCTTCCTGCTGGCGAGCTGGCAGGCCGCCGTCACCTTCGGGAACATCCGCGAGTATCTCCTCCCCGCTCCGCTCTCGGTGTGGAACGCGCTCTGGCACGGCGACACCGGCTGGTGGCCCC